>Ga0163215_100044_pt1 | contig 467485 bp, 385 predicted proteins | sample SynspAceP_FD_185934 | JGI IMG/M metagenome (GOLD analysis project Ga0163215, IMG submission 185934) | Saline lake microbial communities from Ace Lake in Antarctica - Synechococcus sp. Ace-P (Hybrid Assembly) | ecosystem: Environmental > Aquatic > Non-marine Saline and Alkaline > Saline | place... | reverse complement strand
TCCCATAAAAAGCGGGATTTACCAAATCGGTGGTTCCGCTTTTCCTATTTTGCACTATTCTGAGAATCCTGAATTTAACAGATGGGATTTTACTCGGATGCCACTAATTTTAAATCATAAAAAAAGAGAGCCGATTTCTCGACTCTCTTTCAATTTTTTATAGGACCTTACTCGCCGTCTTCCATCCAGTTTGGGCCTTTCAGCTCAATTAGCTTTTTATTATACTTTTCTGCTTCAGCTGCGTTCTTCAGACGAGTATTGACTTGGAAAAGAATTGCCATGATTTCGGTGTTATCAGGTCTGATTTCTAAAGCTTGCACAAAGTATTTCGCAGCTTCTTTATAGTTTTCATCAGCCTTCTTTCCTACGATTGGAGACTGCTTTTCCCACTCTGCATCAGACATGTCATTCAAGGTATTCAACAATTTCACAGACTGCTCAAGAAGCAAGGCTCCAGTGTAATAATTGCCTTCAAAATAAGTCGGATCAACTTCAACTGATTTTTTATAATCAGCCAAGCCTCCTTCGATATCTCCAGACTGCTCTTTCAAGTAACCCGATCTCAATAGGATAGATGCGTTATTCGGATCGTTCTTCAGCGCTTCTTGGATTTGAGCCATTGCCTCATCCATTTTATTTAACTGAAGCAACAATTGGATTTCATATTCAGCAAGGATTTTATCATCAGGATAATCTGTTCTTCCGGCCATCACAGTCTTGTAAGCTCCATCTGGATCTTTATCTTCACCACTCTGGATTTGAACTAAGAAATAATACGCGTTAAGCTTATTGTAATCGTCCAATTCTAAAAGATATCCGAAATGACGCTTTGCGTCTTCGTACAATCCAAGATCGTTTGCTAAGAAACCAGCATTGTAATGAATAGTGGTATCTGCCAAATCAATTTCTCCAGCAAGGTCGAAGAAGTTATAGGCCATCTCGAGATCATTTTCATTATATCTGTCGATTGCCTTGTCGAATGAGGTGTTTTTCAAGGTTTTAATTGAATAGGGTCTCAAGTTATCTGGAACGCCCATCATGTCTTCGCTGAAAACTTCCTCTCCTACTCCACCTGTCTTGTCAGATCCAGCCATTTCAAAGGCTTTCATATAGGTACTAAGAGCTTCTTTTCCTACTGCAAGATTGGACTCAGTATTAGTCGAATCAGAACCAAACATTTTAGTCTGGATTTTTGCTTTTAGTAGGTATGTGGCAGGATCACCACTTGTTTCGGGATCAGCGGATGCTGCAGTAATATCCGTCATTGCAGCAGCAAGATCACCGGATTTAAAGTTTTTTTCTGCTGAACGCACTACTTTTTTTTGCCCAAAAGCCAGAGTCGTTGCACCGATCAAGGCCATTGATAGAATTAGCTTCTTCATGTTAAGATTTTCTTTTTTTGGTTAATCGTTTGTTTCTGTTGGTTGATCATCTGAAGATTCGGGAGTTTCCTCAGTAGTCTCCTCAGAGATTTCTACATCGGAGTCTTCTTCCTCTTCTTCTTTAGATATTTTTGCTACGGAAGAAATCTCATCGTTCCCTCCTATTTTTATTAATCGTACTCCTTGAGTGGCTCTACCCATCACACGAAGGGTATCTACCGCCATTCTAATAGTGATTCCTGACTTATTGATAATCATCAAATCATCCGAATCAATCACTTCTTTGATTGCTACAAGGTGGCCGGTCTTCTCGGTTACACTCATCGCTTTGACACCTTTACCTCCTCTGTTAGTGATCCGATATTGATCTAGATTTGATCGTTTTCCGTATCCTTTTTCAGACACTACCAGCAAGGTTGCATTTTCCTCGGATGCACATACCATGCCAATCACATAGTCGTTATCATGATTTAACTTTATTGCTTTGACACCAGTGGCAGTTCTTCCCATTGGCCTTACCGCTGTTTCGTTGAAGTGAATTGCACGTCCTGACTTCGCTGCGATGACAATATGCTGCGCTCCATTAGTCATGTCAACATTCACTAACTGATCATCCTCACGGATGTTTAAGGCAATGATTCCATTAGATCTTGGTCGACTATATTGTTCTAATGTAGTCTTCTTGATGATTCCTCGCTTGGTCACCATGATCAAGAAATGATTATTGATGTAATCCGGATCATTCAAATCACCAACTTGGATAATTGATCGGATTCTATCCTCTTGAGTAATACTAATCAAGTTTTGAATTGGTCTTCCTTTCGAAGTTTTTCCTCCTTCTGGAATTGCGTAAGTCTTCAACCAGAATAATTTCCCTTTATCCGTGAAAATCAAAAGGTAATTATGAGTGGATGCGGTAAAAAGGTACTCGGTGAAGTCATCCTGTTTGGTGGAAACGCCTCTGGATCCTACTCCTCCTCTACCTTGGGTTCGGTATTCGGATAAAGCCGTACGCTTTACATAGCCCTCATTAGACACAGTAATGATAACCTCTTCATTAGGAATCATATCCTCATAACTGAAATCTTCTGCGTTGTGCTCGATTACTGTACGACGCTCATCTGCATAGCGATCTTTCACCTCATTCAACTCAGTTTTGATGATCTCCATTCGCTTTTCTTCGCTTCCTAGGATTTCTTTCAACTCGTCGATCAATGCCATGATCTCTTTGAATTCTTGGATAATCTTCTCGCGCTCCATTCCAGTCAATCGCTGCAATCTCATATCGAGGATAGCTCTTGCCTGTATTTCGCTCAATTCAAATCGCTCAATCAAGCCATTTCTGGCGGTCTCCGGATCTGCTGAACTTCTAATCAAAGAAATCACTTCATCTAAATGGTCCAAGGCTATCAAATAACCTTGAAGGATGTGAGCTCTTTTCTCTGCTTCTCTTAACTCATACTCAGTTCTTCTGACCACCACCTCATGTCGGTGATTTACATAATGAACAATAAGATCTTTAAGATTTAGCGTATAAGGACGACCTTTAACAAGTGCGACGTTATTGACGGAAAAAGAAGTCTGAAGAGCGGTGTGCTTATAAAGATTATTAAGTACAACACTTGATATGGCATCTCGCTTTAGCTCATAAACCACACGCATTCCTGATCGATCTGATTCGTCACGAATTGCAGAGATTCCTTCAATTTTCTTTTCATTGATCAACTGTGCAGTTTTCTCCACCATATTGGCCTTGTTGACCATGTATGGAATCTCGGTGATGACGATCATCTCCTTGCTTCCACCTTCTTTGGTTTCGACGTTCGCTTTTCCACGGACGACTACTCGACCTTTACCAGTTTCGAATGCTGCCTTCACACCATTATAGCCGTAAATAATACCTCCCGTTGGGAAATCTGGCGCGATGATATACTCCATCAATTCCGGAATGGTAATCTCACGATTTTCAATGTAGGCGATGATACCGGTTATGACTTCTCCCAAATTGTGAGGAGCCATGTTGGTTGCCATTCCTACAGCAATACCTGAAGCACCATTGAGCAAGAGAGCAGGAACCTTTGCAGGCAAAACAATCGGTTCTTTTAAGGAATCATCAAAGTTGAACTGAAAGTCAACCGTCTCCTTATTGATATCAATCAGAAGCTCTTCAGCGATTCGCTTAAGTCGAGCCTCGGTATATCTCATAGCTGCTGGGTTATCCCCATCAACGGAACCAAAGTTACCCTGACCATCCACTAATGGATATCGGAGAGACCAAGGCTGAGCCATTCGCACCATGGTGTCGTAAACTGCAGAGTCACCATGGGGATGGTACTTTCCAAGGACTTCACCTACTATTCTAGCTGATTTCTTGTAAGGTTTGTTATGTAAAACTCCAAGTTCCTGCATTCCAAAAAGGATTCTGCGGTGTACTGGTTTTAGTCCATCACGGACATCTGGAAGTGCTCTGGAAACAATAACCGACATCGAATAATCGATGTAGGCTCCACGCATTTCGTCTTCAATGTTGATTGGGATAATGTTCTCGTTTTCTCCTTGAGCCATATAATGCTATTCACGGGGATGATTAAGGCTGCAAGATAGTAAAAACCGAGTGGTTTTGAAAAGAGAAAAATAAGCCAAATTAAAGCCCCGGACTTAGTACCATTGACCAATTTTTCGGTTTTGCATATTAAAAATTGAACTACCTCTATATTCGATTCCGCTATGTGAGTGCTTCATCACTATTCCACATCCACCGATTTTACAACGTTTGGTACCAGGAATCCTAACAGAAAAACCCACCTGCAACGCATATAACCTTTGGTCAATGTTTTGAACTTCAGAGAAGTTATCATCTGCAAAAGTGAATTTCCGAAACTCTGCTCCACCTTTGATAAACATCTTCGTGTATTCTGAAAAATCTCGCTCTATTCGAAGTCCAAGTCCATAATAAGGTTCATCCGCAACCATAAGTTTGGGCTCATATGCCGGTTGATTCGGAAGATCCAGTGCCGGATCATATTGATTTTTTATTTTCAATTGACCAAACTCTCCTTCTAAGATAAATCTCCAAGGATAAACTTGTTTGGTTCTTTGGTTGACTTCCGATTGCATGTAAAGGTTCCCGGAAGCATATTTTCGGTATCGCCATTTCAGAAATGCGGCTCTTTTTTTAGCATCATAGAGTACCAAGCCTACTGTTCCATAGAGCTTGCTGATTTGGTAGGAATCCCCTTCAAATGGAAATTCAAAATCTCCTCCGGTCATATTTTGGTAGTTACCCCATTCCTGACCGTAGCCTCCGCCAATGGTCAAAAGATTAAAAAGATCGATTCGAATTCCCGCATTAAAAACTGGCAAAGTCCAGTCATTCCCTTTCATCTCAAGCGGATTCTCTTCAGAAATATCTAGAGGGATATCGAAATTTTGAAACTGAGTGAGTGGATAACGATCGGGAAATTCGGAGTAGAAACTCGTTCCAAATTGATGATAGCCTGCTCCCGTAGAAAGCTCTAAGGAAAACATTTCCATTATGTTTCGAGTGACGTTCCCTATCCCAGAGGCACTTTTTGTGCTTTTATTGGAAATACCGAAGATATCTTCTTCCTGTGAGTAAGCAGAAACAAATAGAAGCGAAAAAATTAAACTCAGGAATATTTTTTTTAACACCATGATTTGATAACGAATCAGTCTACTAATTGGTGTGAAAATATAAAAAAAAGCCTCCAAAATTGAGATTATCTAGAAAAGATCAAGACTTTGATCTAATTAATCCCAATTGGAGGCCTTCATCAGTGAGTTGATTATGCTAATCAACCATCACCTTCAGCAGCTTTAGCAGCCGCTTCTTTCTCTTTTTGTGCTTCAATCATTCCATCCAATTTCGATTTCAAAGCAGGATCTTCCTTGATCGCACTATTGACTTTATTATAAGTACCTGCACCAAGAATAGTATCATCCATGATCAACTCAGTCTTATATGTTTTTACACTTTCCTGTAATGAGTCCTGAAAATCCTGAACTGCTTTATATGCTGCTTTCTCATCGTCAGTTACTTTGGCCTCAGCCATTTTCGCCTCATCACCCCAAGCTGCCTTGATCTCATTGTATCTCGCGCCACCATCTATCTTTTCGTTATTAAGAATCATATTTCTTAACTCCTCGGTCTTTTCGTCTACATAGTTTGAAGTCATTACTTCCACATTGGCAAACTTCGTCAGCTCTTCATCTGTTACTACTTCAGCATCTTGTGCATATGCAGCTAGTCCTAGGAAAGAAAAAAAGATCCCGAAAAGCATAAATTTTTTCATCATCATGTTTTTTTTATTTAGTATCAAATTGCAATTAACGCCTCTAAACCCGAAAAATCAAGTATTACATGAAGTTTGATCGTTAATTTATGATAAATGGCAAGCCTCCCTAAAATTATTCTATGCCCTTCAGCTTGCTGATTGTCCCAATAGGATTAGGGGAGTTAAATACAAAACTTCCCGCTACCAAGATATCAGCACCGGCAAGAAGAAGCTTTTCTGCATTTGCCAGATTCACTCCGCCATCAATTTCGATTTGGGTTGCAGCATTTTTTCTAAAAATTAATTCTCTAAGTCGAGAAACTTTATCGTAGGTATTTTCAATAAATTTTTGCCCACCAAATCCGGGATTTACCGACATGATACAGACCAAATCAATATCCTGAATTAACTCTGAAAGAAACTCGACCGGAGTATGAGGATTGATGGCTACGCCAGCTTTGGCACCTGTAGCTTTGATCGCTTGAATAGTACGATGGAGATGAGGACAAGCTTCATAGTGAACTGAAATCACCGCCGCTCCGGCATCTCGAAAAGCTTCCAAATACTGATCGGGATTGACTATCATCAAGTGTACATCCAAGGGCTTTTTGGCATGTCTTGCAATAGCGGCTGTTACCGGAATCCCAAAGGAAATATTTGGCACAAAAACTCCATCCATAATATCGACATGGATGAAATCTGCTTCTGAATTATTGAGCATTTCCACCTCTTTTTGAAGATTGGCAAAATCTGCTGCTAGAATGGAGGGGGCAATTAAAGGTGACATGGTTAAGTATAAAGGATGAAAATTACTTATTGCTTCATAAGCTTTGACCGCTTGATCACTTGTCCGTCTTGGAGTTGGATGATGTAGAGTCCTGGCTTGAGACCTGCTACACCCACTTCATAAGGAACTCTAGGGCTTGATCGGCTTAAGACCTTCCTATCAAGCGCTCTGCCATTGATATCCAACAGGATGAATTCGGCAGTTGTACCTGTTCCAAAGTAAATGGTCAATTGATCTCCATCTATTGGATTTGGGAATAATTTCCACTCGATGAGCTCCGGATTTTCTTCTACAGCTAGTATTTCTCCATAAAGTGCCTCACGGAATCTTGGGATGCCATAACCGAGTTGATTATCCGGTTTTTCTGCATTAGTACCACTTGCCAAAAGCATCTCAATTAATTTATCCTTGGTCCATTCTGGTTTTGCCTGCCAGATTCCGGCAGCCAAAGCAGTGATCTGTGGAGCTGAAAATGAAGTGCCATTTGCCAATCCCACAGTTCCATTTGATCGGATCAAGGATACGCCATTTCCGAAAGTAGCCAAGTCAGGCTTAATTCTCCCATCTACTGTCGGACCTCTAGAGCTAAAGCTTGAAACAGTAAAATCTTTATTAACAGACCCAATGGCAAGAATCCCTTTTGCATCAGCAGGAGCTACTAGCGACGAAACGCCGGGTCCGTAATTGCCAGCACTATTTACGACCAGAATTCCCTTGGCTGCTGCAATGGTTGCGCCTTTCGTGATGGTTGTAGTCTTTCCATCCAAATCAGCTACCGTATAATTCATCGCCAGATCATCAAAATCCCAATAACCAACAGAACTGGCAATGATGTCAACACCTAGACTATCCGAAAACTCAGCTGCTCTGACCCAGTTATATTCTTCCACACGATATTCAGTGGCCACTTCTTCGGTCATCGCTAGGATGTAATTGGCATCCGGAGCACCAGCGATCAGGATATTAGGATCTTTAGAGGCGATCAACGAAAGCACATTCATCCCATGCTGATTATCTTGATAGACATTCGAATTCCAAGGCCTTACAAAGTCTTTTGTGGCAATGATTTGTTTATTGGTGTCTAGATGCTTGAGCGCCAAAGAAGTATTCGCTCCAGGGAAGCCTGCATCAAAAACAGCGATAGTGATTCCTTTACCCGAATAGCCCTCAGCCAGCATTTGTGTGATACCGATCAATTCATTCTGAAAATCATACGGATTTGCTTGGCCTGCTAGAGTCCGCGCCGACCCTTCGCTTGGAGTTCGCAGCTTTCGGGAAGTCCGGGAATGAATTTTGGTGTCAATTCGGCTATTTGGAAGTGGAAGGAAACCTCTTCCCACCAGCTCTATTCGAGAAACAAAAGGCAGTTTCGCAATCTCAGAAGCTTTTGAGGCATCGGTTACTGTAATCGTTGCATTCAGCCATTTACTGGAATAGAGCACATAATTAGAAAGAGACACTACCTGATCTACATATTTTTTTGCCACTGGGAGATCCAAACTATCTGCTTTCACATTTTCCCGAGTTCTTCTAGCTAATGCTTTTGAAGTTAAAAAAGCTGTTGGCTCAGTTAAGGAAAGTTCGATTTGAGGTTTGTATTTGTAGAAAACTGCATACCGATCTTGGGCGAAAGAACTTCCTGCAAGTCCAAAAAACCAAAACAAAACAAATAGTAGTTTAATTCTTCCCATAATCGATCAATTCCATTTTAATTTTGAATCCTGAATTGATTAACTGATTTCCCAAACAATCGTTTCGAGAGCAGTAGTTTAGCACTTCATCATATTTCTCTAAAAGCCCGATCCCTTTGCCATAAACTTCGTAGCGATTGTCTCGAAATGTGATCAAATCATCACTTTGTTCCTGTAAAACCCGGATTACCCTAGTTTCTGATGCTCCTGGAAAATTATTTTCATGTTTATCATCAATCAGAAATTCATCTGCAACCTCATTCCTGTAGGTATTCCCATTCCAAGTTTTCCCCGGTTCAGGAGGAAAAATAAGTGATACCAAAGGTTGGTTATCTAAAGTTTTAACAAGTGTGGAACCTCGTCTGAGCATCGTGTATTCTTTCACCGTCGTCCATGATTTTCGATCTGATGATTTGGACCGAGTTACTATAAAAACTTGCTCATTGGAGGCATCAACATAGAAATCACGGATCAAATCCCGATAAAAAAAAATAGAATTCTCTGAGTCATTTTCTCCAAAATAGATGGTCTCATCAACGGAATAAATCCAAAAAAGACCTTTCTCCAATGGCTGAAAGTCAAACTCAAAATCTGAAATCGACTCTTCGACTTTCCTGTCACAGCTGGATAGGAAAATAAAAAAAAGGATTACAAAACTGCTGAAAAGGATTTTCATTGATTGGAAATATGGCTAAAAATAGCAGTTTTTATCATACTAATTAAGTCTGCAGCTCACCAAATCAACTCATTTCTTTTTCCCATTCCCCCATCTTACTTACCTTCGCAATCGAAAAACCCCACTATGGCCTTACGAACTTTTGTAAAAATCAACGGAATCACCAATCTGACCGATGCACGCTATTGCTCAGGAATGTATGTCGACCTGCTTGGATTCACCTTCGAGGAAGGTGCTGATCGACAAGTCAGTGTCACTACTTTCAAGGAAATTTCAGGTTGGGTTTCAGGGGTGGATTTTGTGGCGGAATTTGAATGGGCGAGCTCCGAAGAAATCCAAAACAACTTAGCGGACTGCAGCGAGATCAAGTGGCTGGAACATAAGAGAATAGAAACCTTACTAGAATTTCGAGAAAAAGGGTTAAATCTCATCTATAAATGTTCCTTTGAAGAACTTGATGAATTAGGCCAAGAACTACTCGATGATCTCGCAAAATCAGAAATAATCATTCATGTGTCCGATCTTAGATCTTCATTGCCTGAAGAAGAAGAGCAGAAGCTCAAAGAACTAGGAATTCAGCAAAAAATCATACTCGGAACAGGTCTAAATGTATCAAATGTCGAACGTCTTCTAAACGACCTGAATCTTTATGGGATTTCCATGACAGGTGGAGATGAAATCAAACCTGGCTTAATGGATTTCGATGAGCTTGCAGATATCTTGGAAGCACTTGAAATAGAGGATTAAAAACTTACCGAGTACTTGGCGCTTCTCAAAGGGGATTGAAAGGATAAGCAAGTCCAAACCTGAAGGAGCAAGAACATTAAAAAAAAACCCAAGTCTTCAGGCCTACCTGACACAGCCAGGCCAGAACCGATCATTCCCTTGTGATCTTCGTTGCAAACTTTGTGTCCTTGGGGAACAGAAGAAATTTATGACTTTAGGATTAAAAAAACATTCAAAAAAAAGGCTGTTGAAGATCTCAACAGCCTTTTTTTACATATTCCAAAGATCTGATAAATTATAAGGGCTATTGGTCCCGGTAAAGAAAGTCCCATCTACAAATCGATGAGCAATCCCAATATCCCTAAGCTCCATCATATCATGATCATCAAGATTAACGTTTGATGCCTCCAAATTTTCTTTTATTCTTCCTTCGTTTACCGATTTAGGAATCACGGCAATATCCCTTGCAATAGACCAAGCAATCAATACTTGTCCTACAGATATATTGTGCTTTTGAGCAATTTCAAGAACAATCGGATTAGTCAATAATTTAGGATCATTTTCATGCTTTTCATTTCTAGAATCAGGAGAGCCTAAGGGCGAATATGCTGTCATCAGAATTCCATTCGAAGCACAAAACTCTATAAGTCCATCTTGTGGTAAAAAAGGATGCATTTCTACTTGATTCATTTCTGGTAGCTGCCCTCCTATTTTCATGATCTCCAGTAGTTTGGCTTGATTGAAATTTGAGACACCAATATGCTTGGCAAGTCCTTTAGAATTCAAATCTTGCATTGCTTCCCAAGTCTGGCTTAAAGGCACATCATTGTAAGTGAAGAAATCCTCTCTTTTCTGCGCAAAACCTATTCCTGGTTTGAATGCGATTGGCCAGTGAATTAGGTATAAATCCAAGTAGTCAAGCCGCAAATCGGAAAGCGATTTTTCAAAAGCCAAATGCACATCTTCGAATCGATGGGAATTATTCCAAAGTTTAGAAGTGATGAAGAGATCTTTTCGCTTTACCAATCCGGCTTCGATCGCGTCTGCGATTCCCTGCCCTACTTCTTTTTCATTCTGATAGATAGCAGCTCCATCAATGTGTCGATATCCAGACTCGATCGCCCAAAACACGGCTTTTCGAACTTCACCAGGATTACTCTTCCAAGTACCCAAACCAAGGGCCGGAATCTGATCTCCATTTTTAAATGATAAATGTTTCATGGTGCAAAAGTTAATGTTGGGTATAGTTTAAGTAATCGGTCTGGTTAGTCTTTTCGCTTTTTCAAATATGAATTGAAGCGATTCATGACCCAAAGATGCAACCTTGCTTGTGTATTCAGGTAAATAAGCCAGGGTAATCTTGGAACAAATTCATGAATGGCAGAAATCATGTATCGATTGTCCAATACGCCTCTGAACTCAAGCCAACCATAATCAAATCTACGAACCAGCCAGCCTCCAGTGATGTAAAAAAGCTGCCGATCCTCGTCGCTTCGGTCTGGAATAATAGTCAATTCAAGCATCGCTTTTTTGCCATTCAAAAGGTGAAAACCTATTGCCCCATTCCCATTATTTTTGCCATTAATAAAGAATCTAAAGAAACTAGGTAGCCATAGATTATAACGATTAGCCACCCAAGTGGCAGTATTCCCGTGAACATTTTTCATCCGCTGAATGCTTCTTACCGTATTTTTTGCACTTTTCGTTTTGATGTAGGTAGGAAGTTTTAGTTTTTCTTTGGAATTCAAGGCCTCATTTACCGATTCTTCATAGCTCAGGTAGTCAATCTCTTTCTCTTTAAAAGCTAATTCTGGAGAAACTGTCAATGTATGCTTCAAACTCTCAACCAAGGGTGAAACAAGCTGTGGTGGGCTATCGCCGAAAATCCCTACCCAAAGCTTAGATAAGCCAAGGGAAAAAACCGGTATAGAAAAAACAATTCGCTTTTTGCCCATGACTTCTGCAGTTCGCACAAGCATATTTCGATAGGACATTATATCATTACTACCTATATCTATGGCTTTACCATAAACTTTGGGATTAGCAATACAGGTATCCATGATATCTAGCGTGTCTCTCAAAGAAATGGGCTGAGTCATCGATTCTGTCCATTTTGGGCACATCATAACTGGGAGTCGATTCACCAGATTTTTAATCATATCAAAGGAAGAACCACCTGGACCTACAATTATTGAGGCCCGCAAAGCAGTAAGTTTCGACTTTCTTGATCCAAGCGTCTTTTCTACTTCCAACCTGCTCCTGAGATGTCTGGAAAGTTTTTCTTCAGGCTCGTCAGGCAACAATCCTCCTAGGTAAATGATCTGTTTGACATTATTAATAGAGGCTGCTCGGCTGAAATTGTCTGCAAGCAAAAGATCAGTATCCTCAAAACTCCCTTGATTCAGTCGAGTGGATGCGTTCATCGAGTGTACCAAATAGATGGCAACATCCACGCCTTTGAGCGCATCAATCGTACTAGAGATCGAGTACAGCTCAACTTGTCGCCACTCTACCTGCGGTTCGGGATTGGAATCCACTTGGTTTCTGCTGAGACCGATCAGGTTGTATTTATCTTTGAAATAATGAATAAACCATCTGCCAATGTATCCTCCGGCTCCGGCGATTGCAATGGTGATTTTTTTCTGCGTTGGTTCTAAGGGTTGAGTCATAAAAAAAGTTGTTTCTTATTCAACCGATTTAAAAAAGGTAAGTTCAATCAAATCGATTATTTCTCTATTGCTTTTTCCAAAGCTTTGGTGGTGGTGTAGTATTTCACGATCATATTTGGCACTTCCCAATCCGGCATTTTATTGGCTTTGAGGTAGGTCAAAAACTGTTCGGTTACCTGTGCAAAATGCGATTCATGGCCTACGTGAAAGGCTTCTGGAATTTCTACCCGAAATTCTCCATTTTTTAATTCGCTCAAGGAAAGGCCTGAGTACTTTGCTTGAAGCTCAGTGTTAATCAGGTATTCCAAAACTGCCTTTTGACCTTCAAGTAGCTTCACATAAAGCGTTGGTTTGAAATTCTCGGCTTTCCCTTGTCGAATAATCAAGTTTGCTTTTGTCCCGCGCATCATACTATAATGGGTATCCCCAGTTCCTTCCGGTGCCTCATAATTCCAAATCACACTGACTTTCGCATGCTTTCCATTCAACGTATAATTCATCTCACCATTCGACAACACTTCCAGTTTACCACCTGAAATCGCTTTCTGAAGAAAATCAGGAAAAGCTGTTTTGCCAGTTACTCGCTGAAACTGCTCCAAGTCGAGTGAAGTAGCCCAAGTTTTAGCTGCCAGCATATCCACTCCAGTGGTGTCAAGAATTTGACTCGGGAAAGCTTCCCACTGAATCAAATCCACCAAATGCGTGGTCACATCTACGATTCCATGTCCTTCTACACTCACATCAAAAAACCAATCCGGTCGGATCAAAGGTTGGCCAGAAACATACTTGAAAAAGTGATGGATCGATTCTTTGGTGATGGCAGGATTTTCAAGAGAACCATTTTCCAATTCTCCAAAGAGCGCAGCATTCATGGATAATTCACGCTGAAGCACGGAAGAAATCTCAAATCTCTCCGTCATAATATCATAGAGCATCACATTATTCTCTTTCGCCGTCGCAAATGCCCTGATCAACTCCCTGTATCCTTCCGAATTAATAACCAAGGGCTTATCGGCATATACATGAATCCCATTTTCCACTGCAGCGATGATGTAATCGATCTTCAAGTCATTCTTTCCCGCTACCATCATCACGTTTCCTGGCTTTTCTGAAATCATTTTCTTCAAATAATCTGATCCCTCAGCTAGCACAATATTCCAAGCAGTAGGTGAACCTTCCCGTTGATTATAGCTCGCAATTCGATTCATATAATCAGTCAACTCTGGTCCCTGAGGTGCATATACGTAGATGGTTGAATCTAATTCAGGATACATGGACTTGTGAATCAAACCGGCATGAAAGTGTCCTGGATCCAGACTCATGATCGTAAATGGAGCATTGGATTCAGTTTGTGAGTCAGTCATATCTGATGGAGAACAAGCGAATAATAGCCCGAAAATGGCTAGACCAAGAAAGTATTTCATGAATTGAGTTTAATGAAATGTTGATTTAGAAAAGGAATTAGGGGTTTGGAAACCCCTAATTCTCAGACTATACTTTTAAATAATTAGTCCCATAAGGAGCTCTTTGAGACCGGCTCAAGTGTGAATTTGCCTCCGAATCATTTACGAAGGTTTCAGCTTTGGCATCCCACTCTAGCTTTCTACCGAGCTTCATCGCAATATGACTCACCAAACAAACTGAGCAGGCACGATGTCCGATTTCGGCAGGAGATAGTAATTCATTATTCCCTTGAATGGCTCCCAGCCAGTTACCATGATGCTCTGTACTTCGCTGCAATTGGATCTCATCTGCCCCAATAATCGAGTTTAAAATCTTAGGATCGGAAGCATCGAGCGCTTTGCTGCTCGCATCTTTGGAGACTGGATCTGAGGCGGAGGCAGTATAGCTTCCTCGGGAAACCCAAATCCAACCTTCCGTACCTTCATAGCGGATTCCATTTGGATAGCCTCCACTGGTGAACATCGTGATCCCGTTTTCATATTCTGCTTTGACCATGAAGTCCCCATGGACATTCCAAAGGCCAGATCTTGGAAATTCTGCTACAGCCTCTATAAATCTCGGTCCCGTCAATTCAGTATCCATACCCCATGCTGCCGAATCAAAATGATGCTGACCCCAGCCTGTAATCATCCCTGCACCGTATTGCTCCAACCTTAGCCACCCCGGTCTGTCATATCCTACGGCAGGATGAACGCCAATCTCAGTGTAAGGAACCTCAGGTGTGGATCCAAGCCACATGTCATAATTCAAACTTTTTGGAATCGGCATGGTCGGAGCATCTGGACCAGATGGATCACCGGGAAGTCCAATTCGTACGGTATGGATTTTTCCAATTCTACCATTCCTGACCAATTCTGCTGCTTTCCTAAACTGCTCACTTGATCTTTGCTGTGTTCCTAATTGAAGTACAACTCCAGTTTTATTCACAACTTCTACTAGTTGTCTTCCCTCTCGGATGGTTAATGAAGTAGGTTTTTGCACATAGACATGCTTTCCTGCCAAGGCTGCTTCCATCGCGGGCTGTGAATGCCAATGATCTGGTGTACTAATAACCACGGCATCAATATCCTTATTCGCAAGCATATCGTGGTAGTCCGCATATTGCTTCACATCCAGATAAGGTGAGCCCATCTTTTTGGTGTAGTAGCTTTCGACGTACTTTTTACCGTCTGCCATTCTGTTCGAGTCCAGATCAGACACGGCCACTATTCGTGCGACATCATGTTGCCAGACACCTGGCATATCGTGATCTCTAGCGATTCGTCCGCAACCTATTTGGCCAATATTGATCTTATTGCTTGGGGCATTTTTGCCAAAAACAGATGCAGGTACAATCGTTGGAAATCCGAAGGCCGCACCAGCAAGCGCCGTATTCTTGATAAAATTTCTTCGTTTCATGGTTTTTTAGGTTCTGGGTTGTCTGTTTGTCAGTTATCGGTTGTCGGATGTGAGTTGTCGGTTATCCGTTGTGAGTTATCAGTTGCGGGTTTTGAGAGTATATTTATTTAACTTCTTAATTATTTGGTTCTTATCTCTTGTCTCTAATCTCTTAGTACTTCTGTTCCTCATTTTACAAATGCTTTCCAATAAGCCTCTGCTTCTGAAGCGCTGAGCGTTCCGTCGAAGACTATCATTCGATATTTTAAGGTGTATTTCTCATCTTTCAATAGCGCCCAAGATTCATGACGAATAGGGCAAAACTCAATAAATACATTTCCTTTTCCTTCGTATTGGCCAACTGGCCAGACCCGTAGCGGCTCAGGATGAACTTTGTTTGTATTGTGACTCAAAAAGAGAATCCCACTTTTTCCTTCCTTAGCTTTCGAATCTCCTTGGACAATAATCCATTTTGCTTCGGTTCCATCCGCAGTTTTACGATCATCTCCCTCTGAGGTAAGTATCGTACTAGTATCATCTCCCCAAACTTCTGTGGCCCGAAAACCAATCCCCCCACCATAGCGGTAGTCATCCAAAAGGATTCCGCCATCCACTGGAGTTTGAATAGTAGTAGTGTAATCGACACTGTATCGCCCCTTATCCGCAGGCTTAACTTTGATGCGAAGGTCTTCTTTGATCGCTAATCGCTCACTTTCAGGAGCTGTGAGATCTAGGTGGTTCTGCCTGACATTTAGCTCTGCAGCACCTCCTGCCTCTTTCATGGAGAGTACCTCTCCGAAGTCGACTCTCCCCTTTCCATCTCCCAGATTCCAAAAATCCACTTCTCTGCCATTTATTGTAGCTCGAGTCCAAGGACCCCAGATTCCATAATGATGGTAATGATCTGGAGGCTGAATCCTACTGAGCACTTGACCTGAAGGAGAAGTGATAGGATGAATGAATCCAGACTTTTCGAAATCTTTTTTGATTCCATCAGGGACTTTCGCAATAGCGGTCTGATAAGTCAAGACTACTTGATCTCCTAACTTGAAGTCAACTCCATTCTCATTTTGAGATAAACTGACGAATTGCGCGAACGATTCCGTAGAAATTAGAAGCAAAAATACGCTTAACGCAAAATATGTTTTGGTTAACATAGAAAATTCAGGTTATTGGATGTATTCTTTAAAGATATTGAAAATCTAAAAAGATCACCGACCATTCAACAATCAAACCCTATGAAGTCAATCATTATCTACGCAATCGTTTTCTTTTCTTTTTCTGGATTGGCCAATGGCCAAGGCTTAAATGAAGTCACATTAAATGAAGACTGGAAAGGGAAAATCAGAGCCTTGGCACCAGAAGAAACTTCTTTTACATTTCAGAAAAAGAAAAAAATCCTAGTCTTTTCACTCCACACGGGATTCAATCACTGGGTGATTCCACATACCGAGGAGATGCTCAAAATAATTTCCGAGAAAGCTGAAGTTTTTGAGGTGACCGGCAGCAAGGATATCACATGGTTTGAAGCAGCGAATCTAGCTCAATTTGATGCTGTGGTTCTAAACAATACCTGTTCTAAGGGAGACCATCGAAATTTATTTTGGGATAAACTTCGCGAAACCTCAGATGCAGATTCTGCAACCTTGATGGCAAAAGCGTTAGAGTTGGAAGGTAATATCAGCACCTATGTCAAAAATGGCGGTGGCTTGCTTTTGATCCACGGTGCGATTACCACTCAAAATAACTCTGCAGAATTCAGTCGATTAGTCGGAGGAAGTTTTGACTACCATCCTAAGCAGCAAAAATTTCAAGTTCGCTTAGCCGACTCATCTCACCCGCTGGTTCAGGCATTTCCGTCAGAAGGTTTCGTCCATGTAGACGAACCTTATTTTTATAAAAATGCCTACGCAAATCTTGATTTCACACCTTTACTCTATTTCAATAATGCTGAAATCGAAGGCCAAAGAAAAGGTCAAGAATTGAAAGAGGGAAAGACTTACGTCTCGTGGATCAGATCTGAAGAGAAAGGCAGGGTGATGTATATCTCGCCTTCACACAATGCGCAGAGTTTTGATAACCCGCAATTACTCCGATTCTACTTGGATGGTCTCCAATATGTGGCTGGAGATATGCCCATCAAATAGAATTATTATTCGGGCTTTCGAGCGTCAATCAGTTCGCGCATTAATTTTCGCTCCCGATCAATCATGGTGGATTTGTAGCTTGAAAATTCATTTTCCAGCTCAGCCAAACGAGTTTGAGACTCTTTTACTTTTTTTAAATTTCTATAATAAACAAATGCCAAAATCAAGCAGGCAACTATGAAAAAGCCTGTTAAAATCAGATAAACCTGATTTGAATTATCATCTTGAGAAATTTGAGAAACTTTTTTTGAATCTTGATTTCCCACATTTTCAAGAGACGCCGAAGTTTGGTTTATTGAATCCATAGGTAAGCTTCTTCCTCCCTTGACATCAGCTTGCATCAATTTCACTTCTGCTAGAATTTGCTTTTTGACAACATCCAGATCTTGCGACCTAATAATCAAAAAGCCTTCTGAATTAGCTGCAGGCTTGAATAACGTATCCATAGATACTAAGATTTTATTTAGCGATTGAACATTTTGATTTGGTTGCTGAGCATAGCTTTCAGAATAACTCATAAGCGAGCAAACAGCAAACAGATGTAGCCAGAATTGAACTTTCATAAATTAGGTGACGAGTGAAAAAAGAATAAGGGTTCACTAAAATACTAAAAAAATCAGAATGCTAGAAAATAATCATTTCATTACTAGAATGTTAAAAAACTGATCCGGCATCCGAAAAACAAAGATTATAGCGTCTTGATCTAAAAAGTGACAAAAACACCAGATTATTCTACAAAAAAAAATAAGCTTGATTCGATATTTTAGATTATGATCATCCCCTTACTCACTAAAGGTTGAAGAAACCAAAATATAATTCCCCTAATTCCTACATCCATCAGGAGAAAACTGCGCATTTCGGTTTTACGTCTTCGATTTTCCGCCTTCCGTCTTCCGTCCGAAAAAGCTAAGAAAATACAATTACTAGTATAATTGTGGATATCCGGATTTTAGATTAGTGGGTAGGCACATAGCTATGAATAACCGCCTGGGCCGCAAGTCTTCCAGAAGTCATGGCGGCATTGATCGAACCATTAAGCATGTAATCGCCTGCTAAAAAGACATGGTCAGTGATCTTAGTTTCCGTAAAAGCAATCGAATACCTCATGTCCTCCAAAGTAGGTAAGGCATAAGGAATTTCATAGGTTTTTAAGTATTTGAAATACTCACCCTTAATTCCAGACACACGCTCTAATTCGACTTGAACAGCTTTTATTAACTCTTTTTCTGAAAGCTCATGCTCTAAAATCGTAACAGAAAGCAAGGCGCGATCTTTTGGAGAATATTCTTCCGAAACATCATTCATAAAAACCATATTATTGATCAATCTTCCTTCTCCCGGAATTAAACCGATCATGGGTCGAGCCATAAATGATTTTTGAGTGGTAAAATAGCAATTGGTCACAAACTTTGGCTTTGCAAATTGACCTTGAAGCTGCTCCATCACCTGATCTGGTTGTGTGGCAATGATAATTCGATCAGCCTCCAAGGATTCACCATTTTCCAGCTCAATGGATCCCTGATGGACAGCCTTTACTTTTTTACCGAAATAGATTTGAGTACGACTCAATTGCTGCCTTAACATTTTCGGGATTTCCCCCATCCCTCTCGCCGGGACAGCGGCATTACCCATGGAGAACATCTTGAATACAAATTCAAACATCCTTGAGGAAGTATTCAAATGTGGTTCTAAAAAGATCCCACGAAAGAAAGGCTTAAAAAAGTAGGAAATAATCTGATCAGAAAACCCGTAACTTTTCAGGTATTGAAGTGTTGGCTTGGAATCTGACGCGAAGATCTCTTCAACAGTTTTTTTCTTGAGCGCTTGGGTCAGACTAAACATTTTAACCTTATCATAGAATGTTCCCACTTTCGAAAAAGCCATCCCCATGATTTTAAGTGGGTTTCTAAGTGGGTCAGTAATCAAAAATGACTCCTGTTCATCAAAGATCACAGCGCCTGGCTCGAAATACTTCAAATTCAACCCCTGATAATCTAAGTAACGTTTTGCCTCAGGATAGGCGGTTAATAAAACTTGGAAACCTCGATCGAGTCTAAAACCATCAAGTTCATCCGTCTTTACCCGCCCACCAATCGAATCGCTCCCCTCCAAAATAATTGGTGAAAAGCCACTTTTTTCTAATTCAATAGCAGCTACTAATCCGGAAACTCCGGCTCCAATAATGTAAATTTTCGCTTCTTCCATGGGTTTGAGAATTCATCTTTCGATCTCTTATAGCTTAAGAACTCAGAAATCCATGCCCTGTTTACAGCAATGTCTTTTCTATTTCTATACTTTTAGAAACCCTAACTCTGATTTTCTTTTTACAAACGGTTTAATCGCCTAAGTAAAAAAATGTAAAATCGCCTTAAATATAGCTTTATGAAAAATTTAATCGGACTACTCTGCTTTTTAATTCTTTCCATTTCCCTTGGATATTCTCAGGAATATTTTCCTCCAAAAGGAACTTGGCAAACCAAAAACCCTGCTGAAATGGGTTTGGATGCCACTAAAATCCAAGCGGCCATTGATTTTGCGATCGCCCACGAAAGTAAAGCAAATCCTAATTTGAAGATCGCTCACTATGAAAGTGCTTTCGGAAGAGAGCCTTTTGGCTATCCTGTTGGACCAATGAAAACCCGAGGCCCCGCATCAGGAATAATTATCTACAAAGGGATGGTTGTAGGTCAATGGGGTGATCCAGCGCGAGTAGACTTGACATTCAGTGTGGCAAAAAGCTTTCTATCCACTACCGCTGGACTAGCTGTAGAAGAAGGTCTGATCAACAGTGAAATGGATCTGGTCTATCCATACATGGCTCCGATCTATCCCTATGATCCGATCAAAGCGATGATGAATAAAGCAGATCATTTTGAGCAAGAAGATGTTTTTGAGCTTTTTGATACGGAGCATAACCGTAGCATCCGCTGGAATGATTTACTTCGACAGACCTCCGATTGGGAAGGTTCACTTTGGGGCAAGCCTGACTGGGCAGATCGTCCTGCTGAGGGTGTGGGTCAAAAGCGAGCTCGTCCACAAACCGCTCCGGGCGAAGTCTATGAATACAATGATACCCGAGTAAATGTCCTTGCGCTAGCACTTCTAAATGTGTGGAGAAAGCCACTTCCGCATGTCTTGAAAGATAGAATAATGGATCCGATTGGTGCTAGCGATACCTGGAGATGGACTGGATATGAGAATTCCTTTGTAGTACTGGATGGACAAATCATTCAATCGGTCAGCGGTGGTTCACATTGGGGAGGTGGAATGATGCTTTCTGCTTGGGACCAAGCACGATTTGGCTACCTCACTCTAAATAATGGAAACTGGAATGGACAGCAATTGATACCTGAATCTTGGATCGAAAAATCAAAGACTTCTACCCCTGCAAATGCCGGTTATGGCTTTATGAATTACTTCCTAAACTACGATAAGAAAGAATTTCCCGCAGCTCCGATCACTGCCTATGCACATATCGGTGCTGGAACGAATATGATTTACGTAGATTCTGAAAATGAACTGGTAATCGTAGCGAGATGGATTCCAAATGGAGATCTCAATGAATTGGTGAGGTTGGTGTTGGAAAGCAAAAAGTAAAAAAAAAGAACCTTATTTTGGATACGAATTGGTACATTCAACTAAGGTTACACAATGAAAAGTGAAATTTTAAAAGAAATACGAACTACAGGAATGTCTGCCAAAGACGATGTGTAAACATTAGAAAACATTTGAAGAGTTATCAATAAATAAAATCAGGTAAAACCGTTCTTATCGTTCCGAAAATGGCAAGTATATACGGAAAAACCGATACAATAAACAAGTTATCGCTCAGTGTAAAAAGCCAACCGCACAAATGGCACATTTGGTTTTTCCGACACACGAGCCAATGCTCAAAAAACCAAAAGAGCCATTTTTTTCCTTCGCTCGACAGAACAATCAAAATAATTTATTAATTTTGACCAAAATTAGACAAGTACAAAAACATACAATGACACTTGGACAGAAAATAAAAGAATTAAGGGAACAATCTGGTCTAAAGCAGAGAGAACTAGCATATCAACTTGGAATTGGAGAAGGGTTTCTTAGCAAAGTTGAAAATGACCAAAAACCCCTTAAAAGAGAAGATTTAACAAAGTTGAATGAACTCTTTAAAACGCCAATTGAAGAGCTTGAATCATTGTGGCTTGCAAACAAGGTTTACTCAATTGTTAGAGACGAAGAATCCGCTTTATCAGCATTGAAAGTTGCTGAAGAACAAATCACCTACAACACTTTAAAAAATGGAAAATAAATTAATTGATACAATGCCGACAGAAATTTCAGTTGTTGAAGAACCTCAAATCAACATTTATGGAGAAGTTGAACCAGATGTATTAGAAAAAAGTGCTTGGGATAAATCAGTAAAAGTTGAAGAGAATGGTTATTATTGGAAAAAAGACCCTGTATTTTCCAAAGGAGGAGAAATCCCAAACGACAGACCAATAATAGTTGAACTATTTTGTGGTTGTGGCGGAACTTCAATGGGCTTTGAAATGGCTGGTTTTGAGGTTGTATTGGGTTGCGATATACACGCACCATCAATCCAAACATTTAAAGCAAACCATCCTAATTGTTCAACAATTTTAGGAGATGTTAAAAAAGTTGACCCTTACACGATTAAGGAATTACTTAATGGTAGACCTTTAGATGTAATTATTGCAGGTGTTCCCTGTCAAGGTTTTTCATTGAACAACAGAAAGAGACATCAAGAAGATGATAGAAATTTAATGTACAAGGAGTTTGTTCGTTTTATTGAGATTCTGAAACCTAAGGTTGTAGTTTTGGAAAATGTTTCAGGAATGAAAAGTACAGGAAATTTCGTTGAAGAAATTGAAAAAGACCTTTCAAGAGCAGGTAAAATGACTGTAAAAAGCAAATTGCTCTACGCTCCAGATTATGGTGTTCCACAGAAAAGAAGCAGATTGATTTTTGTCGGAATCAGAGACGAAGATTTTGATTTTGGTCTCATTCAAAAAACTCACGGTCCAGAAACAGACAAGCCATATGTTACCATAAAAGATGCGATAGGAGATTTACCTTCTTTAAAACCAAAAGAAACAAAGAAGAAATATAAAACCGAACCATTTTCAGAATATCAGGAACTTATGCGAATTAATACAAACGGTTCCGTTGAATGTCATACAGCTCCTAATCATCCAAAAGATACAATAGAAAAAATCAAGAATACAATTCCTGGAGAACCAATGTATCCAAAGTTCAAACAGAGGATACGTTTGGCTTGGGATATTCAAAGTCCAACACAAGTTTCTGGCGGAATCAGACCTCAATTTCAATTTGGACATCCCGAAGATGCAAGAGGGTTGACGATTCGTGAACGTTGCAGAATTCAAAGTTTTCCAGATGATTTCATAGTTAAAGGCGGAACTGTTCAAGGAAGAGTGCAAACTGGAAATGCCGTTCCACCATTATTAGCAAAATCTGTTGCCCTTGCAATTAAAAAGTATTTATAATGAACTTTAGAATATGGTTTAGTACTGAGCCGTTTGCAGATTTTGTAATTGACAATACAGAACTCAGAAACAAAACATTTGTTAAGAAAAAAATGTATGAAAGTGATGCAAATAATGCGAAGAACTTTCACACAATGCCTGACCATATAAAGAAAATTCTTTATTTGGACGCTCCTGATTTAATTGTAGAAATTGACCACGAGCCCATTTTCTCTGTAGAAGTTTCAACCGAAGCGGGAACTGGTCACAATGCTTTTCAAAGATTTGCCAGATTAGCAGCATCAGTCGAAAATAATGTTCCAGCTTTCTACATTTATCCAGAAGCTGCAATTATTACACGACAAAGTACACCACCAAAATGGGATAAAATAAATCCTTTGGTTTTTAAAGCTTTAGATGACGTAATGTCCATTTATAATATTCCTGCACTTCTATATTATTATCCAAGCGACTATAGAACTCATCCAGATGCTTCAACTTCTGCAAATCAGTTAACTAAAGGAATTTTACACGATCCGAATAGAAATTATTCTGGAAGTCCTTTAGGTACAGATGCTGAAATGGATGATATGTTCAATGCTATGAACGAGATAATTGCGGTATTTGAAAGACACGGAACAGTTAAAGGCAGAGAAAAACTTCTTGGTAATAGAACGGTAATAGCTAGAAGAACTTTTATGAATCAGGAATTTACAAATAAAGGAGGCCACTTGAATATGTCTCCATTATCTGCAACTATTAAAATACCTACTCAATACTTGCTAAATTACCTTTCTCAATTTGAAAATGCCAATTACTCAATTGGTGAATTATTAAGAAGTCGTGATGAAACAATAATTTACAAAGTAAATGCAGCTTTTAGAGGCGACCCTTATCCAGGAGCCTTGGCTGCAATTGACTATTTACTTTGTAGAGAAGGTAAATCTTTTGAAGAAAGAAGGTTTAATCTTGTTCTTGCTTGGTCTGATATAAATATTGATGATGCCAATCAAACAATTGAGTTACCCGGAACTAAAGGAAAAGTAGATGATTTTGTAAGAGCAGTTCAAGCTAGTGAAAACAAAAATATTCTTTCGAAAGATTACGCTGACATAGCTAATCACGAAATTCCAAGATATTATATGCAAGTTCGATATGGTTCAACCTATTCGAAAGTTAAACATATCCGTGTGTTCTCATATTTTGCAGATGCAATTTTATTTCCAGACGGTGCTTTATGGAGAGATGCTTAGTTATGAAAGAAGAACGAGTTACAATAAACATATTAAATTGGCTGGAAAGTAATGGCTGGAAAATTATTTGTTATGATTTTCCTCAAAGCGGTACAGGAGTTTTACTTCATCCTAATTCAGATGAAAACAGAACAACAAAAAACAAAGGAGGCATAATTCCTGATATTTTAGCAACCAGAAATTCTGTTGCTTTGTTCTTTGAAAACAAAGATAGATTTGTCCTTTCTGATTTTGACAAAATAAAGGAGATAAAAACCTTAGGCAACTACTCAAATTCTTTAAATACAATATTATCAGACTTCAATATAACATCAATTTATTATGGTATTGGAATACCAGCAATTGAGAGACACATTAATAAATCACTAGAAAATATTGACGGAATAGACTTTTTAATAAGCACACTTGAAAGTGGCGAAATACAAATCAATTTTGACGAAAATGAAGTCCTTCTCTAACAGCCACACACATTTCCAAGTCGCACCAGCCGCCACGCAAACCAAAACTTGGCAAAGAGTGTGTCTGCCCAACCGCACCACAAAACCGACAGACAACCAAGCGAACGAAAGAGAACACCGAAGCGATAACATCACCTATACGCAAGCAGGGGTTTCGTGCTTCGTAGGACAGGTAAGTGGTAAATTTGAAGTTCAGTTCTTCGTAGGAAGTTCAGTAGTTAAAATCCCTGCCTGCGTATAGCTGAGAACCGTTACCAAAATCATCCCTAATCCTTCTACTACTCCCCTACTGAATCGTAAACCTCACTCCCAAAAATCCCCGAATTCCCTGATTTGGAGCAAAGACATAAGTGGGATCGAAGGTCAATGCATTTGGATTTCCGGATGTAGGAATCACCGAACCATCAGTCCCAAACTCTACTCCCCGATCAAATGGATCAAAGGCTCTTGCTATCGAATTAGCCGGAGGCGTAAAGTTGAGCAGGTTTTTAACCCCTCCGTAGATCTCCCATTTATCTCCAAAGGACTTGGTCAATTGGATATTTTGGATGCTAAACCAAGGAGAATAGCCAGCTCGATCGTCCAATGAACCAAGCAAAGGAAGTCTCATTGGACTATAGACGTTGCCCGTGTAATCTACTTTCAAGCCGGTCTTAAAGAAAGTATAGCCAACAGACCATACGCCCGAAAACCGCTCCGTTAAGAGTTGCCTGGTACGAATCCCATCTTCTTCCAAACTCACATCCATCAGTGTAGCTCCTCCAGTCATGGTCAAACCATTTGCCCAAGCAAAGTCCAAATTCAAAGAAATACCTTGCGAGATAGCAGAGCCATCCAGATTTCCATAGATGATTTGATTCGGATTGGTCTCGTAATCCGGAACGATTCGGTTGGTGAAATAGGTATAAAAGACTGAACCGTCAATCCCAATAAAGGTGCCTCCATCCGTATAGATTTTCTTTACCAAATTCATGTTTGTATTCCAGCTGGTTTCTGGCCGGAGTTCTTCCGTAAATACTACTTCCCGAGCACCAGTTAAAGCTGCATGATCTTCGGTAAATACATTGGCTACACGAAAGCCATTTCCGGCGGATAGTCGAAGAATGGTCGAATTATCATTCCATGACTTTTTATAATTGACCCGAGGGGAAAAAACAGATCCATGAACTGAATTATAATCTAATCGACCTCCAAGCAACAGACTTTGACTCGGAGAGATTTTCAATTCATCCTGCACAAAAATCCCCGGAAGGTGAATCACAGAAGGTTGATTCACTTCATCTGCTGAAGTTGCCGTCGTATTATCATCGTAATGTGTAAATCGATAAGCTGCCCCAAAAAGAAAATTATGCTTTGCAAGCGTTTTATTCCAAGTCAACTGTCCAAAACCAATGGTTTGATCAGCGATGTAAATGGTGCTTCCATAAACTGAGTTTTGAGAATGTCCATTAGCCGAAAATTGAAGATTCAGGTTTTCAGAAGTTGGTAATTGCCAGACTCCGAATGTCTCCCAGCGGCTGGTATAGATGCTTTCACCGTAAACTTGATCTCCGCCCCGATCGGCTTTGGTCCAATTCATCTCCCCGCCCCAGCGATCTTCATAGACATAGCGCGCCGCCACATTGAAAACCCGATTATTTGGTCGGGCTACTTGAATTTTTTGAAAAAGGGAGATTCGCTTTGCTAAAGTCAAATCCGTAAAGCCATCTCCATTATTGTCCACAGGATTGTCGTAATAAAATCCTGAGATTCCAGTCAATGATTGAACTTTAGAACCCCATTTTGAGCGAATTCCAAGATCGAGATTGGTTTCTCCCCAACCTGTCGCAAATCCATCCACGGAAAAAATTGGTGCAGATAGTGGGTTTTTAGTGATCACGTTGATCAAACCACCAACTGCCTCTGAACCATAGAGCGTGGAAGCAGGCCCTTTCACTACTTCGATTCGATCGATCAAAGCCTGCGGAATTCCCGTCAAGCCATAAACCGTAGCCAATCCACTCACAATCGGCATTCCATCAATTAACACCATCGTGTAAGGCCCTTCCAAGCCATTGATGTGAATATCTCCCGTGTTACAAATGTTGCAATTGACTTGTGGACGGACTCCATTGACATTTTGGAGCGATTCAAATATCGAAGGAGTAGGATTTGCCTTGAAAAAATTGCCCGAATATACCTCCACTGGAACAGGGCTGTCCAATTTGGACACTTCTTGCATGCTGCCAGATACGACCACTTCTTCCAATCCTCCATCTAATTCCGTCAATTCAAAAATCAATTCAACTGACTTCGCCAATGGTAAAGTTATTTGCTGCTGAGAAGTCTGATAGCCTATTCGAGAAGCTTGAATGGTGAATTTACCCGTTTCATTGATCTTGATCGAAAAGTTGCCCTCGCTGTCAGTTACTGCACCGACATTCAATCCTTTGATATACACATTGGCAAACTCCAAGGCTTCATTTCCAGATAAAACCTTACCGATTATTTCTTGGGCTGTTGCCGAAGAAAGTGAATAAGAAAACACAAGGAAGAAAAGTAAAGATCTAAGCATAAGGGTATCCAAATTTTAAATTTAGATACGACAAAAGTAAAAAGTTAGATTAATCTAACAAAACTGTTTTACTATTATTTTTACATATTTGAATTTCAAAACAAGAATGCATGGCTTCACAAACCGAAGAAAACTACCTCAAAGCCCTTTTTAACTTGGCCAACTCAGCTGGAGAAGTGAATATTTCCGAATTAGCGACGCAGCTTCATGTCAGTATGCCAACGGTGAATAGTATGGTGAAAACCCTTCAAAAAAATGGCTGGGTGATTTATCAGAAGTACAAACCGGTCCAATTGACTCCTGAAGGACAAAAAACTGCAGCAATGGTTATTAGACAACATCGCTTGACTGAGATGTTTTTGGTCAATAAAATGGGCTTTGGCTGGGAGGAAGTTCATGCGATCGCTGAGCAGGTGGAGCACATTCATGCTCCAAAGTTCTTTGAGCGAATGGACGAACTCCTAGGCTATCCTACGATCGATCCTCATGGCTCCCCTATTCCAGATAAGCAGGGACGAGTCAAGGAAACTCATTACGTAAGCTTGGCGGATTGTAAAGCTGGGCAAAATGTGGTTTTGGCAGCGCTAACAAATAGCTCGACCGAGTTTTTAGAATTTCTAAATAGTCGAGATCTGAGTTTGGGAACCCAAATCATTATTCATTCTCAAGAGGCTTACGATCAAAGTATGGTGGTGAGCTATCTAAGTCATTCCAAAGAAACGTTAAGCGAGAAAGTCTGCGAAAAGCTGTTGGTGAGAATTATAAGTGAATAATTTTCTAAGGCAAATATTTTGGGTTTTTGAAATTCAGAAAACTATCTTTTGATAAATTTCTTGTTTTACCTCACACTTATATTCCTGATTATGTCTCAGAAAATGCTCAATTCACAAAATCATTTTAAGCCTTTTTCTTCACTTTTGGCTTCAGCCTTGATTTTTCTTTGTTTTTCATCTTGTGACCAAAAAGAGGAAATGTTGACCGGAAACTTTGACGGCTGGCAAATTTTAGGCGGAGCTGAATGGAAATTTAATGAAGGTGAATTAATAGGCACAGTAAAGGACAGCGTCGGGTTTGTCATGACTGAAGATCGATACAGTGATTTTATCCTCGAACTTGAATTCAAACCAGATAGCTCCATCAATTCAGGCATTTTTATTCGTTGTAATAACAAAGAAATAAGCTATACAGATTGCTACGAAATTAATATCTGGGATCTACATCCAAATCAGGACTTTAGGACTGGGGCGATTGTAAATAGTGCTATTCCGCTCACTTATGTGGAGACAATTGGTGAATGGAATACCTATAAAATTCAAATTCAGGGAGATCATCTTCAGACTTGGATCAATGATATCCTTACCGCAGACTTAAAAGACAGCAGTCTTCCAGAAGGTTATATTGCCCTTCAAGCTATGGGAACTGGGGAGGTTCGTTTTCGAAACGTAAAATTCCAATCTCTTTCAGCTAAAAATTGAAATAGTTATGCAAAAAGTCGCTTAGGTACTTTAGATTCAATTCCAAAAGGCTTTTAAACTGACATGTATGTCATCCTCTTTAAAACTTTACGCATGAAATCGGTCCTCTTATTTTTTCTATTTCTCCCCTTTCTCAGTTTAGCTCAAGCGCCCGTTTTTGACTATGGCACCAAATCTGATGAAGCCCGAAAAGCCTATCAAACAGGTTGGAAAGAAATTCTCGATCTAGGCGAATGGACCAAGGCAGAGGAATCATTTCGGAGAGCGGCAGCTTTAGATCCAGACTTTAAGTTGGCCTGGTCACAGGTCGGCAGAATCAGCAATGATCCTGAAGAGCGAGCGTCGATTTATGCAACGCTTAAAAATACCCTAAGTGATTCAACTTGGGAATCCAAACTACTTGAAGTTTACCTAGGAAGTTTGCAATTAATAGATGCTCGGGATCGAGGTCAGGCGATTCTACCCGAACAGGTAAAGCAGTTTTACGAGGTGTCGTATACCAATTTTTCAAAACTTCCGAAATCATTTCCCGATGAACCCTATATCAATGCCGAATACATGGAAGTAATTCATGGAATCTATGGAGCAAAAGCGGCGTTGGACAGCATGGAGATTCATGAAAAATCCGGCAGCAAAATCACTCCATTTTTTGCAAGCTATTCATCCCAATTATGGGCTGAATTGAAGGATTTTGATCAAGCAAATGAAGTTTTAAATAAATTAAAGACTCAGCTTTCTGATTCCAATCATCCCATTATCTCGTTTACCGAGGCTATTCTTTTTTTTGAAGAGGGGAAATTAATTCAAGCCGAAAAACTAGTCAATCAAGCACTTTTGGCAGATCCAAAGCACACCCTTGCGAAACGCTTGAAGAAGCGAATTGAGGAAAAGGCAAAATAGTGGAAATTGGCATAGTGAGCAATGAATCAAGACTTGATATCAATACCTCAATAATTAGGGTCAATCTTCAATCAAATTTTTAACCGTAATTCTGCATTCTGACACTGATCTACTGCCTACTGATCTCTGCCAACTGCTCACTGAAAAACTGCCCAACGCTCTACTCTCTTTTCCAGCCTCGATTAGCTTTTTTCTCAGCATTCACCTTTTTAGATTTTAGTCGCTTCTCGATGGCACCTTTTTTGGGTTTAGTAGCTTTACGGACTTTCTGCTGCTCAAAAGCTTTTCGTAAAGAATCGTGGAATTTCTTAATTGCGATTTCTTTATTGAGCAATTGAGATCGCTTTTCCTGAGCCGTAAACTGAAGGATTCCCTCTTCAGTTATTTTATTTTTAAGCTTTTCAAAAAGTGTGTTTTTCTCGACTTCGGACAGATTTGGTGAAGCGGGAATATCAAAATTGAGCTGAACCTTGGTCTCAACTTTATTTACATTTTGGCCACCTGGACCTCCACTTCGCGAGGTCTGGAAGCTAAGTTCAGCTAGAAAAACTCCGGATTTAATCCGTTTTAAAATTGAAATAGAAATAGACATAATTGAAAGCGTAAGAAGAGTCTGATTAACTTCTGTGAAATTGACTAAAACTGGAATCAGACTCCTGTAATGTTCCGAAATTTAAAGCTTTACTGCTAAATAAAGCCAATTTTAGGTGTTATCGGATAGCTTTTACTTGGTAGCCTTGAGTTCTCAGAAGATTGATGACTCCATTTTCTCCTCCCAAATGCCCTGAGCCTACTGCGAAAAAGACTTGATTTTCCTTCATGTTCTTCTCCATCAAAGGGATCCAATTTCTATTTCGATTATCCAGCATGAGCTCATTGAAATTTCCCATCATCTCATTTTCGGCAATCAGAAGATATAGTTGGTCGATATCTTCAGCAGTGTATGCACTGACCATTTGCTCAAACTCTTTGATAGAATCATCCGAGGTGACCATTTTTGAAATCTCTTTCAATAAAATCTCTTCCGGAATTTTATCAAACAGTCCCATTTGATATTCGACAGATTCAAGACCTTCGACATTCTTGTGCTGAGTCGTCGCCAGATTCGTGAAAAACAACTCATAACTCTCGACCTGCTCACAGGGAAGCTGCTTAACAATAATCATTGACATCAGCATAAACGGCTTTAGAATCCCCAATTGATCTAATCCTGCGCCGTAGTTGGCAGTTAGAAACTCATTCAAGGCATTAGCATCAGCTTCGCTAAAGGCAGACTTGATGTTTTTCATCTCGGGATTTAGTGAGCTCTGTTGCATTTTTTGCATCATTTCCGGATCATCCATATCCAGCTCCATAATCAACTCATCTGCATCCTCAAATGCTTTTTTGATTCGATCATCCATTAAGAAATCACTCGGACAAATCATATGAATAGTCCCAAAGAGGTAAGAATTTTGGTTCAATCCATTTCCTGAAATCTCCCAGAGTAAGGAATTATCAGAAATTGTCTGACTGCTAACAGTACTTATCACAGTCATACTAATGACCAGAGCCAAACCATATTTTTTAAATCTCATTATTTTCATTGCTTATGTGTTTGTTTATGCCCGAAAGATCAGGAATGCTTGATCATACAGCGAATAAAATTACAGCATTGCAGAATATCAGCCAGTAGTGAAGAAAATAAATTTTAGAAAATAGTAGCATTCCTATAGTTTACCGCTCGTCTCCTAATAGGCTAGCCTATCTAATTTTAAAATCATTACAGTTGAAAAATAGTAATTTGTATCTCTAAGAATTGAAACCGACAAACCCCTAAACCTATGAAAACCAGAAGAGATTTTCTGATTAAATCTGCCTTTGGTGCTGCTGGACTTCTCACTGCGCCTACTTGGCTGAAAGGAGCTCCGGCAATCATCAAAAATTTCAATAAACCCAACTCTCTAATCAATGGTGTACAGATCGGATGCATCACTTATTCCTTCAGATCGATGCCTGACCAAAGTGCTGAAGCAACCCTACAGTATGTGAAAGATAGTGGGCTGAGTGCCATTGAATTGATGGGTGATCCTGCTGAATCTTTTGCAGGAATGCCGATATCGCCGATTAACCGTTCTAAAATGTACCAATTAGGAGGGAAAGCACGACGCGGTGAAGAACTTACTGCAGATGAGCAGAAAGAATTGGATGAAATGCGCGCTCAAGGTGAATCATTTCAGAAAGAAGTAGCACAATGGCGAGCAAATGGCGATATGAAAAAGTTTGAGCAGATGCGCAAAATGTACAAAGATGCAGGAGTGAGTATATATGCTTTTAAACCGAATGCATTTGGAAAGAATAATACGGATGCCGAGATCGCTTATGGGATGAAAGCTGCCAAAGCTCTGGGCGCTTCACATATCACTTTAGAGCACCCATCGGATGATGCACATACACTAAAGCTTGGCAAAATGGGTCAGCAATATGGCATGGCTGTAGGTTATCATGGACACGAGCAGGAAACTTTTGGCTTTTGGGATACAGCCTTAGCTCAAAGCCCTAAGAACGGATTAAATCTGGATGCCGGTCATTATATCGCTGCCGGGCAAACTGATCTTATCCCTCTGATTGAAAAACAACATAGCAGAATTCTGAGCATGCATACTAAGGATCGTACTACCCCAGCGCATGGCAAAGGAAATGTAGCTTGGGGAACCGGAGATACTCCTATTCCTGAGTTGCTTAATATGATGAAATCCAATAAATATAAATTCCCCGCTACGATTGAGTTGGAATACGAAGTACCGACCAATTCAGACGCAGTAAAGGAAGTACAGAAATGTGTGGAATTTTGCACAAAAGCACTTTCCTGATGGGTTAGTCTTCTCACTTTTGGACCTTATTATTTTTCAAACAAGAAAACCGAAGTTAATCGCTTCGGTTTTTTTAATGGGCATCAATGATTTTTTCAGAAAATCAGATCTCGTATTGTTTCATTTTATTAAATAAGGTCTTTCGATCGATACCTAGCTTTTGAGCCGCTTTTGTGCGATTATATTTCACTTCCTCTAGCACATTCCGGAGCAGCTCAGCTTCGGCTTCAGCTGCTGCATCCTTTAAATTTATCGATGTATTTTTATGTTTTACTTCAACTGAACTAACTGGTGAATCGCTAAAATCAAACTTTTTAGCATAGACTAATTCTGGTGGTAAAGCAGAAAGTGTCATTCGATTTCCATCGGTCAGTAAAGTAGCCCTTCTAATCACATTTCGCATTTCCCGAAGGTTTCCCGGCCAGTAATATTCCAAGAAAACATCCATGACTTGATCGTCAAACCCAAACACCTTTCTCCCTAATTCTTTATTTGAAAGTTCTAGAAAATAAGCTGCAAATGCCTCGATATCTCCAGTCCGCTCACGAAGAGGCGGTACTGTGATGCTAAATTCGTTGAACCTGAAATAGAGATCTTCCCTAAATTTCCCTGCTTGAACGGCTTTTCTCAAATCCTCATTAGATGCAACTAAAATTCTCACGTCAATAGATTGATCTTTGGCGCCTCCAATTCTTCTCAATTTTCGCTCCTGCACTAGTCTGAGCAAACCAATTTGAATTTCATAGGAAAGATTGGAAATCTCATCTAAAAAAATAGTACCTCCATTTGCCAATTCAAATTGACCAGGTTTATCTGAAGTAGCACCTGTAAAAGATCCTTTTTCGTGTCCCCAAAGTTCACTTCCTGCAAGCTCTTTGGTCATCGCACCACAATCAATCGCAACAAACGGCTTTCCTGCTCGGTCACTTTGATCATGAATCGTTCGCGCAATATTTTCTTTCCCTGCTCCACTTTCACCATATATAATTACCGACAGTTGGGTGGGTGCTACTAGATCGATTTCCTTGTAAAGACGTTTAGATTCTTTTCCGTTTCCCTTTAGGTAAGTTGGATTACTACATTTTGGAACTTTGGAATTTGAAGTAGATAATGACGAAGCGAACTCCTCATTTTTCTGCGCTGTTTTGGCTAACGCTCGCTCGATTAAGTTTAAAATTTCATCTGGAAACAACGGTTTGGTAACATAATCAAAAGCACCATTTTTAATCACTTCTACGGCTATTTTGACATCAGCATATCCAGTAATAATTGCAACTTGTGTCTCAGGGGAATATTGCTGGACTTTTCTGAGAATATCCCTACCCTCCATATCTCGAAGCTTGAAGTCACAAAAGATCAAATCATAAAAGTTCTTTCGGATTAGATCAAGTCCATCTTTGCCAGAAATAGTGGTGGTAACATCGAAGCCATTCTTTTTTAAAAAACGATCTAAAAGTTGACAAATATCAATATTATCATCGATTACTAGAATTTTAGCCATAGTTGAGTTGATTTTTTTATTCATCTATTTTTGGACTAACTCATTTAATTTGGAAACATTAAATGGCTTACTTAGAAAATCATAAGCCCCATTATTCATGGCTTCGTTTCGAACCTCTTGATTATCTAAAGCACTCATAATGATAATTTTCTTACCCGTGATATTTATGAATGACTTCAATTCTTTCAAGCTATTCCCATCCGGCAAATTCACATCTAAGAACACGATCCCCGGTCTCTTTTGTCTAAAAATAGTAATCCCCTCTTGAAGCGTTCCTGCAGAAAGGACCGTAAAGCCCTTTCGGGTTAAAAATCTTGCTAATAGAATTCGGATTTCAGTTTCATCATCAACTATTAGAATTAAGTTTTCTTCAGTCACTTTATGCCTCCATTATTAGTATGATGTTTTATTTTGATAATACTAGCAGTGGTTAAAGACCTCTGCTAGTATTATTTTGATTTTAGCTCGTTTTTTTTACTGATTCTACCGCATGCTTAGCCAATGCTTTTGATGCCTCAAGTTGTTCTTGGCCTACTTTAAGAGCCTGAGAGCTTAATTCTGATGCAGTTTTTTTAAGGTCAAGGATAAGGCTTTTCATCTTTTTTTGCTGGGGAGCAAATTCCTTTTGATTCCGATAGAGATACGCTCCAATGATCACGCCTGTTATCAATCCAGTCACCCACAAGGTTCGATTTATATATTGCTTTTTCATTTTTTTATAAGTTAAAATTTGTGTGGCTTTTATTTAATTTAATAGTTAATTTTTCGATAGGTTAGTTTTTTTTAGGGGATAATTTTGTCCACTACTGTCATAGAAATAAACTTTATAAATCAATTCTATTCACATTTAAACATACTTTCCCTGTCATCTCATTAATCTTCACATTAAGATTGTATTAATCGATGACCATCAATTACTTAAATAAGTTTTCACTCAGATGCCCCTACCAGAAATCAATCTAAAGAGTACGGCAATTACAGCTAATACCAAAAGAACATGAATCAGACCAGATGCGCTGTAAGCAAAAACTCCGATAAGCCATCCTATAACAAGGATAATGGCAATGAAATAAAGTAATGAACTCATAATTTAGTAGTTTATATGGATAGATTATTTAATTAGTAATACAATACTTGTGCCGACAAAGTACTAAATGGTAAAACCTGCTTTATGAAGTCTCAAGTGAATTTATTGACTCGTCAACGGTTAGTATAAGATAAGATAATTATTTGAAAAATGAATAAAAATTCCCCTAAATGGGGCAATAATTGTGAAAATTGAGAAATTAAGGCGACGTTACGCTTAATTGAAGACTCCACCTCATTTAATACAAAATCAACATTGGAGCCTACTTTTTCAACTAAATAAAACGCTTTGATGAATTATGAAAGCTCAAAATTCAATAATAATGAAATCCTTTCTAAAAAAAGTTTAGAAACGCTTCCAATATCCTACTTATATCTTAAGAACCTTGAAGCCTTTCTTTTCCACGAGAAAAGTGAAATATCTTTGAGCAATTCAAAAATGGCTCTTACGAAAAATTTATTGATGACGTTAGTTTTGAAAATGTAATAAACTGGTAGTTAGTAATAAAAATATCCGGCCAAACAAATACTAACAAGAAACCCTATTAGAACGAAATAGGACTTGGTGAAGATGGAGCGAAATTAATTCAATACCTTAACACTTGGTCTCTTTCTGAAAATTCTATTTTGCCAAATCGGTATATCATCTTATAAGACTTGAAGTAAATCAAAAACAAGAGCGCATAAACACTTGAGAAAAGAATTAGAATTAATAACAAAAAATAAAGTAAATTTTTATCTAATAAAATAGGGCCCTCAACTTAATAAATGATGAAGAAAGAGCAAATTCGGATTTTGTATGTAGATGATGATCCAGATGATTTTGATCTTGTTGAGACCTATTTGAGTAGAATCGAAGAGCCCGAGTATAGAGCAGAGCGTGCCTCTACATATGAGGAAGCGCTCGAGAAAATCAAGCAACAGTTTGATGTCTACTTAGTGGATTACCGCTTAGGCAAAGTCAACGGATTAGAGCTAATTAAAGAGATTAAATCCCAACAGCCCCACGCAGCAGTAATCTTATTAACAGGCATGGCTGCTGGGAATCTTGACAGGGAAGCGCTCAACATTGGTGCCTCTGATTACTTGGTGAAAGGTGAGTTTGATGCTTATCAATTAGACCGGACTCTCAGATATGCTTATAGAGATAGTCAGATTAAAGAAAATCTTGACCTCACAGGAGAGAAGTTCAGATCTATTTTTGAACGAGCCACAGATCCATTTTTATTGATTGATGGTGAAAGTCATATTTTAGAAGTCAACCCTAGCTCAATCTCCAAATTTGAATTTGAAGAGGGAATTTCCTCCCAAATAAAACTCCCAAATTTCGCCAGCTTAATCGAAGAGAAAGGTCTTCGCAAACAACTCCTAGAAAAACTTAAAAATAAATTCGAAATCATTGATTTTGAGGCAACACTAATCAATAAAGCTGGGAAATCATTCAAAGGATTGGTCAACATCGTAAAGCAGGATGAAGACATATTTCATGTATTAATTAAAGATCTGTCTGCTATTAAAGCCAAAGAAGAAGAAGATCTTAACCTTAAAAAGTTTTCTGCGACAGGTAGAATAGCTAGGCTATTGGCTCATGAAGTCAAAAACCCTTTGACTACCATAGTGCTATCCGCTGACCAACTTCAAATGGAGCTTCCAGAGGAAGTTCTCAAGGAAAGCGGAGACTTGATTGAAGTCATCCAGCGAAATTGTGATCGTATAAATCAACTGGTAACTCAACTATTAGAAAGCACACGGTTTTCTGAACTCAATATCTCCTCTCATCCAATTAATAACTTGTTAGATGAAGCTTTGGCAAAAGTAAAAGCTCGAATTGAAATGAAAGGAATCAAAATTATTAAAGATTATGAACCTGAACTCTGCACGATTGAGGTGGATTCCGAACAAGTAGAAATTGCTTTGATTAACCTTATCGTAAATAGTGTTGAAGCTATAAGCCATGAAAATGGATCAATAAAACTTTCCACTGCCATAAAAGGAGAGTTTTGCGAAATTGAAATTGAAGATAATGGGACGGGAATCTCAAATGAAAATTTGGAGCGACTGTTTGAGCCATTCTATACAAGTAAAAACTTGGGTACTGGATTTGGCCTTACTAATACTCAGAAAATAATCTTGAGCCACGGCGGGTCTATTCGAGTAAAAAGTGAAATAGGAAAGGGGACAACTTTCATTATAAATTTTAAAGTCAGCCAAACTGCCAGAAAATAAAATCTCCTTAAATTGGTGTAAGTGAATCTTTCCCCTTTGCTTTTCAGGTTTGTAGAAGCATACCTGCCCAATCAATCAGAATCCAAATTCTGCCAGTATTTCCCTGACGATTATTTTTGGGTAATTTGAAGAACGTTAAAGTCAATCTTTATGAAAAAATCTTCCTCATTAATTCTTCTATTCATTTTTTTTCAAACGGCAAGTTTTAGCCAAAATCAACCCATAAAGCTTCTAAAAGAAAATCCGCACTATTTCGAATATAAGGGTAAACCTCTAGCTCTACTAACCTCCGCTGAGCACTATGGAGCGGTGATCAATACAGATTTTGATTATAAAACCTACCTCGAGACACTCCATCGGGAAGGAATGAATTACACGAGAATTTTTGCAGGAAGCTATTTTGAAATCCCCACGAGTTTTGGGATCAAATTCAATACGCTTGCTCCTGCTGCAGGAAAAGCAATTTTGCCTTGGAATACTCTGGTCAAAAACGGGAATACCATGTATGATTGGAGTAATTATAATTTGGAGTATTTCAAGCGACTCGCTGACTTCATGAAGCTCGCTGCAAGCTTGGATATCATTGTTGAAGTGACTCTTTTCTCCTCCATCTATACGGATGAACATTGGGAAATGAATCCACAAAACCCCAAGAATCGTATGGGCGCTGAATCCCAGCTTGATCGCAAATTGGTACATACCAAAGAAAATGGCCAGCTTCTTGGACTCCAAAAAGCGTATGTTCGGAAATTAGTCAATGAGCTGAATGGCTTTGATAATTTTTTCTTTGAGGTCCAAAACGAACCGTGGTCTGATCGAGGAAGGTCGGTTTTAAACATCGCCAACAAATATCAAATCGATGGTCCCAATTGGATGGAAAAAGTGGATTATGCAGATCAGCTTTCATTAGACTGGCAAGAGGAAATAGCTGTCACCATCGTCAATGAGGAGAAAAATCTCGCTAAAAAACATCTCATCGCACAGAATTACACCAATTTCAAAGCTCCACTTTATGGCGTATCAGAACATGTTTCGATTGTAAATTTTCATTACAACTGGCCTGAATCTGCCGAATGGAACCTACACCTCAATCGTGTCATTGGCTTTGACGAATCGGGATTTGCAGGCTCCTCTGATGAGGTTTATCGACGCCAAGCTTGGGCATTTATGCTTTCGGGCGGAGGACTTTACAACGGCTTGGATTATTCTTTTTTTGCAGGTAAGGAAGATGGCTCTGGCATAAATGAGGCTCCTGGAGGCGGAAGTACTGCCTTTCGAAGCCAATTAAAAATATTATCCGAGCTGATCCATTCGCTGAATTTGGAGAAAACTTCTCCTGCAAATGAGTCCATTTATGCTTCACCGGGAATGCTTAGTCATTCTCTTCATGATGGTGCAGGAGGATATTTAATCTATTTGGTAGAAGCAGGCAAAGCTAATTCATATATAAAAATGCGAATCGAACCCGGAAGCTATTCAATCCACATGATTAGCCCAATCACAGGAGAAAATCGGGAATTGCCAGCTCAAGAAATTAGCGTTTCAGATTTCCTATTGCCCGTCAGTCTGACTGAAGGAGAGCAAGCCATTCGGATTATAAAAAACTAGTCATGGCAGATTTTAAAGGGATTTTGAGCAAGTTTGATTTCAACCATTGGCAGTATCATATTCCTGTACCGGCTGAATTACTTCCTGAATTAATGGATGAAACCAATCGACGGGTTTTGGTCTGGCTGGACCAAACAGGTCCCTATCACATGGCCTTGTTCAAAGCGAAAACCTGTTGGTACATTTTGATCAATCAACAAATCCGGTCTAGATTGGAAATCGAGGAAGGAAATCAAGTCCATATTAAAATCGAACGCGATCACAGCGAATTTGGACATGAGGTTCCCGAGGAGTTTACTGTGATGCTGGATCAGGATGAGGAAGCAAATAAAATTTTCTCCAACCTCACTCCAGGGAAGCAAAGAAGCCTAATCTACCTAGTCACGAAAGTTAAAAACCCAGAAAGTCGAATGAAAAAATCTCTGGCAATCATGCATCATTTGCGGCTGAGCAAGGGTAAAATCGACGGAAAGCAGCTGAATGAATTGATCAAATATTACAATAATCTTTAAAAGATATAGACAGGTAAAACAACAGGGTTAACTATTTCTAGCTGCAGTGTAGCGAGGATACTTGAAAGAAAACAAAACCTTTATTATGAAAGCGAACCTCAGATTTCCCTATAAGTAGTAAGCTTTACTGATAAATCCGTATTTTTCTATTCAAATGAGATCAAGCAAACTCCCTAAAATAAATTGTGACCTCGGAGAAGGAATTCCTAATGAGCAAGGAATTTTCCCTTGGATTGACTGCGCCAGCATCGCTTGCGGAGGGCATTTTGGAGATGAGGCAAGCATCGCTTTCAGTATTAAACTTGCAAAACCTAACGGTGTAATGGTAGGCGCTCATCCCTCCTATCCGGATCAGGAGAATTTTGGACGAAAATCCATGCAGCTCGAATTCGGAACATTGGTCGCTTCATTAAATGAGCAGATTGATCGCTTTCAGCTTGTATCCGACCAACTAGAAATGCCTACTGATCACATTAAATTTCATGGCGCGCTATACAATGATGCGATGGCAAATGCAGCGTTGGCTCAAAACCTTTGCGAATGGCTCTCGCTTCAGTTTAAGCAAATCCCAATTTTTGTGTCACCAGGATCTCAAATGCTATTTTGGGCTGAGCAGTTCGGATTAAAAACCCGGCTGGAAGTCTTTGGAGATCGAGCCTATCAAGATAATTACCAATTGCTCCCAAGAACTGAGAATAACTCGCTTTTCACGACGCTTGAGGAAGTCAATGAACATTTTCGGTATATCGTCGAAGAACACCAAATCCTTACCAATTTAGGAAATAAAATTCCTGCCCAAGCGGAGACGCTTTGCTTCCACGGGGACAATCCCGGCTTGATAAATTTTCTTCCAATTCTTCGGAAAAAATATTGGAAATGAAGCCAAGTTTAAGACAGATCGGCCCCTCTCTGATTGAACTCTATTGGGATGAAAAGCCCACTGATTTGCTCTTGCAGCATATCTTAAGTTGGGAATTGGCTATCTCATCACAAGTGGGAACAGAAGTCTTAGAACTTAGAAAAGGATTCCAAACACTCACATGTATGCTCAGGAGCGATCTTAATCCTGAGTTACAAGGACAATTTGAAGCCATGCTACAATCCAACATCAACGTACTTCCCCTTCCTGAAAAAATATGGAAAATACCTGTTTGCTATGATCAAGCGCTTGGAAAAGATCTGAATGTGCTTTCGAAATCAAAGTCCATCAGCATCGATGAAATCATCAACTTGCACACAATCCAAACTTATCGGATTCATTTTTTTGGCTTCTTACCAGGTTTCATGTATTTGAATGGCCTAGATCAGGCCTTACATTTTCCAAGAAAAAGTGTCCCAGATCGGAAAATAGAGCCTGGATCAGTAGCTATAGGAGGGGCTCAAACGGGAATCTATCCAAATGAAAGCCCAGGAGGTTGGCATGTGATCGGAAAAACTCCAACTATCCTATTTGACAAAAATGAGAATCCTCCTGTTTTTGCCAAGCCTGGAGAACAAATCAAGTTTTTATCCATCAGTCTCGAGGAGTTCCATCACATTTCCAATGATTAAAAACCATTAAAAAGCAATGATTAGAGACATCGGGTTTTTAGAGATTTTGAAAACAAATCCCGGAACTAGTATTCAGGACCAAGGAAGAATTGGACTTGGACACTGGGGAGTCCCAATAGCTGGAGTGATGGACCAACGTTCCTATGCGTGGATTAATCACTTGCTCAAGAACAAGCCAAATACTGCGATTTTAGAAATTCTACAACCCGGGTTTAAGTGTCGCTTTGATAGTTATATCACTATCGGATTGTCGGGAGCGAAAGCTGAGATTCGGAAAAACGGTGAATTGACTTCCTTCACCTTGCTGAAAATCATTCCTGGAGATGAGTTAGAAATCGGAAAATTCCTACTGGGAAGCATTGTCTATCTGGGAATAGCGCAAGGATTTCAGACAGAAGCAATCTTATCTTCCAGAAGCAACTATCCTAAAATCACGAATACAGGAATGCGCTCAAAAGGAGATAAAATCCCATTTTTTACAACGCAATCACATGCTGAGGAGACTTTCGCTTCGGTTAGACTAAAGAATGAATGGTTGGAAGAATTCATCTTGGAGGCTGATCCCGGACCTGATTTCGAAGCATTATCAACGGATAACAAAACACAATTATTCAATTCTAAATTTACGATCTCGGCTTTGGCGAATCGGATGGCTTTTCAATTGGAAGAGCTCTTGCCCAACTCAATCCCCGAACGATTAACTGCTCCAGTCTTTCCTGGAACTGTCCAACTCACATCTGGTGGCAAACTATTAATCCTGATGCGGGACGCCCAAGTCACCGGCGGCTATCCTCGGATTTTGCAATTGACCGATCATTCGCAATCCATTTTGGCACAAAAAAAGCCGGGGCAAGAAATAAAGTTTCAATTGAAAATCACCAAAATTGAGTAATGTGGAACGATGACGAATGAAATAAGCCTGCAACAGTGTGCAAGAACTGTGTGACTATTTTTTCGATCTGTGAAAAAAACCTACAACCGTTTTGGCGAACCGTCTTTTTCCCGATTGGCGTCAATCCTGCCAAAACCCGGAATATTCTCGATTATCGTAACCATGGGCTGTGCCCATGGCTGATATATCTCACGCCTTCAGCGCTCTACCTATGGACGCCGGATAAGATGCTTTGTCCTACTGATCAGCTATGCGACTATGTTTTTGATGTGGTAAAAATATCTACAACCGTTTTGGAGAGAAAGCATTTTTTAAGATCTATTAATCCTCATCGAAACCTCCGCATTCCTCTGCGAAACCTTCGTGTCCTTGGCTGTTGAAAAAACATTCTAAAAAAATTCTATTCTGCTTGAGTAAACTGGTTCCGACTATTATCTTACAGCTAAACAATTCGAAACCCAAAAGCCATGAATACAAGTCTAACTGATCAAATAAGTCTGCAGGGAATGAACCCTGAGGTCGCTGCCACCCAGATCGATAATTTCAAAAATGGATTCCCTTTTTTACATATCACTGCTCCAGCTACCCCAGGTGATGGAATCAAAGTATTGGATTCAAGCGAATTGGAACATTACGTGTCAACTTACCCTAAGCAGGCAGCATCGGTTGAAGTCGTAAAATTTGTGCCTGCAAGTGGGGCTGCATCCCGAATGTTTAAGGATTTGTTTGGTTTTCTCGAAGGTGATGGAGATTTGAGTAAAAGTACCTTTGTCCAAAAGTTCATGAACAACCTTGAGAAATTCGCTTTCTATGATGATCTCAATGAAGTGCTGAAAAGTCAAAACAGCAGTATAAATCAAGCGCTGGACACTAAAGATTACAAAGGAATTTTAGCCGCGCTACTTCTAGATGATGGTTTAGGGTATGGTAATTTACCAAAAGGACTCTTGCGTTTTCACTCCTATCCAGACAAGCGCAGAACCCCCGCGCATGAGCATTTGATAGAGGGAGTTCAATATGCTTTAGGTGCTGGAAACAAAGTGAAAATTCACTTTACTGTCTCTCCTGAACATGAATCCAAATTCAAATCAGAGATCGATGCAATCATTCCGACCCTATCTAAAGAAGCTGGGGTAGCATTTGAAATTACTTATTCTACGCAGAAGAAAAGAACAGATACTATAGCAGTAGACTCAAGCAACGAGCCGTTTTTGGAGGAAGATGGAAGCATATTGTTTCGACCTGCAGGTCACGGTGCTTTACTTGAAAATTTAAATGAAATTTCTGCAGATCTGATTTTTATCAAGAATATTGACAATGTCGTACCTGATCGGCTCAAGGAGGAAACCAAGAATTATAAAATGGCAATTGGAGGGCTTTTGTTGAAAATTCAATCCAACGTATTTGAAGCTTTACGCGCCATAGAGTCCTCATCGTCTAAAGAAACTCTGACGTTAGCCAAGTCGGTATTTACGAATGAACTTGGCGCCAAATTACCAGAAAACTTTAATACCAATACTGCTGAGTATCAAATCGCATATTTGAAAGCAAAGCTGAACAGACCGATCAGAGTTTGTGGAATGGTGAAAAATACCGGCGAACCAGGCGGAGGACCATTCTGGATCAAAGAATCTGATGGTTCACAATCACTTCAAATTCTCGAAACTGCACAAATTGATTTGAATGATCCGGAATCACAAGCCCATATGAATGCTTCCACTCACTTCAATCCAGTGGATTTGGTTTGCGGTACAAGAAATTTTAAGGGTGAATCTTTCGACTTGCTGGAATACCGCGACATGAAAACAGGCTTTATCACGGAGAAGTCAAAGAGTGGCAGAGAATTAAAAGCGTTAGAGCTTCCTGGCCTTTGGAATGGAGCAATGGCAGGCTGGAATACCATCTTCGTGGAAGTTCCGCTAATCACTTTTAATCCAGTAAAGACAGTAAATGATCTGCTTCGGGACGAACACCAGTAAAAGTATAAAAGCAAAAGTGAGAAGTTTGAAATTTCAGACTTCTCACTTTAGCCTTCTGATTTATTCTTCCTTTTTTCCTTCATACATATCGTATCTCAGCAGTCGACAGTCAATCGTGCCGTTCCAAAACTCGATTCTTCGGCTGGCTTTTAAACCTATTTTTTTGGCCAACTCCATATTTCCAGTAAAAATATATCCCCGATATCCGGCGCATTGCTGCTTCATGAAATCTCCCATTCGCTTGTAGGTAACTTCCAATTCATCATTTTCCCCAAGTCGCTCTCCATATTCTGGATTGAACATAATCACTCCTCTAGGTCGCTCAGGAATCTCTGTTTCTGCAAAATCGCAAACTTGAAAATCAATCATATGATCCACTCCTGCTGTGATTGCATTCTCTTTTGCAAAAGCAATAGCCTGAAGAGAAATATCAGAGGCGATGATTTTCAACTCTGGAATCTCTCGAATCTTACCTTCCAGTTTTTTCTTTTTCGCCAAAAAAGCCTGCTCATCATAGCCAAGCAAATGCTGAAAAGAATAATGATCTCGATATAAGCCTGGATAGCGATTAGTCGCCATCAACGCGGCCTCGATAGCCAAAGTACCAGATCCGCACATAGGATTGATGAAAGGAACTCTAGTGTTCCATTCTGTTGCATAGATCGTAGCTGCAGCTAAAGCTTCCATCATGGGAGCTTTTCCAGGGATCTTGCGGTAGCCATGTTTGCCGAGCGTTTCGCCAGTAGTATTTATATAGACAGAAGCTTGCTTCTCTTTCCAGTAAACTTGAAAAACCAAGCCATTAAAGTCCGAACCTGAATCAGGTCTTCTTCCCTTCAATTCTCGGAATCGATCGACAATCGCATCTTTGACCTTGACATTGACAATCAGCGGCGTAGTCACACTTTCATTATCTGCGACAGCACCAACAGAAAAATAGCCATCTACATCGAGGTAGTCTTCCCAAGGAATGGCCTTAAATTTCCGATAGATGTCATCGGCATCTTGCAAGTAAAAGGACTTGATCTCATAAAGTACTTGGGAAGCCGTCCGTAGATGGAGGTTTAGATCCATACATTCCTCCAGTGTAGCTTGTAATTCTACTCCAGTACGGGTGACAGAGTCAGGAACGAATCCTAGTTCACGAACTTCTTTTTCTAGGTAAGGAACAGAGCGGTCTTTGCAGGTGATAAAGACTTTCCCTTTGAGGTTAAAATCAAGCATGCGCAAAAGTAAGAAAGATCAACGGATTCTTTTCCGCTCCTCCCTCCAGCTTCGTGATTCATCAATTAATCAAGTATAAACTCGCAAACGATTGCGTAACTTAAAACAATTCCCTTTGGTGTAATGCACCTAAATCTTGAATTTTATGGTCAACAATAATCCCTCAACTTTATGAAATCGAGCATCACTAAAAAATCACATGCAATGATGATTATAACCCTGCGAGATTCCATATGTCCATTAAAAAATAAACATATGAAATACACTCGAAACATACTCTTGGTTCTACTCACATCTTTAGCACTTCTTAGTTGTGCTGCAGAGCAAAAAACCGATGATGGCTGGACTGATTTATTCAACGGAAAAGACCTTACCGGTTGGAAACCAGTAGCAGGAACTGCCACATTTGAAGTAGTCGATGGTGAAATAGTAGGTACGGCAGTGGCTGGTTCCCCAAATACATTTTTGATTACGGAGGAGATTTTTGGAGACTTTATCCTTGAATTGGACCTTAAGGTTGAGCACCTATCCAGTAATTCCGGCGTAATGGCTCGAGGTCAATTTGACCCAAATGGTAAAGAAGGAAAAGGATTAGTTTTTGGATACCAAGTTGAAGCAGATCCAAGCGAGCGTGCATGGTCAGCCGGAATTTATGATGAGGCAAGAAGAGGCTGGTTGTATCCATTAGATTTGAATCCTGCAGCCAGAACAGCTTTCAAAATGGGCGAATTCAATCATTATCGAATCGAAGCCATTGGCAACGAACTTAAAACTTGGTTGAATGGCCAGGAAGTAGCCTATGTGGTGGATGAAATGGACAAGACTGGATTTATCGGGCTTCAGGTGCATAGCATCAATAAACCAGAGGATGCGGGAAGAAAGACAACCTTCAAAAATGTGAAGGTCAAAACTAGCAATCTGGATCCTATACCATTCAAGTCAGATATTTTCGTGGTCAACAACACCCTGAACAATCTTACTGAATATGAAAAAAACATAGGTTGGAGATTGCTTTTTGATGGCAAAACGAATGAAGGTTGGAAGGGAGCTTACAAAGATTCATTTCCTGATTCTGGTTGGGGTATCAATGAGGGTATCTTATCAATAGCCAAGTCAAATGGAGGAGAATCTACCAATGCTGGAGATATTGTTACTAAGGAGATGTTCTCGGCATTTGATTTAGCCTTTGATTTCAAACTAACTGAGGGAGCAAATAGTGGTTTGAAGTATTTTGTAACTTTGACTGAAGGGAATAAAGGCTCTGCAATCGGACTGGAATATCAGGTTTTGGATGACGAAAAGCATCCTGATGCTAAAATGGGTATAGAAGGAAACAGAACTCTTGCTTCGCTTTATGATTTGATCAAAGCGGATAAGCAACCAAGATTCGTCAAGCCTATCGGTGAGTGGAACAAAGGCCGAGTGGTAGTGACCCCTGACAATAAAGTGACGCATTACCTCAACGGGGTAAAAGTTCTTGAATATCAGCGAGGATCCCAAGAATTCAAAGACTTGGTGGCAATCAGCAAGTATGCGAAATGGGAGAATTTTGGCGAAGCCAAAGAAGGCCACATCCTACTTCAAGATCATGGAGATGAGGTGAGCTTCAAAAACATCAAGATCAAGACTTTAAATTAAGACCCAAAATCAATCATGAAAGATAATCCCAGAAGACAATTTATCAAAAAGTCTACGGCAGCGACACTTGGCTTTTCCGCTTTAGGCTCGATGGCCTTTTCAGCTAAATCCTATGGAAACATTGTTGGAGCAAATGAACGACTCAATGTAGCGATTGCAGGATTAGGAAGAAGATTGGGCGCTTATTATGAGCCGATTGGCTTGAAATCCAGCAATGTCAATCTGATGTACCTCTGCGATGCCATGAAATCTCAGATGCCAAAAGCAGCGAAGAATTTTGCAAAGCACATAGATTATACTCCAAAACTTGAGCAAAATGTCATGAAAGTGATGGATGACAAGGAGGTAGATATTATGATCATCGCTACCCCTGATCACTGGCATGCACCCGGAACCTGGCTATCGCTAGATCGCGGCAAGCACGTCTATGTAGAAAAGCCTTGCTCCCACAATCCCCGTGAAGGTGAATTACTGATTGCTTTGCAAAAGAAATACAATAAAGTAGTACAGATGGGAAACCAACAGCGCTCGGCTCCAGAAAGTCGAGAAATTATTGCTGCGATTCATGCCGGAGCAATCGGAAAAGCCTACAAGGCGACTGCTTTCTACAGCAACGGACGAGGTGAAGTGCCAAATCCAAAAGCAGCTCCAGCTCCTGAAGGTCTGGATTGGGAATTATTCCAAGGTCCAGCACCACGAAAAGCCTATACTCATGATACCTGGGATTACAACTGGCATTGGTATGGTTGGGAATATGGTACAGCTGAAACAGGAAACAATGCGACTCACGAATTGGATGTAGCCAGATGGGCACTGCAAGTGGATTATCCAAGTATGGTGGAAGTAGAAGCTGCAAAGCGACATTTCCCTGAAGATGGTTGGGTCATGTATGATACGATGGAAGCGCAATTCAAATTCGAGAATGGTTCCGTGATCGAATGGGATGGTAAAAGCAGAAATTCCTACAATACCTATGGCGCAGATCGTGGAACCATTATTTATGGAACCGACGGAACGGTCTTCGTAAATCGCGGTGGATATAAGCAGTACGATCGCGGTGGAAAATTGATCAAAGAGAATATGGGCGGAGGTACCGAAGGAGGAACTCAGCTCGGAGGCGGAGGAGATATGAGCACGATGCACGTAGTCAATTTCTTCAATGCAGTTCGTGGAAAAGAGAAGCAAAATTCGAATATCGAAGATGGAGCTGTCTCTACCCTACTTTGTCATTTGGCCAACATTTCTTACCGAACTGGAGAGACCCTTGTTTGCGATCCAAAAAATGGACACATCACTAATTCAAAGAAAGCCATGGCACTCTGGACTAGAACATATGAAAAAGGCTGGGAACCACCGAAAGTGTAAAATTTAAATTCTTCTACCGCTTTGACTATCATGTTAAAGCGGTATTTTTTTTTTAAACATCACTTCTACTTATTTTAATTATGATTATTCACACCTTTACCCTTAGGCAGAAGAGATAAGAATAGTTTTGGCGTATGATTAATAATTGGGCGTTTCGGCCTGCCTCGCTTTGGCGGGTCTTCTTTTTTCGGTCTAATAAACAAAGAAAATAAGGCTACTGGCATCATTGAGGATACCCATATTTACATTTTTTTTATTTTCAAGAGATTCCACTCCAAACCAAGTTTTTTACTAGGGCGGGCAACTATGTCTAATTTATATAAATGGCCTTTTTTAAGCTTCGCAATCGATTCCGTAAGTCCTAACCGGAAAGTCTTGAGATTGATTTTATGAAACATTAACTTGAATGAATCAAGTAGTGAAAGTATTACTCACTATTCAAAAGTAATCCCGAAGGCTACTTGGTAACGAATTAATATTTTCAATAAACCTAATCTATTATGCGTCAAAAATTTTACACACACCTTTTGGTGGTGGTCTTTCTGATCTTCGGTGCAGTAAGCGCCTTTGCTCAGAATGTTCAGATACGAGGTACTGTATCTGATGAAACAGGAGCTCCCCTTCCAGGAGCAACCATCCTTGTGAAAGGGACTACCACTGGAACCACTACTGACATTGATGGTCAGTTTTCAATTAGTACTCCTTCAAATGGGGTTTTGGTCTTCTCTTTTATAGGATATAGTCCGATAGAGCGAGAAGTTGGAAACCAATCTAAAATCGATGTTACCCTCCAGCCAGATCTATCAGATTTGGATGAGGTGATCGTTGTTGGATATGGTACAGCAAAGAAAAGCCAGCTTACCGGAGCAATTTCCTCTGTGGGTAGTAAAGAAATACAAGAATTGCCAATTACTGATGCAAGACAGGCTTTACAAGGTAGAGCAGCTGGCGTGGATGTGACTCAGTCTGGTTCTAAGCCTGGTGCAGCCCCTCAGGTGCGTATTCGAGGTCGAAGATCATTCAATGCTTCCAATGAGCCACTTTATGTGGTAGATGGAATACCACTAGTAGGTGGGCTAGATGATATCAACCCTCAAGATATTACATCTATGGAAGTGTTGAAAGATGCCTCCGCGACTGCAATTTATGGGTCCAGAGGTGCTAACGGAGTCGTTTTGATTACCACGAAGCGAGGAACTGTAGGTAAAACGAGAGTATCTATTGACTCTTATTACGGCATCAACCAAGAATTGGGACAAATTGAAGTTTTCGATGGACCCGGATTCGCGGAGTACAAGCGTGAATCACGCAGAGCTACAGGAGCCTATCCTAATGGACCTTCCACCGCAGCAGCGGATGCTGGTTTGTTTGAGCCGGTAGAACTTGATGGAATAGCGACTGGAAGATCCACCGATTATGTTGGCGGATTACTTCGAACTGGCGCTATCCAAAGTCATCAAGTTAGCTTAAGTGGCGGAAGCGAGAAAACCACTTTCTTTGTCTCAGGAAACTTCTTCAAGGACAAAGGTGTAGTCATCAATCAGGATTTTTCGAGATACTCTTTCAGAATCAACTTGGATCATCAAGTCAATAGCAAAGTGAAAATCGGTACCTCCACACTGGTTTCTTACAGTGAGCGAAATGGTGAAAATTTCAATCCAATAGGCGGCGCTCTACAGGAGAATCCACTTGGAAAGCCATTCGATGACGAAGGAAATCTAATTTTCCTTCCAACCGCTGATGGTCTCCGTACCAATCCATTTGCAGAGATTGTCCCTGGAGCACAGCAAGATTTAACAAAAAGATATCGAATCTTCACCAGCTTATTTGCCAATTGGGAAATCGCTAAAGGCTTGACCTACCGTTTTGTATTTGGGCCTGATTTTAATATTGAGAGAAATGGTCGATTCACAGGTTCTCAGACTAATTCAAGAAGAGGTGGAGATGCTACGGGAAGCGTTGCAGAAGAATTCCGATTCAACTACACAGTTGAAAATATCCTGACGTATAATAAAACCTTTAAAACCAATCACAACATCAATCTTACGGCACTTCAATCTATTCAGCGGGATAACCTTGAAAGAACGAATGTGAGTGTACAGGGCATTCCAGCTCCTTCTCAATTATTCAATAGACTGGGTGATGCATCGCTGATTACTGGAGCAAATACCGATCTGGTGCAATGGTCATTAATGTCTTTCATGGGAAGAGTAAACTACTCTTTCAAAAGCAAATATCTGCTAACAGCGACAGTAAGAGCCGATGGTAGTTCCAGATTTGGTGCGAATAATAAATTTGGAGTCTTCCCTTCAGTTGCAGCAGCTTGGAACATCAAGGATGAAGATTTCCTGAAGAACTCCACCAAGATTGATCTTTTGAAATTGAGAGTGTCTTATGGTCAGATAGGAAATCAAGCTATTGATCCATATCAAACTCAAGCACTTCTTGGAAGAACAACCTACGCTTTTGATAATACCGCAGCCTTCGGATATCGCCCAAATTCAATCGGAAATCCAGATTTGAGATGGGAAAGTTCTGCCACCTTTAATACAGGTGTAGACTTCTCTTTTTGGCAAGGTAGAGTCTTGGGTTCTTTGGAATATTACATTACAAATACTTCAGATCTACTAGCACCTCAGCCTCTACCTAATTCTACTGGTTTTGGTGGCTTTATCACCAATATTGGAGAGACCCAAAATAGAGGTATTGAATTATCCCTTTCTACCTTAAATATTGAAAAAGGTGGCTTCGTCTGGTCGACAGATTTGATTTTCACTCGAAATCGAGAAGAAATTATTTCCTTACCAAATGGGGATGATATCTCAGCGGGAAGATTTATAGGAAAACCACTTACCGTATTCTATAATTTGAAAAAAATTGGAATCTGGCAGACTTCAGAAACTGATCTAGCAAAATCTTTTGGGGATGTACCGGGAGAAATAAAAGTAGATGATTTCAACGGAGACGGAAAAATCAATGCAGATGACCGTCAGTTCTTAGGATCAGCTGTTCCTGATTTCTCTTTTGGTTTGACAAACAGATTCTCTTACAAGGGACTCGATGTTTCGTTCTTCGTTTTCGCAAGATTTGGATCCATGATTCGCTCTCAATTTCACGACAATTTCAATTCCCTCTTTGGTCGATATAATAACTTAGCAGTGGATTATTGGACGCCAGATAATCCTACCAATGCTTATCCAAGACCAAACCAGAATCAGGAGCGACCAAAGTATAACCAATCCATGTCCTACTTTGACGGAACTTTTATCAAAGTCAGAAACATCAACATCGGTTACACCTTCGACGAGGCTGCTGCAAAGAAAATCGGCATGTCCAGTCTTAGATTGTACTCCAGCATACAGAATCCTTTTATTTTCTCTAACTATAGAAGAGTTCATAAAGGAATCGATCCTGAGGTATTTATTGATGGTGAGCAGGGTGTAGAAGGTGGAGTTGTAGGATCCAATGTTTCGCCTCCTGTGACAGCCTTTACCTTTGGTATCAATGCAAAATTCTAATCAGCAAAACGAAAAATCATGAAAAATATAAGATTAAACTTCAAAAACTGGGCTAAGTCAGCAGCACTGATTCTTGGACTTTCGGTGGCTGTTTCCTGTGATGGTTACCTCGACGAAGAGGTCATCTCCCGGATCGGAAATGATTACCTAAATACTCCAAAAGGACTGGAAGATGGTGTAAATGCTGCCTACTCTTCCATGCGGATATGGTATGGTACCGAGCGAGGAAATAACTTTACCATCTTTGGTACAGACACCTATACGAATGGTGCGGATGGATCCTGGAAATTCATGAATCAATACACCAATCAGTTTGATTCACAAAATGGACATGCGCGTGAACTTTGGGATGAACTTTACAGAGGAATCAACACTTGTAATGCAGTTTTGGATCGATCGGTAGAAATAGCAGGTGTTCCAGCAGCTACTTTGGCCCAGCGTAGAGCTGAAGCTAAATTCATCCGAGCACATCATTACTTCCTTTTGGTACAGCTTTTCGGACCGGTTGATTTACAACTTTCCGAGAATGTGGTGCCCAATAGAGCGGTATCCCGTGCCCCTATTTCTGAGATCTATGATGCGATCATCACGGATCTGCGAGAGGCAATTCCCGATCTAGAGGCAAAGGCCCAATCAACAAATTATGGAAGAGCTACTAGACCTGCTGCAGAGCATCTGCTTGGAAAAGTATATTTGACCAGAGCTAGTACCACGGCCGGAAGCGCAGCGGATTATGCAAGTGCGGAGCCCTTGTTCAATAATGTGATCAATAATTATGGTATAAAGCTGCTACCTGATTTTGCAGATGTGTATCGAAATGGAAACGAAATCAACAATGAAGTAATCTGGTCAATTCAATATACAAGAGATCCGCTGACTAATGGCGGAGGCAATAATGCCCACGTTTTCTTCTTGATGGAATACGATACACAGCCAGGTATGCAACGAGATACGGAGAATGGTAGACCGTTCAAACGTTTTAGACCAACAGATTATACGCTAAGTGTGATCTTTGCGGAGCGTGTAAATGACAGCAGATACAAAAAGACATTCGTGGATGCCTTCCAGTCAAACAGACCGGGGAATTACAATGCTTCCTTCGACAATTCCAAAACAGCATTGACATTCGCAGCAGGAGATACCACTATTTATCTACCCGGATTCAATATGTCGAAAGAAGAGCGGGCAAAAAGAAAGTATCAAGTTTTGATTCCAAGTGCTTATACCGAGAAGCTTTTCCCATCCATGAGAAAGCAAATGGATCCAGGAAGAGCAGATCGTACCCAATTTCAAGGAGGAAGAGACTACATCGCCATGCGATTGGCGGAGACTTACTTGAACCTTGCTGAAGCGCAATTCCGTCAGGGGAAAATCACTGAAGCCACTGCAACTATCAACGTAATCCGTAGAAGAGCTGCTTTCGCAGGAAAGCAAACTGCTATGGAAATCACTCCAGCTCAGATGACTTTTGAGTTTTTGACTGAAGAGCGAGAGCGAGAGTTGATTGGAGAGCAACACAGGTGGTTGGATCTAAAGCGATGGGGAATCTTAGTGGAGCGAGTAAAAAAATACAATCCGCAAGGTGGCCCAAACATTCAAGACTTCCACGTCTTGAGACCTATCCCTCAGAATCAGATTGACCGAGCTGAAGGTGGAGCGGCGTCCTTTCCTCAAAACGCAGGATATTAATCGATACAGATAGATTTGGATTTACATTAAAAAAGCTGCTCTAAAATAGAGCAGCTTTTTTATGTTCTAGCAATTTGAAATCTATTTTATTCGGCAATAGTTGACGACCGAATAATAATCTTTGAAGGAATGGTAATCACCTGATCAATCAAATCATAGTGTTTAGGCTTGGTTAGTTTCCCTATAAGTAATTTGGCACATTCTTGGCCGATCGTATGAGCAGGTTGATTAATAGTCGTCAAGGAAGGGTTGAGCAGTCCAGCCATGGTAGTATTTGCGAAGCTAATGATTTTCAAATCTTCCGGAATCCGGATTTTTGTTCGTTTCACTGCATGATAAGTCGCAATTGCCAATTTTTCTACGGTTGACAAAATACCATCTGGTCGGTTGGCTGACCAAAGCATGTCTGTAATCATTTTTATATTTTCTTCCTCTGACATACAGCAATTCAAGCTAAAAGTAGGTTCCGCGGTAAGTCCAGCTTCTTTTATAGCATCGCAATAGCCTCTATAGCGTTCTTTTGTGATTGAAAGCTCTTTACTGATCATTAAGAAAGCTATTTTTTTGCAACCCTGCTGGATAAGATGTTTCGTTCCTTCGAAGGCACTTTCATAATCATTGGTAATGAATTTTGTAGTAGGAATCTCTGAGCAGATTCGATCGAAAAAAAGTAGTGGAAGCCCACGGTCATATAGTTTTTGAAGATGGGAAACATCACTGGTTTCACTGGAAACTGACATTACTACAGCATCAGCTCTTCCGTTTAGAAGGAGATTTACGATTTTCTTTTCGCGATCCACATCTTCATGGGTGTTGTATACCAATAAATGATAGCCATGTTCCTGAGCTATATCTTCGATCCCATCCATCACTTGGGCGAAGAAATTATTAATCCGCTCAGGAATGATTACTGCAATAGTTTTACTTTTATTTTCACGAAGACTTCTAGCAAACTGATTTGGATGGTAATTCAACTTCTCAGCCATACTGATCACTTTCTTTTTGGTCTCTTCGCTAATCTCGTAGCTATCATTCAGGGCACGAGAAACTGTGGACGGCGCTAATTTAAGTTCAGCGGCTAATTCTTTGAGGTTTATGCCTGCAGCCATGGTGTTTTAGGTTTTTTGGGTATTTGAAAGTACAAAACCTTATTAAGAATTACCCGAAATGGATTCTTATTTTCGCAATCGTTTCCGTATTTTAATATCATTAGTGGCTATAATCAGCTTAAATTAAAGTATCGAAAGCCCAAATTAACCACTCTAAAAACAAACATGTCTTTAGCTGCAATCCACACGACCTTTTTATCAGAAGATTTTCTTTTGCAAAATGAATATGCACGAACCCTGTATCATAACTACGCAAAAAATCTTCCGATAATCGATTATCACAATCACCTCTCTCCAACCGAGATTAATAAAAATAAAAAATTTGAAAACCTTTCGCAGGTTTGGTTGGCAGGCGATCACTACAAGTGGCGAGCCATGCGGACTCTGGGAATCAATGAGCATTTTATCACTGGAAATGCTTCAGATGAAGAAAAATTCCTGAAATGGGGGAAGACCGTTCCTTTTACGATGAGGAATCCACTCTATCATTGGTCTCACTTAGAACTGAAGCGCTATTTTGGCATTGAGGAACTCCTGAATGAAGCTTCTGCAAAAGAAATTTATGATGCGTGTAATTTAAGATTACAAACTGATGAGTTTTCTACCCTGGGATTACTGAATCAAATGAATGTAGAAACCGTCTGTACCACAGATGACCCTACAGATGATTTGGCTGAGCATGTCTCTTTTGTAGCAAAACAGAATAAACTCCAGCTCCATCCTGCGTTCAGGCCTGACAAGGCTTACACAGTAGAACAGCCAGAAGTGTATCGGGCCTATTTGGACCGATTAACCACTGCCAGTGGTGTATCCATTAATTCTTTCGACACGCTTTTGGAAGCCCTGTCTAATCGAATAGACTATTTCCATCAGCGTGGCTGTAGACTCTCTGATCATGGATTGGAGCAGCTATACTTTTTCAAAGAAAATGAATTTAACATCGATACCTTATTCCAACACTTGTTGCAAGGCAAAACCCTGAATCCTACAGAAGTGAAGTTCTTTAAATTTAAGACACTCGCTGCCTTATGTAAGCTTTACCATCAAAAGGGCTGGGTGCAACAATTTCATCTTGGAGCGCTACGAAATACTAACGCCAGGGCTTTGAAAATCCTAGGTCCAGACACCGGATTTGACTCGATTGGAGATTTTGATCAAGCTAAAAGCCTCGCTGGATTTTTAAACGAGCTTGACTCAACTGATCAACTCACCAAAACTGTTCTTTACAACTTGAACCCACGAGACAATGAGGTCTTGGCAACAATGATAGGCAACTTCAATGATGGTTCCTTCAAAGGAAAAATTCAATTTGGTTCCGGCTGGTGGTATATGGATCAGAAAGACGGCATGGAAAAACAACTGAACACACTTTCAAACATGGGATTGGTTAGCTGTTTTATAGGAATGCTCACCGATTCAAGGAGTTTTCTATCCTTTCCTAGACATGAATATTTCAGACGGATTCTCTGCAATTTATTTGGCAATGATGTCGCCAATGGTGAGCTACCTTGGGATGAAGAGTGGCTTGGCAAGCTAATTACAGACATTTGCTATACCAATGCCAAAAACTATTTTGACTTTACACCTTCAAATTTTAAAAGTTAATTATGCTTGATTCTTTATTTTCTCTAAAAGGAAAAACTATTGTCTTCACCGGTGCTGCTGGGGTATTAGGTACTGCCATGTGTAAGTATTTAGCTACTCATGGAGCAACACTAATTTTACTTGGGCGAACGGCATCCAAAATCGATTCATTGAAGGCTGAAATTATTGAGGCTGGTGGGAAGGCTGAAAGCGTCGCTATTGACGTGACGGATGAAGAAGCTTTGGGTCAACTTACGAATATGCTAGCTTCAAAATTTGGCGGAATCGACATTTTGATCAATGGTGCAGGTGGAAACATGCCTGGGGCTGTGATTCGACCTGACCAGACATTTTTGGACTTAGATTCAGATGCTTTGAGAAAAGTCGTAGATCTCAATTTCCTAGGAACTATCCTCCCAACCAAAGCACTACTTCCTTTGATGCTTGAATCAGGAAAAGGAAACATCATCAACATTTCTTCGATGGCAGCTTCTAGACCAATGACCAGAGTCATGGGCTATGCTGCGGCAAAAGCTGCAATTGATAATTCTACTAAATTTTTGGCAGTAGAATTGGCCACAAAGCATGGGGCTGGTTTTCGTGTCAATGCTTTGGCCCCGGGTTTTTTCCTAACTGAACAAAACAGAAGCTTGCTAACCGATCCTGACGGAAGCCTCACACCCCGAGGAAATCAAATCATAACCCATACACCAATGAATCGATTTGGCAATCCAGAAGATTTGCTGGGAACATTACACTGGCTTTGTGCAGACGCATCGGCATTTGTCACTGGAACTGTCATAGCGGTAGATGGTGGATTCAGCGCTTATTCTGGCGTATAATCTCAGCTATTATGATTAATTTCTAGTCTATATTCTCTAGTCTCCAATCTCTTAATCGCTAGTCTCCAAATCTCTTTATTCTCCAATCTCTTATTCTCTAGTCTCTTATTCTCTTATTCTCCAATCTCTTATTCTCCAATCTCTTATTCTCTTTATTCTCTAATCTCTTATTCACTCAAAAAATGATTAAAATGCAACAAACCATGCGGTGGTATGGCCCTAAAGACCCGGTTAGCCTTCGCGACATAAGACAAGCTGGCGCAACTGGAATCGTTACTGCCTTACACCATGTACCAAATGGTGAAGTATGGAGCCAAGAAGAGATTAAGCGACGAAAAGAGATCATCGAAGCTTCAGGCCTCACTTGGTCAGTAGTGGAATCTGTACCCGTACACGAAGAAATCAAAACCCGCTCTGGCAATTACCAAAAGCAAATTGAAAACTATCAGCAAACCATCCGAAACTTAGCTGCTGAGGGCATATTTACCATTTGCTACAATTTCATGCCGATCTTGGATTGGACCCGGACAGACCTTGAACATGAGCTTCCAAATGGCGTAAAAGCATTGCTTTTTGAGAAAAAAGCAGTCCAGTCTTTTGAGCTCTTTATCCTAAAGCGACCTGGAGCAAAAGAAGAATTAAGTGAGAAAGAATACGATGAGCTGAAAAACTATTACAATTCATTGACGCCCGGTAAGCATCAAATGATAATTGACAATATCCTCAAAGGACTTCCTGGATCAGAGATCGGCTACACGATGGAAGAGTTCAAGGCTATGCTAGCGACGTATAAAGGCATTGATGCCGCCAAACTTGCCGATCACCTACGCCTTTTCCTAGATGCGATCGTCCCTGTGGCAGAATCTTGTGGCGTATCCATGGCTATTCACCCTGATGATCCTCCATTCTCGCTCTTTGGTTTACCCCGAATCATGAGTACCGCGGCTGATGCTCGAAGAATCCTTAAAGATCAACCTAGCCCGTTCAATGGACTTACTTTCTGCACCGGATCATTTGGAGTGAGAGCAGACAACGATCTTCCTGCTATGTTTGCTGAGTTTGGTGAAAACATCCATTTTATTCATTTGCGAAGCACCAAACGAGATACTGAGGGCAACTTCTACGAGGATAATCACCTCGAAGGGGATGTGCCAATGATCAGCGTGATCAATGAAATCATCAACGTACAAGCCGCTAGAGGGAAAAGCATCCCAATGCGCCCAGATCATGGTCACCAGATGCTGGATGATTTGACCAAAAAAACGAACCCAGGCTATTCCGCAATCGGAAGACTCAAGGGTCTTGCAGAAATCCGAGGAGTGGAAGCCGCGTTGATTTTCGTCAAAAACAATGACTGAAAAAGAAAAAATGCTTTCAGGTGAATGGTACCAAGCTGGAGATCCAGAATTGGTCAATGAGCGTCTGCAAGCTAGAAAAATCACCAAAGCACTCAATGATTCCGATCCCAAGGAGGTGGAATTACGAGTAGATTTGGTGAAAAAATTAGTGGGTTCCAGTGGAAAAAACTTTTGGATTGAGCCTCCATTTTATTGCGACTACGGAGTCAATATCCATGTGGGAGATGATGTGTTTTTTAATTTCAACTGTGTAGTTCTCGATGTCAACAAAGTGACTCTGGGCGATCGGGTTTTTGTTGCACCAAACGTTCAATTCTATGCTGCGACGCATCCGATTGAGGCAAAGCCAAGAGGAGAATTTTGGGAGTTTGGAAAATCGATCACTATTGGAGATGATGTATGGATCGGAGGTTCCAGCGTGATCTGTCCCGGAGTGACTATTGGAAATCGAGTAGTCATCGGTGCAGGCTCAGTGGTAACCAAAAGCTTCCAAGAAGATGTAGTTATTGCAGGTAATCCTGCCAAAATTATCCGATATTTGGATTAACCAGAATCGTAATCATGCCCAAATTCTATTCACGAACGGAGTTGGATTTTCAACTTTTTGAAAATCTGGACTGCCTTCAATTAACCCAGATACCCTATTTCGCAGATCATAACGAAGAGACCTTTCAACTGATTTTGGATTCAGCAGATCAGATCGCACATAAAAAGCTCTATCCCCTACTTACCGAAATGGACCGGAAAGAACCCACTTTGGAAGCAGGAAAGATAAAAATCCATCCAGAAATGAAAGCTATCGTAAGGCAGTTTGGTGAGGATGGATGGATCAATGCGACTTTCTCTTACGCCGAAGGAGGCCAGCAACTCCCTTGGACAATCCATTTAGCCGCCGGTTTTATCCTTCAAGCGGCTAATTATTCTGCGAGTGTTTTTCCTTTTTTGACTACAGGCGCTGCCAATCTGATGCGGACATTTGGCTCGAAAGCTTTGGTAGACAAATTCACTCCTAAAATGTATTCCGGAGAATGGCAGGGAACAATGGCCTTGACCGAACCCGATGCCGGAAGTTCGCTTTCTGACTTGAGTACAAGTGCCCAGCCCACGGATCAAGAAGGAGTTTATTTAATCAAAGGCCAGAAAATTTATATTTCCTGTGGCGACCACGACGCAGTAGATAATGTAATTCACCTCATGCTCGCAAGAATCTCAGGAGCACCGGCTGGCACTAAAGGTATTTCCTTATTCGTAGTGCCTCAAAAAAGAGTCGATTCAGGAGAATCCAACGATGTGTTGACCGAAGGGATTTATCATAAAATGGGCTACAAGGGTGCACCGATTGCACATTTGATGATCGGTTCCAATGATGGCTGCGAAGGTCACCTTGTTGGAGAGCCCAATCTAGGTTTGAAATATATGTTTCAGATGATGAATGAAGCGCGTCTGGGAGTGGGAATGAATGCAGTAGCCATTGCTACGGCAGCATATCAAGCTTCGCTCGCTTATGCGAAGGAACGACCCCAAGGCAGAAAGATTGATGAAAAAGATCTCAGCAAACCTCAAGTCCCGATCATTGCTCACGCAGATGTAAAAAGGATGTTACTTTTTCAAAAAAGCATCACTGAAGGCTCCATGGCACTCTTACTCTACTGCACCATGCTGACGGATGAGATCAGCCATGAGCAGGATATGGAGATCAAAGCCAGACAAGAAGCACTTTTAGATCTTTTGACGCCAATCGCAAAAAGCTACCCCTCGGAAATGGGGCTTCAAAGTACCTCGGCAGCTGTTCAAGTTTTGGGCGGAGCTGGTTATACGACAGATTTTCCGGTAGAGCAATATTACCGTGAAGCGAGAATCCATCCGATCCACGAAGGAACTACAGGAATTCACGGAATGGATTTATTAGGCAGAAAAGTCCTAATTCATGATGGGTTGGGTTGGAAAATGTTCAATCAAGAAATCTTAAAAAGCATCTCCAAGGCAAAATTGACTGTTGGTTGTGAAGCTTTGGCGCTCACCTTAGAAAGCTATCTAGCCACTACTAATGCTACCGCAAACATAGTGCTTCAGAAATCAAAAGAAGGTCCAGTCATATTCTTGGCAGATGCAACGCTTTTCTTAGAACTTTGCGGGCTTTTAGCGATGGGTTGGATGTGGTTGAATCAAGCCCGATCAGCTAGAGAAAGAATGGCTTATGTAGAGTCAGATCAGAATTTCTATCTGGGGAAAATGGAAACAGCTAACTACTTCATGGAATATGAACTGGTAAAAATCAAATCACTAGCTGAGCGATTGAATTCAAGTAATTACCCCACAATAGACATGAAAGAGGATTGGTTTTAACTTAACTAAATTTAGGAACCCTTCTTTTATGAAACAATTCCCTATTTTTGATGAGTGTATTTTTAACAGATTGATTGAAACATGAAAAGAATATTAGTAAGCGGAGGAGGAGGTTTTTTAGGAAGTCATCTTTGCGACCGTCTTTTAAATGAAGGAAATGAGGTTTTGTGTGTAGATAATTTTTTCACCGGAAACCGAAGAAACATCCATCATCTTCTTGATAATAAGAACTTTGAGTTACTTCGGCATGATGTCACTCATCCTCTTTATGTTGAAGTAGATGAGATTTACAATCTCGCTTGCCCAGCTTCTCCAGTCCATTATCAGTTTGATCCAGTTCAAACGACTAAAACTTCGGTAATTGGTGCGATGAATATGCTTGGTTTAGCTAAAAGATTAAAAATCAAAATTCTTCAGGCCAGTACTTCAGAAATCTACGGTGATCCTGAAGTGCATCCTCAGCCTGAAAGCTATAAAGGTAGTGTCAATACCTTGGGACCAAGAGCTTGCTATGACGAGGGAAAGCGATGTGCAGAAACCTTGTTTTTCGACTATCATCGCCAGCATAAAGTGGCGATCAAGGTGATGCGAATCTTCAATACTTACGGACCGCGAATGCATCCAAACGATGGTCGAGTAGTTAGTAATTTTATCGTGCAGGCTTTGAAAGGTCAGGACATTACCATGTATGGCGATGGAAAGCAGACTCGTTCATTCTGCTATGTAGATGATAATATCGAAGGAATGTACCGCTTGATGAACAGCAGAGACGGATTTACTGGACCAGTAAATATTGGTAATCCGGGTGAATTCACCATGCTTGAATTGGCAGAAATGGTCATCGAACTTACAAATAGTAAGAGCAAAATGATTTTCCTTCCGCTACCACAGGATGATCCCATGCAGCGCAGACCGGTGATTGATCTAGCTAAAAAGGAATTGGATTGGGAGCCTAAAATTGCGCTTCGCGAAGGTCTGATAAAGACCATTTCATATTTTGAGGAAGTGATTTAAGGAATGCCAATCCCTGAATAAAGTGTAACTCTGGTCCAAGTCTCTATACTTGGACCTTTTTTTATTCACCAATTAAATTAAAAGATATGAAAAAGTTCTGTTTAGCGCTGATATTTTGCCTATTGGTAGGATCTGCATATGCTCAAAAAAGAGCCAGTCGAATAATTTTTAATGGCGGAGTGCAAAAAGCTAGAATGTACCAAGATCTATTTCTTTCGACTTCATGCATTGAAGGTTGTACCATTGTAAGTCAAACTCCTGCATTGGGCTTTGATTTTAATACCTTATACCAAGTATTCAACAAGAATAATAAATTAAGCTTTGTTTATGGAGTTGGAATCAATCAAAAGTCTTGGAATGAAAAAGGATTAGGTTCCAATGGCGCTGGTCCAATTGATAATCCTTATTCCTTTCGAAGTGATTTAATATACGTTGGAGTTTTCTATGGTATCAATTATAATTTACCAATTGGTAAAAAAACTAAACTTGTAGCTGGATCTTTGTTAAATCCAGAATTATTGATTAATAATAAAAAGGAATATTATAATTCTATTGGCTCAAGTATTAGAATGACACTAGGATTAGAATACCAAGCCTATGAAAACTTTGCTATTCAGCTTACTCCTTATTTCCAAACAGGTATAATGAATTATGGTAAAACACCCCAATTTATGGGTGGTCCGAACCCCATAGGCTATACTCCTTATAGCTTTGGCTTAAATCTGGGGTTAGTTTTGAATCGAATTGCTGACTAAGAGGGGTTAAAGCTTCGATTGGTTCAATACTTAAGTTTTGGACCTTATATATGACTAGTTCAAGTCTGGTGAAAGCAAAAGTCTGAAGACTTGCGCTAATTGGTTAAAACAAAAAAGGTCCGAATCATTTGATTCGGACCTTTTATTTTGGAATTGTGTTAAGCCCCTATCTTTTCGATATGAGCTTCCTTGATTTTTCGCCTCAAGATTTTACCCACATTTGATTTGGGCAGCTCATCGATGAAATAAACTTCCTTTGGGCACTTATAATTTGTCAATGATTCGTGACAATGGGCGATTATCACTTTGTCTGTAAGTGATTTATCTTTGGTCACTACATATGCTACTACTTTTTCAGTAGATTTTGGGTCAGGCATCCCGATCACTCCGACTTCCAAGACTCCCGGACAAGAGGCGATCACATTCTCCACCTCATTTGGATAGACATTGAAGCCCGACACCAAAATCATTTCTTTCTTTCGGTCCACGATTTGGGTATATCCATCATCATCTATTATCCCGATATCGCCTGACTTAAACCATTCTCCCATCATTACCTCAGCAGTATCGGCAGGTCTATTCCAGTAACCCTTCATGACTTGCGGACCTTTGATGCAGATCTCACCACGTTCTCCATTTGGCAGAATATTGCCTGCATCATCCACAATAATCATTTCAGTATTAGGAAGTGGAACTCCAATAGTACCCAGTCGTTCTGTTCCATCAATTGGATTACAGGAAGCTACCGGAGAAGTTTCTGTCAATCCGTAGCCTTCGGCAAGTGGAGTACCAGTTATTTTTCTCCATTTTTCTGCAGTTGCTTTCTGAACTGCCATTCCCCCTCCTACTGTGATTTTCAATCCACTGAAATCAAGCTTTTGAAAATCATCCTGATTCATCAAACCATTAAATAGGGTATTAACTCCTGTGAAAACAGAGAATTTATGCTTCGAAAGCTCCTTTATAAAGCCAGGCATATCTCGGGGATTGGTGATCAGGAGATTGTGTGCTCCGATTTTCAACATCGCTAGGCAGTTAACCGTCAATGCAAAAATATGGTAGAGTGGTAGTGCGGTAACTACGATCTCCTTTCGCTCTTCCAGCTTAGGCTTCATCCAAGAAGAGATCTGCTGCATGTTTGCAATAATATTCCCATGGGTAAGTTCAGCTCCTTTTGAAACTCCTGTAGTTCCGCCTGTATATTGTAAGAAAGCTGTATCTGCCAGTGTGAGTTTACTCTGAATAAATTGATGCTTGGCACCTTGTGCTAATGCTGATTTAAAAGAAACTGCCTTTGGAATCGAGAAAGCAGGTACCATTTTTTTCACATGCTTTACGACCAAATTGACAATTGTACCTTTTAAGCCACCCAGTAAATCTCCAAGTTCGGTGACTATAATGTGCTTTGCCTTGATTTCAGGGAGTATTTTCTCTAGGTTATTCGCGAAATTGGCTACAATCACCACTACATCTGCTCCTGAGTCATTGAATTGATGCTTCATCTCCGCGGACGTGTAGAGCGGATTTGTATTGACTACAATCATTCCGGCTCTCAAAGCACCAAACATAGCCACGGGATATTGCAGGACATTTGGCATTTGAATAGCGATTCGAGTGCCTTTTTTCAATTGGAGCACTTCGGTCAAATAAGTCGCAAAATTTGCACTTAACCGGCCCAAATCTTCAAATGAAATGGTTTTACCCATGCATTCATAGGCAACAGCAGACCCATATTTCGTTACGCATTCATCGAAAAGTTCAGAGATGTTTGAATAGGCTGTGACATTTACATTTTTATCAACAGTCGCAGGATAATATTTGAACCATGGGAAGTCCGCCATAGAGTTGGTTATTTTGGGTGTAAACTATTTTTCTTGAATTAGTAAAAAATCTCAGTTAAGATCAAACTTTAAGCTCTAATTCAGAATTTTTCTTGCAATCAATTCTTTCATGATCTCATTAGTACCTGCATAGATTCGCTGAACTCTCGCATCTGCATAGGCTCTTGCTACACCATATTCCCACATATAGCCATATCCTCCATGAAGCTGCACACACTCATCGGCAACTTTACATTGGAGTTCTGTCATATTATATTTGGCAGCGGAAGCCATTGCCGGATCCACTTTTCTATCGTTGTGCAGCACTACCAGCTGATCACAGTAGATTCTTCCCTGCTCCAATTGAGCGGTCATCTCTGCCAATTTGAATCGGGTATTTTGAAATTCAGAAAGGTGCTTCTTGAATGCTTTTCGCTGCTTCACATAGTCCAGCGTTGCTTGGAGCATATATTCCCCTAAAGCTACCGCTGCCAATGCCACCACTAGTCGCTCTTGGGCCAGCTCCTGCATTAAGTATTGAAATCCCTCGCCCTCTTTTCCTAGTATGTTTACTTTAGGAACTTTCACATCCTCAAAGAAAAGTTCACAGGTATCCTGTGCGTGAAGTCCAACTTTTTCGAAAGGGAATCCTTTCGTATATCCTTCCATCGAATTATCCATCACCATTAGACTAATCCCTTTTGCTCCTTTGCTGGGATCTGTTTTGACAGCGACCACAACCACATCGGATAAATATCCATTCGTGATAAAGGTCTTCGAACCATTCACTAAGTAATAATCTCCTTGATCTATGGCGGATGTGCGCATTCCCTGCAAATCTGATCCTGCACCTGGTTCGGTCATGGCTATGGCTCCGATATAGTCGCCAGAAACCATTTTGGGGATATATTTTTCCTGAACTTCCTGACTGCCATAATGCAAAATGTAGGGCATCACAATATCCGAATGTAAGGGATATCCAATGGCTGGGCCTGAGCAGCCACTTAGACCCAATTCCTCAATCAAAATCGCATTAAATCGGAAATCAGAAATATTCATTCCTCCTAAATTCTCAGGAGCTTGAAGGCCAAGAAATCCATTTTCACCTAGTTTTAACCAACTCTCTCGGGAAACCATTTTCTGATTCTCCCACTCATGATTATTCGGCGTGATTTCTTTTGCTATAAATTCTTTAACGGCTTGCCTAAAAAGGTCATGCTCTTCAGTAAAGATCGTTCGTGGTAGTCCAAACATGATTTTTAATCGGGTTTAATTCTTCTCAAAAGTAGCATATTTTCTAAGGAGCTTCCGCACCGTTTGTACATTACCCGAGCTATTCCAAAATAGATTCTCTTCTAAAAATGAAACTATCCACGGATGGAAAAGATTAGTAGCTTAATCACCCAAAAAAAAACGGACATAAATGATCGATTTATCTGAAAATAGTACGGTAGAAACTTTAGCAAATCTTCCAATATGGAATTCAGGAGAAAAGCCAACTAAGGTGGAAATAGCTGGAGAAAGTAATATGAATCTAGTCCTCAGAATCACTACTAATCATCGAAAAATCATCTTAAAGCAATCTAAACCATACGTTCGGAAATTTCCACAAATCCCTGCCCCGATCGATAGAATTATGGTAGAAAAGGAGTTTTATACTTTAATGGAATCTGATCCGATATTAGCTTCTTTTTCACCGAAAGTTTATCACTTTGATCCAGAAAATTATATTCTTTTGACAGAGGATCTTGGCAAGGCAATTGATTTTATGGAAATCTACAGCAAAGGATTTTCGCTTTCAGAATCAATCATTGTTCAACTAGCAGCATATCTTAATTCGCTTCATAGCTTACAAGTCTCAAGCTTTCCAGAAAATCTGGAAATGAAGAAACTCAATCATATCCATATTTTTAACTTCCCATTTGAAGAAGATAATGGCTTTGATTTGGACACAGTTCAGCCTGGTTTGCAAGCATTAAGTTTAACATACAAGCGGAATAGTGAATTGAAAAAATCTATTCAAAACTTGGGCAAGCAATATTTAGCGACTGGAAAAACCTTGGTTCATGGTGACTTCTACCCTACTTCATGGCTTCAAGTCGGTGAAGAAATCAGAATCATTGATCCAGAGTTTGGGTTTATGGGCGATCCAGAATTTGACCTTGGAGTACTTTTTGCCCATTTCAAATTGAGTAGACAAGCAGATTCCTTAAAATCAGACTTTTTGAAAAAGTATACAAACAGCTATTCAGAAGCAAAAATCAACCAATATGAAGCTATCGAAATCATGCGGAGATTAATTGGTATAGCTCAACTACCCGTAAAGCTTAGCCTTTCAGAGAAAGAACAACTTCTATTTGCCGCTTCCAGTCAATTGCTTAGCTGATGAGAAAAAATTACTATATCCTTATTTTCATGCTAGCTTTTTCTTCATGTAGTGAAAAGGAAGAACCAGCATACAACAAACTTGAAATCAGCGGACTCACAGAAAGCGAATTGCATGATAAAATCTTGGGCATGCTCGTAGGCTCGGCTATTGGTGATGCGATGGGTGCCCCTACAGAAATGTGGGCTCAAGATGATATTTCAGCGAAATATGGATTTGTTGACAAGCTTGACTCCATGGTTCGGGAAGTTTCGCCCGAAGGAATTTGGGTTCCTAATCTTCCGTCTGGAGGTACTACAGACGATACCCGATGGAAAGTATTGACGAGTAAATTTTTACTGACGCAATCTTCATCCAAACTGAATGCAAAGGATTTTGCAAAGCATATACTTTCACAATATGGAAACTATACGGAAGAGTTCGCCGCTATTAAAGACACCTTTCCAGAGTCCTTTGAATCAGTAAATCTCAAGCTTGGTTGGCTTCAGGAATGGGCGAAAGTCAGCGTTCCCTTTTTGGAAAATAACCTAGTTGGCTATGCAGATTCTTTGGGGAAATTTTACGGAGGAGAAATGGTTTGCGCAGGTCTGCTTTATGCCCCATCGATAGGCACATACTTTCCAGGTGACCCAGAATATGCGTATCGGCAAGCTTACGCCTTGTCCATTTATGATATTGGCTATGCTAAAGATCTTACAGCGCAGGCAGCAGCTATGACTGCGGCCGGAATGAAAAAGTGGGCCACGCCTGACAGTCTATTGGCTGCACTGCTAAAAGATCCTGCGAATTATGCAAAAAGTCGACTCGTGGGTCGTACTGCAAATGAAATCCTCCGCATTGCGAAGCTCATCAGTCTATCTTCAAAAAAACTGGATAGTTTGAGCACTGGACTTTCAGCAGAGAGTCCAGCGCTTATTGCAGCCTTTGAAGGCTTGGATCAGCGACTGCAAGACATGCCTTTTCACGCAGGAGAAATCTGGCTTCAAACGCTCACCGCTATGATTTATACAGATTTTGACTTTATGGGAAGTTTGATTTTTCTAGTCAACTATGGTAGGGACAATGATACGACAGCCGCAGTGGCAGGAGGAATTCTTGGAGCATATTATGGATTTGAGCAATTGCCAGATCGGGAAAAATATCAGGTTTTGGAAGTCAATAAAAGTCAATTAGGAATTGATTTAGAACATGTAGCTCAGGAGCTTACCGCTCATATGTTGGCAAAAAAATAGCTCGCATAGTTCTTATTTATTGGTCAAAAAATAGTCCTCCAAAATCAAAAAAACCAGCTTCTTTCGAAACTGGTTTTTTTTTGGATAGGTTCTAAGATTTAGAAATGGATGATTCGAGTTCTTCCTTGTGCATCCTTCAATTCGAAATATACTTCTGAAGGATTAATCCCATTTAAAATAAAGTCTTTTCTAAATCCTTCTGCCTGATCGATTTGCTCTTGATAAAGAATCTTATCTCCTCTTTCCATTCTTATTTTCACATCGACTCCTGGCTCATTTAAACCGATCACAGCAAGATTGATCGTGTTATCATTGATTAATTTCCCATAAGCCATCAATGGGTAGCTTACGACTTCCGGAATTCTTTCGAAAGTTTCCACGGTATAAACCACCTCCTCGTCTACTGTAGTAATCATTACATGATATTCCCCTACAGGAAGATGATCTAAGTTATAAGGGACCATCACATCTCCTTGGACTTTTACTTTACGTTGATGAAGCATTTTTCCATCTTCATCCATAATGGCAATCTTAGCCTTACCGATACCCTCTCTAAGGAGTACGTTTACTTTTTGAAATTTTGCATTTACACTTGACAGTGCCATCAAGTCTTCGTTTTCATTGGCAGCAAAACTGCTGGTTGCTAAAAGTCCTGCAAGTGCGAAAGTGAATAGCGTTTTCATAATAGTGTTGGTTTAGTATTTTGTTGGTTATTACGTTATGCTCTTCCTCTTGCGAAGGCCATACCATCCATACCAAGTCCTACTTTATAGTAGCTTTTCTAGGCCCTAAACTTTTAAAAAAAATACTATTTGGACCGAATTAAATTTGGTGTCATGACTGATTTCTTAACAAACCTGTCTTGAAAAGAGCACAGTTCTTCGTTCGATTGTCACGAAGCCGAACAGTTTTTGCCAATTCAGACTGATTTGCAGGTTGCATGAAATTGTACTTGAAATCAAAAATTAATTTTTAAATTAATTTTAATCCTCTGAAATCAAACTAGTTAAAAAATAAAACCTGTACGGTTATGTACAGGTTTTGTCCGATTGGACACATCAATTTGAATTGAATTAACTCATTTCTTAAGTTCTTGAGCAATTTGCTTGACTCGATCCTTGATTGAGATAGTTGAGTAATCCAGATTTCCGGAAGTAGCTTTCAAAAAATCTTTTACTGCTCCGGTATGATCTGTCGATTTACCTTCTGCAAGAGTTACGTATCGCATGGTGGACCAAAGCATGGTTTTTAACTCTGTTTTTGAGTCATCGGTCATGTAATATTCCACCACAATCGTATTATGATTATGCCAGATGGTTCGACTCATGATTCGAACCCATTCGCCGACCATTGCGGGCTTGACGTAGCTGATATTATGATTATAAACCACCCATGCAGCTTTATAGGTTCGAATCAAATCGATAATTTCTAATCCATAAAGCTTTGGTACTTGATCTTCTCTTGCATTGAAGAAGTAATCAAAGTATTTGGCATTATTCAAATGGCGCAGTGGATCGCAATCTTGGAATCGGATGACGACTCGACTTTCAGTTTCAGTCGGATAGTGTTTTTCTGAATTGTACTCAAACATATTCGCGTGTTTTAAAGCTCTTTACTAGTAATCAATTTTATTCCAGCAGCTTCAAGATCTGCCAGAGCATCTATTCCATCCTCAGGGTTCAAATTCACGGCACGGGTTGCGTCGGTAATGAGATAAGTATCAAATTCAAGTTCCTTAGCATCAAGAGCTGTGAATTTGACACAATAATCCAAAGCTAAACCGCAGATAAAGACTCGATCAATTCCGTGCCTTTTCAAGTATTCTGCCAATCCTGTATCTATTTGATAGGAGTTATCAAAGAATCCGGAATAAGAATCAAAGTCCGGATTCGTCCCTTTCCGAATGACTGCCTTCCATTTCTTTTGATCAAGGCTTAAGTGGAATTCAGTTCCGTGAGTTTGCTGCACGCAATGAACTGGCCAAAGGATTTGAAGATTACCTTGCCACTCTATCAGTTGACCGATTTCCCCAGCTTCATGATTCGCAGCAAAGCTTTTATGATCGGCCGGATGAAAATCTTGCGTGGCAACTATAAAGTCAAACTTATCTTGGATCAAATTTATCACAGGAATAACCTGATCTCCTTCAGAAACTGCCAGTGCCCCGCCCGGAAGGAAATCATTTTGTACATCTACTATAAGGAGTGCATCTCGTTTAGTCAGTTCCATTATCAAATTGTTTTGCTTTCAAGACAAGTTCCATACGCAGTTTATGAAGATTTTCCTCCAAGCCCACGGGATAAAGGTGAGGATTCACCAGCCGCTTGTGAGTTTTATCCAAGGAGTCCAATTGCTTTTTAGATCGAGCCCTAATCTCATCCATGCTCGGTGAGACGTAGCAAGCCTTACCTTTTCTGAAAATTGATTTTAAGAGAATCTCTTCTTGATAAAAAGCTGGCATCAAGCGCTTCCTTCGTGTGGGATCTATAGGATCGATGATGATCACACCCTTTTGATCTATTTCCTCATCCTCTAAATAAATCATATCGGCTACTGCTTTTTCTTTCGAATAGTAGCGCTTCACATTGTGGAAGCCAGGGATATTGATTTTTAAAGACTGCTGTGAAAGTTTTATTTTTGGCTCCCAATCTCCTTTTTCATTTCGGATCGCAGCTAGTTTATAGACTGCTCCTAAAGCAGGTTGATCATAGGCCGTTACGAGTTTGGTTCCGACGCCCCATACATTAATCGAAGCCTCTTGTGCTTTGAGGGAAGTGATGATATGCTCATCCAAGTCATTTGATGCGACGATTTTAGCTTCGGGAAAGCCTGCCTCATCGAGCATTTCTCGGGCTTTATTAGAGAAATAAGCCAAGTCACCCGAATCAATTCGGATTCCTATCATTTCTTTTCCTTTTGCTCGAAGGGCATTTCCTACTTTAATCGCATTCTTCACCCCATTCAGTGTATCATAAGTATCTACAAGAAAAACGCATTGATCAGGAAATGCTTCGGCATACGCTTCAAATGCCTCCAATTCGGTTTCAAAGGACATAATCCAGCTATGTGCATGAGTTCCCGCAACTGGAATCCCAAAAAGCTTAGCCGCCATAACATTGCTCGTCGAGGTACATCCTCCAATATAAGAAGCACGAGAAGCTGCCAATGCGCCATCGATTCCCTGTGCCCTGCGCAATCCAAACTCAAGCACGGGTTCACCTTTTGCCGCCAAATTAATTCGCGCAGCTTTAGTAGCGATTAAGGTCTGGAAATTGAGAATATTCAAAAGTGCGGTTTCCAAAAGTTGGCATTGGATCAAAGGACCTTTGACCCGAACCAATGGTGAATTTGGAAATACAACTGTTCCTTCTTCCACTGCGTCAATGTCACAGGTGAATTTCATTGCAGCTAAATATTTCAAAAACTCTTCCTCAAAAACAGGGCTTCCATCTTTTGATTTCATAGCTGCCAAAAATGAGATGTCTGCTTTTTCAAATTTGAAATTCCTACAATAATCAATCACATAATCCAATCCCGCAGCTAAGGTAAATCCTCCTTGGAAGGGATGCTTTCTAAAAAACAAACTAAAGACAGCTTCTTGTTCTGCCTTGCCCGATTTCCAATAAGCATAGGCCATGGTGAGCTGGTAAAAGTCAGTTAGCAAAGCGAGTGAAGATTGGTAAAGATCTTTGGTGATTTTCATTTTTACTACCTGATTTAGCTATTGATGATACTCTTACTTTTCCCTTAAATTCAATAAAATCCCTGCTAAAACCAATCCCATTCCCACGTAGGACATGGCTCCAAAGGTTTCTCCAAAGAAAATGAAACCAAAAAACAAGGCATAAAGAATCCCAAGGTAGCTCAAGCTGGAGACTTTAGATACATTCGCATTTTGGTAGGCCACTGTCATGAAATATTGAGCAGCTTGGGTACACATCCCAATCCAAAGTAAAATCGCCCAATCCCAACCGATAGGTTGCACCCAGGTGAAATAACTTACTATCGAAGCTACTGGAAGCGTTACCAAAGGGAAGTAGAAAATGATCACCAGCGGATGCTCGGTGTTTTTCAACTTACGTATCACATTATAGGCTAGTCCTGAAAATAAGGCAGAAATTACTCCTATCGTCCCATAAAATAAATTAACTCTTGCATCAAAGCCTTGAAGTACGATCACCCCTGCAAAGGAAATCCCAAAGAATAAGAATTGAATAGGCTTGACCCGCTCTTTCACCAAAAAGATCCCAAGGATCGTGGTGAAAATTGGAGACAAGTATTGCATAGTAACTGCCGAGGCCAAAGGAATTTTTTGGAGCGTATAAAAAAAAGAAATCAATCCTATCGAACCGACAATCCCTCTAATAATCAGCAGCTTCTTATTATTCCCGAATACAGATACTCCGAGCTGCTTCAATACCAAAAAGCTGAAAATCAAGCTAAAAAGTGAGCGGAATAAGATGATCTCAATCGCGGGAATGTGTGGAATAAATTTCACAGAAACATTCATCAACGCAAAAAATACCCCTGACACTAGCATGGACTGGACACTCGTGATTTTCAAAATCGGTTGGTTTTTAAAGACAAAGGCTAAAGGTAAAAAGGATTATTAAAGTTCAACCTTTCGATATATGTGGTATTTCCAAAAAACCTTTCAACATTTGAAAAGTTAAAATCATACTATGGCATTATCCCTTGGCAAATCAGCCCCTTCTTTTTCGCTGGCCTCAACTAGTGGCTCGACCTTATCTTCCTCAGTAGATTTAAAAGGGAAAAGTTTCATTCTCTATTTCTACCCTAAGGATTTTACTCCTGGATGTACTGCAGAAGCTTGCGAATTTCGCGACCAGTTTGAAGCTTTTCGGGAGTTGGACATTCCTGTTTTGGGCGTTAGTAGAGATTCGATCGAAAGCCATTTAAAGTTCAAAAAAGCACATAAACTTCCTTTTGAATTGCTTTCTGATCCGGACGGTAAAGTTTGTAAAGCCTATGATGCATTAATTCCTTTAATTAAAATGCCAAAACGAGTCACCTATCTGATTGATGAATCCGGTAAAATTGCCGGAGTATTCTCAGAAATGTTTGAATCAAAAGGACATATCAATTCCATGCTGGCAAAACTCAAGAAATAAGACTAAGCTTGAAGAATTGATCCATCTTTCATCGTCACCGTTCTATCTGCCATAGCAGCAAGCTCTTCATTATGGGTCACGATCACGAAAGCTTGGCCAAGTTCTTTTCGAAGTGTGAAAAACAACTCGTGAAGTGCCCTTGCATTTTGAGTATCCAGATTACCTGATGGCTCATCTGCAAAAATAACAGCGGGGCTATTGATCAGTGCTCTTGCTACAGCAACACGTTGTTGCTCTCCTCCACTTAACGTTGAGGGCTTAGAATCTAATCGATGACTGATTCCCAGGATCTCTGCCAATTCTGCTGCCTTTCGGGAAAGTTCTTTCTCATTCGAATTTCTGATAAAACCAGGAATTTGAATATTCTCTAGGGCGGTAAACTCAGGCAGAAGATTGTGAAACTGAAAAATAAAGCCAATTCGCTCATTTCTAAATTTCGCTAACTCTTCCCCTCTAAGTTTAATAAGGTTTTTCCCATCCATCTCAAGTTCTCCAGAATCAGGCTTATCAAGCGTCCCTAAAATTTGCAACAGCGTACTTTTTCCGGCTCCAGAAGAGCCAACAATAGAAACGATTTCTGATTGTGCAATTTCTAGATCCACACCTTTTAAAACTTGTAGATTTCCATAGGCTTTATGGATTCCGTTGGCTTTCAGCATTCTAAGTTTTTTTATATCGGTAAAAATAGAATAAATCCCTCAAATTCAGGAATTAAAGGCTTTTTCCTCGAAAAAAGGAAAGAAGTTGGTTTGATTTATCGACACTTTGGACTTAACTTCGGGCAAAAATTGGGACAGAATGAATATTCACGAATATCAGGCTAAAGAAGTACTAAAAAGTTACGGAGTAAAAATTCAGGAAGGTATAGTCGCCGATTCCCCTGAAGCTGCTCACGAAGCTGCTGTAAAGCTAAATGCTGCAACAGGCACTTCATGGTTCGTAATTAAAGCACAAATTCACGCAGGTGGACGTGGAAAAGGTAAAGTTCAGGAGACCGGTTCAAACGGTGTGGTACTTGCCAAAAAGTTAGAAGATGTAGCTGAGAAAGCGAAAGCAATTCTTGGTGGAACTCTGGTAACTCATCAAACTGGTCCTGAAGGTAAAAAAGTAAATAAGGTTTTGGTTGCTGAGGATGTGTATTATCCTGGTGCATCAGAGCCAAAAGAATATTATCTATCAATTTTATTGGATAGAGCTAGTGGTAGCAACGTAATCATGGCCTCTACTGAAGGTGGAATGGACATTGAAGAAGTGGCTGAGAACCATCCAGAGAAAATTATTAAGGAATGGATTGACCCTAAAGTAGGTCTTCAAGGATTCCAAATTAGGAAAGTTGCTTTTAAACTTGGTTTAAGTGGTAATGCTTTTAAGGAAATGGTGAAGTTTATCGCCGCTCTTTATAAAGCTTATGAGGCAACGGATTCTTCTCAATTTGAAATCAATCCGGTATTAAAAACTTCAGATGATAAAATTCTAGCTGTAGATGCTAAAGTAAATCTTGATGATAACGCGCTTTACCGTCATCCAAATCTAGCTGAGCTTAGAGATGAGGCGGAAGAGGATCCATTGGAAGTAGAAGCAGGAAAGTCCGGACTTAACTATGTGAAACTTGACGGAAACGTGGGTTGCATGGTGAATGGTGCTGGTCTTGCAATGGCTACGATGGATATGATTAAGCTAGTCGGCGGCGAGCCTGCTAACTTCCTGGATGTAGGCGGCGGGGCAAATGCTACAACAGTAGAGGCTGGTTTCCGAATCATTCTTCAGGATCCAAATGTAAAAGCTATTTTAATAAACGTATTTGGTGGAATCGTAAGATGTGACCGAATAGCTAGCGGTGTAGTAGAAGCTTATCGAACTATCGGAGATATTAGGGTTCCAATCATCGTTCGATTACAGGGAACGAATGCAGAAGAAGGTGCTAAGATTATCGACGAGTCTGGCCTGAAAGTCTTCTCGGCGATCACATTGAAAGAAGCTGCTGATAAGGTACAAGACGTACTTGAGGGTAGATAGAAAATAGGCACTCGTAGTTCAACTGGATAGAATATCAGATTTCGGCTCTGAGGGTTGAGGGTTCGAATCCTTCCGAGTGCACGAAGCTCAGACGAAAGTCTGAGCTTTTTTTATTGGGATTTTTCGCGTCGAAGAACGTTGGGTACTAAGGATGTAATCTTACACAAAATACAATCGCTCTTTACCTCTGGGCGCCTTAGTGGCAAGAATTAGAAACTAAAATATTTCGCAGAAGTAAAAACCTCAAATCGTCTCTTTCTGGTAATTATCTTAGAGATTACAAAAAAAATAGGATTATTTGAAGAGAGTAAAATAAAAAAGCAGGAGAAAATCTCCTGCCCTTTATTTGAAAACTAAACCAACTATTATTTAACTACCACAATGACTTCAAAAATAATACATTTATGATTAAATCAAAATGCCAAATAAAAATTTGTTTCGATTATTTCTTCTCTGGGAAGTTACCACGTTTAAATGCAATTCCAAGTGCTAATCCCTGACTAAATTGGATTTTTTTGTCTTGGTCGATATCATAGATGCTCAAAGAGGTTAAACTGACATTAATTAGATCAGAAACTTTAGCTGTCAAAGCAATATCCAGACGATGATCGATAGTATCGAAAGCAAGCGTCTCGTAATTCGCATACATCTGATAGCGCATTAGCAAAGTCAAATTCTCTGAAAGCTTCTTATTCCAATCCATCAAAACACTAAATGCCAACCATTCTTGACGGACCGTCTCTCCTATTTCTACCCCATAATTATTAGGGACATTTAAATAAAGCTCTGTATCGGTCACAAATGTCCAACGTGGAGAAAAAGGAGACAATCGAAGGCTAAACTCATCATTCGGCTTGTACTCAAGTCCAATACTGGTGGTAAAATAAGCGGGGTTTGCAAATTTAGAAATCAAGGTTTTGTCCGTGTCAGAAAATGTATAACCCGGAGCAAATTGCGAAAGAAAATTCGCTGCAAAGAAATAATTCCATTTCGAACTTAACTTGTACCCAACTTTAGAATCTATAAAAATACGGTCATTCGATTTTCTACCATCTTCTCCCTTGTTTTTTACCACACCATAGATAAAATCCATAGTATTATCCCATGTCCATTTTTCCTTCGCATAATTTGCCCTACCATATAGAAAAGTTCCGACAGCGATCGAATTAACTCCTCCACCTTGCCAGTTTCCACTAAATGAGGCTTGATTGAGGTTTAAACCACCCGAGATTTCTTTCAACCAATAGCTAGTATCTGCTTTGGTTAATTCTTCATTATCTTGAGCTAGAACATTTCCAGCAAGAAAAATCAATAAGATAAAAGCGTAAAATTTTTTCATAAATTTTATAGTTAGTATCGATAAATAATTAAGACGTTAAAAATATGAAAAATGAGCTTGAAAATGAATTGATAATTCGTGATTATTTGGCAAGACAACGGACAACTTTGGCAAATCAGCGGACACTCCTCTCCTACATCAGGACCACTCTCTATTTCCTAGTCAGCGGAATAGCCTTATTCGAAGTTGAAAAGCTTGATCATGTCCGAGACTTAGGCTACTTGGCATTTGGATTGAGTTTAGCATTCTTGATTTTTGGGTTTATCAATTTTTACACGATAAAGTCAAAACTAAAGAAAGGCAACTATCTCACTATGTAAGCATGACGTTAGAAATAGGTTTAACACTTGGAATCATCTTTTTGGCAATGATTCTATTTTTTACAGAACGTTTTTCCGTGGATGCAATTTCTATTGGAGTGATGGTGCTTTTTTTAGTGACAGGTATTTTGGACGTCAGTGAAGGATTATCCGGCTTCTCCAATTCAGCTACTATAACAATCGCTGCTATGTTTGTCATTTCAGCAGCTTTATTCAATACAGGCGTAATGGACAAATTTCGCCATCGCCTAAGTGAACAAGCCCAAAAAAGTGAGTTTACGCTCATGCTTACACTAATGGCTTCAGCAGGAATTCTATCCGCCTTCATTAATGATACTGCCGTAGTAGCACTGTTGATGCCTACTGTGATCAAACTTTCTAAAAATAACAATATCCCAGCTTCTAAACTCCTGATTCCCTTGTCCTTTGGGGCTTTGCTCGGGGGTGTTTGTACCTTATTTGGCACCAGTACAAACATTCTAGTGTCCGGGATAGCAGAGAAGTCTGGCCTTCCTCCCTTTGGTATATTTGAGATGAGCAAAATGGGAATAGTATTTCTAGTTTTGGGAATTCTTTATATGCTATTCATTGGTCGATTTTTGCTGCCAAAAAGGAATCCCAAGAATAAATTTGAAGATTCCATAGACCTCGGAAATTACCTATCGGAAATTATAATTACTGACAAATTTGAACAACAGGATGTTCCTATCTCAAAGCAAAAGATTTTTAATTTGCTCCAAATAAAGGCACTTCAAATTGTGAGATCAGATCAGCGGAAGGTTCGAGTATACCCAAATACCGCTATTCAAGTTGGAGATATTATTAGAATCAGTTCTGATAAGGAGAGCCTAGAAAAAATTAAAAGTTATCAAGGGATTATTCTCAAAGTTGATTTGGTTTGGAAAGAGGAACTTGTTACTGATTCGGAGGATCGCTTATATGAAGCAGTAATTACTCCTAATTCGTTTCTAGTCAATCAAAGTATAAAAAGTTTGAATTTCAAAGAGTTATTTAATCAGGTTTTGGTTATCGGAATTCGATTACGAGCTGGAATGATGAGTAATAAACTAACAAAAACTGACTTAAGAGCAGGAGATATTCTTCTGTTAAGAGCTACAGAGGAGCGAATTTCCTCCATTCAGAACTCAGATGGATTGGTGTTAATTTCTCAAACATCTAGTAAAGTCTTGGATAAAAGTCGTATCATTTTGGCCGTTCTCGTCTTAGTGGCTGTGATTGGATTATCTGTATTTAATATTTTACCAATCGTAGTAAGTGCATTGGCAGGTGCATTAAGTATGATCCTTTTGAAAGTACTGAAAGCAGAACAAGCCTATAAATCAATAGACTGGAAAGTGATTTTGATGCTTGCCGGAATATTATCGATGGGTACGGCTTTAGAAAAAACCGGAGGATCCGAATTACTGGGTAGATTAATTGTTGAGGGTGTAGGTGATTACGGGCCGAGAGTTGTACTATCCGCATTGTTTGCAATCACATTTATAATGACTAACGTAATGTCAAATAATGCTACAGCAGCACTATTAGCTCCGATTGCGATTAGTATCGCGAGTGCACTTCATGTGGATAGTAGACCTCTTTTGATGGCTGTTACCTTTGCTGCGAGTTTAAGTTTTATGACCCCAATGGGATATCAGACAAATACGATGGTGTACTCTCCAGGGAATTACAAATTCAAAGACTATGTTATTGTGGGCACTCCTTTGAATTTAATTTTTTGGATTATTGCTACCTTACTTATCCCAATTCTATTTCCATTTTAAGAATCTATTTCCAACCCAAAACCAATAGGACTATGAAAATTTTAAGTTATGTTTTAATCGCAGCAGGCATCTTAATGCTGTTTTTCAACAGCTTCAGCTTTACTACAAAAGAGAAAGTAGTAGATGCAGGACCAATTCAAATCAGTGCAGACAAGGAAAATGAAGTGAATTGGCCTAGCTATGCCGGAGGAATCGTATTAGCAGCAGGTGTGGTTCTTTTATTTGTGAACCAGAAAAAAAAGTAAAAGTATTTGTAATCAAAATAGGCTCCTTTCGGAGCCTATTTTGATTATGATTTTACAAGTTCTACTTGGATAACTTGGTTTATATCCAATTCAAAGAATTCTTTATGAATATTAAATTCAGGCTCACCTTCCAATGGTTGCTTCGGTAGATAAGTCCCATCCTCCTGCATGACATATGAATTCACATTATCTCGAAGATTATAAGCGATGATATTCATCAATTGCTTTTCCAATAGGGGCGCCTCTATTTGAAACAAGGATTCTAATCGTTTGTCAAAGCTTCTCACCATCATATCAGCGCTTCCAGCATAAGTTCGGGTTTTTCCATTGTTATGGAAATGATAGATTCTTGAATGCTCCAAGAAGTCCCCAACTATTGAAATCACCTCAATATTATCGCTCAAACCAACGCGACCAGGTCTCAAACAACAGATTCCTCTAATGATCAACTTCACTGTCACCCCAGATTGAGATGCTCTATATAAAGCATAGATGATTTCAGAGTCCTCCAGGGAATTGACCTTAATGAAAACTCCACTTGGCAATCCATTTCGGGCATTTTCAGCTTCCTTCTCAATAAATTCAATCAGTTGATTTCGCATGTCTCGGGGTGCAGTAATCAGATTTTGATACTGACTCGGCATGGAGTGACCGGTGATTACGTTGAAAAATTCCGAAACGTCATTTGCCAAGACCTCATTGGTGGTTAACAAACCAATATCAGTATAAAGTCTAGCGGTGTCTTCGTTGTAATTACCCGAACCTAGATGCACAAATCTCGTGATCTCTCCCCCGTCCCGTTTTACGATAAGCAGTAGTTTAGTATGAGTCTTAACATTCGAAATACCGTAAATCACAAAACAGCCAGCCTTTTGAAGTTTTTTCGCTTCACGAATATTGTTCTCTTCATCGAATCTGGCTTTGACTTCAAATAGTACGGAAACATGTTTCCCATTTTCTGCTGCACGAAGTAAAGACTTGGTGATCCTACTATCCTTTGCAAGTCGGTAGATGGTCATTTTGATAGCCATCACATCTGGATCATCTGCGGCTGAATCGATTAGATCTAAGATGGGGTCAATATTATTGTAAGGCTGGTGGAGAAGAATATCTTTTTCTTTCAACGCTTCGAAAATATCAATAGTCCCTTCATCCTGATAAGAAAGTGGCTTGACCGGAGGATGTACTTGAGGGAGACGTTCTTTAAATCTTTTATTTCCAACAATTTGCCATAGTCCGGTAAAATCTATCATACTGGCACGCTTCACTAAAAAAATCGAGTCCATTTTCAAGTTCCATCGCTCCAACAAGGAGTTGAGCATCCACTTGCTGTAGCCCTCTTCGATTTCTATTCGAACTACACGACCGGTCTTTCGCTCCATCAATTTCCGCTTCACCTCCTCCAAGAAGTTAGCATCCATATCTTCACTTTCCTCCAACGTAAAATCCCCATTTCGAGTAATTCGAAAAAGACTAATTCCTGCGATTTCCACATTTCTGAATAGGGAAACTATATTCTCGCGAATGACTTCTTCGATGGGAATTAAGAAAAGTGAATTTTCGCGTTCTATTTCAAAAAATCGTGGAATATTGGCAGGAATCTGCACAAAGCTCAGCTTTCGCATATCCTTTCGTTCTCCTGGGCTCGTTGTCAACACCCCAAAAACCAGGAGCTTATTCATCAGAATTGGAAAAGTCCGATACCCATCATACACCATAGGCGTAAGCATTGGATAAATTACTTTTTGAAAATAATGATGAACTTTTTCCTGCTCAGCTTCTGTAAGTTTGGAAATATTTCCCAGCGTAATGTTCTCATCATTTAGCTCAGGCAAGATCACATTGGTGAAATGATCATGCTGATCTTCATGAAACTGCTGTAATTTTTTCATCAGTTTCGCTTTGAATGGCTCTTCCCTTAAACCTGAATAATCGATCCGCTCCTTCTCGTAGTCTAGGTAATTATAAAGCGAACCTACTCGAATCATGAAAAATTCATCCAAATTGGACGCAGTAATCGCCAGAAACTTCAATTTCTCAAAAATCGAGCGATGGATTTTTTTTGATTGATCCAATACTCGATCATTAAAAGTCAGCCAACTCAAATCCCTGCTAACAAGGTCACTTTTTTGGATAATCGAATCGTATTTATCAGCAGCAGCTATTTTCATAACTCAACAATTTATTTGAAAGGATTAGATAGGCTTAGCTATCTGTTTTAGATTGACTGTAACATAAAAAAAAAGGGCTAAAAGCCCTTTTTGTTAGGAGTCTATTTTAGCGTATTTCGCATTTTTTTCAATAAATTCTCGACGAGGAGCTACTTCATCTCCCATCAACACGCTGAATAAATGATCTGCTTCAGCAGCAGATTCAATATTCACTTGTTTGATAGTACGAACACTTGGGTCCATAGTTGTAGTCCACAATTGCTCAGGGTTCATTTCACCTAGACCCTTGTAGCGCTGGATTCCCACACTGTCTTCGCGACCATCTTTTGCCATTTCAGCAGTTAGAATTTTCCGCTCCTCCTCAGTCCAGCAGTAACGCTCATCCTTACCTCTCTTCAAAAGATACAGAGGAGGCAAGGCGATATAAACGTAACCGTTTTCTATCAAAGCCTTCATGTATCTGAAGAAAAGGGTCAAAATCAAAGTTCGAATGTGTGACCCGTCAATGTCCGCATCCGTCATAATTATGATTTTGTGATATCTCAAACCAGACATGTCCAGCTCCTTATCATCCTCAAGGGTACCAAATTTGACTCCCAAGGCTGTTAAAATATTCTTTATCTCCTCGTTATCATAGATTTTATGTTCATGTGCTTTCTCTACGTTTAAAATTTTACCTTTTAAGGGAAGAATCGCCTGGAAATCTCGATCTCGTCCTTGCTTAGCAGAACCACCTGCAGAGTCCCCTTCGACTAGGTAAAGCTCACAAACAGTAGGATCACTATTCGCACAATCGGCTAATTTTCCTGGTAAGCCACCACCGCCTAAAATACTCTTTCGCTGTACCATTTCACGCGCTTTACGCGCAGCATGTCGAGCTTGAGCGGCAAGAATAACCTTTCCTACTATGGTTTTTGCTTCACGCGGATGTTCTTCCAACCATGATTGTAAGGTCTCTGAAACGGCAGAATCAACTGCGCCTACCACATCCGAGTTACCCAATTTACCTTTGGTCTGACCTTCAAATTGCGGCTCTTGAACCTTCACGGAAATGACTGCTGTTAAGCCTTCTCTGAAATCGTCTCCGGAAACTTCGATTTTCAATTTTTCGAGCATTCCTGACTTATCCGCATAGGATTTCAAAGTCCTAGTTAGGGCTCTTCGAAATCCAGTTACATGGGTACCACCTTCGTAGGTATTAATTGTATTCACATAGGAAACGACATTCTCCGAATAGGAATTATTGTAGCTCATTGCTACTTGTACCGGTACGTTTCCCTGATTTGATTCGATATAAATCGGAGCTTCGATTATTTTTACTCTACTGACATCAAGATATTGCACAAATTCGATCAGACCTCCTTCAGAATAAAACTCATCAGATTTAAAAGTCCCATCATCCTCTTTTTCTCGGAGATCAGTCAAGTAAATACGGATTCCAGCATTCAAAAAGGACATCTCTCGAAGTCTGTTTGCTACAGTTTCATATTTGTATTCAGTAATCGCAAAGATGGATGAGTCAGGCTTGAACTGAATGGTTGTTCCCCTTTTATCCGTTTCACCAACCTTGCGAGCAGAGTATTGAGGAACTCCTATTTTAAATTCTTGTTCAGTAATGATTCCATTTCTAAACACCGTAGCCTTCAAATCTTCGGAAAGTGCATTCACACAAGAAACTCCGACACCGTGCAAACCGCCTGAAACTTTGTAAGTATCTTTATCGAATTTGCCTCCAGCATGAAGTACGGTAAGTACTACCTCCAGGGCGGACTTTTTCTCTTTCTCGTGCATGTCGGTCGGAATACCCCGGCCGTTATCCTCAACTGTGACGGAGTTGTCTTCGTTGATCGTCACGCGGATCGTATCGCAATGTCCTGCCAACGCCTCATCAATAGAATTATCTACAACTTCCCAAATGAGATGGTGTAGTCCTTTGATACCGATGTCACCAATATACATAGCGGGTCTTTTTCGAACCGCTTCCAGACCTTCGAGTACCTGAATATTACTTGCACCGTATTCTTCTGGATTTTTAGCTTTTTCTTCACTCATATTTTTTCGGAGAAAACCCTCTAAATGGGCTCAAAAAGGTGATTTTTATATTTTTAGATAAGTTGCAAGATAGGTAAAAAAAGTCAACTTCATGCTAACTTTTCCTGCATATTCGGGATAGTAAAAATGTAAATCTCCGAAAACAACAGTCAGAATAAAATTCTGATTTATGAAAATTTACCACAAAAAATCGTTTTCATTCATCCTCAAATATCTGACGTTTATACCTGTTTTATAAGCTCTTATATTATTTTGTTTAATTTTGTTTATTTTTTGTTAAACAAATATTATTTTCATTTATTTACAATGTTATTAATTTCAGTATCAACCTAACCCAATAGAAAATCATGAATATCAATTTAGCAGCGGAACTAGTTGGACTAGACCGCATCATTAACTCTGACCCAGTAGCCATTACCTTCTTCATTGGCTATATGGCAATGCTTGCTTCAGCAGTGTTCTTTCTTGTAGAAAGAGGCTCTGTCGATGGCAAATGGAAGCTTTCGCTTCTAGTATCAGCTCTCATTACAGGTATTGCAGCAGTGCATTATTATTACATGAGAGATTTCTACATGCAAACAGGAACTAGCCCAACAGCATTTAGATATGTGGATTGGACTTTGACTGTTCCGTTGATGTGCGTGGAATTCTACTTGCTAACAAAGCCATTTGGAGCAAAAGGATCCACTTTAACGAAGCTTATCGTTGCTTCGGTAGTAATGCTTGTAGCAGGTTACATTGGTGAGACTTCAGGTATTGACAACAATATCATGTGGGGAATTATCTCTACGGCAGGTTATTTATACATCGTATATGAAGTATTTGGTGGTGATATCGCTAAGCTTGCTAAGGATTCTAATAGTCCAGCTTTGAGTAGAGCAATGTTCCTTTTGAAAATCTTCATCACACTTGGCTGGTCTATCTATCCTATCGGATATATGGTTCTTCCAGGAAACTTGTTGTCAGGATTGTTTGAAGTAAGTTCTATTGACTTGTTCTACAACATTGCTGATGCAGTCAACAAAATTGGTTTCGGTTTAGTGATTTATTCAGTTGCTGTATCTGAAACTGCGAAGAGTAAAAAAGCTTTAGCTTAATTTCAAATTGGCTACCTCTTTTGAAGGGGTAGCCATTTTTTTTACCCATGGATACCTACGACTTTATTATTGCCGGAGCCGGCTGTGCTGGACTTAGTTTGGTATATCACCTTGAGCAAAGTCTTTTTAAAGGTTCTAAGATCCTTCTAATCGATCCAGCTGGAGATGAAATCCCCAACAAAACTTGGTGCTATTGGGCTGAGCAACCTCTTTCGATTCATCCTAAATCAAATCCAGTCGTCAGCTGGAAGAAATTAATCCTTTCTCAGAATAAGTTGACGATCAATCAGGATTTGGGAAGGCTATCCTATTTCCATATAAGTAGCAAAGATTTTTATCAAAGTATCCATTCCCTAATCCAAAATTCCAAAAATATAACCTTAATCCAAGAGGAGGTTATTGAAGTGAAGGAAACCGACGCAAGCGTTAACGTAAAAGTCAAAAGCGGACAAAGCTATTCTGGCTCGAAGCTTTTTGATTCCAGAATCAATCCAAATTCCTCCTTCTCAGACGAAGTTTTAAAGCAGATTTTCTTAGGATGGAAGGTCAAGTTTTCAGGTGAAATATTTGATTGTTCAGCTGTTACACTTATGGATGTAAATCCAGTCGAATCAAATTTATTTTCCTTTTTCTATATTCTCCCCTACTCCTCTACGGAGGCTTTGGTAGAATATACAGCCTATGCCAAAGAGAAAATTGAGGATGCTACTTTGGTCAATTCCTTAAAAAATTATCTGAGTAGGTTATCCAGCGAGTTAACTTATGAAGTAACCTTTGAAGAAAAAGGTATTATTCCAATGAGTACCCAAATCCCCATTATTCCTGCCTCAAATAGAATCATTCCAATAGGAACTCGCGCTGGCTGGACCAAATCATCAACTGGATATACTTTTCATCGAATCCAGCAAAACTGTGAGAAATTAATTCAGGAAATGACTGAACAAAAAGAACTTTCTTCTGATCTAAATCTTCTGTCCAGATTTAAATTCTATGATAATATTCTTTTAAATATTGCCCATAAATGGCCAGAAAAGCTGGGTGGAGTTTTTCTTGAGCTCTTTCAAAGTTCCCCTCCCGCCGATGTAATGCGATTTTTGAATGAAGAGACGAGCTTTATCGAAGAACTCAAAATTTTAAGTAAACTTCGTTTTTCAATTTTCATTAAAAGTTTGATAAATTATGAAGCGCGTTGAGACTTTTGGGAAAATCTTAGGAGTTCTTTGCTGTCTGTTATTTTTATTGCTTCCGGAGAGTTTAGACTGGATTTCTTATGGTTTTTTTGGAATAATTTTGCTCGTCATAGGAATTCCGCATGGGGCAATTGACCACCTCACTTCGGATCCTTTCATCACCAAATCAGGCTTGTTTAGATTCATCGCATTTTATCTGCTATTAATCGCCCTATATCTTATCTGTTGGTTTTTCTTCCCTCTGATCGCCTTGATTTCATTTATTGTGATGTCAGCGTACCACTTCGGGCAGACTCATTTTCTTGGTGTCCGAGTTCCTAAAACTGCAGACATCATCCTTTTTCTCTCCAGAGGAAGCTTTTTTCTAGCCCTAATTTTACTTGGAAATCTTGAAGAGACTGCTGCAATATTAAAGGACATCGTCGAGATACAAATATCTGACAAACAATCAATTACGATTATCGCGATCTTATTTTTTAGCACAGTTGCAATTCAACTCTACCTACTCAAAACCCTTAGGCAGAAAGATTTTTTAGAATTAATCGTACTTGGAGGATTACTATACTATTCTCCGCTGTTGGTTGGATTCATTACCTACTTTGGATTTTGGCATGCTTTGCCAAGTATGATTAAAGAATATGCTTATCTAAAAAGGATCCCCCAGTTTGGCACTTTCAAAAAATTCTTTATTCAACTTCTTCCTTTCACACTGCTTAGCCTAATTGGTATCACACTAATATTATTGATCGGTAAGCACTATTTAGAGACTTCACAACTAATCTTGATATTCTTCATCATGATCTCGCTAATCTCATTTCCGCATATTATTTATATGGATCGATTTTTAAGGAAATCTGCCTAGAACTGGCCAGTACTCAACATTACCAAATTACACGCATTTAAAACAACTATTCCATTTGCTTTAGCTTTTCTAGCAAAATCTGGATTTTCCGCACCTGGATTAAAGATAATTCGATTCGGTTTCAATCCCAAAAGGTAATCAATCCACTTTTCTTGATGATCTGAACTTATATATAGCGTAATGGTATCGATAGCTATCAGATCAGGCTTTTCTCTTAAATTCAGAATAGTTTTACCCTGTACCTCGCCTTTATTAATTCCGATAGGAATAAACTCAAAGCCTCGATCTTGAAACATTTTAGCTGCCGTATAGGCATAGCGAGATGGATTGGGAGAAGCTCCCACCAACAATACACGCTTTTTAGATTTCTCTTCCACCATAGACTTTATCTCGCTCAAAAGTATCCATATGTCTATGTTTCTTTGTTTCGTAGATATCTGCAAGGGTAATCAAAATCCCCGTCTCCTCTACCTCGCCAAATTCGTCATTCATTGCGGTGCCGAATGTCATCATTGTAGGAGATAAATTCATATAGGTATTGATCAAAGGGGGAATATTTTCTCCATACCCTCGAATTCTTGAGTTGAGCAATTTATACCCCTCCTTGTATTCAAGAGCTTCGAATGGGTTTCCTAGACTTGGAAGTTCTGTTTCATAGCCTAGAGCAATCGATTCTTTAGGAGTAACTAAGCCATCTCGATCCGGAAAATAATGATTTAGAAACATCAACAGAAGATCTCTTCCTTCCCGATTATAATGCGGATACATGGTCACTTTTCCAAAGAGATATTTAACTTCAGGATTAAGCAAAACCACCGCTCCAAGTCCATCCCAAAGGTTATCTAAGCTGAAGATTCCCTTCCGATTATCAATCGCGGGTTGATATTTTGGTTGCACAAAGGAACGCCCCAATTCGATCGTATATGGCAAGTAATCGGCAACAAAACGAGCTGAAAAGTCAAAAAGATGTGTGGTGGATAGGTTTATTGAACCATCTTCAAGTATAGCGTTTTTACAATTGATGAGACGATATCCTGCCACAATCTCTTCATCCTCAGGACTCCAAGTAATCAATTGATCATAGCAATTTTCGCAAGTATCATTATCATCCAGATCCAATGCCATCCCAGTTCCACCACCTGCGGCTCTAAATGTAAGTTCTCGAAGTCGACCAATTTCACGAACTACATTGGGCGAGTTATGAAAATTGACCAGATAAACCAGATTATTGCCATTATTCGTATACCTCAAGAAACGCATTTCAGTCAGTTCACTTTTGAGAATTTCTTTAGATACTGCTGATATAATAGCTTCTTCTTTCATGCTTTGCTCCCTAGTTCGTAAACTTTATCTCTCACCTGATCAGCCCATTGTACATCGGTTTTCGATGAATCAAATGTCTGATATGAAATAGGCTTATCTATTCGAATGACCACCTTATTTCCCCGCTGCTTATACATTTCATCCACCAAATAGAGCATTTCTATATTGGCTTTAATCCCAATTTTCTTTCGCCAAAAGCCCAAATTGTAGAAAAAATTGGAATTATTTCCTTCTATAAAACAAGGAACTACATCTTTTTTAAATTTCTTGGCTTTAGAAATGAAGCTTTTTTTCCACTGCAGATCTTTTATCCCACCCTCGTCTTTTCGAGAAACCAAACCAGCTGGAAAGATAAGGACTGCATAATCTCCTGAATATACCTTTTCAATTCGATCATACGCTTCTTGGGTATTTTTTCCATGCTTATTTATTGGAACAAAAAGCGGCTGGAAATTCTTGAATGTCATTAATAGATCATTTACCAAAAAACGAATATCGCTCCGAACTCGGCCCATAGCAAACATCATCGCCACTCCATCCATCCCACCAAAGGGATGGTTAGCGGCAATAATCACTCCCCCGGTTTTAGGAAGATATTCTTCCCCCACTAGCTCCACTTCCAATTCAAATTTGCCCATTAAGGCATTGACAAACTCAATTCCTTCAAGGTGATTTATGCTATTATAAACCTCATTCAACCAGGTTTCATGGGTGACGCGCTTCACATAAGAAAGCAAAAATCGAGGAATCCATTTGAGAAGTTTTGGATTCTTGGAGTTGATCGCTTGTTCTATATCAACAATTTTTTTTGTCATATTCTACTGGCAAACACAAATAAATGAAATCGGAAATACTCAATATTTGTTTAAAATAAGTCCAAAATAACAAAAAATCAGTTTTAATCTGAGATTCAAAATTTCAAAAGAACTAGTTTCCTGAAAACCAATTCGATTAGATTTTGTAGTAGATAGAAAGATTCTTCGCTATGATCATAATTTTAACTGGAAGCACTTCCGGTATAGGCTGGGAAACCCTCAGGGGACTTTATCCATATGCCAAGCAATTTATCCTTCCCATTAGGAATTTGGATAAAGCTAAAAACCTTTTCCAACAACTTCCGGATCAGAAAAAAATCAGAATGTACGAAATGGATTTAGATGATCTCGCTTCCATTCGAAAAGCCACTGATTTAATCAAGGAAGAATTTCCAAAAATTGATTTGATGATCAATAATGCCGGTGGAATGTTTCCTCCACTGAGCAAAACCAAAGATGGGCTAGACAAAACCTTTCAGATTAATCACCTCGGACATGTACTTCTGCTTAAAAATTTACTCCCAAACTTAATCGAAGCTAAAGCCAAAATCATTCAAGTAAGTTCTATAGCACATCATATTGGTACATTCGATTTGAAAGATTTGGCACTGGAGAAATCCAAAAGCGCTTGGCTTTCCTATGGATCCGTCAAGCTTTACAATATTTTAATAAGCAATCATATCGCCAGTCAAAATGAGGAAAATGGATTAAGTGGATATTCGCTTCATCCAGGAGCAGTAAAAACTAATTTCGGCTCCGGTTCTGGTAAGGTAAATAAAGCGGTGATTGAGGTAAGCAAACTGTTTTTCATCTCGCCAAAGGCGGGTGCAGAAACTAGCTTACACCTCGCATTAACACCAAAAGAACAATTGGTTAATGGAGGTTACTACATTAAGAAAAAGTCAACTAATCAATCCAAAATCGCGACTAATAAAGCCTACGCTTCGAAACTCTGGAATTATAGTTTAGAGCTCTTGGAGCAAATGGGTTACTGATATATTCCCTATTTTTGCGGACTGACTCGTAAAGCTATTATGCAGGAAACTATCCTATCCCTTTCCCCTAGCCCTTGGACTGATTATGAATTAATCGATACAGGAGGTTTTGAAAAATTAGAACGATTTGGAGATTTTATTCTCAGTAGACCTGAACCTCAGGCTATTTGGGATAAAAGCCTTCCAGAAAGCGAATGGAAAAGCTTGGCTCATGCTCATTTTGCCAAAGAAAAAAGCAATCCTGAGAAAGGTCAATGGGAGCAGCTTCAGAAAATGCCGCATAATTGGACGATCGATTATTCAAATCCCGAAGGGTTGAAATTAAAGCTAAACCTAGCTCAAACTTCATTTAAGCATATCGGTTTATTTCCTGAGCAGGCAGTTAATTGGGACTACCTCTATCAAACGATAAAAAGATGTCCAGTCAAAAATCCTAAGGTCCTCAACCTTTTTGCCTATACCGGAGCCGCATCCGTAGCTGCCAAAGCTGCTGGAGCTGATGTGACCCACTTGGATTCGGTGAAGCAAGTTGTGACTTGGTCCAGACATAATATGGAGTCTTCCGGACAAGAAGGAATCCGCTGGATGGTGGATGATGCAATGAAATTCATCAAACGCGAATCCCGAAGAGGAAATAAATATCAAGGAATAATTTTGGATCCGCCAGCCTATGGACGCGGACCAGAAGGGGAAAAATGGGTTCTGGAAGAGCAGATAAATGAAATGCTAAAAGTATGTGCTGAAATTCTTGATCCAAAAGATCATTTCGTCCTACTGAATATGTACTCGCTCAGTTTTTCTTCCTTGATTGCTGCTAACCTGATCAAGACCACTTTTAAAAACGTGCAAAATCCAGAGCATGGCGAACTCTACCTCCAAGACAATCATTCTAAAAAGCTACCATTGGGCATTTTCTTCCGATTCTCAAGTTTTTGAACAAAATCCCATCATGAATAACCGACAACTTTTCTTAGCTCATTTAGCGCAGACCACAGACTTTCCATTGATGATTGAGGTTGAAAAAGCGGAAGGGATTTATCTCTACGGACCAAATGGAGAAAAGTACATCGATTTGATTGCAGGAATCGGGGTCAGCAATGTTGGACATCGACACCCGAAGGTCCTCGAAGCTATTCACCAACAACTGGATAAATACCTGCATCTGATGGTCTATGGAGAGTATGTCCAGACTCCTCAGGCCTTATTGGCAAAAGCGCTAACCGATACGCTTCCCGATCATTTGGATAATGTGTACTTGGTGAACAGTGGCTCCGAGGCGATCGAGGGCGCAATTAAATTAGCGAAACGATATACTGGAAGGCCAAATTTGATTTCTTGTGTGGATGCCTATCATGGAAGTTCTGCCGGCTCGCTCAGTGTGGGGGGAAATGAAATTTTCAAACGCGCCTATCGCCCACTTCTCCCAGGTATTTCTCATATCCATTATGGAAGCTTCTCTGATTTGGAAAAAATTAATTCCGATACGGCAGCAATGATTGTCGAAACAATTCAGGGTGAAGCTGGAATTCGGGTTTCCTGCACCAACTACTTCAAAGCCTTAAGGCAGCGATGCGATGAAACCGGAACCTTGTTGATTTTGGATGAAATCCAGGCTGGATTTGGGAGAACAGGTAAGTTCTGGGCTTTTGAGCATTTTAACATCATTCCCGATATGGTCGTTTGTGCCAAAGGAATGGGGGGTGGAATGCCAATTGGTGCTTTCATTGCAAATAAAGACGTGATGGCTGTTTTCAAAAATAATCCCCTGCTCGGCCATATTACCACGTTTGGAGGCCATCCGGTGAGTGCCGCAGCCTCACTTGCCACTATCCAAATTCTTCAAGAAGAAAACCTGATCACAGAAGTAGAGTCAAAGGCAAATCTTTTTAAAAGTCTTCTCGTACACCCAAAAATCAAAGGAATCCGGAATAAAGGGCTGATGATGGCTGTGGAATTCGAATCATTTGAAATATTGAAACCAATCATCGATAAAGCTATTGAACTGGGCGTGATCACCGATTGGTTCCTGTTCTGCGATGACTCCATGAGGATTGCACCTCCTTTGATTATCACAGAGTCAGAAATTCGAGAGGCTTGTCAAGTGATCTTGGAGGCGATTGAATTGAGTTAATTTCTACTTTTAGCTCCTATTAATCAGTAAGTTTTTTTCAAATTTTATTCCAACTTGTAGACATGAGAAAAATCGGAGTTATCCTCGGCGGTATTGTTTTTGGTTTGGCCATCGCATTACTTGTATTCATCTACTTTCATTCTCCGAAATATCGTGGAGAATTCTCGTTGAATGGAATCCAAAGTGAAACAGAAATCCTGTTTGATACCTATGGAGTCCCACATATCTATGCTGAAAATGAAGCAGATGCCTATTTTTCCTTGGGCTTTGTTCATGCACAGGATCGGTTATTTCAAATGGAGATGATGCGCAGAGTGGGTACAGGAACACTTGCCGAGTTTCTTGGTCCTGACCTTTTGGAAATCGATAAATTTTTTAGAACCCTAGGACTTCCTAATCACGCAATAGAAAGCACCGAATTCTATAAAGCTCAACCCGATGCACCTTGGAAAAACGCAACAGAAGCCTACATCGCGGGGGTCAATCAATTTATTGCAGAAGGCAATCTGCCAATGGAATATACCCTACTTGGCGAAAAACCTAGGGAATTTACCATCACTGATATCCATGCCATCACCGGTTACATGGCTTTTTCTTTTGCAATTGCGGTAAAAACCGACCCCTTGATCTCAAAAATTGCTCGTAAACTTGGCGCCCCATATTTAGATGTGCTTTCTGTCCAAACTCTTCCTTCGCATCATTTGATTCCAAACTTTTATCCTGACTCCTTAAAGAGTGATCCAACTAGTCAAAAATCATTAATTAGTCTCTTGGAAAAACTTCCCGTTCCTGCGCTAGAAGGATCAAATGCTTGGGTAATCGCCGGATCTAAAACCAAAAGTGGTAAAGTTCTCTTCCTTAACGATACTCATATCGGTTTTGCTTCTCCTTCCGTTTGGTATGAAGCACATTTGGAATATCCAGGTCATAGCTATTATGGAAATCATTTAGCAGGAATGCCATTTGGATTGGTAGGACATACCAAAAGCCAAAGCATTGGTTTGACCATGTTTGAAAACGATGATCAGGATTTTTTCGAAGTTAAAGCAAAGTCTAATGATCCAGATTCATATGTAGTCGGCGAAGTCACCTACCCTTTTACGAAAAGGAAAGAAACTATTGCTGTAAAAGGACAAGATGCCGTTACGCTAGAAATCAGATCCACCCTTCATGGCCCCATTCTAAATGAGGTAGTCCCGGAAATCGCTGCTCTTACTCCAAATGCTGTTGCTTCTTGGTGGGTTTATACGTTGGAACCAACTCAAGCTCTGGAAGCTACCTATAAAATGAATCATGCTAAATCCATGCAAGAAGTAGCTGACGCAGCAGCATTGATTCATGCACCCGGCTTGAATATCATGTATGGGGACAGTGCAGGCAATATTGCTTGGTGGGCAGCTGCTAAACTTCCTATTCGGTCCGATAAAGTCAATTCTAAATTGATCGCGGATGGAAATGATCCAGAAACACTATCCAAAGGTTGGTACCCTTTCACCGACAACCCCCAAAGCATTAATCCACCTTCCGGATTTGTGATCTCAGCCAATAATCAGCCCGATACCATGAGAAATGGAATTTTTTTCCCGGGATATTATTATCCTGGCGATCGCTATCAACGTATTGCAGAGACGCTGGAACCAAAAAATGATTGGGATACCGAATCCATCAAGGAACTACAAAACGAAACCATTAATACGACTCATCCCAAGAATGCTAAAGTTCTCCTATCTCAAATCAACCTTGACAACTATTCCGAGCATGCGGAGCTACTTGAGCTACTAAACACCTGGAAGGGAAATCATGAACTAGCTCAGGTGGAACCTACCCTTTATTATAAGTGGCTCTATCACACGCTTCGTTTGGCAATGGAAGATGAGCTGGGGAAGAATACTTTTTCTACCTATCTGGAAACATTTTTCATGATTCGGAGCACCGCTGGATTTTTGAACGCTGAGCAAAACCCATGGTGGGATAATACTAAAACTCCAAATGTGGAATCAAAATCAGAAATAATTGACGTGGCACTAGCGCAAAGCTTAGAAGAATTAAAAATTCAACTGGGAGCTAATTGGAAGGATTGGAATTGGGAGAAAACTATCATCTCAGTGCATCCCCATCCGCTGGGTACTCAGAAGCCTTTGGATAAAATTTTCAATGTGAAAACGGCAACTTTGGAAGCCAATGCTGAAGGTGTTAATAAACTGGCATTCAAACTTAATGGCGAAGGAATCTATAAAGTCAATTCAGGCCCTGCGATGCGGATTATTCTAGATTTCGATGAGGTAGAAAATTCGATTTCCATTCTTCCAACCGGTCAAAGCGGAAACAGATTTAGCAAGCATTATTCAGATCAGGCTAAAATGTATGTAAATGGTGGATATCGACCTCAATTGATGAATCGGGAACACATTCTTTCAAACTCTAAAGATCCTTTGGTGCTGAGGCCTAAAGATTCAAAGTAGAGTGCGAATTTTAGGCAAGGTTATACTTGACAACAAAATTTAAATTTTAAGGCTAGTAAAATGACTGCAAACAATTCCACTTTAAAACTAAAGCCAAACCTCCAGAAAAGAATTTGTGCGACAATTCTCGACTACGCAATTTATTTCGTTACCTTTTATATTTATGTATCAATCTTTGGAGAAATTAATGAGGAAGGCGGACAATCTGTAAGTGGACTTGCTGGCTTACCTGTCATCATTACTTGGTTCATATATTTTGTTGTAATCGAAGCTTTATATGGTGCGACACTCGGGCATCAAAGTTTAAATTTAAAAGTACTTGACACAAATCGAAAGAATATCAAATTTACTCAAGCACTAAAAAGGCACTTGCTTGATCCAATTGATATCTTATTATATGGAATACCTGCAATAATCGCGATTAAAAACTCTGATAAGCATCAAAGAATTGGAGACATGTGGGCTAAAACAATTATTGTTAATACAACAGACCCTGAACAATATTAAGATTTAAAAGCAGACATGAATAATCGGGGAAAATAACCTCATTGTTATTTTGGGCTTGGCAAATCAAAGTACAAAATTACTTATTTAGGATATCAGATTTTGGTGGCGTAAATCTTATGTCTTACCTCATAAATCTAAAATCAAATAATTCCTTTCTCCGGATGCTTTCCTGTCACCGAGCGACCAAAAATTTTCAGTTCCTCGATCTGCTCATCCATATTTCCATCAGGAAAAAGATGAGGCCCGATTCCGGCTTCCTTCTTTTTATAATCTAAAAATCCTACAACTATCGGTACTCCTGCGCCTAGGGCAATATGATAAAAGCCCGATTTCCATTTCTTTACAGCACTTCTTGTCCCCTCTGGAGTCACCATAATCACTAGATCTTCACGTTCTTTAAGCATTCCGATCATTGCTTCGGTATACGTTTGTTTTTTCCCTCCAGGGATTCGCTTCCGATCGATGGCAATCGCTCCAAGGCCGGAAAGCATCCATCCCAAAGGTCCAACCATAGCCTCTTTTTTTATGGTGAATTTCACTGGAATGTCCATTAGAAAAAACGCCGCTCTGGCATAAAGCAAATCCCAATTTGAAGTATGAGGGATGGCAATTAACACCGCATTCTTCACTCCTTTTGGCCATTCTCCTACAAGTGTCCACCCGGTAATCCAAAATAAAAATTGAGATACTGCCTTCATCATAGTGCTGAAATAGGTTGGGGTTTGGTTCCTAATTCTTGTAAGCTTGGGTTTTCCTCAATCACTTTCATCGCCTGCTCATAGCCAGCTTGAAAGAGCTCTGGAGCTTTTTTGATATCAAATACCCCATATTTCCCCAATCCTGGAGCTTCAATAAAGTAATCGCATTTTGCTTTTCGGCTATAGACATTATAATTCATCGCCATAATCACTGATCGCTCAATCAGATTTTTCATGTTTCGAATATTGGTTTCTTCTGGAAGCTGATTGCAATTTACGCCGATGACATAATCACAAATCCCCTCCAGAGGTTCTACTGGCAGATTGTTCAGGACTCCACCATCAACCAAGTAGCGAGTTCCGATCACAATGGGATCGAACATGCCGGGAATGCAGGAAGAAGCCATAACAGGTTTAATCAATTCGCCCTCTGAAAAATAGATTGCTTTACCTTTTTTAATATCTGTTGCCGCTACTGACAGGGGGGTTTTTAGCTGCGCAAAGTCATCATGAGCAAGATAAATTTTAAAGAGACTTTGCATCGCGTCCATTTTAAGAATTCCTGTAAGGGAAATCGCTGGGCGCATGAATTTGAAATAATTCGTTTCAACAATAATCTTCAAAATCTCCTCTGGTAGATAACCTTGACAATACATAGCACCAACAATTGCACCGGCAGAAGTACCGGATACTTTTGTGGGAACGATTCCAACTTCGGCAAGTGCTTTCAACACTCCCAAATGAGAAATACCTCTTACTCCTCCACCCGAAAGGGCTATTCCAATTTTTAATTTAGATTTCATCCAGTCTGAAAGTTTGATCTAATCGTACGCCTCTATCCGTCATTTTCACTGTGCAGCATTCATTTTCTCCATCGTGCTCTAAGAACAAAACATATTCCTCACGAGCTGCCTCTTCCAAGAATTTAGCTTTTTCATCCATGGTCATCAAAGGCCTAGTATCATATCCCATCACATACGGCAATGGGATATGACCAACTGAAGGAAGCAAATCAGCCATAAAAACAATTGTTTTTCCCTTGTACTTAATTTTAGGAAGCATCTGCTTATCTGTATGACCATCCGCAGTAATGAAATCAAAATCCGGAAGAAAACTTTTTGAATTCAAGTCCAAAAATTCTACTTGACCGATTTCCTGCATTGGCAAAATATTATCTGATAAGAAAGATGCCTTCTCACGAGGATTAGGAACTGTTGCCCATTTCCAATGGTCCTGATTACTCCAATAAGTGGCCTTAGGAAAAGTTAATTCGAATTGACCATGAGAGCCATATTTTACTCCTCCACCACAGTGATCGAAATGCAAGTGAGTCAAGAAATTATCTGTAATCTGAGTTGGGCTTACACCCAATTTTCGCAGATTTTTATCCAAAGAGTCTTCTCCATGGAGGTAATAATGAGAGAAGAATTTTGCGTCTTGCTTATCTCCTATCCCATTGTCAATAAGAATAATCCGATCTCCCGAGACTACTAGAAGCGAGCGCATTGCCCAAGTACAAAGATTATTCTCGTCAGCGGGATTTGTTCGGGACCAAAGCGACTTGGGTATTACTCCAAACATCGCTCCACCATCCAATTTGAAAAAACCTGTATTTACTGTGTACAATTCCATTTTTTGAATAAGAAAAAAGCCCGAACTTAAAGAAAGTCCGGGTTTGTGTTTTTACTCTACTACTACGCCCATAGCGCAGAATTTATCGATTCGTTGGTCTATCCGCTTTTCTGGCTTAACCTTATCAAGTTCTTTTAATGCTTGCAAAATGGCCTCTTTAATAGTCCCAGCCATCCATTTCATATTGCGGTGTGCTCCACCTAGGGGCTCAGGAATAATTCCATCTATCAAGCCATTACCTTTCATATCCGTAGCAGTAAGCTTTAAAGCTTCGGCTGCTTGCTCCTTATAATCCCAAGATCTCCAAAGAATAGAAGAGCAAGATTCAGGAGAGATCACTGAATACCACGTGTTTTCCAACATGAATACTCGATCTCCGATTGCAATACCCAAGGCTCCACCTGATGCACCTTCGCCGATAATAATACAAATCACCGGTACTTTGAGCATAAACATTTCCTTTAGGTTTCTGGCAATTGCCTCCCCTTGGCCTCTTTCCTCAGCTTCTAGCCCAGGAAATGCTCCCGGAGTATCAATTAGTGTAACAATTGGTTTACCAAACTTCTCAGCCATTTTCATCAGGCGAAGCGCCTTCCTATAGCCCTCAGGATTAGCCATACCAAAGTTGCGCTCTTGACGCTGTTTCGTATTTCTGCCTTTTTGCTGACCGACAAACATTACAGTTCGGCCGTCAATATCTCCAAGACCTCCAATCATTGCCTTATCATCTTTCACGTTTCGATCACCATGCAACTCTACAAAATCAGTAGTAATCTCATAGATATAATCTAAAGCGTAAGGTCGATCTGCATGTCGGGAAAGCTGCACTCGCTGCCAGCGAGTCAGGTTTTGAAAAGTTTCTTTCTTCAAGGCTAAAATTTTTTCTTCCAGAGAATCAATATCTGAACTTAAATCAATATTTCTACCCTTTGCCAACTCTTTCATTTCTTGGAGTTTTTGCTCCAAATCAGCGATGGGTTTTTCAAATTCTAAAACCATATTGGTGTTTTTTTAAGAAGAACAAAGATAAGAAATATCCCTTTGTGAAAAACCCTTCTTGTAAATTGAAGGGAAATTCGGCCAAATGAAAATTATTTACCTGAATAAGAAACACATAAGCCTAGTGACTGAAAAATATTCAGGAAGGGTATTGCGAGAAATACCGAAATACCTACCTTTGCATCACTTCAAACGAGAAGAACATCTGAAAAGATAACAACAGGGTAAAACCTTAGAGATAATGGAGTGGTAGTTCAGCTGGTTAGAATGCCTGCCTGTCACGCAGGAGGTCGCGGGTTCGAGTCCCGTCCATTCCGCTTAAAGCCTTAGAGAAATCTAAGGCTTTTTTGTTTTCTAGACTTTTTGCCAAGTCCCCAATCCCTTTCTAAAACAATCTAGTTTAGACTCTCACGATGGACGTACCTGTTCCGCAATGCTATCCGAACTAGTCCAGTCTCCCGAAAAAATCGGGACAGGATTGAGATGATTACACAAATTTATCCCTTGGAATATTGACATTCAGCCTATTGGTATCAGATCCTTATGACTGTAACTGGATTACCAATAACCACGAAAGTGATTTCTGATTCACCAATTGACTCCTTCCCGACTTTTATACTCCTTAAGTCTTCCTACTTTTTCGAGGTATAATTAGCTTCCTCAAATTGAATTCACCTTCAATAGATTTAAAAAAATCAAAAATTTTAATTTTTCTTAAATCCAAGCTTCGAACTTACTTCGTAAATCATAGGAGTTTAAAAAATCAGTGTTGCCTCTTTGAACATCCCATGTGTTTAAGGGTTGACACTTTCGATTATTAAAGAATTGAATTATTCCGCTTTCTTAATACCCGATTTTCTCCCTAAATGAAAAATCAATTTTCAATAAAAACAGAAAGTAAAATTGCCTTGATGGTTTATGGGAAAACTCCATGCATACAAGCCAAGCAAAAGCAATTTTTTGGTTCGAAAAATAGAAAAAAATCTTATCATCTTTTTGAGCAACTCAACCAACATACGCAGGCAATTTCGGGAAAGTCAAACATTGACTGCATTTGGATTTACGATCACGAAGTACTTGGAAACACATTCGGAATCCGGTACTCAAAGGCTTTTGAATCTATATTCGAGCAGGGCTACGATTTTATTATTTCAATTGGAAATGACATCCCCGGACTCAATGAAAGTCATATTCAGATTGCTGCTTTAAGAGCTGCTAATCATCAAGCCGTATTAGGTCCTACTCAAGATGGTGGAGATTATTTAATTGCAATTCATCGGGAATCTTTTGAACCAACTTCTTTTGCCAATCTTCCTTGGAATACTAGCCAGCTTCATGATGCATTATATGCTCATTTAAAGGTTGCTGATCAGGAGGTTTTCCAATTGATAGAACTGATAGATATTGACGATTTCAATTCATTTTCAAAATCTGCCAGTCAAACAACTAGCGGTTTTTTTCATAAACTTTTTGTCAGAATACTTCAAAGTATTCAAGAATACACCAAATCTGAAGATCTCTTCTTCAATCCTACCCTGATCCGTCAGGATCATCCTTTGCGAGCCCCACCGGCATTTCTGTAAATCTTCCTTTTCAGTTGACACTTTAGTTGACACCTATTCTGAATGAATTCCTGATCCAGTTTCAGGGTCTTGTTCATGTTTATCTCCATGTAAAAAATTCTATATGAAATATTTATTTATACTACTATTTATCCTCAATATCGGGCAAATCAATGCGCAACAAAACACGATTCAGGGCCAAGTGTCGGACATTGATGGATTACCAATTCCAGGCGCTACAGTGAGTGAAACCGGCGCCAGAAACATAGCCATCACCGATCAAAACGGGAATTTTAAGCTCAACCCGTCTGCTAAGGAAGTAATCTTGACTGTAAGTTTTATTGGTTTTGCCACACAACAGATTGCTGTAGATTCATCCGCTGGCTTACTGAAAATTGTCCTTATTGAATCCACAGAAAATCTGGAAGAGTTCGTGGTCACGGCGCTGGGAGTAGAACGTCAGCGGCAATCGCTTTCCTCTTCAGTATATAAAGTGGGGGCTCGTGAGCTCACTGACGTACCTCAAACCAACCTGATCAATTCCCTTTCAGGGCAAGTAGCTGGAGTTCAGGTGACAAATGGTTCCTCCGGGGTTGGTTCATCTGCACGAATAATCATTCGGGGAGAAAATTCTTTGAGCAGTAATAATCAGGCGTTAATCGTAATCGACGGAGTACCTATCAGCAATCAAATGATCTCAAGCGATCTCTTCAATGATGGTGCAAATATCCAAGAGGTTGATTTTGGAAATGGCGCTTCAGAAATAAGCCCTGAGGACATAGAGTCAATTTCTATTTTGAAAGGACCAGGGTCTGCAGCCTTATATGGTGCCAGAGGTGCTAATGGGGTTGTTTTGATCACTACCAAAAAAGGAAAAAGAATGCCGGGGATCGGAGTGAGTTTGAATAGCACCTTGACGCTGGATGGTTTACTGACTCTACCGGATTATCAAAATGTCTACGGCGGAGGTTCACGTGGAGAATATGCTTTCCAAAATGGAATCGGTGCAGGAGTTAATGACGGAGGTATTTCAAGTTACGGCCCTAAGCTAAATACTGGCTTACTTGTAAAGCAATTTGACAGTCCTTCGGTCGATGTGAATGGAAATCCCGTACGAGCAGGAGATGTAATCAGCAGAACTCGACCAAATGGAAGCTTCACTCCTATTACGGCAACTCCTTGGATCGCTAGACCTGATAATGTTAGAGATTTTTACCGGCCAGGTGTCACCTCCCAAAACAATCTTTCAGTAAGTGGATCTAACGAAAAAGGTGGTGCCCGAATCTCTTACAGTAACATGAGAAATGAAGGAATTCTTCCTAATACTGATCTCAATCGAGATGGCTTATCAATCAGCTTGGGCCAGAAAGTCACTGATCGAATAAAGGTAGATTTCTTTGGAAATTACATCAATTCCAGAAGTAACAATAGGCCCAATCTGGGTTATGGCTATGAAAACGTCCAATACGGATTTAATTGGACTGGTAGACAGACAGATATTGGAGCTCTTCGAGATTACTGGCAAGCCGGTCAAACTGGGATTCAACACTATGACTTCAACTACCTTTGGCTGACTAATCCTTACCTGACCTTATTCGAAAACACAAATAGTTTCACCAAAAATCGAATATTGGGAAATCTTGCCGTTTCTTATGAGCTCACAGACAAGCTTAGCATTCGTGTAAGAACAGGCTTAGATAATTATTCCGACAATCGCGCTTTCCGCAGAGCTTTCAGTACCAATAGGAGACCTTTCGGAGGATACCGCGAGGACAACGTTCGTTTTAATGAAATGAACTCTGATGTCCTGCTGAGTTATGCAGATGAAATCAATAGCTCTTGGAAATATTCCCTCAATATTGGCGCAAATCGCCTGGATCAGAAAATAAATTATGGATATACAGAAGCAGGTCAATTAGCACTTCCGGGAATTTATACGCTGGAAAATTCGAGAGTCCCACTTCGAGGAAGTAGCCAGATTTTTACCAAACGAATAAACAGTGGCTATGTCTTTGGAAACTTATCGTACCGGTCAATTTTATTCTTTGACCTTACGCTTCGAAACGATTGGTCAAGCACCCTACCTGAAGCAAATAACTCATTTGCATATTATTCGGGAGGTTTCAGCTATGTATTTTCCAATCAACTGAACCTCCCAAAAACCATTTCGACGGGAAGTTTCCGATTCAATTTGGCAAGTGTCGGAAATGATACTGATCCTTATCAGCTCAACAACACCTTTCAGTTCAACCAAAATTATGGATCATTCACCCGAGTTACGAATCGAACTGTCCTGAATAATCCAAACTTAAAACCAGAACGTCTCAACGCCATTGAGCTTGGCTTAAACTTGGGACTATTTGAAGATCGAGTAATGTTGGATATCTCTGCCTACCAAAACACGAGTATTAACCAGATCATCGGTAGACCAATCTCCGTTGCTTCAGGTTTTAGCAACAAAGTAGAAAATGGAGGACAGGTTAGAACTCGCGGTTTTGAAGCAAGTATGAATGCTTTTGTAGTGGACAAAGGAGCATTTAATTGGACTGTCGGAGCCAACTTCACCGCTTACAGAAGTGTGGTGACCGAACTCCCAGAAGGAGTTGACCAATATGTCACTGGAGAAGCGAGTGTGTTTGCCGGCTCTGGAGGTTCAAATTCAGTGTTTTATATAGCGAAGCAAGGTGGAAGGATTGGCGATATGTATGGTTCGGGTTTTCAGGAGTTCGAGGGTCAAATTATCTATGGTGCAAATGGACTTCCTATCCAAGATGGGAAATTGAGATTGCTCGGAAATTACAATCCTGATTTCATTATCGGGCTTACCAATCAATTTAGATACAAGGGGCTTCAGCTAGGATTTGTATTTGATTGGCGACAAGGCGGAACTCTTGTCTCTAGAACCAGAGCACTGGGAAGTACTTCAGGAGTCTTGACCGAGACTTTGGTGGGAAGAGAAACAGGAGTCATCGGAGCAGGAGTGAAAAATGTCGGGACGCCAGAGAATCCACAATACGTCCCAAATACGACTTCAGTACCAGCTAGTACGTTTTACAACAATTTCTTTGATCGAGGAAATGAAGCAAGTGCTACTTATGATGCGTCATATGTAAAGCTTAGACAGCTCAGTCTCTACTACGACTTACCATTTGGTATGGTAAACCGGATCGGTTTTCAAGCCATCAAAGTTGGAGTAGTGGGAAGCAATTTGTTATTGTTCACAGACAACCCCCACATCGATCCTGAGCTAAATGCACTGCAAGGTCGAAATATTACTTATGGGGTTGAAGACATGTCTTATCCTTCTACCAGAAGCTTTGGTTTCAGCATCAAAACACAATTCTAATCATGAAATCGAGTATGTCACCTATGACACACACTGGAATGATTGTAAGCCATGCGAGATTCCATGTGACCATTCAAAATCAAATTATAATCACATGAAAAAATCAACTTTATATACCGCTTTCATCTTACTGGGCTTTAGCCTTTTCTCATACTCCTGCACCGAAGGTTTTGATGAAATCAATAGCAATCCAAATTCACCGGAATCTATTGGACCCCAATTTCTGCTCTCGAATGTGATCTCAGTTGCAGCGAATGAGAACACCTACACGCAGGGATTTCGCTTGTCAAATTACCTGGCGCAATTTGCTTCCAGCGTGGAGTTTGAGCGAATCGATCGCTACGAAATGGGAAGCAATGCCCAGTACTGGAATGGGACCTTTCGCTTATTGAATGATATCGAGTCTATTCAAACTAATCCCGCTACGAATGAGGCGTATATTGCGGTGTCAGATATCATGAAAGCGTATTTGTTTTCTCAATTGACAGATATGTGGGGAGACATTCCTTATTCAGAGGCATTGGGTGCAAAAAACGGAAGTTTTACTCCGAAATATGACACACAGGAAAAAGTCTATACGGACCCTCAAATTGGAATTTTGGCAATCCTAAAGCGATCTTCTGAAACCTTGAAAAACACCTCAGAAAGTATTCAGGGAGACATGATGTTCAACAATAATCTGGATAAATGGCGTCGCTTTGCCAATTCGCTTCGATTGAGATATATGCTTCGAATAAGCAAGAAATTGACAAATTATTCAGAGTTGCAGGCCTTAGTCACGGAGAATTATTTTATGCGAAATAACCAGGATAATGCGGTCGTGCCCTATTTAAATTCAGCGCCGAATCAGTGGCCGATGTCCCAGTCTGCATTGGGTCTTTATCAGGAACATCGGATGACCATGACAGTGGATTCCGTGCTAAAAGCTTGGAATGATCCCAGACAAGCTATTCTCTACAAGCCTACCCAGCTAAGCGTAACAGCGGGAACTCCTCAGTTCAAAGGACTGCAGAATGGCTTAAACAGGGAAACAATCAATGAATTTGGAATCAAATTAAATGACATTTCGCTTTTTGGAGCGATTTTCAGAGATGTACCAAATGGGGTTGACGGGCAGTTTATGCAATATTCAGAACTTCAATTTGCCTTGGCAGAAGCAGCTAGCCGAGGGTATATTTCAGGAAATGTAACTAGCTATTATGAAGCTGGAATCAAGGCGAGTTTCGACTATTTCAAAGCTCCACTTCCTATTGGCTATTTAGCTCAGCCTACGGTAAAACTGTCTCCTGAAGATGCGCTCAACAAAATTCTAACTCAAAAATGGCTTTCCCTAATCAATAATGGCCATGAAGCTTGGTTTGAAATCAGAAGAACAGGAATACCAAAACTAACTCCTGGTCCAGATAACCTAAACGATGACAAATACCCTGTCCGCTATTTGTATCCAGAATCCGAACAAGCGGTAAACAAGGTAAACTACACCGAAGCTGCCAGTAGAATGGGTGGCGACAATATTAACAGTAAAGTGTGGTGGGAAAAGTAATTCAGAAAATCAAAAAAGGAGCGAAATTCGCTCCTTTTTTGATTTCTATTCAGCTAGTTTATTTATCACTTTGACTGAGTCAGAGATTTCTCCCAATTCCAACTATCACGCATGGAATCTTCCAAGGTTTTTGAAGGAGTCCATCCCAAAACCGAATTGATCTTTTTAGTATCTGCCCAGATCTTTACCACATCTCCAGCGCGTCTTGGACCTATTTCAAAATTCAATTTCACGCGATTCACTTTTTCGAACGTGTGAATTACTTCTAAAACTGTATTCCCATTTCCAGTACCCACATTAAATACATCGTAGAAATCAGCAGGCTTATCATTCAAATACGTAAAAGCCTTCACATGCGCGTCTGCCAAATCCATCACGTGAATAAAATCCCGAACACATGAACCGTCTACGGTATCATAATCGTCTCCGAAAATTGTCAGTTTCTCCCGAATCCCTGCGGCAGTCTGGGTGATGAATGGAACCAAGTTATTTGGTTTCCCAATGGGTAATTCACCTATTTTTCCGCTTGGATGTGCTCCTACTGGATTAAAATAACGAAGTGCAATCACTCGGACACCAGCCTTGCTTTTCACGTAATCCACCAAAATATCTTCACAGATTTTCTTGGTGTTTCCGTACGGACTTTCAGCCTCTTTCCGAGGCGTAGCTTCGGTCACCGGAAGCACATCAGGCTGTCCATAAACGGTACAGGATGAGGAGAAAACTAGATCTGGAATCTTATTTTCAGCCATAAAAGCCAATAAAGTGACAAGCGAGCCAACATTATTTTGGTAATACTTCAATGGAAGCTCGGTACTCTCTCCGACGGCTTTAAAAGCTGCAAAATGAATCACACCAGCGATTTGGTGATCCTTGGCGATTTGATCTAAAATCGATCGGTCGTTGCAATCACCTTGATAAAAAGTCAATGATTTTCCTGTGATTTCTTTCAATCGTTCTAAAACCTCAGCGTTAGAATTTGAAAGATCATCTAATAGGATTGGCTCTACGCCTGCTTTAAGTAATTCCACAGCAGTATGTGAACCGATGTAGCCTGCCCCACCTGTAATTAAAATCTTCTTCATTTTACTTTAAAAATTTGTAAGACAAAACTATCCAAAACCCTCATAATGCCTAGGCATATTTAGATAAAAACCTATTTTATCAGGGTGAATGAACCCATTTTATCGCTGGATTTAATTCCATCTGCTGTATTATACTCATAGGTTAATATAAATGAATACACCCCCTGCGGCATTTCACCACTTAAGGATTCCCCATTCCAGCCTTCAGTTCCTGAGTGCAGCAACTGCCCCCACCGATCGTAGATTATCAATTTATAAGTTATCGGACAGCTCGCAATCGGTGCATAAGGCCCTTGACTTGGGATAAAACCGGTCGGCATTCGCACTTGAGGAACAGCCTCAGAAACCGTCCCTTTGCCAAGCACCTCGCATCCGTTTACATCTTGGACGATTACTTCATATTCACCAGAAGACAGCCCTGTAGCCAAAGCATTGATACTCCCATCCATCACCCATACATAGGAATATGGCGGAGTACCTCCACTTGGGATTACTCGAAGTGCACCACTAAGATCGCCAGGACAGCCAGGACTTTCTTCCTCGAAGGTTAAGCTCAATTCTTCCGGCCCTTGTACCTCTGCTTCTATAGTGACCACACAGCCTTTTGAATCTAAGACCTCAAAACTATACTGATCAGGGCTTAGATTCAAAATCCTTAACTGATTTCCAGTCAGCACTGATTGGTAATCCAGAACTTGATAAGGTGGTGTTCCTCCACTCAAGTCTATTGAAACTTCTCCATCTGATGCTCCAAAACAGGTTTCAAAAGTGATTGAGGCAATACTAGCGATTAATGGTTCTGGATCATTTACCGTAATACTAAGATTTTGAGATCCACATCCAGCTAGATCAGTAAGTTCTACTTGATAAGACCCAGCTACCAATCCCGATGCCGTCTTTGAATTCAAATTCGGATCGTGAGCCCATTTATATTCAAAATTTCCCGAGCCACCTAGAGGCTTCAATTCAATGATTCCATCTGCACCGCCTGTACAAGAAGGCAAGATTAACCTATCGATTTCCAAAAACAAGGCTGGAAAATCGTCTATTGCCAAAATCTCTGAAACCCCAAAGCAAAGTGGATTTGCAGCACTGCTCTCTTCATAATAAATGCTTCGCTTGATCGCTGAATTGTCCCAAAGTACAGAAACCATCGTGGTATTTTGACCAGAAATCAATTGACCTCCTTCTATTGTCCAATCGTAATTTTTGCCCAGAAGCGGGAATGGGATTTCATATGTTACAGGAGCCGTTTGAACACCACAGATTCCCTCCTGACCTTTTGGTTTTGCAGGAAGTATGGAATCTGTAATTTCAACTTGTAATTCTTGTACTTCCCCTTGGCAGCCATTCGGGGCAATAGGAGTGGCTTTGACTGATGCCGCAGGATTTATCCCATCCCATTTGATGGTGATGGTGGAATCTGTCTGAGAAAGTATCTGGCCGCCATCTACTTCCCAAAGTGCAGTTTTGAAATTGATTCGATCAGTCAACGAATAGGTAAACTCATCAATCCCAGGGCAAACCGAGGTTGGGCCTAGGAGTTTGGCGCCCACTTTTTTCACCTCCACTTCGAACGTAAACTTCTCCTCATTATCGCACCGATCTTCACCGGTTGAGGCGATGACAGTAACTTTGAATTTTCCCTCTTTGACAAATTTATGAGCTACTTCCTGACCTATGGCTTCGGGAGATTGGTCTCCAAAGTTCCAAGTGAATTTGATAAACTTGGGATTATCAGGTATAATTTTCCAAGCCCCTTCTTGATCCAGACAAGCGATCTTCTCCCCTTCCACATCGAAATCATAGGTGGTTTCGGTCTCAAATTGGATGTTTTCAAGGTTCGTTCCTATCGAGAAGGCGTAAGACTCAATCGATCCTGAACCATACGCATAGCCAATAAACCCCTCTGGATTACTTATCGTATTGACTCCTTTGTTGATAACCACGCGTGCAAACTCGAAAGCTGAACCGGGAATAGCAGCAAATTCATACCCTATTTGCGTCCCATTCACCAACGTTTGATTTCCAGTCCCCTTTGGAACAATGATTTCCAAGTAATGGACGATATTTTGATTAAAATCCCCAATCAATTTTCCCGCCGAAAAAGTCAAAGATTTTAGCATTTGATTAGTTGGGCTAAGCGTAAAAAGGGAAGGGTCTCCCAATGGCGCTATTCCAAGCTCATTACAACCAGCACTTTTTGCGATGACCGCCACCGTGGATGGCTTGCTGGTTTCGATCAGCCCTATCTCATTTTTCCCAAACTCCAACTTCAAAAATTTACCAGCATTCAAGGTACCGACAACTGCGCCATTAGATCTTACCACCGTACCATTTTGCGAAGCCAAGACTTTGACAATTTCTCCAGAAGTCCTTCCTTCTAACGGAATGTGAATAAATGACTTTCCCCATGTCTCTGTAGGGTAAGCTTGTTGGAACATGTGATCTCCACTCGTCCCACAGGTACCAGCGCTGGTCGTTTTATTTCCTCCAAAGACTGCGATCAGTTTACAGTCATTAGGGTCATCATTCACCACTCGGACACGCGAACCAGTTAAATCGCCATTCGCTTTGATTTGATAGCTTTCACCAGCATTCAAAGTCACAATTAAAGGAGCGCCGGCAGGAACGGTATTTACTGTATTTGCCGAAGGAATAATCTCAATCTCCGTATTATTTTCAATGGCCATGACCAAAAGTGTACTTTCAAAGTTCTGATTACTTCCGGCCTCCAATCCAGGCCCAAAGACATCAAAGTGTGCGGTGACAAAGTAGTCTTTACCCAAAGCGGTGACGGGTAAAACGACTGTACCATCAGAGCTGTATTGGCGACCATTGACCGCATGAACTACCAGATCTCCCGAGGAAGTAATCCGCAATGCCTTGAAACTGACAACTCCTGATTCCCGATGAATTAATCCCTCCTCATTTCCATCAAACTCTCGGACTAACTGCTGACCAGCTTCGAGTGAAAAGGGAAAGGATTGCTTTGGGGTGGAAATAATGCCGGCGGCTTTTTCGTTTGCGGTGATAATGATTACAGCCTTATCAGGCTGGGTATTCCTTCGGTTATTGTCCATGTAACCGACATAAAACTCTCTTCCAAGGGTACTTTGGGCAACGGTATTTTGACAGTTCAGTAGAACGGTAAAAAAAATCAAAAACGGTATAACCAGCACATTTACGCTCATCTCCCCAATTACCTTTTGCTTTTATCTAATCAATGTAAATGTTCCTCGCTTTTCGACTACTTCAATTTTATTTTCCAGCGGAAATGTATAAGTCATCATGAAAGAATAAGTGCCCGTTGGTGACTCTTTGCCTGAAGTCAAACCATCCCAGCCCTCTCTACCCGTGTAGATCAACTGACCCCAACGATTATAGATGAATAACTCGTAATCGATCTCACAGTTCGAAACACCTTCAAAAAGGCTATCATTAGAATCTGGATTAAAGCCTGTTGGCATTCTTACTTTTGGCGCTTCTTCAGTTATTATTCCAGTTCCCAGACTGATACAACCGCTACCATCCAGCACAGAGATATTATAATTTCCTTTTGCCAAACCTAGCAATTCATTACTTGTTTCAGTTTGATTTTCCCAAGTGAACACATAGGGAGCGATTCCACCTGCTGGAAATGCAAAAAGTTCGCCATTACTTCCTCCTGGACAGGCTGGCTTTTGCAATCTCACCTCGACTAGGAGAGCTGTAGGAGAAACAACTTCAAATTCCAGTGGCACCGAACAACCGTTGGAGTCGATTACTTCCCAAGTATATTTTCCCTGAGGCATATCATTCAACAAAAGCTGCCCTCCAAAAGAATTTGTTCCATTAAATTCAATTGAATAAGGTGGCACTCCTCCTATCATCTGAATATTAACCGAACCGTCTTCTTTTCCGAAACAAGATGTTCCTTCAGAACTCACCGCCAATACCGCCAGTTGAGTTGGCTCACTAATTTCCAAATCCCTCAAGGTTTTGACACAACCCCGTTGATCTTTTACTTCAACAGTATACTTCCCAGTTTTTAACCCCGCGGCACGCTGCCCGGTGAGCTGCCCATCATGAGACCAGGAAATCTGATAGGGTGCTACTCCTCCGGTAATATTGAGCTCAATTTCTCCCGTGGCTACACCCGTACATTTTACCTGGAGTAAATTAGTGACTTGTAAATCAAATGCTCCGGCGACATCTATTTGAAGATTTTCTGAAATCCCCTCACATAGCTGATCCACGAGGCTAAAGGTTCGGTAGCTAAGAGACCCAATAATCCCCGGTTGATCCCAAATAGCCTCCACTATAGCCTGATCTCCTCCTGAGACAATTGTTCCTCCAGAGATAAGCCATTCATATCCTCGACCTGTAGAAAAATTCGGAGCCTCGTAGAAATGAGATACGGTAGGATCAAAGCAAATCTGAATCTCGCCTGTTGGAAGCTCGGCCTCAATTCGCTGATTAATAACCACGCTCAACTCAATTGGAGCGCTGGGGCATCCATTCTCAGTATATAAAGAGGCAATAACTTTCGCGTTTGAATTAGCTGGACCCCAATTGACCAATATAGAATCCCCATAATTTTGGATGATCAAGCCTCCCTCTACCTCATAGGCAACTGAATCCACATTCACCTTATCCTTGAGCTTATAAATCATCTCCTCCACATCTGGACAAACAGAGGTCTGCCCAACCAACTCGGCAGTGATTTCCAAAACAGTAACATCAAATGTCACCTCTTCCTGCTGATCGCAAGTATCTGGGCTCAAAGCTGCAGAGACTATCACCTCAAAATCTCCCGATTCGGTATAAATATGAGTGACATCTTTTCCTATAACAGGAGCAGTACCGTCTCCAAAATCCCAAACAAAGTAGGTGAAGTCAGGATTATCTGGGTTTATGGTCCATTTTCCCTCTTGATTGATGCAGGCGATATTGTCCCCAGCTACATCAAAATCATACTCGGCTGCAGTTTCAAAATTTAAATTATCCAAAGCTGCACCTACCGCAAAACCATAGGATTCCAAAAATCCAAAACCGTAGACATAAGCAGTAAATCCTTCACGGTTTGAAAGTTGGTGAACACCCTGAGAAATACTGAGTCGAGCATAGGAGTAACCGGGATCTCCGGGCACTGAATTAAAATTTATCCCTTGATTCAATCCATCTAATAAAGTAAGGTTCTCCGTTCCCGCCTTAACTACCACGTTGACATAATGAGCGACAATAGATTCAAGATTCAAGGCATTGAATCGTATATCTTTCAGAAGCTGCTCCACTGGACTGTAGGTGATCATAAAGGGATCTCCATTTTGATAGTTGGGAGCCGTGATTTCATTACACTCTTGGCTTTTTGCAAAAACCGTTACAGAGGCTGGCTTGCTTGTATTGATTTTTGCCGTTTCATTGATCGCAAACTCCAAGCTTAAAAATTCTCCAGCATCGATCGTACCTCGGGTAACTCCCCCAACGGTGACTACAGTCCCATTCTCTGCAGCAAGTACTTTTACTAATTCACCAGAAGTTCTCCCGGAGAGTGCTACATGGACAAATTGAGTCCCCCAGGTGTTGACTGGATAGGCTTGTTGAAAAAGGTTATCATTCGCAGCCCCACAATTACCGACTGAGGTCCACTTATTCCCTCCAAAAACTGCGATCCGCTTACATTCATTGGCATTATCTCCGACTACTCGCACTCTTGATCCGGTCAGATCAGCCTTGGCTTTGATCTGATAGCTTTGGCCACGATTCAAAGTAATAATGGAAGGAATATCGGCTTGATTTCCAGAGATAGAGTTTACTGAAGTAGTGATTTCAATCCGGGTGTTGTCCTCAGTGGCTACAATCAGGAGTTGACTTTCATCATTGATATTGCCATTATAATTTACCGGAGCGGTGAGGGTTTCATAGTGAGAGGTGATCAAATAATCTTTGCCCAGCGCACCGACAGGCAGTACTACGGTACCATCAGCACTTCGAAACCGCTCATTAAAAGCATAGACAGAAATTTTTCCATCTGAGAGGATAAAGATCCCTTTATCTGAAATCACACCGGAGTTTCGATGGAGCAAATCAATAGATTCGGAGGGAATAATATGAGTGAATTGCTGACCTTGAGTAATCGAGAAATTCACGGTATTCCCCAAGTATTCAATCACTCCCGTAGCATTTTCATTTGCAGAAATCACGATCACCGCTTGATCATAAGCATTGGGAATGATCCGGTTATTATCCATGAATCCCACCCAAAATTCTTTGCCCACAGTCGATAGCTGAGCTTGAACCAAGCTTACTTGGCAAACACAGATCAGGAAAAGGAAAAGGCTGCGGTAAAAGTTCTTCATAGGCGATTTAATCCCAATATAATCATGGCTAGAAAATAATGTTTGCTATTCATATAAAACATTCCTGCCTTAGAACTTCAAAAACAGGAATGGTAGCATGAGAAATCGACGCTTCATTAAACTAAAAGAGCAACAATTTTTTGAGAAATCTTGAAGCAAACAATCTTTAATCTTGTAAACAGGGTTCTTCAAGTTTGCAGCAAAAATTTAGCTTTATCAATCGCTCTAAGGCCTGTTTTATACCTAGAATTTCTTTCAAGCATAGCTATCAAGCTTTCACCATTAATTACTCACGCTATACTTTACCCTGAATGCTTGTAGCTCCTAATGCCCATTATTCACAAATACTGGTGTAAAAACCACCTAAAACACTTGAGGCACCAGACGAACCAGAACTCATTACAAGACTTGATTTGCTCGCTATCAAGCTAATTGCTCCACCTATTTCGACCAAATCCGCACCTTCAGAATCCCAAAACATCATATTATTTCCTAAAAGGTGATCCCCCAAAAAGCCAACTCTATATCAGTTGGCTTTCCTTTTCATTTCTAGTACCTTTGCAGGCTCAAATATTTAAAAAACCCTTAAGTTTTTTTGATAAGATAAGAGCAAATACCGAAAGTGTCACACTTTTGATTACAACACCCAAAAATTCAAAACACGTAACGTTTTGATAAATAAAGAATTAAAAATCAATTATGATCTCAGTAGATAATCTCTCCCTCAAATTTGGTAAACGAACACTTTTTGACGAAGTCAGCTTAAAGTTTAATCAAGGCAATTGCTATGGAGTAATTGGAGCCAATGGAGCAGGGAAATCCACCTTTCTGAAAATTCTTTCCGGAGAAATGGATAGCACCAGCGGTTCGGTGAATATCACTCCAGGTCAGCGTATGGCAGTTTTGAGCCAAAACCACTTTGAATTTGATGAGGTTGAGGTCTTAAAAACAGTCTTGATGGGGCACAAAAAGCTCTTTGCCATCATGGATGAAAAGGACAACATTTACTTAAAGGAAGATTTTACTGAGGCTGACGGATTACGGGCGTCTGAGTTGGAAGCTGAATTTGCAGAGATGGATGGCTGGAATGCTGAGTCTGCCGCTGCAGCCTTGCTTTCAGGATTGGGCATTACTGAAGATTTGCATTACCAACCCCTAAAAAATCTTGCAGGAAATCAGAAAGTTCGAGTATTGCTTGCGCAAGCCCTTTTTGGAAACCCTGACATCTTGATTCTTGATGAGCCTACCAATGATTTGGATGGGGATACAATCCTATGGTTGGAAAACTTCCTTCTGGATTTCAAAAATATCGTCATCGTAGTCTCTCACGACAGACACTTCTTGGATGAGGTATCTACCCATGTGGTGGATATTGACTTCGGGAAAATCAAAATCTACTCTGGTAACTATACCTTCTGGTATGAGTCTTCTCAGCTAGCACTTAAGCAGCGATCTGATTCAAACAAAAAATCTGAAGACAAGCGAAAAGAACTTCAAGCATTTATTGACCGATTCTCGGCGAACGTGGCCAAATCCAAGCAGGCGACCGCACGTAAGAAGATGATCGAAAAATTGAACATCGATGAGATTGAGCCTTCGATGCGAAAGTACCCTGGAATTGTTTTCAAGCCAGAGCGTGAAGCCGGCGATCAGATCTTTATGACCGAAAATCTGGAATTGAAGGCTGATGGTGTTACCTACTTTACCGATGTCAATCTAATGGTGGACAAAGGCGATAAAATCGCTTTCATCTCCAAGACCAAGCAGGCGGTAAATAAGTTTTTTCAAGCAATCATGGAAGAAATCCCTGTTACAAAAGGTAGCCTGAAATGGGGAGTAACTATCAATAAGGCTTACTTACCCAACGATAATTCCAAGTATTTCGAAACTAGCTTAAAACTAATCGACTGGTTGAGGCAATACTCTTCCAATCAGGAAGAAGCTTATGTACGGACATTTTTAGGGAGAATGCTTTTCACTGGGGAAGAGAGTTTCAAGAAGTGCTCAGTCCTTTCAGGTGGAGAAAAAGTAAGATGTATGATCTCCAAGATGATGCTTCAGAATCCAAACTTGTTGGTAATGGATGAGCCAACAAACCACCTTGACCTGGAATCCATAACTGCATTTAACAATGCGATAGTTGAATTTAATGGAACCGTATTGATGTCCTCTTATGATCATGCTTTTGTACAGTCTTCTGTAAACAGGATTATTGAGTTTACACCAAATGGGACTATTGATCGTCGAATGCCATATGAAGATTACCTGGAAAGTGAGGAAATCAAGGCGATCCGAGAGAAAATGTACGGTAAACTTTAACCAATACAGAATTGCTCTTAACCTCAATCATTATTTACCTTGTCTTTACTTTGCTGGTAGGGGCATTTGCTTCCCGGCTTGTAAAAGGTTCTAATGATTTTGTGCTGGCAGGTCGATCGCTGCCACTTTTTCTATCTGCTTCTGCCCTATTTGCCACCTGGTTTGGTTCCGAGACGATCTTTGGAGCCTCTTCCATTTACTTGGAAGAAGGACTTCAAGGTGTAATTGAGGACCCATTTGGAGGAGCCCTTTGCTTGGTTTTGTTTGGAATGTTTTTCCTACGCCCCATGTATCGCATGGGCGTTTTGACTATTGGAGATGTATTCAAGCGGATTTATGGAAAGAAAATTGAGTTTGTCGCTACCTTATTTCTTGTCCCAGTCTATTTCGGATATGTAGCCGCACAGCTCGTTGCCATGAGTTTGGTATTTGGATCAGTGACAGATTTAACTTTGATGGAGGGAATCCTACTTTCATCTGGAATCGTGGTATTTTATACTTTCTTAGGTGGCATGTGGGCCATATCGATTACAGATTTTATCCAAACCTTGATGATTGTCATAGGTCTAATTGCCGTGACTGCAATGGTCAGCAGGGATGCCGGTGGAGTTGGATATATTTTGGAACAAGCGCCAGAGGGGAGTTTTCAGTTTTTTCCCGATGCAGGATTTACCTCATGGGTAAATTACTTTGGCGCATGGATTATTTTGGGTCTGGGTAGTATTCCAAGTCAGGATATTTACCAGCGAGTGATGTCATCCAAATCCGAGGAAGTTGCAGTACGATCCACCTATTTAGCTGGAGGGTTTTATGTCACTTTTGGGTTGCTGCCTTTATTTATTGCCTTAGCAGCACAAGTAATGTATCCAGAACTATATCTGGAAAACAAGCAGATGCTTCTTCCTGCTATGGTTTTGGCACACAGCAGTATGCCTATTCAGATCATTTTCTTCGGAGCCTTGATCTCAGCAATTATGAGTACGGCAAGTTCAGGACTCTTGGCACCATCCGCTTTGATTTCGGAAAATTTGATTCGTCCGCTCTTTAAAGGAAATCTTTCTGATTCACATTTACTCTGGATTCTTAGAGGAAATGTTGTTTTAGTTGCAATGGTGGCTATATATATGGCTTCCCAAGATTCAAATATTTATGAATTGGTGGCTAGCGCGTCAATCCTTTTGCTTGTTTCGCTCTTTGCACCCTTGACGGCCGGACTTTATTGGAAGAAAGCTTCGCCTTACGGAGCGGCATCTTCCATGATTATCGGAATGGCTGTGTACTTGATTGTAGATCCCATGGAGCCAGAAATCAGTGCCCACATTTTTGGGTTATTAGCCAGTATCTTTGCCATGATTATTGGAAGCTTGGCTTTCCCTAGAAAAAACTTATCCTATGAACTATCCTAAAATTATCCTTAAGCGGGGAAAAGAAATTTCACTAATCCGTAGACACCATTGGGTGTTTTCTGGAGCTATCCATGAAATGTCAGCTACGCTAGAAAATGGCAATCTGGTAGAAGTAAGATCAGCATCAGACCGATTTTTAGGAATCGGACACTTCTCCCAAGGCTCGATCATGGTCAGAATCATTTCTTTTGAGGAAAGAGAGATCAATCAAGACTTTTGGAATGAAAAAATTCAAGCTGCCTACCAACTTCGAGAAGCTTTGGGATTAATCAGCAATCCAGAAACGAATGTCTTTCGGCTAGTTCATGGGGAAGGTGATTTGCTTCCGGGTTTGATTGTCGATTATTACAATGGTACTGCCGTGATTCAAGCGCATCATGTAGGGATGCATCAGCATGTGAGTGATATTGCCAAAGCGATTAAAAACTGCTTCGGGGAATCCCTTTCAGGCGTTTATGATAAAAGCTCCGAAACTCTTCCGAAAAATATTGGTACTATTTCAAACGAATGGGTGCTGGGTGCTCCGAAAACTGATTTGGTGCAAGAGCATGGAGCAACCTATAAAATCGATTGGGAAAAAGGACAAAAGACTGGCTTTTTCATCGACCAGCGAGAAAATCGAAAATTACTTGGGTCGTATTCCAAAGGAAAAAAAGTACTCAACACCTTTTGTTATTCTGGAGGCTTTTCAGTCCAGGCTTTGCTAGATGGCGCTTCTGAAGTTCACTCCGTGGACATATCATCCAAAGCCATAGAATTGACTGAAGAAAATATTGGCTTGAACGCCACAATACAAGGAAAGCATGAGTCTAAAGTGGCTGATGTGGTGAAATATATCCGGGAGATTGGCGAAGATTACGATGTGATAGTGCTGGATCCACCTGCTTTTGCAAAAAACCAAAAAGCTCGACACAATGCAGTACAAGCTTATAAGCGATTGAATGGGGAAGCCTTGAAGAAAATTAAGTCGGGTGGCATTTTATTTACCTTTTCCTGCAGTCAGGTGGTAGATAAAAGTCTCTTTGCTCATACTATCACTGCGGCAGGTCTAGAAAGTGGTAGAAAAGTGAGAATTCTTCACCAACTCTCTCAACCGGCGGATCATCCGATCAATTTGTTTCATCCTGAAACAGAGTATTTAAAAGGATTAGTCCTCTACGTTGAATAATTTAAAACAATAAAAAGGCAAATCTATTCTCTTTTCAGTTAATTTCGAACGTTCAACAAAATCAAATCATGTACACAGGCTTACAACATCTTCATTCTGGAATCGCTTATTTGGCGCTTTTATCTCTTATTATCGTGATTGTTTTGATGCTTATCGGAGCACTGACAGGCCGGGCTTTTACCGAGAAAGACAGAAAGATTGCGATGATCGCATTTATTTTTGCCCACGTCCAATTGTTGGTTGGTCTGATTCTTTATTTCGTAAGTCCGTTGGGATTTTCTTTGCTTACCAGTGGCGAAGCAATGGCTGATCCTGTAGCTAGATTAACTGCTTTGGAACATCCCTTGATCAATATCATCGCAATTATCGTGATCTCCGTTGGATACATTCGAGCTAAAAAAATGACCGTTTCCAGAAGCAAATTCCGAAGTATTTACATGATGTATGCGATTGGACTTGTTTTGATTCTATCTAGAATTCCTTGGGCGAATTGGATATCGTAGGTTGTCGGTTCTCGATTTTTAGAACGGTTCCGCCACCGCGGACAGATGTCAGTTCTCGGTTGTCGGTTGTCGGTTTTTGGGATTGCTAAAATTGAAATATAGCATCCAAAGTGAGAAGCTTTCCTAAAATTTACTCACAGCTAATTTCCAAATCTTCAAATAGAAGTTCGTTGTAGTCGTGAACAAACTTCGTATAGCAAAAATGAACAATGTTTTTTCCGCATTGATAAATCACACCTGAACTCCCATGCCTGTCATCCGATAACAGAAAACTTACACCTGTCCACGGTGGCGGAACCGCTCTAACAACCGACAACCGAGAACTGAGAACCGTTAACTGTTAACCGCCAACTAACAATCTAAACCAGTCAACCAAACCTTACAACTACCTACCCTCTACTTCCCACATCAATTAATAATTCAAAACCGAGAACCGAAAACTGCTCACTGCCTACCGCCTACCGACCCCTGCCTACTTCCTACTTCCTAACATGCTTCGCTATCAAATACTCTGCGCATCGCTCTCCGTCCATTGCTGCTGAGACGATTCCTCCCGCATAGCCAGCGCCTTCACCGCATGGATAAAGCCCTTTGATCTCAGGATGCTCAAAACTCTCTTTATCTCTAGGAATACGAACAGGAGAAGAAGTCCTGCTTTCTAAACCAATCAATTGTGCCTCATTGGTAAGGTATCCTTTCATCTTTTGCCCAAAAGTTTTCAAAGCAAAAGCTAGACGACTGGAGATAAACTCCGGAAGTACCTCACGCATTTCTACAGAATTCAAGCCTGGCTGGTATGAAGTATCCAAAAGTGAATCACTTACTTTTCGATTCACAAAATCCACCATCCGTTGCGCCGGAGCTACCTGAGTTTCACCGCCAGCAACCCAAGCTTTCTTTTCGATCTCAGCTTGAAAATGCATCGCTGCGAGTGGGCCGTACTTTTGATATTGTGGAAGATCTTCCAACTCCACCGCCACGACCATTCCCGAGTTGGCAAACTTACCATCTCTTCGACTTGGGCTCATGCCATTCACGACCAACTCACCCGGTGAAGTAGCAGCAGGAACTATAAATCCACCAGGGCACATGCAAAAGCTAAATACTCCTCGCTGCTTGCCTTTATAATCAGCCTGCTGAACCAGAGAATAAGCTGATGGGGGCAGATAAGGTCCACGATCAGTTTCACAGTGATATTGAATCTGATCAATCAGAGATTGACGATGCTCGATCCTTACGCCCAAGGCAAAGGGCTTTGCTTCTATCAAAATCTTTTTTGTATGAAGCAGTTCAAAAATATCTCTGGCAGAATGTCCTGTGGCAAGGATTACTCCTGCCCCTTTGATCGTATCTCCAAGCTGTGTTTTGACTCCAACCATACGATTAGACTCCAAAATAAAATCTACGACTTTGGTTTCGAAGTGAATTTCTCCACCATGATCCAAAATAGATTGGCGCAGATCTGCCACCAACTTCGGAAGCTTATTCGTCCCAATATGCGGATGCGCGTCCACTAGAATATCCTCTGTGGCACCATGCGCCACAAGAATCTCCATGATTCTTCGAATATCTCCCCGCTTTTTGGATCGGGTGTAAAGCTTACCATCCGAATAGGTCCCTGCTCCGCCCTCTCCAAAGCAATAATTGGAATCTGGATTTACGATATTGGCCTTATTAATCGCAGCTAAGTCACGTCTTCTGGCTCGGACATCTTTACCTCGCTCAATGAGAATAGGCTTTACACCTAACTCAATTGCTCTCAAGGCTGCAAAAAGACCTGCCGGTCCTGCCCCTACGATAATGATTTGGTCCGCATTTCCAACTTGCAGATAGCTTGGATTGTAATCCAATAAGGAATTGGGGCTTTCCCGAATAAAAAGTTCAGCCTGGATATTGACTTTAATGGCTCTACCTCTGGCATCTATGGAACGCCTAGTTTGCCGGGCAAAAGTCTCTACAGTATCAGGGGCAAGTCCTGCTTGTTTGAGCAGAACCTTTTTGAAAATCTCAGGATTGTAGGCTTCTTCAGGACTAAGCTGAAGGGTAAATTCTTTTTTCATGGTAAGGTGTTTATCCTTAAAACAGAAATTTGTGGGGTTACTAAGATTAGCTCATTCCACACTACGTTATAACTCTTTGGTAATGCTAGTTCAATCGATCTAAAACCTCAAACCGTGAGGAGTTCGAAATAAATTCAGGGACTATCGTTTTCAAATGACCTACTAGCTCATTTTCAGAACTTTTATTGACTAATCCCATGAAAATATCAATTTGGCCTTCGATTTTATGGTAAGAAGATGGCAATACCTGGGCGATCTTGATCTTGGGATTGTGAGTGATTTTTACAGTCTCAAAATCATTTAACAACTCTTCGAATAATTTCTCACCTTCTCTTAAGCCCGAAAACACAACTTTAATGTCAACGTCGATTTTCTTACCGGAAAGCTGCACCATTTTTTTGGCTAAGTCTAAAATCTTAATCGGCTCACCCATATCAAAAATATAGATTTCGCCGCCTTCTCCCATTATTGCAGCTTCCAATACCAATTGGCAAGCCTCTGGAATGGTCATAAAATATCTGGTAATCTCTGGATGAGTTACTGTAATCGGACCACCATTCATGATTTGCTTTTTGAATAGTGGGATTACAGATCCATTTGACCCTAAAACATTCCCAAATCTGGTAGTGATAAACTTAGTGTGGTACTTTTTGTGATTTTTCTCCAAGTACTCATTCAAGGCTTGAACATACATTTCTGCAGCCCTCTTACTTGCACCCATTACATTTGTTGGGTTTACAGCTTTATCGGTGGATACAAAAACAAATTTATCAACCTTATGTAAAACTGATAGATCAGCCAATATCTTAGTGCCAAGGACATTACAATGAATTGCTTCCTCAGGATAATTCTCCATCATCGGCACATGTTTGTAAGCTGCGGCATGGAAAACTACTTGAGGCTTATATGCTTTAAAAACTTCATGAACCTTTTTCTTATTCCTGACATCTCCCAAAACAACTTTAATGGCACAATGCGAATAATGTTCTTTGAATTCTTGCTGTACATCATAAAGCGCGGACTCGGCGATATCAAAAAGTATAAGGAGTTTTGGTTCGTAATGAGAAATCTGTCTACAAAGCTCAGAACCGATAGATCCAGCTGCACCGGTCACTAAAATAATTTGACCTGCGATGTCTTCATGAATTCTCGGGTTCTCTAAAAGGATTGGATCCCTACTCAACAAATCTTCAATCTTAACTTCTCGAATAGCTACTGCTGTCAATCCTCCATTAATCCACTGGTCAACTGGAGGAACTATAGAAACAGATATTTGTAATCTAAGGCATTCGTCAATAATTTGATTCTTTCGCGACACAGAAAGATCTCTAACTGCTATGATGAGTTCAGTGACGCCAAAGTCATTAACTAAGCTTTCCAAATCTTCCAAGCCTTTGAATATTCGCTTTCCATCAATATTCTTATTTTCCTTTTTCGGATCATCATCCAAAAAGGCAACTGTATTGAATGTGATTTTACTATCTCTTTTAATGGCCTCCTGAGCAATTATTCCTGCTTCCCCGGCACCAAAAATCACCCCGTTTTTAAGCTCTTTGACCAGAATGCCATTCTTCAAATAGACGAAAAGTTCTTTTACTAATAGTCTATAAAATATAAGCATGAATAGTGCTGATAAACTAGCAATAATCAATACAGAAGTAGGAAGTGCTCTTTCCGCTTAAAAGTTGGACTAGTTAGGCTGCTGTTTTAAAGATATAAAATTCATTTGGTGTTTTCATTTCTAATGAAGAATGAGGGGCAAAAGTGTTGTATTCTTTTACCCATTTTGGTATTTGGTTGAGTACGGTTTGGGCATTATCTAGACAGCTCTCATATACATAATCTCTTTTAAATGTACCATTCAAAGCTTCACACATTCCATTGGATTGTGGAGAATAGGTTGGGGTATTGCAATCTTCTATATTCCATGATTTCAGGCTTTTCTTCAAGATTTTCTCTATGAATTCTGGCCCATTGTCGTGTAAGAATTGTAACTGACCAATGCCTGGTAAATTGGTTCCAAAACGGCTAATTAAACCTTCTTGGATCATTAATTCAATGTCAACCGCCTGCATATGCTTTCCTGCTCTCCAGGCTATAATTGATCTGTCACAACAATCCATCAGAAAGGCTACCCGAAGCTTTTCCCCATTCCAACATTTAATAGAAGTAATGTCGCTCGCCCAACGGGTGTTTGGAACCTCCACTGCTATTTGACCGGTGTGTGGCCTGCTGCTCCCTCTGGTTCGGTGACGGCTAATCAGTAATCCTTCTTCTTTCATATACCGATGCACCATGTACTTGGTCACATTTAAGCCATAATCTCGCTTTAATAAGGCCTTTACTCTTGGGATTCCATAAGTAGACTTCTTTGCAGTGATCTCTAGAATAGCACCTTTCATTTGTTCACAGAGTTGTTTTCGAGCTGTTCTTTTCCGCTCTGGGTAGTCCTTTGCCTTATAATAAACAGTGGATTTGGCGACGCCTAGAATCGTGATCGTCCTATTCATACTCACTCCGAACTCCCTGGATAACGATTCAATTTCTTGTTTCGTTGTTGATCCATTTCTAACTTTTTTTTTAGGATTTTAATGTCAAGCGTAGATTCACCCAGTGCCTTCTTCAGCTCTTCATTTTCCTTTCTAAGCATTTCTAACTCAGCTTTAGAATGTAGGTCTCCTTGGTTTTTGATGCTCATAATGGCTCCTGATTTAGCGTCCGATCGCCAGTTATACACTTGACTGGTGATCAACCCGTGTCGCCGACAATATTCGGGGCAAGATAAGCCAGAAGACTCCCAATCTTCAACAATAAATGCCTTTTGTTGTGAGGTGAGTAGTTTACGACCACTCGATGAAAGGCGGGCATTTTTAATTAGTTCTTCGATCATTTTGTTCCTAGTTTAGGCAACAAAACCAGTCCAGTTATTTAAGCAGTTACGAACAGAAGGAGAAAGCTGTCATTTAATAAATTCCCATGGAAAAAATTGAGAAAAAGGAATAAAACAAAATTAATGACAATTGTTTTGAAAATATTCGAACCATCCCTAAAGCCAGTATGCCTTACAATCCCCTCATAACTTCGTGTGTTTTGCATTACGAGAAGTCCGCCTACCATAAAAGTAAAACTTCCTGCTAATGCATCGTTTTGTTCGATAAGAGCCAATTCAAAATTGAATCGAACTAAATAGCCAAATATGGCACAATAAAAAAGAATTAATGCATCTAAAGAAGCTATAATCCATCTAGGAAGGATCTTGAGCCGTGCTAAAAAATTCATCGTAGAAATGTATTCAAACAGTTGAAATTAAATCTTACCTGATACCAATATAGGATCTAATGCAAAATAACTATTATTCTTTCACATCAATCAAAATCCTTCGTAAACTAAGTGATTTTTACAAATCAAAAACCTTTCGATGTGCGAAGGTACAAAAAACAAATAGATTTAAAGTTTTGTTTTAAATCATCAAAACTTAAGCTGAATTTTTTGAAAATGGGAGTAAGTCAGCTTGCAAAAATTCAGGCAACACAGGTCAAGCGAGTGATTCCCCTTTGAATCGCCCAATAGTGGCATGGCCTTGCTGGCTTATTCCTTTTCCTCTGATCACATTATAAAGAGTGATGATTAGAATCTTGATATCTAAGAAAAATGTAAGATTTTCAATATACCAAAGATCAAGTTCAAATTTTTTCTCCCATGAAATTGCATTTCTCCCATTAATTTGAGCCCAACCTGTAACACCTGGCTTTACAAGATGCCTTTTCAATTGATCCTCAGTATACAAATCCAAATATTCTTCCAACAAAGGTCTGGGTCCAACCAAGCTCATATCTCCTTTGAGGACATTTATTAACTGGGGAATTTCATCTAGGGAGGAATTTCTAATAAGTTTACCGAAAGATGTAAGGCGATCTGCATCACTCAAAAGTTCACCATTTAAGTTTCTTAGCTCACTCATGGTCTTAAATTTCAGGACAAAAAAGGATTGATGGTTTTTCCCCGGTCGGCTTTGAAAAAAAAACGGACTACCCTTGTGGAAAATGCTCAAGGACACAAAAAGAACTATAAAAATCGGAGATAGTATAATCAACATCAAAAAAGAAAGCGTCAAATCTACCCCCCTCTTAATCTTGTTTTGGTAAATCACAAACTAGCTGGCTTTAATTAATTCCTCAGATATCACTTCGACTATATTTTCCTGATCATGAAGAGTCAAGTTTACTGAACTAGGAAGGCAAAGTCCTTTATTGAACATCCGTTCTGAGTTATTGCCTCCGTAAAATGGAATCTCTTTAAAGACAGGCTGCATATGAAGTGGCTTCCATAAAAACCGGCTTTCAATACCTCTTTTCATCAAAACTACTCTGAGTCTATCATTAGTGAATCCAGTGATTTTATCATCGATTAGCAAGGCTGTCAACCAAAAATTAGACTTCGTTTTCTCTGAATCTTCCTGAAAGCTAATCCCTTCAAAGGACCCAAGTAATTTTCTGTAATTCGCGTTAATCTTTCTTCTTTTAATTACGAACTCATCCAATTGTTCCAATTGGGCTAGTCCGATAGAAGCCGCCAGATTATTCATTTTATAGTTAAAGCCTATTTCCAAATGTTGGTAATAAGGCAAGTCTTCTCGAGCTTGGGTAGAAAGGTGTCTTGCTCTTTGAATAATGGCCGTATTTGAACTTATCAAAGCCCCGCCCCCACCTGTAGTGATAATCTTATTTCCATTAAATGAATAGATTCCGATATCACCAAAAGCACCACAACTGACGTCATTATACGTGCTTCCTACTGCTTCGGCAGCATCTTCAATTATTGGGATTTGATATTTACTTGATATTCCCAAGATCGCCTCAATTTTGGCCGGCATACCGAATAAATGCACTAGCACAATTGCCTTGGGTTTCCTGCCTTTGGCTATTCTACCCAGAATCGCGTCTTCTAAAAGTTCCGGACACATATTCCAACTATCCAGCTCACTGTCAACAAATATTGGTGTAGCACCTAAGTAGATTATCGGGTTTGCAGAGGCACAAAAAGTAAAGGATTGACAGATCACCTCATCACCAGCTTCCACTCCCATTATAGCCATGGCTAAGTGCAGCGCAGAGGTCCCAGAGTTCAGAGCAACTGCTTCATGTGTTTTCAGCCGTTTTGAGAGCTTTTGCTCGAATTTAGTAATGAAACCTCCGAAAGTTGCTATATGGCCTGAGCCAATTGCTCTTTCTGAATAAATTTTCTCATTACCATTAAAAACAGGGAAAGATAAAGGAAGAGAGTAAGGCATTTGGGATTATTATGATACTTATTTAGGGTCAATAAACATAACTATTTCAGAGCAAATACCAAACCAATTTATTAGAATAATGCAAAAAAACCCATGAAAGGGCATTTTTACAAAAAAACTCGGAAGAATACAGGAATTAATTCAAATTAATTCCTGTATTCTCAAAGGCTTTTTTCTCCAATTTTATTTTCTTCCTTTGGACATCCGATAATTTTTTTATTTCTAAAATCCTAGGCTCTTTAGCTACTTTCTTTTTCACATATTTAACTGCGATTTGATCAAGTCTTGAACCTAGTAACAGTACTATGGCAGAGATAACTGGCAAGACTATGTGGTCGGAAACACTTTGTAAGGAAAATACCAACAAAATAAAGAATACCTGAACACCTAATAGAATGAGAGTCACCTGACTATGCTTCAGCCCCATTCGGAGCAAAAAATGATGTACGTGGCTTTTGTCCGGAGTCATTGGGCCTTGGCCTCTCATTATTCTTCTGGTAAATACCCGAGCCATGTCATATAGTGGGAAGATCATCAATGCGATTCCTGCCGAAAAGACTGGTTCAAACTTCCAAGCCGCCCCATCAGACAGCGCTGCATTATTTTCCATAAAGGCAATAATCAAGGCTCCAAGTACAAATCCGAGCGTAAGCGACCCAGTATCACCCATAAAGATTTTTGCCGGATACCAATTGAAAAACAAAAATGCAAGAACTCCGCCTAAGAAGACAAAGCTCAAAAGCGCATAACTCTCCAAGCCTTGGGCGGTAAACCAAACACCTAAAACTGCCAGTACTAAAGAAGCAGAGGTACCGGCAAGACCATCTAAACCATCAATTAAATTAAAGGCATTGGTCAAAGCGAGAAGGACAAAGGCAGAAAAGCCGTAGCTCACAAAAAGGTTTAACTCTTCAATTCCAAGAAACCCATGAAGATCTTTAATCCGAATATCAGAAAGCACTACCACCAAAATCACTGCTACTAATTGACCAAGAAGCTTGTGAGTAGCTTTCAACTCGACCATATCGTCTCGAAGACCCACGAAGAACATTATACTGATGGCGCCAATCAAATAGCGGATATCCGGTAGCGGGAATTGCCAACCCCAGATAGTTAGCGCTACAAAAGCAGCGAGGACAAAACCGATTCCTCCCATGGAGGGAATAAATTTTTTATGGATTTTACGACCTCCTGGAAGGTCTCCAATTTTCATTTTCTGCAGAATAGAAATCAAAATCGGCGTTACCAAAAATCCCACTGAGTATGCAGTGAGTGCTGCGAGTAAAAATAACATGAGCTGGCTTGTTTAAATCGTAAATTTAATGAATTCCCAACAAATAGTTTGCCATAACTAATGATAATTTTTATTGGGCAAATTTGAAAACATCATACTACTCAAACTTTAGTATGAAAGTATCTTAATACTGGACGAAATTCATTTTTCAGATTAAAAAACGAAATCTAGCGTCTTGAAAATAAATTTATTCTCAAGTATTTTCTTTTTTTTTAATGAGTAGAAACCCTTCACTTTGTATCAAAACTGGGCTGCATTACTAACCAAAAGCGGTCTCCAAAGATACTTCAATCGGGTTCAGACCCAGCTCAGACAATTAGTTGGTTAGAAAAATCAGATGTCTTTACGGTTCAATTTTTTCTAAACGATGAATTAGGAAACAAACTTAGTAATTCATCCTAATTTAAATCTAAGTGAATCAGGCAGGGTCAAACTGCCCACTGAAAACTGCCTATTGCCTATCCTTATTCCAGAAATAAATCAAACTCACCTGCGCCAGTATGGAGGTTAGGTTTTCACCCTTGGGAAAGTCTGGGGTGCTGGTAGGATCCAGCTGCCACTGATAGTTTCGTGCATGAATAATTTGAAGCTTGGAGCTGACGAGCAGGTTATCAAATTTCTTATCGTAAAGAAATCCGAGCGAGAGATCGATCCACGGTTTGCGTTCGGTATTTTGAAGCAGTGCTTTGTAGTAAAAGTCTTGGTTATTGGCCAAGCGCTCAAAAAGTAACCCCATTTTATCTACGCCATCGACTAGGGAAATTTCTAGGGCTTGGACGTTGGAGCCAGTTCCGATTCCTACACCTAGAGGTTGGCCATAATTACCGAAACCTCTGGCAGGATTATGTGTATGCCAAGATAGACCCCCTTGTATTCCACCAGAAATGCCTCCGTATCGAACATACCTATTTACAGATTCTTGTTGATGGGTAATTTCAGACCTAATTTGAATCGTTTTATTCCAATCAGGGACCTCAAACAATTGATTGAATCCGAAAATAAAGGCTCTGGCATGCTCAGGATTTAGGATATACTCTCTCCAAGTAAATGCATGATCCCTCCTGCCAAATTCAAAGTAAAGCTCTGACTTAGTTTTGGGTACTACCAATCTACCAAATAGGGTAATGGTTTGGTCACGCCCATTGGCATCAAAGTCAACCGAATTTCCATTATTAAAAAAATTCTTTTTTTGAAATCCTTCAAAAACAGGAAGCCAGTCATAAAATGTATTGCCTCGGTTCGCATTGTATTGTTGGAAAGTCCGTGAAAAACCAAAGAAAAACCCTTTAACCCATTTGGGATTATAGGTAAAGGTAATTGCATTCAGATATCTGGAATCACCGGTAAAAGGTGTAAAGAACTGATCATTCAAGTTTTGGTCTTGGGAGGGATCTAAACCAGAGTTTTGAAGCCTCCCCATAATCAACTGTCCCTCAAAATTACCCAAAAATGTTTTTGCAGGTTTGGTTGTATTCAGCGTAAGATGAGGAAAGCCTTGCGCATTAGTAGAAAAAGTAAGCGCATTAAACTGTCCCGGTCCCCACCAAATATTCTGAGTACTCCCTCCTATTTCAAAGGCGCCGTACTGAAAGGTAAGTTTGGATTGCCCCCACCAAATACGTGAATAAACATTATTCCCAAAACGTTCGGGATTATCACCATAATTCCAAAGAAAAAATTTACTTCGAATTTGCGAATTGGTCATCTGGCCTAGGTTTGTTTCAAAACCAGAATTTTGGGCAATCACAATTTCAGGCCGAAAAGTAAAATTGATGAATTTATAATTAGCCTGAATTCCCCCTGAAATATAGGTTTGGAGTCCAGGGTTAGGAATCATTCCGTAATCCGCCCAGCCATAAGGACGGCTTGTTAAAACCCGTGTGGTATTAACTAAAGGCAAAAGTCCAACTTTCAAATCGCTAATTCCAAAATCAAACCAACTGTAAGGATCTGATATTCCATAGAGCGAATCCAGTGGAAGATTGGGTCGGACCAAGAAAGAAGAGTTAATCCCAAGAGAATCAAGCTGACTACGCCTAGCTAATTCTTCAAGTACTGGAATGTTTGTAGGAAGAGACTGTGCAAAACAAGGCTCCGCAAATGCTAAAATTAAAAAAAGAAAAAGTAGGCTAGTTCTCAATTATCTCCAGTTATAAAATTCGTCTTTTTCGAATCTAAAATCATCATTTTTAGACTCCTCTACTGACAAGTTAGAAAAAATCATCATTGACGCATCAACTGTCTTTGATTGGAATCCATTGGCATAGCCTCTTGGAACAAGCAAAACTTCAGGAATTTTTGAATCCAAGGTAAACTCATACACCTCACTAGCAATTCTATTATCAAAATCAGCTATCCTAACCAAAACCACCTTTGTAATCCCCTGAATCGGTATGATCGATTTCATTTCTATTTTGTGAGCCTGCCAAGCTCGTATTTGATCCGATGCACCAAAACCAATAGAATAAAACCGCTTGAAACTAGACAAATCAAATTCATTGCAATACCGCAACTCGCCTCTTAGGTCTCTATAAACAGTAATAGGGATGAGAAGCGGTTCAGTCAAAAGTGATTTGGGATAATTTTCTTAAATTTTTATCTCTGTCGAACGATTGGGTTAACAGTATCTGAGCCGACTTACTCATCTCGTCCAAATCAAACTTAGTTAAAGACATCATTTCTTTGAATTTTGAACCAATCATATCTATATCATTGGAATCCGCACTTAATCCCAGATGAAACTCACGTAGAAGGTTTGGCACCTCTCCTTTCATTACCGCAAAAATAGGTTTCTTGTACTGAAGGTATGTTTGAAACTTACTCGGGATCATAATCTCGTAAATCGGCACATCAACCAACGAAATTACTAACACATCACTTGCTTCAAAGTAGTCAGGCATTTCATTTAGTGGTTTTCTTCCTATAAAATTCACGTTAGGAATTTCTTCTTCTTTGACAAGATTTTTCAAATCCTCTAAACTTGAACCATCACCTAAGATATTTAAATATGCTTCTGGAAAATCTTTTACAGCCTTTTTGAAACCTAGTAGCACGTGATTGAGGTTTTGAACTTTACCTATATTTCCGGCAAATGTGAAATTGATTTGGCCTGGCAAGGTGATCTTATTTGTAGCTAAGTCAGTTATAATGGACCAATTTGGAATCCATGATATTATTTTCTCCGTTTTCAAATAAGTGTTAATTTTTGGAGAAAATCCTTTACAGGAAACCGCGATTTGATCCGTAGCATTGTAAATAATTTTAACAAGAGATTTTAATCCTAAATCCAATAATCTATTTGGCTTAAATCCATATGCATAAACGGTATCAGGCCACAAATCCTGAGTCCAAATGGTCAAATTCTTATTATACAGCTTTTTAATCAAAACGCCAGGCAAAGCAACTGTTAATGGACCTGTCTGGTAAACAAAGATTTTATCAAACTTTCTCCCAATAAAAAGTCCTGCAATTGAAGTAAAAAATACAAATGAAAGATAATTTAAGATTTTAATCACCTTACTTTTTTGATATCCTGGTATTACCAATACTCTATGAACGGGAATTTCTTCAAAGTATGTTTTTTCGTATATTCTGTTTTTATAACCTGGAAAAGTCTTACCTACTGGATAAGAAGGAGTTCGTGTAAGAACTTCCACAGAGTAGCCATTCTTCTTCCAATGTCTAGCTAAATCGTTGATGATAAATTCCTCAGGGAAGAACGCTTCCCCAATAATCAAAACGCTCTTATCTTGCATTTGGATAAATAGACGAGTAAAGTGACTTCTTCTCAGACATAAAAGTCTTCATTTCCTCAATCATTATCTCATAGGAAGGAATAGAAAAATCAACATCTTCTTTTTCACTCTTCAGGCTTTTATCTACACTTTTTCCTTCAACTGAATTAATCTTAACCCCCTTATCAAAGGTTTTATTGAATGCACTCAAAAGATCAAACTTGGAAATAGCCTCACCATTAGTCACATGATAAAGACCGCTGAGATCTTCACGAATTGCTCTTCTAATGACTTTACTCAACTCAGTAGTAGTGACTCCTCCCCAAAATACTTTTGTAAATCCATTAACTTCTCCATTTTGGTTCATAAACCAATGGAACAATCCTTCCCCGTTATTCTTTATCTCTGGGCCTATTATTGAGGTTCTCAACGTGAGGTGCTTTTCTGAAAAAATCTCTCCCAATCCTTTGCCTCTTCCATAAACATCATCCGCATCTCGGAAATCTGACTCTACATATCCACCCTTCTTACCGGAAAAGACGCAATCAGTAGAGATGTGAATCACTTTTGCATCAATCTTGTCAGCAACACTTACCAACCAGTGTGGGAAGTAAGCGTTAATTAAAATCGAGTTTTTAGGATTTTGATTGGAGCCTTGTATTAAAATCCCAATACAGTTTAGTAAGATATCAGGCTTTAATTCATTGATGATTCCTTCAAGTTTGGTAAAATCTGTAATGTCACAGAGGATTGTTTCGGCTCTCAACTTATTTCTAAAAGAAAGATCAAAAACTTCAAACTCATTTGATTTCTTTAAATTAAAAAATACCTGATGACCCAGCATTCCGGTTGATCCTAATATTAATATTTTCTTCATTATTTATTCCAGGTAACTTTATTAACGATAGACGTATAGCTCTGAATAGCTCTAATTACTCGGGTAGAACAATTTGTTACTTGATATTCCAAAGGAAGGTGTGCCTGTCCACTTTCATGTAATTCTTGGGCGATTGGAATAGATTGAAGCATACTTTCAGTGCTAATTCCGCCTAATACAATCGTTCCCGCATCGATTGCTTCTGGTCTTTCGGTGCTGGTTCGGATACTTACCGCAGGGAAATCCATCATTGCCGATTCTTCCGAGATTGTTCCTGAATCTGACAGCACTACAAAAGCTTCCTTCTGCAATTTCACATAATCAAAGAAACCAAGCGGCTCAATATTTCTGATCAATTCATGAAATTTGATTCCACTAGCTTTGATTTTATTTCTAGTTCTAGGATGTGTACTGAATATGATTGGCATCTGGTATTTTTCAGCCACTGCATTTAGGGCCTCAGACAAAATGTTGAAATGATCTTTCAAATCAATATTTTCTTCTCGATGCGCACTCACTACCAGGTACTTCTTAGACTCTAATTCTAATTTTTGAACCACAGTAGAATCCATTATTTCAGACATATATTTATCTAAAACCTCTTTCAACGGAGAGCCTGTCACAAAAACATAGTCTTTACGGAATCCTTCACTGAGTAGATACCTTCTACTATTCTCTGTGTAGGTTAAGTTAATGTCTGAGATATGATCAGAGATTTTTCGATTTATTTCTTCAGGCACATTCTGATCAAAGCAGCGATTTCCAGCTTCCATATGGAAAATTGGGATTTTCAGGCGCTTGGCTGCAATAGTACATAACACACTATTTGTATCTCCCAACACCAGTAAAGCATCAGGCTTTATCCCAGCCAATAACTCATATGATTTGGCTATAACGTTCCCTATTGTCTCTCCCAAATGCTTACCTGCTACATTCAAATAATGATCTGGTTCTCTCAACTGTAGATCTTCGAAGAAAATCTGATTTAGCGTATAATCGTAATTCTGTCCCGTATGAATTAATATATGCTCGAAAAACTCATCGCATTTCTTAATACACTCTGCCAATCGTATGATCTCAGGACGTGTACCTACTACAGTGACTACTTTTAATTTATTGCTCATTTTTGCTCCAATTTTTCAGTTCATCCTGAATATATTCCAAGCTCATCAACTTTTCCTTGATCTCAGGAATAGTTAATCTTTGAGTGTTATGTGAATTGTAATCTACTAAATCAGAAGCATGTGTATTTCCTTCCGTGAAGTAACTACCATAATTCAAGTCTCTATTATCAGCAGGAATTCTAAAGAAATCACCCAAATCATCTGCCTTCAACATTTCCTCTCTAGTGCAAAGGGTTTCAAAAAGCTTCTCGCCGTGTCTGGTGCCAATGATATTGATTTCAGAATCAGAATTAAACAATTCCTTCAATGCAACTGCTAGATCACCTATAGTAGAAGCCGGTGCTTTTTGAACAAACAAATCGCCTTGATTGGCATGCTCGAAAGCAAACATAACCAGATCAACAGCCTCATCTAATGACATCAGGAATCTTGTCATTTCGGGATCAGTAATAGTCAAGGCCTTATTCGCTTTCAGCTGCTCAATGAATAAAGGGATCACAGAGCCACGGGAAGCCATTACATTACCATAGCGGGTCAGGCAAACTTTGGTCTTATTCTCCCTGATATTTCTAGATTCAGCTACTGCCACTTTTTCCATCAAGGCTTTGGTCATACCCATTGCATTGATAGGATAGGCAGCTTTGTCAGTACTCAGACAGATTACATTTTTGATCTTATTTGCCACACAGGCTTTGATTACATTCTCAGTACCAAAAACGTTGGTTTTTGTAGCTTCCATTGGGAAGAACTCACAAGAAGGTACTTGCTTTAAAGCTGCTGCTTGAAAGACAAAATCAACGCCTTTCAGGGCTGTATCCAAGCTACTGTAATCTCGCACATCACCAATGTAGAACTTAACCTTAGGACTGTTTAGGGCAACCCGCATATCATGCTGTTTCTTTTCATCTCTGGAAAAGATTCGAATTTCTTCGATATCAGAATCTAGAAAGCGTTTTAGAACTGCGTTGCCAAAGGAGCCAGTTCCTCCCGTAATTAGAAGTGTTTTATTTTTGAACATGTGATAGATTTTTAGTGTCATCCGAGTAAATTTTTGATTGATCAAATCAGTGTGTTTTCAGGCTAATTAGGGCGATTTTTCCATCTTTTGTAAAACACCCCCCTGCTCAATTTTGAAAATATCCAATTGTACTATTTCAAGGTTTCGCTCCTGATCGTTAAGCCAGGTTGTTTTCAATATGGTCTGAAAACAAATATAGGATATCAGGTTGGATTTGGCCATCGCAACTAAGGTGGTAAACTGCTCAGCTTCTTTTATCCTTTTGTGGATGACCGTGAAGATTAGATTGGCGATCAGCACCATCCAAATCTGCGTTTTGATTCCTTCTGAGCTGTCCGAGAAAAAATATCTCAGCTCAAAGTTTTGTTTGATTTTCTTGAAAAAGGGCTCTATCTCCCAACGGTTCTTGTATAGCAACACGATGGTGTGAGATTGAAAGTCGAATAGGTTGCTCAGAAATGTGAGTATCTTCTCGCTCCTTGGATCTTTGTAAGTGATCAATCGCATCTTTAGTGGCCCATCTGAGGACTTTAAGGTGACGAGTTGGTCTAAAATAGTGCCTCCAGAAAGAAAGTCGTGAATATCTCCCCGGAGTGTACTGATCACTTCATATTTCGCATTCTCGTTGAGCCGTGTGACGAAGAATGCTCCCTCGTCGGTCCATTTTTTATAGATCGAGTAGTTGACATAGCCCTTATCGAAGACATAAATGCTGCCTTTTGGGGGCTTGAGCTGTCCGAGGAAATCTTTATCATTGGTGCTGGCGGCGGTCAGCCAGATCAATTCGGGTACCATGTTGTCAAGGGGAAGAACTGCATGAGCCTTCAGTCCGCCTTTCTTTTTTCCTGATATAGGATCTCTTCCCGTACCTTTGAGTATATCGGTAAATAGACTGATGGTGGTGGAGTCAACTAGCTTTACCTGACCGGGAGACACTTCCCCATTAATGGGCATGCTCAGATAGCCCTGTGAAATCTCAAGCTTGTAATGGGCTAACAACAAATAATAAATGTACCCAAAGACTTCATTTGGACGCTTACAGTTGGCATCGGACAGCGTACTGCTGGCTGGAAGCCTATAAATACCCAGATAGCTTAGCTTATTCTCCAAAAAAAGTAAGCATTTACAGAGGCTGTTGAGTGAATTAGATTTGGATACTACCCCGTAAAACATGAAAACGAGCTGTTTCCAAGTACTCATAGTCTTATAATATCGATCCGATTTGAAAGTCTCGGCTGCTTGATCCACCAACTCGCGAGGGATAAAGGAAAGTAATTGGCAGATAATCGGCTGTCCGGATAATTTTGTATGTTGCATCGGGCTGGTTGTTGCGTAGTAACTACAACTTCCCAAAAAAAAGTGGGATCTACCAAATCGGTAGATCCGCTTTTCTTGAATTGTACTATTTCAAGATATCTAAATTGCTCTGGATTTTTACTCGGATGACACTAATAGATTTTTATATAATTTTTCCCAATGAATTATATTGGTCTTAATATCGAAATTGGATAAACACAAGAAATAAGCATTATCTCTCATTTTGGAATACTCAAATTTTTGCAAATTAGTAAGTTGGATAATGGCGTTAGAGATGCCGGCTTCAGAACCATCAACCCAATAACCAGAGTTATACTCCTCTAAAGATTCCCAGGGAGTATTTTTTGAAGCAATGACTGGTGTTCCCTGTGCCAAAGCCTCTAATACGACATTACCAAAGTTTTCAGATTGTGAAGGTAGTACTAATGCAAAGGAAGAGGCAATCAGTTTGTCTTTGTCATCACCCTGTATGTGCCCTAAAAAAGTAACCGAATCCTGAAGATTTAAATTATCAACCAGTTCCTTCAGTTGCTTTTCATAGACTATCTCGTAGGGTAAACGAGCTGAACCAGCTATAACCAACTTCAATTTCTTATCCAATAATTTCTGTGAATATGCAATTGACTTAATTAAAACATCAATATTCTTTATTGGGTTAATCCTTCCAATAAACAAAAACTGATCTTTAATGACTTCCATTTCATGCCTAAGAGCCATTTTTACATAATTGGGTATTACACTTACTCCTTTGGCTTTGGGAAAGTACTTAGCAATAATACCAGATTCAAATTCATTGGTCGCATGAAAATATATTTTCTTTTGAAACACCCCAACTAAAAGCAACCAAACTTTTTTCTGAAAAGACTTAATCTTCAATGCAGCAGGATAAAGCTCTCCTCTCGGCGAAATAATCACTTTCTTGCCTTTGAAGATTGCACTAATCAAAAGTGGCAGAGTAGGTGGAAAAAAAAGACTGGAAAATTGAACAATATCGCTTTCGCTAATAAATTTCATCCCGATTTTCAAAAAGTCTTTACCTTTATTATTCACAAATTGAACCTCCTGACTTGGAGTACTTGTTTCTACAGACAAAAGATCTAAAGAAACTTTGGCGTCCAATCCGAAATCTGTGGATAGGACAATTGATTCAAATTCAGAGCTATCCAATGCAGAATTTAGCCAATATAAGGTGTTAGCAGGTCCACCCGCTTGTGAGGGATAGTAACATAAAAGAGGATGAAAAATTTTCATTGAATCTGACGGAGAACTCTGGCGGGATTCCCACCTACAATGGTATTTGCGGCTACATCTTTGGTAACTATTGCACCAGCTGCAATAATTGCATTCTGTCCAATATATCGTACTTGAGGTAAAATAATTGCGTTTGCACCTATCCAAACTCTGTCACTAATAACTTTTACAATTTTATTGGGTTTTGAGAGTGGATTAAGTCCATGATCGTGACTCATTATATTAGCATGCTCAGAAATAACTACATAATCGCCTATAGTAACATTACCACTAAAGTCAAGCTCCACCCCTTTATTAATTTGAGAATTATTGCCAATAATCAATTTGCTGTCAGGAAATTCAGTATAGATATTAACTCCTCTACCTATAGAGACATGGTTACCAAAGCTCAAGTTATGAGGATATCGAATAGAGACTCCCTTTTGAACAACTAACTTATTACCCGTTTTCCCCAAATTAAACTTCCAAAAAAAACTGGACACTTTTTCAAAAACTGAAATGTATAGTACACTGATGATAACACTCAAGAATTTGATTAATCCAAGGGGTTCTAAATTCCAATATTTGATAAGCTTACTTTTCATTTATCAAATTTTTCAAAAGTAAATCAGCGTGCGATAATAAGGAGCCATTTATGATTTCCTGCAGAGTTTCTTGACCTTTTTTTCCAACTTTTTCCAGAACTCTTACTTGATCTAAATATTGATTAACGATGACCCCTGCTTTTGCTGAATCTTTCACTGGAATTTCAATGCAATTAGATAGATGCTCCATTCTCCCAGAAATCCCACCCACAAATGTGGTAAAAATAGGCAGTCCACTAGCCATTGCTTCATAGAGTACTCGAGGGAAACCTTCATCGTGAGATGTGAAAATAAAAGCATTCGCATCATCGTACATAGCTTTCAATTCATCTTTATCAGAAATTAAGCCATGCAAGATAACATTATTCTGAAGACCTAATTGGTTAATATTGGTTTTGACTTCTTCAAACAAATCACCCCCTCCAACTATATTCAGAATAAAATTAAAATCATTAAATTTAAGATGCTTTGCAATATGCAGCAATTCATTAATCCCTTTTCTCTCTTCCACTCTACCCACAAAAAGCAGGTTCCATGTCTGAGGGCTATTGTAATTACGATCCAACTTCAAATCATCTAGCTCAATGCTAATCATGGGTCTAATCACATCAACGGTATCACAAAATGTTAAAAGATCATTAGATAATGAAGGTGAAACCGTCAATATGAACTTAGAATATTTTAGGATAATTCGATCAATGATACCTTGATTATAATACTGTCCTCTAATATAAAGTCCTATCGGATTTCTTAACATAATAGCCATAAGTCCAATGATTTTACCTAGGGTTCCAGGATAGAAGATATAAAGAAATTCATTATTAGTCACCAAACTTAAAAGTTTAGGAAGAAAAGACAGTGACTTCTTATTCGGTAAGAGTTCAAAATCCAAATTATGAGTAACTAGATCAAAGTTTTGAAGATTATTATTTTGGTCATATATGGTGGTACTTTGTGTAAAACTAACGGTATGCTTTTCACTGATACCCTGCAAGAAATAACCAGTGTGATTGTTTATGAAAAAGGAGGAGTCATTATCAACACCAATAGAGCCATTACCTACGACAAGGATTTTCATATTACAGAATTAAAAATTAATTATACATAAAAGGAACAGAGTGTTAAAAATATGATTGAAATTTTGATAATGAAAAATTAAACAAAACTTATCTGATTTTAAATTTCTTATTATTAATATAAACTAAAAGAATCATGGGTAAAAACACCCTAAAAATTCTTCCAACCACGTGAAATGTAAATAAGTGTCCAATACTAAAACCAATGGCGATAGAAACAAAAGCAAAAGCATAAGAAGTATAAACATTATTAGATTGCAGAAAAAAGGAATCAAAATAGAGAATAAGAAGAACTGATAAAACAGGATAAATAAAAAAGAAAACCACTCCTAAATGCATATAACCTTGAATGCTCATTGGTAAAATTCTGGAACTAGGTCTATTGACAGTTGAAATCTTCTCATTAAAAATTACATTAGTTCGATAATCCATATTTGCTAATCTATGTAAAAAGGGAATGGAACTTAAGTAGTCATTTAATATTAATTCAACATCTATTTCGCCTTCATAATCTTTAAAACCATATAAACCTTGATAAATATTAGGAAAACTATTAGTATAACCATTTATAAAATTCGAAAAGTAAACTGGGCCAATAAAAATCTCCACTCCATCAGATACTGAACTCGTTCTAAATTGTTTAAAAATAGTAAGAGTCAACATGAGTACAAAGAAATATATAGAAATAAAGAGTAATATTTTTTTACTATATTCTTTATAAAATTTTGAAACTATAAAAAAATATGAAAGAAAAGGCAATAATATACTAGATCTACTAATACCAATATAGAATAGTGAAAAAACAAGTATACAAACAACAGACAAAAATATATAAATAGCCTTTTTACTTGAAAAATATTTTAAGCAATACTTCTCAAATAAATAAAGATTTAAAAAAATAATTGTAAATTTTAAGAGTTCGAGTCCTAATGTAGGGCCATAAACCATTTCTTCATCTCCAAAGGCATATGTAGGATCAGCATACCTAGATGAGTCAAAAACGAAATGGTAATTTCTTAACAATACTGGAAAAGCAATAATTAATATAAGCGAACAGACTACCAACAGAAAAATAAATACAAAATTGGGCTTTGTTACAAATGGAATTACGATATTTTTTTTTCTTGAGAAAAATTTAATGGTTAAAAAAATTAAAACCATTTCAACTAACATAAGATAATAGACCAAATAAACATATTCACTAATCAAAACTCGAGGAATAACATCTGATTCATAGCCGCCAAGAATATAGAACGGAAAGAAAACAACGTATTTCAAGAATAACATTATATAAAGTATTATCAAGCCCGGTCCAAAATATATATTATTCTTAGAAAAAAACCACAAACAAAAAGCAAAACAAAAGGGAATAATAAATACAAATTGTATACCGCTAGTAGAATCACTATTAAGTGATAAAAGTAAGCAATAAAATGAAACCAGAAGTGAAATTAAAACAATTATTCCTCGTAAAGAATAAATGTTCAGTGGTCCCAGATAATAGGTCTTATTCATATAAAAAAATGATAGTTTAAATAACTTTTATTGAGGATAATATTATTAAATATAATTTTATTAGCTAACATTATTTATCCCTATTCTTAAGTGATAAAAAAATATCTTTTAAATCCTTTAAAACTTTTAAATTTAAAATAAATGACATAAACAAAAATAAAATTAAACCAATAATAAATTGTGCAAATATAGTCCAAAAACTATTTATTATCACAATTTCGATACCTATATAATATATTATAAAAGATAATACAGAAGATATAAATATAGTAGAGGATATATCTCCAAACTGTTCCTTCAATCCATACCCAATCTCACGGCCAGAATAATACATTATTATTAAAGTATTTACGATGGTTGCGATTACTTGACCAATAACTAAAACCAAAACACTATACCAAATCGTTATGGCTATAGATATAAAAGTTATTATCCTCAGGGCAATTGACACCATTAAATAAAGTTTGCTATTTCCCTTTATTAAAAAAATATTTTGATTAATCGAATATAATGGAAAAATAGCTCCTGTAATACATAAAAGCATAAAGTATTTTACTGCTGGCTTCCAAGCATCTCCTAGTACCAATGGGATTAACTTATCTGCAACAACGACCAACCCTAACATCAATGGAAAAACTATAAAAAAAGCTATCCTTATTACTTTTCGATATGCTTGCTTGAGTTGTTCGTCCTTGTTTTGTAAAACCGATAAGGTAGGATATGTCACATTTCTAACTACAGTAGTTAGGGTTTGCGACGGAATAACTGAAAGTTGTTTTCCTTGAGTATAAAAACCTAAATCAGCTTTGGTATAAAACTTTCCTATTAAAAGAGTTTGAATGTTAGACGCAATAACATCAAACATTCCAGAAAGCAACAAATTACCACTGAAAGCAAATAATATTCGTATAGGCTTAAAGCTAAAGCTTAGCGAAGGCACCCATTTAGCAAACACCCACAAAAAGATGACACGTAAAAATGAAGCTAATACCATTTGGATAACTAAAGCCCAAACCCCAAACCCGTTGTAAGCTAAATAAACAGCAAGTATTCCTGCCAACAAATTTGCAATTATAGTCCTGTTGGCTAAAATTTTAAAATTAACTTCCTTTATAATTTTGGCATTTTGGACAATCCCAAAAGAATTTATAAAAATAGTTAAGAAAACAACTCTTGAGATATTTGTTAGTTCAGGATAATTATAAAAATCACTAATTAAAGGAGCTAATAAGTAGAGACCTGAATAAACTACTATTCCAATAAAAATATTGAAATAAAACACTGAGGTAAAATCGGTTTGATCTGAATCTTGCTTTCTTATTAAAGCTTGAGAAAACCCACTGTCTAATATTACTTTTGAAAGTTCTGTAAAGATTACAAGTAACCCAATAACTCCAAAATCTTCTGGAGTAAGCATTCTGGCAAGTATTACTGTAATAACAATTTGAATAATTTTACCCCCAAACATTTCAAAGGCATTCCATAGGACACCTTTGATAGTTTTTTTTCTTAGATTCATTATTTATTCATACAAAAATCTAAGTCCTTTCACTAATCAGTTTTGCGGGTACGCCTCCTACAATTTGATAATTTTCAACATTTTTATTAACGACTGCTCCAGCTGCTATCACTGCACCTACTCCAATTTTGACACCATCTAAAATAGTAGCGTTTGCGGCTATCCATACATCGTCTTCAATAATAATACCTTCCATTGATAACTTTTGATTCTTAATCAAATCCTTCTTTTCAAACAAATGATTTGATCCAACAATTACAACGTTTGGAGCTATTAAACAATTGTTCCCTATCGAAACTTTACCTCTAATAGTGCAATTTCGATTTATCGAACAATTATCCCCAATATTTATTTGAGCAAAAGTACCTCTAATTTCAACATTTTCACTTATTCTAACCTTCCTGCCAAGAGTAATATTATCTATTAACATAGAATAATCTCCAATACCCACATTGTCATTTAACATGACTTTGCCAGATATTAAAACTCGCTTTCCAAGGCTTAACCTTTTATACTTAAATCCAAAAAGTAAAAGATTATTTATAATAGACCAAAAATATCTATTATATCTAATTAAGAAATTTTTAAGTTCTAGCAAATTGTATAATTTATATTAAACTACAAACTCTCCCAATACCAGCCTACAGCTTCTTCAATTCCAGCATCAATTGAATGGGTTGCTTTGTAACCAAGCATTTTATTAGCTTTTGCAACTGATGCTAAGGAATGAGGAATATCCCCCTTACGATTCGCCCCATGCACTATATCTACATCCGATATGGATGGATCATAAACTGCCAGGTGCTTTTTAATTAATTCGGTCAATTGAACTAAGGTAGTTCTATCTCCCACTGCGGTATTGTAAATTTGGTTTAGAGCCGTTTCGTTCTCCGTAGTAATACAGAGTAGATTCATCTGCACCACATTGTCTATGTAGGTGAAATCACGGGAGAAAGTCCCATCTCCGTTGATTACGGGGCTCTCATGATTCATAAATTTCTTTACAAATAGCGGGATTACCGCTGCATAAGCTCCATTTGGGTCTTGCCTTCTTCCAAATATATTGAAATATCTTAAACCAATCGTGTTTAAACCATACGTTCTAAAAAAGTTCTCTGCGTATAACTCATTCACATACTTGGTAATCGCATAGGGAGATAAGGGTTTGCCTATCACATCTTCTACCTTAGGTAAGGCCTCCGAATCACCATACGTAGAACTACTCGCCGCAAATATAAAACGCTTCACTTCTGCATCTCTTGCTGCTACCAGCATATTCAAAAATCCGCCCACGTTTACATCATTGGTCGTAATTGGATCATTGATAGATCTAGGAACAGAGCCCAAAGCGGCTTCATGTAATACAAAATCTTGAGAGGCACATGCATTATGACAGGTAGCCAAATCTCTGATATCACCTTCGATAAGAGTGAAATTTGCATTCTCTAAAAATGGCTCAATGTTATGTTTATGACCTGTTGCGAAATTATCCAAACAGGTTACTTTTGCTCCGAGATCCAATAGAACCTCACACAAGTTGGAGCCTATAAAACCAGCTCCACCTGTGACTAATACTTTTTTACCTTTTAATTTTTCTTTGAATTGCTCAAACATAGTTGTAATTAAAGTCTTGCGTCAACCAATTCCTTACTCAACACACCCTTCACATCAAAAACCACCTGCTGATCGGATTTCCGAATATTCCAGCTTTTAAACTCTTTGTGACCAACTGCAAGTATCACTGCAGAATAATCTTCCAGAACTGGCTTTTTACCTCCATTGATAATCTCAATTCCATATTCATGTTTTACCTCTGCTGAATCAGCCCATGGATCATAGACACAAACATCCATATCAAATGATTTCAGTTCATTGTAGATATCAATCACCCTGGTATTCCGTACATCGGGACAGTCTTCCTTGAAAGTAAACCCTAAAATCAAAACTTTGGAATCGATCACTTTCAGATCCTTTCGCATCATCAACTTAATCACCTCGGTAGCCACATGCTTGCCCATGGAGTCATTGAGGCGTCTGCCCGCCAAAATAATTTCTGGATGATAGCCGAGTTCTTGTGCTTTCTGAGCCAAATAGAATGGATCTACGGAGATACAGTGCCCTCCAACCAATCCTGGCTTGAAAGGGAGGAAATTCCATTTGGTTCCCGCAGCTTCCAGTACCTCTTGGGTATCAATTTCCAGTAGGTTGAAAATCTTACTTAACTCATTGACAAAGGCAATATTGATATCCCGTTGGGAATTTTCGATCACTTTGGCAGCTTCAGCTACTTTGATCGAGGAAGCCTTGTGTGTACCTGCGGTGATGACAGACTTGTAGAGTTGATCTACGTATTCGGCCACTTCTGGTGTGGAACCGGAGGTTACTTTCAGAATCTTAGTTACCGTATGCTCTTTATCTCCGGGGTTGATGCGCTCGGGAGAGTAACCAGCAAAGAAGTCGGCGTTATATTTTAGCCCAGAAATGCGCTCCAGCACCGGAACGCACTCGTCCTCCGTCACCCCTGGATATACCGTGGATTCATAGATCACCACATCTCCTTTTTTCAATACCTTAGCAATCATCTCTGATGCCTTGATCATAGGAGTTAATACGGGACGATTATGCTTATCTGTAGGAGTAGGAACGGTTACTATATAAATATTGGCAGTAGATACGGGCATGATTGCATCAGTAATCAGCAAACCTTTTCCTTTCTCGTCTAATTCCTGACCCGTGAGTACCAAAACTTTCTTAAGCTCCTCGTCCGCTACTTCCAGAGTCCTGTCGTGTCCCTTTTGTAGTTGATCTACCCTTGAAGGATTGATGTCGTAACCAACAGTTTTGTATTTCTCGGCAAATGCTGCCGCAAGTGGAAGACCTACGTAGCCCAGGCCAATGATGGCTATCTTTGATTCGGTAAGATTGGTTAATTCCATGATTTCATTTTTTTATCTACTTACAGCTTCGCCCTTTCAGTCACATGACCTAGCGCAAAAAGCATAAAAAACCTTTTTACACACACCCTATCTATAAAAGCAGTGGTTTAAGATAGAAAAGTAGTTTTAATTTTTGGAATGCGATATTCGGGATAAATTGTGGGAAAAACTAAACACTCTGTGGAGTTTTTAATCTTTTTAGTACAATCTCGTACCAAGGCAATTAGGAAGTTTTGAGGTAAAGGATTCGAGATAAAGCTAATTGCTCAATTGACAGTGTTATTTCTTTTTAAAGAAAATAATTCTTTTAACTTCTATTCATTCTCTATGCCGAAAGCATTCTATTGCTCAAAAGTAATTTTGCTTGATGAATTGATCGGATGTAATCGTGATTAAAGTGTACCGAAAAGTCTGATGGATTTTTAAACTTTAAGCGATTACACTGTTAATCGAAAAGAGGATTAAGGGTTTAAAGGTTAACCTGCGTCGAGTAGCCCGAGACATTTTTTTAAACTTTAAGCGTTTCAACTATTAATCGAAAAGAGGATTAAGGGTTTAAAGGTTAACCTGTATCGAGTAGCCTGAGGTATTTTTTTAAACTTTAAGCGATTCAACTATTAATCGAAAAGAGGATTAAGGGTTTAAAGGTTAACCTGTGTCGAGTAGCCCGAGACATTTTTTAAACTTTAAGCGATTACACTGTTAATCGAAAAGAAGGCTACTCTGCCTGTCTAAAACCTCATGTCCACCTTCTACCAAATGCATATCTTTTTGTGTCAATCTAATATTCGAACTCATCATATCCTCTACCAGTCCCGCTAAATCGTATTCAGGCTTCCAGCGAAGTTTGAATAAGGGTTTGGAGTTAAGATATTCGAAAATCTGAGCTTTGAACCCTTCCATATCTCTCAGGGCAGGCCTTTCAACTCCACTTAGACCTTCAATACATCAATCCAAAGTGCCAGAGGGGGATAGTATTTAGGTATCCTCTTTCTATGTCGTCTTTGACTACGAATCCTTTTTCAGCTGTTCTAATTTGTTTTCCCCCTTTATCTTTCCCTCCCACTTCAAAATCCATTGCATCAATTTTAAAATCACCTAATGATGAAGACAATACTTGATGATTTACCTTCGATTGATTGAGAAAAAAGGTTTCTCTTACATTTCCTTTATTCTGATTATCAGCAGCTAGGCCATACACGAGGTTGGTATTATCCAAATACACTTTATCTACTTTACCCAAGGCTCGAACCCCTTCCGTTTGGCTTCTTAACTGGGCTATCATTCCAGCATCTTCCATATAGAGCAGGTAATCTGCGATGTTGTTTCTGCTTATGTTTAGCATTTCTGCCAGTTTGGTCATGTTGGGCTTAAAGGGTACGCTTTGTGCCACAATGGCTAACAATTGCTTTAATTTCCTTCCTGTTGAAACGTTCATTTGTGCATAGGTCGGGATATCTACTTCCAAGGTTTGGTTCACCACCTGCTGGAGTTTTAATCCAAAATCATCTTCCCTGGCAAATGGGTAATATCCTTTTTTTAGATAGTCATTAAACAATGGGAGTGGATGAGGGATTTGAGGACCATCAACTTGTTGATTCACAATTTCATCGATTGAATAGACTGGTACTGTGATCTGATGAAATAGCATCAAATATTCACGAAAAGACAGGCCCTGCATGGAGTAAACTACTGCCCTTCTGCTCAAATCGGAACTCCCTTTTTTAATATCAAGAATTGAGGAACCGGTAAACACCACTTTTAACTCTTGATGGTAATCGTAAATCAGCTTTAGTTCTTTTGACCAATCCGGGTATTTGTGAATTTCATCTATAAATAAATACTTGCCTCCAGCCTTTACAAAGTCGTTCGCCAGATCTGTCAAACGGTTTTTTGCAAAATAGAAATCCTCAGCTGTCACATAAAGTGTTTCTTGAATACTCAGATTCTTTTTAATATACTGTAAAATTAGGGTAGTTTTCCCAACGCCCCGCGGACCGATAAGTCCGAGTAATCGGTTTTGCCAGTTGATCTTATGGTAGGCATAGCGCGTAAATGCGGTATCTACTTGAGCAATTAACTGATTTGAGTATTGAAATAAAGGGTCCATTTAGCAATTTAATCCAGAAAGCTGGAATTACGCACTATGATAGTGCGATTTTTTCTATTTTTCGCACTATAGTAGTGCGATTTATGGTTTGGAGTTCTACCCACAGTGGATAAAAGGGGTTCGAGGTTCGGAGTTCAGGTTCGGAGTTTTACCTTAAAGATTTCTTGTGATACGGAGTTTTACGGAGGGGGCGCGGAGGAACACGGAGTTTTTTAAATTAAAAGTTACCCCTAAGATTATTTGCTAGATCACCCCTCATCATATCCTCCACTAATCCTTCTAAATCATATTCTGGTTCCCAACCGTTTGGGTTTTGAATTTGGGAGGATCGCCGAGAAGGAGGTCTACTTCGACAAGCTCAGCACAGGCACTTCGGTAGGGCGGAAGTAGGTGGGAATTACTTTTATCAGGAATCAGTTTGAAGTTCACCGAAATATCACCTGAGAGGTGAGTTGGATCAGCATTAACTACCGAACTTTTCAACTTAGAATTTCAAAGTTTATTTCGGGAGACCTATTTTTTTTAGCATTTGATTGGCTTTTTCAAGCTTCTCAGGAAAAAGTATCTGACCATCAAATTGATTCAAACTTGGATCAATTTTGACGATGGGTGTTTTCCTTTTTTTAAGATCAGTCAATAAATTACTTGAGTTCATCTTTTTTCAATTTGTTTGTTGTCTCCTTACCAAGAATCCTTCAGACTCAGTGTCGCGTCTAAATTTTTCCCAGCAATCATTTAGTTGCCCGTAAACCTCAAAGTCTTGATTCAACTCGTCAAAGAACTTTGCGATACCCATTCTATACCATCGAGTTCGAGATTTGTGCTTCCAATTAAATATACCCAAGAATCCGGATATTTATCTGTGAAGGCATAAACGGAAGCTGCTACGGTAGCAAGCACCTTATTTTTGTCTCCATAATCTGTAATTATCTTAGTATTTATGGTACTACCACGAATTTAATGGAAACGACACTTGATTATTTGATAGCAAGAATCTCTGGAGGATAGCATCCGGATGGCTGAGACTTGCGGGATTTTTGGTTTTGGGCTGCTTTACACGCCGTTAAGAAAATGACTTAGCTCCCGAGGTACGAGGGAGATCCAGTCATTTTTAGGTGGGCAAGGCAGCCCAAAATTCCGCTGTCTCCTCATCTCAAATCAATAAAAAAAGCCTCCAGCGGAAAGAAAAGGCCGAGGCGCAGGGTTTTTTGCCTGCCCGCCCGTGTGCGGGGTTACTTTTTGGCCGCCAAAAAGTGACAAGGATAAACCTATAGAAAATGGATTGAAGTGCTCAGAACGTTGAATCTTCGCCGTATTAATGAAACTTTAATAAAATAGGTATCCTACAATATTCTGTATAAGATAATTTTAAAGCCATACTTGCTTCTTCATTAAATTCAGGGTAGAACCGTATTTATAGGCCTGTATCAGCATTTTTTTTACAGAACGCCAAATTATAAACTCCCTTTAAATTGGTTGATTGATACGCTACCAATTTACCAAACTTACCCTCTCTTTCGAATTCGAAGTCATCAACTGTTTACTCGATGATAGCGGGTGTTTTGGTGAAATCATTTCAAATCAAGAACGTTTTATGGATTTTATCTAATCCTATTTTCCTATTCACAATCTCGCGTCCACCAATTCCCTACTCAACACACCCTTCACATCAAACACCACCTGTTGATCCGATTTCCGAATATCCCAGGCTTTAAATTCTTGATGACCTACGGCTAGGATTACTGCTGAAATGTTAAAGCTTAAATTGTTAAAGGTTAAATTGTTAAAGTCTGGTATCGATTAACAATTAACTCAGTAACGTTTAACTAAAAATAGGATAAGATGTTAAATTGGATCATGTAGTTTCGATGCTTTGAGCTTTATTTTCAATACAAAAACCCAAACAACCAGAGTGGTATTTTATTTCCATGTCCATACTCTAGCGTATCGGCTGCCACATAAGAGTTTGGGATATTCGAAATCTGTTGGACTCCTTTTCCTTTTCCACCTATTTCGAAGGTGTACTTCTGATTGATCAGGAAATCTCCGCGGTCGGTATAATCTACCTGATATTCATAACCCAGTTGATTTGCTAAGAAAGTCTCTCTCACTGCTCCTTTATCCGTGTTTGCAGGGGCAAGCGCATATTGAAAATTAGTGTTTTCAAGGAAAATCTTTTCAGGCTTTTGTAGCAAGCTGATTCCGGAAGAATCTTTATAAAGGTTTCGCGTCAAATTGGCCTCCTGAAGGAAGTAGAGATAGGCAGTAAATGTATTTCGGTTGATGCCTATCCGCGCGCTTAGCTTACTCACATTGGGTATGAATGGAACCGACTCTGATATAATCTGTAGTAGTTGCTTCAGCTTAGGTATGTAAGATACTTCCACTTTTCTCAAAAGCGGCAGTTCGATCTCTATCGTCATATTGATCACTTCCTCAAGTCGCTGATAATACAAGTCAGGTACTTCCTGGAAAAAGGGATAATATCCTGATTTGAGGTATGCGTCAAAATAGTGAAGCGGTTTCACCCTCGCATTTATTTCTCTGGCGATGGAGATGTGGTTGTTTAAGATTTGCTCCAATTTGTATTCATCAAACTTAGTACCTTGAGTTATTCCCAAATATTCCCGAAAAGATAGTCCCTGCATGGTGTAAATAATTGCTCTTCGGCTTAGATCTGCTCTACTATTTAGGATCTCGAGCAACGAAGAACCTGTGAATACCACTTGAAGCTCTGGATAATCATCATAGATGTTTTTTAATTCCTGACTCCAATTTGGATATTTATGTATTTCATCCAAAAAAAGATATTTTCCTCCTTGCTTCACAAAATCATCTGCCATCCCACTTAGCTTATTCTCTGCAAACCAGATATTATCCAAGTTCACATAGAGTGTAGACCGGTCGAGTGGCAGATTCTTTTTGATATACTGTAGTAGTAACGTCGTCTTCCCAACTCCTCTTGCTCCCTTGATTCCTATCAGTCTAGCTTCCCAGCGAATCCTTGAGATCAGGCTACGGGTGAAGTCCAGGGAAATAGAGTCCATTTTCTTATAGAATTTTTCGAAGAGCTCTTCCATTATTGCTTTGTTCAATAAGCAATTTAGGGTAATTTTTGCTTAGTCTGGTAAGTATTTATTAAAAGTTAAGAGTCAAATCGTTTAGGGTTAAAGGCTTTTAACGCATAACTGAACAACCTTCACTCTAAGGTATTTTTTTAAACTTTAAGCGATTCAACTGTTAATCGAAAAGAAGGCTACTCTGCCTGTCTGAAAATCTCATGTCCTTTCTCCACCAAGTGAATATCTTTCTGCACTAATCTGAGATCTGAAACCATCATATCCACTACCAATCCCGCTAAATCATATTCCGGCTTCCAGCCCAGTTGTGTGTTAGATTTTGTAGGATCTCCGAGTAATAGGTCTACTTCGGTGGGGCGGAAATATTTGGCGTCTACTTTTACAAGGATAGAGTTTAAGAGATTGGAGATTGAGAGATTGAGAGATTGACCAGTAGCATTCTTATATTTCTGCTCATCAATTGAATCTAAAATTCCTACTTCAGTCACTCCTTCGCCTTCCCAGCGAATTGTAAATCCCACATGGTCAAAAGCCATATGAACAAAGTCACGAACCTTAGTGGTTTTGCCTGTGGCGATCACAAAATCTTCTGGCTTCTCTTGCTGAAGCATCAGCCACATGGCTCTTACATAATCTTTGGCATGACCCCAATCTCGTAAAGCTTCCAAATTTCCTATATACAAACAGTCTTGCCTACCTAGCGCAATCGCTGCTGTAGCCATGGTGATTTTTCGAGTGACGAAAGTCTCTCCCCTTCGTGGCGATTCATGGTTGAAAAGTATCCCATTGCATGCAAACATGCCATAAGCTTCGCGGTAGTTTTTCGTGATCCAGAAACCGTAGATTTTAGCCACTCCATAGGGTGAGCGAGGATAAAACGGAGAACTCTCATCATAGAATCCTTGAGCGTTTTTGTTTTCCGGCAATCCACCATATAGTTCAGAAGTTGATGCTTGGTAAATACGCGTCTTCTTCTCTAAGCCTAAAATTCGAACCGCTTCGAGGATTCTTAGGGTTCCGATACCATCCACATTTGCCACATATTCAGGAGTTTCGAAGGAAACCTTTACATGGCTCATTGCACCTAAATTATAAATTTCATCTGGCTGCACTTCCTGAATGATCCCGATGATATTCATTGAATCTGTCAAGTCACCATAATGCAATTTAAAATTCACAGAATTCTCATGTTGATCCTGATACAGGTGATCAATTCTTTGGGTATTAAAAGAAGATGTTCTACGCTTGATCCCATGAACCATATAACCCTGTTCCAATAATAGTTCTGCCAAGTAAGAACCATCTTGGCCAGTAACACCGGTGATTAATGCTGTTTTCATTTTTTATTCAACGCCCTAGAAAGGCAAAACTGTTTTCACTTTCTTAAAATTAAATTTCTGAATTTCACATACCTATCAGTAAAAATCAGTTTCAGATAGGTGTCAATAAAAGATTTGAGACCCACAAGCCTCCCATTATGATAGGTCTTAAAGGAAATGTATTCAGAAATAGCTCTTCCTTTTACATCATGAGCTATTTTCCATCTTTCGCTCAAAGGTAGCTTTGGATCTGCCCAGTCTGTAGGAGGATTAGCCTCGCATTCTGCCAAATATTTTGAGGTGGTGTAGCAAGTAAAGCCAGCGGCTTTAGCGCGAACTCCGTAGTCAAAATCACCAAGGTAATGGGTATAAATTGATGAAATTATCCCTATTTTTTCTTCAATTTCTTTTGGAATCAAAACCAAGTTTCCATTAATGTAAGTCACTTTTTGAACCGCTCCATTTGGTGGAAGTGGTCTCATATTTTCATGGTGCCCTCCATAAGAAAACTCAACTGTACCGGGAATTTTACATGCGGTACTTAGAATTGCTGCGCTTCCTATTGACCTATATTCCCCAAGTAACTCTTTGAGGCCTCTTGGCAAAATAAAGGTGTCATCATTTAGCCAGAGGTAGGCATCAAAATCATCTGACTCTTTAGCAAACGACCAAGCTTTTCGCATTCCCCCACCCCAAAATAAACTGCCATTTCCTTTAGCGATTTTTACTTGAGGAAACTCTCGCTCGAGCATTTCACTAGTCCCATCACTGGAATTGTCGTCACACAAAAAAACTTGAAGACTTGTAAATTCAGGCAATTCTTGATCGAAAAGATTCAGTAAACAATGCTTAGTCTTTTCTTTTCTATTGAAACAAGTTAATAGAACTGCTATTTTAAAATTTTCTTTGATAAAATTTGGATTAATACGTGGAGAATTAAATTTTAACTTCTTTAAAAGAATTTTGGTTTTCTAAAAACCAATCATATGTTTCAGCAATACCTTCCTTGACCGAAATCTCACTTTTCCATCCTAAGGCTTCCATTTTGGACACATCCATTAATTTCCTAGGGGTACCATCTGGTTTTGTTGAATCCCAAGCAATTTGACCAGTATGACCCACCACCTCCTGAATCATTTTGGCCAATTGAAAGATACTTAAATCAATACCCGTACCAACATTATATAGATTATCTGGAAATACATTTTCCAAGGCAAACACCACCGCCTTAGCCAAATCAGTTACATGGAGAAATTCGCGCATGGGAGTGCCTGAACCCCATAATAAAACCGTTTCATTGCCATTGATTTTAGCCTCATGAAACTTTCGAATCATAGCTGGCATTACATGGGATGTTTCCAAATCAAAATTATCGAAGGAACCATATAAATTTGTAGGCATTAAAGAGATATAATCTTTACCAAACTGCTTACGGATAGCCTCGCAGGTTTTCACACCGGTGATTTTTGCGATCGCGTACCACTCATTCGTAGGCTCAAGAGTTCCAGTCAGGAGATACTCCTCTTTCAATGGTTGTGGAGCCAGCTTGGGGTAAATGCAGGATGAACCCAGGAAAATAAATTTTTTGACGTCGCTTTTTAATGAAAAGTCAATCAGATTATTTTGGATTTGCAGATTCTCCATCAGAAACTGATACGGAAATGAACTGTTTGCCAGTATCCCTCCTACACGCGCTGCTGCATCAATGACTACTTCTGGTTTTTCAGTATCAAAAAAATCAGCTACCGCAGATTGACTTCTCAAATCCAATTCCGTAGAAGTTTTTCCGATTAGGTGAGTATAACCCTTTGCCTCCAAGGCTCTCCAAATGGCTGATCCTACCATACCACGGTGACCGGCGATGTATATTTTGGTGTTGTTTGTCAAGAGATTTTTATTCTGTATTAAGGATTAATTGTTTAAAGGTTAAAAGATTAAAGAGTTAAACATAGAACGATTAATCTTTTATTAAATAAATTAGTTTCAAATGAACAATAGAGCTTGAGAAATTAAGGCTTTAGCTTGATATCATCTCTGAACTTTGCCTTTAAATCACTACTCGAACCAATTTGATATTTATAAAGGGCATTTAGCTTCTGAATGGTTGCATTATCTTTCATCTTTAAATAACTATATAACTCTTCGTTTATGTATTCCATATCAAATGCATAAGCGAGGTGGTCGATTGTCTCTAAAGCACTTGAAAAAGAAATATTTGTAAAATGTGCCTGATCCTTTAGGCTTGCTCTGCCAGATCCCTCAGCCAGGTTGGTAGCTATACTGGATGATGATCTTTTAATTTGACTGGTTAGTTCAAATTTTTCATCCGAAGGAAAAGACTTGGTAATCTTTTTTATTTCAACACGGAATTTACGTGCTAACTGATACACTTCAAGCTTCTCAAAAGAGTAGGTATAAAATTGTTTAGGAATCATACGTTCACATTAACTATTACCCCTTTAACCTTTAACCCCAAAACCTAATCAAACTAACTCTGGGCTATCATTTTCCAGCCTCTCAAACACCTTCTTTACATCCTGCGACTTTTCTCGCCTGAGAACTAAGATCGCGTCAGAAGTCTGAATAAGAAGCGTATTCTTTAAGCCAAGGAATTCTGTGTGCAGGCTTGTACCGATCACCATATTGCCTTTGGAATCTACTTGATGTCCTTGCTTTTTGAAGTGGGTATAGATAGACTCAAAGGAGCCCATATCTGTCCATGAGAATTTGGACTCAACCACCTTGATTTTCTTGGTTTTTTCCATCACTGCATAATCCACAGAAATAGAGGGGATTTTCAAGGAAAGTTCAAAATCAAGCTTACCAGCTAAAGCTGCATCAAATGCATCCTTAGACCTAGAATAAACCTCCGGTTCATACGCTTTCAACTCTTCCAAGTAAACTCCCGCCTGAAAGCAGAACATCCCTGAGTTCCAGAAGAAATTTCCGCTTTTCAGAAATTCTTCGGCAGTTTCTAAATTGGGTTTTTCCCGAAAACTCTTTACTTCTTCACCGTACGCCTCTATATAACCAAAGCCAGTTTCGGGGCTTCTAGGTTTCAACCCGAAAGTAACAATGCACCCATCCCTGGCAAGCTGAATAGCTCTATCCACAGCAAGCTGATAGTCAGCTCCTGATTCTATCAAATGATCTGAGGGGGTGACAAAAAGAATATCTTCAGGCTGCGTAGCGAACGCAGCAAATGCTATTGCAGCTGCTGTATTTCTGGGGCAAGCTTCAATTATCTCAGTATAGGTTAGGATGTTAGATTTTTCAAAATCATTTCTTGACAGTAAAAAGTTGTCTTTATTGCCAACCACCAAAAAGCTGTCACAAAATTTGGAATTCCGAGCTAGCGTTTTTTGAAAAAGTGTTTCCCCATCAAAGATTGGAAGATACTGTTTCGGTCTGCTTTTTCGAGACAGGGGCCAAAGTCTGGAACCAACTCCACCAGAAAGAATAACATTACAAATTTTCATAGTTGAAAAATTTTTAGAAATGATTAGTTATTAAAAATGCAGCTTCGCCCTTTCAGTCCCATTGAATACGGTAGGTTCGATTATGGTAAATTGAATTAATACTTATACCAAATCTCCTATTCTATTCTTGAAAAAACCTAGCAGGATGTATCAAAGCTCTCAGGTATTTTTTTATAATCTTTCCGAGAATTTTAAGTTAAAATATGCTTAATTTCAAAAATTAATGACTTTATCAACGCTTTTACAGCGTAAAGATAATCAACTGAGTAGTTTTTGTACTCAGTTTTTATGCAATTCTTAAGAATTTGTACACTACTTTTTTTGAAGTTCATGCTCTAAATTTTACTTCTTTATAGCATTGAGATCTTCGATCAGTGTCCAGTCCCAAATATGCCAGAAATGGCTATGACCAAAATTTTCAATCAAAAACTTCTCATTCGGACCAAAGTGAAAACATAAGGCTTTTGAGACTTCCTTCCCCTTCAATTGATCGATGATCTCCTGAGTTTCAAGAAGGCTGATAAAGGTCTCGCCGTAATCATAAATCCGGATGAAATGAGCAATTTTTTTGTCATTCAGAAAAAATGTGTAAATACTGCAAGATTTATCTCTTGATTTTTTAACGAAGCGTTTGACTTTAAGCTTTCCTTGCGGAATTTCTATAGAACAAAGTACTGTTGGGATCAAGTCATTAGCATTTAGGCAATCCATGGCAGGCAAATCCTTTTTTAACCCAGGGCTGGAATTTAAGACTGAGAAATTGGGATATTGAAATTCAAGATTCTTAAGCATACCAAATGGATCGAAAAGGATTGGCTTTCCTGCATATTTATAATCTACTCTAAAACCATTAATCATCTGAGATTTGGTTTTGTATCCGGTTAAAGCCTTGTTTAAAAAATTGAAAATTCTCATAAATAGTTAAATCTTTACTATTAAAAATTTGAAAAATTAGTTGCCAATTAAATAATAGTTAAAACTAATTAAAAAATTTAATAAACCTGTAATTAAATGTACAGGTTTATTAAATTTTTGTAAATCTGTTTGCAAAGAATGATTAATCCGGAGGAGTCGATTTTATTGGGCATTATCCTACCCAGATTTTTTTAACTATAGAAATTTTGATTCCAGCGGTTAAAGGCTTTTGAAAAATTAGATTGATTTAAAAAACCCTATTCAAAGACCAGAAAGTTTTATTAAAAGAGTTGTCCACAGGGAAGGTAGCTGCTGTTTGTTCTGCGTAATTACGCAACTTTTGTATTGAAAGAATTGGAGGATTTAGAAAAACCATCCCCATGGCAAGATTCTTATCTCTTATTCCTTTGAGATTTTCAAAGGCATTACTATGGATAAATTTCCCCCTTTAAAGTTGCTTAGGGACTTCAGAAAAGCTTATCCTGCTCTATTTATTAATAGGTATCTGAAAATTGAAATGCAGCCAATTTCACTGACTCCAACAAAATTGGCTGATCTCTATATACCTTCAAGATATTTTTTCGCAAAAATTTAAAAAGACATGTTAATCAGGCCTTCCAGAGAACCTCCATTACGAATTATCTCCTTCTCAAAGCACGCTTCCACCAAGGAAGTTGCACCTCTTCATGGTATCCATAGCTGTTGTCTCCATACCCATAGCCGTAGCCAGAGCCATAGCCGTAGCCGTACCCTTTATCGATATGCACATCGTTGAGAATACCATAAATCTTGGAAACGCCTCCTTTTTCTACTAGGTTATTTAGGATTTGTGTATTTCCCTTCATGGAGTACCCTTGACGGAATACAAAGAAATTAATATCAGAAAAAGCAAATAGCTCCTTGGTCTCTGATACCAAACCAACTGGCGGACAGTCAAAAATCACCACATCGTATGCATCCTTAATCTCTCGGATAATCTCTCCAAATTTCTCCTGCAATAGTAACTCTGCAGGATTTGGGGGGATAGGGCCGGAAAGCATCACATCTAAATGCTCATGATAACCTGAGGCTTTGACTACGTCCTGCCAAGGCGTATCAGAACTTAAGCAGGTACTCATCCCCTTGTCATTGGTTAGATTGAAATCTTCAGCAATTTTCGGCTTTCTCAAATCCAATCCGATCAGGATCGTTTTTTTACCCATCAATGCATAAACTGAAGCCACGTTAATAGACACAAATGTCTTACCCTCGCCGGAAATGGATGAAGTAAACAGAATAGCCAAATTCTTCCGGTTAGGACTCAAGTAAGACATATCAGCTCTCAGTGACCTGAAAGATTCTGTCACGGTTGACCTAGGATTGTTAAGTACTGGTACCGCATTTTCTGAGGTATTCCTCCCAATCATTCCGATTAAAGGTACCTTGATCTGATTTTCTAATTCCTTTGGATCTTCAATTTTGGTGTTTAAAAAGTCCTTCACCGTAATAAAACCAATCGGAAGAATCAGACCCAGGATCAATCCTATCAAAAGATTCAAACTTCGCTTTGGCGCAACTGGTTCTTGTCCAGCCTTTGCAAAATCCAATATGGAATTTTTGGGCATGTTGGCTGCCTTGGTGATTTCGGCTTCCGCCTTTTTCTGCAGGAGATAGATATAAATGTTCTCGTTGATCGAAAACTGTCGTTGGATTCCAAGTAGTTTTCGCTCAGTCTCAGGGAGAGAATTGATATCCCGTTCCAGCATTCGAATTTGGTTATTCAAATCTGACAACACATTTTCAGTATTACGAATGGCTGAATTCACATTTTCCTGAAGCGCTTTTTTAGTGTTTTGAATTCGGGTAGCATTTTCCCGTACAGCAGGTGCCTGGTCAGAAAAATTACTAGTCAACCGACTCCTTTCGGCCTGGAGTGTACTTAAGGATTCAACCAGAGAGTTCAGAAGAGGATCCGTGACACCTATTATAGATGGTGCGACCAAGTCAGTACTTTGGTTGCTGGACAAATACGTCTGTAGGGTTCGATAATATTTTAGATTGATATCTGTTTGGCCTTTATCTTTCTCCAAATCCTGCATTCGCTCAAAGATCACCGAGCCTTCCTCGGAAAGGTTAAAAACCTTATTCTCTGTACGGTATTTCTGAAGCTTATTCTCCGAAAAGCGAAGGGAATCCGAAATTCCGGTCAGCTGATCTTCGATAAATTGGATGGTACTTTCCGAAGCTCTGTTTTTCTCATTCAGCTCTCGGGCAAGGTACATCTCCATCACCTTATTGATGTAATTCTCGCCGAGTTTTCGGACAGGAGTCTCCAAACTTAAAGACAAGATGGAGGCTTGCTTATTGATTGGAGAAACGGCCAAATCTGTTTTAAACTTCAATGCCAGTGAGGGGGTATCTACAAAATTAAATAACAGGATATCTCCCGGAAGCCCAGAAACCTGGTTAACAATGAATGAATAGTTTTCCCCGGATATCACTTCTCCAAAGGAAAAAACAGTCTTTTGAAAATTTAATTCCCCATTAGGAGTCGTTTTATAGTAAGGATCGGCCGGATTGAAAACCCGAAATGCATCATCTTCTATTTCTAGTTCGAAGCTATCTTCGCTGAGGACTTCGACCCGAAACATGCCACCTACCAACTGTGGCTTGCTCCAATCTGTTGTAACCAAAAAAGGTGTTTTCAAATAGACTTGAGAAGTCGTCAATAAACCCTCTGCAAAGTATTGAACATTTAAGTTGAGCTCTCGTACAGACTCTTCAGCCAGCGTAAATGATTTCAAGATTCCAATTTCGTCTTCAATATTGCTTTTACACTGCAACATCCCCAGTCCACTTGACTCAAACAGATCCGTTCCCAGACTTGGCTTATCGTCTACCACCAACACGGTGGACTCTATTTTGTAAATATTAGTTGCATATCTATTGAAAAGAAACGCAAAGACTACTCCCAAAAACATACAAATGGCGATCCAATGCCAATACTGCAGGTAATTGAATAACAGCACCTTCAAATCAATCTCATCCTCTTTGTGAGGCATAAAAGGGGATTGAGGGTTTTGGGGATTAGGTGTATTGGTATACATAGGTGATTACTTCAATAGATTCAAGATCAAAGCCAAGGCGGTAATTGCAGAGATAACCAAAGCAAAGGATTGGGCCGCATTTTCCCCAGCACCGATTTCCCTCACCTTCATCGGTTCGGCATAGATTTGATCGTTGGGTTGAATGAAATAAAAGGGTGATTCAATCAGTTGGCGATCTAAAAGATCTAAGCGGTGGATTCTGGTGCCTTCGGGATATTGTCTGATAAGCAGGATCTCATTTCGCTTAGCCACGGGAGTGAGATCCCCGGCATTGGCAACCGCTTCAAAAATCGTCATTCGATCTTGGAGTACTACAAATTTGCCGGGTCTTCTGAATTCCCCCAATGCAGAATATCGAATTCCACCCAATTTAACTTTGACGTAAAGCTCCGATACCACGAGCGTTCTCAGCTTCTTCTCAATCTCCAGTCTGGCTTCGTCGATGGTCTTGTCCTTCACCTGGACTTCTCCTACGATCGGCAGGCGAATATTGCCATTCTGATCCACGGTGTATCCTGTCATATAGTATATATCTCCCCCACTCTGACCTGCTACTTGCATTTGCTGGTTATTTCCAGCTGCACTTTTACTATTAAAACCATTTTCGATCAGATCATCAATCGTCTGAACGTTCACGTCGATGATATCATTGTACTGAAGTCGATATTCCGGAATTACATAGGAAATCAATTCACCCTCGGGTATGGGTTCATTTCCCTGTAAGTTTTGCAGATAAATTATCTTTTCGTTTGAAACACAACTAAAGGCTGCAACAGCGAATAAAGCAAGTACAAGACCTCTCAAAGACTTCAGCATAGGTGAACTTTTTAATTCATTTAAGAAGGCAAATGTATGCAAAATAGCTTATTAGACTGATCGGTAAATCGATAATATTCCATTTCACAGTCCCTTTGCTCAGCTGATTTGCACAGATTTAATCAAATAAGTAGTACTAATTCTTATAATCCCCATTACTCTAATTTAGAAAGCCTGTCTCTTTCTCGGCTCAAATCCTCCGCAGTATCAATTGCTATTGGAAGATGATCGGTCTGAACCATTCGGATTTTATACCCATTCGACAAGAGCCTAAGCTGCTCTAGCATCTCTATCTGTTCCAATGCGCTTTTCTCGAGTTTCGTGAATTCCAACAGGACTTCCCTTCGATACCCATAGATCCCAATATGTTTCCAATAGTCAAAATCGGTCAAGCCATCCCGATCAAAGGGAATCCTTGCTCTTGAAAAATAAAGTGCATTGTTGAATTGATCTGTTACGACCTTGACATAATTGGGGTTACCTGCGTCCGCTGCACTTAACTTGCACATGAGCGTGGCGATTTGTACGGAAGCATCCTGAAAGCAAGCCACCAGATCGGTCAATGCCTTAGTGTCTTGGTTTGGCTCGTCGCCTTGCACATTTATGATAATATCGCCCTCCACTTCTAATAAGGCTTCTGCGATCCGGTCAGAACCGCTTTCATGGGGCATTTTACTTCGGAACACGTGCCCCCCAAGTTCCTCTATCTGTGTCGAAATGGCATCATGATCAGTTACCACCCAGACTTCATCAAAAACTCCAGTGGCCACGGTACTCAGATAAGTGCGCTGAATCACTGATTTGCCACCAAGATCCTGCACGAGTTTGGCTGGAAGCCTAGTGGAAGCATATCTGGCGGGGATGAGGGCGATGGTTTTCAAGGAACTTTTCGGTAATCGGTTGTAGGTTATCAGTTTTGGGTTATCAGTTATCAGCTGAGGGTTCCGCCGCAGCGGACAGGTGTCGGAGGCGTCATTTCAATCTTCATGATCGATCTCCATTCTCCTAATCTCTATTCTACTTTCTGTTGTCATTTTACCTCAAGACACTATTTTATTTTTAAGGTTTTTTTCAGCTTCTTCCACAAATTACCTGTTTTTTGTTTCTTCATGGTCTTACGTTTGTCATCCAGATCATCACCATAATAATTATACATGTACTTATTATTCTGTGAATAGAGATAGGTATTACCATAGCCATAGTTGTATCCCTCATAGTGATAGCCAGAATTGATGATGCCATTAAAAACCCCATATACATTTTTGACCTGCTTATTATTAAAGAGGTCATTAATCATTACCAGGTGATCTTTTACGGTATAATTCTGACGAACCACATATAGGTTGATATCAAATAAGCGCATCAAATCTATCGTCTCTGACACCAAACCCATCGGAGGCGTATCAAACACAATGACATCAAACTGAGTCTCTAAGTAGGCCAAAAACTCAATCAATCTAGGCGTTTGAAGTAATTCTGCCGGGTTTGGAGGGATCACTCCCGAGGGCACAAACCATAGATTCTCATGCTCAGTCTTTAAAATAATCTTATCCGCCTCCACCTTGCCGATCAAATAGGTAGAAAGCCCAATCTTGTCCGACTCTCCAAAGTACGATGCCAATTTAGGTCTTCGCAAGTCCCCACCTACAACGACTGTTTTCTTTGAACCCAAAGCCATAGCAGAAGCCAAATTGAGTGAAGTAAAAGTCTTGCCCTCGCCGGAAACTGAGGAAGTCACCAAAATCTTCTTGGTGTTTTTACCAGCTGCTAGATAGGTGATTGCAGATCGAAGCGATCGGAAGGACTCAGCAACAGCAGACTTCGGGTGCTGAAGTACGACCATGTTGGTGTCTTTTTCGCTGTAGCCAACTATTCCCAACTGAGGAATCATGAAATGCTTTTTCAGATCGCGCTGATCTTTGATACTATCATCAAACATATCTCGCACGATTACAAAACCGAATGGAATTAAGAATCCCAATAAAATTGCCAAACCATAATTCTGTTGCTTTTTCGGGAAGACCAAGGTGCCTCGCTTTGCGTAATCCAAAATGGTATTATCAGACACATTGGAAGCTCTAGCGATTCCGGCCTCCGCACGTTTTTCGAGCAAATAGGTAAATAGCGATTCGCGAAGCTTAAATTCTCTGAAGATTCCCGTGTATTTTGATTCGGACTCTGGCAAAGTCGCAAACTCAGCGTCATATACTTTAATCTCCGCTTGGATAGTACGCTTCTTTTTCTCTGTATTTGAGATCAAATTCAGCACGTTTTCAAATAGTGCATCCTGAATTTTCTCCATCTGCACATCAATTTTCAAGACTTCGGGATGTTTTTCATTGACTGTGGCTAGGAGCTTCCTTCGATCTTGGGACAGCGTAACCAAAGTTTGGATTAACCCATTCAATAAAGGGTCTGGAACACCAATCACAGAGGGAGCGATCACATCTGAAAAATCCTTACTCTTCTCCTCCATGTAGGACTTAATCTGATTGAAATAATCTAACTGATAGTCTATCTCAACATTCATTTCATCCAGCGTATTCATCTTTCCCAGAATATTGGAAAATTCAGCAGAGATGTCCAGGAGTTTGTTTTCTACTTTGAATTCTTGAAGTTCCCGCTCTTTTTCCTGCAGCGAATCCTGCAAAAACCCCAATTGCTCTTCGATAAAGGCCAAGGTGTTTTCCTGAATCCGATTCTTTTCTCGCAGGTCATAGCCGATGTATGCAGCCATAAGACTATTGATATAGTCCCTCCCCTTCTCCACTACTTTGGTGGTGGTACTTAGGCGAAGTACCGAGCTGTAGTCATTCTGAAGGATTACTTGCACAGATTTCGCGTACATATCCTCTAAATCTACTGGATTGACAAGCTTGAAAATTATCGACTCATTGATTCTTGCAGGATTGGTTAGGTTTACTGTGAATTTGGATCGACCAGTTTCGATGGGCTCTCCAAAGCTGTAGGTCTTATTATACAAGGCATCATCCCCTGCTGCCATGGCAGAGTTGAAGTCCATCAAACCAGATTCCTCCGGAAGAATTCTGAAGTTAGTTTCCGATAGAATAATCAATTCCAGTGGAGAATCTGAGACTTGCACATGATTCCAGTCTACATCAATTCGAATTGGGGATCGATCATACAATTCGATGGGCTTGATGGTGGTTTTGGCATAATACTCCACATCAAAGTGAACCATAGCTAAAGCTTCACGAGCCAGCCCTTTGGATTTTAGGCGTAGGATGTCATTCTCCAAGTTTAAGCCGGATGAAAAAATATTGGAGCGATCCATGATCTTAGCTTCGGGAGAAGTATTGGTTTTGATCAGCATCGAACCGCTGACCTCATATTGATCCACCGTATATCGGTGAAACAAGAAAGTCCCTACTACCAAAAGACCTATAAAGAACGCATACCAAGGCCAATAGCGAATGTATTTGGCGACGACGTATCGGATCTCTAATGCTTTCTCCTCATTATCCAGCTGACTTAAATCTAATTTCTCCATTTCTTAATTACCCACTAACAGATTGATCATCAACAAAGCTGAAGCCAAAAGTCCTCCAAACAGGGCCAAAGAAGCAGTTAAATTATCTGCTGTACCGATTTGCCTGATTTTCATTGGTTCCATATATAAGATATCGTTTGGCTGAATAAAATAAAAGGGACTAGCCAGCAACGCTCGGTCATTTAAATTGATCTGATGAATTTTACTCCCTCCTTCATATTGCCTGATGATAAAGAGTTGGTTTTTCTTACCCAATAGCGAAGTCTCCCCACTACTAGCCAGCGCATCAAAAATGGTGGCGCGATTTTTAAAAATAATCTTTACTCCCACCGAGTTAAACTCCCCCAAAGTCGTATACCGAATTCCAGCCATCCGCAATTTGACGTAAACCTCCTCCTTGAAAAAGGAATTAATTTCCTTTTCTACTGTCACTTTAGCTTCTTCTTCGGTCAGCCCTCCGATCTTGATTTTTCCCAATTTTGGCACTTCCACATTCCCCTCCTGATCAATGGTATAGCCAAAAAAGTAAAGGGGATCCGAACCTCCGCCTCCACCTCCACCACTCATTCCACCCATGCCACCCATTCGCTGTGCGTTTTGGAAGGAAAAAGCCTCGGTTAATTCTGCATCTGAGGTAGCAAAATCGATCTCCACCATATCAAATGGTTGTAAGATGTACTTATAATCTACCGTGGCATACGGAATAAATTCATCCAAGGCAATGGGCGTATTATCCGGCAAATTCTGCAGGTAGGTGATGCGCTTATTACTGATACAGCTACTGGTCAATAAAACCAAGGCAACTAAATACAGGGTGTTTCTCATGTTTTTCGTTAATGAAAAAAATTTAGCCAAATATAGAAAAATTGTTTGTAAGCACTTCTTTTGAGTAATACGGCTCAAAAGAAGTAGGCCTTCGCGAGATAAACTTCGTGAGATAGGCCTTCGGCAAGATATACTTCGCGAAATAGGCCTTCGGTGAGATACGCTTTGCGAAATAATTGATAAGTCCATCGGATTTCTCCATGCGCAACGAAAGTCTATTTCCACGCTAACTCATTTGTCCCTAAATTACCTAATCAAATACTTCAAAAATGATCATCAGAAAAGCCTCAGATTCTGACATCCCTCAAATCATAGAACTCCTACGGGTTTCCTTAGGGGAGTCCATGATGCCTAAGTCAGAAGCACTTTGGCGATGGAAGCATCTAGACAATCCTTTCGGAGCTTCGCCTACTTTGGTCGCATTGGATCAGGATCGAATTATCGGGGTCAGAACTTTTTTAAAATGGGAATTTGCCGAAGGAGCTAAACGTATCCAAGCTTGCAGAGCGGTAGATACTGCCATTCACCCTGATTATCAAGGACAGGGTTTGTTTAAAAAATTAACGTTGGAACTGATCGAATCCCTAAAAGAAGAAGGCATCGAGCTGATATTCAATACTCCGAATAGCGTCAGTCTTCCCGGATACCTGAAAATGGGCTGGGAAAAATGGGGTAAACTGCCCTTGAAACTCAATTTTCATTTCCATCAAGGCGAAAATAAGCATCCTATCAATCCTGAACCTTGGAGTCAAATCGAACCTGTTATTTTTGAACTAGAACAACAAAAGCGACCGGCGAATGAATTGAATACTAACCTGATACCTGGATACTTAGCCTGGAGGTATAGTGATTGCCCCCTTTTCCCCTATCATTTTATTTCTGATGGGGATTCTTATGTACTATTCTACCGAATCAAAGAAGGGAAAATGGGGAGAGAGTTGCGAATTGCAGATTTCTTGACAACAAGGGAGCTATCAGCACACGAAAAAAAGGAAGTTCAGAAAAAATTGAAGAAGATTGAAAAATTGGCGAGAGCTCGATTTACCTCCTATTCCGGCCTGAAACTTACTATTGAAAAAACATTGGATTTGGGGATTTTACCGATTGTTCCCATGGGTCCGATTGTAACCCTTCGGCAAGTCAATCCTGCACTCAAGCCACTGGATCTCAATTGGAATTGGAGCTTAGGGGATTTGGAAGTGTTTTGATCGGTTCCGGCGCGGCGGACGGGTGTCGGGTGTCGGTTCTGGGTTGTCGGTTGTCGGTTCCGCCACGGCGGACAGGTGTCGGTTCCGCCACGGCGGACAGGTGTCGGGTGCCGGTTCCGCCACGGCGGACAGGTCTGTGTTCCGCCACGGCGGACAGGTGTCGGTTCCGCCACGGCGGACAGGTCTGGGTTCCGCCGCAGCGGACAGGTGTCGGTTCCGGCGCGGCAGACAGGTGTCGGGTGTCGGTTCTGGGTTCCGCCACGGCGGACAGATGTCGGTTCCGCCACGGCGGACAGGTGTCGGTTCTGGGTTCCGCCACGGCGGACAGGTGTGGGTTCTGGGTTGTCGGTTGGCGGTTGGCGGTTCCGCCGCGGCGGACAGGTCTGGGTTCCGGCGCGGCGGACGGGTGTGGGTTGGTGGATATTTTTAGCACCAGAGGTGCGGTTTGATAAGAGCTGCTTTAGCAGTCATTGGTCTTCGGACATCAAACAACGGTCTTTCCCGCCTTTACTCGGAATTCATCACCGATACTTTTCATGCTCAGTGATTGCATTCCATACTGATCCTGCAAAGACTTATAGTGTGTAATCAAGAGCTCCAATTCCTTCATCGAGGCCTTTGGATCATTCCCGAAATTATGCGGATGCCACCAAAGATGATAGTACTCTCCATTTCTAGCGGCATACTCCATTTCTCCAATAATTCTACTTAGACGCTTACTATTAAATAGACTATTGGAGATCGAAAATGGCCTCAATATCCGAGAGGCAGGAATAATTAACGGCTCATTTGGAAACTGTTGGATCTCCTCTCTTCCATAAGAAGTTCGCTCCCCAACTGAAAAGAAAAGGTCTGCAGACCTAAAAATCTTCTTACTCAAATCCTCATGCTGCGTTTCCTGCCAAAACCAATTTTTGGGATTTCCACGAACCTGCTGATACCCTTCCTCCAAACAAATCTTCAAATACAATTCATTGATATGATTTCTGGGAAAAACGAGCGATTCCAGTTGGGTATTGAATTTCTCCAAAGCAATCCGCTGAGTAGCTTTCAAGTCTTCCCTGAATTGTTCTGGACTTTGGCCCCGCATCAAGGTGTAATAATGGGCATAGGAATGTGAACCCAACTCCTGCCCTGGAGTATCCAAAATCTGCTGGATCAATTCCGGTGCAAAATGAACTTCCGGCCGAATCCCATGATCCTTTGCCCAGGCATAAGCGGAGAGTTTCCGATCCCGATAAGTAGGCAAATAAGCAGGTGAATAGGCCGCCCATTCTTCCTCATTTGCTGCAAAAAGCATTCCCACTGTCGCCCAAGTCGCTTGGATATTAGATGCTGCAAATAGCTCCAACATCTCAGGAATAATCCTTCGCGTATTGCGGAAATAAAGGGGATTATAGTTGGCTCCTACCTTATCAAATATTCCCCAGAGGAGTTCGAAGTCGAGGCTAATTGTGAGCGTTCCGCGGGTCATGAGATTGGGAGATTTGGAGATTGGGAGATTGAGAGATTGAGAGATTGAGAGATTGGGAGATTAGAGATTGGGAGAATGGAGATTGGGAGATTATGAGATTGGGAGATTGGGAGATTAGAGATTGGGAGATTTAGAGATTGGGAGATTTAGAGATTGGGAGATTTAGAGATTGGAGATTGAGAGATTGGGAGATTGAGTGATTGGGAGATTTAGAGATTAGAGATTAGAGATTGGGAGATTGGGAGATTGGGAGATTGAGTGATTGGGAGATTAGAGATTGGGAGATTAGAGATTGGGAGATTAGAGATTGGGAGATTAGAGATTGGGAGATTAGAGATTGGGAGATTGGGAGAGTGGGAGATTAGAGAATACGAGATTTGGAGAATAAGAGACTGGAGAATAAGAGACTTGGAGACTGGAGAATAAGAGCCACGATAATTATCGGGGGAAATTCGAGATTGGGAGTTCCTTTAAGCGTCTGGAAGAGCGTAAGATATTCGATTCGAGATGGCTAACGAGAGACGAAGTAAGATTAATAGTTATCTTTTTGACAAATTTAGATGTTCTCGCTTGAGGTAGAAAATAAATCCATTTAAAACCTTCAAGGATTCTAAAATTTTGATTTTGTAAGACTGGAAAATTTCATTTGAAATATATCCTTCATCTCTGGCTTCAATTAAATGGTCCAACAGTTCAGAAATTGAACCCCTAGCGTTATAGTAGAATTTATTACTATCTAGATAATGAAATCTACCCCAGCCTTCTGCAATATTTGCTGTCGATGACCTAGCAGCACGAATAATCTGAGATCTTAACTCGTATTTTTCTGAGGAAGGAATTCTTATTATTACTTCAGACTTCAGCCCAATTTTTAACTGATACGCTAATTGCCAGCATTTTAAATCTTCAAAAGTCTCAGCTCGTTCCATATACTACTCAAAACGTTTGAACTAATATATCTAAAAAATAAATCCAAACCATTTATTCTCTCATGAAACAAACCTAAGGTAGCTATCAGTGCTCCAATTCTCCCACTCTCCATTCTCCATTCTCTCAATCTCCCAATCTCTCCCATTCTCCACTCTCCCATTCTCCCATTCTCCCATTCTCCCATTCTCTAACTCACCCCCTCCGCTTCTTCAATCCTCTTCCGCTCTTCCTCCACTATTCGGTTGAAAATCTCCCCTCGCTTCTTGACCCGATTTGTTTTTTGCCAGTCCATAAAGGCGACGATCACAAAAAGCATAAAGTACATGATCTGGGATTTTTGACGGATAATGATTCCAAGATTGGACATCACAAAGGTCATCGAGATCGAAATGGAGATAAATACCACCGCCGACATCTTTACCATCGCAGGAGCTATTCTTATGTATGTTATAAAGTCTTTTCTGATAATCTTGCTAAACATATAAATGTAAAGTGCATTCTCCATCGAGACAATCAAACCAATCACATTGGGAGAATCAATAAATAGCGGTCGAAACCAAAAAGTAAACAGCTTAAAAGGTAAGCTATAAGAGGTCATATCAACCCCAGACCCCGCTGATGCTAAGCGACCCGCATTCAAAGCAGATTCCTCTTCAAAGCTTTCTACCAGGTTATTTGGATCATATCCCAAATAGACAATCAAATCCTCATAGACATAGATACTCATCCCGATCGCAAAGAATACCACCAAGTATTTCTGATATGTTGGGACTTTTTCCTTACCTAGAATAAAGCCGACTCCCATTCCAATCAAGATCGCAAAAAGAATATGGGGTCGAATCATATAGGTCAAAAAGCTCCCGAAGGCAATATGCCCAATTCGTTTAGCAGGCCAGGAAAGCCCATAGATCAAAAAACCAATCCCGGCAAAAATAATTGCCCCCTTCCCTAAAGAAGCGGTCCAGAAGTGCATATTCGGCAAAAACATAAAAATCGTAATGGCATCCCAACCTTCGAATTTTGGATTAAAACGAAGATTTTCCTTAAAAAAAAGGTAAAAATAAATAAAGCCCCAAAATCCCAACCAAGTAGTCAGGAACATCATCATATCGTAGTTGAAGCCAAACCACCTTACAAAAGGAAAAGCCATCCACTCCACAAAATCGGTCCCCGCCGAAAAAGCATCAAACCAATTCCTCCATAAATATTTGGTGTTGTTATAGTAATTAACAGAATCCGATCTGTTGAGCTGGGCATAGGTCCAATAGACTAAGCCAAAAAACATATGGTACCAGTACATCTGGTTGAGCAATCCAGCTTTCACCCACTTATGCTCCCGCTGTAGGTTGCCCAGGATGGGTTGGCTTATGCCAAAAAGAATCAATATGAGAATTACTGCGCCGAGCATATTACGTCACTGCGAAGGAGGAATGAGATTCAGATTTGACCAGTTTAATTCCCCGACTGAAGCAGTCTGTTTCAGTGAGTTCAATACAAAAAATTGCTTCGAGTTTGTAAATGATCATCCTAGTAAAAATCTAATTAAAGCACTCGTAACCACAATTATCCAGCTGATTGAGACGGTATGAATTAAAACAAAATCAATCATTCAATAATCCTCCATATAAGTCAAGCCATTCAGGATTCATCCCATGAATCAATTTTTCCTTTTTGATTCGGCTACCCGCTTTCAATTGTTTTTCTCTGGAAATTGCCTCTTCAATGTTATGGAAGTTTTCAAAGTAAACCAATTTGTCTAAGTTATACTTTGCAGAAAATGAGGTTCGATGTAATTTCTCCTTGTGTTCCAAAATTCTTCTAATCAAGTCATTTGTAACTCCTATATATAATACTGTGTTATTTTTATTTGTCAAGATATATACTGAACCACCTTTTTTCATAAGTTATTGATTAAGAATAAAAAAAATCTGAAAGGGTATGCACCAATCACCCCGACTGAAGCAATCTGTATCGTCATTGCGAAGGAGGTTAGAGAATTATGCTTTATTGAAGAATTTACCCGACTGAAGCAATCTGTATCGTCATTGCGAAGGAGGTTAGAGAATTATGCTTTATTTAAGGATTTTACCCGGTAAAAGCATGTTTGCGGTTAATCCTCGCAATGACGCTTCGGATTGTATCGTCATTGCGAAGGAGGAAACAAAACTCAAATGGTAAATCCCAATCACCCCGACTGAAGCAATCTGTTTGTTATCTGCTACCATCATTCAGATTGCTTCGGATTGTTTCGTCATTGCGAAGGAGGTTAGAGAATTATGCTTTATTGAAGGATTTACCCGACTGAAGCAATCTGTTTGTTATCTGCTACCATCGTAAGGATTGCTTCGGATTAGAATTTACCCGGTAAAAGCATGTTTGCGGTTAATCCTCGCAATGACGCTTCGGATTGGATCGTCATTGCGAAGGAGGTTAGAGAATTATGCTTTATTGAAGGATTTACCCGACTGAAGCAATCTGTTTGTTATCTGCTACCATCATACAGATTGCTTCGGATTGATTAATTCTCTGCTTGAGGAGACCCTATTCTCAATCCTCGCAATGACGCGACGGACAGGCGCAATGACGTTTCGGGCTCAATGACGGGCAATTACGGAATCATACACCCCCTCCAACTCCCTCACCATCCGCTTCATACTGAATTTCTCCACCACTCGCGCTCGGGCAGCTTTTGCAAACTGGGAATGTAGCGCAGGATCTTCCAATAGCTGAACAGCAAAATCTACTAAGCCTTCATAGGCATCAATTCCGGTCAAGAATCCCTGAACCCCATGCTGCACCATCTCTCCAATTCCTCCTGCACTGGTCGCCACTACGGGCACTTCACAAGACATTGCCTCGAGCATGGCTATCGGCAAGCCTTCAAATTCAGAAGTACTCATGTAGATGTCCATTATCGATAGGTAAGGAATCACTTCCTTCTGCACGCCTACCCAATGAAAGTTTTGCTGCTTTCCGGATTTTTCAATTTGCGCGATAATCCGCTCCCTCCAGTCACCATCACCTACCAATAAAAAATGTGTTTCAGAGCATCGCTCCAAAATCTTCAAAGCCAAGTCCACCCAGATCCAAAGCCGCTTCTGCGATCGAAATACGGCGACTTTGCCGATTACTTTTGCCGCCTCTGGAATACCAAGTTGAGATTTGAGATTGGGAGATGGAGAGATTGGGAGATTGGGAGATTGAGAGACTGAGAGATTGGGAGATTGGGAGATGGAGAGATTGGGAGATGGAGAGATTGGGAGATTGGGAGACTGAGAGATTGGGAGATTGGGAGATGGAGAGATTGGGAGATTGGGGGATTCGGAGATTGGGAGATTGAGAGATTGGGAGATTGGGAGATTGGGAGACTGAGAGATTGGGAGATTCGGAGATTCGGAGATTCGGAGATTCGGAGATTGAGAGATTGGGAGATTGGGAGATTCGGAGATTGGGAGATTGGGGGATTCGGAGATTGGGAGATTGGGAGATGGAAAGATTGGGAGATTGGGAGATTGGGAGCCCCCATCGGGATTCTTTTCTCCATTCTCTATTCTCCATTCTCCATTCTCTATTCTCTTTTCTCCATTCTCCATTCCCTTTTCTCCATTCTCTTTTCTCTTCATCTCTTCATTATTAAAAGGGACTGAAGCGCTCTTTTTATCCTCTGACATCCTTCTAAATACCTCCGTATTCACCCCATTCTGAATCACCTTCACTTTCAATCTTCCTCCTCTTCGGTAAGGATCAAAAATAGAATTCAGCTGCATGGAAAGTGCCACTTCATTGGAAACTGCTATGGCCACATCCTGGTGTTTGAAGGTAACTCGGTTGCCCCAATACGAGACTATATTGTAGCGATCCCAAGTATTATGCTCGGTATAGACGATGGGAATCTTAGTTTCTTTCCCTACAAATCGTGACAGAATCCCAGCCCAGGGTAAATGCGCATGAATAATATCGATCTGGTTTGCTGCAACAAATTCTCGCACGCGTTTTACCTGAAAAAACAAACTCAGATTACCGGCAGGAATAAGTTGCACCTGAATTCCCGCCGCTTCCAGCTCATCCACGATATTATTCTGCTGATGGTAAAAATAAAGGCAGTAAAACTCAAAACGATCCTGATCATGAACCAAGGCAGTTTCAGGAATCAGTTTTTCTGCTCCCCCTCGACCGAGGGATTTGATGAGGTGGAGTACTTTTATTTTTTTATTCACTTGATTCGTCATTGCGAAGGAGGAAACAGAATTCAAAGGGTACGCCCCAAGAATCCCGACTGAAGCAATCTGTATCGTCATTGCGAAGGAGGTTAGAGAATTATGCTTTATTGAAGGATTTACCCGACTGAAGCAATCTGTATCGTCATTGCGAAGGAGGAAACAAAACTCAAATGGTAAATCCCAATCATCCCGACTGAAGCAATCTGTTTGTTATCTGCTACCATCGTAAGGATTGCTTCGGATTAGAATTTACCCGGTAAAAGCATGTTTGCGGTTAATCCTCGCAATGACGCTTCGGATTGGATCGTCATTGCGAAGGAGGAAACAAAACTCAGAGGGTACGCCCCAATTACCCCGACTGAAGCAATCTGTATCGTCATTGCGAAGGAGGTTAGAGAATTATGCTTTATTGAAGGATTTACCCGACTGAAGCAATCTGTTTGCTATCTGCTACCATCGAACAGATTGCTTCGGATTGGATCGTCATTGCGAAGGAGGAAACAAAACTCAGATGATACGCCCCAATCACCCCGACTGAAGCAATCTGTATCGTCATTGCGAAGGAGGTTAGAGAATTATGCTTTATTGAAGGATTTACCCGACTGAAGCAATCTGCTACCATCGAACAGATTGCTTCGGATTAGAATTTACCCGGTAAAAGGATGTTTGCGGTTAATTCTCGCAATGACGCTTAGCATACAATCCTCCCGCCACGGCGGACAGGCGCAATTACACCAGAATAAAACCCCTCAAACTGTCTTGCGATTTTCTCTATGGTATAATCTGTACTTACCAATTGGAATGCTCGTTCGGTGATTTGATTTTTATCTGTATCCGTCAATTGAAGAACCTGATCGATCGCTTCAGCAAATGCTTTCTGATCTCCAGCAGGGATCAACCAACCCGTTTGATCTGTCAACACTTCGGAGATCCCTCCAACATCATAGGCTATCACAGGTACTTTGCAATACATGGCCTCCAAAATTACTGCCGGCAGCCCTTCAATTTTTGAGGGCATCACCACCGCTTTTGCTTGGGATAATATGGGGAAAATATTTTCCTGATTTGGAATTAGCCTCACCCTAGACTCCATCCCGAGTGCTTTAATTTTTTCTTTGAGGCTTCCCGCTAAGGGTCCTGAGCCTAAAAAAATCAATTGCAATGAAGGGTGTTTTTCAACCACTGAGTTGAAAATAGCTAACATTCCCATCGGATTTTTCTCCTGAACCAAACTCCCGGTAAAAAGTAAATACTCCCCACCAATCTGTTTGTCACAGATCATTTCACACTTTTTAGCAATGGATTCTGGATCTATTCCTATTGGCAATCGCTCAATCAATGGTACCGGAAACAACCTTTTAAAATCATCCATCGAAGCCTGTGAAACTGAGGCAACCCCGGTCACTTGCTGCATCAGTAATTTATTAAAGAGCATTGCCGCTTTTCCCCGAATAAAGAGACTCATCTGATTCGCATTGCGATAGATTAGTGGAGTGCTCCATTTATAAAACAGTTTGCTGAAACTTGCAAACTTGAGCGTATCTGATGCATTTGCTTGAATAAGATCAGGCTGAAAATCAGCAATAATAGTGGATAGAATCTTCCATCCTTGCCGATCTACCATTCTTCTACTATGATTCCTACCCAGGGAAATCGTCTTACCTGAAAAAGGTAAAACCGCCTCCCCATCATACAGCGCAATCAAGAGCAATTCATGGCCAAAACCCTGAAGTTGCTCCGACAATTGTGCTGCGAAAATCTCAGCTCCTCGGCGCTGCTTTTTAGTAATCAGCTGGATAATTCTCATTTAAGCTTTATTGAGTGAAAGAATGGCTTGATAAAAACCCACATATTTCTCCGCGACTCCTTCAATTAGGTACTGTGTTTTGGCAAAATCTTCGGCTCGATCCAAAACTGCATTTAACTGCTCTAATTCCAGTGAACAAACTTTCTCAATTGCCGCTACAAACCCGTTTTCATCTCCTGATTCTACCAGCCAACCAGTTTTCCCCGCTTCGATTAGTTCAGGAATTCCACCTATTGCATGGGCAATTACCGGAAATCTATTCAGAAAAGCTTCGATCAATACCGCAGGAAGTCCTTCTAGTATACTGGGTAAAATGATAATAGAATTTTCAGGAATGGATTCAAATGGAGCAGTTAAAACCCCTTTAAAATCCACCTGACTGGAAAGTCCATTTGAAACAACTTTCGCAGCAGTCGAAGCTTTTAGCGGACCATCTCCGATCAAAATCAAGGTAGCATCCGGTCTATGTGCTAGGAATTTCTTGAAAATCTGTAACAGCCCAACATGATTTTTCTCGAAAGAAAATCCACCTATATGCACCAAAACAGGATGATCAAGAGCGGGATTTTTTGGTTGATCCAAAGAGAATTTTACCCCAACAGGAATGACTGAATGCAAGCGCTCGAACCTAAAGATTCTTTGAAAATCAATTTTGGAATATGCACTTACTGCCACTACTGCATCGATTTGATCATAACACCATTGATTGAACCGTCTTACCATCGGAGAGGTAATGTACTGACTGATCACGCTCCCATTATAAAACACGGTTTTGGATTTCCAGCGGAATAAAAACTGAGAAAAAACCAAATACTTCAAGGTATCCCCTCCCATGGCCTGTACGATATCAGGCTCAAAGCTAAGAATCTCCTTGGCAAGCTTTCGCCATGCCCGAAAATCAAAAAAGCTCCTTTTATCCTGCTGACTGAGCACTTCTATTTCCCCTAAAAAAGGCATCTCAAACGCTCCATCAAAGAGCGCAAACACACGAACGGTATGGCCCATCCGGGTAAGCTCCTGAGCCAAGTCGCACGCAAAAATCTCTGCGCCTCTAGCCTGTTTTCGCTGAATTAGAAAAACGATTTTCATCTTCTGGAATAGAAATCCAAAAAAACCTTTCCTCCTAGTTGGTTAACTGTATGAACCCCAAGAGCTCCTTTTACGCCATCGGGGGAGATGGATCCAAGGGTCTCTTCCTGGTATTCTGTCTCATTTAGCTTTATTATTTCTCTAAAAATCACCTGATGGCCATATCTTAATCCTGAATCCTGCGCTGGTCGAATAAGTCTTTTTCCCTCCAAAAAAATTGCTCCCGCTGGTCTGGAAAACCGCACGTCTGAAACTATTGGGTTTAAGGGATGCTCCTGCCAAACGGGAGTATGAAAATCGGTACACCAATACAAAAACAACTCATCAAATGGAGAAATCCCTGGATGACGCCGCTGATTAATAAATAACCAATACTTATTCTCGTACTTAAAAATGGTTGGGTCATATCCTTCAAATGGGAAAAAGACTTCGCCTCTTGCCCACTCATAGGGAAAGTCCGTTGCGCGATAGCGGTAGATCTTGCCATGTTCTGCCGATTCTGGAATTAGAAAATGCTCCCCATCCTGCTGGGTGCCAAAAGGATACGACAAATGCCAATCTTCTTCCAAAACTAACCGCTGATCAACCAATCCGTTTTCAGTCAATTTCCCGCACCCAATTCTCCCCTTCTGCTTTTTCTTATCAAACTCTTCATAAAAAAGGAAGGTGTCACCATTCCATTCCACTGGAAATGGATCTGCCAAATAGGTGGATTTTGGATTTGAAGTCGGAAGCAGAATCGGATTTTGTGGAACCATGTTGATCTTCCAATCGAATTCATTTTGGTAGAGGTAGCCGATTTCCCAATGTGGCTTTTTAACAATTGCCTTAATTTTTCGGACTAAATTCCTGGAAACCAAATTACCTAAAAGCGAAAGCATCAGTATAGTTGCTGGCGGTCGAAGCAATGGTGCTGCGGGGTTACTTTCTAACGATTTTTGTTCTAAACTGGCCTGCCAAGCTTCCTCACCGATCAGTTCAATTTGCTGGATCACGCGAAGTGGAACAAAAGCTGACTTCCAAAATAATCGATTGGCATTTCGATCTACCGAAAGTGGGTCAGTCTGAGAGAAGGAGGAATACAAGATCTTGCCTTGATCCAATTTTTCGGTGAGCTGTTGCAAGACCAGTCCAGTAATCGGCTTAGCATTCATTACCTCCCAAAAAGCAGGAGGCCCACCTCGATAATAGCTCGGATCGCCGTGGTGAAATGACCATACCCCCAGGCGAGGTAAAGTCAAAATATTTCCGCTCAAAATCCGAAAGCCCAACCGAATGATCAGATCAGGTTGGAAACTTTTGATTCGTTCTAGATCGGACTTTTCAAAAAAGTCTGAATACTTTTTCTGGATTGGGGTTACTTCAAGAGTTGGCACATGCCAATTCGGGATTTCCAGTAGGTTTTTCTGTGCAAAAGCATCATGCTGCGGTGAGAAGAGCTTCCTATCCAACCAGCGGTAAGCTCGATACAGCAGAGGAGATTTGGCACCACTAGACTTCGGGGTTTGATTAATAACACAAGCCTCGATTTGGACATAGCTGCTTTCTTTCAGGCTTTTTACCAGTTCAAACTCCCAAGCTTGAAGGGTATAGGAGTCTAGAAGAAGGATGATTTTTAGGGGCACTTAGTTTTGTATCGTCATTGCGAGACTTTTATTCAATACGTTCTACTACTTGGATGATTCAAAGTCGAAGCAATCTTTCAGCTGTAAACAGATTGCTTCGGAAATTAGGTACCGTATAACATTCAGAAACCATGCTATTTCCTCGCAATGACGTCTCCTCTCGCAATGACGCAGAGAACCCCCTCATACTCCTTCGCGATCTTCTCGATATCAAACCGCTCCTTTGCCTCTTCCCGTGCTGCTGCGCCGAATTCTGCCATTTGTTTTGGATTTTCAATTGCAAATCTCATCTGCTCAGCTAGCTTTTTTGGATTGCCAACCGGAAAAATCAATCCATTTACTTGATCAGTTACTGCCTCCAGATTCATCGGGATATCCGAAGCAATTATTGGAATTCCTGCCATCATCGCTTCAACCAAAGCTCCGGAGAAGCCCTCGTACCAGGATGGGAATAGGAAGCAGTGATTTTCTAATAATATCGTGGTGACGTCATTGCGAGGAGTCCCTAAGGACGACGTGGCAATCTGTTTGCCTTCTACCCTAGACCTATTTGAATCTGAATAGAATTTACCTGGTAATTTTACATTTGTAGTAAGACCAAGTTTCAATATCAAAGTTTCCAACTGTGAACGATAAGGTCCTTCTCCGTAAATGGTAAGGGAGGAATTAGGATAGGTTTGGTTCACTTTCGCAAAAGCCTGAATAGCATCCTGAAAGCCCTTCCGCTCTAACAAACGCCCATAACTTAGAAAGCGGAATGTACTTTCTTCCCCTGCGTCATTGCGAGGAGGAACGACGAAGCAATCTGTTTCAAGCTTCGCGGAATGATCAACAGATTGCTTCGCTGCGCTCGCAGGGACGCTAGGAACACTCCTCCCCCGATACACCACAGAAATCTTGGACTTATCCAATCCCAGCGTTCTCACATGCGAATCTGCCAGTGCATTTGCATTTGCAATCCAGTGAATGGGAATTCTAGACGTGAGTTTGTCAAGCCAGTAAACTCCTTTGTATTTCAATCCTTTCTTATCCTTCCAGGCTATTTTAGAATAGCTATCATTTACAAGGGTGCCGATTACTGGTACGCCGGTAATTAATGAGGAGATACGAGTGATTATATCGGCGCGCCAGAGACTAGAGATTAAGAGATTTGGGTTCTCTTCCTTGATTAGTTTTACGAGTCGAGCTACAGCCAATCCAAAATGATAGGACTCAGGAATGTCCAAAAAAATAAGCCGGATTCCGGCTTTTTCATATTCTTCCCTTAGCTCATGCTTGGGATAGAAATAGACAAAGACTACTTCGACCTGATCCGAAAAGCGAGACAATATCTCCATATGACTCCGCTCGGCTCCTGCATTGACTAAGGCGTCTTGGGTGAAGAGGATTTTCAATTTTTAAAATTTGATTTTCTTAAAATAGTCTTGATTTGCTGTGCCAAGTGGGGTCGATCCGGTTTTAAAATTCTTCCAAGCCTTAAGAGTGAATAGAGCTAGGGGAACAAGAAAAGTTGGGATCCGACCACCCTTCTTTTTGCTTTTATCATCTTTAAGGTTACTCTTCCACACTTCATGCTCATAGTCAGACTGCTGTGGAGCTGTTGCAAAAATCGCTTTAATTTCTGTTCGCTTAGCTACGTAAAAAAGAAAAGTCTCCTTACTATTCCTAAAGCTCACACGACTGCGGACTTCCATCGGATCTTTCACTTCAAACACGGGACTAGAAGATTCTGGAAAAAAGAGCCACATTTTCACAAGTTCAAAGCCATTGGCCTTAGTAAATACTCTAAAAAAAAGTTCAGGACTAAACTGGTAAAAACCATGTCCGAAAAAGTTATTTGCGGGGGTCACCCCGATCATATGTCCATCCAACTTGACCATTTCCATGCAGTTTTTCATTGCCTGCGGAAAGTTGAAAATATGCTCCAGTGAACCCGAATCAATCATTAAGGAGTACTTCTCCTTAAAATCCTCTGAAATCGGAAGATTCATATCCCACACCTGACTTGCTCCCTCGTAGTCTGAAGCATCAAAAGTATCAATTTCACCTGCTCCCAATGTTTTTAGAAATGGCTCTGAATATCGATTTTCTCTGGAGATAATTTCCCTGATCTGATCCTGATCAAAACCCAATCGCTTGAAAAGCTTTTGAAATTCTACAAAGGAGCCATTCAGCGTCTGTCTTCCTAAAGTCGCAACTGAGGCAAGGTTAATTCCTAGTTTTTTGCTCTCGATTAATAGTTCAGTAGTCTTTATATTAAAACCCATAAGTTAAAGATTTACCTTTTTTCCGCTTACTCCATTCCAATAATGAAAAATCGCAAGCCAAATCAATTGAAAATTTTTTAATCCGTAGCGAAATCCATAACGAAATCCAAATACGGACTTAGCTATCCATTTTTTAAGTTGGTAGTTTCGCATGGAACGAAGTGATAAAGTATCAGAAATCATTAAAAGATTCCTACAACTGTAATATTCTCTATTTAAATTTTCTTTCTTCGTGTAAAAGGGGACTTTATAATTCTTTCTATTATGAAAAGCTCTGGCCTCTAAAAAAAGCTTACAATCGACTAAAATAGAGTATCCCTTCCTACTTACCCGAAGACAAAAGTCCAATTCTTCAAAACCAAAAAATAAACTCACATCTGGAGCTATCTTTTCTCGAGCGACTTCTCCTGAAACGAGCATGCACATTCCTCCCGCTACATAATCTACTTCAATCACATCTTTTCTTTCCAATAATCGTGATTGAACTCGCTTAATGACCCCCTTTTTACGATCAAAAAATTGCCCTACGGTTCCTAAAACCCCAACAAAGGGATTCTCTGTCCGAATAGCCAATAACCGCTCAAAGCAATCCAACCGAAAGGGAGGGTCATTGTCGTCTCCCCAGTAAATCCAATCTAAACCTTCAGCTGCACAAAGCTCTAATCCTTTAGCTGCTCCCCCTGCCGGTCCAGCATTATGACCAATTCTATAATACTTAAGTCTAGAGTCCAAAAGCGACGCTATTTCATGATCTGTTTCCAAACCTTCCGAATTATCAATTATCCAAAGCATTTCTGGAGGATAGCTTTGATCAAAAATAGAAGTGATGGTAGCGATCAGAATTTCTGGACGATTATAGGTAATTATAAAGCCTCCGAACCTCATTTAATTTTTACTTCTGTGGAGTAAAGCCTCTTTGCTAATAAAGGCAAACAAGAAATCAAATATCTACCAAGGGTCGGAAGTTTGCCTGGCTGTAAAATATAGGCTTGCCATAAATGCTTTCGCGCTTCCGAAAATCGTCGAAACCGAATTTGATTTACCCCGATCACTTGATGATATAAATGCTTAGAATGATTTGAGAGCGTAGATTGATGTTTTTTTAAAATCAACTGATTGGAGTCAATCATATTTTGAAGATTCTTACTGCCTCCAAAAGGATTTTTGATATAATAAAGCCCTAGAAAGGGGAATTTCAAAACCTTTGGATCACGAAGAAATGCTCGATGGAATAATTCAGTGTTTTCGCCAAATTTCAATTCTAAATCATAGCCTCCAATTTCTACAAAGAAGTCTCTTCTAATTATAAATGATCCCGTTAGAAAGGGAAAATATGATTTCCCAATAGGCAATCGATCTTCATAATACTCTCCAAATTCCCATCTCACGCCCCATTGCGCAATCTTAATTTCGGAATGTTGATTTGAAAGTATCTCTGATAAACAGTTAGGGAAAAGCTTATCATCAGAATCTAAAAAAATCAAAAAATCCCCAACAGCACGTTCTGCGCCAGCATTTCTTGCAACACAGACACCAAAATTTTCTTGCCCAAAATAGTGGATGCGATGATCTTCCAAAATTGGAGCTAAAAGTTTTGAAGTACCATCCTGACTACCGTCATCGATTATGATTAGCTCCCAATCAATTTCAGTTTGATTAAGGACTGAATCTATGGCTTGAAGTATAACATCCTTCCTATTATAGGTTGGAATTATGATGGAAAATTTAGGCACCAAAAAGCTTTTTGTTTCTAATAAATGCAGAAATGGTTGATCTATAATTCAACGAATACACTTGGAACTTAGCTCTAGATGTAAGAATATTAGCTTTTGATTCAAGATCACCTCTACTTATTGAAAGTAAACCTGATTTAAGAATTCCTTTAAAAATGATTATTTTTTCTTTTTTTAAATGTTTCTTGAATTCTTCAACAGTTCCAAAATCATCAATTCTATAACTTTCAAGAAGTGGAAAGGATTTGGCGATTCCCTTTTTCAATTTAAGATAATACTTCCAAGACAAACGATGTGATTCTATGAAATGATGAAATAACAAACGCTCATCAAACCAAAGTTCATACCCTAGCAATTGCACTGCATAACACAACTCTACGTCACCGCCAGAACTTAATGAACTCCTTTTACGGTCAGACAATATGCTTTGGAAGCCAATTTCATGCAATTTTCTTAAGGCTGATTTTCTGAAAAAACAGGCTGCACCATAATGATATGAACCCTTATGCTGTGGACCGTTTTTCTTGCCCAATGTCCCAATCCCATAGCTATGTGCGAACTGATCAAACCATTTTGGTTCTTCACTAGCTAACTTTTTTAATCCTAAAGATCCCAATACACCTATAACTGGATTTCGTTGAAAAACATCAAACCCAATGGTTAAAAAATTTGGATCCAAGTGGTTATCATCATCGCAGAAAAGAATTAGATCAAAATTTGATTCTCTAATTCCTGTCCATCGAGCAAAGGACAGCCCTTGTTCCTTCTCTATAATAACTCTGTAATTGAGTTCAGTTTTAGATAAAATCTCCTTTGCAACTGAAGAACTGCGATCTAAAGAATTATTATCGATTATGATGACTTCCCAAGGAAAATTAGCATAGAGAGCGATTATATGAGCTAAAGTTTCCGGAAGTCTAACAGAACCATTGTAAGTACACAATACAATACTAACTCCTTTCACGATGCTATAATCTATTTAACAAATTCATCAGGAGATTAATATCCACTCGAATGTCAGCTTTTTGAATATCAGTTGATTCGCTCCAATTCATCGTGTAATAGTATTCATGGTCTAAAGCCCTAGCTAAATTGAAAAAACAATTATTTATCGTCGGAACATCTGCCTTTAATTCAATCACCTTAGCCTCGTTTGGTAAGAAAATCATATTGGTTAAGCCTGCACCATGATTACTTAGTAAGATTTTGGTTTCTGACAATAGATGCCTTTGATCTTTGAAGTTCAAATCCTCCATACAAACTATTTGGAAACCCAATACTTCCAAACTTTGCTCCAGTTCTTCTTCATTAAGAACTTTTCTTCTCAAACTTTTCTTTCTTGATATATAGATTTTCCTGTTTTGAGAAAACTCAAACTCATCAAAATCCCGAAAATAGCTTCTTACTTTTTTAATTTGATCGGTGTCAAAAGCACAAGAAGTTAATCTCGTCGGTACAATAAGTGCATTTACTCTATACGATCCAGAAATAGAGAAAGGAAGGGTCTTGAAAGGAAAAATTTCACAGGTTTCTCGGATATAATCTAATTCCAGGTAATAGGACGGGACTAAAACAGGATAATCGTCCCAATAGCCTTCAGCAGAAATACATCTTGGAAGAAAATCAGTCAACCAATGAAAATACCCTTTACTCCAGGTGTCCAAGGGCCAAATTGCTTTTGCAAACTCTCCATCCCTCTTCCAAAAAAATAATGGTTTCAAAGCAGCCTTCATTCTTGTGGAAAAAGTTACCCCATGCGTATGAACATAGTCTTCAAGGATTACTAAGTTTTTAAAAAGATATCGTTGGATAATTAATGCATTTAGCACCTTCAAAAGATGGATTTCTCCTATACCTCCGTCTAAATCAGAATCAAAATGGATTAAATCCTTAGCATTGAAATTTTCAGGGGGAATTCTATGAATTCCTTTTTTCTCCTTAATGATCTCTTTCAAATCTCCTTTGTTTTAAACAATAAGGATCCAATTGTATCGTGCCCGCTGTTATATTGGATTGATTTTCCAATAAATTCGTATCCATTTGCTTCTAAAAAAGAAACACTTGAGCTTTCAAAATCTTCTTTTAGGCTACCAAAAGTTTCAAATAAAACCAATTCAGGTCTAAAATTTATCCAGTTATTTGATTTCAAAACTTCTAAATCAAGCCCTTCACAATCTATTGAAAGGAATCCAATTGGTTTGTCTAATAGATTGAGATCTGACAAGACTTTACCCAAAGGCTTTGTCTGAACTCTTTTAGTTTCAATTACATCCTTTTCAAGCCCAAATTCTTTGATGTAATCTTTAGAGAATGTATTTCTAACAGAATCTTTTAAGATAAAATAATCTTCCGAGGAGTCTTTCGATGAAATCCCAATATTCAAAAAATGATCATTTGGCCTCCAATTTCTCCATTCTTTCAAAAAGCTAGAATTGGGATCAATACAAATCCCATTCCAGCCTCTTAAGTAGAAGAAATATGAATTAGAATGAATTCTTGGATCATGCGCACCGATATCAATATAAAATTTATGGGTGGTGTTTTTGAGAAGTTGATAGAGCATTACATCCTCACCAGACTTTGAAAAAGATGTTCTAAATCTTCTATAGCAATATTCCTTTAATTTCTGAATCATAAAGTCAAATTGTTCGGTTAATTATTGAACCTAAAAGCGATCCAAACCTTGCGTGGTTGAGTCTTTTCCTAGCAGGTTGAAATACATTAGAAAGTGCGCTTTTCACCTCTTTTTCTTGAGAAAAAATATGTTGAAAAAATGATTTAAAAACCGGTTCATTCTTTTCAAGCAAAGCCTTCAAAGAATCTGCATCTTTCCAATAACGAAAAGTGAGGTATGAATTCATTACCTTAAAATCAATCGGAAAAAAAAACATCTTAAAACTCAATTTTTCTTTTTCCAATAATTGAATTGAATCCAATAGGAGTCCTTGGAGCACTGTAATTCCAAGGCATTGAATCAAGATTCTTTTCAAAGCATCAGCTGAATTAATTTGATGTTCTTTATTTCTAATAAAGTTTTCCCCAATTCGATCATCGAAAGAGATACCTCTCAAAAACACTTTTTTTAATTCTTGATACATCTGAAAGCCATTTCGACTCATGGAGTCAGGTACATATCGATATACAACAAACTCTTTTTCAATAAAACTGAACTCAACATCAGTCTTTGCCAATCTTATCCACAAATCCCAATCTTCTCCGCTTTTGAGAGACTCATCAAACATTCCCAATTCCAATACTAATTGACGAGGAACAAAAAAAGAATGGCATGGGCCAATATTGGCTTCTAAGACTTCGGGATAAACAGATTTGGATGAAGATGGAATAACGACCTGCATCGGTTCGGAATTGATTTCAGTTCTATAGCTGTAGCCTACACCTATGACCTCTAAAGATTTATTTGTGATACGCTTTTCTATTTCCGAATAGCATCTAGGCAAGACCCAGTCATCTGCATCTAAGAAATGAAGATATTGTCCAGATGAGTTTGTGATCCCCGTATTCCTCGCATTAGAAAGCCCCTTATTTGTTTGACTTATAATTCTTATTCTAGAATCAGTTCCCGCAAAGTATTCTCCTGTTTGTTTTGTCTCATCTGTGCTTCCGTCATTGATTATAAGGATTTCCAAGTCTGTGAAATCTTGAGCTAAAACTGAATGGATCGCATCGTTCAAAAAGTGACTTTGATTATAGCAAGGAATGATAATGGAAAATAGCGGCATCATTCGATGATCAAAGTTTCGAAGGAGTCCCCCATTTTTTCTAAGGAAAATCTAGCCTGAACTCTTAATCGATTGGATGACCCAATTTCACAACGTAATGTGAAGTCAGTAATCAATTGAATAAGATGATTTGCAAGCATGTCATTATCCCCTGGCTGAAAAAAGCATGGATACTCCACTCCTAAAGCATCCCTAGTCCCCTGAATATCCGAAGCAATAACAGGTAAAGAAGCTGCCATACATTCTAAAACCGCATTGGGTAAACCTTCTTTATAGGAGCTAAAAACTGCTATATCGCAAGTCTCTAAAAGCCTAGGGACATCTTGCACTTCTCCGAGTATTTTTACGGTGTCTGCTAATTGATTTTTATTGATATAATCTGAAATCAATTCAAAAGTATTTAAGGGTTTACCTGCCAAAACCAATTGTAGTTTATCTAATCCAGCATTCTTGACTACCTTTTTCCACGCTTTTAATAGGGTTAAATGATCTTTATTACCATGTAGATTCCCTACCATAACTACTTTCAATTTAAGAGAATCAACTACTCTTTGTACACTTTTGTCGGGATAGACTTCAATTCCATTTGGAATAATTTCGATATCTCGATTGGTATAATTTTCTAAGAATAACTTCCCAGAACTCCCATTGCTGATGATCTTAGTAGATTTTGCAATGGCATTAAATTCAAAATCTTTTCCTGAGAAATTAATCCCCATATCCCGTTGGTTCCAAAAACATTTTTTAGCTCCCATCAATTGAAAATAGGAGCAAAAAATCAAGTTTGGGGGATACGTATATGGGATAATTACATCCACTTTTAATTTTCTAACCTTTAGAGTTAAATAGATAATGGATCTCCATTTCAAGCCCCATCCTTTAAGTGTATGTTCCGGATTGAGGATAAGTTTTTCTTGAAAATCCCAATGAATAGTTGCAATCCCTTTTTCTTTGAATCGCATAAGCCCTTCGCTCACTTCATCACCAAAGGCTCCTACCCATACATCATAGCCTCTTTCCTGAAGAAATTCTGCTAAGATCAAGGCTTGGGTTTCAGCCCCACCTATAGCAAAGCGTTGAATAGCAATTAAAACTCTTTTAGATGAAGTGATTGTGAATGAATCTTTAATCGGATGACTTTTTAAGGACGAGAATCAAACTTTTTCCAAATGAGTAAAAAAACAATTTGTCCAATACTTTTGAAACCGGAACCAAAAAACTATCCCAAAACCGAATTTGACTAGGCTTTGGATTGGATTGTCTAAGGAAAAATTTATTGGCTAGACTTGCCACAAAGCCCAGAGAATCTAGATATTGAAAATATTGAACATTACCGCCATTTGGAATAAGTTTAAAGAGCATGCCCTTAGTATACCTTCGAAAATGACCGATTTCCTTATCGAATTCAGAATAGAGTGAATTAAATGCCGGAACCAAAATTATCAAGTTTCCATTCGGATTTAGTCGTTCAAACGCCATATGAACCTCCTTTGAATCATCTTCAATGTGCTCCAGGACATCAATGTATAAGATGGTGTCAAATTTTGAGGAAACATCTTCAAGTGTGCCATTCAAAATGGTTGAAGAATTAAGCAAGGAATTGCTCGAAAAAAAATCTTTCATCTCAGAACACAAAGTTGGATCAGGTTCCAAACATACCCATTTTTTAAACTCCTTATTTTTTAAAACCTCAGTTGTAGCACCTACACCTGCGCCTACTTCCAAGACCTCACCACTTATAAATTTCTGAATTTTACCTGAAAAATATCTTTTCCAATTTTTTGCCAATTTAAAAAGCTCTAACTCATTTCCCAAATATTCCATTATTGCTTTTTTAATACGCCTAGAATAAAGGTTCGAAATTCCTTTATGGGAATAAATAGACTATTGCTCCTATTCGCTAAGAATGTCATTAACATGAAAAATCCCATGATAAAGGATTGAAAAAGAATAATCGTTAAAGCCAATACTGAATAGGTTGCCCATCCTGGAATAGCCATCTCTGTAAAAAAACGAATAGAGACTACCGTTAGGATACCTGCCAATGAAATTATAATTATTAACAGCGAGAAGAACACCACTCTAAAAGTGACTAAATCAGAATAAATTGAAATTCCGCTAAATCCATGAAGAAATAACTTAGAAAAATTCATTTTCGATTTCCCAAGATATCGTTCTCCTCTATGGGTATCCAATAAACGCATGGGGTAACTAGATTTCAAAAAAGTAACGGCATAATTATTCCAAAGATTAGAGTTATAAACTAGAGAGTCTAGCAAGGAAGCTGGGAAAACACTAAAATTCCCAAAACTTACAGGCTTCCCTATAAGTAGTAAAAAGATAAACTTATAGAGAAGGTAAAAAAATCTAAATAAAAGACCTTCCGATCTTTTTTTTCTATTCGCAAAAACACTGGAATCGTTCTTTCGTGCTTCCTCAAAAAGCCTCCAAACATCTTCTGGCCGATCTTCCCCATCCGAATCCATTACAGAAACAAACCTGCTGGAAATTTCTTCAAATACGTAACATAAACCTACAGCAATAGCCCGTTGATGGCCAAGGTTAATTCTAAGTTGGACTACATCTATTTGAAATTGAGTAGGAAAATCTGAACCCTCGAAAGAAACGTTTCCCTGTGATGAATCATCGACAATAATGAGACAGATCTCTTTTTGAAACTCCAAAGGCACTGATTTACCTAATCTTGAAATCAAGATACTTAAGGATTCAAAATCATTGAAAACAGGAATTACGATTGAGAGCTCTTTAAAATTGGTATTTTTCAATTTTCAGAATTTTAAGAATAAACACAACACTGGTCATCACCATGAATGGAAAGGCAGGAAGAAGATATCGATTTTCAATTAGTCTTAATGCAAAAGGATGCATCAAGACTGTATAAGATATAAGGAAAATTACTATCCAAAAACCAGATTTAAAGGAATAAAATAAAGGTAATATCACTACTCCAGCTAGACATAAAAATAATGTAGCAAGGTATGCTATGGATTTCATTCGAATGATCTTTTGAAAGATTAAGCCATCCAAATAATAAAATGGATTAGTGGATTTGGTGTAGAACAGAAATTGCTTCAGTAATTTAATTCTGGCCTGGATGTAAAAAAAATAAGGTTTTTCCTCTTTTAAGGAAGTACTCATCTGTTCGAACCTTCTGTTGATGGACTTTTCCAGTTTTTCAAAATCTGCTTTCTCCAAAAAAAGAGCATTCGTTTTAACAAAACATAAGTCTTCTTTTATTTCAGACAATGTATTTTCATTAATCTCCGACGTAAAAATTTCAGGAGAAAACGGGAATTCTCTTTGGTTGGCTTCTTCGCAGCCTTCGTCTCCTACTCCAAACCATTTAATTTCCGCATCCTCTTTCCACCACAGGTAGTTGGCTCCAATCACCTGGGTAAATTCAAGAGGAGCTTTGTGAAATACATTATCCTGACCGGGGCCCAAAAAAGATTTGACCAGTGGGATAAACTCCCTCTTGGAATGGTAATTATACGAGATCCAACCCAGCTCAAGAATCAAAAAAGGACCAAAAAGAATCGAACAAGAAATCAGCAATTTTTTCCAGTCTCTTTTCGTTTCCAGAAACACAAATGCTATTAAAACCCCCATGAGTGGGATAAAAACCGGTTTGAGAAAAATAAAGAATCCCAAAAAAATACCACTCATTAGGTATGCACCTTTATGATCATCATCCAATCCTTTCAGAAAAAAGTGGATAGTAATGATTAAAAAAGAAATTGAAAAGCTTTCTGTCAAGATAAAATGATCATACCAATTGACATAAGTGGTGAATAGGTAAACTGAAAAAACTGTGTAGAAGTAAACTTTCCTTTGAAATAACCTAAATGCAATCATTCCAAGAAAATAGACGGCAACCGAATTCGATAGATATTGGAGAATAATTAAGCCGTTCAATGCCATCGCCTTTGAAAAAAGAAAATAGAATGGCAAATAAAGTATTCCATACCCAGGCATCCTAAAATCAGGTGAATAGATACCCAAATTCACCAAATTCTCTATTGGTACTAGATAAGAATCCGAATCTCCGGAGATTTCTCCCCAAAAACCAGGGTAGGATTCAACTCCACTACTCTGTAAAAGGACAAAGAAAATCCAAGCTTTAAAAATCAATGAAATTAACACCCATAATTTCCAGTTCAATGGATCCATTAATCTCAATTTTTGGGTTTGGTTTTTCATTTATTCGTACTCATCCATTCCTGCAAAAAAACCAGAAGCCATTGCTGGCCCCCATTTTTACCCTTTGCAATTGTTTCTAAAGCATTTCGATTAAAGATTTCATCCAATCCAATTCCCCGGTCCAGTAATCGAGCTGTTAATTCACCATTGGCCTTTTTTTCATCTCCAAACCAATTTGAAATAGGTACTCCAAATCCCATCTTTTTTCGATATGCAAACTCGGTACCTAGATCTTTTGCTACGATGTCCTTTAATAATTGCTTTCCTACCCAGAATCCCGATTGTTTATTTATATTGATCTCTTCAGGAATTTGAGATGCTATTTCTACTACTCGAATGTCAAGTAGTGGCGTTCTTACCTCAAGACTATGCATCATAGAAGCAATATCTACTTTGGTCAAAATATCATAAGGTAAATAAGTCTTAAAGTCAGAATTCTGCGCTTTTTGAAAGTGCGTTAAATGATTGGATGATTCCCATAGTTCTCGGTAGAAATCATCAGCACTTGAAAGTTGTGATTGGTAATCTTCCTTCCAAAGTTTGTTCAGATCCGGTTTGGGGAAATACAAAAGGTGTTTTTGCCAGTCTTCAAAATTTGTTGTTCGTAAAGGAAATTGATTGGGCCTAAGCCCATTTGCAATTCGATAGCCTACTTTTTTACCTCGAGAAAGATGCTCAGGAATTGGATTGATTTGCCTACTCCAGCGATTCGTATAGCTTTCATAACCTGCAAACAATTCATCTCCCCCATCCCCAGAAAGCACCACTTTCACCTCTTTTGCGGCAAGTTGGGATACATAATAAGTAGGGATCGCAGAAGAATCTCCAAATGGTTCTCCATAGTGTTTGACCAATTCAGGAAGGATTCCAAGTGCATCCGGTTTTACTATAGCTTCATGATGGCTTGTTCCCCAATGCTCAGCTACTTTCCTTGCATAGCTCAATTCAGAAAATCCTTCCTCCTCAAATCCAATACTAAAGGTTTTGACAGGTCGATCCATCAACTTGGCCATATTGCCAACCACTAAAGATGAATCAACACCACCAGATAAGAACGCTCCAAAAGGCACATCTGAAACCAAGTGTGTTTTTACGGATTCATTTATTGCATCTTTTATTCGCTCCTCCCAATAGGCTGGTTTTTGAGAGTAATCAGGTTTAAATTGAAAGGACCAATAATGCTTTTCTTCGATAATTTTTCCTTCAAAATTCACTCTCAAAAAATGTCCTGGTTTAAGTTTTTTAATTCCTTTATAAATTGTCTTTGGAGCGGGAATAAACTGATATAAAAGATATTGCTGTAATGCTTGGAAATCCAAATCAAAATCAACGAAATCAAGATCCTGAAGGGCCTGAATTTCTGAAGCAAAGGCAAAGCCTCGGTTACTTTCGGAATAGACTAATGGTTTGATGCCGAAATGATCTCTTGCTAGAAACAATTCCTTACTCTCTGTATCCAGAATGCAGAAAGCAAACATCCCACGGAAGTAATTCACACAATCTTTACCCCAGCACGCATAGGATTGAATCACTACTTCGGTATCTGAATTAGTTAAAAATACAAACCCCTTTTTTCGAAGTTGCTCTTTCAATTCTAGGTAATTATACAACTCACCATTGTAGGTGATCCAATGTTTACCACTTTCATCGGACATGGGCTGCTGCCCACCTTCAAGATCAATAATCGCCAATCTACTTTGCCCTATCCCAACTCGCGAATATTCGAAAACGCCATTACCATCTGGCCCTCTATGCTTAATTTTTGAAAGCATCTTCTGTATGATAGAAGAAAGATTATCCTTATTTGGATGGATAAGTCCTACTATTCCACACATTTAATGAAACTTTTTAAATTCAGAAATGAAAGATTCATAAATACTATTTTCCATATTCTCCACTGAAATATTTATGCCTGTTTGAAAGGCGTTTTCTTGGATTTTATGTATTTCAATATGAGGTAATGAATGAATTTTTTCTAAAACACAAATCAATGATTTATAAGAACCTAATTCAAATAAAAAACCATTTACACCATCTTCTATTAATTCTTCGAAACCCCAAGCATCAGGTCCGATTACAATTTTTCCCAAACTTAGAGCTTCTAACAATGTATTAGGCATATTATCAACTCTTGAAGGTAAAATTACAATATCTACTTCAACCAAAAATTTAAATAAATCAAGTTTTGAATGAACACCCAAATAATTAACTTTTTTTTGTGTTGAGATTAGAGATGCTATTTCTTTATTCTCATGACAATCATCATATAATTTACCTATTAATACAGCATTTGAAATCCAATTAAACTCATTAGCTATTTTTAGAAAAATATCAGCTCCTTTTCGGTAGTCAATACTTCCAAAAAAACCAATAGTAATCCTTTTCTTATCATTTGTGAAAAATTTAAAAAATTCTCGATTTTGATTATAATTAATAAAGGGAGCTGGAATAGACTTTGATTTACTACTTTTTTTAGAAGGCAACTTATTAAGCATATAGATCGAAGGTCCAAATATGAAATCTATATTATCATAAGTCTCTCTTTCTATCCTAATTTGTGCATTAACTTTATCTTCTTCTAATCCATAATAACCTCTGCCAATTTTGGAATAATGATCTGTAAGGCTAGCAATCCATACCCCTGAACAAATATATTTAACTCTAAAATATCCAACTCCTTGAAGATTAGTATAAAGAACTAAATCAAATTTCTTATTATTGTTCAGCTCAATTACTTTAAGTTGAGTTTGTTTTGCTATGCTTTTTAATTTCAAATAATGAAGAAATGAATAAGATGAATAGTTTTTATTCAAATGATATAAAAATCTATTAAACATTGAAATTTTAGAATTAATAATTTTAAATCTAATTATAGATATATCAGAATCATGAATTATTGAATTCTCATTTTCTTCAGAAGGAATTAAAACATCTACCTTGATCCCTTTATTAGAAAATATTTTTGAAAGATTTAAAACATAAACACCTAATCCGCCTATTAAAGGCTCATTGGGCATGATTAACTCTGTTGTGACAATCAGAATATTCTTCAAATTGTTCATGAACTATTATTTTTAAAAACAACAAGAATATTTCTTCCTTCAAACAATAAATTTGCACAAAATCTCATAATACTTTTTTTTCTTCTGCCAAAAGGTATTTTATACAGAAAACTAAAAATTCTATGCTTAACACTTACAACTTTTTGAATTTTATACTCATTAATTAAGACATTAATTCCATAATCATTAATAGGCTCATGACAAATTTTGATTACATCCAAACCAAACTCAAGTCCTACGTTAATCAAAGATTCCTTATCCCACAACCCCATATGATGTGGAGGAAAATTTAGAGTATCCCATTTTTCAAAATAATTCAAATAGGGATTTGAATTGGGAACACTTAAAATGATTTGACCACTATCATTCAAAACAGAAATTGCACTCTTGAAAAAACTAGAAATGTCCCAAATATGCTCAAGAACCTGAAATAGAACTATCGAATCGTAGGTTTTACTTTTCGTTAAATGGCTTTCTATTGATTCCTGAAAGACATTATATCCCTTCTCCTTTAACTGTAGAATGGAATCAGGATTCAATTCTAGAGAAGAAACACTTTTTACATTTGAAGAGATTATATCTAAAAACCTACCAGACCCTGACCCAACTTCCAGTACATCACTTCCAATTAGAATTTCTTTTTTTGCTAAGTCAAACTCCCATCGATCATGATAATAATTTTCAACTCTCCCATCTAAATCCTTATAAAAAATTCCATCACCCATTAAATTAAAGGGGTGAAAAAATCTATATCCTGTCTTAAGGCATCTATTAAGACTTACGACTTTTATCCCCTCAAAAAAACGAGATATATCTATGTTTTTATTATTCTTATAAAGATCTATAATAAATTCCGATTCAAACTCTTCCTCTAACAAAAAGTCAAATTTTGAATTAATTGGATTTTCTACAATATTTCCCATACCGAATTTTCTACGTATTTAGCGTCACCAGGCACCCAATAATAATCTCTCACCTCTCCCATCACTTCAATACTGAAAGGACAAACATTTTCCTTCTTCTCTAGTAACACTTTACTTTTTCTATCAGCAAAGTATATAGAACATGAATAATGTCCTGGAAATAATTTAATATTTTCAATAATAGATCTCAATTTTATTTCACTTTTAAAGTTTGAACCATTTTCGGAAGCTATAAAAAGCTCATGAAATATGGAAACACCATTTGTGTCAAAAACTTTAAATGAAACCGCAGCATCTAGAACATTAATAGCGTTGCATATTGAGATTTCAATTTCCCATTTTTCTCCATGTTTTTGAATATTGTTTCCATGTGAGGTCTTTAACAACACAGATTGAATATAATCTTCTGAATTATTAGAAATATAGAATGTATTACGTTGAGAGTGAGTTAAAATATATTCATTGATCGCAGATTCTGTGTTTCCTATATAATTAATCACTCCACTATTTAAAACCAATGATCTATTAGTCAAAGTCGATACAGCTTGCATATTATGGCTAACAAAAATTACGGTTCTTCCTTTACTAGCTACATCTTCCATTTTCCCAAGACATTTACTTTGAAATTCATAATCTCCCACTGCCAAAACCTCATCAATGATCAAAATCTCAGGATCTAAATGAGCAGCCACTGAAAATCCCAAGCGCACCTTCATTCCTGAAGAATAGAATTTGACTGCAGTATCTAAAAACTTCTCCACGCCTGAAAAATCAATAATCTCATCAAGCTTGGAATCAATCTCCCTCCTAGTCATCCCTAGGATGGTCCCATTCATATAGATATTGTCCCGACCTGAGAGTTCTGGATGGAATCCTGTCCCAACTTCCAGCAAAGAGGCTACTCTACCATGAATTTCAATTTTTCCCGAAGTGGGTTCTGTGATCTGAGAAAGAATCTTGAGCAGCGTTGATTTACCTGCTCCGTTTTTACCAATTATCCCCAAGACTTCCCCTTCATTTACTTGAAAATTGATGTCTTTGAGCGCCCAGAATACAGATTCATCTTCCACTCCAAATCGGTTCATATTTCGGAGATTTTTTAGATTCTTAAATGGCGCCTTGATTATATTCCCTATTCTACCTGCTAAGGTGGTGGATTGCTCTTCCTTCAATCCTATTCTATAGCGCTTAGATAAATTTTCGACTTGTATTACTGGTTTCATTGATAGTCTTGTAAAAATTCCTCCATCCATAATTCCACACCTTTAGTATTCATATGGAATGAATCATAAAAAAAAATTTGATCTAAGGAAATTTCAGAATTTAAATACGATTTCAGATTGATTTTTGAGCCTTGAGCAATTTGTAAAAACGAATTTTCAAAGTCGTCCAAACATCTTGCTAATTTTATTTCATCCCTAAAAACGGGCGGGATTACCAATTCAACTTCAATTTTTGAATTTCTCAATTCTGAAAGTTGAATTTCAAATTCTGATAAAAAATCAATTGGGACCTGATCACAGGGCTTATTCTTTTTAGATAAGTCTTGCCCTCCCTTCCATTTCAAATCCATTAATCTATACCCATTTATGACCCTTCTTTTATATTTCACTAAATCCAAATAACTCAATAATCCAATTGGAATCATTCTAGAATTAAACTTATATCGTATCAATGGGAAATAAAAAAAATATTCAGGATTAGAATCTTGGATCGAAATGATTTTTCTAATCTCAGGCTCATTCATATAAGGAACCAACTGCTCCATTCCAAAATAGGTATTCAATTTGCCTAAAGTATTGAAATCTATCGACCAAATAAGCTTAGAGGGAGCTTTGTTTTTCCGAAGGTAAAGCTCTAAAATTTCTTTTTGAAGAAGAAAATTGCTCCCATTTAAACCCAAGTTATAGCAACTCAGTCCAGTTTTTTTTGAGATTGTCTCACAATCATAATGAACCAAGGCTCGTGATGAACCCACTATGATCAAGTCAGCGTCAATAACACCACTAGTCACTTCCTGCCATTTAGAAATATCTCGGTAGTTGGCATCCTTCAAACCCTGTGTCACCAAATAATCAAGAATTGCACAAAGTCCTATTAAACTAATTCCAAAAATTAAAACTTTAATAATAAAGGAGTTCAAGTAATGGAATTAGTTTGGATTGGATTTAGCGAAATTTTGGATTGAAATAATTTGCTTTAGGTCATCCGCCAAAAGTTGATTGAACAAATTAACTCCTTCCAAATTCATATGGTAAAAGTCATAGAAATAAGCTTCAGAATTGATCCTCGTATTTGTTCCATAGTCCAAAAAATATGCTTGCTCAGATTCCGCTAAAAGGTTAATTCTGGTAAGAATTTGATCTTGATTCTTGTATTGCTTGCTTCCTTTTAATAAATAAGGCGGAAGAATCAAAACAACTTTTACATTCATACTAGTTAACTTTTTCAAGTAATTTTTAAAAAAATCGACAGACTTTTCATTAAAAATAAAATCAACCGAATTAAAATTTTGTCTGAATTTATCGTCAAGTTTTTGGTCCCAAGAAGCAGTAACTGGATAAAACCCTTTTGTCCATTTTTCCGATTGGCTATTTCCAAAATATAAACCTTCCCACTTCAATCGCGTCCAGTGTGCATATCTTGCTAATGGGAGAATCAGCTCCATTTCTGAAATCAACTTGTTATTAATTAAAAAATCTTTTACAAGGCCTTCGTTTACAAATGGGAGAAATTTCTGATAATCTTGGATTTCGTTACTCTGTTCAAAAGAATCAAAATCCAAAACCCAAAGAATCAATTTTGGTTTTGGATTTTTAAGAAGAAATAATTCCAAAGCAAAAGTTGAAAAATCAATTTTAGCATCCGAATTTCCAAGGATAATAGCAGGCATATTTAAGTTTCCCTCCAAATAAAAAGGATCAATATGTCGATAGGCTCTAGAGGAGCCTAATATTACAATTTCCTCTTCTAAGTCTCCTGCTAATACTTTGCTCCATGTTGTTATATCCTCATAATCGGAATTTTGAATTCCTTTGGTGATCAAGTAGTCAATTCCCCAACAAGACCAATACCCCAAAAATGAAATCAAAGTCAGTTTTAATAAAAATGGTCTCATTAAAATTGGAAATAGATAAATTCTTTTGCCTCCCCAAATACTCCCCAAAAGACTAATAGAAGCGCAACCAATAAATAAATCGGATAGCGATAGTTAGATTTTTCAAGTTTAAATAGCCAGTTATACTGATCTCTACCAAGCCATTCAAAAATCAAAAACAGTAAAAGGGCCATCCTCAAATCATAACCAAACCAAGAAAAATTAGTTGAAAGAAATTGATTTTGAAAAATTCCAATCAAATAACCCCAAGCCTCTTCAACCGTATCAGCCCTAAAAAAAACCCAAGCCACACAGACCAATAAGAAGGTGGAAGCCATTTGAAAAAATTCCCTGAATGAAGGTAATAAATGATCCCCCTCATACAAGTGAGCTCTGTTCTTACCTATCAGAAATACCGGAATAAATAAAGCCGCATGAATCCCACCCCAAGCGATAAAGGTCCAGTTGGCGCCATGCCAGAAACCTGAAACTAAGAATACGATAAAGATATTTCGGATGGCTTTGGCCTTGTTCCCTCTGCTACCACCCAGCGGGATGTAGACATAATCCCGAAACCAGGTAGAGAGTGAAATATGCCATCTGCGCCAGAATTCTGCAATATCTCTGCTAAAGTAGGGAGTTCGGAAGTTTGTCATCAGATCGAATCCAAAGAGTTTGGCAACTCCTATAGCGATATCAGAATAGCCTGAGAAATCACCATAGATCTGGAAAGCGAATAAAATCGCTCCCATGATGAGTTCGAGACCGGATGCTGTTTGGTAGTTCTCGAAGATTGGATTGACTACCAAGGCGCAATTATCCGCGATTACCATTTTCTTGAATAGTCCCCATAGAATCAATTTCATTCCATCGGAACCTCGCTGATATTCAAACTCCCGCTTTTTGAAGAACTGAGGAAGTAAATTGGATGCCCGCTCTATCGGTCCGGCTACCAGTTGCGGGAAGAAGGCCACGAAGGTAAAGAAGGCAATAGGGTCTTTGGTAGATTGGAGCTTGCCCCGATAGACATCGATGGAGTAGCTCAGGGTTTGGAAGGTGTAGAAGCTGATACCTACCGGAAGGATAATGTTTAGGGTGCTGAGGTGCGGTTGGAATCCAATAGTTGCTATCAAGTCTGCTGCGGATTCTATAAAGAAATTGAAGTACTTGAAGAAGGCGAGAAGGCCGAGGTTGAAGGCTAGAGAGATGGTGAGGTAGAGTTTGCGACCGGAGAGCCAAGAAAGCTTGTTGTTAGTTGTTGGTTCTTGGTTGTTAGGGTTGTCCGATGTCCAATGTCCGATGTCCGATGATTTCGAAAGCTCACCCATTTTCAAGCCACAAAAGTAATCCACTGCGGAGCTGGCGATGATGAGGCCGAGGAATCTCCAATCCCACCAGCCGTAGAACACATAACTGGCAAGGAGTAGAAAGGCATTCTGAAGCTGTAGACTTTTCTTAAATACAAACCAATATATTAGAAATACTATGGGTAGGAAGAGAAGAAAGGTGAAAGAGTTAAAGAGCAATTGTTGGGTGCTTGGTGTTAGTTAATAGTTTCTCGATAACTAGGGTGATAAAATGTAGTATGATCATAGAGGTAATTCTGAATTATGAATGGCTACAAAATTGGAAGGCAAGAAATTCTCTTTCTTGTAACTATACTCTCCAAACTCTATAAATTCAGGAAACAACTTACCGACTTTATAGTTGTTTTTTTCAAAGAACTCGTAGAAATCTCTTAATAGAAATCCGGTTTTTAACACCAAATCTCCATACTCAAATTGAACCATCCCAATTCTTTTTTCTGCAAACATTCTATCAAAACCAAAAAGCACTTTTGATTCAAAACCTTCCACATCAATTTTTAGAAAGTCTATAAATTCAACATTGTGCAATTGGCAATAAGCATCCCCACTCATAACTTTTACTTCAACAACATTCGACTGATTCTTTCCCATTGGATGGTGGTAGAAAGATGAGAAAATAGAATTTGATGGATAATAATTCATTTGTAAGACATCTTCTTTTTCACCTAATGCTAGATTATTAATAGATATTTGATCAATTCCATTGGTATTTTCTGCTAGCTTTTCGAAAATAGCCGGAACTGGTTCGAAAGAATGGATTATTGCATTCTTATTTTTAGAATAGGCCATTTTAGACCAGTCTCCGATATTTGCCCCCACATCAAAAACTATTATAGCTTTATCGGAATCCAAACTATCAATAAGCCATTTCTCCCCATTTGTCTTGAAATCATTATTTTTATTTTCTAAAGCCTCAAATAAAGATTGATTGATCGAAAGAAGTCTTTTGCCACATGATGTAGGTCTTTGCTTGCTAAGCCAATGATAAACTGATTGTTTAATTTTTTTAAGTATCTGCATTAGTTGATAAATATTTAATTTGTAAAAAATTTAGTATTCACCTTATCACTAAGCCTTGAAGTATTAGACTTTTCTTAAATACAAACCAATAGAGCAAGAATACTTACTATAGGAAGGAGGAGAAGAAAAGTGAAGGAGTTAAAAAGCACTAACTAATTTAAAATGGAGGGTCAGAAGTGTTGTTGGTTCTTAGTTCCTGGTTCCGTCACGACTGTGCCTGTGCATCTTTGGAGTAGCGGACAGGTGTCGGTTGAAATACTAGCTGCTAACTGAAGACTGCTTGCTGATCACTGATAAGTCTCCCCATCTTCCACATCTTGACTAATCACAGCGCCGGCTCCAATGGTGACTCGATTACCGATTTTGACTCGCTGAAGGATCGTCGCATTTGCGCCTATGGAGCAAAAATCTCCAATCTGGCAAGCTCCTAAGAGCACTGCAGCTGGATTGATCTCTGTGAAGTCTCCGATCTGCACCTCATGGTGGATCTGTGCACCCGTATTGATCAGACTTCCGAGACCTATTTTTACATTTCCACCGATGTAGCAGAAGTTAAAGATATCAGCATTGGAAATCTGGGCACTTTGGCTGATTCGGGAACTCGACCCGCGGATAGCTTGCAGCATTCCACCTTTCTGTTGGAATTCGGTGTACAGAATTTTGCGGGCTTCAGGTTTCCCTACTCCCAAGATAAACCGAGGGTCTTTTTGAAAATGTTCTTTTATTTCCTCCAATGAGGTGAAAATGGGGAAGCTATTTTGAAAGATTTTGATTCCAGTTCGATTATCAAAGAAGTATAAGTTCCCTACTTCGCCGTTTTCGGTTAGGATGTCTAATACCTCAATCGCGTGTCCTCCAGCTCCTGCTACAATCATTGGTTTGGGTTATTTTGAACCCGAAGCAGCAAGCGAGCAATCATTCGCTGATCCTCCGGTTTAAGCTTATCGTACAGCGGAAGGCACAAGACCTTTTTGCTGATTTCCTCAGAAATTGGACATGCTCCAGAAGTGTAGTCCAGTGTATTTAAGCTTGGCATAAAATACCTTCTGGATGCAATTCCATTTGCCTCAAGGGCTTCCATCGCTTTTTCCAAGAGAACTTCCGAAGGGAAGATAATCGGGAAGTAGGAATAGTTGTAGGCTTCTATTTGGTCACAGGTCGGATAGGTTATTTCTAGTCCTTTTAGGAGTTGTTTGTACAGTTCCGATTGTTGCTTGCGATTGGCTAAGATCTCCGATAGGTGAGGGAGCACCGAAAGCCCCATTGCGGCATGGAATTCAGAGTTTTTGCCGTTAATCCCTGTTCCGTCAAACTCATAGGGGCCCGAGTGACCGAAATTTCGCAAAAGCGCCAGTTTCTTGGTCAGTTCGGCTGACTTCGTGAAGACTGCTCCGCCTTCGACAGTATGAAAAAGCTTGGTGGCATGAAAGCTGGTGGTGCTGATATCCCCATATTCAAAAATGGATTTACCTTTTACTTTTACCCCAAAGGCATGCGCCCCATCGTAAATCACTTTTAGCTGGTACTTCGTTGCGAGCTGCTGTATGGCCTCCACTTCGCAGGGAATGCCATAGACATGAGTGGCGAGAATCGCAGTCGTGTTGGGGGTGATGGCTGCTTCGATTTTGTCAGGATCGATGGTGAGTTTGCCGGGCAGAATATCCACATAAACCGGCTGGCAGCCCTCCCAGAGGATACTTCCTGTGGTGGCCACGTAAGAAAAAGGCGTGGTGATAATTTCTCCTTTGAGATTCAGGGCTTTGATGGCCAGTTGCAGGGCGATGGTGCCATTGCTGACAAAAAGCAGGTGATCCAGGGCGAGGTATTCTTTGAGTTGGAGTTCCAGCTCATTGACTAGGGGACCATTGTTAGTAAGCCAGTTGCGCTCCCAGATATCATCAATGTAGCGCTGATAAGTGGCTTTAGGAGGAAGGAAGGGTTTGGTGACGGGGATCAAAAGTTCGGTTATCGGTTGTGGGTTGTCGGTTGTGGGTTGTGGGTTGTCGGTTGTCGGTTGTCGGTTGTCGGTTGTGGGTTGTCGGTTATCGGTTCCGCCACGGCGGACAGGTGTCGGTTCCGCCACGGCGGACAGGTGTGGGTTGTGGGTTGTCGGTTCCGCCACGGCGGACAGGTGTCGGTTGTGGGTTGTGGGTTGTCAGTTGTCGGTTGTGGGTTCCGCCGCGGCGGACAGGTGTTGGTTCCGCCAATCCTGTGCGCCTTTGGAGTAGCGGACAGGTGTCGGTTGACTGAGTGCGTACTGGAAACTGAGCAATAACGACTGCGAACTGATCTAGATATTATCGAGACTACTCATTTTCAACTGACTGCAGCCGTCCGTTAACAGCTAACCGACAACTGCTAACTGACAACTGACAACTGTCCGCCGTGGCGGAACTGCTCAAAGCTTCGCCCCTTCACTCCCATCTCATGAGCCTCAATTTGAAAGTTTGCCAGTTGAGGAGTTAGGAGATAAGAGTTAAATCGGACTGAGTAATAAAATTACTCAGTGGATTTGGAAATGCAAATTGGCAGGTGATTTTATTCCACAAAGAAACTCGTACTTCCAATACTAATCCAGTCCTGAGCCAATGAGGATCAAAAGTAGGATTTCCGTAGTTCGAAGGAATCTTAGCCGGTTTCAAAATGGAGACTTTCTTGGACTTTTATTCCTTTGCAAAGGATTTGTTTTGGCTTTTCGGTCTTTGGCGCATCTTGAACTGCCTTTGTGTTAACCCTTCATGATCCTTGCCGGTACGCCTATGACGGTGACTCCATCTGGAACAGACTTGGTCACCACAGCTCCTGCTCCTACCGTCACTCCATTTCCGATCCTGATTCCAGGAAGAATAGTGGCATGAGCTCCAATCGAGCAGGAATCGCCTACTTGCACCGCACCGAGCAGAAATGCGCCGGGATTGATGACGGTGAAGTTTCCTACTTTGACTTCATGATGCACCTGAGCGCCTGTATTGACCATGCAACCGATGCCTAGCTGAGTTTCCGGTCCAACAAAGCAGTGTTGAAATACATCCACTTGATTGAGTTGGGCTGATGGGCTAATAACTGAATTAGTTCCTCGGAGGGCGAAATGCGTTTTCCCAAGATGCTTCAGTAGTTCGTATAAATATTTTCTAAACACCACTGAGCCAATGCCCAAGCAAAACTCGGCACTTTCCAACAAGTCGGGCTGATGAATGACGGGATGAATTTGATTAAAGAACTTCTTTGCTAGATCTTGATCAAATACTTCAAGCTGTTCCAGCTTTCCCTGTGTCGTTAGGATATCATATACTTCGAGGGCGTGGCCTCCTGCTCCTGCTAAGATCATTTTCGGTTCTCGGTTGTCGGTTGTCGGTTCTCGGTTGTCGGTTCCGCCACGCCTGTGCGCCTTTGGAGTAGCGGACAGGTGTCGGTTGTGGGTTCTCGGTTATCGGTTGTCGGTTCTCGGTTCCGCCACGGCGGACAGGTGTCGGTTGTCGTGGTTGTCTTTGTTGTCGTGGTTGGTTCGTATTGAAGGAAATTACTTAGTAATGTGTTAACACTCTATTCTGACAACGCGAAGCAGAAAACGCGTAGCGGACAACGCCGCAGGCAGACAACCCAAAGGCAGACACCTGTCCGCCGTGGCGGAACCCTGACACCTGTCCGCTACTCCAAAGGCGCACAGGCGTGGCGGAACAGCTTTAGCGGACAACGCTGCAGGCAGACATCTTCGGTCTCAATGAACAAAAAAAATAAGGCTACTGGCATCCTTACGAACACCCATATTTCAATTGTATAATACCTACCTAAACCAAACTTTTGATAATTCGACCTTTTCCATTGTAACGTTATCCTGATCCAGCTGATGCTCTCCCTGCTGGATGAAGACTTCGCTTTTTACGCCTTCGTTTCTCACGAGTGTAAACTCCAGATATGGGGAGAGATCTATTCCTTTAATCGTGACTGGCTTTTTAATGTTATTGGGATGAATATGCACGATTGAGTGATTGATCAGGAGCTTGTCAAAAATCCGGCGAATATTATGGAAAAACTGTTTTTCGAAGATTCGGTCGAATGCGTGAAACTCAATGACTATGATGCGAAAACGATTTAGGAGTGGTTGACTCATCGAAAAGATCGTTTCATACTCAAAACCCTCCACATCCATCTGAAGCAGTAAGTCGGCAGTAGTATCATTTGGGAGTGAATCGGCAACCCATCGATCCATGCTCATATAGATGCCATGATCCATTGCCCCAATGAATTTTTTGCTGAAATGAAAGTGAGGATGGCTATACTTCGGTTTCTCCACAGAATAGTCCGCAAGGAAGACTTCCATTCCGCGCTCCGCGAGCTGTAATTCAAATCGCGACTCTACATCCACACCTGGAGAAAAACAGGCCAGTATCCCATCCAAATCATCCGGAAGTAAATATCCTCCATCTCCGTCTGGTCCGATCCGAATGAGTGGTTTGATGGTAGCCTTGGGATGTAGTTTTTTGATAAATCTACTTACCTCAGAAAGGTTAACTCTCGCCTCCAAGGATACATGAAAATAATCCAATAATGGGGACACAATTCGATAGACTATGCTTTTGAGTTTGTTTTTGATAAATGACATGTTGAGTTGCTGGTTTGAAATAGGGTTAGTGATTCTGCCTCGCCTGTGCGCCTTTGGAGTCGCGGACTGGTGTCGGTTCCTCCACGCCTATGCGCCTTTGGAGTAGCGGACAGGTGTGCGTTCCGCCACGGCGGACAGGTGTCGGTTCTCGGTTCTCGGTTTTCGGTTCTCGGGTTATCGGGTTATCGGGTTCCGCCACGGCGGAAAGGTGTCGTGGTTGGTTCGTATTGAAGCAAATTACTTATTAATATGTTAACACTCTATTCTGACAACGCGAAGCAGACACCTGTCCGCCGTGGCGGAACAGCGAAGCGGACAACGCCGAAGGCAGACAACCGCGAAGCGGTCAACGCCGTAGGCAGACACCTGTCCGCCGTGGCGGAACAGCTTTAGCAGACATCCGTCACCTGTCCGCCGTGGCGGAACCCACTTCCGGTAATTCATAAAACATTGGCAATCGAAGCAGGCAATCTGAAAAACGATCTGAGTTAGGTAAATCACGACTATATTGGGCTGGAAAATGCTTTTGAGCGTAAGCGGAGCGGTGTAGGCTTTGGTAATGAAATACCGCTAAGATTCCATTGTCATTTAAATATTTGGCGTATGCTGTTCGACTCGCTACCTCTGGGAAAAGGAGGTAAAAGAGGTGGGCATTTGCCATTAATTTAGAATGTAAAATTGAAGAATTTAAAATGTCAGGATTCGAATCATTTTCCATTTTAAACTTTAAACTTCTAACAATTGCTCCATAATCCTCCCCTAAAATTCTTAGACTTTGGTTTCCAAATAAGCGAGAATAGTCTTCCCAAATGGCTTTTCTTCTTTCTTGAATCTGGTCTAAGTTTTCCAGTTGTGCCCAAAGAAATGCAGCAGTGACTTCCGACGGGAGAAAACTGGATCCAGCATCTACCCAGCTGTATTTATCGATTTCTCCTCTAAAGAAAGCTGCTCGGTTGGTTCCTTTTTCCCAGATTACTTCCGCTCGTTTGACCAGGTTTGGCTCATTAATGATCAGCATCCCCCCTTCTCCCGCTTGGATATTTTTAGTTTCATGGAAGCTATAGGTTCCCAGATGCCCGATTCCTCCCAAAGCTTTTCCCTGATAGAAGCTATCAATCCCTTGCGCAGCGTCTTCCACTACCATAATTCCGTGTCGATTAGCGATCTCCATGATCAAATCCATCTCACAAGGGACACCTCCATAGTGCACAGGGACGATTGCCTTTGTTTTTGGACTGATCAGCTGCTCTAGCAGGCTTACATCCATATTCGGATGATCAGGCTTGCTATCGATAAATACGATTTTGGCACCCCGAAGCACGAAGGCATTGGCAGTGGACACAAAAGTATAGCTCGGTAAGATCACTTCGTCGCCGGGTTGAATATCTAAGATAATCGCGGCCATTTCCAAGGCATCGGTACAGGAGCTGGTCAAGAGGCACTTATGAAACCCGTAGCGTTGCTCAAAGAAATGTTGGCATCGCTGGGTAAATTCACCATTACCGGAGATTTTGCCCAAGGCCACCGCTTGCTGAATGTATTTCAGTTCGTTGCCGGTGAGGTAGGGTTTGTTGAAGGGGATGTAGGTTTTCAGGTGTGGGTTGTCAGTTGTCGGTTGTCGGTTCCGCCACGGCGGACAGGTGTCAGTTGTCAGTTGTCGGAGGCGTGGCCAATTTTTAAGACCGTGCTGTAATGTGGCTAAGAGTTATGGGTTAGTTTTATTGGGTTGTCTGGGTTGTCATTGTTTTCATTGTTGTCGAGTTGTCGGAGTGGTTTGGTATAGAAGGAGCTAAGATAGTCATGTGTAAATCCGCTACGCTGACAACGCGAAGCGGAAAACGCGCAGCGGACAACGCCGTAGGCAGACACCTGCCCGCTACTCCAAAGGTGCACAGGCGTGGCGGAACAGCTTTAGCGGACAACCCTGACACCTGTCCGCCGTGGCGGAACAGCTTTAGCAGTCTACGTAAAAGCATTGCTCTAATATTTCAATCTTCAAATTTTTCAATTTTTCAATTTCCCATTCCAATAATGATACACAAAAACAGTATCTACAAGCTTATATCCCAGTTTCTTATATAATCCAACAGCTGGCACATTGGCGGCTTGGGTGGGGATAGTGAGTATTTTTGATCCAGCGATAAACGCTTTTTGTTCCGCGGCCTTAATCAACTTTGCTCCAAGCCCTTTTCCTCTGGACTCTTCCGAAACTGCAAATAAGCCAATAGAAGCATTTTCATTTTCGAAAGACAGCGTGATCATGCCATGCAAATCCGAATCCGTCAAGATCTCATCATGCTCCATGGCCTTTTGAATCCAAAGTGAATACAGCTTTTCGAATTCCTGATTGACCAATCTATTGTCAGTTTTGAAGCGGGAATAAATACCACTTTGGAAGGCTAATTCTTTAAGCTTGAGTTCCAATTCCTTTTTTTCATAGTTAAAAATAACAGGATTCGGTATTTGTAAATCAAGCTCTTTCTGAAAGATGAGTTTTTGGTCCACCAGTTGAATGCTTGGATCCTGAACCTTTAAAATTTCTTTTGAAAAAAGGTAAATGAGCGAGAAGTTCTCAGCAGCTACCATAAACTCATTTTCATTCCAGGAATCACCTATTTCACATTTTCCTACAGGGTAGCCAAAGAGGTTGGAGTCAAAAGGAAGTGGAGTGATCAAAGGTTGGCTGGGGTTGTCGGTTGTCGGTTCCGCCACGGCGGACAGGTGTCGGTTGTCGGTTGTCGGTTCTCGGTTGTCGGTTGTCGGTTCTCGGTTGTCGGTTGTGGGTTGTCGGTTGTCGGTTGTCGTTTGTGGGTTCTCGGTTGTCGGTTGTCGGTTGTCGGTTCTCGTGGTTGGTTCGTATTGAAGCAAATTTTTAGTAATGTGCAAATGATTTACGGTGATAACGCGAAGCAGAAAACCCTGACACCTGTCCGCTACTCCAAAGGTGCACAGGCGTGGCGGAACAGCTTTAGCAGACAACGCCGAAGGCAGACAACCATGACACCTGTCCGCCGTGGCGGAACAGCGAAGCAGACAATTCCAAAGGAGAACACCTGTCCGCCGTGGCGGAACTTACCCCACTCGCTTCTCCACAATATATATTGGCCTTCTTTTTACTCCTTCGAAGGTTTTCCCGACATAGAGCCCGACCATCCCCAAAGTCACCAGAATAAATCCTGTCAGGAGCCAAAGTGAAATAATCAAACTTGCATAGCCTGCGACAATAATTTCACCTTGGAAATACCTGATCAGCGTGTAAATGGCAAATAAAAACCCAGATAAGGCGACCAAAAGCCCCAATTTTACTGTCAGCCGGATCGGCTTGTCGCTGTAGGCCAGCATAATATCCAAAGCCAAATTAAACAAGCGCTTGAAGTTGTAGCTACTTCCTCTTTCCTCATTGGCTGCATGGGCTACGTCTAGTGTGGTCTGTTTGAATCCCACCCAGCGAACCATCGTCGGAAAATAACGGATACTCTCACGCATGCCGATGATTTCCTGAATGACTTTTTTACTGTAAATGCCAAAATTTGCGATGGTCTCATCTTGATGTGATCCGGTCAACCAAGCTAATGTTCGGTAGAAAAGCTTTGAAGAAAGTCGCTTGAAAAAGCCGTCTTGCCGATTGGCTCTTCTAGCCAAAACGACCTCAAATCCTTCTTGAGCTTTATGAAAAAGTGCAGGAATTTCCTCTGGTCTATCCTGTAGATCACAGTCCATGACTACCACCCAATCACCCTTGGCCTGATCCAAGCCTGCAGTGATGGCGTAGTGCTGCCCAAAATTGCGGGAAAGCTTTAGTCCTTTGATTCGTGGGTTAGTGGCGGCAAGTTGTTCGATAACCTTCCAAGATTCATCCGGGCCAGCATCTTCGACCAGGATAATTTCATAATCATTGGTAATGGAACTTACAGCGGACTCTATCCTTCTGATAAGTTCGGGGAGCAGCTTTTCTGCATTATAGACTGGGGATACGATGGAGAGCTTTAGTGTCAAGTTAGTGGTGGTTTGACTGGGATATGCAATGCTATCAAGGTTGTCAAGGTTCTCTTGGTTGTCAGGGTTGTCGAGGATTTCAGGGTTGTCTTGGTTCTCTTGGTTGTCAGGGTTGTCGAGGATTTCAGGGTTGTCTTGGTTCTCTTGGTTCTCTTGGTTGTCAGGGTTGGTTCGTAATGAAGCAAATTACTTTGTAAAAAATTTGAACGCTGTAGTCTGACATCCCGAAGGCAGACAGCTGCGCAGCAGACAACGCGAAGCAGACAACCATGACAACAGCGCAGCAAACATCACGAAGGCAGATAACGCGAAGCGGACAACACGAAGTAGACAACACGAAGTAGACAACACGAAGTAGACAACAATGAAAACAGCGCAGCAGACAACGCCGAAGGCATGCAACTTAAACCTTCCAATTCTTCTCTACATACTCAATAAAGTTGGCTATTTTGATTCCTAGGTGATCGTATTTTTTGGCCAAATCATCAATATTTTCTCCTAAGTCTGGATATAAAACTATCAGTTTACGTAAGTGATTTAACGTTTCAAGATTGCTCGCATGAGAGTAAACCAAAAACTTGATAAAATCATTTTTATATCTCCTTCTTCCATACCCTTCCACAATGTTTGAATTAACTGAATCTGCAGACCTTCTAAGCTGGCTTCCCAACTCATACAACTCATATTTGGGAAGTATTAAGCTAAATCGATGCGCTTTAATAAACAGTTCTAAAGATTCTTTGAAAATGTCTAGGTCCAGATAGCTTTTCATCGTATTTACAGTTGAGAGGTTGTCTTGGTTGTCGTTGTTGTCGAGGTTTTCTGGGTTGTCTTGGTTCTCTTGGTTGTCAGGGTTGTCAGGGTTGGTTCGTAATGAAGCAAATTACTTTGTAAAATGTGAACGCTGTAGTCTGACATCACGAAGGCAGACAACTGCGCAGCAGACAACGCGAAGCAGACAACCATGACAACAGCGCAGCAAACATCACGAAGGCAGACAACGCGAAGCGGACAACCCGAAGGAGACAACGCCGAAGGCAAACAACCCGAAGGAGACAACCTTGACAACGCCGAAGGCAAACAACCCGAAGGAGACAACTGCGTGAGCGGACAACATTTCACTAGGCCACATCTGCAAAAATTCGTTCCATCCTCCGGAAATACATCATTCCGAAAACAAAGAAAATGACTGATAGGATACTTCCAGGCCAGATCCATTCCCAGGGAATAGGTCGATTCAAAAAGGCAGCCCTAAACCCTTCGATTACTCCCACCATGGGGTTGAGTATGTAAAAGGGGATATATTTCTCAGGGACGGCATTGGTACTGTAGACTACTGGAGCGGCATATAACAGGAGCTGCACAATAAAGCTCAAGGCATGTTTGACATCTCTGTATTTCACTGCCAAGGCAGAAAGAAACATTCCTATACCGAGCGAGGTCATTAGCAATTGAAGAATAAGAACTGGCAAAATCAAAAGTCCCCATCCTGGCGTGACTTGAAAATAAATCAACAGAACAATCACTACAACAAAAGCGATCAAAAAGTCCAAGAGCTTGGAGAGGATCGCAGAAAGTGGCAAGACCATCCTTGGGAAATAGACTTTGGTAATCATGTTTGCATTCTGGATCAGGGAATTAGCTGACTCGGTCAACGTGCCTGAGAAATAATTCCAAGGCCAAAGCGCCAGGTAGGAAAACAGAAAATAGGGCATTCCATCCGAATCCACTTTCGCTAGTCCCCCAAAAACCAACGTAAAGACTATGGTGGAAAACAGGGGTTGGATAATCGCCCAAGAAACGCCTAAGATGGATTGGGCATATCGAGCTTTGATTCCACGAAGTGTAAGGAAATACAAGAGGTCTTTGTATCTCCAGATTTCCTTAAAGTCAACCATTTTCCAACCGGAGCTGGCTTGGATGATTTTTACGTTTGGTTTGGTGTTCAAGCTAATGCTGTTTTATTTCTAATTAGTTGTACTTAAAATGTATATCCAGATTTTACTTATTCCCCAAAAACCAAGATTCCTGAGATATTCCCTGGATCTACTTCCAAGATTTCGACTTTCACCTTGCGATTTACTTTTTCGTAAGTCTTAGCGAGGATAAAATCCAGGTAAGTTTCATCGAGATTTTTACCGATGAGAATCACGTCAACCGTCCCTGAATCTTTGCCCTTTGCATAATCTCCTATGATATAAGCGCGCTCTACCGCTCCCATTCGTTTGACAATTTTCTCAACTAGCTCATCTAAGCCTAAGAACTTTGAGACCATAGCCTGAATTTCAGTGAAAAAGGGATGTCTCTCGTTAGCCCGATAAACCTTGGTTTTCCCTTCATCTACCGACACGAGCAATCCAGCTTCGGTGAGGCGGTTGAGTTCGACTCGTACCGAATTAGTAGATTCATCAAAGTCTTTGGCGAGTGAACGCAGGTAACCCGAATTGGCATGCGAGAAGAACTTCAGCAGCAATTTGATTCGGGTTTTGGAAGTGACTAAGGATTCGAGCAAAAGAATTTAAAATTGGAAAAATTTAAAATTTAAAATTAAGTGAAAATCCACTTTCGATTTTTTGATGATGAATAAGAATTTAAAATGAAGGAAATCAGGTAGGCTATTTTAGATTTTCTCGAGATTTCTTAATGATGGAATTTAAAAGCAATATAATCTCGTCGATCTCTGATTTTAAATAGCTCATCGAACTATGTTCTGCCAACAATTCTTTCCTATCAAAAAGTCTCAACCAATACCTAGTTTCTCTTGCTTCTTTATTTGAAATAGTGAGTTTTGCCACGAAATCAAGCTTGGAATGGGCAGCCTGTGCTTCTTCCACGTTAGCTCCAATAGATGTTCCAGATTTTACTAGCTGGTCAGCCAATTTAAAATGTCCTCTTTCTCTTAAATCTAGATAGACAGTTATTATTTCCGCAGCGAACCTGAACGTTTTATCGACAATGATATTTGCCATGGGTTGAGAATTTAAAATGGAGGAATTGAGAATTTAAAATGGAGGAATTGAGAATTTAAAATTACAGATTTAGTTATTTAATTTTAAATTAAAGAAATTTTAAATTTTAAATTCCTAAAGCTTCGCTCGGTCAGTCCCATTTTGGAAATTAGCGGTTGAGTCAAAAAATTACTCAGTGAGAAACAAAATTACTCTTACAGCGGATAAAAGCAAATAAATCAACAAATAGCATAGGGAGAAAGGAACCCATTGGATTTTGGATTGGAGATTGATTTTTAATTCTCAATCTTTAGTATTTCTTTCCAAAATCTCTCCCCCTCCTATCATCGGCCTTAGTATTGAATGAAATCTAGAAAAAATCGCCCATTATATTTTTCGCTTTTATTGCTAATAGGCCTATTGGGAACATATTTTTATTTCTTCTCCTTTTTAGACGCTAGCTATTCCCCCTACTATGGAGATGAGTTTTTTTATTATAAAAATGCGGAGTCTTTTTACCAAACCTCTAAACTTGAAGCAGCATTTACTTACACTGGAAATGGATCTACTCTTATTGGGTTTGATCCACATGGTCCTGCCTACCCGTTGCTATATGGGTTTTTCGCTAAGATTTTCGGATGGTTTGGCCCACTCATCCCTATTATCAATTTTAGTATTTTATCAATTGCGTTGCTGCTGTTGCTTTTCCAAAAAGAAGCGAGTTTACAAGTCAAATCTCTTCAGCTGATTCTAATTTTGGGTTCTCCGATCACCCTTTTTTATTCCTTTAGTTTTATGCCTGAGTTGATCCAAATCGCTGGAGCTATTCTACTCTTTCTTCAATTTAAGCGCTACCAAAAAAGTCAGGATCGAATCGATTTAATTCTACTGATTTTTTTAATTCTTTCTCTTGGGCTTATCCGAAGCACGTGGTTTTTTGGATTGATTGGTTTGATCGTTTACCCAAAGAAAATTCACTGGGGAATGGCATTGCTTTTACTACTTCCTGCATTAGGCCTTTCCTATTTGTCTCAGGTTTTATTCCATGAGATGGTTCCGAATACATTCACAGGAGTAGGGGAATTGATACGCTCACAACAGTATACCCAAGTGGCTGAAGAACTTCTATTCAACCTTAAGCGAAACCTTTACTTTGCGCTTACTTATTCTGAGGGAAAATTCTACACCATTCAAAAAATCTGGATGTTAGCCTCCATTATTCTTGCATTCTTATTTTTCAGAAAAGAAAAACTTATTCAAGTTGGGTTTTTGATTTTTGGTTTGACCTTTATTTTCAATATGTTTTTTTATAAAAACTATAGCTGGAACGATTTAAGAATATATAGTCCCATGCTCTTATTTTTAAACTTGAGCATGATTTCAAGCTCTTTACATCAACTGGTACCAAAATCCTTGGTTTTGATCGGACTTAGCTCTTTTATTCTAATCCTTCCCTTAAGCCTCAAATTGATCAATTATAGGGTTAATTCTAACCTTAAAGTCATCCCAGAATCTGCCAAAGAAGCACTGCTACAGCTCAAGCAACCTTTGATATTGATTGATACGCTCGTTTTAAAAGATTATTCTTTGGATCAGCTCCCAATTATCAATAGAGAAAATCATCCTATTCGTTACATTTTACCATATTATGAGATGAGGATGGAAAAACCAACCCATCAAATAACTGAGCAAAATGGTCAAATCAAGGTAAGTGAGGTGAATATTCTGAGCCAAAAAGCAAGACCGAATCCGACTTGGATCAAGTAAATCACAGACAATACAAAAACCTGAATGGTGGGTTTATCTGGCTTTTCCAGGTAGGATTTGGCAATGGCAAAAATAATACTTAGGTGTGTTAAAAAGAGTGTCAAAGGAATTTGCCAATAGAAATTACCATGCAACTCTCGGTAACCTGACTCAGCAAAAACAGCATAAATCAAAAAAGCAGAAAGAAGCATTAAGAATGAAAAAGTGAAATACTGAGACTCAAAAGCCTTTTTTCTCCATAGAATCAAATACATCAAAACCAGTGGCATACTTGAAATAAAGTCGAAAACGGGTTGATCCGAAAAACTCAACCACACAAAAAATGGATTGATCACCACTTTAGATATTTCTCCTGCGGTATAAAACTCAGTAATCATTGGATCCCATGAGAAAATTAAGAATTTCTCCAAAAGAATTAGTAAAAAAACTACCAGACTAAGAATTAATGAGTTTATGAAAAGAGTTGAAAACCGTTTTTCTTTCAGAAAAGTATAAATAGGTAAAACAGGCACATAACAAAACAGAAAACTGGGCTTGATCAAAATAATCAGAAGACTCAATCCAAAAAGGGCGTAATAATCGGATGATTTCTTTGAATCAAACCAGTCAAAGGTTTTCCTGAAAAGTAGTAAGCAAAATGGAAAAGATGCAATCAAGGTGGAATTGTGCCAAATGGTCTGAGTGAATTTTCCATAGTACCAAAATTCCCCATCAATAGCAGGGATAAAAATTGGACTTAGAAATAGAAATGTCACAGCAATACCAAATGCTACAACCGGCTCAACAGATACCTCCATTCTAATCCAGTCGTAAATAAGGCTGTATTTCCACCAAAGAAAGAACGTTAGAACGAGGAAGGAACTGAACACAAAAGGATACTTGATATGAAAGATAAAATCCAATATGTAAATCAAAAAGTAGTAGCCTGGGGGTATTGGAAAGTGGCCTAGCTCCAAATATTCTATTAAATATCGGTTATGAATTTTAATGTCTACAAAAGGAATATATTTTATGAGGAAAAAAATAGTGAAACCGTAAAGGAGTATTACTGAAAAGTGAAAAGCCCATACCTGTTTTGACTTAATAAAATTTTTCATTCTACTGTGACTAAAATAAAATCTTCCATAATTATTTTCGGGCTTGAATATCTATCAAAGTATCCTTGGTAGGAATGAAATATATCTTTATCTACTAAAAATGCTGTTTTAGATAGGGGATTGGGATAATTGTCTTTTTCTAAAAATGTGGGCCATCCCAATATCTTAAAGGGAATAGTTTTGGCAAATTTATAATCCCGAAGGTTCGCTCCTGCGCCAATAAGATAAATTCTCTCAAAGCCGATTTGCTTAAGTGCTGTCAGTTTATTGCTAAGATTTTCGGAAGAAGTGAGATTTGCCTTTTTTTCAAAAAAAGACTTGAAATGAACTCCTATTCCAATAGTAATCGCAAATGAAATTGCATAGAGAGGTTTAAGATTTCCTCGAAAAGACCTAACCGGAATTACTAAACAAGCACTGAAAAATGTCAAAAATAATATGGCGTAAATCTGGACTTTGAGTAAATAAAATGGCGATAGAATAAGTGTAATTATAAAAAGGATGGACAAAAGGAAAATCGCTTTCCATCGGAAAAGAATAATAGAGAAAAGGAAAAATGTTAAAATAATTGCAATAAAAAACCACTCATGCTCCAGATAAGTCCAGAACGATTGGACTAGCCTATTTGGCAGGTATAATGTAAGGCGATCTTGATTCAACTTTTCTTTCCAATTCTCTAATTTCTCAATGGTCAACTCATCCTGTTGGAAGTTAATTAATCCATTAGCAAAATAATAAAGTGTAGGATCCTCATTTTTGAAATCATCCTTCATCAATTGCAAAACAGGATGATCGAAAACTTCAGATCTAAGCTTATTCAATTTTTGAAATTCACCCAAGCCTATTTCTTGAATTGCAAATTGAGTTAATCCAAAAAAGATTAATACTGACAGAAGCGGAACTAGGGCAGCTTGAAAAATTCTCCTTTGGCCTAAAATTAAATTTAGCACAAGCATTCCGGTAAGAATCAGAAACGGGACTTGCTCTCGAATCAAAAAACCGAATAGAATGAGAATGTCTGTACTGAAAAAGGTCAATAAAAACTTAGGGCTATTCCACTTTAGGATTCTTGCGGAAATTCCAGCTGAAACAGCGAATGCTGAAACAATGGAAAATTGAAGAAAAAAAGTAAAATGAATCAAAAATGCAAAAAGAAAAAGAGACCAGATTTGAAGGATCAATTGCTGGGAATTCTTCTTCCATACCAAATCCAAAAAGATCAAATAACTCAAATACATCACCGAAAACCAGGTCAGAGGATACCAGGGGATTGCAGGAAAAAAAGTATAGAGTTTAGAAAAACACCAGCTTAAAATCGGATGAATAAATACGGCATAGGATTCAGGCTCGCCTGTGTAAGCTCCCGAAACCAACCACATCATGAGCTCATCGTCGTTGGTTTGAAATCGCCAAGGGAGGAACCAAATCACAACCAAAGCCACCAAGCCTAGAATTGCCCAAATTCGAAAAAAAACTTTCTTGCTTAGTTTTTCCATAGGATCAATAAATTTCCACCATTGGGTTCAATCAACACTTTTTGATTAGGCCATTTGGATAGATCAAAGGGAAACTTTTCTAAATCATTAAAAAGAATCATATCAAGTTCATTACCATCTTGGAAAAATAACCTTGCTTGAGACGGCTTCCAATAGCTCGGAGAATAAGGGGAGGTTTTCCCTAATAAATACAGAACTCCGGGGTTTCTAAAAAGAGAAACTATCCTCGTCGAATCCGAAGCATTAACTTCAGATTTTAGTTCCTCCAGAAATGTGACTTGCTGCTCAGAAATCATGATTTCTTTCCCAGGCTGATATTCCCAAACATGATCAGATTGCCATAAGTGAACTCCTTCATATGGGGTAATCCAACAACCGAAAATGACCAAAACAAATGAACAAAAGGAAGCAAAAAAGTGGAAATTAAAATGAAATTTGGGTGATTTTTTTCGAATTAAGATTGCTAAAGTCAATAGCCAAAAAATCCAATAATGAATCCCTAGCCTCATCCAATAAACATTACTTCCAAAATGAAGCAGAAAAGGAAGGAAAATTAAAATTAGAATAAAAAACCATTCGTCTTTGTTGAATTCATTGAAATTCAAGGTTCCCAACAGCCAGCAAATTCCAGCAAATGTGATCAAAAGAAAACTGTGACTCCAATCAGAATAAATGAAAGTTGTATGAAAAACTATTCCAATCGTGAATATTCCTAATATTAGAATTAGGTAATAGATTTTATACCCATACTTTTTCGCCACGGCTGAACTAATGAAAAACATCCCACCTAGAAACACCCAAAAACCACCAGTAGCTGTGTATTTTATCAAAAGTAGTATACTGTAATCCTGACGCTGATTTAGAAAACCAAATTCTCCAGTTAGCCTGGTTAATCCACTTTCTTGAAATAGGGAATAAAATAATCCTTCAAACAGCAGGAAAGGCAGGCTGATTAGCATAATCGCACCAATACTAACTAGTCTTTTCACCAACAAATAAACAACTGTAAAGGGAACAAGAAGAAAACAGACGGTGATTTTGGCATAAAAAAGTACTGAGAAAACAAAACCCAAAAAAAGTAAATCCCATAGATTCAATTCCTTTTTAGAAATGAGTGCCAACCACATACAAACAGCAACAACACTGATAGAATTATAAGATAGTGTCGGTGGTAAAAATCCATATCCCGCAAACAAGCCTGATAATGCGAGTAAGAATAGCGAAAAAGAAAGTCTTTGGTTTTCAAACAAGTTTTTCCAAAAAATAACAAGCCCAAAAGCTCCAATGAAATAACTGATCAATCGGATGACTCGAAGCCCTATGATTCCAAACTCAAGCCCCGTGAATTTATAGAGGAGTTTGAAAAAAAGATCGTAATTAAAAATCCCTCCTATATTCTCCTGACTAGGTACAGCCAACAAGGCATAAACCCCCTCATCTGAAATATCAAAGCCTCTGGGAATCGCAAAAATAATGGCCAAAATTGACAGAAAAACCAGAGCTTTAAGCATATCCTAAGTTGGGACTTTTTTTTAAAAAACTAAAAAACGGGCAGCTTCCTTACCCCTTCAGGTCATACCTCTATTAACTTAAAACATTACGAATTGTGAATAAATAGCTTGAAATAGGATGAAAAATACCCTGTACAGGGTATAAAATTCCGGAAGCCAGCTTTTACCTTTATATCAGGGTGATTAAACAACTTTTCTCAGAATTTTTTCTAAACAATCTTTAAGGGACTTTTAATATTATTTTTTTACCCCTTTTCATAAAATTAAAGTCCCGGGAAACCGGGACTTTTTTTGTAGCCTACCATTCTAAGTATCAAGAAGCAATCTGGTACTGCTCCTCCCACTGGTAGAAGCACTCCAATTAATTCAAGTATTCAGACTTGGACACTAGCGATTATCCTCCTCTTCAGAATAATCCAAGGCTTCAAACTTCGGCCATAATCCTTTTTATACTACTTTTTTTGCCTACCTCAAAAAGCTAGAATTACCTAATTTTTCATTCCATCTACCGATTCTCAATGGCCGATTTCTAAAACTGCAAAATAATAAATTTCATTAAACCCATTTAAATAGTGCAATAGATTATTTGAAAATTTAATTTTTGTGCGTGAAAAGGCTCGAAATAAGATGAAAAATACCCTGTACAGGGTATACAAATTTAGAATTCAACATCTACCTTTATAGCAAGGTGATTAAGCAACTTTTCTCAGAATTTTTCCTATAAAATCATTAAGGGATTTTTTATCATATTTTTTTACCCCTTATTTAAAATTAAGTTCGAAGAAACCGGGACTTTTTCGAATCTTACTAATTTCAGAATCTAGAATTAATCTTGTATTGCTCCTCCCTTTGGTTGAAGCACTTAAATCGATTTAAGTCTTTAGACTTGAACCCGAGTCCGAGTCCTTAACCTAACTTCCTATTGGTCCCGAATCTGGAATTACCAATTCTTTCATTCCATCCAACGCTTTTTAAATCAAGATTCTTTCGAAAGTTCTGAATAATGCCAAAATTAAACCTCTTTAAAGAATACAATTATTTATATGAAAAATTAAGTAACTCAATTAAATAGGCTCAAAAAAAGAGAAAAAATACCCTGTACAGGGTATAAAATTTCGGAAGTCAGCATTTACCTTTACCCAGGGTGATTAAACAACTTTTCTCAAAATTTTTTCTAGACAATCTTTAAGGGACTTTTAATATTATTTTTTTACCCCTTTTCATAAAAAAAAGTCCTGGGAAACCGGGACTTTTTTTGCTAGTCACATCAAGTCGTTGAATTTAATCCTTCCACTCTAACCGGTCCAAGTATTCAGACTTAATCCCAAGTTGTGGTCTGCTTCTTTAGTCTGCTAGAACTGCACCACTGACAGAAAACGATTATCCCACTTGAATGAAGCTCAATTCTTAATAGAATCTTACTTCGCAGTCAGGATTAGTCTTTTTGAAATTATCGATGGAGCGCTGACTTAATCTGGTGTTAAAGCACGAAAGCTTTTTAAGATTTAGTAAATCCTCAATAGGTCTCAGAGATCTAAGATTGGTACTGGCCACATCCAACTCTTCCAAGCTCGATAGACTTTCCAATCCCTTGAGTACTCTCAGATTTGTTCCTGAAATATTCAAAACTTTCAAATTTCGAAGTGGAGAAAGTGAGGTCAGATCCTCTATTCCTGTATTACTGATATTCAAGTGATCCAATTTCACTAATTTACTAACAGGTGAGAAATCAATTACGGGAACTTGAGAAATGGTTAATTTTTCCAACAAGCTCAACTCAGCTACTGGCGAAATTGAACCCAGAGGAGCATCAAAAATCGTCAGCGAACGAAGGTTGACAAAGATGGTCAGCGGAGAAATATTACCGATAGAAAGGCTTTGGAATGAAAGTGAGGATGCTGAAGTCATTCGGTGCAATTGTTCTTCGGAAGGCTTCTCGCCCATTTCAAACTGCTTTCTAAAGATCTCCTGCCAATCAGGGTCCATGGCTGCCCACCACGTATCCAACTCCTCTGTCCGATAAATAACAGTAAGCTTTGGCTTCTGTGAAAGAACCTCAGGAATCTCTTCAGGGAAAATTTTAGAATTATTTACATTGAGGTAATCTAGATTTTCCAGCGCTAAAACATCCATAATTGATTCGATGGGGCTACCGGCAAAGTCAATCCGAATGAGTTTGTCATTTTCACTAATTGCAGCAATTGAGCTCACATTAGTATTTTTTCCTGTGATTTCAATCAATGTTCTTACTTCACTCAAGGGAATCAAATCCTGAACCGGGGTACCTGAAAAATCAATCTTCTCCAATTTTACAAATCGTGTAATCGGATTAAGCGCTTCGATTCCTGACTCACTCAAATCTAAACTTGTCAAACCGATAGTCTGAGTTAAAATTTCGATCGATGGATTGTCAGACGAAATGGAAGGGAATTCCTTTTTGAGGACCGCTTTCCAGTTGGGAGAAAGCTTTTCCCACCAAGAATTCAAGTCTTTCACATGGTGAATCAACAATACCGTCGGGTTACTACGGATAAAATTATCTGCTGAACTTACAGAAAGTCCCGTCTCATCGACCAGTACTTTTCGGAGTGATTTTTTACCACTTAGCGAGGAGATATCGGTCAACTGAGTTTTAGTCAAATCAATCACTTCCAGCTCATTGAAGTCAATGAAGGATGAAAGATCAGAAATATTAGTTTCTGAGAGATTCAAATACTTTATGGATGTAAGGTTTTGAAGGGCAGAGAAGTTGATCAGGTAGTTCTGGCTTAGATCCAGTTCTTTAAGGTTTTTCAGTTTGGAAATATGTTCGCCATTGTTGAACCCACTATTTGGCAGGATCAAGCGCTGCAGGCTATCAAATTCATTGAGCACTGCAAAGCTCATAATTGGAGTTTGGGAAGCTTCCAATGACTGAATTGACTTTAGATTGGTAAGCAATCCTATGTCAGAAATTTTGGTAGAAGAGATATTTAAGCTCTTAAGCTTATCGGCATACTTGATAAACTGAATATCGGAGGTCGGGGTGTTTGACACATCCAAATGCTCCAGAAAGGTAATATTCGAAATTGGACCTAAAGCGGTGATATTGGTATTGCTCAAATCGACGTAGCGAAGCTGACGCAAGGCCTCGATTGGACTCAGATCAAGGATAGCGGTAGTACCGGAAAGATCGAGGCTATCTACGCTAACAAATTTATAAAGCTGATTTATATCCACTGAGTCGAATTCAGAAAGCTGGAATCGAGTTTTGAAATAGCTCTTCCATTGTGGCTTGATGCCTTTCCACCACTCTAGCAATTCCTCGTCCCGACTAACTTTTGTGGTATAGATACTGGCAATCTTAAGTTCTCCCGTTTTTTCCTGGAGATTTACTTCAACAAATCGTGGCTTTGTATTAGAAACTTTTTCATTTTTGGTTCCAACTGCAGTGATGGTCTGATCTAATGAGGCAACAAAAAACACAGAACCGTCATCCTTCTGATAGGGTTTCACATCCCTGATTTTGAACTTGAAATTGATGTCTTTGTAGAAAAACTCAATGTCTTTCAAATAAGAAGTGACGTCTTTATTGGTGACTACTTTTCGATCAAGCAGCAAATCATCTTCAACCTGCACTAGGCCGTCTCTAAAAATCTTTAGATAGCTCTCACGGATCACCACGTCTTTGTCTCGCGCGGAAGTCTCCTTTGAGCCAATGGTATTTAATAGGTATTCCAAAAAGCGAACTTGATCTTCAACCTTTGAGGAATAGCTATCGATTTCGTCTTTGGTGTAGCCTTTTATAGTTTGCGCAAAACCGCTGTAGCTCAGAAGTAGCAATAAAAGGGTAAAAGAGATCCTATTAATTCTGATCATAAATGTATTTCTGAATAGTTTCTTTATCACCGGGTCCAAGCTTGACCAGATTAGAAATCAACCAACCTGTATTAAAACCTGGTCGGTTAAACTGATTGACCTCAAAATACCAGCCTTCAATTTGGAAGAAATGGAATTTCACATCCGATACGGTTTCAAATCGGAGATTTCCAAGTTTCATTTCATAGAGAAATAAGGTGAGGTAGTCTGGCTTGTAATCTGTTTTGGTGAAGGCTTCAGGGGACTTTGAATCCTGAAAAGCCTTTCTCAAATTCATAAAACCAAGTTCGTGACTGAGTGGATGAAGAAAATCCTTCTCTCCACCGACAGGTTTATTGAATAATTTCTTAAAAGGTTCGAAAGAAACGTCATCAAATACCCATTCATATCCCAGACGTTCGGGTTGAAGTTTCAAGATGATGGTGACGGGTTCTCTTTTTCCTTTATAACTAAATTGGGTCTGTACCTCAGAATACCAGCCTTCCCGGTGGAAGTTAAGATATTGAGGATAGGATGAACTCAATACCGTATTGATAAATTGGGCTTTAAGTTCTTTTGGAATGGAAGAAGTCTGATTATCAAACAAGATCTGAATGAAACCCTGTCGAAGGGGCACATTGTGATAAAGTGAATCATCAGGATAATACCTAATTTCTCCATTTGGAGATTCTTCAGCATTGAATCTTCTAAAAAATTGATTGAGTTGTTTGGTAGATGACGCTAATCTACCGTCATCTTTTATAGTCCCAGGGCTGCCTAAGCCTTGCCCTGGAACTATAGAGATACTTGCGAAGAATATCGCAATAAAGATGAGGGTTATTCTCATACTGAGGTTTCAGTCACTCTCACGTCGCCGAGCATGACATCCCAAAATTCAATGGTTCTACCAGCAATTTGGGTTTGCTTTTTCTCGACGTAGATGGTGATATCTTTTTTAGTGGTGTCTTTGTAATTCATACCTGTCTCGATGGATGTACCTTCAAAACGCTGATAGATAGTAATCACACCTACATATCTGCCATCAGGCTGACGCTCTAGATCAGAGATGTATTGAATATCATACCAGGTAATATTTACTCGATCGTAGTTCAAAGCCATCAATCGCTCGAAGTATCGTCTTACTTTATAATAAGCGATGTCATTTGAGTTGATGCTTGATACACCCATCTCTGCACCTGGAGCGAAAAGCTCTTCAGCACGGTCCATCACTCGGTTAGCCTCTGAAAACTGAGTTTCTTTGCTACCGATGATGCTGATGTATTTGGAAAGGTCTTTTACTTTTTCAAGTGCAAGAGAGTCAATTGCTTGCTTTCTAGCTGGGCTAACGTTGTCAGATTGCGCATATACTCCAATGGAGCTGGCAAAGAATAAGCCTAGGAAAAGGGTAAGGATATTTTTCATTTTTAGTTTTTTAGAGGTTAGGCTTTTATTTTCTTCTCAATTCAAGCTCAGAAACTTTACCATTGGCATCAAGTCTAATGTCACTGATGTAGTTAAGATTCTTTTTTGTGTCTTTCAAGTAATCCAAATACTTTTTGATGGTAGTTGGCTCATCATAATCCTTAATACCATTTTCTTCATGGATTACGATCAATACTGGAGTCTCTTGATTTGAAAACATAGCCAATGCCTGCTGGATCGACTGGTTTGCGGCATTTACGCTACTTGCGTTAGCCACACCATTAAATGCATTTTCAAGGTTTTCAGCAGCCATTTCCTCTGCTGATCGTTTCGCTTCCACAGGTGCCGGCGGTGGGGTCACTTGCTCTACTGGAGCGGGAGGAGCAGGTGCAGCTACTACTTTCTTTTTGCTTTTACAAGCTCCCAAAGCTAGGAATGCTACAAGGATAATAACCAAGGAACGATTGAGCGAGAATTGTGTAAATTTTTGCTTCATTTTTAGGGGGTTTAAATTAATTTCTGGATTTTTTTTTTAGGCTGAATAAGCAGCAAAAGTAATGAAATTCATATTACTCAAAACAAATCTAGTTCCAATAAAAAGAGTCCAATCGTTAATTAAAATTAAAATCCTGTAAACGGTACTATATGGTATTAAAAAGGACTCATTCTTAAAAGAATTTTTAAAAAACTAGAAATTCAGTGTTCTGGGTAAAAAATCAAAATATGTCAAAAAAGGCCTCCTAAAAGTTTAAAACTTTCAAAAAATACCCAATACTGGGTATTTTTTTTGCAGTTTTTTCAACTCAACTTTGATTCAGTGTTAAGTTTTAATCAGACGAGAGTCTAACATAAAAGACCTTGGGTTTCCCAAGGTTTTTTTATTTTGGCAAAATGAATCAAAATTGATTGAAATAAAATCTTCCTATTAGACTTTTCGCCTTCCAAATCACTGAAATCCCGACGCGATCTACGTCAATCCGTATCTCTTTTGAATTGGAATTTTTATAAGAAGGTAAGTTACTGCAAAAGCGATTAAGGTAATGCCAGCAACCAGATCTGAAGGATATCCATCCGGAAGAATAAACAATAAAAAATTCACAAGGAACTGAGCCACTGCAAAACCGATAGCTATGGTCACGTGTCCGGTTTTCAACTGATTCACCAAAAGCTGGTAAAGGTGAGCACGATGAGGTTGAGTTACATTTTCTCTTTTCAATAGGCGCTGTCCTAGCGTAAGAAAAGAATCCATTCCATAGACAATCAGAAAAAGAATAATTGTCCAATTTTCTGCAGCGAGGTACCATTGAGTAAGAAAATAGATAACCAAATATGCTAAAGAAATACTTCCAATATCCCCTGCAAACATAAATGCTCGCTTTCTTAGGTTAAAAATCAAGAATACTAAAATTCCTAAAATGATATATTGAATCATTTCTACTTCGAAAATCGGGAAGTACTGATTAACGGCCAATATTGATCCGAAGAAAACCAAGTGGTAAAGTCCAGTAATGCCATTGATCCCATCCATGAAATTTATTGCATTAATTATCCCTAATGCAATAAAATATAGAATTGGAAGAGACCACAGCGGTTGTTTGTCGAAAACACCCAAATCATAAAATGACATCGAAAGAGCTATGAACTGAGTGCCAAATCGGAGTTTCCGAGAAAGTGAATAAATATCATCAAGAAAACTAACCGAGGAAATCAAAACAAGGCCAAAAACCATCCAGCTATGTGAAAATCCAAAAACTACCCACCAAAATATAATAGCAAGCGGAAAGATTATTCCTCCGCCACGTACGGTCACTTCTGAATGAGAGCTTCTCTGATTGGGTTTATCGACAATATTAAATTTCTTAGCCAACCTGTAATAAATCAGACCAACCAATAACAAAGCGAGAAATACAATACTGTGGTTAAGGATCATTTATAAGTGAAATTTCTAAAAATCATTTAATAAATCAGGCGATAAAAGGTTTTATTTACGACCTAGATTGGTTTCCAACCAAGTTTCTGCAGCAGTCCAATCTTGATAAGTATCAATATTGATATAATTTTCTGGATCATTTTCTAAAAATGCTAATCTTTCCCCATAAAGGGAGCCGCACATTATTGCGGAAACTTTTGTCAAGTAGATACTTCCATCTCTGAAATAAGTTTTTGGAAGTTCTTGCCTTCTTGGGATAATTTTTTCTTCCCCGGTAGCTATTTTAAGTAGCCCATTGTGATCAGCTTCAAAAGCCCAATGGGGATTATAAGTATCAGGTATAGGCAGGACTGTAACTAGCGCATCTGCTGCGGAATTAATAAACTCCTTAATAGCACTATCAATTAAGTCGAATGTTCGAAAAGGACTAGTCACTTCAAGTAGACAAATTGCATCAAATTCCTCACCAATGGATTGATAGTAATCTAATACGTGTTGGATTACAGGAAGTGTGGGACTAGAATCCAAAGCTAATTCTGAAGGCCTTAAAAAAGGAATTTCGAGCCCAAGAGACTTGCCTACATCAGCTATACCTTGGTCATCTGTTGTGAGCATTACTCGGCTCAATAAACTCGAGGCTAGCGCACGCTCAGCTGTATATGCCAATAACGGTTTATTCCCCAAAAGTTTAATATTTTTTCCCTGAACCCCTTTAGAGCCTCCCCTTGCCGGGATTATTCCTATTATTTTCATTATAATTTATTAAGCGAAAATCTTTTAGCGTATCAACACAAAAACCCCTGACTTATTGATCACTTCGCCAGATCTGCTGACAAACCGTCCTTTGTAAACATAATTGCCATTAGGAACATTTTTTCCATTTAGTGTACCATCCCAACCCTGATCTTCCATTGATTTGGCTTCATAGATAAGCTCTCCCCATGTATTGAAAATATAGAACTCCATAGATGCTATGCCTCTATAATATGGTCTAAAGGTCAAGTTCTTAGCGCCAGTAGGTGTAAACGCATTCGGAATCATCACTATGTAATCATCCAATACCTCTACCACTATCTCATAACTTGAGATACACCCAATGGAATCAATGGTAGTCAATTTGACTACATAGCTTCCTTTTTCTTGGTACTGATGAATCGGGTTCTGAGAACTTGAGGAATTGCCATCGCCAAAATTCCAATCCCAGATCAATACATTTCCCTGGGATAAATCCTGAAAATTAACATTCTCTTGAATTTGAATCTCTGCATTAGAAAGTAAGATACCACCTCCTAAATCAGCTTCATATTGGAAATTGGCGATTAACTCTGTCTCAGCAATCAATACACGAATCCGTTGAGACTGATTAAAGCAACCCGTTCCTTTAAATGAACTGCTAATCCTGTAATCACCTGAAATACCCACATTATCCAATTCATCAAGCCGTATAGCACTTCCAAATGGACTTAGCACATTGTAATCATAAACAGAAGGATTGAATCCTTCGATATAATCAGTTAGATCAACTGTTCCATTAGGGTCACAAACCACTGATGGATTTGAAACCCGAAGAGCTGGTATTTCATTAACCTTAATTGAGATGGACTTAGCCTCCAATCCACATATTCCTACTCCAGTAGCATTGACATAATATAGATATGGAGTGCTTCTCGGACTGAGTCCAACTACTGTTAATACGCCAGAGGCACTAATTCCATACGTCACTCCGTTTACTGTTTCATTTGAAATCAGACTTGTGCCTTGGATATCAAAAGACCAAATAAATTGTGGATTAGGAATATTTTGAGGAGCCGATGGCGTAGATTCTGCCACTTCACCTTTACAAATCTCATCATCATTGGCGGTTAAAACAGTTGGAACTTCTGTGAGTGTAAATGTACTTGGAACTGTAATTGAACAGCCTTGAGCATCTATTACAGTAAATTCATAGGTGCCAATCCCTAAATTCGAAATCCGAACCTGACCAGCCGCAGCTAGGTTGGAAACACCAGCATTCGATCCATTCTTGGTGTAGGTAATTGAATAAGGCGCATATCCGCCACTGATATCAAATCTTACTTCACCATTATCAAGTCCACAAGAAGCATCGTCTTGAGATAGATTACTAGTCGATAAAGCAGCTCCAGGTCCAATTACTTCAATATTAGGAAGAGTTACTAGACAGCCTTCTGGAGTCCTCACCTGAACAGTATAACTTCCAGCCGGAACTTGAAAAACATTTGTTGACCCAAAGGCTCCTCCATTCAAACTATAGGAATACACTCCAGATCCCCCAGAAGTATTGATAGTGATTGATCCACCTGTAGCAAAACAAACTTCATTAACAACAGTGGCCGTAGCTGTTGGATTTGAGTAAACCCTCACTTTACCATTGCCGGTAAATCCCGAACAAACACCTGATCCAGATGCGGTAACGTAGTAGTTATATTCTGTAACTGATGCAGGAAGATTACCGATTATTAATTCACCAGTAGTAGTATTAATTTGATAGATTCTGCCATCAGCCGCAGGACTTGGACTACTTACAATAGGTTGAGTTTTTGCGGCATCCAAAAACCATTGGAAGGTAGCACCGGGAGCGATTGGAGTCAATACAGGCAGTAAAGATGCCTCCGAGCCAATACAAATATCATCACGACCCACAAGTACTTGAGTTGGTCCATCGACCAAAGTCACCGAATTTGTATTTACAATACAGCCTTCTTTATCAGTAATAGTGATTTGGTAAACTCCAGGTGAATACCCGTCCAAGGAAATGACATTTTCATTAATGATCTGTAAACCTTGACTGACTCCATCTTTTTTAATATCCAACGTGTAAGGAAGCCAGCCGCCTGTAACAGTAAGCTCTAGTTTCCCATTAGGTGCATTGCAACCCGGGTCAACTTTAGTAAGTGGTGTCACCGCTAATGCTGCCGAAGGTCCATCGATGGTAAAGCTTAGATTCTGCGCACAGCCAGCAGGAGTCTCAACTTCTAATGAATAAGTACCAGCGGCGAAACTCAAAGCTTCAAAAGCAGTTTGACTTATCGTACTTCCACCATTTACTGAATAAGTGTAGGATGGCAAACCACCACTTAAAATACTCACTTTGCCATTAGAATCTCCAAAACAAACGATCGCTTTTGTTTCTACCGCAACTGTTGGAGTATCGTAAACAATGATATCAATCTTAATCTCTTGGCCAGTACAAACCACATAAAAGTAGAAATCATAAGTCCCAGCAGGCAATCCAGCAATGACTAATTCTGGATTCAACCAATCTGAATCATCAATCGTGTATTGAATAGCTGGATTGGAAATATCAGGTCCATTCTGAATCAATCCCGTTTGGCCTGGCTCGGTATACCATCTCACTTCTGTTGCGGAAGCGGGTGGCAAAGATGGATTTGGTGCAAGATGAATTGGTCGTATGATGACCGGAGGTCCTGTACAGGCGTTAATTGGCGGTACGATTGCATAGACCGGATCAGAAGATTTCTCGATTACGAATTGGAAATCATCCTCGCATCCCTCTGCATCAGATACTAAAAGGTAGTAGGTTCCTTCGGCAAGATTTTGAGCGCCTGTAAGATTACCCGGAACTAGTGGTCCAGTGATTGATCCGAATCGCCATTCCACGTCATAGGAATTCCATCCACCAGATATCACTAAATTTTCAATGCTACCATTGTCAAGACCACAGGATGTTCGAATGATAGTAGGGGTATTTATGCTAATTGGCCCGGATGGTCCTTTTATTTCCACAGGATAACTTGCGATACAATCCAGATCATTTCGGATATCAATCGTATAATTTCCTGCTGCAAGGTTAGTATAAGAAGTAGACGTAGAATATGCTCCTCCATTTAATCGGGTTTCAAACGTACCGTTACCTCCCGAAAGAGTTATAGAAATGGATCCCTCAGCACCACCAAAACAAACAATATCCTCAGTCACAAAATCTGCAATAATTTCTGGGAATATTTTAACATTCGCCTCCTCAACCAACGTACAGATACCCGGTCCAGAAACCTCCAAGAAATACTTGAAGTCACCAATTGGTAATCCGAAAATAGTTAGTACACCAGAAGAATTGATCGTATAGCTGATATTATCTGCATCAGGTGTCGCACTAGAAACAATAGGTTGCAACAAACCAGCATCTTTATACCATTTAAAAGTAGGAGTTACCGGAAGTGACGACCCAAAAGTAGGATTCAAAATGGCTGGTGATCCAACACATTTTTCTTCATTAAGCGGATTGATATTAACCGTCAATCCATCATCATTTGAAAGAATAAAAAGATTTGGTTTATCCTCCTCACATCCGTTGGCATCGGCGACTTCAATGCTATAAGAGCCAAGGGCCAAATTCTTAACCTCATATCTATCCCCAGTCAGCCCAAATGAATAATCTGAAATAGGATCTCCGTTGATTAAAATTTCGTAATTTTTTACACCCCCTAGGACATCAAAGCTAAAGCTTCCATTACTTTCACCACAAGTTGGATCTGATTTTAATGGATTTAGAACCTCGAGCTTTGCAGGCTCCGTGACTACCACCTCTACTTCGCTGTCACACGGTGAACCAGTTTCTCTAATTCGAATAGTATATGTACCAGCATTTAAATTTGAAAAGTTACCCGTCGAATTTGATGCACCTGTTTCAATCAAAGTAAAGGTATTAGGACCAGCTGTATCTACTGAAGTCAGATTGATCTGACCATTCGTGCCACCAAAGCAGGATACCGCTACAGTTTCAAATACTGCTGTAGGAATTTTAAGAACTGTTACTTCCGTTTCAATAGGAGCTACTGGGCATACACCTGACCCTGTCACCGTCAAGTAATATTTATAAGTTGTCACAGCGTATTTCAGTCCTTTGATGGTCAGAATGCCATTTGATAAGTTGTGGGTCGCATCATTAACTACATCCCCACTCGAAAGTTGTATGAACTGGCCCGGGCTAGATGGATTCTCATAAGACCATGCATAAACAGGAACAGCACCAATCGTATTACTAATTACCTTAGGCGTCAACACAACATCTGTTCCTTCGCAGACTGTGATATCATCTGCATCAAACACAGGTACAGGAGTATCCTGAATAGTAATCGAAAGATCTCCCGTACAGCCATTTACATCTTCTGCTTCGATAGTGTAAATTCCTGGAGCTAGATTTGAAACCGTAAAATCAGTGGGGCCATTTTCGGTAAGACCAGTGCCTAATGTATTGATATTAGCACCATTTAGTCTAATCACATACTTTCCAGATCCATCTGGAGATCCACCTGCAACTGTAAATCTTATTATTCCATTATTAATATCACAGGTTGCATCTACTTTTGATACCTCATTCACGAGTAAGACTGATGGTTCAGTCATGATTAGATTACCTATTGATGATTCACACCCTTTGTTACTTCTCGCAGTAAGTTCATAGGTCCCAGGAGGCAGAAGAGTAAATAGGCCAGAGTTATTAGTAAATGGTCTATTTACTCCATTATTCCCAGTGAGACTATATTGGAAATCTCCAAGATTTCCACTTGCCAACTGAGCTTGAATAGTTCCATTGCTCGCTCCGTTACAGGTGACCTGAGTAATTAATGGAGTGGTTAGAACTGGCTTCGGGTTCACTAGAATTTCAGCTGGTATGTATCCTTGATCGCAAACCTTGGATCCAGTTACTTGGAGGTAATAGGTATAAGGTGTAGCCTGAGGAGCAAGATTGGCCACAGAAAGCTCATTCGATCCATTTATAGTAAAGGTGACTCCACTGACATTTAGCCCGTTTGAAATCTCAATATAGGTACTGGCCCCGTCACGATAAAACCACTTATAAGTTGGAGTGCTAGTAGAAATACTTACTATCGTCGGGGATACCGTAGCAATTTCACCTTCGCATATCTCATCAGATGTAGCTGCAAATTGAGAAAGAGGATCTGAACCAATATTCTGACTGATCTGAATTGCGCATCCCTTATCATCAACCACCCGAATGATGTGAGAACCCTGCCCCAAATTTGGAACCGAATATGTATTCCCAGAAATAGTCGTGGAACTTGGAAGCGAGTTTCCATTGATGGTAATTGTACTATAAGGCAAATTACCCCCTTGAAGATCGAAACTCAATAAACCATTTGAAATCCCACAAAAGGTATTTTCTGAGGTGTTAAGCGCAAGTCCTAGAGGCGCTAATGGCCCTTCAATCTTGATCGGTAAAATAACAGAAGTACAGCTCGGGTTGGAGGGAGATGAAGTGGAAGTTGCAAAAACCTCATAATCACCTACAGAAAGGCCAGTAAAATTTCCACTTGCATTAGTAGCGATTGTATTACCTAAACTATTTAAAAGTGTAAATGTAATCCCTGAAGGTGACCCGGTAGTACTTACTGAGATTGATCCTGATGAATTCAGACACCAATCTTCTTGATCAGTGGCAGAGATTACTAGTGGAGGGAGCACCTGTACAGTAGCCCTACTGAGCACATCACCTATAAACGGACAAAAGTTTCCAGAAGGAACATTTTGATCTTGTACCTCCACAAAAAAGTCATAAGTTCTTGGAGAAGAACCTGCTGACATTAAACCAGTCAAAGTTAATTCTCCATTCGTAGCAATTGAAACCTGAACATTTACTCCGTCTATTGTCATTGAACCATCTGACAATGCTCCACCTGATCTATCAGCCTCTGTATACCATAAAAATTGAAGTGCGGCTCCTGATGGATTATTTAATCCGGGAACAAAAGTCACGCCCTGTCCTTCACAGATAAGCTCATCGGGTGTGCTGAGAGTGATTGGAGTTCCCTGCTCCTGATCAACTAGAATATCTATAGATTCAGGGCATCCACCTCCATCAGAGGGATTAGATACAGTCAATGTATAAGTCCCCAAGTTTAATCCCTGAAGTTCAAAAGTTGCTGTGTTACCTGAGTTTACCACAGATGCTCCTACCTTTCCCAAATTGATGGAAGTTCCTGAAGTATTGGTATAAGTCCAATTGTAATCGTACCCAGACACCAAATCACCAAACTCAACTCCGAAAATCCTCCCATCATCCTGACCATCACAAGAGGGATAATCAAGACTACCAGTATCTAAAACAATAGGATCAGGATTTGAGACTACTGTAATTGTTTTAGCTTCCGAAAGTAATCCGTAATTATCTAACACCTGATAAAAGACTTCTGCTGTACCCACGAATCCTGGAATTGGCTCGAATTTCACACTTGCTTTAAATCGCTCTATGTCGAAATTATCTGAGGTTAGTTCTTCCAGAATTACAGTAAAAGTTCCCTTTCCTGGTACAGTTATCGAATTATTTATTGGATTACATTTTTCGACACAAACATTCGATAGCCCACAATTAGTCAAAGATGGATCTCCTTCTGTTGGTGCGGAATTATCAGGAGGTCCTGGGTTATTCTCGAATAGCTGAACACATCGAACAAATGAATTCTCACTGAGAAGAGTAACGTCAAATTCAAATAGATTTTCTTCATCCTTACAGACTTCTGCGCCGAGATTTTGGATCTCAGGAATTGGTATGGACGTGTAATCTGAAACTTGTGCAGTTACATTTCTAATTTCGTGAAAATTGGTATTTGGTGTTCCCGTAGATGCAGCAAAACCAATTTTTAGATTTTTTGGTGCTGGAAAATTGTAAGGAAGATTATTAAATATATTTTCTAACCTGAGTGTCCCTCCATTATTTACAAGCATGTCAACTGTAAGCAAATAATTCCCTCCCCCGACTGGAAATAGATCAATAAAAACTTTTCTATATCCATCCTCAGAACATATTTCTGCTCGATTTACCGATCCAATTTTGAAACGTCTGGCTAAATAATCCAACGGTTGTAAATTTTCAAATAAATAATAGGATGAGGCTATTGGATCTAAATAAACCGATGGTTGTTCTTCTTGAAAGCTTCTACTAAAAGTTCTCTTGCCGTCAATGAATTGGTAATTAGAGGATTCAGGTCCACGTATCGCAATTGAATTGTAATATTGCCTTTCATCAGGTACACCTCCAAAACCTGTAGCATTAGGATCCTTAAAGCCCCCAAATCGACCTTCATATTCATTGCCCCAATTACGAAATGCATCAAATCCAATTCCTAAATATGCGCCTTTCAAACCTGGCTGAAAAATAGCTCCATTATTACTTCTCCAAGGAGAATATCCTAATGAGCCACCTAATCCTCCTATTTGGAATTCTGTCGGTCCAGATGGCCCTACTCCATCGTCTGGACCGATGGCACCGTCAAACATAAAAAATGAAATCCCGTCAGCATAAGCAGGCGGATTAATTCCACCATACGCAAAATATTCGAAAGAAACTTTGAGACCATAGGCGGAAGAGAATGGTAAATCGACAAACACATATCCCCTTTGATCTATTGTATTATCTGTTAGTCTTAGAAAACCATCCCCATCTGGATCTCCAGAACCGGCTGTCAAAAATGCAGTATTTGGGATGCCGTCAAAAACAGTATTAGCTCTAGTAGTAGAATTTCTAAAAGGCTCACAATAAGGAAATCCATCTCGAGGAATAGCAACAGTTTGTGAAAACGATAAATATGGGAACACCGAAAGCGCAAACAAGCATACCAACCCAAAAAAGAGCTTATTCGTAGCTAGAAAATATCCGTAATTTGATTTTATCATTTAATCAAAGGGTAACTTTAGTAAGTTAGTGGGTAGCTTAATGACCTCAGTAATTTGCAATACAAGCTCTCATATATCGGGCCTAATTTAGCCTAAAAGCGCAAAAGGGCGTAAAAAAACCGAAAGAAGTTTGCCTGTCAGGGGAAACATCTTTCGGTTTAATTTTTAAGTTATTTGACAGATATCGCCTTCTAAGTATCAATAAACTGCTTCTGATGGTTGATAGCCCAGAATTTGTCAGATTTGATCGCTTCCAAAAACAACTCATCGCTTTTTCCTTTACCGAATAAATCTTCCTTTTCGAATCGAGAAATAAAAGCTAACGACAAGGCCTGAAGGATTTCTTCTCGACTGTATCCACAATTGATAATATCCTGATGCAGCGCTCTATTGAGCTGTCTAGTTCCAATATTTACCACGGGAATCCCATAATATGGTGCCTCTCTGATCCCGGCACTAGAGTTCCCGACCATGAAGCTCGCATTCTTTAACAGGGTAAGGAAGTACTCAAAACGGATAGATGGAAAAACTTTAAAGTTAGGATAATCCACTAGTCGTTTATACTGTTCCAAAATAAAGGAGGAACCTAAATCATTATTTGGAAATATTACCACCAACTTTTGGTCAAACTCTATAAGTGCATCCACAAACACTTCTGCGTAGTGTGCCATTTGATCATTCTCAGTCGTCACAGGATGGAACATGGCGATGCCATAACTCGAAAAATCTATCTCATAATAAGACTTGACCTTTTCTATACTCGGAAGCTTATCTGAGAGCATCAAATCTACATCAGGTGAGCCTATCACCAAAATAGAATCTGGGATCTCCCCCATTTGGATCAATCTTACTTTTGCTTTTTCATTAGATACAAAATGAATGTGGCTCATCTTGGATACCGAGTGGCGAATAAGCTCGTCAATTGTTCCAGAAACCTCTCCACCCTCAATATGAGCCACTCGGATATTATTTAACGCTCCGACTATTGCGCCAGCCATCGCTTCGATCCGATCTCCGTGAACCACTATTAAATCAGGTTTTTCGGCTTTTACAAAAGCTGAGAAACCTTCGATAGTTTTAGCCAAGCTCAAGTCCATGGTAGATTCATGCGTATGATTGGCAAAGGCATGGATATGTTCATAGCCACATTTTTCTACCTCAATCAATGTATATCCGTATTCCTTAAGCAGGTGCATACCTGTCACAAAAACATGAGCCTCAAAATCAGCTTGGAATCTAGTGATCTCAATCAGAGATTTAAGCTTGCCAAAATCAGCTCTAGTACCAGTTAGAAATGCAATCTTACGCTTCTTCAATATCATCCCAAATTACCTGAACATCTATTTCCAGCTCTTTTCTAGCTTTTTTACCGAGTACATCATTGTAATGCTCTGCTAAAATCCCTCCCTTTCCGGGCCGCTTTACCCAAATATTTTCTTTAGTAAATAGCTCGCCTTCTTTCACAGGTTTGATGGTGCAGATTGTTGCAAATGCAAAGTCAATCGTAACTTTTTCTTCATCAGCAGGTCCTTTTTTGCCTCCACGCTGCTGTTGAAGTACAGCCGACCCCTCTATTAATTTCCGACAGGCCTGCTCATCCATCGAGCAAATAATGTCTGGTCCTGGACGGTCCATATGATCTGTAAAATGCCGCTCTAAAATTGACGCTCCAAGTGCAACAGCCCCAAAACAAGCAAGATTGCTCAGCGTGTGATCACTTAATCCAACCACTGCATTTGGAAAGTTTTCCTGAACTTCTACCATAGCACCTAAGCGCACCAAGTGATTGGGTGTGGGATAAAGATTGGTGGTGTGAAGTAATGCATAAGGAACGCCGTGCTTTTCCAGAATCGCAACTGCTTTCTGAATACTTTCGATGGTGTTCATCCCTGTGCTCATAATAATCGGCTTCCCAAAGGCAGCTATATGTTCCAGCAAAGGGTAGTTATTACACTCTCCTGACCCAATTTTAAATGCTGGTACATCCCACTTGATCAGACGATCTGCCGCTGCTCTTGAAAATGGGGTACTGATATAAATCATTCCCTTACTTTCAACATAGTTTTTCAGTTCCAATTCATCAGTTTCATTCAGCGCACAGCGCTTCATGATCTCATATATACTTACTGTAGCATTACCCGGGATAGTTGATTTTGCTGATCCCGACATTTCATCTTCTACAATATGCGTTTGATGCTTCACCACTTCGACACCTGCTCTATGGGCAGCATCGACCATTTCTTTAGCAGTAATTAGAGAGCCTTCATGATTGATACCAATCTCAGCTATTACTAGTGGTGGATAATCGTAACCTACTTTTCGGCCATTGATAGAAAAATATGGATGTGTCATAAGGACTTTAAAGTTTTGAATTAATTTTAATTTTTGTGACTTAGGAATTCTCTAATAGATCAAGGATTCTTTTTGCTTGAACCTCGGGAAGACAAAATTCCTCAAAATAGCTTTTCCCTCCTCGGGAGACCTTTTCTCGGTATGCTGGATTTTTCATCGCAAAAGTAAGTGCTTCTGAAAATTCAGCGGGATCTTGGACATAATGGACATGCTTACCATGCTCAGGTACTGTGGGAATATCAATTTTGAATGGAAAGGCCATGACAAAACAACTATAGTTCCAATATTCGCCCAATCTCCAACTTACCGCATCCAAGACTGCGGGATTACTAAACCCTATTACAGAACGAGAAGATTTCTCAGCAAAATCCTTTGGTGTATATCGCTGATCCATCACTTCTGGCGGAAGACCACAGAGATCACCATCAGATCGGGGATTCATTCCTCCTTCAAAAGTAATGTTAGGATTAGCTTGACAGGCTTGGACAAATGCCGCTCTCACTTGATTAGCCCATTTTTCTTTTTTCCAGATACTTCCTGAGAAAAAAACATACTCTCCTTCTAAGGACTTATAGGGCATATCAATCCAATCAGGTCTTCTGTAAAGAATATAGAATTGACGAAGAAATTCTTTTGGTCCTAAGTTAATGGCACCCTTGACGCCGAAAATTTTGAGATAATCAAATGCATTATCGATAGAATAATGTGGATAGATCGGCATGACCTTATCCATATTGTAGTCCTCTCTAGCGAGCAGTTTGTTAGTAGCAAAATATAAATCTGAATTAGAATAGGAAGGCATATCCACTCCTATTGGATCATCATTTTCAATGACAGCAACTTTTCCTTTATATTCTATCACCAAGAATGGCTTGCCATTTAGATGTGCAAATTCTTTTCTAGGACTATAGCGTACTGAAGCGACTCTTTCAAGTCCCAATTGATAAAAAGAACAGTAATAATTGGGAATGTTAAGGATATTGACTTGAGACATTAGGGTCTTATTCTTTAATAAAATTTGAAATTATAGGATTTCTAATAAGAATTGAAGGCTTTAATCAAGCCGCAAATATAAAGCAAATCATATAGGGAAAGGTACTTGGAACTGAATCACCCATTTGAATCCGTACCGCTGAATCTATCGAGCAGAGATTTCATCTCAATTGATAAATTTTCCAGCATTGCCTCCGAGTTGAAATAATCCACCCATACTTTCCGACACTCTTCTTGAATTTTGACCAAGTCGCTATTCGTCTTGTTTTTTAAAAAATCAATTAGGTAATCCTCTGTCTTGAATCGATCAGAAAAGGGGATCTTCACTACAATATTTTTATAATTGATTTGATCCGAAAAAGGCAGATTTGAATCCGTATCAATCAAAATAGGGATTCGCCCCATTGCCAGAGTTTGGTAAAAGCGTACTGAATAATTTCCCATACCTCTTAAACAAAGTGTAAATAGGTTATTGTAAATATTTTCATAAAACTCCCGTTCCACTTTAATTTTATCTGAAGCTGTGGTTGCACCCGCTTTATAATGACTGCGAAGCAAAAAATTCGTCTTTAGCCCCTTAGAATTTTCAAGGTTACGTAAAAGTCTTCCTCGCTCAAAAGCAGGAAGAAATCTCGGAATATACAAGAAAGGTGATTTTCGATTTTTCTTTTTAAACCGAAGAGATTCTATGGTGTACCAATCTTTAAGAAATTTCAAGGGATTACGAGTAGCCTGACCGCAAAACCCAATTTCTATTTTCCCATTAAAGATTCTTGGGCTCCAATCACCATTTTGCCAGCGATGAATCGGATCATAGGGCAATAATGCGGGTAATTCAACCTGATTCTTCATTCTAGCATAGGTACCAGGGCTGAAAATAAATACCGGTGTTACTTTAGGATCGACGATGATGTCAGAATTCGAAAAAACAGCGAAGGGTTTCCCCATATCTCCAGCAATAACATGTGCTTGATGAATAAGAGCTTTCCCTTCGGGACCTGTCATACTACTTGAGAAAAATGGAAGACTTATCCAATCTGCTTCTTTTGGGTTTTGGCAAAGCTGAAAAAAGGGAGATGCCAATTTTGAAATCTTAATTTCACCTTGTTCAGATTTTTCAAAAATCTCAAATATGGGTTGACCTGAAGATTTACAATCAGGAATATATAGTTTTATCAAAGTATTAAAGGTCTTTTTTGAGCTCGATACGACAAGACAAAGATTTCAATTATTCAAAGTGATAATTATACCAGAGTGACAAAAAGAATAGCTGCCTGACCATTCCATAATTGGTGGATCCATCTTTCTTAAAATCCGAAATGATCTTTTTTATTTGAAGCTTCTCAAAAGTCTCAAATTCAAAGAGTGAGCTTTTTCCCATTTTCTCAAAATGATCTCTAAACTCCTCCTGCTTCAGAAAATATTCATTCCAAGGAACCGACAATCCAATTTTAGGATGCTTGGTAATGTAATCAGGCAAATGCTTTCCAACAGAGTTGAATAAAAGTTTTTTCCCTTTTCCGGAAGTGTCAAAATATTGATCCGGCAAACTGGCAACCCCGATCACCAAATTTGGATCGAGAAAAGGGTCTCTACACTCTATTGAAGCACCCATTGTGGTTCGGTCATTTCGATCATTGAGGGTAAATAAATGAGTATGCTGCTCTAGGTAAAGTAATTGACGAAGGCGATTGCCTGGATAGAGACTTTTAGCCTCGGCTAAGACTTGTTGTCGATAAGGAATCTCCAAGTGATCAGTATTCCCACCTAATTTCTTAAGATCGCTTAGAAAATTTTCATTGCTATTAGACATCATTTGAAACTCTTCATCCCCATCACTGAGGTATCGTTTCATTTTCTTAAGTCGATCCTGCCTAAGAAATTTTTCAGGAACATAGCGAAGCGATTGAAGTAATTGATATCTCCACGCTTTGTCGTGAACCTTGTATCTCACATAACCTCCGAGTACCTCATCTGCTCCTTCCCCACTTAGCAATACTGATACTTTTTCCTTTGCTTTTCTAGCAATTCCCAAAATATGACCATCCTGCAAATGCATGAGCGGCTCATCATGATTATGGATTGATTCCTTTACCAAACCCATCAATTGGTCTCCGGTAAATTCATGTGTATGGAAGTCTACTCCGAGGCTTTTTGAGAAATCTCTGGCAACTGAAGACTCATCATGCTGATAATTTGAAAATGAAATGTTCCACGAACTAAGCCCTTGATACCCTTGAGAGACTTGACTAAATAAAACTGCACTAGAATCCAGTCCTCCACTGAGCAAAGTACCGACAGGGACATCGGAAATCATTCGGTACCGAATAGATTGATGAAATATATCTTCAAACCAAGCTAGAGGATCAGAAATCTTTTCTTGGGACAATGCTGCATCTTTTAAAGAAAACCAACGATTGGTTTCGAGGATTTTTCCTGATTGGGAAATTCTCATCCAATGTCCAGGAAGTAATCGCTTGATCCCTGAATACATGGTGTTTTCACCAGAAACGTAGCGATAGAAAAAAAGCTCATTGAGTGCACTTGTATTCAAAATCTTAGTCGATCCTGCGGCAATTAAAGCTTTGATTTCGCTTCCAAAGGTGAACTTTTCTGAATCATCGGAATAAAACATCGGTTTTACCCCAAATCGATCTCTAGCCAGAATTAAATCTCCGGACTCTTTGTCCCAAAAAGAAAATGCAAAAAAACCATTGAGGCGATCAAGTACTTTCAACCCATATTCCATCAACAAATACAGCAAAACCTCTGTGTCCGAATTAGATTTGAACTGGTAGCCTTTAGAAGACAACTCTGCTGTGAATTCCTGAAAATTGAAAATCTCACCATTGAATACAAGCACATACCTTCTACAAGGCGAAATATATGGCTGATTGCCGGCGGAGCTTAAGTCCAAAATCGAAAGTCTCCGATGAACAAAGCCTATATTTTCAAAAGCAAAAATACCGGCTGCATCAGGCCCTCGATGAGCTATACTTTGCCCCATTATTTCAAGTGTATCCTCACTTACTTTTTGATTTGATTTATATAGTATTCCTGCAATTCCGCACATAAGGCTTAATTAATTCTAGTCAAGGTGTGATACAAAATCTCGAAGCTTTCCCGCCTGCTGTCTGAAATCATGATTTTCGATTATTTCCAATACTATATCTGAAAAGTACTTGGCTGACTCGGATTGAATCATTTCTAAGAGATCTTTAGAAACTGGCTCTTTGACCCATATTTGAAGTTTCCCTTTTTCAAATTGATGCGCCTGAAAATCAATAGTTCGATTTTGATTGAAATAGATGTTTTTGAAAATATAATAAAGAGTGAGACTTGGATAAATCTGGCCAGCACCGAAAATCTTCTTCCCTATTCTTCCAGTAACTTCTCGAATTACTGGTGCTTGTATTCCACAGGAGCACTGAAATGATTCATTTTCCAATACAATTTGATCCCCAAGTTTATATCGAATAGAGGGGAATGAATAACTCATCAGATTGGTGACCAAGATTCCTCCATCTTCCGAATCCTGCTCTACAAACACACCCTCCATATTGATATGCATACTTCCTTTGGGGCACTCAAAAGCGATGATTCCTGATTCAGTAGATCCATATTCATTTGCTATCGACATTTTATAGACTTTCCTCGCAATGTCTTGATAGTGAGGAAATACTTTTTCTGAAGTCCCTTTAACTAGCTTAAGATTTTCAAACTTGAGATTTTGACCCTCGATTAGATTGGCCAGTTCATAAATCATGGAGCTATAGCCTTCGATAATTTGGACATTTTCAAGCTTAGGGATCAGCTTTTTTAACTTTTCAGTATTGTAATCGAAAAGTCTAAAGCGGTTTACTAGAAAGTCCATAAACTTCATTTTCAGTCGCTTAATAGGTGCTGTATTATATCCCCAGAAGTAGAGTTTCCTATCCCAAGGATTGACACCAAACCAACTATAGCCTCTCCAAATTGCTGCCCGGTTAAACGAATCCCATGATTCATCTCGGTGAAAAGTTAGAATCTCTCCTGAAGTACCGGATGTCTCCACAAAAAATCTTTTTTTGAAATGACTCGCTGGGGTATGAATCTCCTCATTAGAATCAATTAAATCCCTTTTTGTGGTAATTGGGATCTTTTTAAAAGCTTCTAAAGACCAATTGGATTTGGGGTTAAATCCAGCTTTAGTAAATCTGGATTTATAAAATTCACTTTGCTCAAACGCAAACTCACAAAGTACCTGGAGACGCTGCTCGTTGAGGTTTATAAGATCACCTCGCTCCAGTTTCTCACTAACTTTCAACGCTTCAAAATGCTCAAAAATACTTGGATTACGCTTTTTTGCTCCCTTAAAGAACAACCATTTATGAAATGAACTCAAGAGATCAGAAATTGAAAGTTTCGATGTAACGCTCCCATATAAGTTTCATATTTTTCTTCAAATCAACTTCATTTTCAATAAAAGCACGATTTTCTAAAATTGCAGATTCAAACTGATCAGAATTCCCTATGAATTGTATTAAGGCTTCAGCCAATTTTTCAGGATTCCCAACGGGTAGTAAAAGTCCGTTTTTTCCTGGATTAATAAAAACTCTTGTACCTGGCAAGTCAGTAACTATAGGGAAACACCCTGATGCCAGCGCCTCAAATAGAGAGGCCGATACCCCTTCCGTTTCCGGTACAGAGATATAAATTTTTGCCTTTTGGAGAAGCTTCGGTAATTCAGCATTCGGGATTCTGCCCAAAAACTGAACCTTATCTTGAATTGCTAGATCCACTGAAAGCTGTTTTAAGACTCCTAATCTCGGCCCATCACCAACGATAATCAGTTGAATCTTTAAACCCTTAGTGCCTACCAACGAGATTGCCTTTAAGATGTCTTCGTGATGATAAACCTCAGTAAGCGATCGAGTCACAATCGCCAAATTAGAGTCTTTATTTTCACCGAGCCTGAACTGATACCGAGACAAGTCCATTCCTTTTGGAAGGATCATTATCTTCTCAGGGTATGCTCCGGAAGCAATCATGGCAGGCACCATCACTTCTCCCCAAGCGTGAATCAGATCTACCTGTCGATATACTAAACGCTGTAAAAAGCGCTTATAAAGTCCTGAAAAACCTGTTTCAGGCCAAGCATCGGTAATTCCTTGTTGAGCAACGACCCTAGATTTGGCTCGGACAAAAAGCGAGAAAAATCCATAACTAGTTGCACGTTCTGCAAGAACCAAATCATAGCTTTTGGTGAAGTTCGTAAGAAGAATATTCCACCCGAAGGATATAAATTTAAAAATACGGGCAGCTCTTGTATTAGTACTGGCAACTTCTAGTGTATCGACTTTGATTCCAGAAGCTTCTTCTATACCTGTGATCCACGTCTGTGCATCAGCCCGATCAGTCTCTCCAAGGAAAAGTATTGTTTTTGGTTTTTTCAAAACTAAATGCTCAACTATCTAAATTTCCAATGACGGATTTAGGATTCCACCCGAATGTATCTCTGGCTTTGGAATCATCAAATGTTAAAGATTGATTCAACTTAGAAAGTCGGTAGCTATTGATTGGGAAAAATGATAAGTGGTCCCCAATCTTACAAATGATATTCAACAAAAAGAGAGGTAGACTTTTTACTTTCTTATTCAGTCGATTAGAAATATAACTATCCAATTCTTTCAAACTCGGATGATCTCCATCGGTAAGGTTGTAGACTCCCTTAAAATCTGAAAGTCTTGGAATTAAATCGGCAACATCTCTCGCTAAGACCATTGACTTTCTGCTTAAGCCCTTCCCCACTCTAAAATAATAACCCCGCTTGATTGCTTGAATCATAGCGCCAAGATTACCCGGAGGATTGACACCGCCAGCGATTAAAGGCAATCTTAAAATCACCAAGTTTACCTTGTGACCACTGCACCATTTTTGAAGGATTATTTCTGCCTCATGTTTACTTTTTCCATAAGGCGTTTGTGGATTGGGAATACTAAGTTCTGAAATCATTTCCCCCTCCTCTACTCCATATACTGCGACCGTACTGATAAAGACGATGGATTTGGGAGGATACTCACATTGATCTAGACCTTTTAATAGGTTTTGGGTTCCAAAAAGATTGACTTGATAAAAGGCCCGCTCTTCTTCCGGATTTTTGGGAATTCGATGGGCTAGTCCTGCACTATGAATCACCATATCAAATTGTGGCAGCGAAGGGATCTCATTCGCTAAATCGCATTGAACGTGATTTCCAGCCCCTCTTCCTAAGGTAATGAGCTTTTCCCCAAAGCCATTCCTGAGATAACTACCTAAGAATCCAGAAGCACCAGTGAGTAATGTTCTCAAGCTATTAATTCTTTAAGTTTAGAAATATAGATAGCTGATAATCGACTTCTACTAAAATCAGTTTCCGCTAATCTTTTTGCAGAATTCCCTAATTTCTTTGAAAGGATTTCATCAGATGCTAGCAATTGAATCGCTTCAGAAAAACTTTTCGGTGATTTTGGATCAACATTTATCCCGCAGTTTTCTGATTCAACCATATCTTTAATCCATCCTCTAGTGGATTGAATGATAGGTACACCTGCTGCAAATGAATCGAACATTTTATTTGGCGAATTTGTGTGAAGAACAGGCAAATCTTGAAAGGTGACAAAACTTGCCCTAGCTATGCTAAACCATTTCACTACTTCAGTTTTCGGGATTAGACCAAGAAAATAACAGTTGACATTTGCAGGTAGCAGTTTAGCTTTCTCTTCTAAAAGAGCTCTTTCGGCCCCGTCACCTATAAACACCATAGAAACTGATAGATCCCTAGATAGAAGGTTCATTCCTTCAATGATTTGTGAGCAGTCATCCATCTCACCTAAAGAACCTGCATATAAAAAAATAGGAAAGCAAGCGTCGAATTCATCGGGGAAACTGGGAAGTATCGATTGCACACTAAATAATTCAATATCTGAGGAATTAGGAATCACCAAGATGTTTCCCTTCGGATCAATCTCTAAAACTCCAGATTCCATACCTTTAGAGCAGGCTACGACCAATTCCGCATTCTTATAGATAAGTTTCTCAAATGCTAATGCCGTATTTCGGATCAAGGGATTAGATAATTTGCCCATTTCGATTCCTCCCTTGGGCCATAGATCTCTTACCTCAAATACAAATGGTTTTTTGCGGAGCCATTTGGACACTAATCCTGGAAGTGCTGTAGTGATGGGACCTGAGCTAGAAAGTACAACATCATGGTCCTCTTTCATTGCAAAATATATGGATACCAGCGCAAATCTAAAAGCATTCCACGCACGTGCTAAAAATGAGGCTTTATTTGAATCTGGAGAATTGATCACAATTAACTCTACACCTTCAACCCACTGCCGGGAAATAAATCCATCCGCCTTAATATCTGACTTATAATAGGGAGAGGTCACCACTTTAACCTCATGACCTTCTTTTACCCACCTACGGGTGAATTCATAATATCTAGTACTCCAGCCTCCTTTCGGAGTTCCAAAATATTGATAGAAAACTAAAATCTTCAAATTATTATTAACCTTACTCGGTTATATTTTGATTAGCGTTTGATTAACCTCCACTTTCGAGTCCGCTCTTTTTTCTTTAGATCGATTACCCCTAGCATCTTTTATCGTCAACATACTCATGCCAATCATCATGGGGGAAACAAATGTTCGCATAGCTGCATGGAAACTGGTGAAAACACCAACCACAAAAAGGGCTATTAATATTCCTCTAACAGCAGGGTTGGGATGTGATCTTAAAATCTTAAACCCATAATACATCAGAATAATAAAGTAAATGAGTCCTAATAGACCATGCTCTGCCAATAAACGACTGAGTTCAACGTGAGCAACTACTCCATTCATTCGCTCTCGAAGATATTTTGATGTTCCTGCTCCAACACCGAAAACCGGATGATCCAACCAAAGCTCAATATCCCCCGTGAGAATATCAAATCTACCTGAAGTGATGCTATTCAGTGATTTCTGTTTGGAGCCAGCCATTGTACCTTGCGTCTCTCCTTGATATCGAAGTAAAAGCATCCCATCTGTCAATCGGTTCACAATAAAGAATGTGCCCATAATTAGCAAGAATGCAGGGATTAGATATTTTCCTATTCGAACTAACCCAAATCTTTTTATTTGTGGGGTAGAGGCCGTTCTTAAGAAGAATAATATCACGAAGATTCCAAGAAATCCCGTCACCATTCCACCACGGGAGAAAGTAAGTAAACCTTGAAGTGTGAAAATCACTAAAAGCCCAGAATCTAGTAGTCGATAACCTGTCAATTTCCACTTATTGATCCAAAAAATAAAAACAATAAAAGCGGCTAAGCCAAGTCCTGTCGATACTTGATTTGATCCAAATCCCCCACTTGTAACCATATTAGCGCCAAGCGAGAAATCCACCTCAGCTAGGTCAGGAGCTCTGATTAAAGCATGCGCTAAAACGCTTACCATTGGATAGAGTAATAGCTTAAAGGATTCCATAAGCATCTTAAAGGAAACTCGTTTTCCATAGAAAAAAAGCATTGCCAAGGCGACATTCAATGGTCCTAAAAAATTGAAGATCATGTCCAAGAAGCTCACTTGACCTGAAAGGTCGAAAAGGACAGCGGGCAAAAGACATAAGGCCATGACAAATGGTGGCCATGAGGTTGTTTTATACTTTATGATCCCTATCACCAATAAAATAAAGAATAAATATTTACCCATCTCATAGGGTATATATGGGGACGTTTGGGCCATTCTGGCTATGAGTTCGAAAGAAATCATGTAAACCATAAAGGCTGTATAAACCGAAGGAGGCGTATTAGGCCTCAAAACCACAAAAAATGAGGAGAAAAGAGAAAGGTAAAACCAACCAATCATTGGAAATGGACTGAGCAGGGAAACAAAACCAAGTATGGAATGGACAATTATCCAAAAGACCATTGATTTCGAGGTGAGTAGTAACTTGATCAAGTTTTTTTCTCTTTAATTACTTTATTTTAACTTACTAAATTAGAGCTTTTCTTGTCGGATTATTCCAAGCTTTCGCCCCAAATTGAGATGCCAATTTTTATCCATGCAAGGTTTCTCTATTGCTAAATAAAACAAGGCAGAAGTAACCATCAACAGTGTAAAACCAAACACAAACTGTAAGCACAAATTTGCAAAATAACTATCTCCTAAAATGAAGTTACCTGAAAGCCTTACAAACAAGCCAAATAAGGGCAAATGAAGGAGATACATGGTATAACACATCCCTCCGATCAGATAAATTATAGGAGAAATCAAAAAAGCATTGATCCAAACACCTTTGAAGGCACTGCAGAAAAGAATAAAAATGGAGAGATTAAAGAATAATTGCATTATAAAGTCTGCCTGCGGTTTATAAAACCAAAACATTCCAACAAATGCCAATAGGCCAATAAAATCCCACCCTAAAGTTTTGCGTCTTAGCCATTTTTCATTGGTGAGATATAAATAGGAAAAAAAGATTCCCACTAAAAAATAACTTAAAAATCCAGGTAACGAAGCCATCATTCCATAAATCCCATCTCGTAGAAGGTAACCTCTGAATAAAATAGAGGCAAGAAGGAGCAAAACACCGATTCCCAAACTGATTTTTTTATTTTTAAAACTCAAGACTAGCATAGCTAAGAATGGAATAGCAATGTAAAATTGAACTTCAGTCTCAAGGCTCCAAGTCACCGGAAGGATGGTGGAATAAGTATTGTAAATAAGGGTATGGATATAAAATAAAGTAGCGGTAAAATGAGGAATTAACTCAGGTAAATTCTCACCCAAAACTATCCAATGGACAATTAGAAATCCTGTAATGGCAATAATAAATGGTGGTTCAAGCCTAGTTAAACGACGGATAAAATATTCTTTCAAATTGATTTGACGCCCATTAAACCAGTGAGACTTTAAAAAGGGAATACTTAGGATAAATCCGCTTATCCCAAAAAAAACCTTTACTCCTAGATCCATTCGCACAAGCCACCATCCTAATGAAGTAATTCCAAGCTCATGGACATCCATTGAAACTTGTCCTCCAATTTCTTTCAAAAGGAGAAAGTGAAAGTGAAATATCACCACAGTAATAATGGCAATAAACCTTAGCCCATCAATCTCCGGAATAAAATTTTTGGTATTAGTACTTCTTTGAAAAAGAGTGATAAACTTATTCTCTGAAATCAATTTCCTGCCATTTTCAACAGACTGAAGTAGGAAGACAAAAAGGCCTGTTTTCCAAAATCCTTTTCGACTTTTTCCTGAAGTCTAATTCCAATTTGATTCGCACTAATTTGATCCTTCATTAACTCCTCCATAGCAATTGCCAGCGATTCAGCATTTTTAGGAGGCACAATCCATCCTAACTCCCTGCTTGATATTACCTTAGTGCAATCACCTACTGCCGTACAAATCACTGGCAAACCAGCTAAGCCATATTCCAATAAGGCAACTGGCAAGCCCTCAGACTCTGAGCTGAGGATACCAGCATGAGCCTGCCCGAGCAGCTTGGATACTTCTAATGAAGGCCCCATCAAATTGACCCACTTTTCGAGCTTCCTAGATTGAATTTCATATTCAACTTGCTCTTTCCATGATTGATCTACATATTCTCCCACCAAAAGAACTTGAAAGTCCAACCCTTTTCGGGAAAGAATTTCAGTTGCATTCAATAAATTAAGTTGATCTTTTTGGGGGCGAAAGTTGGCTAAATTCAAAAAAGTAAAAGTGGGAAATTTATCCTCCAGAACTAAAGAGATAAAAGGGAAATTGCCGATAGTCTGAATAGAAGATGCTTTGTAAGAAATCAAGCCTTTCCAATAATCTTCTAACTTTTGATTAACCGTAACTATACGGTCTATCCATTTGGATAACACGATCATATCCTTTCGGGGATAACTGGCCAACTGATCACTTAGACCAAAATGATCATGCCAAACTGAAAGAAAATTTCCTCCCAATATTTTTAATAAGACTACCCAGTAGATCGAGGTAGAGTGAGCATGAAAAACTATTGGCTTTTTCTTTTGTACCAACCGCATTAACTTCCAAAAAGCCCTTATATCATAAAAGGATTTTTTGCCCAAGAAATGAACCTGAACGCTTTCAGTCACAACCGCTTCCAATCCTCCACCATTTCTGGAAACTATTAAGTGGCTTTCCCAACCTGCTTCATGAAGAACTGTAGCCATATTCACGCTCATTCGCTCGGTGCCACCCATTGCTAGCGTATCAACTAATTGAAAAAATACTTTTTTACTCATTTAGCTAGTAATTTTTGAATCTCAGAATCTAACTTTTCAAGTGTGTAAGTTTGTGACCAGTCTCTTGCCCCCAAACACTTCGTTCGATACAGTGATTCATCCTGAATTAAAGCAATCACCCGATTAGTGATTTCTTGGGTGTTCTTACTCACTAACTCACCCCGGCTTCCATTTCCGATCATTTGAGGAACACAAGAAACAGGAGTAGTCACTGGTAGGCATGCCCAAAACATGGATTCGGCCACGACTTTTGGCCAACCTTCACTTTCTGAAGCAAAAATCAAAAAATGTGCGTTTTTATATGCCTCTCTAAGTGTGTCAGCTTTTACATTACCATGTAGGAATATTACTTCTTTAAGATTATTATCAGTTATGAATGTCTGAATTTCTTGTCGCTGCTCGCCTTCCCCATACAAATGAAGCTCAACTTTCAGTCCTTTTTCACTAAGTTGATTAGCTACTTGGCAGCTTATCATCGGGTTTTTCCCAGGATGAAGACTACCCACAAAAATCAATTGGATTGGCTGATCAGGAGCAAAAATCCTTGGCTCAATCGCTTCTCTATCCATTTCCGAATAACTTGCTGTGAAGAAACTGACTAAGTTCCTACTGTTTTGACCCCAATCTCCATAAACCATGACCTGCATGTTTTGAGTTAAGATTTCATTGGAAAGAATTTTTTGCTGAAGTCTATAGGTCGTAGGTTGGATTGACTGCAGATCCCAGTTTCCAGCATATTTTGCAGATTTGATTTTGCCAGGAAAGAAAATCTGCGCAAAGCATGCCACCAAACCCATATTTCCAGGACATCTTAAATGGATGTGGTCAGCTTTTTTGATCTCGGAAATGACTGTAACGAATATTTTTGGTAAGCTTATTAGCGTCTTAAACTTTGCTTTCCATGAAATAAAATCAAACTCAGGGACTGAGTGAAAACTGATCTTTGAATGCTTGTAGGGAAGGTCAATTGAATCTGGAGAAAGCAAAGTAGTAAGGGGAGCCACTACCGCTACTTCTCCTACATGATCAAACCATAGATTCATTTCTTTCACATAGGGTCCATAGGCAAAAAAGACCCCACCTACTTTTTTGTGAAGTACATGGCTAATGATCAAAAATCTCATTTTCGCGCTTTCTCTTTGATGACTTCTTTGTAGAAATTAATATTTTGATCTAAGATAGAGTTGATATTAAACTGTTTACTAACTTTTTCCGATCCAAGCTTTGCTCGTCTCCTCAGTTCTTCCTCATCCGAAAATGCTTCTATGATTTTGGAAGCAATATCATTTGGATCATGTGGATCGCACAACCATCCCGATTCTCCATGGGTAATCACCTCTGGACCTGGACCAATTTGCGTATAGACTACGGCTCTTTGCATCGCCATTGCTTCTGGGGCGACTAAGCCAAGTGTTTCTATATGGGAAGGGAATACGCAAATATGACCTTTGGCATATATTCCTGGAAGATCTATTTGCTCAACAGAGCCATGAAAATGAATTTGTTTTTTGAGTTGATCTGGGATGATATCCAATAACTTTCCTAAGAAGGAATGACCCTCTGAATCTATCCAATCCCTTCCGTAAGAATGCAACTCAACCAATGGGAATTTTGCAACGATTGTATTCATTGCTTGGACCAATTGGCGAATCCCTTTTTTCTCAATTATAGTTCCTGCAAAAACCAACCGGAATGGTATGATCTCATTAAATGAAGCTGCAGAAAAAAGTAATAAGTTGATCGGATACATGATCACCCGAATAGGCCTGTTGCCAATCTGAAGAAATTTTTTGGTATGATTTACCACATATTGAGAGACTCCTATAAATCCATCTGCTTTAGTAAATGATCTCTTTTCTTGATAAGCCCTCCATTTATTAAGTTTTCGTTGCTCTCCTTCTGCAAAAAAGTGATGTCCGCCATGCATTCGAATCACAAAAGCAATATCCTTCCTTTTCTTGAGGAAGGCGAAGCTTAACTCAGAACCTTCCACTACATCTACTTTAGAGACTAAATGTAAGTCAGTCAACTCGCTATCTACAGCGCTATAATTATGCCACCAAGCAATGCCTCTAATTTTAGAAAAAGGAGTGTAAATGATGGTTACACCTTCTCTATTTACAATCTCTCTGGCTCCATAGGTGCCATTAATGACAGATACTTGGTGCCCTGCTTGTACTAATGCCGGACAGATTACTTTCAAAAAACTCCCAATCCCACCATGTGCCTGACCAGGTTTGGGGTATTCGTTTGTGAGGTAACAAAAATGCATAAAGTAGAAAAGTTATTAGTTAAAGAGCCTCCAATGCCTCAGCTATTTGAAGAGAAGCTGTTTTATCGGTTTTGGGCTCGACAATTTTATTAAACCAAAGCATTCTATCAGGAGCAACCTCATCGGGATTGTCAAGAGCTTTGTTTACCATTGAGGCGATTTGTGATGGAGAGTCAATATAGCCCACTGCTTTCCAATCATTCATTGAACGAAAATGTTGAAAATCGAAAATAGTTTTTACTGATGATTCCGCGGATACATTCTCGTGATCATATCTGAGGTATAATCCGATATTTCCAAAAGTGGAAAAATCTAAGGCCATCGTTGAGCCCATATTCACCACAACCTTACAATGGTAGGCCAAATTGACCAACAATTGAATATCCTCAAAAAGTGGGAAGAAATTCCCCCAATGGGATCCCGTGACCCAGATAGGTTTGATTAATTTAACTTTCGGGAAATTATTCAAAACAGGTAGGAATCGATCTACTTTTTCTACTGGGACAGGTCTGAAAATCAATTGTATTTCATCATCATTCGCTAATGAGGCTGCGACATCTCTCAGAAATAAAGGATCATTTGGAGAAGTCAAAGAATCACTTCCTGAAAAACAAACCCAAGTTTTAGAAGCATCTAACTCATATTTCTCAGCAAGGACTTCACGATCAAGTAGAATCCCATTTTGAAAATAAAAATCAAACTGAGGAGAACCTGTGACCTTAATTTGATTTTCAGGTATTTCAGGGTAATACGTACGCAACTCCTCATGCATGTAATTACTCCAGACTAAATATTGATCGGTTCGGAAAGGCAGTCTTCCCTTGGGAAGATTATCCCAAGAGAAAATCGCAGTAGAAGTCAAAATGCCTAAAGATTTGGCAGCCTCGATGGCACTGGTCACTGAGAATACGCGCTGATGAGTGCAGAAAATTAAATCAGGATTGATTTCTTTCAAGAAAGCCTCAGCCACTTGAAAAGACTTCGATGATCTAACTAGTTTAAATTCCAAATCTTCAACTGAGGATACAGCTGAATACGACTTCAAGAAACTTCCTAAAATCTCGGCTCCTTTCAGGAGCAATTGGCCTTTCCTGGAACTGGCTTTACCCGTCCAATTTGTAAGGATAGTCTGATTGTCTTTTACACGAGCATTCAATTTTAGTCTCGCAAAACGAGCTGCTTCCCGTAAAAGCTGAACCCGCATTCCATCTGGTTTATGTTCAAACGAATATTGCTCAAAACTTACCCCGAGCCTTTTTTCAGTTAATTGAATCAATTCAGGATCCAAACTATGCCAAAGAATAACTTGATGACCTTGTTGTATTAGTATTGAAATCACCTCTGAATAAAGGTAATTACGAATCCCAATCCCATCAGGAATTAAAAAACAAATACGTTTCATTTGTAGACTTTATTCAACTTTTAAATCTATTTCTTTTTCTAAATGGAAGACCCTAAGCCAAATCTCAAGAACTAGCAATGAAAATAAAATTCGAGCTACCCGCTGTCTCGGCTCAGCACGAAACTCTTGAAGCAAATTTAAGATCCCAGTAGTATTGAGTTGGAAATATTCATATGAAACTCCCTCTCGAATGAATTTTTCCAATAAATCACCCCAAGAACCGATGAGATATGTTTGATAGGGAATGGAGAATCCCTTTTTCGAACCTTGATGAGCCTTACCTGCAAAATCCTTATAAATTGCTCGTGTAATTTCTTTGTCCTGCTGATGAGGCATTAATGAGTTCAAGTCAGATTGAAAGGAAAGATCAATCAAAGTATGGTCTAGAAAAGGTGCTCTAACTTCAATTGAGCTCATCATTGCAGCAGCATCTACTTTTAATAAGAAATCACTCGGTAACCGAGTGAGCATATCTACTCCAAAAGATAATTTTTCTGGATTCTTATCATAAAAGGGTAAGAGTTCGAATGCTCTTTTTTGAACTAAATTCTGTGATTTTCCACTTCGAAAGATATTGTCAAAACCACTTGAGATATTATTCTTAGAATAAAAACCATCCCAACCTTTCAGCTTAAATCGATTTTTGTCATTTAAGTATTTGTCTTGCTTATCGCTATTCAATAGCGAGAAACCTCTAAAAACCAAGGATCCCATTGGAAGTGAATTTTTTCCATGGTTAATAAACAAATTAGGCTTGTTGTAAGAGCCAAATACCTCGTCTCCCCCATCACCGGATAGCATTACTTTGGTATGAGATGCAATAGATTCAGTTACTAAGTATGTAGGAATCAATGATGCATCCGCCAGAGGCTGCATAGTTTTCAAAAGCTTCCCAAGTACCTCCAAAGAGCTGGGGTTAACTTGGATGATTTCCTGATTGATTCTGAGCTTCTTGGCAAATTCTGTTGCATCCGCAGCTTCATCAGAATGAGCCTCACCGGTCGACATAGTAATAGCGAGAATATCAGGATTAATCTCTTTTGAGATTGCGGTAATAACGGAAGAATCGATACCTGAAGACAAAAAAGTAGCAACCGGAACATCAGCATGCAATTCGTTCTCTACAATTTGAAATAATTTTTCCTTTACCTGAGATTTAAGCGCTTCAAAGCCAGGTTTTTTATCTGCAATCTTGGGAAAATTGTAATAAGTGACCCAAGTCAATTTGCCATTTGTAATCACTAACTGCTGAGCCGGTTGAAAAACTTCAACTTCCTGATAAATTGTATGCTGTAAGTTAATATACATATTCTCCATCAAGTCGATCACCGCAGTTTGATTGATGGTAAGCTGTTTTGGGTAAAGTTTCTTCAGGGCGCCAAGTTCCGAGGCGAAGTAAAAGGTATCGACTGTCTGAATAAATAAAATTGGTTTTTCGCCAAATCGATCTCTCGCTGCAAATATCTTTCGGTCCTCGTGATTGAGGATAAAAAATGCAAACATACCTCTTAGATGTTCGGTGAGTTTTTCACCATACTCCTTATAGGCCACTAACAACACTTCTGTGTCAGAACTAGTCAAAAAATGATAATTCTTGGATAAAAGATCTTTCTTTAATTCCTGATAATTATAAATTTCACCATTGAAAACTATGGTCAGACCTAAATCCTCACGATAAAAAGGCTGATTAGCAGCTGTTGAAAGATCAATAATCGAAAGACGATTGTGGCCAAAAGCAACATGGGAATCCGACCAAAGATATTTTGCATCAGGCCCTCGGTGAGCTTGAGCATCAAGGGCTAATTTCATTGATTCCAACTCTGTCAATGACAATTTTTCACTTCCCAATTTTAGGATACCTGCTATTCCGCACATAATCTCAGCTCTCTAGTGCTTTTAAGAACTTTTCTTCCCAAACTTCAACAGAGTGAAAATCTGCTAATTCTTCTTGATTAGGTTTATAGGTTTTAGCTAGTTCCCAAGCTTCTGCAAAAGACTCCTCCCAAGCAGAAAGTTGATTAGGGTACTTTACCAGAAAAGATGCATTCAATCCAATTACTACTTCAGGAATTCCTCCATTATAAGAGGCTACTATCACATTACCTGATTTGGCAGCTTCGATAAGTGTAAGCCCAAATCCTTCATTCCAGAGTGAGGTAAAGCAATAAATATCTCCTAACTGGAGATATTTAGGAAGATCTATATTTGGAACTTTACCTATTACTTTAATCCGTGAATTTACAGGGAATGGTGGTAAAGATGCTCCAATAATCAATGTGTGCAGGTCTGGGTATTTTTCAATGAGCCTTTTTGATAATTCTAAAAATAAATTAAGCCCTTTTTTAGGGCGATTATTGGATACCCAAACGAGGACTTTATCTTCTAGCTTATACCCGAATTCCATCTTTTTTTTGGCCTTTTCTACTTTTGATAAAGGATGAAAAAACGCGCTATCAGTTCCATTCCCTACTACATGAATTTGTGGAACAAAAACTTCATTTCTTTTTAAAGTATCGAGATAACCAAGATGAGTTAAAAAAAAGATTCGATCTACTAAATGGCCCCATGATTCAGGCAAAATGAATGAATGACCGTGAAAAGAAAAGTCAAGGCGAATGTGGGATTTGAGATTTTTTGATTTCCATATTGCTATTCCTTCCAAAAGGGCTAAGTCATCAATCACAACTAAATGAAGCTGGTCTTGAGTGGTATTAAGTCTATCAAGCACTTGGAGATAATCGGTACAGCTGGATAATACGGGCGATTTTCTTAATACCCTAGCAATCAAGGAAGGTGACGCTTTCCTTTTTTTACAAAAAATAAATTGTGAATCAGGTTTTTCAGTAGGAGAAAGAATGAAATCAAATTGTCCCGGGTTATTTACTAATAGCTTAGTAATTCGGTTGGTCCAGCTGCCTATCATTTTGCTGGGTAAAGCCGCATTTGAGATTAAAACCTTTTTCACAGTTTAAAGATCAAAATTCTTGAAGTTCTACCATCCGCTTAAATTGAGGATTCGAGGCAACTAAGGCTTCAAAATCTCCAGATTGAACCACTTTGCCTTTGCTCATCAATGTTATTACATCTGATTTTCTAATCGTACTTAACCTGTGAGCGATAATAACAATTGTGAACCTACCCATTAGCATATCAATATTATCTTGGATTAAGCGCTCAGTTTCAGAGTCCAATGCAGAAGTGGCTTCATCAAAAATCAACACATCAACATCTTTAAAAAGCTCACGTGCTATAGAAATTCGTTGCTTCTGACCTCCACTTACCAAGAGGCCATTGTCTCCCAGACGTGTATCTTCTTGGTCAGGGAGCTCATTCATGAATTGATTCATGCTGGCTAACTGGATTGCTTTCTCGAATCGATCAATATTTTCGGGAGATTTTGAAGCCCAAAGCGTGACATTATTAAAAATAGTATCATTAAAAATGACTGGCTCCTGAGTAATATATCCAAATCGTTTTCGATAGTTCAACAAATCAACGGATTTACGATCTCTCCCATTAACCAAAATTCTTCCCTCCGAAGGGTGAACCAATCCAATCAATAAGTTTACCAAAGTGGTCTTGCCGGATCCACTTTCCCCCACAAAGGCATAAGTCTTAAGTGGCTCCATATTGATTTGAACATCTTCTAGAACTTTAGCCCCATTTGGATAAATGAAGGAGATTTTTTCCAAGCCTAAAGTTTGTATTTTAATCACCTCATCGGACGAAACGATAACTTCCTTGTTTTCCCCAAACTCTTTAATTAGGTCTACAGAAGCTACTACTCCACCGATATTAGATATAAATCCTTGCCAACTACCTTGCAGCGTTACTATGTAGTTTAACGCTCGATATAGGAATACAAGACTTAATACTACTGAGGCTAATGTTCCTCCTAATAGTTCAACTTGAATAAAAATAATTATCACCACAACTGTCAAAATAATTGGCTCTCGGGCACTATTCATGATAGATCCGTAGATTCCAATTCTTCGCTGATTAAGTTCAATCTTGTCAATTACGTTCTTCAATTTATTTTTATAGTCACTGAAATAATTGGTAGCCTTCAAATATTTAAAATTGTGAACGGCTTGAATCAAATAGGATTGAAAGGAGTGCCCGAGGCCAGACAAATGAATAGAGGCCTTTTCGGTGTTTTTGAATAGGTAGCTAAATATGAAATTTGACAAATAACCACCCAAGGACACCAAGATAGCAAATTGGTAATTTGATAAAAAAGCTAGGCCAATGTAAACCAGGAGTAAAATCGCATGTTGAAGACTGTTAAAATACGCCAAAAAGCCATAAGTTAATTTAAGGGCCTCTGCAGAAAGTGTGTTTTGTATCCTCCCAGAATCCATTTTCAAAAACTGCTTGTAATCCAAATCACTAAGTCCATCTACCATTTGGTAGCGAATATTTCTCACAAACTCATTTTGAAGCTTTACCTTAACAAACCCATCAAAAAAGCGGAAGATCGCCTTGACAAAAAATAGAATTATCATAAAAACCATCACAGAATTCATGGTTAATGAAAAACCTAGATTTTTAAGGAAAGTCAGTAGAAAATCCAACTCCCCCATTGATCCAGAAGACTGAAATCCACTCCCTTCAGCTGCTATTTCAAAAATTGGAATAAATAAAGCCAATCCAAATCCATCAAGTAACCCAACTAAAATTGATAGTAAGATTATGATAAATAATCTAGGCCCTACATATCCGTAGAAGAAGCCAAAATGTCGAAAGTATTTATCAATTATTTTATTTAAAAATTTCATAACTAACTAAGCTCTATGCTTAAAAATAAAGGTTTTAAGCCGGTAGTAAAGATTATACTTCCAAGACTTGAATAAACTGAACGAAACTTTTTCATTGTGAGTGCCATCTGTCCCTTGATAAGCAGGATAAGCTGGCCATAGATTGAGTTCACCTCCATCTAGTAAATATTGAAAAAGACTTTTCATAAAAATATTTTCCATGAAAATCTTTTTATTTTCATCAAGGTATTTGATAGCAACCGGCAAGAAATATTTTGAATAAAAAGACTTTTTCATCATCATTAATCTACAATCCGCCCACCTCAAATTCCTTGTCGGATTAATGTAAATATCCTTTTTTATACCCTCAGTTGGTAAGAGGAGACTATCAATGTTTGAAATGATATATCTGCCAGTTATTTTGATTAGGTAATCCACCTCACTTAGCAATTTCGAGTTGGCCAAGGCATAATTAATGATTTCAACCTCGCCTTTTGACTTACCTAAATGGCTAAATTCCGTAGGGAAAGTCATGTACTCGAAAATTGAGCTATTCCTTTGGAGGCTTAAAATTTTTTCCGATTTAAAATCTGAATTATCCACAAAAACTACCGGATATCCTTGTTTAAGATAAAAAGAAGCTGCAACATAATAAGATTCTTCTCTTCCTTGAGAATATATTTTTCCAATATATATTAATGGATCAGGCTTAATAGTTGCACTTAGCAGGATTACAGGCTTGGCCAACATGTGAATAAACTAGAGATACAAGTTAGAATTTAGGTTTTTACTTTATAGATGAAGACTAAGTTGTGATAAAAATGTATTGAATCAATATTTCTATCCCAATAAGTGAGGTGATATGAATCTGATTGAAACTCTTTGTGATTCAATCCATCCTCAAGAGACTTGAAATATGCGATAGTAATGTTTTTCTGATCTAACTTATTGCTATCTCCGCTATATTCTGGCAAATAAGAAGTCTAAGTATCCTCAACCACATAAATCTCACCTTCATTTAGATGAGGAAATAAAAAATTAAAATAAGTTAAAACATCTTGGTTTCTATGATTTCCAACATCGCTAATAATATCGAATTTACCAGTTAGGTTACCGACATTTTGGGGGAAATTTAAATCACTTTGACTTCCCTTAAATATCTTTATTCTGGACTCTTCCAGATACACTTCATCAAAAATATCAAAAGCAAAAAATCCGAGCTTTGCTGAAATATCTTTTCCACATTCTCAAAGACCCAGCCCTTTTTGTGGGTGATCATATCCCCATACCCCTATTTCCAACAGTTTAACAGACCTATTTCTTCGTTTTCCAAAATGACTATAGTAATGTTAAGTATAAAAGTGATTTCCCCATTTATCTGTCTTTAATACCGTAGCAAGTAGACACAAGTCATTCGACCTTCCAATGGTTCTGAAATAATTTGCTAATGCTATAAATTGCTTTCTACGTTTAAAAGAAAAACTATCCAAAATCTTTTTTAAGGGATTTGATTGACTCACTCTTAACTTTTAGAAGTCTTTTTTTTGTTTTCCTTATCGTCGTCATAGTATCCATAGCCGTAACCATAAGTATATCCATAACCATAGGTCACTTTACTACCATCTACTCCATTAAAAACAGCATATAGATTTTTAATACCCTTACTGATTTTCAACCCATTAAGTGCCTCTACAAAGGTTCGTTGCGAATAGTTCTGTCTGAAAACAAATAATGTCAAATCAACATAAGGAATCAAATCTAATGTCTCACTTACCAAACCTACAGGCGGAGTATCTAGGATTATTACATCATATTCCTTTTTCATTTGAGCAATCATCTCTTCAAAACCGTTTGTAAAAAGTAATTCAGCTGGATTTGGAGGAATAGGTCCTGACGGAAGGACTTCTAAGTTATCATAGGATGTCTTACTTACTGCAGCTCTCCAATCATCGATTTGACCACTCAAAACTGTAGAGAGACCTGTATCATTCTGTATTCCAAAATCCTGAAAAATCTTAGGTTTTCTCATGTCACAACCAACCAAAATGGTTCGTTTGCCCGTCAATGAATAAACTGAAGCAAGATTCATAGCACAAAAGGTCTTCCCTTCCCCTGAAATAGTCGAAGTTACCATTAACGTCAATTGATTATCATTTGGATTGATAAATCGAATGTTAGCTCTCAGTGATCTAAACCCTTCGGAGATCCCAGATTTCCCTTGCTCTAAGACAACTAAACTACTAGAGCGTTTATTGAATAAAATCGTGGATAGAAGTGGGACTCTAAGCTTTCGCTCCAGGAATGCCACATCCTCAATTTTGGTACGGACTAGTTCTCGAAACAACACAAAAAGAACTGGTAAAATAAAGCCTATAAAGACCCCCATAGAGTAATTCCTCAGCGGAAGTGGACTTACTAAAAAACCACCAGAAGCAGGCTCAATAATTTTATTTTCTGAGGTATTGGAAGCCTTTGAAATGGCCGCCTCAGCCCTTTTCTCCATCAGGAAATTATAGATATTCTCATTAAGGGCAAACTGTCTTTGAATTCGGATAAGGTTCTGTTGAGTTTCAGGCAAATCTCTGAAGGATGCATCCATATTTGAAATTCTATTCTTCAAATCTTTGATAAGAAGTGCGGAATTTTGATCTACATTTTTAAGAATTTCACGAATTGATTTATTTAAATCTCTGATTTTATTTGTGGTGGCCTGTACTTGTGGTGCCTGATCAGTTAAAGTCGCCAGTTGCCTCGATTTCTCAACTTGAAGCTCCATCAGATTGGATATTAGGGAGTTTAGAATTGGATCTTCAATTCCAATACCTGAAGGAACTACCAAATCATTGTATTGCTCCCTAAGAAGGTATTCTGCAAGTTGTTGATAATAAGACCTTTTAAATTGTTCCTCTTGGAGCTGAGTTTCCAATACAGTCATCTGCCCAAATACTGAAGAGCTTTCTGCCTCAAGATTATAAATTTTATTTGAAGATCGGAACGTTTGCAACTGATTCTCAAATTGCTTTAAACTATCTGCAACTCCTGCCACTTGACTGTCAATAAAATTAACTGTATTCGTAGCAATCATATTTTTCTCCTTTAACTCTAAGCCGAGATAAGTCTTCATTAAAGCATTAATGTAATCTTCCCCTTTTTTGGCACTGGGAGAGTTCAAACTCAATTCAAGAATTGAGCCCTCTTTCTGAAGGGGTTGCACATTTATACGGCGGGCATACTCCTGAACCAAGGAAGCCAAATCTCGGAATTTCACGGAAACTTCTCCAGATTCATCCGGGCTAGTTTTGGTTACTTTAATTGAAAAATTGTTATTTGTAATCCACTCACCAAAAGGATATTCAGCGGGTTCCGGAATATTTTGAAGTTTGGTCTTGGTACCATCTGGAAGGTATTTGCTATAGGCCTCATCATCAAATAAAATATTGAATTTTTCATTTACAGACCACTTGATCGTTATGAGGCCTTGGAGAACCTGAGGTTCTTTCCAGTTCACCTCGACTAATACTGGAGTATTCTGATAGAGCTCATTATTGATAAATGTGCTTTTTGAATAGTATTCTACTGTAAAGTCTAATTTACTAAGTGTAGCTTCAGCGATTGGCCGAGATTGAAGAATTGTGATTTCATTTACTATCCCCGTTTTTGCCGTACCCTCGATAGAAGGGGCATCGAACAATGAAAACCCACTATCAGATTCTTTAATAAAAAATAAGCCAGACACCTGATATTGAGGAACCGATGTCCTAGTCAAAATGTACGATCCGATAAAAAAAATGAAAATTGAGCCAATGATAAATGGCCAAATTCTAATAATCTTTGGGATAATTGATTTGATATCGAAAGAACTCTCCTCGCTTTTGAAAAAATCGTTTTCTTCTTGATCCAGGTTCATGCCTAAATTTTATTTATTAATTTTTGACTAAAGTGAGAATTAAAGCAACAGCTGTAATTGAAGTTGTTAATAGAGTTAAGGTCTCTACTAAAGTGCTCCCGGCTCCAATTTCTTTGACTTTCATTGGTTCTGCGTAAATCATGTCATTAGGCTTAAGCCAATAAAATTCTGAGTTTAAAAGATCTCTATCCAGAAGGTTAATTTTATGAATCTGAGTTCCATCAGGATACTGTCTAATTAGTAGTATCTCATCTCTTTTTGCTACTCTGCTTAAATCGCCAGCAAGTGCAATAGCTTCGAAGATTGTTACTCGATTTTGGAGAACGGTATACTTACCAGATTGATTAAATTCCCCTAATGTGCTAAATCGAATTCCTCCTAATCTTACTCTGACAAAGTACTCATTTTCATTCACATACGTCCTAACCTCTTTTTCTACTAAAATTTTTGCTTGCTCGGTGGTAAGGCCTTCAAATTTTACTTTCCCTATGAGAGGAATTTCTATCTCGCCACTATCATCTAGGGTATACCCATTCATAAAAAAAATATCTCCCGCGCCTTGTCCTCCACCTGCCATTTGATTTTGATTGGAGGGGTCATTGGAAATAGAAGAAAACACTCTGTTGATTGCCTCGTCAGTTGTTTTGATATTCACCTCAACTATGTCGTTAATTTGAAGTAAATAATCCTCCTTTTGGTAGGGATACTTTTGACTAGAACTTACCAAAGGACCCATGGATTCCTCGTATTCCTGCATGTAAATTAGCTTTTTGTTAGGAATACAGGAATAAAATAAAAGAATAGTTAATCCAATGGATAGGGTTTGAAGTATTTTTTTATTCATTAATTATTAGTTTGAAATAATTTTAATTTTAGTGATTAGGCTCAAAATTAAGAATAAATTGCAAATAGATTTTTTTATTTGGACCTAGACTCTCTTATTACAATCTGGCATCAACTTTAGATTTATCCAGAATCCCCTTAACATCAAAAACTACTAGACTTGAAGACTTTTCTATTGAAAGCTGAAGAAATTGACTGTGTGAGACCGCCAGAATAATTGCAGAATATAAATTGAGCTCAGGTGCATTTTTACCGGAAATTATCTCAATCCCATATTCATGCCTCACCTCTTCAGGATTTGCCCAAGGGTCATAGATATCAATATCAATATCAAATGATTTCAACTCATTATAAATGTCAATCACGCGCGTATTTCTCACATCAGGACAGTCTTCCTTAAAAGTAAATCCAAGAATCAAAACTTTGGAATCAATCACCTTCAAATCCTTTCGCATCATGAGCTTAATCACCTCGGTAGCGACATGCTTGCCCATGCTATCATTTAGCCTTCTTCCAGCCAATATAATCTCAGGATGATAGCCCATTTCTTGTGCTTTTTGTGCCAAATAAAAAGGATCAACCCCAATACAATGTCCTCCTACCAGCCCTGGTTTGAATTTTAAGAAATTCCACTTCGTTCCTGCTGCTTCTAATACTTCGTGAGTATCGATCCCCAGTAGATTGAATATTTTTGAAAGTTCGTTGACGAACGCAATATTAATGTCTCGTTGCGAATTCTCAATGACTTTGGCTGCTTCTGCCACTTTGATCGATGATGCTTTATGAGTTCCAGCGGTGATCACTTGTCTGTAAAGTTGATCCACATATTCAGCGACTTCAGGCGTACTACCTGAGGTCACCTTGAGGATTTTTGCTACCGTATGTTCTTTATCACCTGGATTGATTCGCTCAGGGGAATAGCCTGCAAAGAAATCTACATTATATTTCATTCCAGACACTCTTTCCAATACAGGTACACATTCATCCTCTGTCACTCCAGGATACACCGTCGATTCATAGATCACTACATCCCCTTTTTTGAGATACTTTCCAATATTCTCGGAAGCTTTCAGCATTGGAGTCAATACTGGTCTATTATGCTTATCTGTAGGAGTAGGGACTGTGACTATATAGATATTGCAATCCTTTAAAAAGGATGAATCAGTAGTATAAAATAGACCTATACCTGAGTCCAAATCATCCACTGAGACAGAATGTAAGAGAGAATCCTCTACTTCTAACGTAAAATCTTTTCCTTGCTTCAGCTCTGCTATCCGCTTCGAATCAATATCAAATCCAACGGTTACAAACTTTTTTGCAAACTCGACCGCTAAAGGCAGTCCCACGTAACCCAGACCAATGATTGCTATTTTTGATTCCTTTAGGTTCTTCATCATATCTTATGAATCTATAATTATTCTAAGTTTTGGTTAAGATAGTTTTTTTGGTGCTTCGCCCTTTCAGTCCCAAGAACTTAGCTTTTTTCAATTTGGGAGCTCCGTTGATCTATTTAAAAATCTTGTAACATCATCGATTGACCCTAAACTATCCGATCAAAAAAGTGGCTACGAATCTTTCTAAATCAATAATAAATTGGAATGAGTACTAAAATTACTCGCTTTTTTCAAGGGGCAAAAGTAAGATAAAATCAGGTAAAAAAAACATTTCGGCTAGTTCTGAGAGCCAAAATGGCAAATTAGATTCATACTAGTGTTTAAAGTAAATAGGGCAGCTCCCGCAGGAAAATCCGGAGTGCTTCTTTCATCTGACTGCCATTGATAATTGCTACTTTGGATGGCCTGGACCTTGGATCACAAAATCAATCCTTTCCAAGATCGATCATAGAGAAATGCTAGTCCAAAATCTACCCAAGGCTCAATGGATGGCTTTTTCAAAAGCATGACAGTAAAAATCTTGATGATTTTCGAGGCGTTCAAACCTTAAAATAAACTTATTCAGTCCTGTTAGTCTTGATATTTCTAGAATTTGAATATTCGAGATAGGTTAGTAAATGTTCATACCGTGCTAATGGATGATAGCTAGCAGACAGGGCAAGACAAGACTATTTCGAATTATTTTTTGATTGAAATAAATAGATCAAACTAAGTTGACTTTGCATTGAGAATGAATTAATCCCTTTTGGATATCCCGCTGGAGCCAATTGATCCACTTGCCATTGAAAGTTTTTGGAGTTGATAAGATTAACCTGAGATTGAAGCACAAGTGAGTTCCATTGCCAATTACCAAGAATACTAAAACTAAAATCGACCCAAGGCCTACTTTGACCATTATTTTGATAGTACTTGACATAGATATCTTGATGTCTATTCAATCTTTCAAGTCTAACTCCGAGCTTATTCATTCCTCCTACCCATGCTACTTCCAATGTCTGCACATTACTGCTAGGGCCAATTCCCGGACCGAGCATTTGTCCAAATTGCGTGAATCCTTGACGCACCACTCCATGGCCTGCCCAATTAAGACCTCCAGTAACACCTGGATATCTCACCAAAATGTTTATGGACTCCTGTTGTTGTAAAATCTCCCCTCTCACTTGAATAAATTCATTACCTCGGTATCTGAATAATTTTGAAAATCCGACCAAGTACGCCCTCGCATGTTCAGGATTCAAAATAGCCTCTCTCCAATCATATGCGTGATCTCTTCTTCCATATTCAAAATAAATGTCAATTTTGGCCTTTTTAGAGACAAATCGTGAAGAAAAAGTAAATTGTTGATCTCTCCCTTCTTGATCAAAAAGACCAGAATCACCGGGTTTGTCAAAAAATTCTTTCTTTTGAAATCCCTCTAAAATTGGGAAGTATTCGGAAAACGAATTCCCCCTATCAGACTCGAATTGTTGAAATACCCTTGACAATCCTACAAAAAAACCTGGAATCCATTTTGGTTGGTAGGATATAGTTATGCCATTTAGGTACCTTCTTTCCGAACGTTCTATAGTAGGATTTAAACTGGCAAACTCAGAAGATTCTAAATAACCTGCTAATAATTGACCTTCAAATGATCCTATAAAAGTTTTTGCTGGCCTTCTTGTGTTAAATGTTAAATGTTGAAAACCAAAGGCATTATTTGAAAATAAAAGGGAATTAAACTGACCAGGTCCCCACCAAATATTTTCGGTAGAGGCTCCCAGAGAGAATGCTCCGAAGTTCAATTTGACACTTGATTGACCTGGGAATAAGGCCGTATAAGTATTATTTCCAAATCTTTCCAGAAACTCTGTATTATCAGATTTTAAAATTCCAGGCTCAAAATTTCTATTTTGGGCGGAGATCCATTCTGGTTGAATCTGAACACTCAAAGGTCCCCAAGAAGCAAAAAAACCTGTTGTGAAATAAGTCTGAAATCCGAGACTTGGAATGAATGATGAAACAGATGGATAAGGGTAACCCGTATTAATTTGAGAACTGGAAACAATAGGCAACAGACTAAATCTTGCTCTCCAAGTCTCCGATGTGGAATTCGGATTTTCCTTCTCTAAAAAATCTCTGTAAAAATAAGATTTACTTTTTACTCCATTAGAAGAACTAGATCTTAATTGCCTAGAATCTATCGGCCTAGAGTTAAACGAATAGGTACTATCAATCTCTCCAAGTAACTGACCACGACGGATCACTTCTTCAATCACTGGCATACCTACTGGAATACTTTGCGCAAAACTCTTGCTGCTCAGTCCAAATAGAATCAATGCGAAACCCCAGATAAAGGAATTTTCACGAGAGCCAAGAAAGATTTTTGTTGATTTTATTGTAACTGGGGACACCGAAGGTTTTTGAAATCTTTATTTGTTTTTTCTCTTTTTATATTTGATAAATGATGGTAAATAATGAAAGACCTTTACAAAGTATCTTGAAAATAAGAATACATAATTTGTATAAAAACCATTAATTTTAAAGGCTCTCTTATTTTCCTTGTTGATAATCAACGTACTATTCCAAGATCGAGTACTGATCCCCCCAGTTCTCATATTCATTAAATCGAGCGGAATATATTTGTAGCTTAACTTATATTTATAGAGAAAGCGTAAAAGTAGTTCAAAGTCAGAACCAATATCAAAAGAAGTATTATAACCCCCATACTTTTCAAAATTTCTCCTGTAGGTAAAGAAAGTGGGGTGAGCTGGAATAAAACCAAATCGCATCTTCCAGGGCTTAAAGCTTTTGGAAGAAAAATATCGAACCACTTTAGATGAATCGGTTCTTTTGACAAAAATTATATCTGCAAAAACACTTTCGACTGAATACTTTTTAAAAGTTTCTGCAATACGTGATAAGGAGTCTACTCGAGTGAAATAGTCGTCTGAATTGACAATCCCAATAATATCGCCCGTAGCCATAGAAATCCCTTTATTCATAGCATCATAGATGCCGAAATCGGGTTCCGAGATCCATTTTGAGATTCCATCTCCAAAAGATTTAATTATATCAACGGTTCCGTCGGTCGATTGTCCATCGACAATGATATATTCAATATCTGGATGATTTTGCATCAACACCGATTCAATCGTTGATTTGATGTAATCTGCGCTATTAAAACAAACCGTAATTATGGATATTCTCATGCTATAGAGCTCTTAATTTTTGCGCTTGCTCATGAAGCAATTCCAGATAATTTATTTTTACCACAAGTTTTGAAAATTTTTGAATCACTTTAAGTCTTCCGTTTTTACCCATTTCCTTTCTGTCAGCAGGGGTTAGATTGATCATCTGAATTAAACTTTTTGAGAGAGATTCGGAAGACAGATCCTCTGCGTACAAACCATTCTCTAAATGATCAACAATATCCCTCAATCCAGATGTATCAAAACAAACAACCGGAGTCTCGCAAGAAAGTGACTCTGCTGCAACTTGCCCAAAAGATTCTACAAGCGAAGGTACTACCAAGATGTCTGATGAAGAATAAATTAATGCAATCTTTTCTTGTTTTTCGATATGCCCAAGTGATATTTCAATAATACCACTTGGATAACTTTGATTTGCTTTGGTACCTCCAAAATTTAAAAGCACCAGATTCTTTAATACCTCGCTTGGTAAAATTTTAGCGAGTTCATCAATGGCTCCTTGCAATAGGTCTGAACCTTTAATTTGATTTCTCTTCCCATCTATTGCTCCAAAAGATATAACAAATGCATCATCCCTAATATAATGCGCAGCTTTAAAGTCCTTTACCTTTTCTGCTGAAGAGGGAGTGAAAATCATGGTATCGATTGGATTAGGCATAATCCTAACCTCTGAATCACAAAGAATCAAACTGGATTTTGCACGTTCCATCATCCATTTAGAAGGAACGGTGAAAATCAAATCATTCCGCTTTGGCAGCGTTTTATACTTAGTTTTCCAAATCAAATAATTCCAATGAATCCCAAAAACCCCCCGCTTCCAGAGCTTGTATCCTACCGAAAAATCTTGGGCTTCATCAGTTAAATCATAATAATGTTCGCTACCGAGGTAAAACCATTCATCATGAAGCGTAATGATTGAATAAGCTGGGATTCGATTAAAATCTAAAATACTAAGTGTGTCGTTATTAATCCAGTGAAAATGGAAAATCCCTTTTCGATTATTCCGGAAAGCCCGCAATACCGGTCTATATGAAAAAAGATTTAGTGAATGCTTAATTGAGTTTGAGCTGATTTGGAGTTTTGATAAGCCATGAGAAATTAGTCGCTTAATAAAATGTCCTAATTCAAATTTATCCTGAGAAATCTTCTCCAACTCTAGTGCAGACTCATTGGTCAGAAGTTTGCAAAAATTATTTGCAGCAATTGCTGCCCCTCCCCTCTTGAAAGAAAATGAAACAACAAAGAGTTTAAGCACGAATGGCAACCTGATTAAACGTTTCTTTCTCTTGCAAAAAATAAACAATCAAAACTCCAAAAATCAAATTCACAGGATAGACTTCTGAGATTATTGTAGTAAATGAAAAAAGAATGAAGGTCAATAAGAATACGAAAAGAGATTTATTCCTTGAAATCCCGGCATATAAAATTCCCAGAAACATCAGGCCCAAAACTACAAAAAACCCAAAGTATCCTAAATTAACCACAAGGGAAGCAAAGGAGGAATCCATAATTTCTCCTTTACCCAATAAAACCGCTGAATTAGTTCCAAAACCAAAGTCACTAGAAATCAAGCTTGATTTCATGAAATTTTCTACAAATATGGTAAGCCTTGTGCCCCCTGATTCTGATACATAATTCGCATCTCTTGTATTGAGAAACAAACCAAAAAGGTAGATGAAAATCAAACCGACTGGAAAAATCAAAACATACCACTTCAACTGAGATCGGGTGAAAAAATAAAAAAGCAGAATAGTGACAAACACAATCAATCCTGTACCAGAAAGTGTAAGAAACACACTAAGCATTGAAATTAAGATAATAAATCGCTTTCTACCAATGGTGAAGTCTGATAAAAACAAGCAAGCATAGAGGCAAGATGTGGTAAAGAATGCCCCTGTGTTTGGAATTAAAAAAAGACCCGGATTTCTCAGATTTAACCCATAAGCCGATACTCCATACCAAGATCCAGCAAAAAACAATTGCAATACTTGGATGACTAAATGTAGGATCAGGAGGTAGTAAATTATTTGAAAAAACCGGCCGAGAAATTTCTGATCTAGAATACTATAAATAAAAATGGGTAACAAAAGTGGAATCAGCCATCGAAGTCCAGCTGCTAAATAGAGAATATCATTTCCAAAACTAAAAACAATAGAGGGGACAACTAGCAGAATTACGATCCCTAAATAGATCAGCATTTTCCTATTTAATCGATCCTTGATCAAATAATTCACGATGCCGATTACTATCAAAAGCACAAAAATTATATCTTTTGAAAATTTGAAAACCCCAGTAAGATTATTTGATTGGGAACTCAGACGCCCAGCAAATAAAGCGATCAACTCCCCTAGCGAGATAAATGGAACAATTATGAGCCCCAAGAGAATAAGCTTTTGCTGTACGCGCTGAAGATTCAACTACTGATTTTTTTTATTCTGGAAATCAAAAATTCCCTTGAATACCGATATAGAAAATAAAATGAGCTCTTTAGGTCCTTGTCAATGATCGACTTCCAAGATTTCAATACTTCCATTCGCTTCATATCAGATACTCCTCCCGATTCGATTGAAGCCACGGTCTCAGAAGTTTTTAGAAAGGTTTCTCCAGCTTTCCACGCTTTATAAAAAAACTCAAAATCACCTACTATTTTGGAATTCGCTAAATAAGGATTCGACTCATGGTAGGCTGTATTAATAAAAACTGCCTGATGGCAGAATTGGGAGCCTTTCCATAAATCATTCGAATTCCCCGAAATTGCAATTCTCTTTTTTGAGACTCCATACCGAACTTCCCAATTTCCATGAATAATTACAGTTGAACCGAAATCCCTGCCCGAGAATAGTTTTTCTACCACCTGGTTTGAAAAGAAAATATCACCTGAATTCATAAAATTCAGCCATTTACCCCGAGCTAGGTTGATTCCCTTATTCATCGCATGATATATTCCTGAATCTTTCTCACTGATCCAGTGATCAATTTTTGAATCCAGAGATTGGATGATTTCAACAGTTTGATCTTTTGAGCCCCCATCAATTACAATCAATTCTATGTTTGGATAAGTCTGATAGAGGATATTCTCAATAGTATTCCGAATAGAATTCTGCCCATTCAACACAACCGTTATTATCGTAATCAGCGGTTGGTCATCTGTTCCTTCTTTGAATATTCCCTTTGTCCAGAGACCTCCTTGAGGGATTGAAAATTGGGGTAAAATAGAAGAAGTCATGAAGATCAACTAGTAGGTAAATCCATACTACTTTTCATTTTCTATCATCAGCTTAACCACATCCCTCATTTTGCTTTTCGCTTTCCAACCCATTTTTTGATATGCTTTGGAGGGATCACCAACACTAATCAAAATATCAGTCGGCCTCATAAACTCTTCATTTTGTGTTACATAATTTTCCCAGTTTAACCCAAACTGGTCAAATGCCACTGCTACGAAATCCTTAAGAAGATTTGTCTCTCCAGTTGCAATAACAAAATCTTCAGGATCAGACTGTTGGAGCATCAACCACATGGCCTCAACATATTCCGGAGCCCATCCCCAATCTCTTGAAATATCTAGTCTTCCTAATTCTAAGGTCTCTTTTGAGCCTGCAGCAATGCGCTTTACTGATGAAATAATTTTTTGAGTGACAAATCTATTCGGTCTCAAAAATGACTCGTGATTAAACAAGATCCCTGTACACGCAAATAAGTTATACGCATTACGATAATTATCTACAAGCCAGAATGCCGATGCTTTTGCTACTGCATAGGGGCTTACAGGGTGAAAAGATGTTAATTCAGAAGCTGGATTTCCTTTTGTATCTCCAAAGGTCTCACTGGAACCTGCATGATAAATTCTGATATCTTCGTTTATCATTCTGCATGCTTCCAAAATATTCAACATACCGAGTGAAATGCTTTGAATGGTTTCTGCTGGCTGCTCAAAAGAAAGCCCAACGGAAGATTGTCCCGCTAAATAATAAACTTCATCAGGGCTTGATTTGCGAAGGCTTACTAAAACACTTCGAAAATCTTCTGGAACCATCGACAAAAAGTGAATTTGATCCTTGATCCCAAGTCGCGTCAAATTAGAAAAACTTGAACCTTGAGCATCTCTGGAAGTCCCAAATACTTGGTAGCCTTTTGAAAGAAGAAAACGCGCTAGAAACGACCCATCCTGACCACTAATACCACAGATTAAAGCTTTCTTAATTTTCATTTAGCGTTGTAAAGTTTTATAAATATCAAGTGTCTTTTTTGCACAAGTTCCCCACGAAAGTTTTTCAACCCGTTTTTTTCCCAATGCTCTTAATTCCTCCTGACGGCTTTTAGATGACATGACGTTTGAAATTGCTCTAAATAAATCATTTTGATCATTGGGGTCAAAAAATTCAGCTGCATCAACAATAACCTCAGGCATAGAACTAGTGTTGCTACTGATCACGGGACAATTTAAACTCATCGCTTCCAGAGGTGGCAGTCCAAACCCTTCGTATTTAGATGGATATATAAATGCAGAGGCATTGCTATAAAGCTGCCATAGTTCTTGATCGCTACCTGATTTATAAATGATTTGCTTACTTCGAGCACCTAGTTTGGAAATTAATCTTTTTTCATCTTCTTTAAACTCTCCCCCACCAAAAGCCACTAGGTTATATTCTTCTGACAAGGATGGGTTTTCTAAAAAACAATGAATCAGCAAATCAAAATTCTTATACTCATTTCGAGCCCCCACATACAGCAGATAGGGTTTTGAAGAAATAGGGTTTGCTAGTTTCTCGATTTCTGGCAAATCTACCCCTAGGTGAACCACGTCAATTTTACTTGGAGAAATATCAAATAAATTGATCAAATCTTTTTTTGTATTTTCTGAGATGCTTATAATATGATCTGCTCTTTCTAATGCCTTTCGCTTTAGCTTACTGTAAGGATCATTTTTTGGAAAACTAGCAGGAAACAGTTCATGAATCATGTCATAAACCGTGACTATTCTTGGGCAATTAGATTGTCTTGGCTTAGGAATACTGTAATAGGTCTCATGAATAATATCAGGCGAAAAATTTAAAATTTGCTGTTGGGTAAAAATGTGATTGACAAGATTAATGATAAAACCTGTTTTTTTTGGATACTTAGCTATCCCTTTTCCGCTGACTAGTTCATCTGTCAGATCAGATAGGTAATGATTTTGGTATAATCCTCCGAAGATTTTAACCTCTTGATTTAAAGAAGTTAATTCTAAAGCTAGTTTTGTAAAATACCTAGAAATTCCACCATGTCGCTGCATGGTAAATACTTGATGATCGAAAGCAATTTTCAATGGAATAGTTTCAAAATTAATCTCAGGAAAGCCCTGATAAATCTCTTAAATAACTTTTTAAACCAAGGCTATTTTTATAACCTCCATTTATTGCAAGTTGGCAAAAGCCTAAAATTTTAAAAAGAAACTTCCTCTTATTTATCGAAGACCTCATTTCTAAAGATTCTATTTCAGCTTGGATTTGTGCTAGCTTTTTCGGGAGAAATGCATCAAACTCGAAATTTGGATCTTTTGAAAACTCAACATATCGTGTCTGAATCAATTTTCTATCAATTAATCGTCTTTCTAATGAAGATTTTTTGTCTCGTTTAAAAATTTCAACATAATAATTAAACTTGAAATCAAATGGACTTAGCTTTTTTTGACTAAACAAAACATGTCCAGACTCATTATCCTGATGTCTTCGATAAGCGATTAGCGCCGAGGGTAAAATACCTTTCAAATCAAATTGTTCAGCAAATTCATTTATCCAAATATCATGAGCTGTAAAGTCAGAAGGGATTGGAAGACACTTTTGAAGAAATGGTTTACGGACTACCATGGCGCATCCAAGGACGGCCGACTCAATTGAGGCATTTACGGATTTAATTTGTCCCAAAAAAGAGAAGCCACTCTTTTGCAAACTTTCATTTACCAAGTCTACATCATGCTGAATAACTGCATATTGGAGATTCGAATTGGAGAATTTCACTACTTCCTCAATTTTATTGGAATACCAAAAATCATCCTGATCCGATAAAAAAATAAGATCTCCAGTTGCTTTCGAAAGGGCAATATTAAATGTGCCCACGTAGCCAATGTTTTTTTGATTTTTGGTTGAATGGATTATTTCAGAGAATTGATTTTCCAGTTCTTTAATGATTTTCCATGAATCATCCGAAGAGCAATCATCTACAATAATCAACTCGTCAGGGCGTCTAGACTGTTCTAAAATACTCAAAACTTGATCTTTGATGAATTTAGAGCCATTATAGACAGCCATAGCAACTGAAATTTTTAGCTTATCCAATTTTCTAAAAATTAGATTTGAGTTGGCTCAAGAAATCATAGATAAAAGGAGGGCATATTCCTCTTACAAATCGCTTTAATCCGCTAGATTCCAAAGTCATTTTAGATTGAAAGTGCGAGTCTATTGAGTAGTTATATTCGGACACCAAGTGGTGAAGTAAGCTTTTAAAATTTTTTATTTTGTCAAGATCAGTCGTATGTCGCATCATTTGACTAGCATCTGTCATCCGTATAAATGAAGTACAATTTGGATGGTTAAAAAAATGAAATTTCAAACCAAGCAGTGCACATTCCAAGTTGAAAACCCAATCTTCGTAAACGCATGCTCTAAACCGTATCTGTTCACGAATAGTCCTTGGATAAAGCGGTGCACAATTACTACAGGCATTATTCTTAAGTAAGAATTCCACCTGAAACTGATCTTCTACAGTCAAATCAGATGGGATTCCTCCATTGAAATGAGACGAAAAAATCTTTTCAGGCGCACTTTCAAAGAAAAATCTGCTTGATCCAAAGACTATTGCTTGTGAAGATTGAGTTTTTATAAACTCAATTTGAGTTGAAAATTTTTTGGGATGAATGAAATCATCTGCATCTAGAAATTGAATGAAATCGCCATTTGCTAAGTCTAATCCTTTATTCCTTGAAGCTGATACACCTTTATTATCTTGAAAAATATAGCTTAATCGATCATCCTGCTCACATAGTTTTTTTGCAATTGTATCTGATTCATCTGTAGATCCATCATTTATAAGTAAGCATTCCCACACTTGATAGTCTTGGTCAAGCAAGGATTGGACACTCTGCTCCAAAAATCTTCCTTGATTATAACAAGTAAGTATGACACTTATCAATGGACTACTCATTCAAAATTTTTATAGTTTTTTTCCTGTGAGGAATAAATAAGCCTTATACCAAAAGAAGTACACTCCAAAGTATTTTTTGATCACCAAATTTCGCTCAAGTTGTTGTAGATCATTGAATTTGTCTTGAGAACTCATCCCGTCAAATGGAAATACTGTAACAGGAAAGGGCACATGCTTATAGGAAACGTTACCTTTCACTACAGCCAAGAAAAAAAACTTCCAGTCGGAAACCAATCTTAACTCTACATCATACATTCCAAATCGAAGCAAACAATCTCTAGAAATCAAGGTAGCTGGGTGAGGGAGAGATTCTCGAAAAAAGTAACGAATGTTCAATTTTTCCGGATAAGATTTCAAGTAATCATCCCCATTCTTTTTGATAATTAAGTCTCCATAAATGAGATCTTCGCCACTGGAATTATCCAATAAAACTTGAAGACTATTTCCATTCACAAAGTAATCTCCACTATTTAAAAAAAGAAGATAAGATCCAGTGCTTTTGGAGATTCCTTTATTCATCGCATCATACACTCCTCTATCTTGCTCACTAAGCCAAAATAAATTAGATGTGGAATAATTTTTAATGATCTCAAGACTGTCATCATGAGAACCGCCATCTATTATTAGGTGCTCATAATCAACCGAGGCTTGAGAAATAACGCTTTTGATGGTTAATTCCAAGCCAACTGAATTATTCAGATTAATGGTAATAATTGAAATCAGGGGGCTCAATTAATTGTTAATAGCGGTCACTTTAAAAACCTCTACACACGCTCTGACAGTCTTCTCCCATGAAAACTTCTTCGACTGTGCCAACCCTTTTTCAATGAAACTATTTCTCAATTCTGGCTGGAAACAAACCGAATTAATTGCTTCCAACAAAGAATTTGGATCATCAAAATCATAATATACTCCAGCGTCTCCTGCTACCTCAGGAAATGAGCTTTTCTTGGGTAGAATTACAGGACATCCACTTGCCATTGCTTCTAAAACAGGAATTCCGAATCCTTCATAGTCTGAAGGAAACACAAATAATCGTGCTCGGTTATAGAAGAAATACAGTTCATTATCTCTAAAAGTATACTGTTTAACCAAATGATTCAGATTCAAACTATTAATCAAATCCTTTTCTGTCTCAGAGAATACTCCTCCTCCTAAGCATAGAAGGAGCATATTATTTTTAGTAAGCCAGGACGAAACTGACTTCAAAAACCATGTAAAATTTTTATAAAAACCTCTATTTCCAACAAATAAAATGTATTCTTTCCCCTGTGTAAGCTGTTCTAAGAAATGATTTCCCAATTCCTTGTTTTCAAGAGTGGAACTAAGGTAAACGACCTGAATTTTATTTTCAGAAATATGAGGATAGCACTTAATGATATCCTGCTTTGTGTTTTCGGATATAGCTATAATTTGGTGGGCACGCTCTATTAGCTGTTTTTTATTGTGGATGATGTCGCTTCCCTGTTCCAATTCAGGATAAAGCTCATGAATCATATCATAGACAATTAATACAAAAGGGGTTCCATTTAGAAAAGGCAAAAAGGTTGTGTCATAATAAGTTGGAACAAACACATCATACTTCCCATTTTCCAGTTCCTCAATCGTTTTGATTCGACTTTTTTCTAACAAATAATTTTTTAACCGAAAAGGGAAAAACCTCCAAATCTTAAATGGAAAAAAAGTATTTCCTAGATTATAATTTATCAAATGAAGATTCTCGGTATAGTAAATAAAAGAATGAGCTGCTATTTCATTTTGTTTAGAAAAATTAAATAGTAGTTCTGCATATATCCTGGAAATACCTCCGAATTTTTGCAACCTAAAAATTAAAGGGTCGATTAGAAGTTTCAATTCATCCCTTTTATATACTCAAAATCTTTTTGGAGCAAACTTTCCCTCTGGTTAGCAGTGTTTTTTGGTAACAATTTATTCCTAAATCTTTTCAGATAATTAATGATTACACCTTCCTCTTTTTTCAGGAAAGGGTCAATTTCAAATTTATGCTTAGAAAAAATATGGAGATTATTTTTATCAGAGTAAAAATACAGGCCTTGACTTTCTGCTAAATACAATAATGAATTAAATGAGTATAGGGAAACATGCTGTCCCGTTTCAGGCACGAAATACCACCAATTAGAGATACTTACCTTGTCATCTGGTTGCAATAATGTCGAAAACATGATTACATCAGATAATTCAAGTAATTTTTTCACTTCTTCGATTGGATTGACTAAATGTTCAAACACTTCGAATGCAGTTATGGCCTTGAATTTTTGATTTGATGGTAAATCAAGAACATCAAAATGCTTCGCGAAAATATTTTCACAGTATACATCCTGCCTGTAAAAATTAACTCCACGATCACGCATCAACCTTACAAAGAGTCCATATCCTCCAGCATAATCAAGATAAAGTGCGTCTGAGGGCAATACTTTACTTGAAAGTAATGATTCGAAAACTTCGGCAAATAAAAGATTTCTAGAAACTAATCCGATGTCTAGCTCTGTTATCGCTGACTCATAAGACTCGGCAAGCCAATAAGGATTCTCGGTTTGGATAAATTTACATGAGGTACATTTGAAATATGATACCTGATATTTCTTAAGAACCAACCCATCAAAAATTTTTTTTGATTCTGATCCACATACATTACAATTAACTAACATTAGAGAAATTAAAGTTTGAAAAACAATTAAACAGTCTCTACAGAATAGGGAGCGAATACGGTTCCATAATTCTGACCATTATAAATTGCAAATTTGGATCCTGTATCAATAATAGTAGTCTGAAGGATATCTTCCATCAAATCATACACTTTAAAATTTGGATGATTAATACAAAGGTCCCAGGAATAAGAACCAGGTGCTATGAAATTTGCAGGAATTTTAATTTTAAACTCAATGCAATTACCATTTCTCTCAAGAGCATTTAAAGGCTCGTGAATTGTGAAAACCGGTAACTTATTTCGATCATCAAGCCTTAATGATAGTTCCAAATATTCATTGTAGTTGGGTAAAACTATACGAATCATGACATAGATATCTTCATCATGGGAAAATTCGTTTTTTCTGGAATTAGAAGAGTCACACAGGAATACAAGCTGAAAATGATTACCTACCATTTCATCATTTCTTTCAATTAGGTGAATCAATTCATTTGAAGAATTGACATACCTATCAATTGCTAGACTCACGTCTCCAAACATGTCCACTTGTCCATTTTTCAAGATCAGTCCTCGATTACAAAGTTGCTGGACTGCTGCTAGATTATGACTGACGAATAAGACTGTTCGTCCAGTATTGTGGGCAATATTTTGCATTTTTCCGATTGCCTTCTTCTGAAACTCGGCATCGCCTACAGCTAAGACTTCGTCTACAATTAAAATTTCGCTTTCTAAATGGGCTGCCACTGCAAAAGCTAATCTCACATACATTCCGGAAGAATAACGCTTTACAGGTGTATCTATGTAGCGTTCGACTCCCGAGAAATTTATAATCTCATCCAGTTGCCTTTTTATTTCATGCTTCTGCATTCCTAAAATCGCACCATTTAAAAAAATATTTTCCCTGCCTGTTAATTCAGGGTGAAACCCAGTACCTACCTCAAGTAAGCTAGCGATCCTACCTTTAATTTTTATTTTACCGATCGTTGGGGATGTGACCTGACTAAGAACTTTTAGGAGTGTGCTTTTGCCAGCACCATTTTTACCAATTATACCTACAACATCTCCTTTATTAAACTCAAAGTTCAAATTCTTTAAACTCCAAACTATATTACCTTCTCCTTTTTCGCTTCTTATATTCTCCTCTCCCAGTTTCAAGAAAGGATCTTCTTTACCCCGAGTTTTTGCCCACCAACGCTCCAAATCCTGAGAAATAGTCCCTGTACTGAATTCGCCTATTTGATATGCTTTTGAAAGATTCTCTACTTTAATCGCAATTGACATACTTACTTTTTAAGAATTAAATGGTGTCTACGAAACTTTTTTCGACCTTATTGAACACAAAGAGCCCCAAAAACAATATCAATACTGATGATCCTACTGCATAGCTCAAAGTATATAAATCAAATACTCCAGAGCCTAAAACTGCCCTTCTGATTCCCTCAAGCACATAAGTCATAGGATTTAGAGATACCCAAAAGTACATTTTACCAGATAGGCTAGACAATGGGTAAATCACCGTAGTGGCATACATGAGCAATTGAATCCCGAAAGTCAGTAAGAAAATCAAATCTCGATATTTCGTCGTCATAGCGGATACCAGCATTCCAAAACCAAGTCCTTGCATTGCCATTAAGATGACGAACAAAGGAAATAGTAAAATATGAAAGTCTAGGCTTAGATCTGCTCCAGTCAATTTATAGTATAAGTAACCTACTATAAGTAGTAAAATCTGAATGCCAAATCTCATTAGGTTCGAAATCACAATACTTATAGGCATTACTATTCTTGGGAAATAAACCTTCCCAAAAATGTGTGCATTATCTCTAAAAACTGTGGATGTTTTATTTAAGCATTCTGCGAAATAATTCCATGCTGTAATTCCTACCAAGTAGAATAGAGGCGAAGGGAGACCATCAGTCGATATCCCAGCAAGATTCCCGAAAATGTACACGAAAACTATGGTGGTAAAAATTGGCTGAATGAAAAACCAAAGAGGACCAAGGATAGTCTGCTTATAAAAAGACACAATATCCCTCCGCACTAGAAGCATGAGTAAATCTCTATACCTCCAAACTTCTTTTAGCTTTAAATCGAAAAGATTGGTTTTTGGCTCTAAGACCAAATCCCAATCTTCTTCTAAATCAGTATTCATTAAAGTATTTGGTTATTCCTTTTCCTTCAAAATTGAAAAACCTGCATCAAGAAGACTCAATTCCTTCTTAAACAGTATTATATCCGAATCCATCATCTCTTCAACCAATGCTGGAAGATCATATTCAGGCTTCCAGTTCAGCTTAGTTTTTGATTTGGTAGGATCTCCAAGAAGTAGATCGACCTCAGTTGGTCTGAAATATCTTGGGTCAACTTTCACTAAACTTTCTCCAATAAGCTTGTATATCTTTGGTGATGGATATTCTCCAACAGAGTCATTAAATTTTTGCTTATTAATTGATTCCAAAACTCCTATTTCCTCAACGCCACTTCCTGACCAGCTTATTTCAAATCCGATGTGATCAAAAGCCATGGAGATGAAGTCACGGACTTTTGTAGTCACTCCGGTAGCAATTACATAATCTTCAGCCACTTCTTGCTGAAGAATAAGCCACATCGCCACAACGTAATCTTTGGCATGTCCCCAGTCTCTCTTAGAATCAAGATTACCCATAAATAAATCTTGCTGTAATCCAAGTGCTATCTTTGAAATTGCCCGTGTGATTTTTCGTGTCACAAAAGTCTCTCCTCGCAATGGCGATTCGTGATTAAATAGGATTCCATTGCAAGCAAACATTCCATAAGCCTCCCTATAATTCACGGTGATCCAATAGGCATATAACTTTGCTACTGCATACGGAGACCTTGGGTAAAATGGAGTAGTTTCTGATTGTGGAACCGCTTGGACTAATCCGTACAATTCTGAGGTCGAAGCTTGATAGATTTTAGTCTTTTTCTCCAAGCCTAGCAGACGAACGGCTTCCAAGATCCGCAACGTACCGATTCCATCTGCATTAGCTGTGTATTCTGGAATATCAAAACTTACTTTGACATGAGACATTGCTGCGAGATTATAGATCTCGTCAGGTTGGGTCTCTTGTATAATTCTGGTCAAATTCATAGAATCGGTCATATCTCCATAATGAAGTACCATTCTAGGATCTTCACTATCATGAGGATCCTGGTAAAGGTGATCTATTCTATCTGTTGTGATTAAAGATGACCTCCTTTTAATTCCGTGAACTTGATATCCCTTTTGGAGTAACAATTCCGCCAGATATGCTCCATCCTGACCTGTTATTCCTGTGATAAGAGCTACTTTAATTGAATTCATTTAAGTTGATTTAATTTTTTGCCAATAAAATGGACTTGACTTTATTAATATTATGATTTTATGAAGTCTCTGATTAGAAAGATCATAATCAAAAATATTCCTAGAAAAAACCCTCCCACCAAACTAAATAGAAAGATTTTCAAAAGAGTTGTATTTGCAGTTGTGTTGGGGACAATTGCATCTTGAAATGAACTAAACACTGGCGTTTCGCGCTTGAGCTCTATTTTAGAATTTTCTAATTCTTGCTTTAAGGTACTGTATAATTGAAAAGACAAATTAAATTCAGCTTCCAGCTGTTCTTCTTTGGTAAGGGCTCGTTGAGAAATAATACCTTGATTACTATCTCTAAAATTAGCAAGGTTTAGTTGAGCCTTCTTGAAATTCTCTTCTGCCTCCACAGTACTTTCACCGATGAAGTTTAAGTTTATCTTCTGTTTTTCTATTTTATAAGAAGTGACATATTCTAAAATTTTATCAAAAACGATCGTGTTAAGCTCGGCAGCGATTAATGGCTCAGGCATTCGAACTGATAGTTTTATCAATCTTTCTTCGATTTCTATTTTGATTTTATTTTCTATTTGATTGATTACATAGCCATCTTGAGGGCTAATGTATAAGTATCGATCTTCTATCGGATCATCATTTTGAGCTTCAATTCCAGTTGGAGAAACAGGTTTTTCAAATAAAGCTCCTATCAAGTAGGGAATACCTCGAATGAATTCGAAAGTTTTTGTGAGTATATCTGCTGGACGTTCCTGTAAGTAATAATCTCTCAAAGTCATTGTTTGATTCAACCCAGAAAAATAAAATTCTTGATTGATCAACCCAACTAAGAAATGCTTGCTAGATAAAAGTTTTGGGTACATTTCAGGAGAAAAAGTGGCCCTAGTATTTGCTCCATTCATTGAAGAAAGGTTCATTCCAGCAAATCCTGCCAGACTACCCAAATTACCCAATCCATTTTCATTCTTTTCCGCTTCAGAAAGCTTTATCGCAATAGATTCGTATTCATCTGGAGAAGTACAGGACTTGACTATCCCTAAAAACAATATAACCACCATAGAGATATAGATGATCTTTCTCTTTTGATAGAATAATTGAAATAGCTCTGTCAAGCTTATTTCTTCATTCGCCAATACTTCCCTTATACCTTTTTGCATTTTCTTCCTGGAGTTAAAGATCGTAGAAAGTCAGATTATAAAATATTATCAATTTCAGAAAGGGTTCAAAGCCTTTTTTTAGGGTAAAAGAAAATATTATTCAAATTGTAACATAGCGACATCATATTCATCCAACCTATTAGCCTCAGAATAGTGTGATAAAGAATATCCTAAAGCTTTGACCTGAGATTCATTGATAAAAGTAATTCTGTTGATCACTTGCTGAGTTTTAGGGTTTACTTCAGGGTAGCTCATATTGGAAATTGACATCCAATATTTGGATCCTAGATGTTAATTTATTTATCAGTATCGAGACTTATCAAATCATCTAACGATCCTATTTCGTCCCAATCCCATAATGTTCAAAACCCAAGCTTTTCAAATAGCTCTTATCGTAGATATTTCTGCCATCAAAAACCACCTTGTTTTTCAATAGTTTACCTACCACATCCCAGCTTGGAATTCGGAATTCAGACCATTCAGTTACTAGCAAAAGTGCATCAGCATCTACGAGGGCTTCATACGCATCCTTGCAATAAGTTACTTTATCAAAAATATAATGTTCCCTAGCTTCTTCCATCGCAACGGGATCGTAGGCTTTAACCTCTGCACCAGCAGCTCTAAGTTCATCAATAATTACCCCAGCAGGAGCTTCTCGCATATCATCTGTATTTGGCTTGAAGCTCAAGCCCCAAATCGCAAAGGTCATTCCTGTAAGGTCTTCTCCAAAGTGTGCTTTAACTTTTTGAGAAAGCACAAATTTTTGAGCATCATTTACTTCCTCTACTGCCTGCAATACTTTGAGGTCATAGCCATATTGCTTCGCAGTTTTGATAATCGCTTTCACATCTTTTGGAAAGCATGATCCTCCGTATCCTACCCCTGGATATATAAACTTATTGCCGATCCGAGGATCAGAACCTATTCCTTTTCTCACCATGTTTGCATCTGCACCGACTAATTCACACAGATTTGCGATATCATTCATAAATGAAATCTTAGTCGCTAACATTGCATTGGCTGTATATTTGGTCATTTCTGCCGAAGGAATATCCATATAAATGATCCGTTCCCCACTAAGTTGGAATGGCTTGTAGAGGCGTTTCATAATCTCCTCAGCGCGCGCGTCATCTACTCCGATCACGATTCGATCAGGTCTAAGGAAATCTTCAACAGCGGCACCTTCTTTCAAGAATTCAGGGTTAGATGCAACAGCAAATGGCAATTCTGAATTTCGTTTTTCTAACGCTTCCTTCAGTGCTGCTCGAACTTTCTCTCCGGTGGTCACCGGAACAGTACTCTTGGTAGCTACTACAATGTAATCGGTCATTTTAGTACCAATCTCGTCCGCTACTGCTAGTACATATTTCAAATCAGCAGATCCATCTTCACCAGGAGGTGTCCCTACAGCAATGAATGCTACTGAAGCTCCCTGAATAGCCTCCCCCAAATCTGTACTAAACTTAAGTCTACCACTCTTAAAGTTTCTCACCACTATTTCTTCCAATCCTGGTTCGTAGATCGGCATAATGCCATTCTTCAGTTTTTCGATCTTTTTCTGATCAATATCTACGCAAGTGACCTCGATTCCTACATCTGCAAAACATGCTCCTGAAACTAATCCCACGTACCCTGTTCCTACAATTGCTATTTTCATCTACTAAAATTTTTAATTATGGTGTTTGATTTACTACAGTATTAATTAAGATTCCGAGCGTCGCCAGGGTAGAAGCTATTCCTATCCATGCTGCTGCAGAAAGCTTTTCCTTTTGAGGTTTTCTCGGCACAACTATTTCAGCTCCTGGCTCCAGATTTGGATAAAACTTTAGTCCCAAGAAACTATGAGTTCGCTTGGCATCTCCATTTGCATAGATTACATAGGATTTGGATCTTCTTGCTCCTTCGGTGAATCCACCTGCTTTGGAAATATAAGACCTGAAACCTTTTGAATCGATATATCGAGCTGTGGTGGGAAGTAGTACTTCTCCTATCATTCGCACGGTCTGAAGTTGCTTTGGGATCTGGATAATGTCTCCTTCAAAAAGAATAAGATCTGCCTCTGAACCCGGATTTTTCAGAATATATTCTAAATCAATTCCTATCATATCCTGTTCCTTGTATCTAATTTGAAAGAGGTCGGAATCTGTTTTGACAGAATCTTTATCTGCATCCATCTCAAAAAGACTTTTGCGGACTTTTTCCCTTTCCACTTTTTCTCGTTCCTCCTCTATTTCATCTAGTTTTTCATTCAATCTTTGAAATAAGATTGACTCAGCCTCGTTTTGACTCCTGTTTTTCTTGGGGTCTAGGTTGTCTCGGATTTCACGCATCATCTCCTCAGTCATTTCTTCTTCACTCATCCCTTCATAATAAACTGTCCGTCTGATCAGAGAAGCTCCTTTAGGATAAGCAAATTGTGAAAGCCCTCCTGCTCTATTCACCACATCGGAGATTCTTTCATTGGCATTTGCCATTGCAAAATCACCTGGATAAACTACTTCACCGGTAATTGAAATTAATTGCTCGCGCTCAAATCCTGGACTTCTACGAATAAATACATGATCAAAGGCTTTCAAAGGCTGTCTCTTCTCTTCTTCCGAAAGTTTGAGGTTGGAGTCTATCGTCAGTGTAGAAATCTCGGCAAGTCTCCCCGAATTCGCATCTCTTACTCTTCTGGCTACTTCAATGGATGAGTTTGTGGCAGATTCTAGTAAACCTCCAGCTCGAAGGATCAAATCGCCAACAGTCATGTAAGCGGCAAATGGATAAGTTCCGGGAGACCCTATTTCACCGGAAATTTTCACATAATATGCCTCTTGGATATCATACCTGCTGGGGATAAAAAGTAAATCTTCATTTTTAAGAGACACATCTGTTACTGATCCTTCCAGAATCCCTTTAAGATCTAGAGATTCAGCTGCCAAGGTCAGATCTGCACTGGTTCTGTACAATGTGGCTCTTGTGACAAATGCCTCAGGCTTTAATCCATCCGCTTTTCCGATAAGGCCTTTGACAGTTAGATCTCCATCTCCTAATGAATATTCTCCTGGACGGTTGACTGCTCCAGTGATTTGGACACGGTTAGAAAATCGCTCTAACGCCTCCCCGATTAAAATCTCATCCCCATCAATCAATGAAAATGAACTGAATTGCTCAGTGGAAACGTCTATCACCTTCCGCTGATTGTTTTCTATTCTCCGAATCGTCACCCGATCTTTGTATGCCAGACTGGTGAATCCGCCTGTATAGATGAAAAGGTCATCAAGATATTCGCCCTGCTTTACCTCAAATAAACCCTCTCTTCTGACAGGACCGATTATCTCCACCCTTGCCTGAACCGGCTGCACGATGATCACATCATTGTCCTGAAGTGTGATATTCGATGATTGGTCTCCTTTCGAGAGAAATTGATAAATATCTACCGTTGAAATCAGACGATTATCCCGATATACCTGAATATTTCTGAAAGCTCCATTTTCATTTGGTCCTCCGGCAGCATACAGCCCATTGAAAACAGTGGCAAATGACGGTAGCATATAGCTTCCTGGCTTAGTCAACTCACCAACCATAGAAACTTTGATCGATCTAATATTCCCTAATCTGATTTGTAAAAATGTATTTGGATTTGATCCATTCAGGCCAGAATAGATGCGACTCATGCTAGTTTTTAATCTTGCCAAAGCGGCCTCAATGGTGGCTCCTCCTACCTGTATCGGACCTACATTTGGCACGAAAACACGGCCTTCAGGACTCACTTCCAAGTCATAGGACTGCTGTGACGCACCATAAATATCAATCAGCAGTTGATCTCCACCACCAACCACGTAGGATTGGGGGGTGGGCATATTCAGGCTGGGGCTGAAATCAAGCTCTCTGTTATGAAAAAGCTTGAAACCAAAAATCTTCTTCTGAGTGGGAGTCAGCTCATAATATGGGTCTGCCCTTCGAATAGAGTCAAACATGTCCTCTCCCTGCTTATCCTGAAATGTTCTCGAGCCACCCCCCGCATCCGTTGAGTTTGAATTATTACCCAATGAGCTCTGAAGGGAATTGATTCGCTCACGCAATTTGGCTGCTTCGGAGGCAGGCATACCTCGTTCTCTAGCTAGCGTTTCTAACTGATTTGGGGTCAGCCCACTCGCTTCCGCTTTCTTGATCAATTGCTCTATTTGAGCGTCAGAAAGATTATCTACTTTAAGATTTTGAATATCTGAAAGGCTTTGCCCTTGCAGGGAAAATACGATCAGCACAAAAAAACCTATCAGAATAGATCTAAAGCCGATTTTAAATGAGTTATTATTTTTCAATTTCTTTAATTTCGTGTTCAATCAGTGTTCGCTAAAAAAATCCGAAGGCTAATTTCTGATTTTTATTTGAGAATCAAATAAGCTTTCCACAGCTTCGCCCTCTCAGTCACAGTATGTGCCTAGCCTCAAAACTAAGAAATCGACAAAAATCAGGTGCCTAATTCTCTGTCGAATAAAATCAAACCTGGAGAAGGCATTCGTTCATCCAGCAAAGTCAACACCACTTTCCGCTCAATCATCTGCTCAATTTTAGCTGAGAGATTGATGATATAATCTTCATTTAAAGTGTCTCCTGTGATTACCACTTCAATTTTGCCTGAGTCTATTCCTTTGGCGATATCCCCAATCAAAATCACTTGACTGACCTCTCCCATTCGATCCAAAATCTGCTGGAGCAGTTGGTCCAAACCAAGATATTTCCTGATTATTTCTTGAATGTTTGAGAAGAAAGGATGGGCGATGTTGGCTTGGTACTCAATTTTATTCTTTTCAGTTTTCTTTGTCAGAATTCCCGCTTTAGTAAGGTTATTTAATTCTTTGCGAACTGCATTGGTGGATTCACCAAATTCTTCTGCCAAACCACGGAGATGACTTTGGGTTTTCGAATTCACAAAAAACTTAATAAGCAACCTCAACCTAGTTTTTGAGGTGATTAAGGATTCCAACATAAAAAGTCACTTCAGTAATGAGTAACAAAGGTACTCATTTCAATGAATTCGTAAAACAAAAATGGTTCTTTCGACTAAAAAGAACCATTTTTAAGATGGTTTTTAATGATCAGCCTCGATATAGGTTATCTGGTTTTCTGCGAAATAAGTCTCTGAACAAACTTCCTGTCAATCCACTAAAGCCCCCAAGCAGTAAACCGACGATGGCCGTCACTCCTACCACAGTCATCCCAGAACCAAGGCCCATCAGTTCCCCTATTTTGTTTGGAAGTGAACTCCCCGTGCTGGTGCTGATGAAAATAGCCTGTCCAAGCCAAGCCAATCCCATTCCGAGACCACCAGCGAGAAAACCTTGAAAGCCGCTTAAGCCTAAAAGTCCAGATCCAACAGCTATCAATATCATAATGACCCAATAGGGAAAGAACGGATTCAAGAAAACCACAATGCCTATGGTGATTAGAATAAATAATATAAATCTCATGGTGTTTACTTTAAAATCGTTTGAAACAAGACTCCCTCGGACTGCTCTTTGCTTCGAAGGTTGAAATTGAGATACTCTCCATTTGCCCAAATAGGGATGAAATTACTGTAAAATCTACTTCCCGGATTTCCTGATTGGCCACCAGGATAAATCCCAAATGCACTAATCTCATCGCCCATTTCCACTACCATTCTCCAGCTTGCGCCACTTCGTTCACTCGTTGCATTGAGCATCCCTCTTCCTCCACCGGTATAGATATTTTTTACAGAAAATGAAACGAATTGAGGGACTAAATGTTGAATACTCGTCTTCTTATAGTTAGCCCAAGAATAGTCTCCTTCATTATTTTCCCATTCTTGCATTTTTGTGAGAAGTTCTTTAAAGCCTTTTTTTACATGATCAGACGCAGATTCTTTTGTCGGTGTGAGTTCAATATCAAAAACTTCATCCTGAGGACTATTGGTCAATAATAAAACAGTTTGATAATTGTTTGGACTCACGACAGGTGCTCCAAATTTTGACCATTTCTCCCAAACATTAGCGTAGGTTTTGTCCCACCAGATGTAAAAAAGTGTTGGTGCTTTTTGATTTGGGTCTGCAAAAAAGTCCCAGCTTTTCAATTCATCCAGATACTTTTTTGCAACTGGATCAGCGTCAAATTCAGTTCCGAGCAAAGCAATCATTATCGGCAAGGCTTCCTTGGCGTGAAGGTAATAATCGTCAAACTGTAAGGCTTTCATATCCTCTATAGTAATCCCCTCCTTTTCAGTAAGTTGTTGATTCAATCGCCTGTTGCGATAATGTTCATAACTATTATCAAATACATAATAAGGATAAGAAGGGTCCACTGGATGCTGATTAGCAGATGAAACAAAACCTCTTTCGGGGTTGAGGGTCAAAGCATTTTGTGCATTTGGAATGAATCCTTGCCATTCCATTCTTGGATCTGCTCCATCCATAAAAAATTTTCCCTGCTCCTTCCATTTCAAAGGGAATTTTCCTTGAATTCGCATGGCGATATCTCCGGATTTGGAAGCAAAAACAAAGTTTTGTGCTGGCGCAGCATAAGAGTCCAATGCGATGTTATAATCCTCAAAATTCTTAGCCTTATTCATCAAGATGAAGGTTTGTTGTTCATTCGAACCTTCGTGAACAGTCCACTTTAAAGCGAAATTAACATCCTGCCGATCACTTCTAAAAGTACGATCAAATACTACCGGTCCGTAATGGGTATAAACTACAGTATCTAAATAGCTCTCCTCACCTTTGATCTTAATCTCCTCAATTCTGAAATTTGATGGTCTCCATTCATCTCCGTATTTATAGGCCTTTCTGCTGTCATCTTGAAAAGTTATTTTATACCAATCACGCGCATCTTTAGTGGCATTAGTAACCCCCCAAGCTATATTTTTATTAAATCCTGAAATCACTCCTAATGCTCCTGGCAGGGTGGCACCCTTTACAGAGTGATTTGGAGTAGTCAATTGCATAGAATACCAAAGTGAGGGTAGATTCAGACTCAGGTGCGGATCATTTGCCAAAATCGGATTTCCGCTTTTAGTTTTTGAACCGGAGACCGCCCAGTTATTTGAGCCGGTTCCTTTCTCCGGCTGTGGCAATGGATCTATGACCAAAAGGTCGTTTGGATAAGGAATGCTATCTGGCTTAGCAATAGAAAGTGGAGTAAAGTCCCAAATTTTAGTAGCCTCGATTATCGGATCATTTTCTAAAGGAAAATCAGGATAAAGCTTATCCAGCATTTCTGCACCAAGAATCTTCCTCAGATTTGAATATTCCAAATCTCGATCACTGACAAGCATATCTGACATATACTTAAGCAAAAGCAATGATTTGTAAACCGTCCAATGTTCTGGTCTATAATTTAAAATCTTATACTCTACCGGTACTTGTCCAGGAGTCAGCTGATCAATGTATTCATTGACTCCCGCTGCGTAGGCTTCTGCTAATCGCAATGTTTCTAGATCATTATCTTCTAAATATTTTTGGCCTAGTTCGGCGCCGTAGCCTAATCCTTTTCTCCGAGTCATTCGATCCAACTCCAGCGCAATAGGTCCTACAATTTCAGAAATCCTTCCGGCTGCGGCCATCGTCTGAAACTCCATTTGCCAAAGCCGATGCTTTGCTGTCACATATCCTTGTGCCCTGTAGAGATCTTCCTCATTTTCTGCAAAAATATGAGGAATCAAATTTTCGTCGTAGACCACCGTAACAGGAGCCGAAAGTCCCGTTAATTCAAGTTCCTCAGCAGCTAATTCATCTTCACTGAACGAGTTTTGCCAGAAACCATGATTTGGGTCCAACAGTGGTGCCAGCGGAGGAACTGGACCCAGCGGCTTGGAAACCACTATCGCAAGCGCAACAGTAATCGCCAAAGCAATAAAAAAACCGAAATACTTCATTGATTTGATTGGTGTGTGAAGATTGAATTTAATTTAATTTGTATATCCGCAATTGTACCAAGAAAAGGCAAAAAGCGACTTAATATATGGTAAACACTAACTTTGCCGGTACTTCTTCCTGTGGCCATCGGAACGTCACCGGCCTGCCTCGCCTTGGCGGGCCTGTCTCGCCTTGGCAAATCTTCCTGCCAGTTAAGCAAAGAAAAAGAGGGCACTGTCATCATTACGGATAATCATATAATTTAATCTTATTTAATACAAACCGAAATAGTCCAAAGATTCAAAAAGAACAAAAAAAATGCCCTCAAATTCATATTTGGGGCACTTAAATATTCTATTGTTACTAATTCATAGTGATTGGAAGCTTTAACTTTTCCCATCTGATCACTAGACCTGGACTTTCAATTTCCATTGTTAATCTTTCTTGAGCATTTTCTTCCCAGCTAGGAGTGACTTCAACTCTCAAGACGTCATTTTTATCATCATACTGGAAATGACCGTGCTCTAAATCCCATTCCGAATTGAAAATCACAGTCCAAGGACCAGATTCTTTCGGAATAGTGAATAAGGAATATTTTCCTGCAGGCAGGGTTTTACCTTCTACTAATATATCTGAAGCAAGATCTACATTGGAAGCTTCATTAGCTCCTGTTCTCCAGACAATATTATATGGAACCAAATCTCCCCAAAGAGTCCTACCTTTCACAGCGGGCGAACCATATTGAACTTTGAAGGCTTTTCCTGAAATTTCACCTTCTTTGATTTCGATTGGGCTAGGACGTACCTCACCTGTTGCTTCTTCTTGAGTTCCAGACTCAATAGTTTCGGCACTTTCAGTTGTTTTCGTCGAACATGAAAACAACGCAAATAAAAGACCAGCGGTAAATAGGGTGTATTTGATCTTCATAGTGATTTTAATTAGATGTGAAATAACACTTATTCGATTAATCATCAAAATTAAGACCTTTATTTCCCATCAGGAAAAAGAACTTACTGCATAAAAAACAAAAATTATACATTTACGCGTTGAACATTTATCCTGAATTAGGTGACAAATTTTAAATTTCCTTTAAATCTGTATATGCTGAAAATGAACGCATCTCATAATTCTTTACTATTCTTCAGCTAAATGAGATTTATAAGCTGGTCAGTTTTTTTAGTGTCAATTTTACTATACTCGAGTGTTTTTATATCGCCTGAGTATTTCATTTACGTGGGGCTTCTCCCATTTTTCATACCTTTTATTCTAATTGTGAATTTTTTATTATTTGGAATATTAGCCATTGCTTGGCGTAAAATTGCCTTTTTGCCCCTCTTTACACTTCTTTTAGGTTTCAAATTTGCGCTGATTACTTTTCAGTTTCATGCGATAAATGAAGAGGCAAAAGGACTTAGTGTGTTGAGCTATAATGCCCACCTTTTTGATTACAAAAGCAGAACAGAAGGGAAGTTTGACCCAAATGTCTACACTTGGCTACAAGATCATCCGGCTGATGTGAAGGTTTTTCAGGAATTTTATCAGGATTACACCACCGCTTCCAGAAATTCCGTCAAACTTCTTGGTAAGGATCAGAACTTCCATATCTCCTATCAAATCATCGAAGGCAACCCTGAAAAGCGATCTTACGGTCTAGCAATTTTTTCACGCTATCCAATTGTCAATGAGGGAAAGGTATTTGACACAAATCGTACTAATGGGGCGATTTTTGCCGACATCATGGTCAATGACGATACTATCCGAATCTATAATGCCCATTTAGAATCAATGAAAATTAATTCTGACGGTTTAGAAAACATTGAAGGAGTCAAAGAAAACTATCGGCAAACGCTTGGAAAACTTCACCGTGGGAGTCTAGCTCGTAGCAAACAGTTGAAAGTTCTAGTTGAACATTATACCAATAGTCCGCATCCGATTATTTTGATGGGTGATCTGAATGAAATCCCTTATTCCTACACTTACTTCAAATTGAGCGAGCAGCTGGGGAATGCCTTCGAAAAGGCAGGTAGAGGTTTTGGATTCACGTACAATCGAATTCTCTTTTTCTTACGAATTGACCATATTTTTTCGAGCCCTGAGTTAAAACCTATTCAATTCAAAACCCATCGAGAAGTGGACTATTCAGACCATTATCCTGTTTCAGCCATTTTTACTTGGGAAGGTTTGGAGCTTTAGCCAATCGGTTTTTAAACTTTTGATCCCATTTTTTCTTCATAGGTAAAAGTAATATTGGAAGCAGAAACAAATCAGCTAGCAAAGCAAAAACAAGAGCTGCTGCGATTAATAATCCCGTATAATGAGTCACCCCAAACTGACTGAAAATCAGAAGCCCGAAGCCCGCAACCAAGATCACAGTGGTCTGAATTATTGCCTCCCCAGTTTCTAAAAAAGTTCGCTTTAATCCGTAAATCAGGTTTTTTCCGCTCATCAGTTCTTTTCTTAGACGAGTCATAAAATGAATACTATCGTCAACGGCAATCCCAAAAGCAACCGTAAAAAGAATGGCCGTAGTAAGTTTGAACTCAATGCCTAGCAGATACATTAGGCCCAACATCCAAATCAGGGGAATTAAATTTGGAATCAATAAAATGAAGGAAATACGCCAAGAACGAAATAAGAATCCAGCAATAATCCCAACGAAAATGAAAGCCATCCCAAGTCCTTTTGCCATCTGCCAAGTGACCGACTGATGGCCTTTATCAATCAAAAATGCTGTGCCAGTCCATCTGATTTGCAAAAGTGCAGGATCAATTTCCCGATCAATAAATTCTTTTAGCAAAGCCCTTTTCTTTGACATTTCTACTGTACCTAGATCGGAGGACCTAGAACTTAATCGCCCCGTTTTCAAATCTTCACTCAGGATTTTGGAACCGGTTTCATTAAAAGCAGGACCCAAAAATCGTTGCATCCGCTGGTATTGTCCTTTGGAGGGTAAAGCAAAAGCTTGCGTATTCCCTTGATTTTGGGCTTGGTTCAGCGATTTTACAACGGTCAGTGGTGAGATTATTTGCCCTCCATTGAATACTAGGCTCACTTCCTGCTCCAATTGATCGAGTTCTCCTAATACTTCTAAATCCAACAGGTTAGAAGCTCCCGATCCAGAACTTAGGGAAATCTCCAGTGGATTAGAGCCCCCAAATTGGGAATCAAAATAAGTGAACGAACGCTGAATGGGATGATCTTCGGGCAAGTTGTCCAGCAGAAATCCGTTGATTTTCAGTTGGGTGCCCAAGATTCCTGACAACAGCGTCACTGCTATAAAACTTATCGCGATCGTTTTCCTTTTTCTCAAAAGCCATAAAAACAGGCTGCTGAGATTGAGTGAATATTTTCGGCTGACAAGTGCTTCGGAAACTTTTATCGGAAAGAAAAAGAGCATCCCGGGAGCAATCAAAATCACGGCTACAAACATGACCAAAATCCCCAAGCCTGTGGTCAATCCAAATTCCTTTAAGGCAGGAATAGAGGTGAAATAAAGGGAAAAAAAGCCAAGTGAAGTAGTTAAAATGGTGAGCCAAACTGGTACAACAAGAGATTTAAATACTGCCCGAATTGCTTTATCTTTAAGTTCACCAGCTCTCAATTTCTTGATTAAATGATTGAAAAAATGAATCAACGAACTCAATCCTACGATTAGAAAAATAGTGGGTTGCATAACCGACATCACATCCAGGGCTTTGCCCAGATACAAAATCAATCCAAAAGCCCAAACCACACCGATGATCAAAATCACAAAAGGAATGAAAACTCCCCACCAAGTTCTGAAAATCAACGCTAGCATAACTAACATTAAGAGGATCGAGCACCCGAAAAATAAGCCAAACTCCCGCTGCATCAGATTTACAAAATCGCCTTGGGCTTGAATTTTTCCAGCCACGGCCTTAATTTCAAGATGAGATTCTTGAATTAATTGATTAATCTTAAAATAGAGTTTATCCCCATTTTCTTTGCTGATATTCTGTTCATTTTTAATCCATAACAGTAGACTCTCTCCATCTTTAGAAATTAACTCAGAACGGAATTGCTTCAACACCTCTTGTTGGCTTGCTAGCGTTTTTGAATCTGACCAATCCAAAATCTTAACTTTTCGTATTCCGAAAACACCGATTATCGGTTTTTCGAGATTGAGTATGGAAATCACCGTATCCACCCGATCGAGCTTATCAATATCAAGTTGAAGATCAAGAGCCTCCGCCAAAAAAGAAGAATCCAGTAATACTCCATTGGCATTACTTACTGCGAGCAGCAAATAATCGTTATCATTTTCAAATTTATTTCGATACGACTGGTAGAATTCAAGATCATCGTCATTCTGTGGAAAGAACTGCTCAAAATCGTAATTAAATTGTGGTATTGGTCTGAAAATGAGTAGCAGTATGCTAATCAACCCTGCTATTCCGAGAAAAAAGTAAGCTGGGGATTTTTGAAACATTAGAATTTCGTGATTTAAGTAAACGTCAGATTTCGCTTCAAGTATAGTAATAATGATAGTCCTTTGTTCGATTTAGGTTCCATTATTTAGTCGAACTCCTTAACTTGCCAGCTCTAGTATAGCCAATGAATATATGAAGCAGTACCACGATTTGATGCAAAAAATCCTTGACGAAGGGGTGAAAAAAGAAGACCGAACCGGAACAGGGACACTCAGTATTTTTGGACATCAGATTAGATTCGATCTGTCCAAAGGATTCCCGGTCGTGACTACCAAAAAAGTCCACCTTAGATCAATCATCATTGAACTGCTATGGTTTCTTCGCGGGGAATCCAATATTGCCTACTTAAATGAAAACAAAGTCTCAATATGGGATGAGTGGGCAGATGAAAATGGTGATTTGGGTCCTGTATATGGCTATCAGTGGAGACACTGGCCTGATGGAAAGGGCGGAGAAATCGATCAAATAAAAAATCTGATACATCAAATCAAAACAAAGCCAGATAGCAGAAGGCATCTGGTAAGTGCATGGAATGTGGCCAATGTTGACCAAATGGCATTACCACCATGCCATACGATGTTCCAATTCTATGTAGCCGACGGCAAGCTCAGTTGCCAGCTCTACCAGCGGAGTGCTGACGTATTTTTGGGTGTTCCGTTTAACATCGCTTCTTATGCTTTATTCACCATGATGGTGGCACAGGTTTGTGGATTGAAGCCAGGGGATTTTGTTCATACCTTCGGAGATGCGCACCTTTATTCTAATCATTTAGAGCAAGCTCATTTACAGCTAAGCAGGGACATTAGACCACTACCTACAATGAAAATCAATCCTGAGGTAAAAGATATTTTTGAGTTTACCTATGAGGATTTCACCTTAGAAAATTACGACCCACATCCGCATATCAAAGCCGCTGTAGCGATCTAAAAAAAAGCTCCGAATCGATTGATTCGGAGCTTTCTCTTTTAATTACTCAATTCGTATTTGATATTTTCTCATCACCTTAAGCAAATCACAAATCTGCACTTATATAAAGGGATAGATGCTCCTGACAATTGTCGCGGACTACATTTAGTATTTATCTAGTCTCTTCTAGGCCCCTAGGGGAATTTTAAACCTGAAAATAATGGTCCAAGTCTGAAGACCTGAACCATTTATTCTTAATTAATGGCTGGTTAACCTTTGGGAAACCTTCGCGGTTGAAAGCTTTTTTCTTTAATTACTCAATTCGTATTTGAGTGTTTTCCCTTTTTCGACAGCGGGCAACCCTTCTGTCATCCAAAGTGGTGCCGGAGCGCCTTTCAAATAATGATCAAAGAATTGGCTAAGTCTGATCGATAGATCTTTTCGGTTTTTACGCTGGACCAGATTATGATCCTCTCCATTGTATTGCAATAACCAAGCTGGCTGATTCAGTCGCTTCAATGCCATAAACATTTCTATTCCCTGATACCAAGGCACAGAACCATCCGCATCATTATGCATTATCAGAACTGGAGTTTTCACCCGATCCATGAAGAACAACGGTGAATTTTCAAGGTAATAAATTGGTTTTTCCCAAAGTGTTCCACCTATTCGAGATTGTGTTTGCTCGTATTGAAACATTCTGCTCATCCCTGTCCCCCATCGTATTCCACCATAAGCAGAAGTCATATTCACCACCGGGGCCCCAGCTCCTGCTGCTTTAAACATATTTGTCTGCGTAATCAAATAAGCCACTTGATAGCCACCCCAACTTTGACCTTGGATTGCCATATTATCTGAATCGACAAATCCTCGGGCTACGATAGACTGAACCGCCGGAATGATACAATTGTAAGCAGACGGCCCTGGGAGTCCCAGATCATACTTGATATCCGGTACCAAAACCAAATAATCGTTACTTACGAAAAATGGAATATTAACCGTCGATGCACTAGGTGCCGGTGCTCGGTATCGATGGATTCCGTCACTGTTTCGCTCATAGAAGTAAACCATCAAAGGATACTTTTTATTCGGATCAAAATTCTCAGGCTTATATAGTAAGCCTTGAAGTGGCTCTCCGTCATTTGCTAGATAATTTACCAACTCCACGGAGCCCCAATTCACAGTAGCTTGTTGTGGATTCAGATTCGATACTTTTGTCAAGTTACTGAATGACAAGTCCCCTAAAAACACATCCGGGTTCTCTACATAAGTCGAGCGATTCAATAAAATCGCATCAGCGTCTTTGGCCTTAGTCAAACCTGAATAGCTATGAGCTGTCATCAAAATCTGCTTAGGTGCAGCTTTTCCATCAATTGATCCGGTATAAAAGCCAGCGTCTTTATCTTGCTCATCAAAAGCTGTCAGTAGCAATAGTGCCTTTGGATCTATACTTCGCTCTTCTCGATCAAGGTCCTGTCGTCTAAAAGCGATTAACTCTTTTCTTCCCATTCCCTGAGTAATATTGACAGCCGCAGATGGATTTTTCGGATCGACTCTCCATATGTCGAAGCGATCGTAAATCAAGATTGCAGCATCTCCAGCTATCCAACCTGCATTCCCATAGCTTCCTGGAAGCGATGGACTATCGTGAATCTCATCGTAGAAAACAGGCGGTAATCCAGTGGTTAAATTTATTTTCGCTTTTGAAGCGACGTCATAGGCCACCCAACTGCTATCTCTTGCATCATACCAACTTACATATTTCCCTTCAGGAGAAATAGAAGGAGATCCCGATGCATCCTTTTCAATCAACGTCTTTTGGCCAGTCTTGAAATCCACTAAATATAAATCTCTCCCAATCTGAATGTCCCAGCTGTAGCTTCGTCGATAAGGAGAATCGGTATAGGCCAGACCAAAATCTCGCTCCACTTTAGATTCCAGTACCACATTATCTATTTCAGGAGTGCCTAGTTGGGTGATTTTTTTTGTTCCTAAATCAATGCTCGCCAAATAGGCTTTCTTTTCTTCTCCAGACCTTCTTACTAGCTGCATCGGTTGGATTTCAGCGTCTTGCCAACCCCAAATATCCAGGCTCACTCGCTCATCATCTAAGATCGTTGTATCGTTTTCATAGGAATAGTCCACATAATCCGGAGCAACCCCAAAAAACAATCTCGACTCATTCTCTGAAAATTTGAGATTTTCATCAGGACTAACTCTCCCATTCGCTAATATTCCTGTCGCACTTTTCGAAGCTATTTCCTCATTGTTTCCAGTCGCAGTGTTCACTAAGTAAAGGGAATGATAAGGCTTTTTTGATTTCGTCGAATCATTGGTAGTCAGATAGGCTAGGTATTTTGATTTCGGAGAAAATGTCATAGCTGAATAGGATGTCATTCCTTCCGAAATCATTTTGCTTTGTCCAGTAGAAAGGTTCAAAAGATAGATTGCCGCATTATCTAAGGTGTCCTCTTCTGCTAGGACATATTGGAGAAAATCACCATTAGGGGAAAAACTAAACGACTTGACGCGCTCAAAATCATAAGTCACCGATCCGTCAAGCTTGCGTACTTCAAGTTTGGTCCCGTCTGTTTTCTTTGGTTTATCAGCTTTAGCGGTAGAATCTGCAGTAGATGTGCTGTCAATTTTAGCTGACTTCTTAACTTTTTCCTTTTCGTAAAGAATAGCTATCCAGCTACCCGTCTCTGTTGGCATTGCAAAAGATTTTACTTTTGGAATTTTAATCAGATTGCCGTTACTCATCTGATAGATAAATAGGCTATCCGATGGCATATCATCCTTTTTGGTTTTTTTCAGTTTCAATACACGAACTGAATCATCCTCAGGACTGATTTTACCTACTGCAAAAGCGTCATCTGAGCTAAAATCAAAACCCGTTCCTCTTGGAATTACAAATCTGCTAGCTGGCTGTTTGAAAGATAAAATCTCCAAACGTCCGTCACCATCCTGCGGAGAAATTTGATAGCCTACCCATTGCCCATTTTTTGTGATTTTTTCGGAAGACACTCGCTCCCATCCATCGTAGTCATCGTGGGTAAGCGGTCTTTTCTGTTGTCCAAAAGCAATTTGGACACTAAATAGTAAAAGCAATAAGATGGCAAAATTAAACTTGGTATTCATTTGAATTGAGGTTAATTGAAATTTCACTTTAGTTTTATACCTAATTGAAAAGATCTCCAATTCGCGATTTCTGATAGCAATCGAAAAACTTGTCGAGCTAAAAATAATGGCAAGACCTATAGTCTACCCAACCGCTTAAAAAAAAGCCGGTTAAAAAACTGATTCTTATTGATTAAGGAGAAACAAAAAAGTCTTGCCAGAAGCAAGACTCTTTTCAGAATATAAACCCAAATATAACTTTAGAGATTAAAGTTCACAATTGATAAATTAAAATTTGGCGTTGTAATAGTATCCAGATTTTAATTTGAGAAAAAGACCGAAATTCAAAATAAAAATTTGATCTGTAATCAAGTGTCAAAGTAAAGTGATTTTAATATTAATTACAAATTGAAAAAAAAATTTTGCTATATTTTGAACAATCTCTAATTTACAAGCGCATTCTTTAACAATCAGCTAAATACAACCCAAAAAAATGGACAAAATTTTAGATATCGACAACATTGACCTTAAGATCATTTCTCTATTAAATGAGGATGCAAAAACTCCATACACAGAAATTGCCAAAAAAGTGTTCGTTAGCTCAGGGACTGTGCATGTCAGAATGAAGAAGTTAGAGGATATGGGAATCGTGAAAAGTGCCACTTTAAATATCGACTTCGCTAAATTAGGTTTTGATATTTCAGCATTTTTAGGAATTTACCTCGAAAAAAGCTCGCTTTATGATAATGTGATTGAGAAACTAAAAGCGATTTCCGAAGTAGTGAGCGCTTATTACACTACTGGAAACTACTCGATTTTTGCCAAAATAATTTGTAGAGATACCAATCACCTTAGAACTGTACTCGATAATATCCAAAAAGTGGATGGAATCGATCGCACAGAGACATTGATAGTACTTGAAGAGTCAATTAACAGGCCAATTCAATTCTTTGATAAAGAGAAATAAAATAATTAAGATTAAATCTAAATAATGATTTGATGTATTTTCATCTCCTGAAGTGTTGATCGTTCAACACTTTTTCTTTTTTAATAAATGCCTTTCAGACTCCGTTTTGAACTGTTTGCTTCGAAATATTGTATTGGATGTAGAAAATTCGAATCCCTGCGAACATTATAAATTCATTATATGTTGTACATTCGTAGTTAAAATGTAATTAGTCTAAATAACTCGCCAAACATGAGCAAAGACAATCAAATTTTAGAAGAGTTAACTTCCAAAGAATACGAGCACGGATGGTCAGTCAACTATGAAGCTGATGAGGCGGCAGTCGGATTGAATGAAGATATTATCAGATGGATTTCTGCAAAGAAAGAGGAGCCAGCTTGGTTACTGGAATGGAGATTAAAGGCTTTCACTACCTGGCTTGCCATGGAAGAGCCTACCTGGGCCAATGTCCATTACCCTAAAATCGATCTACAGGCTCTCAAATATTACTCTGCTCCCAAGCAGGCCAAAAAAGCAAAAAATTTGGACGAAGTGGATCCAGAACTTTTAGATATATATAAGAGACTTGGGATCAATCTTAATGAGCAAAAGAGACTTCAAGGTATCGCTGTTGATGTAGTTCTTGATTCAGTTTCAGTTGCCACTACTTTTAAAGAAACCTTGAGCAAATTGGGCATCATTTTCTGTTCTTTTTCGGAAGCGGTAAATGAACATCCAGCGCTTATCAAGAAATATTTAGGATCTGTGGTCCCAATGACTGACAATTATTACGCTGCATTAAATTCAGCTGTTTTCTCTGACGGATCATTTTGTTATATCCCAAAAGGCGTTCGTTGCCCGATGGAGCTTTCTACCTATTTCAGAATCAATGCCGCAAATACAGGACAATTCGAGCGTACATTAATTGTAGCGGAAGACGAATCTTATTGCAGCTATCTAGAAGGTTGTACTGCTCCTCAACGAGATGAGAATCAACTTCACGCCGCTGTGGTTGAGATCTATGCTGGAGCTCATGCTGAAGTGAAATATTCAACTGTACAAAACTGGTTTCCAGGAGATAAAAATGGAAAAGGTGGGATTTTCAATTTTGTGACCAAGCGCGGAATTTGCGCAGGTGATCATTCTAAAATCTCATGGACTCAAGTTGAAACTGGTTCTGCAGTGACTTGGAAATACCCTTCTTGTATTCTAAAAGGAGATTACTCAATCGGTGAATTTTACTCAGTGGCTGTTACTAACCACTATCAGCAAGCTGATACGGGTACCAAAATGATCCACATTGGTAAAAACACCAAATCGAGAATCGTATCCAAAGGAATCTCTGCAGGAAAGTCTCAAAATTCTTACCGAGGCCAAGTTCAAGTAATGAAGCGTGCAACAAATGCACGAAACTTCTCTCAATGTGATTCGCTACTAATGGGAGATCGTTGTGGGGCACATACTTTTCCATACATCGACATCAGTAATTCATCAGCCAAAGTCGAGCACGAAGCAACTACATCCAAAATCGGTGAAGATCAGATTTTCTATTGCAACCAACGAGGAATTGCTACCGAAGACGCAGTAGCCTTGATTGTAAATGGTTATGCAAAAGAGGTGTTAAATCAACTTCCAATGGAGTTTGCTATAGAGGCTCAAAAGCTTTTGGCTTTAACACTAGAGGGTTCAGTAGGATAAGAAGTTCCAATTCAGAATTGGAAAATCTCAAATTTCAAATTTCAAAACATGTTATCAATAAAGAATTTACACGCTTCCATAGAAGGCACACCAATATTAAGAGGAATCAACTTAGAAGTAAAAGCTGGTGAAGTTCACGCAATCATGGGCCCAAATGGCTCAGGTAAATCTACCCTTGCTTCTGTTTTAGCAGGAAGAGAAGAGTACGAGGTAACTGAAGGAGAAGTGATTTTTAATGGCAAAAATTTGCTCGAATATTCTCCAGAAGTTCGTGCTAGAGAAGGTGTGTTCCTCGCCTTTCAATATCCAGTAGAAATCCCAGGAGTAAGCTCTACTAATTTCCTCCGAACAGCAGTAAATCAAGTTCGAGAATATCGAGGTCTTGATGCCCTAGATGCCGTCAAGTTTTTGACCTTGATGAAAGAGAAAATGAAATTGGTTGAAATCGACCAAAAACTATTGAGCAGATCGCTCAACGAAGGTTTCTCGGGTGGTGAAAAAAAGCGAAACGAGATTTTCCAGATGGCAATGCTCGACCCTAAACTTTCTATCCTCGATGAAACTGATTCAGGACTAGATATTGATGCCTTGAAAATCGTATCCAATGGTGTCAACCAATTAAGAACAAAGGATAACGCAACCATCTTAGTAACACACTACCAGCGACTCTTGGATTACATCGTGCCAGATTTTGTGCACGTCTTATACAAAGGAAGGATAGTGAAATCCGGCTCTAAAGAACTCGCACTTGAACTGGAAGAAAAAGGATATGACTGGATCAAAGATGCAGTCGATTCGGAAGCAACAGTTTGATTTTCACCCAAAGATTCTAACTCATGAGTACGCTTATAAAGCAAGATAAAATTGGTGGTTTAATAGATCATCCGGGCATTGGATTTGAATTAGCCAGAAATTCAGCAAAAGATATTTTCAATCATCAGGGAATGCCTGCGTTGAAAGCTGAAGAATATAAATTCACTTCAATCACCAAAAAACTCGATTCATTCATCACTAATTCATCTCAGGCAACAGCCTTTGCAGTGAATGCGGAATTGGTCAAATCATCAATCTTTGAAGGATTTGAAGGAGACGTTTTGGTTTTTTCCAATGGAATTTACCAACCAGCTGTTTCTGATGAAATTAAAGATTTATCAATCTCTTTACTTTCAGAGAAGTCAAATTGTCCAATTGGAAGCATTGCAAAACCTGAGAAAGACGTATTCTGCGCTTTGAATCAGGCTTCTTTCCAAGATGGAGTCTTTATTTCTATTCCAAAAAAAGTAAAACTTGAACGACCAGTTTTGTTTTTATTTTTGAACGATGTTTCTGAAGGTCAAGTGATACAGCCTAGAATTTGGATCGAGTCTGGAGATTTTGCCGAGGCAACATTTATTGAGCAAACAGTTCAACTGAATGAGGCGCCAACATTTGTCAATAAAGTGGTAGAAGTAAAAGGAGGGATAAATACACACCTTCATCACTACAGGCTGCAAAACGAAGGCAAAAATTATATCGAAGTAAGTAACATTGAAACTGATATCCAGAAAGACTCCATATTCAACTCTGTGGTTATTTCACTCTCAGGTGATATGATTCGAAATAACTTGACGCTAAATATCCTTGGAAGTAATTCAGAAGGGAACATGTATGGTCTGTACCTCATCAATGGAAAGACACATGTCGATAACCATACAAATGTAGATCATACAGTTGCTCACTCGGAGTCAAATGAACTATACAAGGGGATTATGGCTGATCATTCAAGAGGAGTTTTCAACGGAAAGATCTTTGTCCGTCAGGACGCTCAGAAAACAAATGCTTTTCAGCAAAATAATAACATTCTGCTATCGGAAGATGCTGTGGTCAACACCAAACCACAACTAGAAATCTGGGCAGATGATGTGAAGTGTTCGCACGGCTGTACTACTGGCCAATTGGACGAGGAAGCATTATTCTACCTTCAGGCAAGGGGAATAGGTAAACTTCAAGCCAAGGGCTTGTTGCTCTATGCTTTTGCAGGAGAGGTTTTAGAACATATTTCCGACGGGCCCTTCAGAATTTATTGTACAAAATTGGTCGAAGATCGCCTAGGTTCTAAATTTTAATAATCCATGAATTTTGATATCGAAAAAATCAGGAGCTTGTTCCCTGTACTTCATCAAGAAGTGCATGGCAAGCCTTTGATATATTTTGACAATGCAGCAACTACTCAGAAGCCCCAGTCCGTTTTGGATGCATTGACGGGATATTACAATCATGATAATTCGAATATTCACCGAGGTGCACATGCATTAGCGGATCGGGCAACTCGGTATTTTGAAGAAACCCGTGAGACGATCAAGGATTTCATTCACGCAGGGGAAGCTGCTGAGATCATTTTCACCAAAGGAACTACCGAAAGCATCAATCTGGTAGCATCAACTTTTGGCAGAAAATTCATTGAAAAGGGCGACGAGATCGTCATTTCTACCATGGAGCACCATTCGAATATTGTTCCTTGGCAAATGCTCTGTGAGGAAAAAGGAGCAATACTCAAAATCATTCCTATCAGTGAATCAGGAGAAATTCTGTACGAGGAGTTTGAAAAACTACTTTCTCCGAAAACCAAACTCGTCAGTATCGTTCATGCATCCAATTCATTGGGGACGATTAATCCGGTCCGAAAAATCATCCAAGCAGCACACTCGGTAGGAGCAAAAGTTTTGTTAGACGGTGCTCAAAGCACTAGTCACCTTGAGATAGATGTCCAAGATTTGGACTGTGATTTTCTAGCTTTCTCAGCGCACAAACTTTACGGGCCCACAGGTCTGGGAGTGCTTTATGGCAAAAGAGAGATTCTTGAAGCTATGCCTCCATTCCAAGGCGGTGGAGAAATGATCAAAGAAGTCACCTTCGAAAAAACCACTTACAACGAGATTCCTTTTAAGTTCGAGGCGGGAACTCCAAATATTGCAGACGTGATCGCTTTCAAGTCTTCCCTAGACTTCATTAATGGACTTGGGAAAAAGTCGATTAAATCACATGAAGATGATTTGCTAGCTTATGCAACCGAAAAAATGCTAGAAATAAAAGGCTTTATTCCAGTGGGTACTGCGCCAGAAAAAGTGAGTGTATTATCATTTAACATTAATGGGATGCACCCGTATGATGTGGGGATGATGCTGGACGCAAATGGAATCGCTGTAAGAACCGGACATCATTGCACTCAACCCCTGATGAAAAGATTAGGATTAGAAGGAACTGTAAGAGCATCATTTGCTGTTTACAATTCCAAATCAGAAATCGATTCTATGGCAGACAATGTTGCCAAGATCGCAAGAATTAAAAATAAATGAATAGCATACTAGATATTCAAGACGAGATTGTATCAGAATTTGAAATTCTGGGAGATGACAAAGAATCAACCATCTACTTCATCATGGAACTAGGGGCTGGATTAGAAGCTTTACCAGAAGTAGCTCGAATTGAAGATAATATCATCAAAGGATGCCAATCCAAAGTTTGGCTAATCGCCGAGGAGCAAGACGGAAAGGTACACTACATGGCTGACTCAAATACGGATATCACCAAAGGACTAATTTCGTTATTGCTTAGAGTATTGAATAATCGAGCACCTGAAGAAATTTTAAATGCTAAACTTGATTTTGTTGAGCGAATCGGAATGGGCTCCATTATAGGTAGCCAACGTTCCAATGGATTTGCCTCGATGATTAAGCAAATCAAATTATTTGCCTTTGCCATTCAAAGCAATCAAAATGTCTAATCAAATGGAAACAGAGCAAAAAGAAAATAACGTAGGACAGATTGAAGGCTTAAAAGAAAAAGTCATCCAAGCGATCAAGCTAGTCTATGATCCAGAGATCCCCATAGATGTGTATGAATTGGGCTTGATCTATGAAATCACCGTCTACCCTGTAAACAATGTTTATGTTTTGATGACGTTGACTTCACCTAATTGCCCTTCTGCTGAGTTTATCCCATCGGAGATTAAGGATAAAATCCAACAAATCCAGGGGATAAATAACGTAGAGCTTGAACTTACCTTTGACCCTCCATATGCGCAAGACATGATGTCTGAAGCCGCAAAGTTGGAATTAGGATTTCTTTAATATGAACCAATAAAACTTAAAATACCATGTACCCAGAGGAATTAATCGCTCCCATGAGAGCGGAACTTTCGACATTAGGATTTGAAGAATTCAAAACAGCTGATCAAGTAGCCACTCACCTCGGCCCTGATCATAAAGGCACCACCTTAGTAGTAGTAAATTCAGTTTGCGGATGTGCAGCAGGAGCAGCGCGCCCAGGTATTCGCTACGCTGTGGAGAACGCAAAAGTAAAACCAAACACGCTTGCTACCGTATTTGCCGGAAATGATCGAGAGGCAGTAGACAAAATAAGAGAGTTGACTCTTCCTTATCCTCCCTCCTCCCCAGCTATGGCTCTTTTCAAAGATGGGGAATTAGTACACTTTATCGAGCGTCATCACATCGAAGGAAGAAACGCCAAAATGATCGGTGATCATTTAGTTGAGGTGTTTGAACATTTTTGTGCGTAAAAATTAGCCCCTTGAGGGCTTTTTTCTTGCTCACTATTTAAAATATATCAGACTTTAAAAATCTAGCCTCTATTGAAATTAAAATTCGATCCAGAGTTAGTTTTTTCTGGAAAATATCAACGTTTCACAAGATTATATTTCCACCTAATGAATTAAAGTCTGAAATACTTACCGTTTTTACTAACTTGAAAGCTCAATTTGGGGCTTTACCAATACAGCAACACAACTAAATTATTTATGTCTGAATCAGCTAAACTTTCCTATAAAGGACAAGAATTTGAATTTCCGGTAATCACCGGTACAGAAAATGAGTCTGCGATCGATATTGCAAAACTTCGCCAAGATACGGGTCTGATCACCATCGATCCGGGATATAAGAACACAGGCGCTACTAAAAGTGCTATTACTTTTTTAGATGGAGAAGAAGGAATCCTTCGATACAGGGGATATAGAATTGAGGATCTTGCAGAGAAATCTACCTTCTTAGAAGTTTCCTACCTTCTAATCTATGGTGAACTGCCAACTCCAGCTGAGTATGAGAAATTTTCCAAAGAAATTACTCATCACACCTTGGTTCATGAGGATATCAAAAAGATTCTTGAAGGTTTTCCGTCAAATGCTCACCCAATGGGGGTTTCATCTTCTTTGGTTTGCGCATTGACCGCATTTTATCCAGATTCATTGAATGCCAACAGAAATGAGGATGAAATTAACTTGAGCATCATCAGATTGATGGCAAAGATGCCAACTTTCGCAGCTTGGGCTTATAAGAATGAAATGGGACATCCAGTAAATTATCCTGACAATTCGCTGGACTATTGCTCTAATTTCCTAAAAATGATGTTTGCGCTTCCAGCTGAAAAGTATGATGTAGATCCTGTGATCGCTTCAGCTTTAGATAAATTATTGATTCTTCACGCAGATCACGAGCAGAACTGTTCTACCTCTACTGTTAGAATTGTTGGTTCTTCTCAGGCTAGCATTTATGCTTCTATCTCAGCAGGAATCAATGCCCTCTGGGGACCACTTCACGGTGGAGCCAATCAATCAGTAATCGAAATGCTTGAAGCAATCAAAGCTGATGGCGGTGACGCTAAGAAATACTTAGACAAAGCAAAAGATAAGAATGATCCATTCCGTTTGATGGGATTTGGACACCGAGTTTATAAAAACTTTGATCCACGTGCTAAAATCATCAAAAAAGCAGCAGATGATGTTCTCGCTAAATTGGGAGTCAATGATCCAATTTTGGATATCGCAAAAGAATTGGAGCATGCTGCATTGAATGATCAGTATTTCATAGATCGTCAGTTGTATCCAAATGTTGATTTCTATTCTGGAATTATTTATCGAGCACTTGGGATTCCTACCGAAATGTTTACTGTAATGTTTGCACTTGGAAGACTTCCAGGTTGGATCGCTCAGTGGAAAGAGATGAGAGAGAATAACGAGCCTATTGGAAGACCAAGACAAGTCTATGTAGGTGCTAATGAGCGTGATTATGTATCCATGAATAAGCGTTAATCCTAATTTGATAGAATCAAAAAAACCAGCCAAACGGCTGGTTTTTTTTTTAATTAGGTTGCAATCAAGCTGATTTTGATCCAATTTTGGAAACTGAAAATACCCAAACTAGTTTACTATGATGATTACAAATTTAGAGGAGGCAAAAACCCTCACCACACAATTTACTTCCAAACCAAGCACAGAAGACTTGTTGAAACTTTATGGCCTCTATAAACAAGCTACAGAAGGGGATAACCTGACAGAACGACCAGGAGGTTTTGATTTCAAAGCTGCTGCGAAATACAACAGCTGGCTCAACTTCAAAGGGACTTCAAAAGTTGATGCTGAAGCTTCCTACATTAGCTTAGTTACAGAATTGGCCAGCAAGCATACATAAAATCAAAACCTGAATAATCAGGATTTATTTTTTCGCTCAAACCAACTTGCGATGACAGACCCTGCGATCAGCTGTTGAATATGGTACAGCATTACCGGAAGGAGCACTAATCCTAAAATAGCCGGATCCGGAAAAATAACCTTTCCAATAACCACTCCTTGGACCAGTGATTTCTTAGATCCACAAAACAAGGCGGTAATGCGGTCTTCAAGTTGGAAGCCTAGAATTTTGCTGAGCAAAGAAACCAATAGCCAGACCAAGAAGAACAATCCCAACATTGAGATACTAATCATAAAAAGTGTAGCTATTCGATAAGGAGAAAAAACCTCTTGGGCAAATGATTGTGCAAATGAGGTATAGACAATGACCATGATAACGCTTTGATCCAAGTACTTCAACTTTGAGATTTGCTTAGCTATTCTTGGAAAAATAATTCCGTGTAGCGCCAATCCTGCTACAACAGGAAGAATGACTTTGAATGTCAACTCAATAAGTGTGGACGTGAAATCAATTGGAATTCCTGAGGCCTCTCCCAAAATCCCCATCCAAGCAGGAGTGATCACCACACCGATGAGACTTGAAATACTTGCATTGAAGATCGCTGCAGGTATATTTCCCCTAGCAATGGAGACCATCACCACAGAAGCACTTACCGTGGAAGGCAATACAGACAAATAGCTTATTCCCAATCGAAAATCAGCTGGAATCCAAGGGCTAAATTTCAGGAAAACCCACACCAAGGCAGGAAATAAAAGAAAGGTAGTCAGTTGAATTAATAAATGAAGTTTCCAGTTTTTCAGCCCAACTCTAAGTTGTGCGGGATTAAGTTTTACCCCATAAAAAAAGAAAACTAATCCAATACCTATATTAATAATGATTTTCCATGGAAATCCAGAGTCTGTAGATCCAAAAGTGGGAAATAACCAACCTAAAAATATGGCTAAAAATAAACCGAGTAGAAAACCATTGATTCCTACTTTGGCCAGCAGCGGTCTGATTCGAGCTAAAGTCAAGAAAGTAGTCTTTTAAAATTATCACTGATGATCGCTGTGGCTATCGCCACATTAAGTGACTCTGCCTCTCCAAAGCCCGGAATTGTCACTTTTTTCGTCACGAGATTTTCCAAGTCACTTGAAATACCCTTTGACTCATTTCCCATCAAAATCACTCCTGGCTCGAGCTTTTTCATCTGATGAATATTTTCACCATCTAGGAAGGCTCCATAGACAGGACTATTCCATTTTGCGAATAGTTGAGCCAAATCACCGTAGAAAAATTTAACCCGGGTAAATGAACCCATGCTTGCCTGAATCACCTTTGGATTGTAAAATTCTGCTGTTTGAGTAGAAAAGACTAAATGATGGATCCCATACCAATCGGCAATTCGAATGATCGTCCCTAGGTTACCCGGATCTCGTATATCGTCTAGCGCTATCACCAATTGCCCTGATGGAAAATCAAAACTCTCATTAGATTTCATCTTCACGACCGCTAAGGCACTATCGTTGCTTTGATATTGACCTAGTCCTTCAAGTTGGTTTTGGGTTACTGAGATTACCTCACAGGATGATTTGGAAACCTCCAATTGATGATTATCCAAAAACTGAGGAGTCGCCAAAAGAATCGAGATTTGAAATGATGAGTTCAAAACCTCAAGAACACTTTTTTCTCCTTCGACAAAGAAACACTGTTCCGCATTTCGGAATTTCTTCTGATGTAAGGATTTAATAAACTTAACCGTATTTTTGCTAAGCATAAGGAATATTCGCCCATTTTGAAATCCCTCAAATATATACTTTTTCTTTCTTCGGCCTTGGTGCTTTCGGCTTGTTCCTTGACTAAGAATCTGGCGGATGGCGAATATGCACTCTATGAAAACAAACTTAAAGGAGTAAAAACAGCAGATGAAGAGGCCTTGGCTAACCTCTACATTGCCGAGCCAAATACTCGAATCCCACTGACTAATAAATCATTAGGGGTAAGTATCTATCGAATGGGTGAAGCCTTTTTTGATAGTGTTAAAGTGGCGAACAAACTTGAAAATGCTACTCAAGAGCGTGATAGTATCCAAAATTTATTAACAGAAAATCAAGTACAAAATAAATTGATCAAGCGATCAGACAAGCTTGCTTCAAAGATTAAGACTTACGAGGAAAAGCTGGAATTTGGAAATTTCTTAATGCGGACTGGAAATCCAGTAACGAAACTTGATAGCAGCGAAGTGACTCGAACGGTCTCTGAAATAGACAATTACTTATATAATCATGGATATCTGGATAGCGAAGTGACCTATGAGGTAGCTACCAAGAAAAAGAAAGCGGAGGTAATTTATCTGGTCAACGAAAAACAACCCTATCTCATTGATTCCATTTACACTTCTACTGAGAACGAAGAAATCTTAAAACTTCTTCGAGAAAACAATTCCGAAACTCACCTTCATGTAGGAGATAAATATGTTCAGGATGAATTTGTAGCAGAGCGGAATAGACTTGAGGATCTTTTAAAGAATAATGGCTTTTTCATGTTCAATAAAAGCTTCATCGATTACAATTTGTATTACGACTCGAGCAAACGAACAATCAATGTCCAGCAACGAATCCTTCAACCCACTTTTGCAGAGAAGCATGAGGTTTATACCATGGATTCAATCTCATTCTCAGTCAATCCTCCAAGCAAAGACTTTATTGATCAAGATATTTTGAAGGAATATCGAGGAATAAATTTTGATTTCTATAGAGATCGCTACTCAGAAAAAATTCTTTCCTCTCGTATTTTCTTTCAAAAGGGTGGGGTTTATAATCGATCAAGTTTTATCGAAACACAAAAGCAATTAAGTAATCTCGATCTATTTCGATTTATCAATATCTCCTTTGACACGCTTGGAACATCCTTGCAAGCCAAAATCATCACCCAGCCTAATCAAAAATATCAGTTGACCAATCAGGTGGGATTGAGCATTACTGAGCAGCTTCCAGGACCATTTTTTAGTGCCTCGCTACGGAATCGGAACTTCTTTCGCGCAGGCGAAATCTTGGAATTCAACTTCCGCGCAGGATTGGAAGGAGTAGCATCTGCCACAGATCAAGGAGTCTACCAAAGCAGGGAATTGGGAACTTCTGCCTCCGTAATCTTTCCAAGATTTCTGATTCCTTTCTACCAAAGCAGTTTACAAAAGTTTGGTAAATACAATCCGAATACTAGAACACAGCTAGGATATAACTACACTAACCGGCCCGAATATACTCGAAGCGGTTTGAATGGGTTGGTATCCTACACTTGGGCGACCCGAAATAATCGACAGCAATTCACCATTAATGCCGCGGACCTAAACTATATCCGAACTCCTCAGATTCAAGATGAATTTTTACAAATTTTGATAGACCTCCAAAACCAAGGAAACAACTTGATTTGGTCATTTCTACCTTCATTTATCAGCTCGATTTCTGCGCAATCGGTTATCAATTTCAACCAATACGGAAACTTCACGAAAAATAGCGCCTCCCTACTGAGACTGTTTGCAGAAAGTGGGGGAACAACACTAAATTTCCTTAATATCGCCGACAATAGTGAGGCTACCGATATTGCGAATTTTCAATGGCTGAAATTCCAAGCTGATTTTAGACGCTACTATCCGATCGATAGCAAGCAAACCTTGGCTTATCGGGCCAATTTTGGAATAGCTCAACCCTATGGAATCAGTAATGGAATCCTTCCCTATGAAAAGTATTTCTTTGCCGGTGGGGGTACCAGTATCCGAGCTTGGCAAGCGCGGCGACTTGGTCCAGGAAGTTATTCTCCTCGGGTAGGTGAGCGAGGACCCTATGATTACCCGATTGAGCAGCCGGCAGAGATGATTTTTGAGACGATGCTCGAATACCGGAGAAAGCTGCTGGGTTACTTCGACATGGCGCTCTTTGTAGATGCCGGGAATTCTTGGGTATTAGGAGTTGATAATTCGCGTCCAGGAGCGGATTTTAGATTTGACAGATTTTACAAAGAAATCGCATTCGGTACTGGAATCGGACTACGAATGGACTTTGACTTCCTAGTGATCAGGTTGGATATGGCTACCAAGGCCATTGATCCTTCTCAACCAGAGGGCGATCGATGGGTGCTGGACAATGTGACATTTAGAAACCCACTCGGAGTCAGAGGACAGACTGTGCTCAATTTTGGTATAGGGTACCCGTTCTAATAGATTTTATTGAAGAAATGGCAAGAAAAACAAAAAAGGAGATCGCTGAAATCTATCAGCAAATGCAAAATCACATCTGCGATAGCATCGCAGCAGCTGATGGGCAAGGGTACTTTGAAGAAGACAAGTGGAATAGGCCAGAAGGTGGAGGCGGCAGAACTCGAATCTTTCGAGATGGCGAAATTATTGAAAAAGGAGGAATTGCTTTTTCTGCAGTACATGGGCCTACTCCCAAAAAAATCCTAAGTAAACTTGGCTTGACAGAAGGAGATTTCTTTGCAACGGGTGTGTCCATAGTAATTCACCCCAAAAGTCCCATGGTGCCTATCATTCATATGAATATCAGGTACTTTGAAATGGAAAACGGAGTTCATTGGTTTGGAGGTGGGATTGACCTGACACCACATTACATCGTACCTGAGGATGCTACCTTTTTTCATGAAAAATTAAAAGCCACTTGCGACAAATTTGATGTGGGTTATTATGATAGATTTAAATCTTGGGCAGATGATTACTTTTTCATTAAACACAGGAATGAAACTCGTGGGATAGGTGGAATATTTTACGATCGACTAGAAGCCACATCTGATACGCATTTTGAAAATATATTGGAATTCAGTTTGGCTTTAGGCCGATTATTCCCTGAAATCTATGGGCATTTTATGAGACAGAATTCTAAAATCCAATTTGGGGATCAGGAAAAATCTTGGCAAAATTTGCGTAGAGGAAGATATGTGGAGTTTAATTTGGTTTGGGACGCTGGGACTAAATTTGGATTAGACACCAATGGAAGGACTGAAAGTATCTTGATGAGTATGCCTCCAGTAGCTAATTGGGAATACATGCATGAAGTCGAGGAAAACAGTCCAGAACATTTTACACAGGAGCATTTAAAAAAAGGAATTGATTGGTTAAGCTATTCCAAAAATGATTGAAAAACTAAAGGCTATTGATGAGGATTTATTCATCTGGTTAAATTCATTTCATACTGATTGGCTAGATCCGATCGTATTTCAGATGACCGAGACGGTTACTTGGATTCCTTTTTATGCGATTTTGATTTATTTTATTTATCGGGCAGATCACAAAGGCATTTGGTGGGTATTGGGTGGTGCGGCCCTTACTATTTTGATCTCTGATCAAGTCACTTCTGGTTTTATGAAGCCATTTTTTGAGCGCTTAAGACCTTGTCATGAAGAACGTCTAGAAGGAGTAATCCATAATTATGGCAGGTGTGGTGGCCTTTTTGGCTTTGTCTCTTCTCATGCTGCAAATACCTTCGCTATAGCAACTTTCTTAAACCTTAAACTTAGAGATAAGCTACCCTATTTAAAATGGCTATTTCTCTGGGCATTTATTATTTCGTACACCCGAATTTATCTGGGAGTACACTATCCTTTGGACATTCTTTTGGGAGCAGTGATAGGAGCTGCTGCAGGATGGCTCTCTTGGTTTTTGATTGTAGTGGTCCGACGTGAAATCTTAAAAAGATTTTTAAAATAATCAATCCTGAATTAATTCATTTGTTAATTTCTGAGGAATATGATCACGCTTTATTTTTAGGCTAAAGGATTTTGTTAGTGATTTGATTGTAATCAAAAAAACCTAGACTAAAGTAAAATAGTAGCAACACAATCAACTTTGAATTTTCTTTTACACTCAATATTCTAATTAAAATTTGTATATTAAGTCAATCGCCTGCATTAGAGAATCCTCTTGCGTCACAAAACCTAAATTTCTTTACTAGTAAATTCAGTACAGCTCTTTCCGGTTTACCAAAACTAAAATAGTTTTATCACTTGGCTATCATGGCTATCATAAATCAAGAAAAAAGCAGCCTGCCGGTGGAATTAGTATATAGTTTTGGAGGCACTGATAAATTCATTCAACAAAAATATTTTAATGATGTTGAAGAAAAAAACCATTATCAGGATCATTGAAAATTATAGCTGCTAAATATGTTAATCTTGATGTCTTGTTTGGTTATTCATTCTGGTTCAAAAAATTCAATTTCTAAATCTATATGGTAAAAAATCTACTCATACTATCGATCTTGATTTTCGCGGCTCTCCCGCTAAAGGCTCAAATCGAAACGATCAATCTGGATATCGTAACTGGAAAACTCAACGGGGGCAATCCTATTCCTGCGGAAGGAGCTTTTTATATTCAAGGCTCTATCCCAGATAAAATAGAAATGGTCAAATTGATCATTTACCCTTCCAAGAAAACTGAAAAAGCAGGACATTCCTATTTTTGGAAAGCACCTTTTGGTTATAAAGAATTATCCTATCAAGTTTTGGTATCAGACCCCCTTCGGTCCAGTTCAGACTATCATTTGGAGTTTGGTTTTTACCAAAAAGCTGGCAAAGAGCAAGTGGCAGAAGTAACTCGACTGATCAGTCAAAATATCAATGCCTATCTCTCCACCATCACGACGATCAAGCGTGGTGGAATTAAGTTTTCAGAATCCAATGAAGTAATTCTCTCGAATCTTGAGCAAATTTTAGATCGAGGAGCATTCTATTTTGAGCTTCCAAATGGACAGAAATTCCCGGGATTCAGTGACATCACCCGAGCAAAACTCGAGCAGCGGGAAAAACTTAAAATGGGAAAAGCCAAATTCAACGCTACAAAAGTCGGTGAAAATGACAATGCCAGAGCCGTTTATGCTGCTCAATATCTCTCGGAGCTAAATGCAATTATATCATCAGAAATCGAGCAATTTCTCAGTCCAAATATGCTTGTAAGAGTGGATGAGAAGATTTTCATGAACTATCCCACTGAAAAAACAGCGAACGTTATCCCAATTAATGTAGGGTATGGCGCTATATCTTTGGGTAAAAGTCTACCGGATCAAGAATTTGCCTACAGTCCTTATATAGGATTTTCATTCCCGTTGGGGAATCGAACTTTTGCCCGTTTTATGAATAATCTTTCCATTTCCTCTGGAGTTTTCATCTCTGGAAACATGGAAAATGCCCTGAATGAACGAATTTCTGGACCTATAGACCGGCCTATTTATGTAGGATTGGGCTATAATTTTTTCCGAGTCATCAGACTTAATGCTGGCGGGACATTTATTACCACCGAAAAACTCAGTGGCTCAAATGTGAATAGCTTTCAGCCTTTTGTAGGACTGAGCGCCGAATTCAATCTTTGGTTAGGCATTGGTAAAAAGAAATAAGGATATGAAAAAGGTAATAACTTTAATTCTCGTCCTTCTTCTGAGCTACTCTGCTCAGGCGCAGCTTCATGGAAATAAATGGAGATTTGGACTGAGTATGGGCACCACAAATTACGTCGGTGACATAAGACCAATGCCACTGAGAGATTTCAATAATCTAACCAAGCTCTACAACCGCAACAAGACTTATTCTGAGCAGTTTTCTTACCAAGCCTCTTTGGAATATGCTCTTGGTAATTCGGTAGGACTCATGTTGACTGCTGGTAGTTATCAATTCGGATCAGGAGATCGTTTCATCCAAAATGATGGGTCTCTTTTGACTGAAAGTCCGAGTTTTGACCGCGCATTGAATTTCCAAACCAACCTCTATGATGCAGGCCTTTCTTTTGTGATCAAACCTGATAACAACTGGTTGCTCTCAGGAAACTCATTCTTTGCCCCCTACCTTACTTTAGGAATTGGAGTCCAGACTTTTGATGTGTCAGGAGATTTATTGGACGCAAATGGAAATCGCTATGACTACACCAATCAGAACACAATCCCTGACGGGAGATTCGAGACTCCCCTAGCCTCTTTGGGGACTGAGCGAACTGATGGATACAATCGAACAACCCTTTATGCTAATCTAGGATTAGGAGTGCGATTCAGAATCACCAAATCAATAGAAATCTTTGCTCAGTCTGATTTCAAAAGAGCTGCTACAGATTATTTAGATGATGTATCAGGGCAATACCGGACTAGCTATGACAATGATTTTCAGGAATATGCTGCAAAGCCAGGGACAAATTTAGTGAATGCTGAAAATCGGAATAGGGGATTTAATGACGGAAAAGGAGATTGGTACATCTACCATGGTATCGGTCTCAAATTTAGCTTCGGTGCCAATAAAGCTGCATTCAAACCACCTGTGATCACTCAGCGGTATACCTACATACCAACTGAACTGACAAAAATTCAACTCGAGGCAAAACCTCAGGAAAACAATGTTCCTTCTCAGACGACCAATAATTATTTCACGGTAGTTCAACTTCCGGGGATGGATTCTAAAGCAGGCTCTAAAATCAAACTAGATTCAACTCAGCTTATCAAAAATCAAGTCTTTATCGATTCCTTAAGTCTAATGGGAGAAGAGCTTGATGCAGAAATGGAAAAAGCTGAAACCGAACTTTCGTCGCTCAATCAGGCAATCACTTTGGCAGAACGGGATTCAAGCGTTTCAGAGAACATCCAAGCTGCTAGGCTTCAGGTGTTGGGAGCTGAAAAATCAATTTCAGAAGGCAAAATGACTAGTATTTCATTTTTGAAGAGCAGGAATCAGTTTAAGATAGACTCCTTGATGAATGAATCGCAACAAGTAGAAATCCGTGAATCCACACTCGATTCAGCGGCAATGATTCGAGAATTGATCATTTATCCCGGTCAAGTAAGTCGAATACTTTACTCAGCTAATTCTCAAGCTGTGCTACAATTGGATTCTGCGAGCCAAAAACAATCCATGAGTCCATCGTCAGCAAGTGCTGAAACAATGAGTACCGAAACAATGAGTCGGAAAGAGTTTGAAACGCAAATGGGCAATTTCAGATCTGAGATGCTTCAAGCCCAAGCTAAACGTGATTCGGCCATGATGATGGCGTTTGCTAGTAGGTCACAAGTAGTAGCAGATGAACAGCCTGAAATAAGAGCTGAAGCTTCTAAACCACAGGAAGTGGCAATTTCTCAAGGAGGAATAGATTCTAAAACAGCTCAAAAAGTCCGGAAAAACAATGAAAAAGCAATAAAGGCAGACGAAAACGCTAGGAAGCAGCAAGAGAAAATTGAAAAGAAAAATAATGAGTTGCTGAAAGACGCTTTATTGGTTGGGGGTGCAGTGGCTGTAACAGCAGCGGTGACAAGTGATAAAAAAGAAAAGGAAACTCCCGTAGACTCAACGCAAGTGATATCTATGCAAGAACCGGAAATTTTAGATTCAACAGCAGTAAGCGCTACGCCCGTTCCAATAATTGCTCCAGTTGTAGTTGAGCCTGTGATTAGAGTTGATACAGTGTTTGTGGAAAACGAGAAGCAAGTTTTATTGAGACAAGCCAAAATGGAGGTGTATTTCGAAACAAATCAATTTACCCTTTCAGAATCGGAAATTGCCAAGTTAGCACCTATTAAAGACCTTCTCAACAGTAACCCTGATGAGAATTTAGAACTTGTAGGATTTGCTGACAACACCGGTTCGATCGCCTATAATTTAGCCCTAACTGAAAAACGAGTAGAATCAGTAAAAAAGATTCTGATAGAAACTTACCAGATCCCTGCCGAAAGGATAAATACCGGCGATGGAGGTTTGATCGTAAGAGGCAAAAGTAAAGGTGCTCAGGAACAAGATCGAAAAGTAGAAATTAGATTAACGTTGAAATAAGTAGTTAACCTGATCTAGATTAGAGTGTAATGAGTTTAAAAAATTGTAAGTTTTTTTATCCAAAAAACTAGAGTTAATTTAAATTAAATGGGAAAGGAGTAGTACTCTTTTCCCTCTTTTATTATTATCCTTAAGAGCACATAAAGCTTATCTTTATATAATTATAGGACAGATCACGGTATCTTCATGAATAAAGAAAGTGAATAATTCTACAATAGAACCCTTCTATTCCTTCCAAAAATCAAATACCATTCAGGTTCAAAAGGACACCTCATATTAATGACAAGACTTCTACTTTCCCTTAGCTTTATTTTCATCGTATTGACGGCTCAAGCACAAGATTCGATTAGCTATAGGCCGAATAAGTTCAATCAGTTTAAGGTAGTCCCACTTCCTGCTATAGGCTCAAACCCTGCCAATGGCTGGCTTTTTGGAATTGCTCCGTCCGCAACTTGGAGAATGGGAAATCCTGAGACTACACACCTTTCTAATCTGGTAGGTAACTTCCTATATACTACCAAAAAACAATGGATTTTCAGTTCGAGAAGTACAGTTTTCCTGAATGAAGATAATTGGATTTTAGTAGGTGATTGGAGGTATTTCATCACGTCTCAGCCAACTTTTGGACTCGGAAGCAGCAGTCCAAATGATCCAGCTGAAAACCCAAATCAGCAAGGCATATATTGGGGGGAGCAACAAATGGATTACTTTTGGGTACGTTTCTATGAAACAGTATTAAAGCGAGTTGGGGATTCTAAGTTTTACTTAGGCGTGGGTTATCACTTGGATGTATATTCAAAAATTGAAAGTTTTATCGAGATCGAAACCCCAGCCGAATTGAATTTTTCCCATGATTACTACAATCAGCAATTGGGATTTGATACAGAAAAGTATACTATCTCTGGTTTGACCTTCAATGCCATTATGGAAAATAGAGACGTTGCAGTCTCTCCATATGAAAAGAATTTTGCTTTGATTTCTTACAAGGTCAACCCTTCATTTCTTGGTTCAGATCAAACCTCTTCTACCCTATTACTCGATTACCGACACTATATTAGTTTAAGTGAGAAGCGCAAAAGGCACTTGCTGGCCCTTTGGGGATTTGGAAACTTCTTAGTCACCGGAAATCTACCGTACATGGGTCTTCCATCGATTGGCTATGATATGTTTGGTCGAAGTGGAAGAGGCTATGCGCAAGGTAGATTTAGAGGAGAAAGTATGGCCTATTCGGAAGCAGAATATCGCTTTCCCCTTCAAAAAAATAAGGAGACTTTTGGGGGGACGCTATTCGTAAATGCGTCCAGTTTCAGTAGCCGAACTACCAATGAAAGAATTTTCACTAAACTAAATCCAGGCTATGGATTGGGGCTGCGAGTAATGATCAATAAAGAAAACCGGACCACCATTACCGCAGATTATGGCTTTGGCCAAAAAGGTAATTCAGGATTTTACTTGAATATCAATGAGACTTTTTAAGCTGAAGCAGTAGGGAAACAGGACAATTGACGTACTTATAATTCTGGATATAGTTCATGATTGAAAGTAAACCTTTATGATCAAAGATGGCTTGATCTCAAAATAAGAAGTCAAAAAAGTAAGAGGCCTCGAATCAAGTTGATTCGAGGCCTCTTTTGTTACTAGGCTGCGTTTCTTGCAGCATTGATTATTCCAAACATACTTCTCAGGATCAATCGCTGAAGGTTTTCATCCGGCTTTCCTGTTTCCAGCATTTGTTGAATTGCAAATTGCTGAACGGTAATCAAAGGAAGTACAATCCGCTCGCGGATTTCGATAGACCTTTTTGATACCAGATTATCTCCCATCAATTGATCCATGGATGAAACTACTTTTAGCTTCTCGATGGATCGCTGATATTCAGCAAACATGATTTCCCAAAATCCTCCGTAGATTTCATTTTCTTTCAAATAGGCCGTTGCAGGATAGAAACATTTGCTAAGGGATTGCATGGAATTGCCTAGCAACGTCCTGAAAAATAAGGAGGAGTCGTACAATTCCTTCAACTCACTTAGCTTCCCTTTTTTCTCTAAAGCATCAATTGCCTCACCTACTCCATAGAATCCTGGGATATTCTGCTTCATCTGAGCCCAAGAACCCACAAAAGGAATAGCTCTCAGATCTTCAAATTTCAATCCTCCTCCTTTTCCACGCTTCAATGGTCTGGAACCAATATTGACCATTCCAAAATACTTCAAAGGCGTCACATGCTCCAGATAGGGCACAAATTGAGGATGATTTTTAAACTTTTTATAGGACTCATAGGCCTCATTAGCCAACTCCTCGATCAAGGCCCGTTGGTCGAGGTTGAGATTTTTCTCGACTCCCGAATACAGGTGGTTTTCTAATCCTGCGCTGAGGAGCTGTTCAAGGTTATATGTACAAGAAACTTGCTTACCATAATTAGCCGAAATGGTCTGTCCCTGGATCGTTACTTGGATCTCAGAATTTTCTACTTTTTCTCCCAGTGAAGCATAGAAATTATGCATGTTTCCCCCTCCTCTTGCAGGAGGTCCGCCACGACCATCGAAGAATACTACTGCTATTCCATTCTCTCTAGATACCCGAGTCAATTCCTCTTTAGCTCGAAGGATCGACCAGTTTGCCTTAATATACCCGCCATCTTTCGTGCCGTCCGAAAAGCCTAGCATGATCGTTTGCTTATTCCCCCTGGTCTTCAGGTGTTCTTTATAAACGGGCAATTGGTAGAGCTGCGTCATAATTCCCGGAGCCTCACTCAAATCATCAATCGTCTCAAAAAGAGGTACGATATCGATTGGAAGGCTTTCTTTATCCTTCCCTAAAGTCAATTGTGCTAACCGGAATACTTCCAAAATATGCTTCTTCGATTGACTGTTGGAAATAATATAGCGATTAAGCACTTCCTCCCCACTCTCTTTTTGAATCGGATCAATGACCCCAAAAGATTGCAACATCTCTACATGGAAAGGCTCCTTAAATTGATCTAAAGCAGGCAATGAATCCGTTGCGAAGATTTGCTCAATTTGCTCTTCCTCAGTTGCACCAAAGGTTTTTCCTTGAATTTCAAATATTTCATCCCACAGCGCATCATGCTTCCTACTGTCTTGACGCATATCCATACATCCGAAATGGAAACCAAAAATCTTCACTTTCAGAATAAACTCATCGAGTATTTCCACAAATAGGCCTTCATGATGGGTAACCAAAGCCTCTCTTGCATTCAATAAATCTTCTAAAAGTTGATCCGCAGTATGATAAAAGGAGGATTCCTCGAAGAGTGTAGAGAAAAGTCCTTTTTCTACTTTAATGATGATTTCTTCAACATGCTTGAAGGTCAGCCTCCGCCGAAGTTTTCGCATGTCTCGATAATAGCATCTCAGAATCCACTTTTTCAGTCGAAGAGCTACTTGCTGAGTAATCTCCCAAGTCACAAATGGATTCCCATCTCGGTCTCCTCCTGGCCAAAAACCCACTTTCATTAAACCTGGGTTTTCCCAGGTATGAATTGGAATTTCCAGAGAATTGAGTAAGCGAATCATGATGTCGGGTATACTTTGATAGAAAATATTCTCCAGATACCAGATTAGACTAACTGCCTCATCGTAGGGACTTGGCTTTTCCCGCTTCGTAAGTCCGGTTTTTCCGAGTTGCTGGAGGAGCGAATTGATTTTTCCGATATCATCAGTTCGGATAGCATTTTCGAGATCGGTGATTATCCCCAATACGTTTCCAGGATAAAACTGGGTTGGGTGAGCGGTAAGCGTTAATCGGACAGAAAAAGTCTTGAGCTTTTCGATCAATTCTGGACGCTTTTTATCATTATCGGTTCGATTGATTAAAGCACTAATCGATCCTTTTCCCTTCAAATCATTGATTTTTTCGTAAGCAGCATCTTCAATTGAATCAAAAAGTACCACTTGACGCTCCACGTATTGGATCATCTGGAATAGCAGATCAATTTGCTTTTTATTTTCAGCATCAGGCATCATCTCTTCAAAGAATCCTTCGATGATCTGCTTGGGAGTTAGCCCTTCATCAAAACCCTTTTGGCAGGCCGTCCCTAAAATTGGTAGTAGTGTGCCCGTCCGGTAAATGTGATCAAATGGAAGGTCTAAAAATAAACTGTTGTAAATCGTAAATCGCTTGGCGACTTCCGTATCATAGGTTTTATACATCATTTAGCGCTGATTTTATCAAGTTGTAAATTAGTGAATTTTATATTTTTCAATTCATTTATTAATAACTCTATAAAAATTTATCCATTTTTATTCCTTCTTTTTAAGGAATCCCATGAATCACTCCCAAAGCTAATTTTAAAGCAAGAAGATAAATTGCTTAAATTAAAACATGAAACAAATTTCAATTCTTCTAAGCCTGCTTGCTGTATTCGCAGCTTGCGATTCTTCCAAAACCAAAGAAATGACTACCCCCTCACCCATTTATTCTTTTCTAGTCGGTACCTATACTGACAGTACAAATCAGGGAATCAACTTATTGAAATTCGCTCCAGAGGATAATTTATTAACTGTGGAAACCATCTTTGAAGGAATCAATAATCCTTCCTTCCTTTTAGCCAATCGTGCAGAAAACCTGGTTATATCCTTGGAAGAAGATGCAAATGTGAACGGTGGAAATTTGATGGTACTTGAGTTAGCCGGTGAAAAATTAACTTCCATTGATACAATCCCTTCCTATGGAGATCATCCCTGCTATATCGGATTTTCTCCAAACGAGCAATTTGTCGTTGCGGCTAACTATTCTGGAGGCAGTCTGAGCATTTATAAATTGAATCCTTCCAATCAGCTCTCCCATCTACAGACCATCCGGCATGATGGAAAAAGCATCAATGAGAGTCGACAGGAAAAAGCACATGTCCACAGCACGGTATTCAGCCCAGATGGAAACTTTTTATTAGTCGCTGATTTGGGTACGGACAAGATTTATAGCTATGCTTTCGACCAATCAAAAAATGAGCCCGCATCGCTTTCCTCCACTTATGAAACCCTGCCAGGGTCTGGTCCTCGTCACGTACTATTTTCCTCTGATGGCAAAACTGTCTTTGCGGTGCAGGAACTAACTGCTGTATTGGAAATATTTGACTTTGAGGAAGGAAAGCTTATTTCCAGACAATGTCTCTCTTTGCTTACGGATGATTTTGAAGGTTCGGTCGGAGCGGCTGAGGTGCGGATTTCTCCGGATGGAAAGCACGTCTATGTTTCCAATCGAGGGGAAGCCAATACCATTTCGGTATTTCAACAAATGGAAATTTCGAATGACTTTGAACGCATTCAAGTGATCGCTTCAGGAGGAAGTATGCCTCGGAATTTCAACTTAACAGCAGATGGCAAATATATCTTGGCAGCTCATCAGGCAAGTAACGACATTGTCGTTTTTAAACGGGATAGCGATTCAGGGATACTTACACAGACAAATTGGAAAGTAGCTGTTAATAAACCTGTTTACCTCTTCCCTTTGAAAAATTAACTGGGATTTTCCCAGGCTAATTCTGATCGATAGCTGATCGTACCTGATTCGATCACAAGGGGCGAGTCCAGATTATTATGAAAAAGCTTTCCCGTGCCAAGTCCCTGCGGCACGATAGGATTGTAGCTCGCTGCCAATTGGGCAATTGCATTCAATCCGATATTACTCTCTAAAGCGGAAGTCATCCACCATCCAATCCCTCTATCCTCGGCAAGCTTAATCCACTCTTGAGTTTCGAGAATCCCACCCAGCAAGGTTGGTTTCAAAATGACATGCTGGGGAGAAATCTGATCCAGTAATTCTGCTTTATTTTCTGCTCCAATTAGTTCTTCATCTAGGGCAATTGGTAAAGGAGTGATTTTACATAATGCGCGCATCGCCTCAATTTGTCCAGCGGCTATCGGCTGTTCGATACTATGTAAATCAAGACTAGCCAGTCGCTTCAATTTTCCAAGTGCCTCACCTGGCGAAAAAGCCCCATTGGCATCAACTCTCAGTGTAATTTGATCTTTTGAATAGCGCTTTCGGATTTGACTCAGCAAAGCAAACTCTTGCTCGAAGTCAATCGCGCCGATTTTCATTTTGATGCAGTCGAATCCTTGACTTAGCTTTTCTTCAATTTGCTCAGCCATAAACTCCTGACTTCCCATCCAGATCAATCCATTAATTGGGATTGGATCAGCGCGATCAGAAAAATCTCCAGGGAAAATCTGCTTTTTTCCACCGTGAATCAAGTCTAAAAGAGCAGTCTCCAACCCGAATCGAATACTGGGAAACTCTGGAGAAACAAGCTCCTTGAGCTTTTTCAAAAGCTGATCGGAATTAGATTCGAAAGTGGCCTTTTCAATTTTTCGCAGTTCCATTTCCAAATAATCCTCAAAATCAGGTCGATCATCTAGACTCAAATTGATCAATGGCGCAGCCTCTCCCCAACCAATGATTGTTGGATTTTGGAGATCAAAAGCTTTGATCCAATAAACTGGTCTGGTTTTCAGAACACCACGAGAAGTCCCCGCATCAAACCGAAAATTTAAAATACGTTTGATCCAATGGAAGCGAACTGAAATTAACTTGGACATGGAAGATTGAGGTTTTTAAATGGGAATTAAGCGAATGGCCTATATTTGCAATCTGAAATTGAAGACTTCATGCAGATCCCAAAGATTGATTTAAAAGCTTACGAATATACACTCCCAGAAGATAGAATAGCCAAATTTCCCCTCAAAAAACGGGATGATTCTAAACTCCTTCAGTACAAAAATGGGACTATTTCTCATTTACACTTTTACGATATCGTAGGTTTGCTACCTGCTGACACCCTTTTGGTTTATAATGACACCAAAGTTATTCCTGCACGACTGATTTTTCAGCGGGAAACTGGTGCACGGATCGAGATCTTCCTTCTCCAACCTTTAGCCCCAACTACTGTGATCCCTGAGATCATGCTAGCAACCTACCCGGTAACCTGGGAAACGATGATCGGGAATGCCAAAAAATGGAAAGCAGGAGAGATTCTTAAAGGTCAAGTCATTATAGGTGACAAAGAATTGATCCTTTCTGCAGAATTAGTAGATCGAGCGTCGCGACAAGTCAAATTCTCCTGGAATGACCCAGATATCGCTTTTGTCGACGTAGTGGAAGCAACCGGCGAGGTTCCACTACCTCCTTATCTAAATCGAAAGGCCGAGGAGTCGGATAAAAACCGATACCAAACTGTGTACTCCGAAAAAGAAGGTGCAGTCGCCGCTCCGACAGCGGGCTTACATTTTACGCAAGAGATTTTTGATCAGCTAGGGCAAAAGGGAATTCAAAAAACACAAGTCACACTTCACGTGAGTGCGGGAACTTTCCAGCCAATAAAGGCAAAAGAAGTGACAGAACATCCAATGCATAGCGAGCAAATCCATGTCACTGCCACAGCTATCGAATCGATGATAGAACACCAAGGTAAAATCGTCGCGGTAGGAACCACCTCAATACGTACACTAGAAAGTCTCTATTGGTATGGAGTAAAACTAATCGAAGAAAAGGGGGAGGAATTAAAAGTTGAAAAATTGTTCCCGTACGAGGACCGATTAACGACCCCCTCTGTTGAAGCGGCTTTTTCGGCAATTCTTAAACTGATGCGGAAAAATAATCTTGAGACTATAATGGGTACTACAGAGATTTTTATTTTCCCTGGATACCAATACCAAGTAGTTTCAGGATTGATTACCAACTTCCACCAGCCAGGATCGACTTTGATCCTTCTGATTGCTACCATTTTAGGGAAAAATTGGAAAAAATTATATCAGGAAGCGTTGGATAAAGATTATCGGTTCTTGAGTTATGGAGATAGCAGTTTACTTTGGATGGATCAATCAGTCTCCTGACATGCCAAGTTTTTGGATACCATTAATCAAAGCAGGATAGTAAGTTCGACCCACTGGCACCAAGTCTCCTGCGACCTTGAGATCTTTCGTATTAATCGATTCGATCTCATCGATGCGAACTAAATAGCTTTTATGAATTCGCATAAAATCACCTGCAGGAAGCTCGTCTTCAAAATTTTTCAAAATATTTCTCACTGAGAAAACAGCTTTCCGAGAAACCAACGTGGTATAATTGCCATCAGCTTTTAACCATAAGATGTCAATGAATTTTACTTTGACAAGAGACCCTGCATGTCTCACAAAGATTGCGTCCTTAATTAGAAGCTCGCTACTCTTCTCCTTCTTAGCTTCGTTTACCAAACTTTTTGGAAAGCCATTGCTACTTGATTTTGCTTTACTTAGTAGTTCACGCATGATTTTTATATTTGTAACGAAACAGAGTGTTCCACCCCTTTGTTTTGAATCTTTGAAAATCGAGATAAGGATTCTACTCAAATTTGAGCTAGGATAATGAATAAGCCCTATTTTTGAAACTATGAAGATCACTTTGAATAAAACTTTAATCCTCTGTCTGTTAATTCCTGTAATTCTGGCCGTTGGTTTTTCTTGCCAGAAAAAAGATGATCCAGGTAATGGAAAAGTAAACGTAGTAATCTCAGGTTTAGAATTACTTGACCCATTGACTTACCCCTCGGCCAGACTCAACGGTGAATCAACTTGGAAACACGAGTTTGAGAAAAAGCTGTCCTTAACTTTTGAGTCGGGAACTGGAGAAAAATTCGCTCTGGAAATCGATCCAAATGATTTTAGCAGACCTTACTCCATCGTATTACCTGTTGGGAATTACGACGTTATTGGAAGTTCGATCGCTACAGATTCTTTTGCTCAGTTGTCCCTACGAGTAGCACAGAAAGTAGCAGTTAATTCAGCTGATCAGAAAATCACCATTCGAGCAACTTCGGACTTTGGACTCTTTACGATCACCAATGAAAATCTGGGCGCTGCTCAACCAGAGGATTTGATAAGCAAGCGAAAATTAAAACTGAGTGGTAAAATTTACTATCGATATGCCTTATCTAATACTGATGCATCGATAAAAATCCCTTTGGCTAATGGGAACAACTCATTTAATTTAAACTGGAGGCCAAAGTCATTTACACATCGGCATCTAAGTCTAGATAATCCGACTGATCCCAATGATGTTACCACATTCATTCCCACAGACTTTACGATCGATCAATCTAAACTTTTACTTTCAGAAAAAGGCCTACCTAGCGTTTTAACACCAACCATATTGGCAGAGTTACCATCATCTCAAAATGAGAATTCTGGGCTAGCGTTCATTCAGGGTCGTCTCTTTTCGATAAATGATGGAGGAAATACGAATGAGATTTTTGAACTAAATCCCACCACAGGATCGGTCATCCGGACTATCAATGTTTCCAATGCTTTGAATCGCGATTGGGAAGAATTGGCACAGAGCGATACCCATCTTTTTGTTGGAGATTTTGGAAATAACAACGGGACACGGAAAGATCTTGCAGTAATAAAGATTCCTATCTCCTCAGTTTTAGGTTCTACCGAAGTCATAGCCGAAGTGCTCAAATTTTCTTTTGCTGACCAAACAGATTTCTCCGGAAATGGAGGCCTACATAATTACGATTGTGAAGCTTTCTTCTTTTCCGATAACCTGCTTCACCTTTTCACAAAGAACCGACAGAATCAAAAAACAAATCACTACACGCTGAATCCTTCACAATCCAATAGTCTAGCGGACTTGATCGGTTCTTTTGATGTAAAGGGGTTGATTACTGCAGCAGGAATCGATAGTCAAGGAAATATATGCTTGCTTGGCTATGAAGATGTAGGGTTCACCTCAAGATCTTTTGTCTGGCTTTTCTCCGGGTATTCGGGGACGAATTATTTATCAGGAAAATCCACTCGGATATTTTTAGGAAGTCCCTCTTTACTCTCCCAGACTGAAGGTTTGATCTTTGAAGAGCATGGTCAAGTGATGATTTCTGGAGAGCGGATTTCAGTTGGAGGATTAACTATACCAGCCAAACTCTCAAAAATAGATCTTAGAGGGCTTTTTTAATCAAACCTGCTGATTTGTTTAGCATTAGTTCGGATCACTTCATCTAGCTTCTTTGCCAACGGTTTGAGGTAAGAAAAATACTTTTGATTTTCGGAGTCGAGTTGGTTTGGATCAATCAAATCCAACAAACCGAGCATCGAAGAAAGTGGAGAGCGAAGAATATGTGTAGGCTTCATAACCAATTCCTTTAGGAAGTTATTTTCTGACTCCAATTTAGAAATTCGTTTGCTAAGTCGATTTAATTCTATTCCATTGATTAACAGGGTGGTTACAAGTCCAGCCGAATCAAAGATTGGTTTGATTCCTACATACCAGTAAGTGGCCTTCAAATTGATTGGGTTGATCTTCAATTCGATATCAGATGGTTCCCCTTCAAAGGCTTTCTTGAAAAATTTGCTCAATCGCTTCAACTCATCTGGATTGGATCTGAGAATGGATGAAAATGAATGTGCATCATGTCTGCCCGTCCATATTTCTACAGTTTTTGAGGCAGCTTGGTTTTGTTGGACAAATTCAAATGCACTATTAATAACCCAAACAGCTCCTGTCATGGAATTTAATTGAGCATCGGAAAATGGAAGCACTAAATTCTCCCAGTTCGAAGCTCTGGCACGGGGTAAAATCAATAAATGAGGGAGCCTATTTAGAATTAAAAATATGGCTGAAAACTCAATCCCAGAATGTGAATCTTTCAGCACCAAGCAACTTGGGTTCTTCGAATTCCTTAAATGAGCTAATTTTTGAGGAATTTCAGATAAAAACTGTTCCCCATTTCCAATGGATTCAGAACTCCCTATTGCCAACCAATCCCCAACCTTATCGTCAAAATCTTCTACTATCAAATCTGGATTCAAGCTAATCAAACCAAATCGAAGTAAATCCATCAGATTCATACATGGCATTTCCTGCTCAAAAAATCTCAAATCAACTCCCACTCCCACCACACCAAGTATATCCATTTCAGAATCAGTGATCACTGAAAATTCCCACCAAAGCGCTTCTGCATTCTTTTCTCGACCCACTTTTGGAGTCAAAAGAATTTGTTTTTTTTCTTTTGGTGCACCTAAAAGCTGCTCAAGAACTTCTGAAAATAATAGTTGAGAACTATTATTTAATTGATCTATGAAATTTTCTATGCCACCTAGCGCTAAATCACTGCCATCTGTATTCGACGTACTTAGTACATTTCCTTCCACGTCTAATACAAGAGTGAAGAAGTGCTCCGATTCCTTAAGGAATTCGGGGATTAAGTTGTTGACGTTGGTAGTTTTTATCAATTCTTTAGTTCTTAGAGACTTCTCTAGGTTTAAGAATGGAAAGATTAGGAAAAATTTTCGATAAAAAAATTGGAGTTTTTTAAAATTATATACTTGAAAACAGTGATTATCAATAGATTATTTGTTTCAACCCGAAAAAAAGTAACTACCAAAACAAAAAATGCTCTTCATCACAAAAAGCATTTTAAAAAAAAGTTACTAAAATTTAAATGAGTTGGAGATCCAAACTCCAAAATTGGGAGTAATCAATCTCCTTTACCATTACTATCATTGCATTCGCAAATTCTTGTTTACAGGACTTCACTTGAAAAGGAAATTCATGAGAGTTGGTTTCTAAAACGTCCGAAGAACCAAAAAAACGATCTAATTCTTCCTTGGAGTTGGAATTGATAAGCACGCAGTCCTTACGGTTTTCGCAGGATTCAATCAGGAATTTTGCACTTGAAGTTTGAATAATCATTTCGATCTCTTATTAGACAATAAATTTAACATTCCAAATAATGAAATTTATACCCTGTACAGGGTATTTTTCCAACAGACCTAGAATTTGTGGAAAAATTATATTCTTTGATTTACAGACCCTTAAGGCTAATCTTAACTTAGAGACAAGTCAAAAGCTGTTTCACTTGCTAAAATCGAATCTATTGGATTATATTTGCATCGCTTTGACGATTTGAAAATCTTGAATTTCAATAAAAATTGAAGAAAAGCAGAGAGTTAGGTGAGCGGCTTATCCAGATAACTATCGGGACGGCAGTTTGCAAAGACTTTAATCTAAAAGAGATTAAAAAAATACAGAGAGAGTTGGGTGAGTGGCTTAAACCAGCAGTTTGCTAAACTGTCGTACGGGTTATTCCGTACCGGGGGTTCGAATCCCCCACTCTCTGCAAAACAGGCCTCCAAAGCCTTCAAAGGGCGTTTTTATATGAAAGACGTCCTTTTTTTGTGGATTTTATGGAGTGATTTGACTCCACTCTAATTTTTTATAACCCACTGTTTATCAGGTTTTTATTATACTCCATTAGCGTCATTTTGATAGTTGAAATTGACGCATGGATTATTCGGCAATTAGTTGACAAACTCAAAGTTTTCAAACAAAGTCGAAAAAAATTTGGATTTACCATGCTCCCAAAAATACAAAATAATGACGCTAGAAAAATCATACAAACACCTGTTTATCAAACTTTTTAATAGTTGAACATCTTGATTTTTAGGTTCGAATCTATAACCTTTAGGAACCCTCAGTCCCAACAAATCAATAACTTTAGCGCGATGCAAGACTCCTATTCCTATCCCAAAAAATCACTTAACTATGGGGGGTCATTTTGTAGCGCTGATAGGGGTCAATTTGACCGCTATCTGCTGCATATTCCTATTACACCCAGAGGGGATAATTATAAGTTACAGTTGTGGACGCCGGAGCCAATCTGGTCTCAAAAACTACCGATAAATCTGTTTTGTAGATTTTCAATTATAACTTTTTCTACTTTGTCCATTTCAAATATTCCGCTTTGATAGTAGAATCCTCCACCAGCTCACCTGAAAGAACACTAATTCTATACTTAAAGACGACTGCTTCATTCGCTTTAAGCTTAAAATTCAATTCTTCTTTCCCTCCACTCAGAGCCTTCTGTCCCAAAGGATTTGCTGCAAACAAGCCATAGCCACGCGCATGCCAGTAGGTTGGGAATCCTGGATTTTGAGGATTATCCAGAATGATCACTGATATATTTTCGTTTTTGATTTTCCCGCTCAAACTCACCCAGTTTCCCCGCGTACCCCAGACCTCATTCCCTTCGATTCCCTCGCTACTTCGGTACATTCCGGTCACTCCATCATTATTCATCGTGGGTACATCGGTGACTTTTCCAGCTGCGTCGGTGAAAAGCTCCGGCTTTTCAGAAGGATGTTCTAATTCCCTTGCGACACGTAGTCCAAGCATTCCCTCTTTATTATCAGTAAATGAAACCTCCTTTTCACCTGCTGTCAATTTACTGATTCGATCAATTACTCGTTTTCCTTCATTTCCCGAAAATATAAAAGTGGTCTCCTCAGTAAGCAGCTTCTTCCCTGCTTCGTTGAGCCATTCGAGTTCGACTTCTAAACTACCCTCCTCATTTCCACTCGTGATTGACTTGATGGATTTGTGGACGATGTGACCGTATTTACTTTTTTCTGAAGCAGGAATTGCCGAAGAATTATTCCAAAAATCGAGACCGTTCACATCGCCATAATTAAACCAAAGTCCAATATGATGTGGATGATCAAAGCGTTCCCCTGCTCGCGGAGCAATTGGAAACCCACGAGTAATTGGAGTGCCCTGAGCGGTCATGATTGGGTATAAAACTGGCTTTTCCAAAGAATCAGGAAAAATGTATGAAGTGAAAAATACGCCGTCAATAGTTACGTCAACACTCTTTTGAGACTCATTAAGCACAAGGCTGATACGATCTTTCCCTAGATCATCCATAGCAGATTGATCATCTTTCTGAGGTTTTTGACCGCAGGAGTTGAAACAGACTAAGGTAGTCAAGAGGGTAAATATTGAAAGAAAGTAAGCGCTTTTGATACGATGCATGAATTGATATTTAGTGATAAGAAGTAGTAAAATTCGGGCAGTATAAGGTCATTTTATAGACTTCCCAGCTGCTAAAGCATTAAAATAAGCGAGTTGCTCTTTCATCGCAGCAACAAGATCTTCCGGTTCGGTTCGAGCTTCAAGCAAAATCCAACCCTCATACTTTATTTGATTAAAGAGACCGAAAAGCGCATCATAGGGGTACTCGCCAAGATTAAGTTCTCTGACATGAACAGTGTCGCCAAACCATTTTTTTACAGAATTGAAATTCTCTACCAAGCCCGGCGCAAGGAGATCTTCATCATTACAATTCCAGCAAATTTTGACATTTGAAGCAGTAACCTGATCAAAAATTCGCTTCATAATCGGTAAATTTTGGGTCAGCGTACCATGCACCTCTACTCGAACTTCCTGTCCGAAATCCTGAGCGAATTGACCTACCTCATTCAGGGAGGCCGCTATTTGTTCAATCGTCTTTTCCTGAGAAACTTCCGCCGGTAAGGTATTTGGCTTTACTTTGATGCCAGTAGCTCCGATATCACTGCAGAGTTTGGTGTAGGCCTTGGTCTCTTCAATATTCTTTCGAAGCACCACGGGATTAGGACTATGGTATTCAAAATTACTTCCATAACCCAAGCAAGTGACTGGACTATCACCAAAGCGATTTTTGACCTCAACACGTTGAGAAGCATTCAAATTGGTCTCCACCTTATGTGCATGCTCAGTTCTTAGCTCGACCCCCAATAATCCGGAGATCTCACAGTTTCTGATCAAGGTGGGGAGATCCCAATCTTTTCCCCATTGATACGTGACCAACCCGAATTTCATTCCTTCAAATTGATTTGCTGAAAAAGCCTCAAAGGGAAAGTGCAAAGCTGCCAAACCAAGTCCGGCAGCCACACTTTTTTGCATGAACGATCTTCTTGAATTATCCATTTTTAATTTTATCTGAAATAGATCAAACCTTTGAAGAAACTACATAGCCTGTTCGATAGTCTCGAGTCAGCATTTTATCCGCCTCTTTGTCATTGACGAATTTTTCGCTTTTCCCGTCAAATTTCAGGTCGCGCCCAAGCTGATATGAAATATTAGCTATCAAAGGAAGTGCAGAAGAAATATAGCCTTCTTCGATATCGCAGTGTAGCGCAGCATTTCCATTTCTTATTCCATCGAGGAAATTGGCATAATGCTCCGCTCCACCCGGCGCCGCCATGAGGTTATTATTTTGAGCAGGAGCTGCTTCCTTTTTCATAGACTGTGCAAAAGGTTCAGATTCACTTTTGCGAAAAGCTTTCCAATTATCCCCATCAATTTCCAGATACCCATCCGTTCCGTAGAACATGTTACCAATAGAAATATCCATTCCTGATTCCCCATTGGTGAACCTACCGCGGGTTTCAAACTCCAGCACCTTTCCGTCAGCATATTTAAAAATCGAAGTTTGGGTGTTTGGAGTTTCTTGTGAACAATCTTTTGGATCAATCCCATAAATCCCTCCAGTAGAATACACAGAAACCGGATGCTCATTTTTATTCATCCCCCATCTAGCCACATCGAATTGGTGTGGTCCTTGATTTCCTGTATCACCGTTTCCAGTGTCCCAGTGCCAATGCCAATTGTAGTGTACCTTCTTTTCATTATAAGGAATTATAGGCGCTGGTCCTCTCCAATAATCGTAATGCAAACTGCTTGGGGCTTCACTGTCAGCTACTCTTCCAAAGGAGTTTCTTGGTTTATAGCAAAGTCCTCTGGCCATATACACGTCACCAATTCCTCCATCATGGAGAAATTTGATCGCTTCCATTACATTGGCTATGGATCGATTTTGGAAACCTACTTGAACTCTTCTGTCATATTTGCGTGCTGCCTCCACCATTTTTCTTCCTTCGAATACGTTGTGACTCGCTGGTTTTTCTACGTAGACATGCTTCCCCGCTTGGCAGGCCCAGATGGTACCGAGTGCATGCCAATGATTTGGAACCGCAAAAGAGACTGCATCTAATTCTTTGTCTTCAAGGACCTTTCGCATATCCCATTCGGTAAGCGGAGTTAGGCCGGTTTTATCAATCACGACCTTTGATTTATCTGGAAAGTACTGCTCATCGGCGTCACAAAGTGTTTTGAGTCGCACGTTACGGTTATCTTTCAAGGCACACCATTGATTGATGTGATTACTTCCTTGGCCTCGAATTCCGATTACAGCAAGGTTAATTCGTTCATTTGCTCCTATGATCGATGCATAAGATTTAGTGCTCATGCTCATACCAGCCATTGCTATTCCGGCGGTACCAATGAGACTTCTTTTGATAAATTCTCGTCTTTGGGTCATTTTAATTGTTTTTCGGGTTGTATGGATAGGATTTATAAAAAGTAAGGCATGCGGTATTAAATGTTTTAAACATTTGAATTCCTGACTTTTAAAAGCGATTTAATCTAATCAATCTCTCCATACTATTCAATGGGTTTTACTTGAGGTTCCCAATAAGCTGCGCAAACGATTCCGCTTGATGGGCAAATTTTATTTCACTGTAAAGTAGAATCTCAAACTTCTTGAATGGAAATGATGAGTATCTGAAATGATTCCAGTAGCCCTATTTTCATTGTTTATTGGGATCGAAGAAGGAAGTCGGAAGACCGAAACGCCCAAAAATCACTATAACACCAATTAAATTCTTGTATTTTCTGTCTACTGGCAAAGTAGTGGATAATTAAAATGGAAATAATTAAGAATCTACTAAAATGCTGACCATTTCATAGAAGCGGACAACTTATTCGCTTTCAAACCTTTCCGAGAATTGATCCTTTGAATTTTTTAAATTCTTAGATAATTGCTAAAAAAAAACTCAAGAATTCGCGTTCTTGAGTTGATCAACAGACATTTTTATTTATGTTTGCACTCTCTTAAGGGAGAAAGATACCGTTCGGGGTGTAGCGTAGCCCGGTATCGCGCCTCGTTTGGGACGAGGAGGTCGTAGGTTCGAATCCTGCCACCCCGACTTTAGAAGCTTCTAGATTTATTTCTAGGAGCTTTTTTTTATTCAAAATCCACCAGCGATCGTAGATCATCTAGGTTTAATAACGGCATTGCCACCCCGACTTCAGATACTTCTGGATTTATTTAGTAGCGCTTTTCCCTTTTAGAATCTGACTCTCCATTACCATTTATGATATTCTCCTAAGTATTCTGCCCATTTTTTCTTTTCTTTCGACTTCATAAGATTCAGGAATTTGAATCCTATTCATCCAAAAGCAAGGAAAATAACCCAACATGAAAGAAATAATTGAGGCGATTAACGCCGTGATTTGGAGTGACGCACTTATTTTTTTATGCTTAGCAGCAGGAGTTTACTTTTCCATAGCCACCCGGTTTTTACAAGTGACTTACATTAAAGAAATGGTCACGCTCCTTTTTAAAGGTGAATCTTCGAAAGAAGGAGTTTCCTCTTTTCAAGCATTTGCGATCGCAATTTCCGGAAGAGTAGGTACTGGAAATATTGCAGGTGTAGCTACAGCTATCGCAATGGGAGGTCCGGGCGCAATTTTCTGGATGTGGGTGATTGCATTTTTAGGTGCCTCATCTGCATTCGTTGAAGCGACTTTAGGACAGATCTATAAAGAAGTAAACAATGGACAATATCGAGGAGGACCTGCCTATTATATCGAAAAAGGTCTTGGCGTAAAGTGGTATGCAATTGTATTCGCATTCGCCACGATTCTAGCGACTGCTCTTTTCATGCCAGGTGTACAGAGCAATAGCATTGCCCTAAGTGCAGAAAATGCCTTTGGAATACCAGTGATCTATACTGCTTCTATCATAACAGGGCTTTTGGCTATCATTATATTAGGTGGAGTAAAACGAATCAGTAAAGTAGCAGAGGTAATCATTCCAGTCATGGCCGCGGCTTATATCACTATGGCAGTGATTATTATCGGAATGAATATTACCGAAGTTCCTGCGATTTTCGCCCTGATCATTAAGTCCGCATTCAATTTGGAGTCCGCATTCAGTGGAGTATTTGGAATGGCGATCGCTTGGGGTGTGAAAAGAGGAATCTACTCTAATGAAGCAGGCCAAGGAACGGCCCCCCATGCAGCAGCAGCAGCAGAAGTTTCTCATCCGGTAAAACAAGGATTAGTCCAATCATTCTCGGTATATATTGACACACTATTCGTATGCACTGCAACAGCTTTAATGATTCTGTTCACCGGTCAGTACAATGTATTGAATCCTGAAGGAGGCTTTATTGTAGAAAATCTTCCTGGTGTAGCATTTGGACCAGAGTATACACAATACGCAGTAGCTACGGAATTCCCCACTCTGGGCAAAGGTTTTATCGCAATCTCTCTATTGTTCTTTGCATTTACCACCATAATGGCTTACTACTATATTGCGGAGACAAATTTAAGCTATCTGACTAGACACATGTCATCAAAATGGAGCTTAACTGCCTTGAGAATATTGATTCTTGGAGCTACTTTTTACGGCTGTATAAAAACTGCTGAAGTAGCTTGGATGATGGGTGATATTGGAGTTGGCTTAATGGCATGGCTAAATATTATCGCTATTATCTTGTTACGTAAACCGGCATTCAAGGCATTAGCCGATTATAAAAAACAGAAGAAAGAAGGCAAAGACCCAGTCTTCAAAGCAAAAGACGTTGGAATCGAAAACGCAGATTTCTGGAAGTAAAAAAAAGAGCAGCTTACGAGTTGCTCTTTTTTTTACTCATTTTTCGTCTGAAGGTCTTCCAGTAATTTTCATTCTCCTCAGCAATCGGCACATCATCTCCAAGTAAATAAGCGAAGGCCGACATGTCTGTGGACTTTTCCAAACTGATCTTTAAAACCCCCACCAATGGAATGAATAAGATCATCCCTGAAATCCCCCAAAGCCAGCCTCCTACCAAAATGGCAAGCAATACGGCTAATGCATTTACCTTGACCTGAGAACCTACCACCAGCGGAGTGATGATATTATTTTCCAATAGCTGAATTCCCCACAAGACAGCAATTGCTATGATCGGATAAGTAATTGAGTCTGTGGTGAGGAAAATATAAAGGACAGCGAAAAAAGAACTTATAAATACCCCGACATAAGGGATCAGATTCAGAATAGCGATTAAAGCTGCAAATAGAATAAAGTATTTGACTCCAATCAGAAAGAAAAATAAGCCGGCTAAAATGGAAACAAGCAAGGTCACTTTGAGCATTCCGGAAAGGTAGGATTGAATCACCCTTCCTGAGTCTGCTGCCCAAGTAACGATCCGCTCATTATTAGCTTCATAAAGTTTGATGATAAAGGCTGCAAAAAAATCTTTATAGTAGATCAACAAAAAAGTATAAAGCGGAATTATTGCCGCTAATGTCAGCGATTTACCTGTTTGTAAAATGGTCGAATTAAAATTCTCTGCACTAAAAAGAGTTGAAATCCCTAAACCTTCTAAAGCGATCGCTTCTGATCCGATCAAATCGTTGAGCTCTTGAATGGAACTGCTAAGTTTAGAGTTTAGGGTGTCTTGGATTTGTGGAAATTCCTCTAGAAGTCCGATCATTTGATTTATTAAAAGGTAAAGAATCCCAATGGCCGTCATGGATACCAATAAAATACTGATCGCAATAGCACCACCTCTAGGGATTCGCTTCAGTTCAAACCAATTGGAAATGGGATTTAAGGCAAAAGCAAAAAAAACACCCCATACCAAAGGCACAAGGAGAAAAGCTCCTTCTTTTAAAATAACTGCTCCGAAAACAATGGAGACTAGAAAATAGGCTAACCGTTGAATTCGAGAACTTTCCATGAATTTTGGTTTAAATGAAGATCTTTTACAGCCAGTACCAACTATGTGAAATATACTCCATCTGGTCATAAAAACACATGATTTACCTATTTTAGAGTTTATATTTAACCCAAACAATCTCCCTCAAGAATTTAGAATCGACTGATTTCAAGTTCTTTTTATCCTAAATTCCTTACCCAATAGTTGATCTTCCCTTAACTAATTAAGAAATCATTCATGCGAAAATTACTCCTGCTTTTCTTTTTAATCCCGACTCTTATTTTCGCTCAGGCAAAAGTAGATACCATCCAAGTCTACAGTCCTTCCATGAAGAAAAATCTGAACGTAGCCATCACTACTCCTAGCTCATATCAAGGCTCTGAAGATCGATTTCCAACCCTATACTTATTACACGGCGGAAGTGGGTCCTTTTCGGATTGGCTTACCAAAGTGACTGAACCGGGATTAGTTAGCCGAATGGCGGAAGAATACAACCTCATCATTGTCAATCCAGGAGTAGGTCCATCAAGCTATTACTTTGATAGTCCGTTGATCGATTCGGTTCAGTATGAAACCTATATGACAGCTGAATTAATTCAAGAGATTGACAAACTATATCGCACCCTTGCGCAAAAGGAGTCGCGTGCCATCACCGGCTTATCCATGGGAGGTCATGGAGCAATCACACTTAGCGCTAAGCATCCTGAGCTATTTGTAGTTGCTGGAAGTATGAGCGGTGTCATGAATATCGACACTAGAATGTGGGAAGTGGGGGATGAATTAAAAAACATGCGGGCAGAAACCTTTAAAATAGCACTGGGTGAGATTGACTATGAGTTTCCTTATTCTTCTTTCACGGCAGTTGGTTTGGTAGATCGGATCAATGCCAATGGTATTCCATTGATCATCGATTGTGGGACCGAGGACTTCTTGATCTCTACCAATCGTCAAATGCACCAACTCCTGCTTGCTAGTAAAACTCCCCATGAATATACTGAAAGACCGGGTGCCCATACTTGGCAGTATTGGACTGAAGCTCTGCCTGTTCACCTGCATTTCATTAATAAGTACCTCAAACGGTAAAAAGAACCCTAAATTTAACTTCACCTTTTAAGCTTAAATTTGCTTTTTGCAGATCTATTAATCCTAACTATGTCCCAGTTCGATTCCATCAGGCCATTTTATGAGACAGAGGCAAATGCTGCCATTCGTCAAATCATTGATGATCCCATGCTTGAAGCCATTATGGGTTTTACTTTTCCAGACGACTATTCTAAAAACTGGAAAAACTTAATGCTTCACACCCACTCCCTGCGGGATTTTCAAGTCAATTTCATCTATCCAGGTGTACAAAAAGTTCTTGAAAAAAGCTCAAATGGTTTGAGCACGGGTGGATTTGACCAACTTGAGCCAAACACAGCATACCTATTTATTTCCAATCATCGAGACATCATTCTTGACACTTCCCTGTTCAATTCTTGCCTTTATGAAAATGAATTAGTGCTCACCACCTCGGCAATAGGCGATAACTTAATCCAAAAGCCATTCCTTCACGTCCTTTCCAAATTGAATCGGAACTTTGCTATTAAAAGAGGACTGCAAGGACGGGCATTGTTGGAAAGTTCGAAACAGGCTGCTGCTTTTATTAAAAAAAGTCTTTTAAATGAGAACCGATCTGTTTGGACTGCCCAGCGGGAAGGAAGAACCAAAGACGGTAATGATGCCACTCATAAAGGAGTATTGAAAATGCTCACCCTTGCCGAAGAGGGGCCCGACCAGTTCTCCTATTTTGAAAAGATCAAAGTGGTCCCTATTTCAATTTCCTATGAATATGATCCCACCGATGTATTGAAAATGCCTGAACTCCTGGCAAAATCAAAGGATGAAAAATACGTGAAAAGTGAAAATGAAGATTTCCAAAACCTTCTCAGAGGTCTGATAGGTACCAAAAAACGAATCCACCTACAAGTAAATGGTTTGCTAACTGAGGAAATCAAAGAAATCTCAAAATCTGAATTAGGTTCGGGTGAGAAATTGAGCAGGCTAGCCGCTATTATTGACCAGAAAATCTGGGCTGGCTATAAGCTTTGGCCTAGCAACTTTATTGCTCATGATCTTCTCTATGGCGATGAGGAATTCAAGCATGAATATACCTTCGCGGAAAAAGAAGCTTTTGAAAAAAGACTCCAAGAAAAAGTAGACGTCAAAAATGAATTTATGGTGAAGAGCTTTCTATCGATGTACGCTAATCCGGTAAATAACCAGACCAAGGCCCTAACGACTAATTAACCATGAAATTAAAAAACTTTTTTATCGCTTTTTTTTTAATCCCGCTCTTTGGATTGGCTCAAGAGAAAACCCCGGTTGGTAAAATCGTAACTCCTTACGGAGATATCATGATTAAACTTGATGACCGGACTCCAAATCACCAAGCAAGCTTTATCGAATTGGCAGAAGGTGGATACTGGGATTCTCTGACCTTTAATCGTGTGATTCCGAATTTCGTCGCTCAGGGAGGTTGTCCAGATACTGAAGCCGGATTCAACGATCCGGAATACTTACTCGCTCCGGAGTTTGTCCCAGAATTGAAACATGTATACGGCGCAGTCGGCGCAGGAAGGGATGGCAATCCAGACAAACTCTCCGCTAGATGCCAATTTTACATTGTCCAAAACCCAGAGGGAATCCCAAGATTAGATGGCGATTACACGATTTTCGGACATATCATCAAAGGGATGGATATCATAGAGCGAATCGTGCGGGTGAAACGGGACAGTAAGAACGCTCCAGTTAAACCAATTACGATGACCGTATCTATTATCTATTTGGACGAGGAAGGATTAAAAAAAATCCTGAATTAATTCGGTGAATCTGAAAGCTAATTTATTCTAAACATTGCCTAGGTATCTGGCGGGTAAATTTAATTTTAATTCATAGCATCCAGATACGGTACCTGGATACCACAGCTGAAATTTAAAATTCCATATTCTTAGTAAAATTCTGAATCTTAAAAATCCAACAAATGATACCGAATAAACCGATTAGAATCCTTGTAGTAGGCTGTGGAAATATGGGTGCATCCCATGCGACTGCTTATCATCACATGCCAGAATTTGAAATCTGCGGTTTAGTCTCACGAGGAGAAAGCAAAGTTAAATTGAACGAAGCTCTGAAAGCAGCTTATCCACTTTTTGAAGATTTTGACATAGCGCTTGCTGACTCCAAACCAGATGCGGTCTGCATTTCCACTTATCCGGATACTCACGAGGATTTTGCGGTCAAAGCTTTGGAAGCTGGCTGCCATATCTTTATCGAAAAGCCCCTAGCTGATACTGTTTTGGGATGTGAGCGAATTATTTCAAAAGCGAAAGAAACTGGCAAAAAAGTAGTAGTAGGCTATATTTTAAGACATCATCCTTCTTGGATTCGATTTATCGAAGAGGCTAAGAAAATGGGGAAACCGCTCGTGATGCGAATGAACCTCAATCAGCAGAGCCATGGCTACATGTGGGATGTACATCGAAATTTGATGAAAAGCCTCAGCCCTATCGTAGACTGCGGCGTCCACTACATAGATGTAATGTGCCAAATGACTCGGTCTAAGCCTGTCTCTGTTTCTGCTATAGGCGCTCGATTGACGCCGGATATTGCAGCAGACAATTACAACTATGGCCAACTTCAGCTTCGATTCGAAGATGGATCTGTGGGATGGTATGAGGCAGCCTGGGGGCCTATGGTTTCGGAGACAGCATTCTTTATCAAGGATGTCTTTGGACCAAAAGGCGCCGTTTCCATCACAGCTAAGGATGCAGGAGCATCAGGAAAGTCCGATCATGTGGACAGTCATACTAAAACGGAATCGATCCGAATTCATCATGCTGATATCGATTCCAAAAATGAGTTTACTAAACCTGATGAATGGATTGATATGACTGATGAACCTAACCATCAAGAACTCTGTGATCGGGAACAAGCTTACTTTCTCAAAGCGATTGTAGAGGACATAGATTTGACAGATCATTTGGATGATGCAATCAACAGTTTGAAGATTGCTTTCGCTTGTGATGAATCTGTAAGAACCGGTGAAGTCGTAAAACTCTAGGTTCCTCCTATTTCCGTTTGCCAACTCGAAGGAGATCGGTATATTCCTTTTTTACCCAAGCTATGAAAAATAAGACAGTAGTAATCACAGGAGGCGCGAGCGGAATTGGCTTGGCAATGGTCAAAAAATTCGCTGCAGAATATTGTAGTGTATTTTTCATTGACACGAATCAAGCTGAAGGTGAAAAAGTAGAAAAAACCCTAAAGGAAAAAGGCTACTCTGTCGCCTTTCTAAACTGTAATATCACGCAGTCGGCAGCCGTCAAAGCAGTATTTGAGGCGATTCCCGGGAAAATAGATACCCTCATCAATAATGCTGGCATTTCACATATTGGGAAGGTAGAAAATACCAGCGAGGAAGATTTTGAAAAGCTTTTCCAAGTAAATGTCAAAGGATCATTCCTCTGTATTCAAGCTGCACTTCCAAAGCTAAAGCAAGAAGGTGGCGGTTCGATCTTGAATATGGCATCTGTCGCAGCAACTATTGGAATTCCTGATCGATTCGCTTACAGTATGACCAAAGGCGCGATGCTCACCATGACCCTGAGTATTGCGAGAGATTATGTGGCAGATGGAATTCGATGCAATTGTATTTCTCCAGGCCGGGTTCACACCCCATTTGTAGATGGATTTATTGCCAAAACCTATCCAGGTCAAGAAAAGGAGATGTTTGAAAAATTAGCTGCAACACAACCAATTGGGAGAATGGGATCGCCGGAAGAGATCGCTGAACTGGCTTATTTCATCAGTTCAGATGCCGGTGGATTTATCACGGGCAGCAATTACAACATCGACGGGGGATTCATGGGATTGAAAATGTGAGGCGATTTACGGGTTTTAAATCAGTGCTTTATCGTTCTCTGAAATCTTGATTCTAAAATCTGATTTCTTGATACTAACTACTTGATACTTTATTCTTGACTCGTAAGTCTTGATACTAACTACTTGATACTTTAAATTATGAAACTGATACGATTTGGCGAAGCCGGAAAAGAAAAAGCTGGAATACAAGATAAAAATGGAACAAATCTAGACTGCTCAGGCTTTGAGGAGGATTGGAATGAGGACTTTTTTACCAAAAACGGTTTGGCAAGATTGGAAGAATGGCTGAAAGCAAATCAGGAAAATTTAAATCCAATCCCTCAAAATGCTCGGATCGGATCACCGATTGCACGTCCTTCCAAAATCATCTGCATCGGTTTGAATTACCTCAAACATGCGCAGGAAGCAGGAATGGCAGTACCGGAGATTCCAATCATTTTTATGAAAGCCACTTCTTCACTCTCGGGACCATTTGATCCAATATTGATCCCAAGAAACTCAGTTCAAACTGACTGGGAAGTAGAACTAGCGGTGGTCATCGGTAAGCGTGCGAAATATGTGTCAGTGGAAAATGCCATGGATTACGTGGCTGGCTATTGCCTGCACAATGACGTCAGCGAGCGAGACTTTCAACTTCGCCACGGCGGTCAATGGGTGAAAGGAAAAAGTGCCGATAGTTTTGCTCCTCTTGGTCCATTCTTGGCCACACGAGAAGAAATCAAAGACCCGCATAACCTTCGCCTTTGGCTTAAACTCAATGGGAAAATCCTGCAAGACAGTAATACTTCAGACTTGATATTTGACCTTCCGACGATCATCTCCCATTTGAGTCAATACATGACCTTACTTCCTGGAGATGTCATCTCTACTGGTACTCCAGCCGGAGTAGGAATGGGCTTGAAGCCCGAACCTAAATATCTAGAACCTGGAGACGTTGTCGAGTTGGGAATCGACGGACTGGGGATTTCGAGGCAAGTGGCGATGAATGATCCGGAAGCATGAGATTAGATTCCCATCAGCATTTCTGGAAGTATGATCCAAAAAGACAGCCCTGGATCACTGAAGAAATGAAAGTGATACGTAAAAATTTCCTTCCAGAAGATCTTTATCCATTGATGGAGCAGACCAAAATCGAAGGATGTATAGCTGTTCAGGCTGACGAAAGCATCCGAGAAACTGCCTTTTTGTGTGATTTGGCGCTGGAATACGATTTTATCAAAGGCGTGGTCGGCTGGGTAGATTTGGCTTCTGATGATTTGGATAAGGAGCTGGATCAATTTGCTGACCAAGTCAAACTGAAGGGCTACCGCGAAGTACTTCAATCCAAAAATGTAGATTATATGCTTCGCCCAGAGTTTATAAGAGGAATTAATAAACTCGGAAAAAGAGGCTATACCTACGACATTCTAATCTTTGCAAATCAACTGGAAGCTACCTATCACTTTGTGAAAAAAGCTCCTGAACAACCCTTTGTAATCGATCACTTGGCCAAGCCAAAGGTGAAACTAGGTATCTGGCGAGAATGGAAAAAAGAGTTAAGTCTACTCGCCGAGCGGGACTATATCTTTTGCAAACTCTCAGGAATCATTACTGAAGCAGACTGGAAAAAGTGGAGAAAAGAGGAGGTAAAAGTCTATCTCGATACCGCACTCGAACTCTTTGGCCCAAAGCGATTGATGTTTGGTAGTGATTGGCCCGTATGCTTAGTCGCTGGTCAATATGAGCAAGTTTTGGAAATTATTGAGCTGTTCATCCAGCCTCTTTCACCAAGCGAAAAAGCTCAAATCATGGGTGGAACGGCGATGGATTTTTATGGAATAAAGTCTTAAAAAAATCGGGAAATGGCAGCTAAGAAATTTGAAACTGTAGGCGAAGTAATTTTCTACTCTTACGCCAATCTAGCCATGGCTCATTCTGCTGTTTCTAAAACAAAGCATATTTGCCTGCCCTGAAATTCCGGCACGCCTTGGAAGAATCAAATAAAACATGAGACAATCGTTGGAAAAAATTAGGTGTATCGTATTTTCTGCTCGAAATTGAAACCTTATGAAAGAAAAAGATAACGATCCTTTATTTCAAGATTTGGCAAGCATCATTGATCAAGGCAAACGTCAAGTGTCTGCGCAAGTAAACAGCGTGATCACCTTAACCTACTGGAAAGTAGGCAATAAAATAAGCACGCATATACTTGAAAATCAGCGCGCAGAATATGGAAAAGAAGTCATCTCCCAAGTAGCAATACGTTTGGCAAACGCATATGGCAAGTCCTTTCAGGAAAAAAATCTTCGAAGAATGATGCAGTTTGCCGAGGTTTTTTCAGATTATCAAATTGTCGCACCACTGGCACGACAATTAAGCTGGACACATTTTACCATAATTATACCCCTAAAAAATCAAGATGAGCGGGATTACTACGCACAACAATCTATAGAATCAAAATGGAGCAAAAGAGAACTTCGAAGACAATTGGAACGAAAATCCTTTCAGAGGAAGGAAATAGCAAAGCTACATCTATCTGAAACTGATGTAGAAATACAAACCAGTTTTAAAGACCCTTATTTTTTGGATTTTCTTGGATTGAAAGAAGGCTATTTAGAAAATGATTTGGAAGGCGCTATTCTCAAAGAACTAGAGCATTTTATCTTAGAACTGGGCAAAGGGTTTGCTTTTGTGGAGCGGCAAAAACGAATCATACTGGATGGTGTAGATTTTTACATCGATCTGTTGTTTTTTCATCGAAAGCTAAAGCGTCTTGTGGCTATCGAGTTGAAATTGAACAAGTTCAAACCTGCCTACAAAGGACAGATGGAGTTGTATTTGAAATGGCTAACTAAAAATGAAAAACAAGAAGGGGAAAACGCTCCGATTGGCTTGATACTTTGTGCTGAAAAAAGCAATGAACAAATAGAATTGCTGGAAATGGGGAAAGACGGGATTATGGTAGCAGAATACTGGACGGAATTACCTTCAAAGAGTGAATTAGAAGCTAAATTGAGTCAGGCATATCTAGAAGCCAAGGAAAGATTAGAACAAAAGAAATTGCTATAATATGAACCTAAACCTAACCAATAAAGTCATCCTGATTTCCGGCGGAGCAAATGGAATTGGCGGAGCTATTTCAAGCGGCCTTTTAGAAGAGGGGGCGATTCCAGTGATTATCGATCCGGATGAACAGGCTGGAGCCGAACTGCTGAAAAATAGCCGAGGACTTCAGATCCCAATACTCCTTTCTACCGAGCAAGATTCCGAAATGGCAGTAAAAAAGACAATTCAAGCCTTTGGAAGAATAGATGGGATTGTAAATAATGCTGGAATCAATGATGGCGTGGGTTTGGAAAAGGGAAGCCCAAAAGCATTCGCTGAGTCCGTGGCACAAAATCTAAATCATTATTATGATTTAGTGCATTTTGCCTTGCCACAGCTCAGATCGAGCAAAGGCAGCATCGTCAACATCAGTAGTAAAACAGCCCTAACTGGACAAGGAAATACTTCTGGCTATACCGCTGCAAAAGGTGCAATACTTTCCCTCACCCGTGAGTGGGCGGTGGAGCTTCTCCCCTATCAAATCCGCGTCAATGCGGTGATTCCTGCCGAAGTGATGACTCCGATGTATGAAAGATGGATTGAGAGTTTTGATAACCCTCAAGAAAAATTAGCTATTGTCGCTTCTAAAATACCCTTAGGGAATCGATTGACCACTCCGGAAGAAATTGCAGCAATGGTCATCTTCTTACTTTCTGATAAAGCCAGCCATATCACCGGGCAGCAGCTCCATGTAGATGGTGGCTACACCCATCTTGACCGCGCTCTATGAATCCCAAAACCGCTCTTGTCCCAAAGGAATTGATCCTTCCCTTTATATTGATCACTTCTTTATTCGCTCTTTGGGGCTTTGCCAATGATATCACCAATCCAATGGTTGCGGCTTTCAAGCGAGTCTTGGAGTTGAATAATACGCAAGCCTCATTTGTCCAACTTGCCTTTTATGGCGGGTACTTTACCATGGCTTTACCTGCAGCTTTCTTCATTAAAAAGTATTCTTATAAAACTGGAATTCTCTTAGGTCTAGGCCTATACTTTCTAGGAGCGATGCTTTTCTATCCAGCAGCAGCTTGGGAAAGCTATGGCTTCTTTTTGGCTTCACTTTACATTTTGACATTTGGATTGGCATTTCTCGAAACTACCGCCAATCCATATATTTTGGCTATGGGACCCGAATCTACCGCCACCCAACGACTAAATCTTGCTCAAGCCTTCAACCCAATGGGAGCTTTGGCAGGATTGTTTGTTGCCAAAGAATTTATCCTCAATGCCCTACAATCGAATAACACTGACGCAGATGGGAACATCATCTTCAATTCCCTGGATGAATCTGCCAAAGCAGTGATCCGAACAGCAGATCTGATGGTTATTCGAGATCCTTATGTGATGCTGGGCTTGGTTGTCTTGGGTATTTTGGTTGTGATTGTCCTAGCTAAAATGCCTGAAAGTAATGATTCCAATTCCAAAGTGGATTTTAAGAATACCATGCGCCGTCTTTTGAAGAATCGAAACTTTGTGGAAGGCACCCTCGCTCAAATGTTTTATGTGGGAGCACAGATCATGGTTTGGACGTATATCTATCAATATGCCGAGGTACTTGGGATCAGCAATGCGGAGGCGGTTAATTTTGGCTATGCGGCTTTGTTGGTTTTTCTTGCCGGCCGTTGGATTTGCACATTCCTGCTCCGGTTCATCCAGCCAAGCAAATTGTTAACTATTTTCTCAATTCTGGCAATTTTGTTTACTGCTGGGGCCATCTTCTTACCTGGCATGACTGGACTCTATAGCTTAGTGGCGATCTCATTTGCCATGTCGTTGATGTTCCCCACCATTTATGGGATCGCGCTTGAAGGACTTGGAGAGGATTCCAAATTTGCAGCAGCCTATCTCGTCATGGCCATCGTGGGAGGAGCAATCATGCCGACCTTACAAGGAATGATCCTAGATCTTGGCGGTTCCAACTATGACGATATTCAAATTCTCGGCGTATCCGAAGTCAATTTTTCATTTATTTTGCCTTTAGGCTGTTTCGTAATGGTTTTACTATTCAGTCTCCGAGCCAAAAATTTAGTATCAACTTAACATTCAAACCTATGAAATCACTTCTTATCCTATTTGCATTCGCTATGATTATTTTTCCTATTCACGCACAAAATATTACGCTTCCACTTTGGAATGGAACCCCTCCACTTCAAAGGGAAATGGATCTCAAGGAAGAAGTCGTGTCAGAAGGAATCGTCAGAATCGGAAATGTGCAAATCCCAACTATCGAAGTATACCTTCCTGCAAAGCAGATTGCAACTGGAAAAGCTGTCGTTATTTTCCCAGGCGGGGGTTACGGTATTTTAGCCTACGATTGGGAAGGGACGGATTTTGCCAAATGGCTCAATTCTCAAGGCATTGCTGGAATTGTAGTTAAATACCGCCTTCCAAAATCCGCTTCACTGACTGATCCGAAAGAAGTCCCTCTAATGGATGCGCAACGCGCGATTCGCTTGGTTCGGCAAAATGCTTCAAGCTGGAATATTGACCCATCCAAAGTTGGGATCATGGGATTCTCAGCAGGTGGACATTTGGCTTCCACGCTCAGCACGCAATATTCACATACAGTTGACCGGACTATGGATGCGGTAGATGCACTTTCTGCGCGACCTGATTTTTCAGTATTAGTCTATCCAGTCATTACTTTTGTTAATCCTGCCATACACTCTGGATCGATGAAAGCGCTTTTAGGAGATAATGATACGGACGATTTGAAGAGACGTTTTTCTGCTGAGTTGAATGTTACCTCCGAAACCCCTCCAACTTTCTTGGTTCACGCCGGAGATGACACTGGAGTTCCGGTGGAAAATTCATTGCTTTATTATGCCGCCCTTCGGGCAAAGGGAGTTTCTGCCTCGCTTCATGTATACCCTAAAGGTGGTCATGGATTTGCTTTTGGAATGGGAAAAGGACCAGTGGAAAACTGGCGCGATGTATTGTTAGACTGGATGAAAGCGCTTTAAAAATTGATTATTTGAAATTGATTTTCTTAAGACACTAAAAAATTCCTCCTTCGACGCCGATGAATATCCCAACTGCCTATCAAAAAGTCCCAGGAGTGATCATGGTAATTGTTTCGGCTATTTTCTGGGGTATTTCAGGCACTTTCGCCCAGTTTCTTTTTGAGGAAAAAGGTCTGAATCCGGCTTGGTTAGTATGTTGGAGACTGTTATTGGGGGGTGTCATTTTGCTGATTTTCTCACTTTCCCGAAGTCAAAGAGACACTTTCCAAATCTGGAAAAAACCGATCGATGTACTTCAAATTTTCCTTTTTAGTATTCTCGGTATGGTTGCCGTCCAATTCACTTATTTCTACAGCATTTCTCTTTCAAATGCCGCTACCGCTACGGTTTTACAATACTTGGGGCCGGTCATCGTGGTAGTCTACTTTGCCGCCAAAAACCGAAGATGGCCCATTATGGCTGAATATATCGCACTTGGATTGGCCCTCGCAGGGACATTCCTTTTGGTGACCCATGGAAGTTTTGACACCTTGGTGATTAGCACTGAAGCATTTCTTTGGGGATTACTTTCCGCAGCAGCATTGGCTTTTTACACCATTTATCCTGCAGGGTTATTGCGCAAATTCTCTCCAGCAACTGTCACTGGATGGGCCATGTTTTTAGGTGGTTTAATTATGGTGCCAATCATGAAACCTTGGGAGATTCAAGGGATTTGGGATGTACAGACCTTCCTTGCTTTTGGATATATTATCTTTTTCGGAACAGTGATCGCTTTTTACTTATTTCTAAGCTCAGTAAGTATTATTGGAGCGACCTACGCCAGTTTGCTATGTAGTGTCGAGCCATTAGCTGCTGCAGGAACCGCAGTAGTATGGCTTGGAGTTTATTTTGGATTGATGGATTGGATCGGAATGCTTTTTATTTTGATCACAGTCACGCTTTTGACGATAAACTCTAAAGCAAAAACACCCAAAGCCTCCTCTTCGACAGACCTATTTCCCTAAAGCTAATTTGAGGAAAATGTAAAACCCATTTACTTTAAATTCTGGACTGATACGTAAAGAGCTGATAATATCTTCCTTGCAAAGCGATCAACTCGTCATGTTTGCCACGCTCTATAATTTCTCCTTGTTCTACCACTAAGATTTGATCCGCTTGGCGAATCGTACTTAATCGGTGCGCAATCACAAAGGTGGTTCGCCCTTTCATCAATTCTTTCAAACTCGCCTGGATCAGCGTTTCTGATTCGGTATCCAAATTGGAGGTTGCTTCATCCAAGATCAAAATTTTCGGGTCTGCTAAAATAGCTCTAGCGATAGCGATACGCTGGCGTTGCCCGCCGGATAGCTTAACTCCTCTTTCCCCGATTAACGTGTCCAAACCACCCTCAAATCGGTCTGTAAATTCTTGAACATGCGCGGCGTGGACTGCTTGGGCTAATTGGGCTTCAGATGCATCAGGCCTTGGAAAAAGGATGTTTTCCCGAATCGTACCTTCAAAAAGAAAATCATCCTGAAGTACCACGCCTAATCTGGAGCGGAACGATTCTAGGGTAATAGTCTGTAAATCATAACCATCTAGGGTGATTTTCCCGGAATCAGGATTTAAAAAAGTGGCTGCAAGGCCAGCAATAGTCGTTTTTCCAGATCCTGAAGTTCCCACCAAAGCAGTCACTGAACCTGCTGGAGCAGAAAAGCTCACTCCTTTGATCACTTCTTTATCTTCTTCGTAGGCAAATGACACCTCTTCAAAAACGATATCCCCTTTGAAATCTTGGATTGCCAAAGTCCGCTTTTGATCATCGGCCTCTAGCGGAGAATTCATAATCTCTTCAGTTCGATCAAGTCCTGCAAAAGCCTCGGTGAGTTGAGATCCAATATTTGACATCTGGACGATCGGAGCAATCATAAATCCCAAATAAAGAGTGAATGCAAGAAAATCTCCGAAAGTCATTTCCTCTTGCATGATCATATAACCACCCATTCCCATGATTCCTGCGGAGGCCAGGCCCAATAATAGCGCACCAGCGGAGGTGACCACACTTGTCGCCGTTAAGCTTGCTTTCACATTTTGAAAAAGCTCATCAACTCCTTTTGCAAAAGTTTTAATTTCTTGTGCTTCTGCATTGAAGCCTTTAATCACTCGAATTCCTCCGAGAGTTTCGGTTAGTCTACCGGTCACCTGAGCGTTGATTTTACCTCTTTCCCTAAAGATTGGTCTGATCTTTCCAAAAGCTTTCAAAGAAACCAACCCGAAAATAACAACTGGAGCAAGCACATAAAGCGTCATCATTGGACTGATGCTGATCAAAAGAAATAATGAAATTATGGCGGTCAATATTCCTCCAATCATCTGGGCAAAACCGGTTCCAACCAAATTCCTGACGCCTTCTACATCGGTCATAATTCTGGAAACCAATTCCCCTGTCTTGGTATTATCAAAGAATCGGATCGGTAGCTTAATGATATGAGCTTGCACTTGTGATCGGAGTTTGGAGATCAGATTTTGAGCCTCCACACTTAATATCTGAGTCAAGGCATAAGAAGTCACCGACTGGATTACTATCGCTGCTACAACAACAATAATAAGCCATTTGAGCTTGTCTAGATCATTGCTTGGGATGACATCATCAATTAGGATTTTTGACGCTCCTGGAAGCACTAAACTGGCTAGTCGGCTTATAATAATCAGGAATAGGCCTAAAAAAAGGTGCTTTCTCCTTGGCCAGATGATTGTTTTGAAAACCGAGCTCATGGTGACTCGCTTTTCCTTCGGCATTCTTTGTGTTTTTTTCATAGTAACTAAGTGGCAACACCAAGATCAAGGGATAAAGTTCTGATCTAGAATTATTCATAAAAAAACCCCGAATAGCATTCGAGGTGAATATAATCCTTTGGATTAGTTCGATTAGTTTGTTTTTGGCAATACATTAGAGATCAAAGATACTTTCTCTATGGGCTCAGAGGCATTGGAATAAATCCGGATGACTGAGTTCTGTGCCCCCATTTTCCCTGCGGAGTTAAAAGAAACCGAAATCTCTGATGTTTTACCTGGTGCGATTGGTTCTTTTGGCCAATTGGTGGCAGTACATCCACAAGTCACTGCAACATTCGAGATGATCAATGGCGCGTTTCCAGAATTGGTGAAGGAGAAAGTATGAGATACTTTATCACCCTGAGTAATATCCCCAAAATTGATAGACTTTTCCTTAAATATGATTGTTGCCCCTGACTCCTGTGCATTTGCCTGAAATGCAAAGACCAAAGCAATTAGTGTAAATAAAACGCTTAATTTTTTCATGATTTTATATTGTTTAAGTCTTAAATGCGATTTGAATTTCAATACACCAAAATATGCGATTGAAGATACTAAAGTAGAAAAAATAGTGCCAAAAATCCATTCCTAATAGATTTCCATTTCCTAAAATCAGTTAAAATCTTCTTCACTTTTGTTCTTAAAGAAAAAGGTCTGGTCAAAGTTTACCAAATACAATTCTTCTGTAGCCCGAGTAATTGCAGTATAAAGCCATCGTGTAAAATCACGGTCTACTTGATCTTCAGGCAAATATCCTTGATCCACAAAAACAGCCTTCCACTGACCACCCTGAGCTTTGTGACAAGTCAATGCATAAGCAAATTTGATCTGAAGCGCATTTAGGAAGGGATCTTTTTTTATCAGCTCCTTACGCTCTACTTTGCTAGCCACATCTTCATAATCCTCCGAAACCTGCCGATAAAGATCTCTGTATTGATCTCTGGTCAGCGAAGGGCTTGGGGAATGAAGTGTATCCAAAATCACTTTGGCTTCAAAGTTTGGCTCATCCGGATAGTCTAGCAGTCTCAATTCAAGTGTTGCAAACCGAAATCCATAAAATTCTTCAAAATTTCTAATTTTCATCACCTCAGCCATATCTCCATTCGCCAAGAAATTCACGCGATCTGATTCTGCCATGTAGGTATAATTGTTTTTTACAATCATCAAGAGATCTCCAGAGCTGATTTCGTCTTCAAAGAAATGAATTACTCGCCGGATGTACTGATTGTACTGAACGGCAGCTTTGTTAGAGCGCGTGATAATGGTAGTATTCTCAGTGCCATATTTATCATAGGAATAGCGCAAGCCATCTTCAAGTCGCTCTCCAGTCATTTTGAAAATATCCGGAAAGCTTTTGGTGGCAATCTGAATCGCTGGCTTTTCTAGCTTAAGTTGCTCTCGGAGATTAGTTGCATTAAATAAAATCCCAGATTCCAATTTTTGACGCATAACCTCAGTGAGCTCGATATGATCAGCGTCTAATCTAAAGTGCCTTAATAAATAACCGGCCTCGAGTGCTGGACTGTAATCACTTCCCACCGGGGGAAGCTGGGCAGTATCCCCAACCAAAATCAATCTGTTACCCGATCCATAAAAAACGAATGTAATGAGATCTCCCAACAGATTGCCCGACATTCCTCCATCATCTGCCAGCATGGAAGATTCATCGATAATAAAAACGGTATCCTTGTAGTAATTCTTTTGAAGGATAAATCCTCCACTTAGCGACCCATCTTCCCCCTTGGGCTTATAGATGATTTTGTGAATGGTATAAGCTGGCCTGCCACTATAATTACTCATCACTTTCGCGGCGCGACCAGTGGGAGCCAGCAGCAGTGAGCGCATGGATAGTTTGGGAAGAGACTTGACCAAAGCAGAGATCACAGAAGTCTTTCCTGTACCTGCATATCCCCGAAGCACAAAAGTGGGTTTGGATTCGGCTGGTAAAAGCAGGTACTGATCCATTTTTTTAAAAAATTCAGCCTGACCAGCAGTTGGCGAAAAGGGGAAATTAGCAGTAAGTAAATGTGAAGGCTTGAAAGAAGGCTCCTTATCTTTGGACATAGTACGAATGTAAATGGCAAAGGACAATATCAGCAAGGAAATCGAATCAAAGTTTGGAAATCAGCTCCGGGTTCGAGTAAATGGAATTTTAATTCAGGATGAAAAAATCCTAATGGTGAAGCATCTCATGGGAAATGGGAAAATACTTTGGTCGGTACCCGGTGGAGGAATGGACTTTGGACAAAATGCTAGAAATAATCTCATTCGAGAATTTTCTGAAGAGACTGGTTTGGAAGTATTCGTTGAAAATTACTTATTTGTCCATGAATATCTCGATCCGCCACTTCATGGGATGGAGCATTTCTTTTTAGTAAAAAAAACAGGAGGGGAGTTGATTCTTGGAATTGATCCCGAATTATTTTTAAACAATCAAATATTAGCTGAAATCCGCTGGATGGACATAAATGAACTCCAATCATTGCCCAAAGAGACCCTTCATCAAATCTTTTGGGGAATTAAATCCCTAAAGGACCTAGTATTATTGCGAGGATATTTTAATTTTGAAAATAAATCTCTAAAATAGCACGTTTTAAAAACCTTCAACCTTACCCAGATTTAAAAATTTTAGCAAAATGAATTTACCAAAAGTACTATCCTTAGTGTTCTTCGCAGTAGCCATAGGTCTTGGATACCTTCTTTGGAAGGGTGTAGATAATGTGGTAGAAGAAGAGAAAAAAATTGCGCTTGTCGAAGCTGCAATCATCGAGAAGCTCCAAATGCTACGAGATGCTGAATTGGCCTACCAAGCTTCCAACGGAGAATATGCTGGCAATTGGAATGATTTGAAGAAATTCATCACAGAAGGTAAAATTTGGCTTGTTCAACGAACCGAAACAACCAAGCTTCTCGAATACGGAAAAGAAGAAATCACTGTAGAATTCGATACCCTCGGATCTGTAAATGTGGTTGACTCCTTGTTCAATGAGCGAAAGTATCCAGATTTCAATTTGGAAGCGCTTGCAGTTGTACCTGGCTCTGGTGGAAAAATGTTTGAATTCTTCGCAGATAAGGTTGAGCGAAATCAATACGATGTAAGCGTATTTGAAATCAGAGACCCTGCTCCGATCAATCCGAACAGAAAATTAAATAATAATGAAAAAGCATTGAAGGTTGGTTCAAGAACTGATGCTTCGACTGAGGGTAATTGGAAATAATTACCAAAATTTTGGAAAACAAGCTTAAAGTTTATAAAAGTGACAGATTTGATTTGCAGGATGCATCTTATCTGTCACTTTTTTTATATCCTAATTCGATCCAGATTTTTGCAAAAGATGAGAATGAAAACACGATCTGTATTCATTCCTATCAAGGGCTGAATTCAGATAGTTTAGAAAAACTCATCCTGACAGATCCGCTTCTTCGAGCTGATGTTCCTGCCAAAATCTATCTTCATTCGCCTTATTTTGCGCTCGTTCCGGGGGTGCTTTATCAGCCTGGAAAAGAAGCCGTTTATTTAGAATTCGCAGGAAAAACGCTAGATAATCCCTTCTATTTCAATACAGCGCTGGACAGTAACAATTTGCAAATTCTCTCTGGTATTTCCGGAAAGTTGTTTAAAACTTTGAGCGCTAGATTTTCAGAACTTAGTTTTCACCACGGTTCAGTTTCTTTTCTCTCCTATTTATTTAAAGAGCGTTTCAATCTGATTGGGCAGGAGATTCTTATCTATGTTTTTGAGGGAAACATGTACTCAGCAGCATTCACAGATCAGGAGTTAAGTGTTTTCAACGTCTTTGAAATCAACTCTTCGGAAGATATTCTCAAGTATATTTTGATTTTAGTGAAGCAGTTAGAGTACAATCGAAATCTCGTGAGAATTAGTATTTTTAATGAGCCTGGTACAAATGAAATTAGCGAAGAGTGGGGTAAATCTTATTTTAATAATTTCAGGATGATTGAGGCTTCAGCTAATCAGAATTATACCCATGGGTTTAAAAACTTGAAGCAGCTAAGTCTTTTTGAGGTAAACTGGCAATTTGTCTAACTTATGAAAAAGATCGCCATATTCCCTGGATCTTTTGATCCATATACCCTTGGACATCATGATATTGTCATCCGAAGTTTAGGGATTTTTGACGAAGTGATAATCGGCGTTGGTTATAATTCAACCAAGAAAAATCGGTACTTCGACATCGACATGATGGTCAGTAAAATAGATGAGGTATATCAAGATATGGATCGTGTCAAAGTGATTGTGTATAACGAACTCACCTCAACGCTAGCAAAAAAACATGGGGCCAATTTTCTAGTAAGAGGACTCCGAAATACGACTGATTTTGAATACGAGAATACGATCAGTCAGATGAATCGATACCTGAATGCAGATTTAGAAACCGTCTTCCTCATCACTTCTCCGCGATTTGCTGCTATTAGCTCCACGATTATCCGTGAAGTCCACAAGTTTGGTGGAGATGTCAGTGAATTTATTCCTTATAAGCTTTGAGTTTTTGTGTGAGATTTTAAAAAATGCTTAAACAAATAGCGCATCGAAGGATACGAATTGACTAAAGCGATTTTAGCATCAGCTTCAAAAAACCAACGAAGATCATCAATACCTTCCTCTCGCTGAGGAGTCATCTTATCATCACTCAAGCAATCCATCGAATACCAATAGGTTTTTTTCAGAATACTTTTTCTATTTTGGGTGTAGGTATGCCAGGTATTAACGATTGCCTTTCCAGCTTTTACTTTGATCGCACATTCTTCCTCCACTTCTCGAAGTGCGCATTGAATTGGAGTTTCTCCTTTATCAAATTTCCCTTTAGGAAAATCCCATTTACCGAGACGATAGATCAAAAGGAGTTTGTCTTTCTTGGTCACGATTCCTCCAGCAGCCTTAATGGTCAAAAACCTACTCTTTACAAATTTTTTGAGTGCTACTTTATCCTTGGTAACCAAAGTGATAGAGTCTAGCTTTTTGAGTTTACGAGTTCTCAGGGTATAAAGTAAACTCAAAATAAGATCATTAGAAGGCTCATGAATCAGCAAATCATCTCCCCATTGCGCCTGAGCTGGAAGTAAATCTGCTGGGAAATAAATGGATTCAAAATGCTTGTTGGGATCTAATTCGTCGTAACTAATTAAATCAAGGGGCTTGTCATTCACAAAGATTCTCATGGTCGAATCGAAAGTCGGCTGGGTGGATAATCCAAAAATGCATATTTTTTTCAGTTGCCACAACCTTAGCCAAGCTTAATCTCTTATTTTTGAGATATGGAAATTTTGGACCCAAATGTTGCAGCGGAAGTTGCAGATAAGTTATTAGAAATCCAGGCAATCAGATTGCAGCCTGATAAACCATTTACATGGGCATCTGGATGGAAATCTCCCATTTATTGTGACAACAGACTGGCCCTCTCCTTCCCAAAAGTTCGGACCTTGATCAAAGAAAATTTAATCAAAAGTATCCAGCATTATTTTCCAACTGTAGAGGCAATTGCAGGTGTAGCTACTGCCGGAATTCCTCAAGGAGCACTTTTGGCCAATGATTTGGACCTTCCCTTTATTTATGTCAGATCCAAACCCAAAGGTCATGGAATGGAAAATATGATCGAAGGAAAAGTAACGCCAGGTCAGAAAGTAGTGGTCGTAGAAGATCTGGTATCTACAGGTGGAAGTTCATTGAAGGCTACCCAAGATCTCAAGGACGCTGGGTTTGAAGTTCTAGGTATGGTGGCAATCTTCTCTTATGGATTTGATATAGCTGCCAAAAATTTTGCAGAAGCGGGCGTAAAGCTTGTCTGTTTGAGTCATTATGAAGCGATGCTTCCACAGGCTGTTCACCGCAATTACATTAAGGATGATATGCTCAAATCGCTTGCTGCTTGGCGAAGCGATCCTGCCAATTGGCTGCCATAAATAAAAAATGCGGCTAAGCCGCATTTTTTATTTTTTGAATAATCCAATCGAACCACCCACCCAATCTTTGTCTTTGTTGAATTTGACTCCGATCATCTCACCGCGGCTTAATCGAGTCAGATTGCAAACAAATTGCGGCCGCTCCTCATCTTTAGGCCAAAGGGCGAGCATTCTCACCTCAACTTTAATTTGTCCTTCTGGTGCTTGAATAACCGGCTTATAATGGACTTTTTTCTGAAGGATATAAAGATCTTTTTCCTTTACCTTATCGATAGCTTCTTGAGTCACATGAAAAACAACCCCTGTTCCTGAGAAGGAAAATAAGGGCTTCAACACGTAGTTCTCCAAATCAACTGGAATTTCTTCCAACTCACTCAGCAGCTTAGTTTCGATGAAATACTCTCCCTGAAGATAAGGAAGGATAAACTTAGAAATCCGAGTGTACCAATTTGGATGTCCAGCCCATTCTACATCCAATTCCTCTTGAAAACTGAACTGAAGCTTCAAGTCCTTTCTCAAATCTAACTCATCAAAGATGACTCGGTTATAAATTCGCTTGATGTGAATTTTCTGACCACCCTCATTCTTATAGAAGAGACGCTTTCCTTCTTTGATGATATCCGTCACACAGACAAAAGGGATCCCAAGATCTCTTTTGCAATAATAAAAATCAATTTTTGTGTTCTGCTTTTCAGGCTCGATTTCTAGTAAAATCACCTCTGATTCGGTATACCCATTGAGAATCACTTTTCTCAAAAGATCCAAGTAACTCGATTCATCTACTCCTTCAAAAAATGGGGTATAATCTTCAAGAAAGGGATAATGGGCCTTGAGTTTATGAAAGAGGTTGAATTGAAAATTGAAGATTGAAGGAAAGCCCTGAACCTCTATCAATTTTGGCACAATGCGTCCATTTTCTTCACAGATCCCAAAATCAACCGCAAGGAATTCTGTATGCAGATCTTCAGCTGGCACCTCAGTATTGAGTTCTATCGCTCGTTGAGTAATCGATTTGAAATCTGGCCTTTTAATAAAATCAACCACTTGGTTACTAGCCTCAAGCAGCTGTATTTTTAATTCATCAGAGATGAAAAATGGAGTCTCAGCTATTCGGAATGTCGGTAAATAATCAAAATCCGAAGTGATATCAGCTAAAAATGCTAAGTATTTTCCGGGGGTGAAATTTTCATTAAACTGACTTCTGATTTCTGGGATCATATGACGCTCAACTGTTGAGATTCTTTTACTCTTCGGATAGAGTTTTCTATAAAATCAGGAATGAACGTTTCATTCGTTTTCAAGATCTTATCGTCATCGACAAGATGCTCGATCATTGCTCTGAATTTCACCTTACCCTTTGTTGCGATCACTTTATCTTTCACTTCTGGCTTCTTCAGATGATTTAGAAAAGAGATTGGATCTGCCTCTGGATGAAACTGTGTCCCGACCATTTCATCAGAGAAACGGATAGCCATGATGGCTCGCTCATATTCTACATGATCACGGATTTTCTCAAGGGCAATAATTTTTGCTCCAAGCAATTTGAATTTTTTGAGATCAGGCTGAACAACCTGATAATCCCTCGAATCAACAGCCCAAAATGGGTTTTCGAGATTAGCTAATAAGCGATCACGCTGCCCATCAGCAGTTTTGTGCACTGCCATTACTCCAAATGATGTGGATTTACGTTGCGTCAATTGACCCAAACCAAAATGCCTACAAGCCATCTGAAAGGAATGACAAATAAAAAGGATGTATTTCTTATGGTTATGATTCTGATTCCAGATCCATAGATGATCGATAAAATCAAAGTATTTCAAATCCCAGTTGCCATCTCCGTCCAAAGGACTTCCAGGACCACCTGAGGAAATGTAAATATCGAAATCTTGAATCTCGGGTAATTCTGCTTTCTGACGAACGTCAAAAACCTTGTAATTTATTTGACCGTCAAATCTCCCGACAATATCCTTGATACAACGCATCCCCTGATTAGGCTCTCCATTGTTCATGTCCAATATGGCAAGATTCAATTTTTTCTTTCCCACTTTCTAAAATGATTTACCAGTAATAAAATGATGTTTTTACTTAGATTCCTTCTGTGAATTTGGAAGTGATCATATCGACGACTTTGGTCAAATCTTGAGTTTTCTCAAAGACTGCAAGCTGCTGATCTGCTCCAGTTCCGTTTTTAAAGATTTGATGTACGTAATCAATTTCCTTTCGGCTTTCCAATTCATCCACCACATCCTCAATAAAGTCAAGAAGTTCATGGATTAATTCTTGGGTTGGCACCTCTACTTTTCTACCAAAATCAATGAGTTTGCCTTCTATTCCATTTCTTGCTGCTCTGAATTTATTTTCTCTGATCAAAGCGATCCGATAGATATTGAAGCTGGTATTGCTCATCAAAAGCTTATAAAGCTTAGCTACTACTGCTTGGATGATCGCTACGATACAGATCGTCTCATCTACCGTGAGACACATATCACAGATTCGGAATTCAATAGTGCTGAAGAAAGGGTGAATCCGGAGATCCCACCAGATTTTCTTTGGATTATCAATACAATTAGTTTTGATTAGTGTCTCTACGTAATTGTCATAAGACTGCACTGAATCAAAATATTCAGGTAACCCAGTCCGAGGGAATTTGGCAAAAATCTTCGCTCTGAATGCTTTGAAACCAGTATTTCGACCTTCCCAAAAGGGCGAATTAGTGGTTAACGCATAAATATGAGGCAGAAAATAACATGCCTGATTCATTAATTGAAGCGCAATTTCCCTGTTTTCGATTCCAACATGAACATGCAAACCAAAAATCAAATTTGATCTTGCAATATCTTTCAGCTCATCTACAATGTTATGGTATCGGGGGTCATCTGTGATTTCCTGATCTTGCCATCTGGAAAACGGGTGCGTACTCGCTGCACCAACCAACAAACCCTGATTTGCGGCTAATTCTGAAATCTTATTTCTAAGAAATGAAACCTCCTTTCGTGCTTCTGTGACATTTCCGCAGATATTTGTGCCCACTTCCACTACAGATTGATGCATTTCTGCCTTGACCTGCTCATGCAAAAAGATCTTCCCTCCTTCTACAATCTTGGACATATGAGATCGAAGATCCCGAGTCACCGGATCAATAATTTGATACTCCTCCTCTACTCCTAGGGTAAATTTTGGAAGCTTCTTCAACAATGCAGTCATCGTTTTTAAAATCTAGATTTAGAATCTTTTGCTTGAATCAATAGAGTCTCTCATAAATGTGCCCCATGTGAGATTTGTTTTTCCTGGTTTTTGGGCTTTGGCGTAGGCGATGGCCATTTTTGCTGCTTCTTCCACTACCCAATCGAAATTCTCCTGACCCACAGAGTTTACATCTGCATCTGGCGCTGGATTTCCAAAATCAATGGCATAAGGAATACCATCTTTTACTGCAAATTCTACCGTATTAAAATCGTATCCCAAACCTTGACAAAGTCGGATAGTATACTCTTTAATTGTTGCCAATAGTTTTTTGGAAGACGGAGGTCTATCCACTACATATCTAAGGTGATGCGGGTTCCTAGGCTCATAAGGCATGATCTTCACAGCTTTTCCCCCTAAACAATATACTCTGAAATACTCTTCAAAAACGATTTCTTCTTGAAGCATCATCACTAATTGACCTGTAGTTGGATGAATTCGGAAAAACTCCTCTTTATCCTCCAAACGATAGACATTCTTCCATCCACCACCTGCATATGGTTTCATATAAGCTGGAAATCCAATATAATTAAAAATCCCTACCCAATCTAAAGGAGCCTTTAGGTTCCTAAATGATTTGAATGTTGTATCATCTGGGTGTTGCGCAGATGGTAAAATCACCGTTTTTGGAAGTGGGATCCCAAGCTGGTCTGCTAAGGCATTATTGAAAAATTTATCATCGGCACTCCACCAAAATGGATTGTTGATTACAGCGGTACCGGTAATTGCGGCGTTTTTCAAGTAAGCTCTATAAAAAGGCACGTCTTGAGAAATTCGATCGATTATAACTGCATAATCAGAAAGTTCGTTCTGGATGACTTTATCAATCATAACAGCTTCTGCCATGATTCCCTTTTCTCCTTTTTGATTAACTCGGTCTATAAATGCTTGAGGAAACGTATCCTCCATCCCGAAAAGTATTCCTATTTTTTTCATGTTTTGTGAAATTATTACCGATTATTTGAATTTGATACGACTAAGATAATGTGGGAACATCGCCTTCCAAACTGGCCAATCATGATTCTGGTTTTGTCTGATATCCAGCCAATGATTGATATTTTTTGATTTTAAGGTTTCATGAATTTTCAGGTTAGCATCTAGACAGATATCCCAATTGGAAGTCCCCAGTACAATGTCAATGTTCCAAAGTTCACCATCGTGAAGCCCAGGCAAGTATTCCAAAGGACTATTATAGAAAATGTCGTCGTGCTGATACCCGTCCATGAAGCTTCGAATATCAAATGCTCCAGACATGCTAAAGCAATGGCTAACATATCCAGGGTGCCGAAAAGCGAAATTAATCGCATGATAGCCACCAAAACTGCATCCCGCCATGACAACCTTAGCCACGGAAGTATTTAACCTGATACGCTCAACAACCTCATGACAAATCATTTTGTCATAGGCTACATGATTTTGGATCCGCTGATGAGGATGGATATTTCTATTGTAAAAGCTAGCAGCATCATTACTATCTGGGCAATAAATCTGAATTAGCCCTTGCTCGATATACCATCTGGCTGATTCGATTAATCCCATATCTCGATTTTCGTGATAAGAGCCTTTTGAAGTCGGAAATAATACTACCGGATATCCTGCATGGCCAAAACAAAGCATTTCAACATCCCGCTGTAAATGAGGGGAGAACCACTTGAAATATTCTTCTTTCATAAGACTGTTAGGTATAGGCAGTTTAACCTTTGAATTAAGGTCCAAAGTTCTTACTATTTTGCTTCAAAGCCAAAGAAGATAAGAAATACCTACCACGATCCAAAGGCATGTCTACAGTAAGCCTTGTCTTTGGTTCGAGAAAATCTTTTTTACTGCACCAACTATGCTCAAGGTGATCACAATACCTACCAAAATCCATTTAGAACTAGTGAAAAATGAGGAGCTGAATCCCAAAAAGGAGGAATAATCTGGAAAAATTTGAATCATGCTGTAAATAGTCAAATTTTCAAAAAAATCGAAAATTAAGATCCCGACACAAAAAAGCTGGATACGGGTATCCTTCCATAAAAAATTCAAAAGTTGAATGAACAATAAGGTGTAGATCACCATATATGGAATATCGAATAATAGAAGACATCTAATATAGGCTTGTCGCATCTCTGCGCTCATATCAGAAATCGTCAGATAAGCGGCCTTAGCAGAATAGCCAAACTTTAAATCAAGGACGACCTCTGGCGGAATCGTATTTTTCATCAGCGAATTAAACGTAAGAAATAATACGACTAGGACAATTATGCTTCTGCCTCCTAAGATTAAATTAGAAATTTTAAACATGCCTTCGAAAGAAAAAAATGAAAAACAAATATTAAAAACTGGATCACACAAATTTATTGGAAAATTTATAAAAAAAAATTGAAAAGCAATAAAATTAATCTATAAAGCAAAAAACTTATTACAAAAGAATAGGATAGTTATTATTGTCCTTTAAACCAAGTCGCGTACATGGGATAATTTTTTGCAGTTCTAGAAATCACTTCTTCCATCTCTGGACCAATATCCTTTATCCTTTTTGCAGGCATTCCTGCATAGATTGAATTTGCTTCCACGACCGTATTAGCCAAGACAACTGCTCCAGCTGCAATAATCGAGTTGGAGTGGATAATTGCTCCATCCATCACGATCGCACCCATTCCAATTAAGACTCGATCATGAATGGTGCAACCATGCACAATAGCATTGTGTGCTATAGAGACTTGATTGCCAATATATGTTCCAGCCCTCTTGTATGTACAATGAATCACTGCTCCATCTTGAATGTTCGTTTCATTTCCGATGCGGATTTCATTGACATCGCCTCGGATCACCGCATTGAACCAAACCGTACAATTCTCTCCTAATTGGACATCGCCTACCAAAGTGGCATTAGGTGCAATCCAACAGGAAGATGGAATCAATGGACTTTTACCATTTACTGGAAGTATATAGGTCATATTTTACTTTATTAGTTGATATAAAAAGTATTTGCTCTAAATTAATTTTTTTCATGCTGAGTTGAACTTTTATTTTGAATTTCAGTTACATGTCTATACATTTAATGTTCAAACTTACAAAGCACCATGAAATTAGTAAAACTAACCGGACTATTCCTATCGACTGCGATGATCGCTTTCGCATGTAGCCAGCCTTCCACCGTAGAGACCTCAGAGGCTCAGGAAGTGACCGCAACAGAAGGAAAAACTTTAACTATTGATCAAACTTCCACTCAAATTGGATGGAGAGGATACAAGCCTGCAGGTCAGCATTTTGGAAACATTCCAGCTACAGAAGGAATGCTTGCCGTCAACGGAGAAGAAATCACAGGTGGCAAATTCACTTTCGACATCACCGGATTGAAAATCGAGGACATGCAAGAAACTGATGAAAACTACGGTAAACTTTGGGGTCATTTGCAATCTGCTGATTTCTTCGATGCAGCTAACCACCCTACCGCAACATTCGAAATCACTGAAGTGAAATCGTTCTCATCCTCCGATGCAATCACCGATCAGGAGCAATTTTCTACAGATAACACACCAAAGTCTGAATCTTCGCTAAGCCCTGCAAATCCTACTCATTGGATCAGCGGTAACCTTACCATGAGAGGCATAACTAAAAACATCAAATTTCCAGCTTCTGTTAAAATGGAAAATGGAGTTGTAATGGCCAAGGCAGGATTTAATATTGACCGGACTACATGGGGACTTGCCTATGGTGACGAGTCAACTGCTTTGGACAAAGCCAAAGATCAATTTATCTACAACACAGTATCTTTAGAGCTTGATTTGAAAGCTTCGGAGTAGGAATTTACATAGTACTATAAGAGGGAGGGGTTCTATGAATCCCTCTTTTTTTTGGCTTAAAATCCTTTCGAAAATTATGAATCAGATTTACTTAGATTTGGTTTGGCTGAAATCAACCATTTTAAGCGCTGATGCAGAGTCCTGAAATAGCTTCTTCTAATCCAATCATTCCTCCCAACAAGAAAATCATCCATGTCGACATGGATGCATTTTATGCTTCGGTGGAGCAACTTGACCATCCCCAATGGCGAGGCAAACCCCTTGCTGTAGGAGGAAATGAAGTAAGGGGTGTCATAGCAGCAGCTAGCTACGAAGCCCGAAAGTACGGAGTTTACTCTGCGATGTCTTCAGTCTTAGCGGTGAAAAAATGTCCGCATCTAATTTTTGCTAAACCAAGATTTGAACGATATAAAGAGATCAGTAACCAGATTAGAGAGATCTTCTATGAATACACTGATTTGGTAGAGCCACTTTCTTTAGACGAGGCGTTCTTGGATGTGAGTGAAAATAAAGTTGGTTTAAAGTCAGCTATTTTGATAGCCAAACAAATCAGAGCCAAAATCAAAGAGAAAACAGGACTAAACGCATCTGCAGGGGTTTCTTATAATAAATTTCTTGCAAAGACAGCTTCGGATCTCAATAAGCCAAACGGACAAGCAGTAATCCTACCTGAAGATGCGGAGGCTTTTCTGGAAAAATTACCGATCGGGAAGTTTTTTGGAATTGGAAAAGTGACTGGTGAAAAGATGAAAAGTCTTGGAATCCATAATGGGTCAGATCTAAAACAGTTTTCCTTGCAATTCCTGATCAAGAAATTTGGCAAGTCAGGCCTCCATTATTTCAATATCGTGCGAGGAATCCATCTTTCTGAAGTTCAGCCTCATCGAGTCAGAAAGTCAATCAGTGCAGAAAATACATTTGAGCAAGACTTATCAACTTTGGAGGAGCTTAAGAAAGGACTCGCTCCAATACTAAAAGAATTGATCACAAGACTAGAACGAAGCGGGATAAAAGGACGAACGGTGACTTTAAAAATCAAATTTTCAGATTTCACCCAACAGACCCGAAGTCGAACTTCAGTGCAATACCTTGAGCTCTCTGCGATTCAAAAAATGGCACATGATCTCTTAGAACAAGATTATTTCCCTTTACCAATTCGACTTATCGGTGTCGGGATTGGAAATCTCAATACAGTCGAGGAGCAGGAGTTTTTCGGAGAGCAACTCAAAATCCCTTTTACGAAATAGTCTTAGTTAACATCTTTTATTGGATTCCGGCTGGTTCCAGCTTGAAATAAATACCTATACTTCTGCCATTTTGTCCGCATTTTCTTAATTTCGCAATCCAATACAAAAATTATAAATGGAGAACTTGATTAAAGATATTGATATACTTCCTGTTGAGGAAGCATTAGCATGTGATTTCAAAACCACTCAAACAGAATCTACTGGTAAGTCCAAAAAGCTTTACATCGAAAGTTACGGCTGCGCAATGAATTTTTCAGATTCTGAGATTGTGGCCTCTATCATGAAGGAGAATGGCTTTGACACCACTTCTGATTTCTTTGAAGCGGATGTCATATTCTTAAATACCTGCTCAATTCGTGAAAAAGCTGAGCTCACAGTTCGAAAGCGACTTACTGTATTCAATAAAGCAAAACGTAAGCGTCCAGAAATAACGATCGGAGTGCTAGGCTGCATGGCTGAGCGGTTGAAAGAAAAGCTTCTTGAAGAGGAAAAAGCAGTAGATCTAGTCGTAGGTCCAGATGCTTACCGAGATCTTCCAAACCTCATCAATATCGCAGAAGATGGCCAGAAAGCGGTTAACACTTTCCTTTCTAGGGAGGAAACTTATGCAGACATTGCCCCTGTTCGGCTAAACTCAAATGGTGTATCCGCATTTATCTCGATCATGCGTGGATGTGACAATATGTGCTCATTTTGCGTGGTACCATTTACCAGAGGTAGAGAACGAAGTCGTGATCCTTTTTCTATCATTAAGGAAGCACAGGAATTAGTTGATCTTGGCTACAAAGAAGTCACCCTTTTAGGTCAAAATGTAGATAGCTACAAATGGTCATCGGAGGAAAACAACAAAGCGAGGCTGAATAAAAAAGAGGAAGAGACTGTCAAAGCGATCAATTTTGCCAATTTATTGGAAATGGTAGCTCAGGTAAGTCCAATGCTCCGAGTCCGCTTTTCTACTTCTCATCCAAAAGACATTACCGATGAGGTACTTCATACAATCAAGAAGTATGATAATATCTGCAAATACATCCACTTACCTGTTCAAAGTGGGAATTCGAGAGTTCTCGAGCTGATGAACCGAACCTATGATAGAAAATGGTATTTGGAAAGAGTTTCTAAAATCAGAGAAATTCTAGGTGAAGAATGTGGCATCTCTTCAGATATGATTACTGGATTCTGCTCAGAGACGGAAGAGGAACACCAAGACACTTTAACCCTGATGGGCCTTGTGAAGTATGATTTTTCTTATATGTACTATTATTCGGAGCGACCAGGAACCTTGGCTGCTAAAAAATATGCCGATGATATTCCTTTGGAGGTTAAAAAAAGGAGGCTCGCTGAAGTGATCACCAAACAAAGCGAAATTGCTTTTGAAAGAAATAAACTTGACTTAGGAAAAGAGCAAGTGATCCTTTTAGAAGGAACTTCCAAAAAATCCGATTTTGATTTGAAAGGTCGAAATTCTGCCAATAAGATGGTAATTGTACCTAATGGTGACTACAAAAAGGGAGACTACCTCAAAGTCCGAATCATTGACTGTACACCAGCGACGCTATTCGGCGAAGTGCTAGAAGTAAATCCAGCTCAGCTATGAACAGTGCCTCAGAAATCCAAAGTGTCAAACAGCGTTTTGGAATCATAGGAAATAGCCCACTATTGAATCATGCGATTCAAGTCGCAATGCAAGCATCTCCTACCGATATGACCGTGCTGATCACCGGAGAAAGCGGATCTGGAAAGGAAAGTTTTTCGAAGATCATCCATTCTTTGAGCTTACGAAAACATGGGAAATTCATCGCAATCAATTGTGGAGCTATTCCAGAAGGCACAATAGACTCCGAGCTTTTTGGCCATGAGAAAGGTTCTTTTACTGGGGCACATGAAGCCCGTAAAGGATATTTTGAAGTTACGGATGGTGGCTCCATCTTTTTGGATGAAATCGGCGAACTACCTCTTGGCACTCAAGCTCGTCTACTACGAGTATTGGAAAATGGAGAATTTATCAAAGTAGGATCTTCGAAAGTCCTTAAGACAAACGTGCGCGTAATCACTGCAACGAATGTCAATTTGCTCAAAGCTGTTGAAAAAGGAAGATTCAGAGAGGATCTTTACTATCGCTTAAATACCGTTCCTATTTTCGTTCCACCACTTCGTGAGCGAGGAGAAGACGTAGTTCTACTATTTAGAAAATTCACTTCTGATTTTTCTGAAAAATATCACGTTAAGCCTATTATGCTGGATAGGGAAGCGCAAATGCTATTAATGCGCTATTCTTTTCCGGGAAACATCAGGCAGCTTAAAAATCTTGCAGAGCAAATCTCTCTTTTGGAAGAGAATAGAGATGTGGACACTCAGACCTTAGGGAAGTATTTACCCCGTGAGCAGAGCCAACTCCCAATGACGCTTCAGACTATGGCTGGTGGAAAAGAGAGCTCAGACTATTCCGAGCGGGATCTTCTTTATAAAGTGCTTTTTGATATGAAGCGAGATATGAATGATCTGAAAAAGCTAGTTCTAGATAGCTACAAAGCAAATGGGCTCAATACCTCCATTATGCAAAAGCACCAAAGCTTATTCGAGGATATGGAAACTTCATTTGCGACAAAGGAACCCCCAGAGCCATCGAGCAATTACGCTGTTCCACTCGTTATAGACCCTCAGAAGAATAATTCTGGAAACTCCGAAGACTATCAAGAAGATGTCATCGAGGATATCCTCCACGAGGAGGATGATAATTCGCTTTCTCTTGAGAAAAAGGAAAAGGAAATGATCTTAAGAGCACTTCGAAAGCATAATAATAAGCGAAAATATGCCGCCAGTGATCTAGGAATCAGCGAACGTACACTCTATCGAAAAATCAAGCAATATGAAATCGACCAATAAACGGCTTATCCCACTTCTTGGATTAGTCTTTTTGTTATTTCAAAGCTGTTCAATCAAGTATAGCTTCACAGGAACTAATATCAATTATGATTTGGTCAAGACCTTTTCGGTAGACAATTTCTTCAATGATTCCGGTGGAGGTCCTGCCAATATGGAGCAACGATTTACAGAAACAATCAAAGAATATTATCAGCGTAATACCTCGCTTGAACTAGTTCGGTCAAATGGAGATCTGCAATTTATGGGAGCCATAAATCGCTACTCACTCACACCTCAGGCGGTTGTGTCCAGTAGCGATCCAAATCTTCCTGATCGTGCCGGTCAGATGCGCCTCAGTATAAGTGTGGAAGTCGAGTACATCAATTTGACAAATGAAGAAGAAAATCTAAAACAGACGTTCTCTTTCTTTCAAGATTATGATCCAAGAACCACCACCTTGCTAGATGTAGAGAATCAGTTGGTAGAAGAGATTTTTGAAAATATCATTCAGGACATCTTCACAGCTACCGTGGCTAATTGGTAAATTGTTACCTTCCTAAAAATATAAGAATACGTGAACGCATCCCAATTCCTCGAACTCATTCAACACGCAGACTTTTTAGAGAAAAATGAAGTCCTACAATTAAGGAAAGTTCAGCGCAATTTTCCTTATTTCCAGCTTTCTCACGTATTGGCAGCCCGCTATGAATACTTGAAAAATGATAATACAACTATCCCCTCTTTGGTACAAGCCGCAGTAACTAGCCCGGATCGGATATGGTTAAAGAATTTTATTGAAAAATCGGTACCCGATCACACGAGTAATTCAAAAAAGCTCGAGGGAGAAGATTTATTGCCAGAATCCAAATCGAAAGAGCCTAGTATGGCTGAGCAAACAGAAAAGCTCAAAAAGCTTGATGAAGGTTTAAAAGGGATTTCTCAAGAAACAGATGAAAGGATTGCAGCGCCTGAGGCAAAGACCAGGGTAAGACGTAAAAGCCCTCCAGATGATTTAATAGAAACGATCAAACGGAAAGAGAAAAAGGAGATTTTAGACGAAAAAAAGAAAGAACAGATTGATTTAATCAAGGCTTTCAGCAAAAAATCGATCAAATTGGCGACCATTAAAGAAATAGAAGCAAATAAAAATACTGAGAATCTGGCAGCGGAAAGCACAAAAATCTCAGATAAGCTGATCTCTGAGTCGTTTGCCAAAATTTTGGCCAATCAGGGCAAATCGAAAATGGCGAAAGAAATTTATCAGAAATTGATATTGAAGTTTCCGGATAAAAGGGCTTACTTTGCGGACTTAATGGAAAAACTGAAAGATTAACACCCAATTATATGTTTACTTTATTAATCACAATCACTCTAATTCTAGCCGTCTTGTTGATCCTAGTGATCCTCGGTCAAAATTCTAAAGGAGGAGCTGGAGCTGCTTTCGGTGGTAGTGCTTCCCAAATCATGGGTGTCACTCGTACAGGGAATGTATTGGAAAAAGCAACTTGGGTTCTAGCGATCTCCATTCTGGTTCTTTGCCTAGCCACATCGGCATTCTACACTGATCCGCAGTCCAATCAATTCTCTTCTCCAAACATCGAAAACGCGAAGCAGCAAGTAGTTGCTCCTGCATTTGGTGAGACAGAAAGTCTACTTCCTGCTACTACAGAAGAAACACCTGTCGACACTACCAGCGGGAATTAAAACCAATTCTCCCTCAAAAAATTTGAAGCCTGCCCTTTTTGAGCAGGCTTTTTTATTTAACTTAGGTTTCAGCTAAGTTTTTGAGCTTAATTGACGATTTCTTCAAAAAAATATTTTTAGACTAAAAACCTCATTCTGACTATGGATAAAAAACCAATTCTTCTCGAAGACTTGAATTTTGAGCAATGGCCAAATTTGATTCTCTGGGCTGTACCAATCATGTTTTCACTCGTCTTTATCGAATGGGGAATAAGTTGGTATCAAAAAAAAGATGCCTACGATACAAAAGACTTCTTTGCCGCATCTACGATAGGCATAGTCAATGCAGGTATCAGCGCACTGATTAAAGTATTTGTCTTTGGATCAGCTTTATTCTTTTACAATATTTCACCATTTACAATCCCAGTGGCTTGGTGGTCATTCATCCTTTGTTTCTTCGCAGTAGATTTTGCTAGATACTGGGCACACCGAATTGCACACGAGCAACGATTTTGGTGGGCTACGCACATTACGCATCACAATTCTTCCAAATACAACCTTTCAGTCTCATTCCGATTAAGTTGGACCCAACATATTAAAGTCATCTTTTTCTTTCCAGTGATGTTTATGGGATTTAACCCCTTCGTGTTTTTCATTTGCCATCAGATCGCTGTGCTCTATCAATTCTGGATTCATACCGAATACATCAAAAAATTACCGAAGCCTATTGAGTTTTTCTTCACTACACCTTCTCATCACCGAGTTCACCATGCCAGCGATGCACACTACTTAGATAAAAACTATGGCTCGACTTTCATCATTTGGGATCGAATATTCGGGACATTTATGCCTGAGGGGGAACGCCCGACTTATGGAATTACGAAACCAGTAACCTCCTACAATCCGATTTATCTAGTCTTTCACGAATGGGTTGACATCGTCAAAGATTTGAGACAGGCAAATAGTTTTAATGAAGGCTGGCGGATATTATTCGGTAAGCCAAGTGATGATGTAATCGGCAATCGAAAAAAGCTCGCAAACGAAGTAACTCAAAGAGTGGATACCAAGCTAAAACCTCAAGAAGTGAGCTCTTAGCCTCAATCAGTGACTGTTGTCAAAAGCAATCGTTTGCCGATTGGCAGTAATGTCTCTTCGATAGGAAAAGCTTGCTTGCTATGCAGCCTAAATGTGGCTGGATTGGGCAGTTCTTTAATTTCTTTTACCAGTTCCAGTTTGATTTTCTCGAGCGTTGTTACCAGTGTTCTTCCGAATATCCCTACTAGCCAAATAGAAATGCTTCGCAACCTCTCCCCTGCAAATTGAATTAAATTAGCTTTGTATCGAAAGGCATGAATGTCTGAAGATTGTTCTTGTGTGAGCAAAATGTAGCCCTCGCGATTGTAAATAGGTACGATACCCACTGGCTCAAACTCGAGCTGATCCTCCACATAATCATATATCGCTTTCCCTTGTTCAATTTGGAAAGCAAATTTTGAAAGCGCAAACTCAGTGATTTTATTGATCTCCTCCATGACCTCCCCTGGTTTTATTAGACAAGAATAATTAAGTTTTGCTTACTGAAAATCTATCGATTCTAAGTTTTTTGGAAAAAGACTACTTATTTCAAATTTTCCTAAGTGCAGTTCATTTAAGGTACGGTGATGATCAATCAAGTCAGCTAGCGCCGGGTAAATCTTTACATCTTTAAATTGGATGCTAGTTTCTTTGAGATATGCTAATAATTGGTATTTCTTATATTCAAAATCTATCAGACCCTCAGTCATCCAGTTTTTAGGAAGTGTTTTCATAGAATTAGCTTTGCTAAAATTTACATATTTCTGACATTATTTACGACAGCTATGGAAAAATTGGCAGAAGGTTAAAGAAAATTTAACCTCATTTTTTTCAATTTTTCAGCTATTGTACGTCGATTTGTCAGCCTTTTATAATTTTTGGTGAATGGCATAAGAACTGCTAAGTGGAGTGTACATTTTAATCTAAACTTTAAACAAATTCATATTATGTCAAACGTAAAAATCAAACCTCTAGCGGACAGAGTTTTGGTACAACCTGCCGAGGCAGAAGTGAAGACCGCTTCTGGACTTTATATTCCTGACTCTGCGAAAGAAAAGCCACAGAAAGGAACAGTGATCGCTGTAGGTAATGGCAAAAAAGATGAGCCCATGACTGTTAAAGTTGGGGATACTGTGCTTTACGGAAAATATTCCGGTACAGAATTAAGTGTCGAAGGAAGTGAATACCTCATCATGAGAGAGGCTGACATCTTCGCGATACTTTAATTAGTTAACTAAAAAATAACCAAAAAATTAATAAAAATGGCTAAAGAACTATTTTTCGACACAGACGCAAGAGACCGATTGAAAAGGGGCGTAGACGCACTTGCAGATGCAGTAAAAGTGACATTGGGCCCTAAGGGAAGAAATGTCATTATTGATAAAAAATTCGGTGCACCAACGATCACAAAAGATGGTGTTTCGGTAGCGAAAGAAATTGAATTGTCTGAGCCTATTGAAAATATGGGTGCGCAGTTGGTAAAAGAGGTCGCATCAAAAACTGCTGATAATGCAGGTGATGGTACTACTACAGCTACTGTTCTAGCACAATCAATTTTCAACGTAGGCATCAAAAACGTTGCAGCAGGAGCTAATCCAATGGACTTGAAAAGAGGCATTGACAAGGCAGTTGCGGCTGTGGTGGCTAGATTGAAAGAAAATTCTAAAGGAATTTCTACTTCAAAAGAAATCGCTCAAGTAGCAACAGTATCTGCAAACAACGATGAGGAAATCGGTAAAATGATTTCTGATGCGATGGATAAAGTAGGTAAAGACGGGGTAATTACCGTAGAAGAAGCAAAAGGAACTGAAACTGAAGTTAAAACTGTCGAAGGTATGCAGTTTGACAGAGGTTACCTTTCTCCTTATTTCGTGACCAATACTGAGAAGATGGAGGTAGAACTTGATCAACCTTATATATTGATTTACGATAAGAAGATTTCTTCTATGAAAGAGTTGCTTCCTATACTTGAGCCTATTGCTCAGACGGGCAAGCCGCTTATGATCATTTCTGAAGATGTAGATGGTGAAGCACTAGCTACACTTGTGGTGAATAAGATCAGAGGTGCACTCAAAGTAGCAGCTGTAAAAGCACCTGGCTTTGGTGACCGAAGAAAAGCAATGTTGGAAGACATCGCCATTTTAACTGGTGGTACTGTGATCTCTGAAGAAAGAGGCTTCAAATTGGAAAATGCTACGACTGACATGTTGGGAAGAGCTGATAAAATCAACATTGATAAGGACAATTCAATAATCGTCAATGGTGCTGGTGATGCTGGCGCTATCAAAGGACGAATAGCTGAAATCAAAGCTCAAATCGACAAAACAACATCGGACTACGATAGAGAGAAGCTTCAGGAAAGACTTGCTAAACTTTCAGGTGGAGTGGCTATCCTATACATAGGTGCTGCTACTGAAGTAGAGATGAAAGAGAAAAAAGATAGAGTAGATGATGCTTTGCATGCTACAAGAGCAGCTGTACAAGAAGGTGTTGTCGTTGGTGGTGGTGTAGCTTTTGTAAGAGCTGCAGAAGCATTGAACGATCTTAAAGGTCTTAATGAAGACGAGGATACTGGTATCAACATCATCAGACAAGCAATCGAGTCTCCTTTGAGAACTATTGTATCGAATGCTGGTGGCGAGCCATCTGTAGTGATTAATAAAATCAGAGAGAACAAAGGCAATTATGGTTACAATGCTCGAACAGATGTTTACGAAGATCTATTTAAAGCTGGTGTAATTGATCCTACAAAAGTTACTCGTCTTGCTTTGGAGAATGCTGCTTCAATTGCTGCATTGCTTCTAACTACCGAATGTGTAGTAGCTGACAAGAAAGAAGATTCCGCAGGAATGCCTCCAATGGGCGGTGGCGGAATGGGTGGAATGATGTAATTCCATCAAGCTAAAAATCAAAGAGATCCTTTTCAGGATCTCTTTTTTTTTGGGAATACAGAAAAATTCAACTGTTTAATTCATTAATAAAAGGTTTTTCCTTTTTCTAGCAAGAGGAATAATTGTATTTTAGCCGAGATTTCAAATAGTCTTTTTATTTAAACCAATTAATGGCTCATTACAGTGCAATTTTTCTAGTAGATGATGACCCTATCAATAATTTGATAAATAGAAGATTATTGGGAAAGGTGGACATTTCAAAAAATATCTTAGAATTTCAGGATGGTGAAGATGCCTTGGCCGAAATCGAAAGATTATCCAAGGATGATGGAATCAATGATGAAATCCTTATCCTCTTGGATATCAACATGCCAGTGATGAATGGTTGGGAATTTTTGGGCAAGTATTTAACATTCTTTCCTTCCAGAAAAGACAGAATCGTAATATTATCCAGCTCAATAGATTTTCTGGATCGACAGAAGGCCAAAGAGTTTGAAATAGTATGTGCTTTCTTAGAAAAACCGTTGACCTTGGATAAAATCCAAGAAATCAAAAACCAAGGAATTTTCTAGTTTTTAGCTCCTTCGTAATTTAGTTCATCTAAAGACAAGTTCATTTCCCCTAGCCGAGAAAATATTTCCAAAACTTGGGTTATCATATTTTTTTTAATCAAAGAGATTCATAGTTGAATCAGTGATAATTCAGATAATCCTGAGCGCATCTTAGCAAGAGATTAGAATTTGTTCCTAACTACTTAAATAACTGGACTGGTTTTGTGGCAAAATCTAGGAACAAAATGATCTAAAAAATAACTAAAGATTTCAAGTTTTTATTTTCTTTGAACCAAAACTCAATAATAACCTACTCTTTTTACGGTATATAATCCAGATTAGTTTATACTGAAAAAATATTATAAAAAACGTTTTTCAATATTTAAAAAACATTTTTAGCAATATATTTTGTATATATATAATCATAACAGTTATTTTTTTAGTTATATCAATATTTTTTAATTCTATTTATTGTAAAATTAAACAACTGACTACCAGAATTTTATACATTTACGATATTCGAATAGTATAAAAAATAAAAATTATTTCCATAACTTTAAACCTTACTTATTACTAATTATTCACTTGAGATTCAAATCTGTATCCCTCGTCTTTATTTTAGTTACCTGCCTGATTGAAATTAGTTTAGGCCAGACTTGGAATGGCTCAACCAGTTCAAATTGGAATACCAACTCTAATTGGACTCCTGCCACTGTCCCAGTAGCGACAAGTGATGTTATCATAAACAATCCCTCTGCCCCAAATCAACCAACCTTACCAGGCAATATTTCTATAAGAGATTTAAACATAAGTAATGGTGCATTAACTCTCTCTGGTTTTACTTTGACTGTAACAAGGAACGGAACTATTTCAGGTGGTTCTATTTCAAATGGCACACTGAATATTCGAGACTATAATGCACTCCAAAACACAACCTTTAATGGGAACATAAACCTAATTAAAACAGGCTCGAATAATGATGATATCCTTGGTGGCAATATTTATAATGGTCCTACAACAATTAGAAATAACGACAACAGTAGGTGGAGGCATGCTAACTCAAATGGTGACACCTTCAATTCCACGGTTACATTTATCAAAGCTTCTAGTGGAGATTTACAAATTGCATATAACGGATCAACAATTTTTAACAGTCAAGTAACCATTAATAACTTAAATGGAGGAGGAACTTTAAGTATAGGCTTGGGAGGTGGTACCAGTATTCTTAATACTGGAGGATTAATCACTTCGAGTTTTGCTCTAGGAAATTTAGATCTTCGGAATTTCACTCAAACTACCAATACCCCGAATGGCACTTTCAGTCCAGCCTTATTTACGATAGGTAATTCAACTTTACTTGGAAATTTTAACATTACTGCTGCAAATGGAATTACTGTCTTAGGAAATAATCGGTTTTGTACAGGCACTGGATCCATATGTGCTTTTGTGAAAAGCGGTGGCGGAAATAATGATTGGGTTGGTGGAAATACTTTTGGTACAGTTTCCATTACTAACAATTCTAATTCAAGATTAAGATTGGCAAATTCTGGTGGAGGAGATTCATTTAACTCAACTTCAACCTTCACTAATACTGGAACTAATTTTCTAGGAATCGCATTTGGAGGAACAAATGCGTTTGCTCAGCAAATCACAATTAATAACTCAAATGCAACCGGTGAAATTCGGTTCGGTGAAGGCGGAGGAACTTCAACTTTAGCTGCTGGAGGAGTAGTGACTTCAGGGTTCTCAGTGGGTAATATTCTTGAATTCAATAATTTTACCCAATCGCAGAATGCGCTAAATGGAACTTTTGGGGTGACGACTTTTACTTCGGTAAACTCCTCTTTTCAGGGTGATTTTGGAGTGACTGCAACAACAATAAACTTTACCCAAGCAAATACTTTTGCTCGGAACGGAACATTCACTGCGACTAACATCAATCAAACTCTTGCAGGAAGCTCTTTTGCCACTGCTGGAGGTAGCGTTACTTTTACTAAAACAGGAGGGGGAACAAATCAATGGTATGGCGGAAATACTTTCGGAGTAGCTTCATTCATAAATAACTCCAATGCATTGTTTAGACTTGCCGGAAATGCAGGAGACACCTATACTTCTACCAGTACTTTTACTAATACTGGTACAAACTTTCTGGGAATCGCATTTGGAGGAACAAATGCGTTTGCTCAGCAAATTACAATCAATAACTCAAATGCAGCCGGTGAAATTCGGTTCGGTGAAGGCGGAGGAACTTCAACTTTAGCTGCTGGAGGAGTAGTGACTTCAGGGTTCTCAGTGGGTAATATTCTTGAATTCAATAATTTTACCCAATCGCAGAATGCGCTAAATGGAACTTTTGGGGTGACGACTTTTACTTCGGTAAACTCCTCTTTTCAGGGTGATTTTGGAGTGACTGCAACAACAATAAACTTTACCCAAGCAAATACTTTTGCTCGGAACGGAACATTCACTGCAACCAATATCAATCAAACTATTGCGGGAAGCTCTTTTGCGACTGGCGGGGGATCAGTGACCTTTACCAAAACAGGAGGAGGAACAAATCAATGGAATGGCGGAAATACTTTCGGAGTAGCTTCATTCATAAATAACTCCAATGCATTGTTTAGACTTGCCGGAAATGCAGGGGATACCTATACTTCTACCAGTACTTTTACTAATACTGGTACAAACTTTTTGGGAATTGCTTTTCGAGGTACAAATAATTTTGCACAGCAAATTACAATCAATAACTCAAATGCAGCCGGTGAAATCCGGTTCGGTGAAGGCGGAGGAACTTCAACTTTAGCTGCTGGAGGAGTAGTGACTTCAGGGTTCTCAGTGGGTAATATTCTTGAATTCAATAATTTTACCCAATCGCAAAATGCGCTAAATGGAACTTTTGGGGTTACGACTTTTACTTCGGTAAACTCCTCTTTTCAAGGTGCTTTTGGAGGCATTACTGCCACAACCTTCACCTCAGATAACTCTTCTTTCCAAAGAGACATTACTGTAACTGCAACTACGATCAATTTTACTCGAGCAAATACTTTTGCTCGGAACGGAACATTCACTGCCACCAATATTAATCAAACTATTGCTGGAAGTTCTTTTGCCACTGTTGGAGGTAGCGTTACTTTTACTAAAACTGGAGGAGGAACAAATCAATGGTATGGTGGAAATACTTTTGGTCCATTTACCCTGATCAATAATGCAGATGCCTTGGTTAGACTCGCCACAACAATAGGTGACACCTTTAATAGCACAAGCGTATTCACTAACACTGGAAATAACTATATCGATATTGCTTATAGAGGTACCAATACATTTGGCCAACAAATCACTATCAATAACTCAAATGCAGCTGGAAGTATTCGATTTGGAGAAATAATTTCCTCCTCCACATCTAACCTAACCAGCGGTGGAGTAGTGACATCAGGATTCTCAGTGGGTAATATTCTTGAATTCAATAATTTTACCCAAGCGCAAAATGCTCCGAACGGGACATTTGGGGTAACGACTTTCACTTCGGTAAACTCCTCTTTTCAGGGTGATTTTGGAGTGTCTGCAACGACGATCAACTTTACCCAAGCAAATACTTTTGCTCGGAACGGCACCTTCACGGCGTCAAACATCAATATGACTCAAGCAGGAAATTCTTTTGCAACCGCAGGGGGATCAGTGACCTTTACCAAAACCGGAGGAGGAACAAATCAATGGAATGGCGGAAATACTTTCGGAGTAGCTTCATTCATAAATAACTCCAATGCATTGTTTAGACTTGCCGGAAATGCAGGGGATACCTATACTTCTACCAGTACTTTTACTAATACTGGTACAAACTTTTTGGGAATTGCTTTTCGAGGTACAAATAATTTTGCACAGCAAATTACAATCAATAACTCAAATGCAGCCGGTGAAATTCGGTTCGGTGAAGGCGGAGGAACTTCAACTTTAGCGACCGGAGGAGTGGTGACATCAGGGTTCTCAGTGGGTAATATTCTTGAATTCAATAATTTTACCCAATCGCAGAATGCGCTAAATGGAACTTTTGGGGTGACAACCTTTACTTCGGTAAACTCCTCTTTTCAAGGTGACTTTGGAGTGACTGCTACCACAATCAACTTTACCCAAGCAAATACTTTTGCTCGGAACGGCACCTTCACGGCGGCAAACATCAATATGACTCAAGCAGGAAATTCCTTTGCTACATTAGGTGGAATTGCCAATTTTACAAAAACTGGAGGAGTTGCAAACAATTGGTTTGGAGGAAATACTTTTGGCACTTCAACTATCACAAACACTTCAACCGCCAATTTAAGACTTGCTAACAATTCCGGAGATACATTTAATAATAGTGTCACCTTTATAAAATCAGGTTCCGGTAATGTTGAACCAGCCTATAATGGTACCACTAACTTCAATGGAAATATCTCTACAGTAGGAAGTAATGCTTCGCTTACATTTGGAGTTGGTACTGGCGTAGCGCAAATAAACGGTTCCGGTGCCCAATCCTTGTCAGGTGCTTCGGCTAACTCTCCGATCTTCAGAAGAATGATTTTGGACAAATCTGGCTTTTTTACTTTAAATGTTCCCCTCCAAATCTCATTGAGTGGCACTTTTACCAATGGGGTTTTGAACAGCTCAACTTCAAACTCTTTGACTTTCATCAATAATGCTACAGCCTCAGGAGCTTCTGATGCCAGTTATGTCGCAGGACCAGTTGTAAAAATAGGTAACAGCAACTTTGAATTTCCAATTGGAAAAGGTGGCTTCTATGCACCATCCATACTTGGCATAGGAGGAGGAACTTCTGATTCTTACACTTCTGAGTACTTTAATATTGCACCACATGCTATCCCGACCGATACAATAGGAAAAGAACCCACCATTGGGTTGATGAATAAATCTGAGCATTGGAGTTTCACCCGAAGCTCTGGTACTGTTGCTCGGTCTTTAGCCTTGGGATATAACTCCGCTCGGACTTCATCTATTATCGATCATAACGAATTGATCATGATCTATTGGGATTTAGCTATTTGGCGGAATGTTGGTGGGGTGGTCTCTGGAAATGCCACAAATGGTGTAGTGACTAGAGCACCAAATCCTTCCTTTGGACTTTTCTCTATCGCAAGTTCATTTCGAATTTTACCGATTGCGCTTTTAGAGTTTAAAGCAGAAAAAACACAAGAGAAAAACATCCGGGTAAATTGGATTACAGCAACCGAAAAAAACAATGCCTTCTTTACACTTGAAAAATCTTTGGATGGTAAGGTCTGGCAAACTATTGCAATCATCCCAGGATCAGGAAACTCCCAAGAGCAAATCAGCTATGAGTTCATTGATAAGGATGTAAGATATGGTCGTCAGTTCTACAGATTAACTCAGACAGATTACGATGGTCGATTTGAGACTTTCCAAGTTATCGGAATAAGCTTGGTTCAAGAGCAAGGGGTCTCTGGAGTTTATAAAATATACCCTAATCCTAGCTCAGGTAGATTTACACTTCAGAGTGAAAACATGAATTTGGAGGAAACGGCATTAGAGATCTATGATCTAAATGGAAGTTTAGTTTTAAAGAGCTCCGAAATGAAAAATAAAAAACAGGAGTTTGATTTATCATCGATGCCAAAAGGTATTTACGTAGTAAAGCTATTTTCGCTTGAAGGCTTAGTAACAAAAAAACTCATCATTCATTAATTCCGAATGACGGGACTCAGACGATCCCAAATCTCCCGAATCAATAAAAATGGGACTGGAAGATTATCAGAAGAACCACCCATTCGGACAATCACCAATCTTTCAGAAGGGACGATCATCAAAAACTGCCCATTCTTACCCATTGCCTGATACATATCAGCTGGAGCCTGAGGAATTAACATCCCGGGGAAAATAGTTTGGCTCTGCGGTAGCATATACGATGATTTCCCATTAAGCCATGTCAGGTATCCGTATGCTCGATTGATGTCAGTCGAACTTTCCGAAAGCTCTTCAAAATACTTGCTAGACCAGATTTTTTCTCCATTCCAGATCCCTTTAGCCTGAAGTAGCAAACCAAATCTTGCAAAGGACCTTGCATCGCTGAAAAACACATTGTTGAATCCTGATTTTTGCCAGAACCCTTTCATCCCAATCTTTTTTCCAAGGGCATCTTCAAAATAAGATTGATAACTTTTATTAGCAGCCTTAGCTACCACTTGTTCCAATAAGGTATAGGGCGCATTATGATAGCTCCATCGCTCTCCTGGATTAGCCAAATACGTGAGGCTTTCAGGGTTGGTATTGTCAAGATCTGCATTTTGATCATTCAAGCCTGTCGTCATGGTGAGCTGGTGGATCAGTTTGATCCCCCGCTCTTGAGTCGAGCTCAGGGAAGTCCAACCTTCTCCTAAGTATTCCTGAGTTCGATCCGAAATATTCAATAATCTATTCTCCTGAGCGATCCCAACCAGTGTGGCAGTTAGTGTTTTTCCTGCTGAAGCCCAATACCAAAAAGAGTCCTGATCCATCTCTCCTAACCCAGTCAACTTATCGCCCCAATATTCCTCAACTATAATTTTTCCATCTTTTAAAATAATGAAAGCTCGAGTATCCTGTTCGGGTAGCCAAGCTAATAATTCAGCAAGCTTCACCGCATCCCAACCTAATTCACTAGCTGTTTGGCTCTCCCAAGCTGAAGATCCATTTGGGGGAAAGTATAAATTTTGACTATTAGGTTTCTGCGCATCTGCACATGAACAAACAAAAAATGCCCAACCGAAAATCCCGAAAGTCTTTAACTTTTGAATTAAAAAGACTGTTAATTCTTTTCGATTGGGCCTTTTCATATTACTTTCGAAGGGTATCTTGGATAAACTTTTTCAAATCCTCACGAAAGAGTTTCGCAGAAGGAAGATCTGTATACATCATATGCCCCGCTTCATAATAGGTCATAATGATCCGATCACTGGCAGATTTGGGGATATTCAAATGGGCGATAGAGTGCTCCACTCCGTAAAATACTGTAGCCAAATCATAGTACCCGTTCATGATCAGAATCTTTACATTGGGATCTTTGGAAAGGGCATTTTCCATATCAGGCAGAGTCGTCACCGAAGCATCAGCTCCCCACGAATCAGTCCCTTTATGCTTCCAATCCCATTTGAATCCTTCTTTGGAATAAGCTGATGTTGAATAACTCAACTCCTTACTCACATTCAACGCTCCGTGAAAAAAATCTAGGAAACCCATAGTATAAGCAGGTGAAATGGCATCACTTTGAGGATCAGTAAAGGAATCCATTGACATTGGATCTTTGTTGATTCCAGAATATCTCGAGTCGAGTCGCCCCACCGTTTTCCCTTCTTTTCGAAGCAATTCCTGAAAATACTCCCCTGCCATCAATTTCAAGTCGGCTCTTTCCCATATTTCGGAAGATACCCCAGTATATTCCTGAAGTTTACCAGCAATTCGAGTACGCTCAGCTGTCGTGAGCGTATTACCCTTGAAAAGTGCGGGCATGTATTCATTCTCCGTAAACTCACGAACTTCCTGAACAAAAGATGGTAGATCCTTTCCTTTGTTTGCGACTTTATCATAGTACCAAGATGTAGCAGCCATCGTAGGCAAATAGACTACGTAAGACATGTCTTCATTTGGCGCAAAGAATAAAGTGCGAAGATCAAAAACAGCAGAGACCATGATCACTCCATTTAATCCGTAGCCATTTCCCAACAAATAATTCATCACACCGGCATTTCTGAAGGTCCCGTAGCTCTCACCAAGGATATATTTGGGAGAATTAAGGCGGTTATGTTCCTTCAAAAACTGCATAATAAATAAGCTCACGCTACGAATATCCTGATCTACTCCCCAGAAATCTTTACCTGTCGATTCACCGATTGGAACACTTAGTCCTGTTCCCACCGGATCCATCATGACCACATCGGCTACATCCAAAATTGAAAATTCATTATTCACCAATTCATATGGTGCAGGTTGATTGTAGTTGGGATCATCCACTACGATTCGCTTTGGCCCCATGATTCCCATATGTAGCCAGTAAGAGGAAGACCCGGGCCCACCATTATAGGCAAAGATTATCGGTCGGTTTTTCTCTGGATTCTCTTTGAAATAGGCAGTAAATCCAAACAAAGCAATCGGTTTATTATTTTCGTCTTTCAACTCCATGGTGCCTGCTTTTGCATTCAGATTGATTGTTTTTCCATCAATCGTTACCGCATGTTTGGACTCAAAGACTTGGGCTTTTGGATCAGTGGCTTTGATATCGACTTCTTTTTGCTGCGCAAAGCTTAAATTAATCGTAAGGAAAGCGAAAATTAAAAATTTGATTTTCATACTAGATTAGATTTAGAAATAAGAAAAGGGTTTAAACTCGAGAGTAGTCAAAGTCTTACATTCTCCCTATTTTTTAAATATTTTACCCTCTTTCATAACAAAAACAACATTTTTCATCACCGAAATATCTGTCAAAGGATCTCCGCTTACTGCCACGATATCGGCAATTTTCCCCGATTCGATCTGACCAAGTTTATCCTCGATCCCCATAAATACAGCGTTATTATACGTCGCAGACTGCAATACTTCGGTATTAGGCATTCCTGCCTCACTCATGTAGACGAATTCCCGATAATTGTCACCGTGTGGATATACTCCCGCATCTGTACCAAAAGCAATTTTTACCCCACTTTTATATGCCTTCGCGAAGGTATCTTGAATTTGAGCTCCGATTCTTCTTGCTTTCTCTGCTACCACTTCAGGATAATAGCCCGGCACCTCGGCAAGCTGAGCCGCAGTCATTCCGGCAGTAATCGTCGGCACCAGATAAGTCCCTTTTTCTTTCATCAACTTCATAGTGGCCTCACTCATCAAAGTGCCATGCTCAATGGAGTGAACTCCCGCCAAAACCGCACGCTGCATTCCTTCGTCACCATGTGCATGAGCTGCGACATGCATCCCAAAATCCTTAGCCGTCTGAACTACCGCATCCAATTCATCTTGCTGGAATTGTGGAGCAGATCCATCACGAGCCACCGACAGTACGCCGCCTGTAGCCGTCACTTTGATTACATCTGATCCGTATTTTACTGCTTGTCTTACCGCTTTCCGGGCTTCAAAGGGGCCGTTTATAACTCCTTGATCAGGTCCTGGATCACCCATCAGATCCCTGCGGACTCCGTTGGTTGGATCGGCATGTCCACCTGTCGGAGCGATAGACTTTCCGGCGGTATAGATTCGTGGCCCTACTACTCTACCTGCTGCTATTGCATTTCTCAGGGCAATATTCACTCCCGAGCCACCTAGATCCCTAACCGTAGTGAATCCTGCCATCAGTGTTTTTTCGGCAAAAGCCAACGACTTGAAAGCTACATCTGCTTCATTATCTCTGAATCCATCTACATAGCGAGTCGGACTAGTTTCTCCCTCGATATGGACGTGCATGTCCATTAAGCCTGGCATGACTGTGGCATTTTTGAGGTCGATGGCTTGGTCGTTTGTTCCTGGATTTTGATAACCAGAATTGACAGAAAGAATTTGATTTCCTTCAACCACGATAGTCTGCTCCGTGAGCATTTTTCCGGCTTTAGCATCAAATAATTTTCCGGCATGGATATAAGTCTTTTGAGCAAAAACACCCAAAGAAAGTAACAAGGCTATCCCTGTAAGTACTAATTTTCTCATTTGAATCAAGTTTGGTAAGTCGAGTTGGAAGTTAACCATTTTGTATAAAATCAAAGCAACCGTTCCTCCGGCTTTAGCTGATAGCATCGCTCGTGAAGCTGGAAACCTAATTTTTGATAAAAACCTTCGGCATCTTCTGCCGAAAACAAAAATAATCTTGCATCTAGAGCTGATTTTCGAGCTTCTTCCAAAAGCCCTCTCCCAATTCCCTGATTTTGAAAATCTCGAACTACTGCTAGATCGGCGACAAAAGTGCGATAGCTGAAATCGGTAAGCCCTCGAAGTATTCCGACTAGCTGACCTTGATGCCGGGCAGTAATTAAAAGATTGGAATTGATTAACATCCGATTCAAAAGATCAGGATTATCCATTGGTCGGCGATTTGCCAAACCGGAGTTTTCTAAAACCTCAATAAACTCCTGGAGTTTTAAATCCTTTTCTATTTTAAAATTAATCATTAAGTTTAAGTAAATTAAAAGCTATGACAGGAGGAGCAGGCTTTTCGATGGATTCCAATAACCGGTCGAAAGACAACCATAAATTGGGAAAAATCAGGGGAAACGCAACCTATTCTGCGGGTAAAAACGATCCCAATTATCGCAGCCAGGCAGATTCGGAAGCATTAAATGAAGCGATAGCCCATCGATTCAAACGCAAAAAAGAATTACAACGAATTACCTGGATATCGCTCCTCGGGATAGCATTAGTCGCTCTGGCCTTTTTATTTTTATGACTATCCGGAATTGCACCAGTAAAGGACAAAAAGCGACCTATTATGTGGTATACAATAGCAATGCCGGTACTTCAATCATCCGTCATGCCTTCCTCGACTTGGCGGGCGTGCCTCGACTTGGCGGGCGTGCCTCGACTTGGCGGGTCTTCCCGCCAGATAAGCAAGGAAAGTGAGGTCACTGGCATCATTGCTGAAAATCCTATTTATTTCTCTCCTAATCGTTCAATTTAATACCTCTTGGAGATCTTCTCGCTTTCTAAACTGAGCCTTGGCAAAAGGACAAAGTGGAATGATCTTGATCTCTTCTTTCCTTACAAATTCAACCAATGTCTCCAATAATTTAACCCCAACCCCTTGTCCTTTGAGACTGTCCTCTACCTCAGTGTGTTCAATAATCATTTTTTTAGGTCCAGCCATCACGTAGACCATTTCAGCAATTCGCTTTTTGTCTTCTACTATAAAAAAAGATCCCTTTTTCTCGTCAAATTCATGTTGCATCTGAGGTGTTTCCATGCTTTTAACTTTTTGTTCTTCCTTCTACCAGTTCGTCATATTCAGAGTCGATAGGCTCCCATAGTTCTATGCTGTGGCCGTCTGGGTCCAGGATATGGACAAACTTTCCATACGAGTAAGACACTATTTCATCTAGAATCTGTACTCCTTCAGATTTAAGGATTTCAACCAATCCCACAAGATTTTCCACCCGATAATTGATCATAAAATCCTTTTCAGAAGGCTTAAAATATTCAGTTTTTGAGTCCATTGGGGACCATTGTGTGAAGCCTTTTTCTGCAGGATTAGTAGCTGATTTCCATTCGAAGGTGGCACCATATTGGTCAGTATTCAATCCCAAATGCTCCTGATACCATTTTTTCGTTTTTGTGGGATCTTCTACTTTGAAAAAAATCCCTCCTATTCCTGTGACTCGTCTTTTCATCATGGAATATAGGGATTCTCCTAGTAGATGGATTAAGTCTCCTTTCCTTTTACAACCAAAAACCAATCGCCCTCCAATTTTAAGTACCCAAAATCATAGCAAAATAGGTACTCACTTCCTTTTTTGGTTTCGTAACTGTGAGTGAAATATTTGAATTGAAAATCCAATCTGAGCAATTTATCCTTCGTGGTTTTTGCAAGCTCCTCCCCTTGGGGAATGAGTGACTCGAGAATATTCCGATTCTTTTTCAGAGCGTGGTTGATATTTCGAATCAGATTGGTGGACGCTGAATTCTGCTGATTATTGTACGTGTTTCTGCAGGAATCATCACAGAATTTCTTATCAATTCTTCCTCGCATCGGAGCGTCACAATTGATGCAATTTTTTTGAGTTGGGATCATGCTAAAAAGTTTAAATGAATTTAGGGAATTAGTTTGAAAAATTCTAGCTCAAACCAATTCCCTAAAATCTTTTTTTTAAAAACCGCTCTTACCTATTGAATTTTAGACTGTTCAATTGGAAGGTATTCCAAATTGAAACTTCTTGCTCCGCCTTGAATACCAAAAAAATATCTTCCATCAAATCGGTTGGCTCGATTGGCATTTCAACGGTAAACCAGCCACCATCACTTCCTTTTGGACGATCAGCTTTGCTCAGACCTTTGGTCACTGCCAGCAACTTCCCATCGGGGCTTCCAGCTCGAAGTTCCAATTTTCCACCTGTATTGGTAGGATCGATCTCCAAGGTGATTCCTTTGATTTGCTTCATGTCAATATCTTGAAGCATTACCCACGAATCGTTGGCTGTGTACTTCACAAAACTGACATTTTCCCCATTAGCTCGGGCTGCATCTTTTAATTGATCCACATTAGAAGCCATCACCTTCGGATTTCGAATGGTTAGTTCACTCGTAGTTTTCAAAGGACTGATTCCATTAGCGCCTAGGTCAGTATAGCTAGCTCGGACTAAGTAATATCCTTCCACCTGCGCAGTATTTCCCAACTGGTACGTTCCAGTTGTCGGCAGATTACCGCCTCGATTAGGATCTGCAATGCCGAGAATAAAACCTACCATTTCAGAAATTTGCTGATCTTCCAAATGAGTGTGACCTGGCATAACTCGCTCGCCCCAAACTCCTCCTCCACCGTTTTTGATTTTGTTGGTCAGGTAGTCTTTGGCATTTGCATCACCCTTATATTTTTCCGAAACAGCCGTATAATCTGGCCCTACTGATTCATTTGCAATTGCGTGACAAGCCTTACAGCCCGCTTGATTGATGTACGTTTCTCCGATACTTAAGACTTCTTCGGCATGCCCCACTTTAATCAAATCATAACCTTCTAAATAGGTGATAGTCAAATCCAGCTTCGATTGGTCGATCACAGCATCTTCCCGATCGCTGACATTCACCGCATAGTCGATTGCTTCTTTGCCAAAATAAAAGCTTCGATTTCCATTCCAATTGATCTGCACGACTGGCGCCTCGTTCCCAACTTTTATTTCCAAAGTAGCTTGACTGCTTTCTCCGCTTTTATCTTTTACTATTAATTTGACTTGATAAGTACCTGCTTTTTCAAAAGTAAATGACGGGTTGGCTTCGTGGGATTTTGCTGCGCCTGTTCCAAAGTCCCATTCGAAACTTATAGCATCATCAGTATCTAAATCTAAAGTGCCTTCTGAAGAAAATTTAACCTGAAGTGGCGCTGCACCAACTTTATTAGCTGCAGAAATTTTAACTTGAGGAGCTCGGTTTCCTTCGGCAAAAACAATCCGATACAGTCCCGCATCATTATTTTGAGCTCTCCAATAAGTGCCGTATTCCAACATATATAAAGAGCCATCTTTGGCAAACTGCATATCTATTGGCTTATCAAAAACGGTTGACGGCATGAATCGCTCCATGGTGTCGTACTCGTAATTCTCTGTCAAACTGACCGTGAAAATCCAATTCCGCATCCAGTCGAAAATAAAAACCTTACCATCGTAATAGCCTGGAAATCTCACTTCTGATTTTTCATAATCCTCCCGATAATAAACCGGACCAGCCATTGCATTTCTACCGCCTTCATCTAGCATTGGAAATTCTTCTGATGGACCATAGGGATACCAAATAAGCGCAGAAGTAGCAGGAGGAAGTATTTCAATTCCGGTATTATTTGGAGAAGTATTCTTTGGAGCCATTGGATCAAACTCAAAAACACTCTCCTTCTTTTCGAAATCATATTTCCAATACGGCTTATTATTTCCTACAAAATAGGGCCAACCAAAATATCCTGCTTTAGTCGCTAAATTGATTTCATCATGACCTTTTGGACCTCGTTTGAGTGAGTCTACCGAAGCATCTGGCCCAACTTCCCCCCAAAATAAATTACCATTTCGTTGATCAATGGAGATTCGGTATGGATTGCGGTTTCCTTTGACATAGATCTCTGGTCGGGTATTGGGAGTGCCAACAGGCCAAAGATTTCCTTCAGGGATGGAATAACTACCGTCTGCCTCAGGTTTGATACGAATGATCGATCCTCGGAGATCGTTTGAGTTGCCAGAGCTTCGCTGCGCATCTACATTTTCTGGTCTTCCTGCTCGCTCATCGATAGGATTGTAATTATCTGACTCAAAAGGCGTGCTATCGTCCCCCATGGACAAATACAGATTCCCTTTTCCGTCAAATTCCAATGAACCTCCGGAATGACAGCATCCTCTGAATACCGGAACTTCAAGCATAATTTTCTCTGAACTTTTATCCAGTAGATTTTCTTTGAAATCAAATCTTGAAAGTCGATTGATTGATTCACCTCCAACCGGTGCATAGTAAAGATATATCCAGCTATTAGTAGCGAAATTCGGATCTTTAGCTAAGCCAAGCAATCCATCTTCTCCATCTGGATAAACCTCCAACTCGCCTACTGCAATTGTTTCAGAAGAGGAAGCTTGGTAAAGTTTCAGTTTTCCATTCCGCTCAATAAAAAGTACATCCCCATTATCAAGAACTTCTAGCTCCATTGGCTCATTGAGCCCTTCCACCAATGGTATTTTTGTGAATCTGCTTTCCTCAGGTTTTATAGTTGCAAAAAGATCTTCTGCTTCTTTTTCAGTACAACTCCACAAACTCACGCAACACAATACTAGCAATAGCAACAATTTTCTCATATGGTCAATAGGTTATTTTCAATGACTCAATATAAAGAAAGACACTTGCTTCTAAACGACATTGGTATGAGTGGTTCATTTCCATAAATCAAAGCGCAATTCCCTTGCCCTTAAATCCTATCCTTATCTCCCACAGATCTCCTTATAAGGACAATACCCACATTTCTTCAAATCTTCAGTTTGGTCAAACGGAACTTCGGGGTTATAAATATCCTCCAAAAGTGAGGTGAGTCCTTCCTCATATTCATCTGCGAATTCTCGGTAATCATTCACCTCAATCCCTGTTTTATAAGGCAATTTCTGCTGAAGATAGGGATTGAAATCGTCCTCAAACATCTCCCTGAGATTAAAGATCGCTGGCTTGAGGGGTAAGGTGTTTTCCAGGTTCGTGGCCTGATAGATTAAGCCATAAAACATGGTTTGCATGGCGGCCTTGTTTCTGGATTTATGCTCCCGATCAAATAGCGAAGCTACATCGGGAAAGTTCTTATTATCCTGTCCTGACTTGTAATCTATGAGTCTAACCGAGCCATTTTGCTCATCTACACGGTCAATGATTCCTTTCAAGGAAACTGTTTGACTTCCAGAGGCGGTGTTGATTGCTAAACCTGCTGTATATTTTTTCTCTTTCTCCAGTGAGATCAACTTAAATGGGGCCGAAGCTTCATCAACTTTCAAGATCTGGTGCAAATATTTCTGAAGCACATCTCGAGCGATTGCCATCTGCCCATTCAATTTCGTATCGGCTTCTCCTTCCAAATGATAAAACTTCCGAATGGCTTGTTCGATTGCTGGAAATGTCCAATTCTTGCTCAATTCCTCGAAATCCGCCTTTTCCAGTAGGGTTCTATTTTTCCGCTTCGCAAAATCCTGATACAAAATCTCCATGCTGAGGTGGGCCAAATTTCCAAAAACAGCTGCATCGATTTCCTCACTTACTTCCTGCTTTTCTTGAATATTAGCCAAATACTGAAGATAGAATTTCAGCCTACAATCCAAGAAAACGCTCAGCGCAGAAGGCGAAAAGGAAGTACCAGAATCTCCATTTTCATTCCTCAAATACTTATCAAGCAAGCTGAGCACTTCAGCACTTTTTTGAATCGTGATGGCTTCCGGAGACTTCTGATCAATTGGAATAAATACTACTTCTTCTTCCATTTCTCGTCCTAACTCCACCCCCATTTGCTGCATATATCGGCTCTTTTCTCCTGCTTTCCCCTGATCAGAAGCCGTCGTATAAATCATGTGAACCTCCTCCGCACTATGCAAAAGCCGATAGAAAGTATAAGCATAGATCGAGTCATTTTGCTCTTGAACTGGCAATCCAAATGCCTTGCGAATATTGAAGGGAATCATGGAATTCAAACCCGCAGATGGCGGAAAGCTATCCTCATTCATATTGCAAATGATCACTCGCTTGAAGTCCAGATTTCGGGATTCCAACACGCCCATGATTTGTAAACCCTGTAGCGGTTCCCCTTCAAAAGGCAATTTCACCTCCCGGAAAATCTGTCGAAAAAGCCGGATAAAGAACTCTCGATTGATGGATAGAATATCCTGTCCCGCAAAAATTTCCCGCAATCTGGTCAATTGTTTGAAGCATTGATAAAGGTAAGATCGCTGCAAAGGTTCGTCTTTCAATCGCTCAGCTAAGGCTTCCATCAGATTAGCCAAGTAGGGGAATAGTGAGTCGTTCTCCAGCTTTTGGAAGATCAATTGATACAATGCTCCACCTTTATGAAGCTTTTCTGCCGAAACATGAATCTGGTTCAAAAGCTGCATTTCGTTCATCAACTCTTCAGTAAAACCTAGGTTTTCACTTTTTAAATAGATGGAGCTCAACAGATTTTTGACCGCCGTATGGTAAAAAAGCAACTTGCCATCTTCCACTTTGATGAATCGCTGCATTTCCAGCACCGCTTCCAGAAAAGAATAGACAGGGGCATTTTTCACGGGATATCCCATGGTCACGTTCACCTTATCAACTTGATCAGGCAAGGTGTGCAAGACTGGAAAAAGCATCTGCTCGTCAGGCAAAATCACCACAGTCTCTTCCCAGGCTTCACCCGCTGGGATTTTCTCCAAGATAGAACCCACCAAATTGGCTTGGTTGGTTTTCAAAGGTGTCGCATAGGTTTTAATCTTGGCTTTTCGATCGGCAATCTGTGTTGGAATCTCTACTGGAAAAGTCGGCCCGAATACCTTGTCCTTCTGATAGTCTCGAAAAAACAAGCCTGCCTCCTGCACCTTATCCTCTAAATAATACGCATCCACATCCCAATAAATCTTTGCTCCAAATTCAGTGATGTAGTGTTTAATCAACCTTTCCTCAGTTCCAGTGAACGCATTAAATCCAATGAAATAATGTGTTTTCTCGGGGCGGGAAAGGATATTCAAAGACGCTGCAACTTTCCGATACAACATCCCGGAGTAAGCCAAACCCGAAATAGCCAAAGAACCTTGGAAACTGGTATAAAGCGGACTGAGCAGTTGCCAGAACTTCAAAAACTTCTCCTGATGAGCTCTATCCTGACGGATAAACGAGGACCAGAATTGCTTAATCAACTCAACTTGACTTTCGGTCAGGAAACTTAAGTCTGACTCCAATTCCTTGATTTCAGATAGATGATGATAAAGTTTATCGGCATTCGCCATGAATTGATCCACATCATTGAAATCCTTCAGGATCATTTCTCCCCAGAAATAAAACCGATCAAAAGTCTCTGCTTCCGGATTGAGTTCTTGGTATACTCGATACAACTCAAATATCAGGGTCAAATCATCTGCGGGACGATTTCCGGCCAAATCATAGAAAATCTCCTCAATGGTTTTTACCTCAGGCATCCAAGTCGGCTCCGTAATCAGGCTTCCCAAATGCTGGGTAAAAAACAATCCTGCTCTTCTGTTTGGCAAAACCACTGTGAGCTTTTGCAGATCGACACCACTTTCGAGGATCTCTTTTGCTGTATTTCTTAAAAAACTATGCATAAACCTCCTCAATTAACCCAGTTTCTAAATAACATAAATAGCCTTTGGTTGGCTTCTGAGACAGCTTCGATACCAATTCCATGTATTCGCGGACTTGATTGGCATAGCGACTTTGGGCTTCACCGGTTTTAAAGTCCACGATTAAAGCCTCGTCAGCCTTTAGAATAATCCGATCAGGCCTTTTTTGCTTTCCCCCAGGAAGAAGAATCCCCTGCTCGGCCAAAAGAATCCCCGCTGTACCGAACCAAGACGCAAAAAGTGGGTCTGTAAAAAGGTGATCTAATTGCTTTTCCACCAACTTTTTCTCTTCCTCATTTAACCTTCCTTCGAAATAAAATGCTTGCAAATTCTGCATTGCAGCCACTTTATCAGCAGATAACTCTAAGATTTCATGTACGATCAACCCAAACAACTGCTTCTTGCGCTGCTCCATTCCTTCTATCGAAAAGTCCACCACGTACTTCTTAAGTGTTAGCACCTCAGACCAATTTTTATAGGCCCAGCGAAGTTCTGGCGACTTAGATGGAATGCTAGTTTTGGCCTGATTTTCAGGCCAATCCCCAAATTCAAAGACTTTTGACTTTTGGTCAAAATAGGAGATTAGACTCAGTTCTGATGCTGGATCAGTGTGCGACTGAATCAATTGCTGCAATTGAATTTCAATTGAATTCTGAGATCCAATTTTTTCTTTATAGGGAATGAAACCCAAAAAGACATCTTCTGCCCGAGTGAGTGCCACATAAAGCATATTCAAACTGTCTAAATAAGCCATTGTCGCCTCCTCCGTGTAAGTATCGCTGAAGTCAGAGTTCGCCAAATCTGAAGTCAGCGTCAATGGGATAATGGCCGAAAGTCCTTTTTCTCGATCTTCAAATGGCGACCAAACTACATTTCCCTTACCAATATCGAAGATTGTCCACTTAAGAAAAGGCATCAGGACTACCTTAAACTGCAAGCCTTTTGACTTGTGAATCGTCAGAATCCGCATGGCATTATGCCCTTCCGGAATTTTGACTGTGCGCTTCGTTTGATTGATTTCCCACCATTCGAGGAAGCCATTTAAATCTGCCCTGTTATTGGCAGTGAAGTCATATACAGCCTCTTTGAACCCGGAGATATAAGCCTTTTCCAACCCTAGTTCCATCAATCCAAGTACTTTTATCAACTCCTCCAGCGCTTCCATAAGAGGCAATTGAAGCATCAAGACCTCCTTTTCTTTGAAAATTTTGACTTGCTCTTTTAAGTACAGAGGCATCTGATCCAGCGCAAAAAGCTCATGGTCAATAGGCGAATCCATCAGAACAGCCAAATAGTACCACATGGTCTTATACTGAACCTTGTCGGCTGGATTATGTAGGTAATTAAAGCCCGAGATCAAGGCTTTGACCGAAGCCGCCTTGTTCAAGTACATGGATTCGTCCGAAAGCACGTCAAAACGATACTCAGAATCTGGATTTTCCGCTGCATAGGTCATCAGACAATCCGCTATTGCCTCTCCCTCTGATTTTCGCCTGACTAGAAATGCGATATCCTCCAACTCATAGCCGTGATCCTGCAGCTCCATCACCAAGGCAGGCAATTTGGATAAGACGATCTCATCATAATTCCCTTCCTCCTCGTCATCTTTTGGATCGATAAATTCTAGTTTTACCTTTCCCTTGAAGTCAGATTTCGCCTTTTTTGGAGAAATTTTCTGAAAGGAATCGGAGTAAGCTTGAGATAGAATTTGAGGATTCTCGACTCCATAAGCGGAACTTAAAACCTGCTCCATTGCCTGCGGCAAAGCTTTGAAAACCGTATTGTTGAAATTGATGATGTTTGGAAGGCTTCGAAAATTCGTGTCTAAATTTTCTAATTGGATACGGTCCACTCCTATTTCATCCTGCACTTGCGAGAGCAATAATTTCATCTCTCCTCCACGCCAGCGATAGATCGACTGCTTCACATCACCGACCAATAAATTGGTTTGATTTTGGCCCAGTGAGTTCTCCAAAAGTGGTTTGAAACTATCCCATTGAAAACCAGAAGTGTCCTGAAACTCGTCTATAAGATAGTTTTTGTATTGATTTCCGACTTTCTCATAGATGAAAGGCGTATCATTTCCCTTGGTGATTTCCTTTAAAAACTCGTTGGCATCTGAGATCAGAAGTATATTTTCCTCGTCTTTGATCAGTGTGAGTTCGTCGAGGAGATTCCGGAATACTCCATAGACATAGCTGTTTTTGGCAATTGCCTGCAGCGTATTCCACTTACCCGTAAGCGCCAACATTTGAGTCAAAATCAGATTTAATCCGGCATCATAAGCAGATTGAATGGCATCGATCTGTTTACTAGACTTGGTGTACCAGGCTTCAGGATTACCTATTTTGGCTAAGCTTGCCGGGGTAAGCTCGGGAATGGGTGCATTCCGATCACCCAGTTTATCAAAGAATTTAGGAAAGCCTCTGTTAAAATCTGACCATTCCAGACCGTTATTGACTCGTATAGCAGTGGCTTGCTCTCCAAGCTCTTTTGCGAGTTTGACTATTTCTACTTTACGTTCTCGGACAAATGACTGTAGCAAGGTGATATTTTCCTTATCCTGAAGAAAATCCTTGATTTCAGGTGCATATTTTTTGAAATCTTCTTGAAAAATCTGCTGGCCAAGACCTAAAATATTCCTTCTGATATCCCAGGATTTTCCATTTTGAATTTGCTCATAGGCATAATCGACGAGCCATTTGTGCAGAAATTCATCTTCCATGACATGCATCACTACCCGATCTACCACTCGATCCAGTACTGCTACTTGGTCCAGTTCCACATCAAACTTGGCATTTAGATCGATCTCACGAGCAAAAGCTCGCACCACCTTTTGGAAGAAACTATCGATCGTACTTACAGAAAATCTCCCATAATCATGAAGAATTGCGGTTAGTGTTTGCTGTGCCAAAAGCTTCAATCCAGACTCTTCTACTTGGAGGAAAGCCATCAATTCCCTATCCATTTTTTCGGCTGGATTGACTTGATTTCGTAGTCTTTTCAGTTCCTCCAAAATCCGCTCCTTCATTTCTTTAGTCGCCTTATTGGTAAAAGTAACTGCCAATATCTGCTTGAAAGCCTGTGGCGATCGCAGTGCAAGCTTGAGATATTCCAGCGTCAGCGTATAGGTTTTGCCAGAGCCTGCCGAGGATTTGTAAATGATAAAAGGTCTTTCCGTCATAGTGAAATTCAAGTCAACTAAGATAAGACGGGCATTTAGATTAGCTACAATTTGAAACGCACATTGACAAAAATTGTCGGATATGAGGCGATCAAAACTCCTTAATTGGACTATACTTTTTAGACAAAAAAATCAATAAAACTACCAAAATTAGATTGCACACAGTACTAGAACTTATTCACTCAACTCGTATGTAGTTCAATATTCAGTAAGATAAGAGCTTAGATTTTAGTCAAAAATTAATTGAATAATAACTTGATTTCAAAAATCCTAAACAACTCATTTATATACTAGTTAAATGGTTTTGTTTAACGGGTAAAAATTGAAGCATGCTACATCCGTTCCTTTAGCCATCGAATGATCACATCCATCACCTCTTCTCGATCCGAATCATTAATCAACTCATGATATCCGCCCAGAAATACTTTCAAGATCTTGTCTTTTGACCTAGCCTTTTCCAACAGAATTTCCGAGCCTTTGGGATTAGTCAATCCATCAGCCGAGCCATGAATCAGTAGTACTGGAAGATCAAATTCATTTGCTCTTTTTTGAATACTTCCCATCATAAGCAATAACTCATTTGCGGTTCGAGCGGGGATCGGATCAGTGTAGACTAAGGGGTCATTCAGATACTTTTCTACTTCAGCCGGAATTCTTGAAATCTTCGATGCATCCAATTTCAAGGCTTTGAACCGGGGGAAGTATTTACTCATTATGCCTCCGACTGCCATCAATAATTTTGAAGTACCCTCGGCTTCCTTGATTGCCGGCGAGCTCAAGATCACACCTGCGGCCTCCGGTTTGAAATCCAAAACGTAAGCCGCAACTAATCCACCTCCCATACTATGTCCATATAAAAAAGCTGGGACTCCGGGAACATAGCTTTTCACCTTTCCAAAAAGTGCATCAATGTCTTTGAGGTAATCTTGATAGGAATCAAAGTAAGCATCCGGTTTTCCCACAGCAGACTTGCCATGCCCTCTCCCATCAAAGGTGAAAACCGAAACACCCATTTCAGTTAGCTTTTCCACCAAATGTAAATACCGACCGCTGTGCTCTCCCAAGCCATGAACCAAAAGCATGCTCGCTTTTGGAGATTCAGTCATCCAAGCTTGCAAATAAAGCTTCTTACCATCGTGGGTTTCGTAGGAGGTTTCGAGGTGTTTCATTGAATTAAATTAGGAAAAAGTACTTGAAGTGAATTAAATTCCCCAAAAATTCACCGAAATAAACCCTCAAACGAAATCCCATGATCTTCCGAAAACTTAAATTTTTATTAATTCCCCTTTTCCTCTTTAGCTTTGGTTCATTTGCCCAAACCCAAATCGAGCTTCATCAGCACAAAACCTCTCTTGATTCAGATCGACTAAGCCGCTATGACAACTATCTACAAAAAGAAGTAGATGAAGGCAGAATAGCTGGTGCAGTGGCTTTGATCTATAAAAATGGAAAAAAAGTACATGAAAATACTATTGGATATTCAGATATTGAATCTAAGTCAAAAATGAAGTTAGATCAGATTTTCTTCATCCAGTCCATGACCAAGCCAATTGTGACAACTGCATTTATGATGCTTTACGAAGAGGGATATTTTCAGCTTAATGACCCACTGTCTAAATACATTCCAGAGTACAAGGACATCATGGTTGCTAAAGATGCTAAACTCGGCACCGCAGGCGGATTGGAACCTACCAAATCCCCAATCCTTATGCATCAGTTGATGAGTCATACCGCTGGATTTTCTCACGGTTTGGGACAAACTGAGGTAGATAAGGAAGTAGTCCAAGGGATTTACTACACTGCTCATCCTTCTATAGAATCCAGAGTAAATGCATATGCCAAACTGCCATTGTATGGGCAGCCTGGTCAACAGTGGTATTATTCTGCCGCGCCGGATATTTTGGCCCGCTTGATCGAAGTGTTTTCGGGAATGACCGCTGCGGAATTTTTACAAAAGAGACTTTTCGATCCGCTGGGAATGCCAGACACTGGATACAATCTTACCGAAGAACAAAACAGCCGCATGGCAACCTTGCATAGTTATAATGAGGAAGGAAAGCTTATAAAAGCTCCTCGTCAAACTCCGACATCAGATAATAAAGTTTTTGCAGGCGCAAATGCCTTATTTAGTACAGCTCAGGATTACGCTCGATTTGCGCAAATGATGCTCAATGGTGGAGAATTAGATGGTAAACAATACCTCAGCCCCAAGACAATTGAGATCATGACTATGGATCAAACAGGCGGAATCTATAAAGCTCCGGGTCAGGGCTTTGGTTTTGGTTTTGGAGTCATGACAGATGTGGCAGAGGCAAAGTCACTGGGTTCAGTAGGAACTTACTATTGGAGTGGAGCTTATTGCACTTATTTCTTTATTGACCCCAAGGAAAATTTGATTTCGATCCTGATGACCCAAACTGCTCCATTTAGTGGTTTCTATGAGCAAAAAATGCGTCAGATGGTTTATCAGGCGATTGAGTAAAACTGGGAGATGAGAGAAAAGAGATTTGAGACTTGAGATTAGAAACAAGAGATATAAGCTAATTTTCAATATTTCAATAATAAAGCCAAGAACCAAGATTCAGAATTGAGCTAATTTCAAGTCTATTATATATTCGAAATCTTGATCTATGGTATAAGAAGCACTTCATCCAATTCCTAGTTCTCTAGTCTTGATTCTTGGCTCTTGAATTTCCAATCTCATGTCTCTTTTATCCAATCTCTTTTCTCTAAGGATCTTGATACTACCATCTTGATACTAAATACTCTCTTTACGGTATCCACTTATTTGCTCCAAAATTCGGCTTGCGCTTTTCCAAAAAGGCATTCCTACCCTCTTTGGCTTCTTCAGTTCCGTAAGCCAATCTTGTGGCTTCTCCAGCAAATACCTGCTGACCGACCATTCCGTCATCAGTCAGATTCATGGCAAATTTCAACATCTTGATTGAAGTTGGAGATTTAGCCAAAATCTCCTGTGCCCACTCATAGGCAGTTGACTCGAGTTCAGCATGAGGGATTACGGCATTCACCATTCCCATTTCATAGGCTTCCTTGGCAGAATAGTTTCTTCCCAAAAAGAATATTTCACGAGCCCTTTTCTGTCCTACCATTTTTGCCAAATAAGCCGAACCATAACCTCCGTCGAAACTGGTCACATCGGCATCTGTCTGTTTGAAAATCGCATGCTCTTCGCTTGCGAGTGTCAAGTCACAGACCACATGAAGACTGTGCCCTCCTCCTACTGCCCAACCTGGAACTACAGCAATCACCACTTTTGGCATGAATCGAATGAGACGCTGAACTTCCAAAATATTCAATCGATGATAGCCATCCTCTCCCACGTAGCCTTGATCACCTCGAGCCTTTTGGTCGCCACCGGAGCAAAATGCCCATCCACCATCCTTTTTGGAAGGTCCTTCTCCTGTGAGTAAAATCACCCCAATTGAAGTGTCTTCTTGCGCATCATAGAATGCATCATAGAGTTCTGAAGTGGTTTTTGGACGAAAAGCATTTCTGATTTCTGGCCGATTGAAAGCTATTCGAGCAACTCCATTACATTTTTTATAGGTGATATCTTCGTATTCCTTGGCAGTTATCCAGTTCATAATTCTTGATTTGAGGACAAATTGTAATTTTTGGCAAGATAACAGCCTTGTCTGAAATTTGTTGATCTACTAGTACCTTTGAAAAAGGATTTAGACTTTAGCTCTATTATGTTTCAGCTTTGCTACCAAAAACGCATTTTCTCTAAGCCAGATGATTTTAATCATCTTGAAAGTGATGCGCCTACTTTTGTAAAAGCTGCCTTTTCCTTTTGTGCTGCTTGGCTCTCGGGCCAAAAACTATTCACCCAAGAGACCTCTGGTTCTACTGGAATTCCAAAGCGAATTACTATCCATCGGGGTCAGATGGAAGCCAGTGCAAAAGCTACTGGTGAGTTTTTTAAAATCAATTCCAATTGGAATTTACTTTGCTGTTTGAACCCAGAATACATTGCTGGAAAGATGATGCTAGTCCGGGCGATGACCTGGCAATGTAAAATTGAACTTACAGAACCGAGTAGTAATCCATTTTTAAAATCTGATTTTTCAATTCCACTCGATTTTGTGGCAATGGTTCCGCTGCAGGTAGAAGCAGCCCTATCAAATCGAAAAACTAGCGAAAAGCTCAAGGCATCCAAAAACATTATTATTGGTGGCGCTCCAATTACTAGTAGTCTTCAGAATCAATTGATCAGCCTCAGTATTACTGCTTACCAAACATTCGGTATGACCGAGACCGTATCGCATATTGCCTTGGCAAAAATCTCGAAAGAGGAGCTTATTTACAAAACGCTTCCCGGAGTCACTATTGGAATAACTGATCAGCAATTACTTTGGATCAAATCAGACATGTCTGGGCCAGAGTCGATCCAAACGAATGATGAAGTAGAGCTCGTCGGAGAAAATAGGTTCCGATGGATGGGAAGATCGGATTTTGTCATCAATTCCGGTGGAGTCAAGCTCCATCCTGAACTCATCGAACAAAAAGCAGCAATACTAATTCATCAATTTTTCCCTGAGGTTTCATCCTTTTTCGGTAGTCTTCCAGACGATAGCCTCGGACAAAAATTAATACTTTTTTTAGAAACAGAATCCCCAAATGAAAAAAAGGCAAAAGATTTGAAGGATGCTTTGAAATCGAGTTTAAATCGATTTGAAGTTCCAAAGGAAATCGTCTTCAAAAAAAGATTTCAGCGCACTTCAAATGGTAAACTCGATCGTTTAAAAACGATAAATGAATTATGAAAATCATCTGCTTACTATTCCTCTTTGCTTTTTCGAGTCTAGCTCAAACTGAAAGTGGTGAAATCAAATTGATTATAAACGATACCAAAACCGATTCTGGAATTATCCGGATTTTGATTTTCAATCAAGCTGAAGGATTTCCGGAAGAGCCTAAAAAAGCCTTAAAGGCACTCAGTATCCCTGTCAAAAACTCTTCAGCACAAACTACCATCAAAGGTTTGCCATCAGGAAACTATGCAGTCTCAGTATTTCATGATGAAGATGAAGATGGCATATTCAAAAAAAATAGTTTCGGGTTACCTAAAGACAGCTATGGCTTTTCGAATAATCCCACTTTATTCTTTGGTCCACCGAGCTTTTCAAAATGTAAAGTAGTGGTAAATAATAAGCCTGTATTAGTAGAAATAATCCTGAAGTAATTCCTTTTCTAGCTAGCAAAAATTCGATTTGCAGGTTAATTGAAGCAAAAAAACTACTTTTGCGCAAAGTCAATCAAATGAATACCAACAGCAATGCGCTCACTGGATTAGTGATCGAATACGATTCGGGCATCGTCCCAGCACCTCACAGTCACGTTTTTCGCCTTCAGCTAGATCTTGATTCTAACCCTTTCCAAGTGTCTCTGGACATGCATTATACGGATCGGGAAGACCTCACTGAAGATGAAATCTTTGATGAGGGATTCACCCTTAATGACGATTATACCTTCAAAGGAGAGATCGATACGGTCTGGAGTGGTGTTTTCTTCAAAGCTTATCAAGCCGCAAAATGGAGTGGGAAATCGCTGAACGAAGCAGGAATCACCCTAACTCCAATAGAAGCTGGAAAAATGGGGAAAGTTAAAGTTCCTGCCGATCAAGAAGCTTGGCTCATATTAGCTCAGGATCTGATTCAGGCGATTTACGAAACCAATAAAAAAGAATTACCGCTAACTATTAGTTACCGACTGGTCGAGAATGATTCCGCTAAAGATTGCTCCATCACGGTGAAATTTAGCAATCGGGAAGTGCTGTTTACCGAAGGTACAGAAACTCGAAACCTGAATTGGGATTATACAATTCAGCTTATGAAATTGATTTTTACACCAGATTACCATTATGATATCGCCAAAGAGACCCCTGGGAAAAAGCGTGGCGGTTATATCAATTGTGGTGATGGCTTCTGGCATGAGCTAGGCAAAGGCGTGGAAAATATCGATGCCTCTTTTGACGCAGTTGGCAAAATTCGCTCAGGATTCGAAGATCTTTTAAGCTAAAGAATTAAATTCTTGCAATTCTTAACCTGATTTTTTTAACTTTAAGTAGTTATAAAATCAGGTTTTTTTATGGAAAAGAACAAAATTTTTATTAGTTATCGTCAGAGCGATACGCAAAGCGAAGCGAGTCGCCTCAAAGAAAATCTAGAGGATATTTTTGGTGCCGAAAATGTCTTCTTTGATATTGAGACTCTTGAGCCAGGATTGAATTTTGCAAAGGCAATCGAAAAAACCATTCGCCAAAGCGCAGTTGTCTTGGTATTAATCGGTGAAACTTGGACAGAAGTAAAAGATGAAGATGGAAATCTTCGGCTTTTTAAAGAAGATGATTGGGTTAGAAAAGAGGTGGCGATGGCTCTTGAGATGGAAGATACCCGCGTTATTCCCGTTTTAGTAAAAGATGCTAAAAAGCTTTCCGCAGAGCAGCTTCCAGACAATATAAAATCACTTGCGGACTATCAGTGGGCGGAACTTACGATTCCAAGATGGAGAAATGATGTGGAGAAATTGGCTAAATCACTCGAGAAAATCATTCCTCCGCTAAAAAAAGAACCTGAAAAGAGAAATTTCATCCCTCCCACTCCACCAAAGCCTAAGAGCTGGTGGGCTAAGAATTACCTGTGGGCTTTGGGAGTATTTGTTGTGCTTCTGATCATTATTGGATCATGGCCTGAAGAAGATCTAGTAAATGATTATGTTGATCCTGGGACGGGTCAAAACATTGTCGCTGGAGGAGGATTTGAAAACTCCAGTGCGATCGATGTTCATGGCAATTGGATAGTTTACTTTAACGGAGAAATAATCAGCACATTCATTATAAGTCAATATCCAGATGGAATTGAATTTTATGAGTACGATATAAATAATAATAATGTAGGAACCGGCACCGGTTTCTTGGACGGAAATCAATTGACCTTGGATTATTATCATCCGGAGGAAGATGTTCCTGGAAAATTCTACCTTTCTACCCAAAACAGTGGGGTATCTTGGGAAGGAAGAGCTTCTTTCCCTACAGTTGAAGTGGATGCTAATATTAGCTTAAAAAAAAACTAACCCTTAATCTTCCTCAGATCAGCCTGAATATCTTTGATCATATCGCCCAAGTCTTCCAGGCTTAGGGCTTTTTTCTTGTCCCCTGGGTTTGGAAAATCAGTACTTATAAAAGCCTTGGCCTCCCAGACTTCCAATACATCTTCGCCACGGACTTCATAAGGCTTGTAATGCTCGTTGTCCGAAACTAAAAACAGCTTTCCGTTATCTGCTAAATAATTAAAAACTCTTTTATAAACGACCCCTTCGGTCTGAGTGACCAAGACATAAGTTCTTCCACTTTTGATTTGGTTCAATTGATCTACATAAGAACCAATCACGATAGTACCAGGAATCAAAGGCAACATCGAATCCCCAGCAAGCTCAAAAGCACGATAAGTGGATTGTTGGGAGAGATTTGGTAAGTGAAACTGTGGCAACTGCTCCATGTAATCCAGATCAGCAAATCCGTTGAGATAGCCTGCCGAAGCCTTTTGACCGACTAGCGTGATGTTCTCCTTATCATCTTGATTCGTGGCAATAGTAAGGATATTGATCCCGCGTTTTTGCATTGCCCGCCTGCCTCTATTATCAATATCATGCTCCATTAATTCTTCCAAGCCAACTTCAAAGATTTCACAAAGCTTTTGCAAAGTCGCGAGCTTCGGTTCTGACCGACCATCCTCATAGGCAGAGATCATTGTTCGCTGGACGTCCAATTGATCTGCAAGATCATTTTGGGTAATGGCTTTTTGCTTGCGCAAAAACCGAAGGTTTGAGGCGAGGTAGTTCATGCTGAAAACAAATAGAAGTTGTGATCCTCTGATGCCGGAGGGATCGGAAAGAAAGGATTCAAATTCAACGAAGTCTGCTTTCTTCGCTCCATCCGATTCTTAATCTCTTCGATAATCTCTCCAACCGGTTTGGGCTCATCGACCAGCAAATAACCATACTGAGGCTTTGCTTCATCTTCAATAAAAAATTTAACTTGACAATTTCCTGAAGCCAAAGTCTTGGTCGTGATGCTGATTTTCTCTTGAGTTTCCATATCCTTTCTGTTTACGTGAGCTAAGATATAAATGTTGTTTTAATAAACATTACTCTGTGCTAAAAATTAACATTACTACTGACAGCATTTGTCAGAAAACAAAAAAATAAGCTTCAATCCAGATTTTCAGGCTTTTGAAAAAAGGATTTCTATTCGTACGAGTAGTGTACGGAGATCTGATTTTGCCCTAAATCGCTTAAAATAGTATAACTCCTTTTCAATGCTCCAATCGACCGCTTACCCAATTCCTATTCTAATCGAAATGAATTACCTGTTCATTTGTCCTGTTCGAAAGCTGAAATTTCGAAAGCTTACCTCAAACCTAAAGGTCATTAGACCTAATTATTGCAATGAAATACTTCCTTATACTTTTTCTTTTCTTTAGTTCTTTTCTTACCGCATGGACTCAAAACTATTCTATCAAAGGGCGAGTCATTGATACTAGGTCAAAGGAAAGTATCCCGAATGCCACCATCTTATTATTGAATTTTTCTGATTCGATTCAGGTAGATGGGATGATTTCAGATCTTGATGGGAATTTTACGCTAGATAATATTAAAGAAGGTGAATACCTGATGAAAGTCCAGTATTTAGGATTTGAAAATCTCTTTCGAAACATTCAGCTGCAGCGGGACCTTGATCTTGGAAATGTGATGATTCGTGAGACCGCTACAGATCTAGGTGAGGTGACCATCAACGCAAGAAGATCCACCGGCACCCAGAAAAGTGATACCACACTCTATAATGCCGATGCTTTCAAAACTATGAAAGATGCCAGTGCGCAGGTTTTGGTAGAAAAACTCCCAGGAGTATTAATGGTGGATGGGGCGCTTCAAGCTCAAGGAGAAAACATTACTCAGATTCTCGTAGATGGTAAACCTTTCTTTGGAGGAGATGTAAAGACGGCTTTGCAAAACCTACCAGCCGAAGTCATACTAAGCATCGAGATTTTCGATCAAAAAAGCGATCAAGCCCTATTGAGTGGGTTTGATGATGGAAACCGCCAGAAAACGATTAATATCATCACCAAGCCCAATCGCCGAAAAGGTCAATTTGGAAGAATAACAGGTGGCTACGGGTCTGATGAACGCTACCTAGCTGGGGCAAGTATCAATGCCTTCAATGAAGACCAACGAATCACCTTCACAGGCTTGACGAATAATATCAACTTGCTAGACTTCTCTAGTGATCCAAATGCTCAAGACAATTCTAATCCACAAAATGGAGTCGTAGATACCAATATTCTAGGACTGAACTTTTCAGATGAGTGGGGAGAAAAAGTGAAAATTTCAAGTAGCTATCTTTTCAGAAATCGCAAAAATGTCGGAATAGAGTCGCTCTACAGGGAATTTGTAACGAGCTCTCAGGAAGGTCAAACCTATGTCGAAAATAGCCGAGAGACTCGGACAAATCAGGATCACCGATTTGACATGCGACTCGAATACCAAATCAATGAGAAAAACAGAATCATTTTTAGACCAAGGTTCTCTGCAGCTTTTGATAAGGAAAACTCTGCATTTATCGGAGAAAGTGTAAATCTAGAGGGCCCTTTGAACCGAACTGAAAATACCCGAACGGCCAAAAACAAGGATTATGACATCTTTAATAGACTATATTATGGACATAAGTTTGACAAGGAAGGCCGAAGCTTAACCCTAAGACTGAGCACCGCCAACAGCTGGAATCGAGACAACGCTATTCGAAGAGCTGAAAACACCTTTTTCCAACCCACAGAGCGATTAGAAATAATCAATCAGCAGATCACTCGAGACCGAAATGGGACTTCCTGGGAAACTGGAATTTCCTATACCGAACCTGTCGGAAAAAATGGGCAATTAGAACTTGAATACGAAATTGGGAATCGAGTCAATGATTCAGATCAACTGACTTTTGATATTCAAAGTGAAGACTTGGATAGATTGGAACTAGACACTGCCTTGAGTAATTCCTTTGGGAGTAAATATTTGACCCAAGAGCTTGAGCTGGGTTATCAATACAAACTAGAAAAATTACAGCTGCAAGTAGAAGGACAATTCCAACATGCAAAATTAGATAATAGTCAAATTTTCCCTGCACCATTTGAATTAGCTCGAACCTTCAAAAGCTTTTTACCTACTGTCCGATTTGATTACCAGTTTACTGAGTTTACCAATATGGAAATCGACTACGATACAGATGTAGACGCACCATCGGTTCAGCAGTTGCAAACCGCAATCGACAATTCGAATCCATTGCAACTCCGAACTGGTAACCCAAACTTGAATCAGTCTTATTCTAACCGAATTCGACTACGATTAAGAAGTAGAAATCCAGACACCGATCGCTCTTGGTTTGTTTTTGCCCAATCTCGGATCGTCGCTAATACGATAGCCAATAGCTCATTTATCGCGGAAGAACCTACAGAACTTCCAGGTGGAATCATCTTAGAAAAAGGATCTCAACTTTTCCGACCTGTGAATCTAGATGGTTATCAGGACTTCAGATCTTGGGTGAGTTACGGAATGCCGTTAGGCTTTATCAAATCCAATATGAATGTGTATGGTGGTTTGAGCTACAACAAGCGTCCGGGGCAAGTCAATAGTCAATTAAGCTTCAATAATTCGAATCGAATCAGTACGGGTATTTCAATAAGCAGTAACATCAGCGATAAAATTGACTTCAATGCTTCCACTCGTTTTTCCTGGAATGATGTCAACAATACACTGAATCCTGCGCTTGACAATAAGTTTTTCAATCAGCGTACGCGATTGAACTTGAGCTGGATTATTTGGGAAGGGTTGATTTACCGACTAGACTTAAATCACCAAGTCAATTCTGGACTTTCTGCCGGATTTGACAACAATTTTCTTTTGATGAATATGAGTGTGGGAAAGAAAATCTTCAAAAATCAACGCGGTGAGATCTCTTTGAATGTCTATGACCTTTTGGGACAAAATGCCAACGTCCGAAGAAATGTGACTGATATCTACATCGAGGATACAGAAACCAATGTACTCAGCAGATATTTCATGTTGAGCTTCTCCTATAATTTAAGAAGATTCAGTAAGGGAATGGATATCGATGATTACAATGAAATGGTCAATACTTCAGGTGGGGATGAAAGGTGATTTCTCTATCCTTCCTTTTATAAATCACTGAAGAAAATTAAACTGCTCTTCTTGAAACGAACTAAAAAATTGAGTTAAAAACGAGTAATCAAGAAAAAAAAGGTCACTTTATCAACAGTTATTTTCTCATTTTATAGCGGTACTGACATAAAAAGATCCTCAAACTCTTCAATACATTTACATTCCTGAGCACAAGCTTGACACGAGTCCAGATCATGTTTTTCGCATTCCTCAGCACAAGCTTTACATGCTGAAATGCATTGTTGTAGAATACCTTTTAAGTCAAGTGAATCACTTCTACAGGCTTTGATGCAACTTTTGCAGTATTGTATAGTTATTTCACAGTTTCGGATGCAGGATTCCATCCCAGAGATATTTTCACATGCTTGTACACAAATTTTACAAGCCTTCAAACAATCCAGGCATGAATCAATACAAATTCTTTCTAATTGATTGACAGTTATACTCATCGATTTAGGAATTTTGTTATTAGCTCAAATCCAATACTAGAGCCATACAGAGATCTCTGCTTTAAAAGGCTGGATAGGTACATTTTACCAAATAGTTCTTACAGGTGAGCGGGACAATATTGGGTGAAATGGGGAATATTCTCTCCTATCGCCTAGCCGATAGATCTCAGCTAATTTCATAGTACCCATCAACTTCAATTTAGATTAAAAAATAAATTCACTTGATCTTATACCTAGAGACCTATCAAATTGATGGAAAAACATTCACTTTCTTGAAACCCAACCAATCATTCATTAATTAGCCGGCAACTTCGCAACCTTAGAGATTTCATCAAAAGTAAGAGTGAAATCGATTGACCTAAAAAAACCAAACCCCGAGATTTTTAGCTCGAAGTTTGGTCTTATCCTGACGAAAATATGTGGCATGCAATCTTCTGCTTTCTTCCAAGGCTAAACCTTATTTCCCAAACTTCCCTTTCAGCGCAGCCAACTTATCTGCCATTGAGCCTTTTGGTTCCTCTTGTTTTTCAACTTTCGAAGGAGCTGGTTTTCCCGGAGACTTCCCGCGCTCCGCAAAAGGATCGGATTTCATACTTAAACCAATTCGCTTTCGGGGCATATCTACCTCCATCACAGTCACCTCTACTTTCTGATTGACAGAGACGATTTCATTTGGATCCTTGACAAATCGATCTGCCAAGTGGCTCAAGTGAACCAATCCATCTTGATGAACTCCCACATCCACAAAAGCTCCAAAGGCAGTGATATTCGTGATCACTCCAGGTAGCTTCATCCCGACTTTCAAATCAGACATACTATTCACACTTTCCTCAAAAGCAAAAACCTCAAAATTGGCTCTTGGATCTCTGCCTGGCTTAGCCAATTCGGCCAAGATATCCTGAAGTGTGGGTAAGCCTACAGTGTCCGAAACGTATTTCTTCAGATTGATTCGATTCCTCAATTCATCCGAACCCATCAAGTCCGCCACGGTTGCATTGACGTCTTTGGCCATTTGAGCGACTACATCATAGCGCTCAGGATGGACTGCAGACCGATCGAGTAATTGCTTGGCATGGCTAATTCGTAAAAATCCAGCAGCTTGCTCAAAGGCTTTATCCCCCAATCGAGGTACTTTTTTCAGTTGTGCGCGACTCTTGAAAGGCCCGTTTTCATTTCTAAAATCAATAATATTCTGTGCCAAAGTGGGCCCTAAGCCAGACACATAAGTAAGCAATTGCTTGGAGGCTAAGTTCACTTCCACTCCCACTCCATTCACGGCAGACATGACGGTATCATCAAGAGCATTTTTCAAGGCATTCTGATCCACATCGTGCTGGTATTGACCAACTCCAATAGATTTTGGGTCAATCTTGACCAACTCAGCCAATGGATCCATCAATCTCCTTCCGATCGATACTGCTCCTCTTACCGTCAAATCCAAATCTGGAAATTCTTCTCTTGCCACCTCTGAAGCAGAATAAATAGAAGCTCCAGCCTCATTAACCATGGTGATAATGATAGACTTTGGAAGCCCAAGTTTCTTGACAAAAGCTTCTGTCTCACGGCCAGCAGTGCCATTGCCGATGGCGATGGCTTGAACGTCAAACTTTCCGGCCAGCCCTGTTACAGTCATTCCAGCCTCAGCAGATCTGCGTTGCGGTTCATGTGGAAATATAGCTTCATAGTGCAAGAATTGTCCCTGAGGGCCTAAGCAGACTAATTTACAACCTGACCTAAATCCCGGATCAATAGCCATCACAGACTTTTCTCCCAAAGGTGCACCAAGCAAAAGTTGTTTTAGATTTTCCGTGAAAACTTTGATCGCTTCCTCATCGGCTTTCTTTTTGGTCAGGAGTCGAACTTCCGTTTCCATACTTGGCTTCAGCAATCTTTTGTACGAATCCTTAATCGCCAGTTTCATCTGCTCTACGGAAGAATTTGAAGCATCCGCGAGGAATTCCTTTTCCATAATATAAAGTGCTGAAACCTCTTCCGGCAAAGCATCCAACATCAGGAAAAGCTCCTTCTCCCCTCTCCGCATGGCGAGAACTCGATGCGAAGGAGCAGTTTTGATCGGCTCAGACCATTCGAAATAATCCTTGTATTTGATGGCCTCTGCCTCCTTTCCAGGGATAACTCTCGATGAAAAATTCCCCTCGTTTAGGAATAGTTTCCGCATTTTTTCACGGACTTCGGCATTTTCATTGACCCACTCAGCAATAATATCCCGAGCCCCTTGCAATGCCTCCTCTATTGAATTTACTTCCTTTTCGGAATCCAGGTAGTTGTCTACCTCCTCTTCCAAATTGATGGATTTTTGAGAAAAAATTAATTCTGCCAAGGGTTCAAGACCCTTCTCACGAGCAATCATTCCTTTGGTGCGACGCTTCGGTTTATAAGGCATATAAATGTCCTCCAGCTTAGACATTGTCTCAGCGGACTTTACTTTATTTTCCAATTCTGGAGTTAATTTTCCTTGCTCCTGAATTGATTTGAGGATTGCTTCCTTACGCTTGTCCAAGTCTCTAAGCTGCTCCACCCGATCACGAATTGCAGCCACTTGCACTTCGTCCAACTCACCGGTGGCTTCCTTCCGATACCGGGAGATAAAAGGAACTGTGCCTCCACCATCCAGTAATTCTAGTGTAGCTTTGACTTGATTTGGGCGAATTTGTAATTCTTGGGCAATCTGTAACTCGTAATTCATGGGTAAATAAAGTAGAATTGAGCTGCAAGTTAGGGCTCCTTTTTAATCGAAAAATGATAAATGTGCCTGATGTCACTAAGAGTCTGATTTTAAGATTATAAAATTGAAAGAATTATAAATTGAAAAATTAGAAGATTTAAAGAACTTGTCCGCCGAGGCGGATTGAAAAATTTGAATATTCACTTTGAAACCGAAACCTCATAATCCATAAATAGTAATGAAAGTAGATTGGAAAAAAGAAATTAAATCATGGGGCTTAATCCTGAGCCTGTTTGCCCTTTTGTATTTCACAGGCATGCTTCCTGTGATCCAGGGCGCAATTCAATCTGTCTTTTTGTACACCGGATTGATCACACCCAAATTGGAGCGAGTAGATCTCACCGAGCTTGATTTTGATTACCAAGGTCGGTTTTTAGATTTTGAGGGTAGGGAAATAAACTTAGAATCTTACCGGGGGAAAACACTTTTTATTAATCTTTGGGCTTCATGGTGTGGCCCTTGTCGGGCAGAAATGCCCCATATTTCTGAATTGTACAAGTCTCTGGAAAATGAACCCACTATTGAATTCCTTTTGGTTGGCTTGGATAATGACATCGAAAAAAGCCGCAAATTTCTAGAAGGGAAAAGCTGGTCATTCCCTACTGCGCATGCGAGTTTTGGGCTCAATTCCTCACTTCAGAGCAGTTCGATTCCAACTACTTTGGTAATCAGTCCAGCTGGTAAAATCATCTTTTATCAAGAAGGAATGAGCAACTTTAACACGGATGAGTTTCGAGAGTTTCTTCGAAGTCAGTGATCGATTTGGCTTTAAAATCAGCTAAAAACGGGTTAGTGATTTCTCTTTTAACTTATAAAAATAATATGGGTATCCGGAATGATGCCAGTACCCTCTTTTTCTTTGCTTATCCGGCTTGAAGACCCGGCAAGGCGAGGCAGGCCGAAGACCGATGACCGATGACCGATGACCGAAGTACCGGAAATGCCATCGTTTACCATATTTTAAGTCGCTTTTTGCCGTTAACTGGTGCAATTGCGGATATAAAAATAATATGGGTATCCGGAATGATGCCAGTACCCTTATTTCCTTTGCTTATTGGGACAGAAGACCAAAGACGGGAGACCGAAACGCCTAATTATCAATTTGGCAACCAAATTCATTCTCTTCTCTTATACTTACTGTCAAAGTAGCGGATAATCAAATTCTGTTTTTTCAACATTTCTGATTTCGTTAAGAAATTTCTTAAAGTTTTAATTTCTACTCATTCGTAGGTATTCGATCCTTCTAAATTCTTTAATTTCATTGAAAAGCTTTAAATTAATGAAATCCAAAAGCCAAAGCCATGAAACATATCCTCAGTTACTCACTCCTTCTTTTTCTCACCATTCCTGCATTTGCTCAAGAAATACCATCCTCAGCCATTCAAATCAAAACTGCCTTGATGGCAGCTCCAGATGAAAAAAAGGAAGGTGCAATGGTCTATGGCTATACAGCCAAAGGTGAATGGACAACACTCCGAAAGGGAACTAATGATATGATCTGCATCACTGATGATCCAAATGGTAAAGATTTCAGTGTTTCCTGCTATAACTCCAGCGCAGAGCCATTTATGGAGCGCGGTCGAGCGTTGAAAAAAGAAGGAAAGTCATTTCAGGAAATTTTTGATGCCCGAGAAGCCGAGGGGAAAAGCGGTAAACTCAAGCTTCCCCAGGATGGTGCAACACTTTTTGTATTGACAGCAGATGCCGAAAATTATGATCCAAAAACCGGTGAAGTCAAAGACAGCTACCTACGCTATGTAGTCTATATTCCATGGGCTACTTCCGAATCTACTGGCCTCCCGCTGAAGGCCTATGCGCCAGGAATGCCTTGGATCATGGACCCGGGCACGCATCGTGCACACATCATGATCACCCCTCCAAGAAACTAACAATCAAATTCTTTAGTGAAATTCGGAAAAGTATTATTCGGAAAGAATCTGGAAAAACAGCATTTTGAAGCTGTTTTTGATTTTATTTGAGTACCTATTTACCTGCTATGGTCAAAAACGATGATGTAAAAGTGATTCAGACTCCCGAAAAAAGTGACTGGGTGAATCAACTTTTAGTTAATTTTCAAAATTTCAACTCTAAAATCAGGAGTAAATCCAATTCTGAAGAGTTATATCTATACCTCTTGGATCAATGCCCAAAACTACTTTTGATCTATGTTAAAGATGGCGAAGAAGCCTTTAGGACCCTTGAAGCAAATGCCATAGTCACAGATCCTGAAATTTATCTTTTACATTTTTCCTATCCTGATCGAATCAAGTCACTCGGACTCCTGTGCAGAGATGTGATGCTGCAGTTATGCATAGCTAAACTTAGAAAATCCGAGGAATTGATTTCAGAAGAGGCGTTCAATACTCATTTCATTACTAGTCGCGAATTGCTTGCAACCGAGTTTGAGCAAAGTTTCAGCTATTTTCAACAAGAGCGCGAAAAGATGCTTTCCAACGCGGAGGTGCTTCAGCGAAAATTAGAATCAATAAAGCATCTAGTCAACCCTTGGGGGCTTTATCAAGGTCAATTCCTGACCCTGATTGAGCAGTTTAAAGAGATTGATCTGAGTGACAACAAACTGAATCAAACGATTATCAACTTCTTCCAAATCAAAGATTTGGTGATTCAGATGCGGGGGGACGTGCTAGCGTTGAATGACCTTTTCGCCAAAAAGGCTAAAAAATCCTTAGCCGAATTGAAAAATCTGGAGGAAAAAGAAGAGCTGGATAAAGTAATTAATGGCTTCGTAGAACTACTGAATCTTGCAATCGGACAGGACATTCGCTCGGAGACGAGTATGCGATCCCTTGAAGATATGGTCAATAAATTACCCGTATTGACTGTTCCTATTGCTGCCAAAGAAGGCTACCTAATCCATCGAAAAATAGATATTAGAAAATCGGTCCAAAAATGGTTGGATTATGAAATCTTGCCCTATCTAATCGATCTATGGGACAATGAGGAAGCTACTTTTTCACATTTAATCAATGTAGCCTCACAAGTAAAAAACAGTCTTCTCGTAGCGCAAAAAACACAAAGCATTAATGGATTTCATGGGGAAATAGCCTCTCTGAGTGCCATCGTATCAGAGCAAGAGGACACCATCACCAAGAGTAAGGAAATGGTCCTCCATATTGATCAGCAATTAGCCACCAAATTCAAAGTGACAGAGATCTATAAAGAGGAAGAATACCTCAAGGTCCCTTTGCAAACCAACTTTGCACGCTTTACAGGAAGTAACCCCGGAAGTTTTGGTAAACTAACTCAATTAGCCAAACAAATTTTTGACAACTTAGGTAGACAAGTCAAAGAGGTCAAAGAAAAGACGCCACATCAGAAGCTGGAAACAGCGCTTGAAATTCTCGAAACTCGAAATGGAAAAGAAAGTCCTGATCATTACCACTCACTTTTCTTGAATAAAAATTTTATTGGAGATCTCTTTCTTGTTAAGCGCACCAATAATGAGTCAGAGCTAGAGAAAATTGTCAACTACTGGAATAGAGGGCAGAATCGATCTTTGGCCGTAGTGGGAGATCCTTTGAGTGGGAAATCAACTTTATTGGAATTTGGAACACATTTATTCCAGTCAAACGAAGTTCATTTCCTAAAACCTGATTCTGATTTGACCATAGAAGGTCGGAAATATAAAACCAGTAAAAACCTCGGAGAGGCTTTCACCTTCATCAAGCGATCAATCAGTAATTCAAAGCCTATTTTAGTCATTGATGACCTCCATCTGTGGCGCGACTCCAAAAACTCATTGATCTCAAATGCGGTTGCATTACTGGATTTTATCACTTCAAATGCCTCCAAAGCTTTTGTGATTATTGGAATCACCAATTCTCTTCGAATCCATTTAGACACTCGCATTCCTTTTTCCCTTGGATTCACCAATCTCCTGGATATCAATACTGCCTCAATCGAAGAAATCTATAAAGCCGTGATGCTTCGTCATGGAGCTTCGCATAGACCGATTTTTGAAAAAGAAGGAGTACCAATGAATGAAGTAGATCTACGGAAAAAAATAAGCTGGCTCAGCAAAAAATATGATTACAATATCGGGGCGGTCTTGCAGGCTTGGATTTTCTGCACTGATATCGAGCCTGACGCCTCTATTCGATTTACCGAAAAAGAGACTCACTTAAATGACTTTCTTAGTACCTCTGAGCTGTTAATCCTAAAAAATTGCCTGTTATTTGGACACACTACTGATTTGGAGTTAAAGAATCTCTTTACAGATCGATTTGAGCTGGAATTCAAGCCAGCTATCCGAAAAATGCTGAATATTGGTATTCTGGACCGAGATTCAAGTGGAGCTTTGATTGTAAAAAATACGGTAAGGCAGGATATCTATTCTATTCTTAAATACCGTGAATTACTTGCCTAATTGGCTTTTATCATGAACAATTGGAACGATCTTTTGACTTTGATCCTAATCGTATTTGCGATTTACCTCTTCCTGTCTTTGTGTATTTTCCTGATTTTGAAGCAACTGAAAAAACGTCGGATCAATGATTACTATTTCATACTGATCAGGAAAGTCAGACTGTTTTACAAGCCAACCGCCTGGTTGATTATACTTGGTGGATTTATCAGCTTGGATCCGACCACACACGGCCTGCTAGCTGTCATTTTAGGTGCATTTTTCTTCAATCATATGCGGAATTACATCTCTGGCCTGTTTATCAGAGCTAGTCCCATGGTAGTGAAAGGCACGCTTGTTCAGGCTGGTAAAATTAGAGGTAGAATCAACCGAATCGCAACCTTAGGAATGGTCTTGGGCACTGATCAAGGCGAGCGCTGGGTTTGGTACAGCTCTTTTGATCGAGTTGGATTTACGCTGATCTCAAATCAGACCAATGTACAACAGCGAGCGATCTATCTCAAAACACCATTGAAACGAGAACACATCTTGGACTTGATTTTCAGTCATCCGGTTTTAGCCTTGGGGCAAGCACCCAATTTGAAAAGTATAGATCATAGCGACACCTATTTACTTCATTACACTTTAGTCAAAGGGACTCAAAATGATGACTTTATCAATTTCCTTCATGCGAAGGAAATCTTGACTAATCAAACTGAAAAATTCAATAACTAATGGAAATTATATCTTCCTATAACCTGATCATTGAGTTTTCGGTGATCATTATTTTATCCTTCCTTTTCAACGGGCTTTCGAAAAAGACCAACGTTCCGGCAGTTTTGATGTTGATTGCATTGGGATTAGGTCTCCAGTATGTCTTAAAATATTTCACATCTGAATCGGTGGATTTCTTCCCTATTCTCGAGGTATTGGGGATTGTAGGTTTGATTATGATTGTATTGGAGGCGGCCCTGGAGCTGGAATTGAAGCGTGAAAAATTACTCCCCATCCTCAAATCGATGGCAATTGCCCTGATTGGTTTGATGGCCTCCACTTGGGCCGCAGCGAGTATACTCTATTATTATATTCCTGAGATGACCATGCAGTCGGCTTGGCTCTACGCCACTCCGCTTTCTATACTTTCCAGTGCGATTATCATTCCTAGTGTTACGGGTTTAAAAAAGAAGAAAAGAGAGTTTCATATCTATGAGAGTACGTTTTCAGATATTCTAGGAATTATGCTTTTCTACTTTTTAACGGGAAAGCTCAACCCTGCAGAAGACTCAGGATTAGTCGGTTTTGGGGGAAATTTTCTGCTAACTGTAGCAATTTCATTAGTAGCGAGCTATGCGATTATTTTGATTTTTCAGAATATCAAAAGCCAGGTGAAGCTATTTTTATTGATTGCTGTTTTACTATTACTCTATGCGTTAGGTAAAAAAATGCACCTTTCTTCATTAATCATCATTTTGATTTTTGGATTGGTCATCGCCAATATGAAGCTGTTTTTTCAGGGCCGAATCTCCAAATGGCTGAACTATGAAAAAGCGCATCAAATCTATCACGAACTGCACACGATTACGGCAGAAACAGCATTCGTGGTTCGAACTTTGTTTTTTGTCATCTTTGGATTGACGATCGCTATTACTTCAATCTTTGATTGGCAAGTAGCTTTGATCAGTTCCTTACTGATTGGATCTATCTATGGGATTCGTTTTGTACTTCTCTTGATCTTTGGTGGAAAGGATCTTATCCCACAAGTATTCATCGCGCCAAGAGGCTTAATCACAGTACTACTTTTCTATGGCATACCTGCAGAAGCTCAGATCGCCAGCTTTGAACCGGGGATTTTACTTTTTGTAATTATTGGAACTAGTCTGATTATGACTTTTGCAATGATCTATGAGAAAAGGAGATCATCAAAAGCTATTGATTTGGCTAGTAGTCGGACAGTTGGTGCGGTGAAATGGAAAGTACCTAGTGTTTTGGAGAATAATGGAGCATCCGAAAAATAAGTGCTAACCCTTAAGGGGTGGCAGAAAGCTATCGATTTTCTAAGTTGAAACTACTAACCAAAGTAATACTGCGAGCAGAACTGCATTTCTCACAGAGAACAGATAAAGACCTAATGTTAATGGCTTTTGAGAGTGCCTCTTTGCCCGAATTATACGGCCCAAGGTAATCTCGATCATACGCACTAGGAATCAAGTCGCAATCTCGTTCATGGATTTCAAATTTGCCATCTGAATTAGGTTCCGAAGCTAGGTAAAAGAATTTCATCGACACTTTGTTTAGGTATGTCCGAAGGTAGTTAGACGAATAGGCAAAAAAAATACCCAGTACTGGGTATATTTCAAGGGTTTTTAGGCATTTTTCACTTAAATCAGGAATTTCCGTTACCCTTCCTCCTGATCTCAGATTGTCGCATGGGCATGGAATCGATTTGCTTTATCAATTCACCAATTGAAAAGTTCTCCTTTTTTCCGTAGGATTTTACTCCTCCATCTAGACCAATTAAAAAATAGAAGCCCGGATACTTTTTGCTTAGTTTCAAAAAATCAATTTGATCAATTTCCCCCTCAAAGTTTGAATATATTAGATTTTCAGATTCAAAGGCAAAAAGCAATAATTTACGATCCTTGAGATCAGATGGGGCTAGAGAGTCTAAGCCCTCTGAGGGAATGTCAAACGTGACGATTAAGCGATTCTCCCATTTAAAATCACTCAATTGTTTTTTGGAAAAAGACATGGAACTCAAAATGAAAATTAAAATGAATATTAGCTTCATACTTTTTTAACTCTTTAAACTTCAATTGGTTTACCACTTTTCTCACTGATCATTCAATAGGCTCTTTGTTGGAGGATTCTATGAATTTCACAGAATTAAGAAATTCCATCTATCAGATTAAGTATGGAGCCCATTCCTTCGGTTTACGTTATCTAACACATCTTAATTGAATCAGCTAAGCTAGCCACAAAACAATGCCGCAATTTTGTGATCCTCGCTTTCAGTGTAGCAGTCAATCGGATGACGAATCTAACAATAGAAATGTCAGTTTTTGCAAACTAAACTACGGTACTGCATTTGGAGCATTTATAGATCCAGGTTTTCCTCAGGAAGATTTTCCATATCGCCTGACTCATATTCATCTGTTGAAAACCTGGAAAAGTCATTTCTTTTAATCAGCGTATAAGGACAAAAGAGTTGGGAGTGGATCTCTGGCAAAAGGGAATTAGAACTAGACTGAAATCTATGCCATTTGCGGAGCGAGCAAAGAAGAGTACAATAGCGTAAAATCACAGTCCCTACAAAAGGAAGCTTCAATGGCTGATAAACTGAACCTGCAAGAAAATAACTTTGGAGTATGAATTTTTTTGATCGATCCAGTATAATCAAAACCAATAAACACCTTTTTGTTGGACCAAATACTAAGTTAAAGACCTAACCGTCAGCAATATTTTACCCAGTCTGTGGCAGGTATTTCTCATCCCAAATTTGTATTTTTTCTGGATACTGATTAAATTATACTCAGAATAGGCATTTAAAGTGATTAGACAGGTTTGCTTCGTACTGGCTTCATTATTGGATTTGATGTAGTAACAAAAACCCAATTGCTATGAATCTAACTTGCAATCCCCTAAAAAAAGTATCAACAGATCATTTGGAGAAATGTACGAGTTCTGGCATTGAATGAACAGGAACCCTTGGGAGTCTTGCGTTGAGAATCTCGAGAGCTGGGTATTTTGGCTAACTCTATAAAATTACAGCTATTAATTATCCAGATGCTTCCAAAAACAGTGTTCTGAAAGACTGCCGGAAATAGTTCGATGGAACACCACTTCACTACAGGAGCATTACCCAAACTGATCATAGCGAAGCTAGCCAAAGCAGGAGAACAAACCTCTCTTAGATAAACCTTTAGGTGATTAATTAGACCACCCTGACATTTAGTAGCATCTATCAGATCTGCTATCCGAATACTTACTGTTACTGGGAATTTTACGCCTAAAACAGATCCCAAAGCACCCAACCGACTAACTTCATAAGTTATCACTAACTCAGTGAATTCTCTTATCGATTCCAGAGAATGCAAACAATTTTCACAAAAAAAACACTACCGATTCAAGCTTAGAAAATATATATACAAAATTCTATATAAACATAAGTAAATGCCTCTAAGAAATAATATGCTCTCAATCGCTTACCCAAATTAATCTAGTTATTATGGGGAAAAACATACTATATATTGTAACAGCTATTACGCTAGTGTTATGTTCTACCCTTAGCTATGGCCAAACACTCCAATTAGGAACAATTTCCTCCTTTGAAGCATTTACTGGAGCTGGAGCGGTTACAAATTCAGGGACGTTTACAGGTGATGTGGGTTCAAACCTTGGAATAATTACCGGATTTACCCCACCAGCCTTTACTGGTACAGTTTATAATGGTGATGCTACTACTGCACAGGCTAGAGTAGATTTACTTAGTATTTACATAGATCTTAGTAATATTTTTGTTACACATCCCGGCACTCATGCCGCAGCATTTGGAGTCGGTGAAACTATTACCCCCGGAGTTTATTCCATTCCTGGTGCTGGATCTGTAGGTGGAACACTTACGCTTAATGGGGAAGGAAATCCTGACGCTGTGTTTATAATTCATTTTCAGGGAGCATTCACCGTAGGGGCAGGTTCAACGATTATTCTAAGTAACGGAACACGAGCTGCCAATGTATTCTGGATTGCTGAAGGGGCTATTGATATTGCAGCAAACAGCGTAATAAAAGGAACGTTGTTTTCACATCCTGGAGCCATTTCTTTTGCTGTGAATTGTACTATAGAAGGAAGAATACTTGCCTCAGAAGGAGCAATAACGATCGCTGCTGGTGGTGTGGCAATTATCCCTTTTGGCACTACCACCATTCCAATAGTTTGTATAAGTAGTTCTCCTCCCGCAGCTGCAGTCGATGTTTTAGGAAGTGTTTCAGATTTTGCCCTTTTCACTAGTGCTGGCGCTGTAGCACATACTGGTACATCTGGGATTGTTGGCGACATCGGCTCACATGCTGGTGCCATAAGTGGGTTCGGTACTTCCACTCATGTTGGTTCTTTTTATAATGCGGATGCTGTCACAGCACAAGCCGTACTGGATTTAGAAAACGCTTATGTTCAACTGATGCTTTTACCAAATACGGTGCTTTCCCATACGCCTGCTTTTGGAAGTGGAGAGACGCTAAATGCTGGGGTTTATTCTATAATAGGAGCGGGATCATTAGCAGGAACGATCACCCTAGACGGTCAAAATAATCCGGATGCAATATTTGTATTTAAGTTTGGCGGCGCATTTACAACAGCAGCACAATCAAAAGTAATCCTTACTAATGGGGCGCGTAGTGTGAATGTATTTTGGATAGGAGGAGCCGGAGTTGCCACTGGCGCCATTTCTATGGGTGCTTTTTCATTTATGAAAGGAACTCTTATTGCACATGCCGGAGCAAATAACATGGGGGCAAGTGGAAATCTAGAAGGACGCATGCTTTCTACAGCAGGAGCTGTCGGAATAGGAAGTAATTTTACGGTATACACAAGACCTTTATCAACATGTTGCCCAATTCCATTTTCTTGGTTGGGTCTAACTATGGACTGGTATGATCCCCAAAATTGGTGTGGAGGCTTAGTCCCCATGGCAACGTCTACACCAGTTCTAATACCCTTGACCGCAAACCAACCCATCATAAATATTTTGGGTGCTGACATTGATATTTCTGGCCAACTTACTCTTGAGGAAATGGCAACACTCACGTTGCAAGCTGGACCTGCTCTGAAAATGTTGAATACTTCTGAAGTAATCACAAATAATGGCGCCTTAATAATCCTGGAGCCAGATGCCAACTATAACAATTTGGGTTTGGGTACTCCAACTCTGGAAGTGAGGCAATTGATGACAGGAAATAAGGGCTGGCGCATGATTGGGTCTCCGGTCTCTACCAATTACGGAGACTTTCTTGAAAGTTTTGAAACACAAGGCTTCTCGGGATCCACTAATCCATCGCTTCAGCCCAATTTATTATGGTGGGACGAAACAGATAAAGGGACAAGCCTCCAAAGTTGGAGACAACCCGCTAATCTTAGTGATGCCGTACCGTCCGGAAGAGGTCACTACTTCTACATCTTCAACGGCGCAGCTAAGCCTTCCCCTGCTACCGGAAACTACGCCGACGTCCTCCCTTTGATCGTATCAACCACGGGATCTGAGGTCAATTTAACAAACGGAATCTTTGATTTTGGAGTGACATTCACCGCAAGAGATACCAATCTAGTGGCTCAGGCCGACACGCTGATTGAAGTCAATCAGGCAGATGAAGGATTCAATCTGATTGCAAACCCAACTGCAAGTACCTTGGATTGGAATGCGCTCAGTGGCTGGACCAAAACCAACATAGATGAAAGTATCTATGTATGGGATCCTGCCACCGCTACTTTCCTCACCTGGAACGGCAGTATAGGATCACTTGGCAGTGGACTAATCGCTCCATTTCAAGGGTTTTGGGCACGGACAAATGCAGCAAGTCCTTCACTTCAACTTACAGGAAATGCAGTGAAGACGTTGACTAATAAAACGTTCTACGGTAGGATACTCACAATCCAAGAGCCATCTGTAATTCATCTTCAGCTCACAGGTGAAAACCTCAATGCCGAGTCATTCATCAGCTTTGGAGTAGACGGAGTCCCTGAAATAGATTCCAAAGACGCTTACCAGCTCGAATCTCTTGCTGAGGATTGGCTGCTGCTCTATTCATATGGCTCTCTGAAAACCAAAACTCCTCTGGTCATCAATAATCAAGGCACGCTGGATGGAAATACAAAAGTAATCCCATTACATCTTGTCGCTTCAAAAGCAGGCCAGCCAATCAATGGAAACTACCTTATGAACTGGACTTTGCCAACTGATCTTCCTGCAGAAGTGACAATTCTCTTGATGGATCACATTTCTCAAAAGGCCATTGACATGCGGAAAGAATCTGCTTACGCCTTCTCATTTCAAGCTCCGAGAGTTCCTAATGCCCGAACTGCAAAATCCTTTGATCCATTGGCCATCCCTCAGGCAGTGATCTTTCAGTCTCCATATGAAACCGGTGAAGTAAATCCGAACGCCAGAAAAGCAGCTGGCAAGCCAGAACGTCCTTTTACCCTATTCATCAGTGGGAATACAACCGGAGAAATTGGCTATTTACCTGATTTACCAATGCTATTTGGTCCAGCACCTAATCCATTTATCAATCAAACTAAGATCCGATTCTACCTTCCAGAAACTCGGAAAGCAGAAATTCAAATTACAGATATGATGGGTCAGGTAGTTGGTAGCTTCCCCAGTGAGGTGTATGGCGCCGGGATTCATGAGCTAGACTGGATCCCATCAGCCATCCAACTCAGGCATGGACCTTACGTGATCCGACTGATTACAGATCACTATCAAATGAGCCAAAAATTAATTAAAAATTAAAGATGATTCGTCAAACACTACTCCTGTTAGTCTTATCCAGTTGCCTTCTCCAGGAGAGCATGGCTCAAGTCATCAATGGCGCACCCAAGCCTACTTTGAGCGTAAGTGTAACGGCTAGAATACTTGATAATCTTGAAATCTTGACCATCCGAAATATTGATTTAATCTCTGTAGTTAAGAGTAAAAAGATCATGGTCCCTTCCATGAAAAGTCCATTTGCAGGATTATTCAAAATAACCGGCAATCCTAATGCAAGGATCCGGATCACATTTCTCCAACGAGAAACCCTCGTAGAATCCAATGAAGGAATCGGAATAATCAAAGCAGAATATAACCTAAGCACCTCATTTAAAGACCTTCAAAATCAAAGCACTTTACTCGATATCGGGGAGGCTAATCTCAAGTTAAGTGACAAAGGATTGTTGTTTGTTTTTGTAGGTGCAAACCTTGATCTCAGTGCTGCCTTACCGGGAAAATATCAATCCGAATTCACAATAGAACTCGAATACATTTAATGAGCAGTAACAATACATATCGCACTCACCGATTCAGCAAGTTTCTTGTCGTCTTCGCCTGCTTTATTTCGCAGGTGTCCATGGCACAGCGAATCAGCTTTAGCACTTGGACTGGTAGCGATGATATTGTATTGAATTCTGTGATGGCGTCTCCTGAACTAAGTTTTAATTTAAAACAACCCATTATTACATCTGGGACCACCGTGGATATCAACTTGGTAGATAACCAGGCCATCGCATTCCGAATCGAAGCTCCTGAAAACTTCGATTTAACCGTCGATGTCGATGCACCCATGTTTTTGACTTTTGCGGACGACCCTTTGAAAACTATTCCTTTTCAGGTAAAACTAGCCTACAACAATATGCTGCCAGGGAATGAATTAGCAGGAAAAGCTGGGGCAATCGAACTACCACTAGGCTTTACCAATGTCACCTTTCCAGTAAATCGAAGAACCTCAGGCGCACCAAGCCCACCACCTACGCCTCTGACAGGTACGGAAGTACGAAATAAGAGCACCGCATATATCTATATCTACGGCACTTTGGGCCCAGTAGGAACTGTTCCAGCTGGTAATTATTTAGCAGAAATCACCATAAACGTATCATTTACAAGCTATGATTAAGTATTCGGCAAGAATCGGTCTGTTCGTAATCTTGATGCTTTCCTTCGGAGCAGCTCAGGCTCAATTTATCAAACTTAATATGTCACTACCAGCGGGCGCCATCTTCGAATCCAAAGTCGTGTATCCAATAAATGGAGACTCGTGGGAAAAATCAAAGGCAATCACTTGGATTCAGTTAAACTTCAATGAAAACCTGGCTTTCGTGCTAGAAATAACATACCCTGAACGAATAGTCGATCCGCCATTAGAATTCTTCTTTCTAAATAACGGCACGTCCAATTTTGAAGAGTCAAGCTATTTGAAAAGTGGTAGCCAAGCAGTCATAATGAGTAAATATGGTAATGTAATCCGAAACACAAATCCACGCCCAGTTGAATTATCCGCTTGGCTTGGACTTCCGATGACAGCGGGCATTGCCGTCAAGATAGAATATCCATAAAATCTAAACATCATATGCCTATGAAGGACACTTAGTGAAAGAAAAGAGTATTAAATCAATTTTAACAATCTAAATAAATTTTAATAGTATGAATTACAAAACAATGAAAATCACGATTAAATCAGTTCTAACGATAGCCTTGGTTATGGGCTTAGGATTCATGGCAAATGCACAGAAAACTTCCAGTGCACCTGCCTCAGCTACTGTTCTTGCGGACTTAACAATCGCATTGAACGGGACTCAGAACGAAATTGCATTCGGAACACTTTCTGCAAACTCACCTGCAGCAGTGGTACTCGATGCTAAAGGAACAGCCAATGCAAACACAGGTTCTGTAACGAACGTGGCAAGATTCGACTTGGGTGGTGCTAGTAGTGCAGTGACAGTAAGCTATGATGCTACTGTAACACTTTCTAACACTGATCTAACACCTGCTACGATGACAATGACTCCCGAAGTTGTGGGAGCTGCTTTAGCTGCTAATCAAGCTACTGCTACTGCTGTAACAAGCAGTTCACAGGTAACGCTAGCTTCAGGGCTTTATTTCCTTTGGGTAGGTGGTTCGATTTCTCAACTAACTACTCAAGCTACAGGTATCTATTCAGGTACATTCAACATTGATGTTGAGTACAATTAATTAAATCAATGCCGGCAGGAATTCCTGTCGGCTTTTTTAAAATTTCCATGAAAAAAACTCTTCTACTAATTCTGACCTTTATTATCCTGACAAAAACTGATCTGGTTTTTGGACAGGTTTCGATTGCTCCAACCACCATATTTATTGATCAGAATGGGATAGGTTCTGTATTTATTACCAATCCCGGGAATTCACCGCAAGAGATCAATGTGAGTTTTATATTTGGGTATCCTGGCAATGATGACCTAGGAAACCTCATTATGGTGTATTCGGATAGTATTCGTGCCAAACAGTTTGGGATTGATGATCGAGTACGTGCATTTCCAAGAACATTCATCCTAGCACCACAGCAACAGCAAACTGTTCGCCTTCAAGTCAGACCCGATCGTTCTCTTGCAGCTGGAACCTATTTCACCCGTGTCAAAATCACTTCCAACGCACAAACTACAGCTGTGGATGAAGTTCCTCAAGAAGAAGTGGCTACTCGCGTGAGCTTTAAATTTGACCAAGTCATCGCGGCATTTCAAAAAGTAGGTACCGTATCTACCGGACTAGAATTTGAGGATATTTCGGTGGTCCAATCTGAAGGTACTCTTCGCGTTATTCCTACTTTTAAAACTACCGGAAATTCACCATTTATCGGAAGCGTAATGGCCACACTCAAAAATGTACAAAATGAAACAATTGCAGAGCAGGGCCAAACAGTAGCGCTTTATTTCTCAGGAAAAAGAACCGTGGAATTGAAATTACCTGAAAATATTGCTTCAGGAGATTACACAGTTACACTGGTTTATGAAACCAAAAGAGGCGACATCCCATCCTCAGATTTGGTTCAATCCCAATCCATCTCAAAAACTATCCCTGTCAAGTTAAACTAGACCCCAATCATCATAAACCCATCATTCAAACCCAAACATACTCGGTCAAAAGCCAATGAAAGTATTAAAGATCATCCCATGTTATTTGGGTCTAATCTTGATTATACTCAATTCCTCCCCATCGGCTTTTGCTCAAAAAAAACCGGATGGAGAGGTATTACTGAATTTCAACTACCCAGCCGTAGGTAATGTCTATCTAAATGGGGTGTTTTTTGGAGACGTGGCTTATTTGCCATTGGGAGAGGTATTGAGTCTTCTCTATATTCCAGCCGAAAAAACAGCTTCGGGAAAGGGCCTTCAAGGTGCATTTCCCTCGAAGAATGAAGGTTGGGCGATTGATCCGATCACAAATGAGCTTACTGTCAAAGGTAAGTCCCGCGACCTCGATGCCGACAAATACTACATTGGGGAATTAGACCTTTTCTTACATCCGGACTATTTTCAGGAGCTATTTGGGATCACATTCACAGTCAACACTTATGCGCTCAGTGTAAGTATGACCTCAACAAATCCATTACCTATTGAGGAACGTCAGAAGCGAGAGACTATCCGTCAACAACTCCAAAATCGCTTGAACAAAGAGGAGTCTTCCGCTCCATTACTCTATTCGAGAAACCGTAAGGTGTTAGGTCTGGGTGTCTTTGATTATAACCTAAATTACACCAACACAAATGTGGGAAATAATCTAGGGCTATCATTCAATGCGGGTATGGAGCTCCTGGGAGGTGATTTTCAAGGAACTTACCAAGGAAATCTAAACCAAGGAAATCTTCTAAGCAATTTTGTGGGATTGAGATGGCGGTATGTCCTTAAAGGAGGCATGCAACCTGAGCGGAATGCGGGAATAGCCAGTATTTCCATAGGTCAAATCAGTACTACCAGTTTTTCTAACGGGGCCAATTTACTGGGAGTTTCCATCACCAACAATCCAGTAATACCCAGATTAGAGCTGGATTCTTTCGTGATCGATGGTACCACCGCACCGGATTCTGAGGTGGAATTATTAATCGGTGGTCAATTGGTGGATTTTACCCGAGCAAATGAAGTGGGATATTATCGATTCAATGCTCCGGTCACTTATGGGACAGTACGATTAAGTACGCGTGTCTATACTCCTTCTGGAGAAGTAATCATCCAAGATCGACAGATTCAAGTTCCATTTAGCTTTCTACCCAAGGGTTTTGTAGGATATAATGTCCAAGCAGGACTTCCTCAATTCACTTCCGACAGTTTAGGCACTGGATTAGTTACACATGCTGATTTGGCGTATGGATTGACCAGTACGGTGACCGTAAGAGCTGGAGTAGATCAAGGCAATATCTTTGGAGAACAAGAAATCTATCCTGTTTTTGGACTTTCAGCTCGGATTTTCCAGCAATACCTGCTGAATATTGATGCTTTGCCAGATCGATATTATCGGGCTTCGGGTAGTGTATTCTATGCTACAAATACTAGTATAAATGCTCAATTCACTGAGTACAATCCAAATTCCGCACTCAACTTCAGAGGACAAGTGCGCGATGCTAACTTAAATACGTTTTTCCCTCTAATGTTATTTGGGAAATTTGGTGGGTTTCGTCTGACAGGTGAACGCATTTGGTTTGATACTGGAGAGGGGGTAAATAACTATCAGATAGACTTCAATTCGCAAATCAATCGAGTGGTCTTCAGAGTAAATTACCGTGGCGGTAGAAGCAGCCTCCTAATAAGTGAAAATCCAATACAAAATCAATTTGGATTATTTACTACTTCTTTAACCTACACGCTACCTCGAACTCCGGGAATCCCTGTCTATGTGAGGGGAATGTTTTTGAGAGGACAATACCGTTACTCTACGCTTTTAAAACGTTCGGAATCCATCAGCTTGCTTTTGTCACAAACCCTATTCAAAACAGGAAGATTTACCCTCGGCTATGACCGACAAATAGCTCAGAATCAATCCCAGTTTCAAGTTGGATTTCTAATTGATTTTAATTCATTACGCTCATCTACCCAATTCAGTAAGCGAACAGAAGGTTATTCTGCGCTACAGTCCTTCAGCGGCTCCTTAGCTTATGATCCAACTGGAAATACAGTAATCCCAAGCAACCGTGATCAAATCACGCGATCTGGAGTGACGGTGCGTCTATTTATTGATACTAATGAAAATGAGTTATTTGACCCCGGTGAAGAAATCGTACCTGCCAAGGCTGTTCGTCTGGATCGCTCTGCCAACATCCTCTTGGGATCTGACGGATTGCTGCGAATCACCCAGCTTCAGAGTTATTGGAAATATCGATTAGATATCGATATCGCAGCGCTTCCTAACCCCAACCTTGCTCCAAAACTCAAGAGCTTCTCGTTCATCGCCGAGCCCAACCGTTTCCGGGCGATCGATATCCCACTTTATCAGACTGGAATTATTGATGGGATCGTTTTTTTAGAAAGAGATGGCGAATCTCAAGGTCAGGGTGGATTGCGACTGATTTTGCTAAAAGATGGCGAGACCGAAGGGGAAGTAATTCGAACCTTCTCGGATGGAAGCTACTATTCATATGGACTTCTCCCTGGGAAATATACCCTTGAAGTAGATCCACAGCAGCTGGAATTTATGCAAGCAAATTCAAATCCAGGCAAGTTAGAATTTGAAATAAAAGCCCTTGCTGACGGGGATTATTTAGAAGAAATGAACATCATTCTAAAAGCAAACTCTCAAGATTCTAAGTAAAAAATCTTCGGACTAACTCGTCCCATTCTTCTTCCAACGTAAAATTCGGGCGCTTCTCCCCTGCCCTTTTATACCAATAATCCGCATTCCATTGATCGCCTTCTTTCCGATGGAGATAAGCATGAATTCGTGCTGCATCATTTCCGGGTAGTTGATCTACCTGATCATGAGATTTTTCCCAGTCATCGAACCCATCATACCAAAGAGCCAATAGCACTGGATTGCCCTGAAAATCTTTCGGATCAGTTGCCAAAAATCGCTCTATCAATTGTTCTTTACTTTCCATGATTTTAATTTTAAGGATTTTCAAAGAAAACCAAATCTCATAAAGGTTTAACCTTTCGTGACCTTTTCGTGATATCCAAAGCCCAAATTTATCTCAAACAAAACCAATAAAATCATGAAAAAAATTATCCTGTTATTCTATGTAGCCTTTTTAGGCTTAGTAAGCTGCTCTGAGGATCCCGATCCAATAACCATTGATTCTACCAAACCAGCCGGTGCATTGAACGTCTTGCGTTCCGGAAGCTTTGTAGATCAGAACGCAGCTGGGTCCATGGGGACTGCCGGACTAGGTACAGACACTCAAGGAAAAGAGTTTTTACAGTTCAATCAAGCGTTCAACACGGCATTAGCTACTGGAACTGTAACCGTATTCCTCTCCACTTCCGCTACTTTTATGGCTGATCCAGCTAATGGTAATCCAAACTTGTTGGTCCTTGGACCAGTTAGAACTGCCGGAGAAAATTTCTTCGCAATCCCAACAGGTCAAAGTACTACAAAATATACACACGTAATATTATGGTGTGGATCGGTTGGAGTGCCTTTTGGAAATGCCAGACTACAATAAAATGACCTTATTGAAGAAATCAAGTTGTCTTATCACCACTCTTCCCCATGTATTCTGCTTGGGGTTGAGTCTTTTATTTTCTTTAGAGGTAGCTGCGCAAAGTGGCTGGACCAAGGGGAAGAAAGAGGGTTTTTACCAGCTTAGCTACCAATCGATGACTTCCAAAGATTATTACACGTTGGGAGGAGAACTATTAGAAACGAATCAATTTTCGCAACAATCCATGGTTTTTTATGGGGAATACGGGGTGACTGATCGATTTACAATCATTGCAAATCTTCCCCTGCAGACTTGGAATGGCTTTGAGACTACAGAAAAAGTAAGTGGATTGGGAGATTTGAGATTAGAATTTAAGCATGCGATCTTAAAGAAGTACTTGCCCCTCACAATTTCCGTTGCTCCAGAATTACCCATCGGAAAGGCAAACAACTTTGCGAAAAGCACGATCAATGATTTTGAGCAGATCAATCTCCCCTCGGGTGATGGCGAGTTTAACGTTTGGTCCACAATTGCTTCATCTTTTGCCTTACCAAAAGCTCCTTTCTACGGGACTTTCTTCGCTGCATATAATATGCGTACCGAGTACGATGGCATCCAATTCAGTGATCAATATGCGCTGGGCGCAGAAATCGGCTACCATATTGCCAGTAAGGTTTGGGTAAATGCCCGATTGAATGCTCTCGCGACTGTAGGCGATGTACGGGTAGCGACCGACTTTGTACGTGGGGACGGCACCGAGTATACCAGTTTTAGTTTTGGCGCAAGTGTACCAATATATAAGCAGGTCAACTTGAGCTTAAATTATCGAAATTTTAATGACCTGATTTTTGACCGAAAAAATATCTATTCATCTGGAGTGGTCAGTATCGGAGTGTACTACGAACGAAAATAAACGATGCTAGTAACAAATTCAATGTGGGAAGCAACTCAGATCGCCTTTCCACGCTTCAAAAAATATTCAAAACGAGGTAATATCTACCGCCAAGGAGAATTCTCTGAAGGTTTTTATTTGGTGAAACACGGAAGTGTTAAACTTCAGAAAACACTTCCAAATGGTTCGCCTTCTATCCTCAAAATCATCAGCCCAGGAGAAATTTTCGGGGAAGGAGAATCCAATCAATCCTTCCCTAAAAAAAATAATTCATTTGCGACCGCTTTGGAAGAAGATACCCTGATTCAAAAAATCACGTGGAAAGATTTTCAGGATGCCACTAGTAGCTACCACCTACATGATAAACTACTCTATTATAGTTTAGAAACTTCCTTGCGATTAGAACGATTGAATTGGATGGATGCAGAAGGACGAATCAAATTTACTTTGAATGAGCTCGCGCAAAAGCACGGAAAACGCTTCGGAGACGAAACGTTATTGAAGTTAAATCTTACCCATGAGGAGCTAGCCATGCTTACCGATTCGAGTCGGCAAACCGTAACCAAAACACTCTCAACTTTGAAAAAAAACGGAGTAATTACTTACTCCAGAAATCGAATCCTTTTTAGAAATCTTTCAACCTTTAACTGATATGACAATGAAAAATCTATTTAAACTAACCTTGCCCCTTTTCGCTCTTATTCTCTTAGCAGGATGCGATAGCGCATCGATGACCGATGCAGACAAAATGAAACCCGTCGACGAAGTTGCTGTCACTGGCCCTATCACGGTTGTGAAAACAGGGACATTAACCGCTCAAAGCAGTACTAATACGCTGGGAATGTTCCAATTAGTCACCAATGCAGAAGGCAAATACTTTGTTCGATTAACTGAAAATTTCACTACCAAATTCAGCACAGGAACTGTGACCGTATACCTCTCCACCTCTGACAGACTTCAGCTGTCTACCAGCGGAACATTTCAGTTAGTTTCGATCGTAGGAAAAGCAGGCGAACATTTCTTCCCACTTACGGCAGCGCCTGATGCCAAATTCACACATGGCATTATCTGGTGTGGAGCAGCTGCAATTCCTTTTGGTTTTGCACCGCTGAATTAGTAGCTATAATTGATTCTTCTCAAAAGAATGATTTGTTAGAATACTATTTGCCCCCAGAGTTCAGCTAATTTTGGGGGCATTTTTATTGTTTGACATAATCAATATCAAAGCAAATATCATTTGGGCATCCTTGATAAACAGATAGCACCGTATTATTTTCTGACAATTGATAAGACATTTTTCGGGAAATTGGCTGCCCATTTTGCAGCAGTTGATCTTTTGGGACATACTCCAAATTTCCGGAAGAATTTTTATTACTAAAACTGGTGTAACTATTAAACTCCAAAAATCCATTTTTGGTAGCATACTCACTAGTTGCAAAAAAATAATATTCCTCTAAGTCGGTTTGAGGATTTCTTCTTAGCATTCCCTCCTCCAGTGTGAAATCTCCTTTCATCTCATAATACATTACTAATTGGAAAGAGTTGTCCTCTGGATCAGCCTGAATGAATTCCCATCTACCAAACAAATTATCTGTTTCAGGTTGCGGATCTTCTGCACATCCTTGTATTAAGAAAAACAAAACAAGGAAACTAATTGAATGGATATATTTCATCGTAGGATCAGTTAAAAATTAATTGATAGTTATAAACATAAAACTATTTCTTATTTAAAACAACTCAATCAAACAGTCAAATCAAACTCAAACTCGGTATAGCTCTTGGAATCTGAATGAATCTTGATTTCGCTTCCATGGATTTCTAGAATGTGCTTGACAATGGCAAGTCCCAAACCCGAACCCTGTACCCCTTGTTGATCCTTGTCGATCATATAATACCGATCAAACAGGGATTTCAACTCTGCCTGGGGGATACCACTTCCAGAATTACGGATTTTTATATTCACCCCTCCATGATCAGCTTCACAAGCATCAATTAAGATTTGACCTTGCAGCGGAGTATATTTCACTGCATTATCCAGCAGATTTTGGATCACTCGATCGATAAGTGATAGATCAGCCTTTACGATAGGTAGATTTTGGCAGATTTGAGACTTAATCTGAATTCCCTTTGCCTGTGCCAGGAGTTCATACTTCAAGGCAGAATCAAAGAGAAGTTCCTGGATTTTCAACCGTTCTAACTTCACATTCATCTGACCTGATTCGAGTTTGGAGAGGTCAAATAAGTCAGAAACCAGTTTGGTCAAGCGATCGGTAGAGTCGCTAATGATTTTGAGATATTTATCTTTTTCCTCCTTGGAAAGATTATCACCTTTGATTTGAAGTGTTTCGATGTAGCCATTAATTATGGCAAGTGGGTTTCTCAAATCATGGGAAACATTAGCTATAAGTTCTCTGCGGAGACTATCCACTTTTTTCAATTCCTCGATATTGGTTAGAATTATTTCTGCCATATGATTAAAGGTATTTCCAAGGACTGCCAACTCGGAATTCGAATTAGACTCGGGTACTCTTGCATGCAGATCTCCATCTTTAAATTGCTCTACCGTTTTGATTATTTTCCTCAAATGTCTGGTGAGCCAGCCAATCAGAACCAATCCAATTAAAAGAGCAACTACAAGCGTGATTAGAATCGAATTAAAAGTCAATTTCATCCAAAAGCTTCCTAAAAGGCTTTTTGAAATCGTTTCAAACTTTTCACTGGCTAACGTGATGTAAACATAGCCTAGTAGCTTTGAATCTTCATAGACAGCCGTTGCAGAAAAGACGGATTGCTCTCCTGGGTTTCTAGGATCGTCTCCCAAGATAAAATTTTCGCCACTTTCTGAAATAAATGTCTGAACTGGTCCAAGCTCAACGCGCTTTAATTTGACTTTTTGGTCCAATACCACGAAAGAAATAATCTCGCCTTCAGGGTCAAGGAGATAAACCTCGATTCCAGGATTTACTGCCATCATAGAATGCATAATCACCCCTAATGCTTCCTCATTGACTTTTCCGTCCTGAAAGGGATTGACTTCTTTGATCAGGTAATCTGCAACACTCGCATTGAGCCGCTGGGTAGTTTCTTGAAAGTAACGTTGGGCAGTTATAGCCGTAATGAAAACATAAGAAAACCCTACGATCAAAAGAACTAGGATAAAGCTGAGGGAAATTCTCCAATACAGACTTTTCATAATTTGAAGTTAAAGTTCATCGTTGAATCGATACCCGACACCCCAAGTCGTCAGTATAAATGTGGGATTATTAGGGTCTTGTTCGACTTTTGCGCGAAGGCGGTTGATATGTGCATTGACTGTGTGCTCGTAGCCGCTGAAATCATAGCCCCAGATAAGTTCGAGCAATTCACTTCGAGAATAACTCCTTCCAGGATTCCGAGCCATTAGCAGTAATAAGTCAAATTCTTTTGGAGTGAGATCGATTCGTTTTTTGTCTAAAACTACTTTTCGCTTTTTCTCATCTAGCTCTAACGTGTTAAAGCGGATTTGCTTCAAATCTTTCTCTGCTAATAGTGCGAATTGATCCTGTCTCCGAATGATGGCTTTGACCCGCGCAATAAATTCACGGATTTTAAAAGGCTTGGTGATGTAATCATCCGCGCCTGATTCCAACCCGATAATTTTATCGATTTCTTCTGATTTAGCAGTGATCATCAAAATTGGCGTATAATTATCCAGTGCTCGGAGACGCTGGCAGATTGCTATTCCATCCATTTCAGGAAGCATAATATCAAGGATGATCAAGTCGAACGTATTGGAATTGGCTTCTTCAAAACCCATTCTTCCATTGTTGCGAACCTGAATTTGGTAGTCGAGGTCTTTCAGGTGAATTTGAATTAGCTCACTAATATTCGGATCATCTTCTACTACAAGCACTTTTTTCATGGGCTACAAAATTCAATTGGAAAGTTAATTTCTACTTCTCACGAAACTATCACGATTCACATTTCTAGAAAAAATCAACAGAATTTAATTCTGGCATCAACCAGACACATAATAAGGATTTCATAAAAATGCCATCATATTTTAAATGAATTATAAAAATCTAGAGTTTTGGTGGCTGAATTTCTAGTAATCGTTCGATTTGTTGGTTTTTTCATCTCAGTTGGTGGCTTGCTGATAAATTATATCTTTGCGGAGTTAAAAATTACTTTAGGAATAATTAATTGTATGGAACAAGTTCTGATTTATGGAGTCCCAATGTTGGGAATCCTTGGTTTGATCGTCATGGCGATCAAGTCTGCTTGGGTCACTAAGCAGCCTACTGGCGATGAGAAAATGAATGAATTGGCTGGCTACATCGCAGATGGCGCCATGGCATTCTTAAAAGCAGAGTGGAAGGTACTTTCCTATTTTGCAGTCATTGCAGTAATTCTTTTGGTTTGGTCAGGAATGTCTGTGGAGACGTCTAGCCCTGTTATTGCCATCTCGTTTTTGATTGGAGCAGTATTTTCAGGTTTTGCTGGGTACCTAGGGATGAACATCGCCACCAAAGCGAATGTCAGAACTACCCAGGCTGCCCGAACAAGCTTGAAACACGCGCTTAAAGTATCCTTTACAGGGGGATCCGTAATGGGCCTTGGTGTAGCTGGATTAGCTGTGTTAGGTATTGGGTCTTTGTTTATCATTTTTTACAACGTCTATGTACAAAGCGTAGGTGCCGGTGTGAATGGTGTTGAAATGGAAAAAGCGCTGGAAGTATTAGCAGGTTTTTCCCTAGGAGCTGAATCCATCGCACTTTTTGCTCGAGTAGGTGGTGGTATTTATACCAAAGCTGCTGACGTCGGAGCTGACTTGGTAGGTAAAGTAGAAGCAGGAATCCCTGAGGATGATGTGAGAAACCCTGCTACAATTGCTGATAACGTAGGTGATAACGTAGGAGACGTAGCCGGTATGGGCGCTGACTTGTTCGGATCTTATGTAGCGACCATTTTGGCGACCATGGTTTTGGGCAGAGAGATCGTTTCTTTAGATAACTTCGGAGGCATTGCACCTATCCTACTTCCAATGGTATTGGCAGGTTTAGGAATCGTATTCTCGATCATGGGAATGTTCTTCGTGACTATAAAAGATGATAAAGGCGATGTACAGAAAGCTTTGAATATGGGTAACTGGTCTTCGATCGTATTCACGGGTATTGCATCATTCTTTATTGTGAAGTATATGCTTCCTGAGACACTTTCGATCAGAGGCTATGAATTTACCAGAATGGATGTTTTCTATTCGATCATCCTAGGTTTGGTAGTAGGAACATTGATGTCCATTATCACTGAATATTATACTGCTATGGGCAAACGTCCAGTGATGTCTATCATTAAGCAGTCAGCTACAGGTCATGCAACCAATATTATCGGTGGTCTTGCTGTAGGCATGGAATCTACAGTATTACCTACGCTGGTATTGGCAGGTGGTATTTATGGAGCTTATGAGTTTGCCGGTCTTTACGGTGTCGCTATCGCAGCAGCAGGAATGATGGCGACTACAGCCATGCAGTTAGCTATTGATGCATTCGGTCCTATTGCAGATAATGCAGGCGGAATCGCTGAAATGAGCCAGCTTCCAGAAGAAGTAAGAGGTAGAACAGATATCCTTGATGCTGTAGGAAATACTACTGCAGCTTCTGGAAAAGGATTTGCGATCGCTTCAGCAGCATTGACTTCACTCGCACTATTTGCCGCTTTTGTGGGTATCGCCGGAATTGATTCGATAGATATTTATAAAGCAGATGTGCTTGCCGGGCTTTTCGTCGGAGGTATGATTCCATTTATTTTCTCATCTCTTTGCATCGCGGCCGTTGGTCGTGCAGCAATGGATATGGTGAATGAGGTAAGACGTCAGTTCAGAGAGATTCCTGGAATCATGGAATACAAGGCTAAGCCTGAGTACGATAAGTGTGTGGAGATTTCTACCAAAGCTTCGCTGCGAGAAATGCTTCTTCCGGGAGCGATTGCTTTAATCACACCTATAATATTCGGATTTTCTTTTGGACCTGAAGTACTCGGAGGATTATTGGCGGGTGTGACAGTCTCTGGAGTTTTGATGGGAATGTTCCAGTCAAATGCCGGTGGTGCATGGGATAATGCTAAAAAGTCTTTCGAAAAAGGTGTAGAAATCGATGGGGAAATTTATTATAAGAAATCAGAGCCACATAAAGCTTCTGTAACTGGTGATACTGTAGGAGATCCTTTCAAAGATACTTCTGGACCATCAATGAATATCCTGATCAAATTGATGTCTATTGTAGCGTTGATTATTGCTCCACATATTTCTGTAGGAACTCATGGCGAACCAATGACTGAAAAGGTAGAGATCAAAAAAGAAATCCGATACGAGGATGGAAAGAAAATCACTACGGAGACCATTACCACAGTTGAATAGACACTAGTTTGCTATATTTCAAGAGCTACATCGAAGGGTGTAGCTCTTTTTTTGTGAGTTTTTTTACCCTAAAGACAGGAAGAGCACTCAAAAAATAAGAATCCATTTTCCTAAAAATGCGTCACTTTAAGAAGCCCTGAAATGCCTGCCTTTTATCTATATACTTATTCCCCCTCATAATTTGTCAAGCCATGGCTACCGGTGGCAAGCTTACCTAACAAGGGCATCAGGGAAAACCGCAAAGTAAATTGGGTTGGAAAGACTGGTTCATTCTCAGTACTGGAATGGTGGTACTTAGTTGAATTCTAATTTTTCCTTATTCTCTAAATTTGTACTCTATTAGTTTTTCATCCCCCTTTTTGAATCCACTATTCGAGGATGGTTTTTTTAATTATGGGTTCATTTTCTTTTTACTGCATTTTATAAAATAAAATATTGCAAAAAGAGGCTAAAACGAATAATATTTTAATTGACCATGAAAATCAGCCTTCCATCAAAAATCAGTTATGAGGAATGTAATAAAACAAAGATTTTTTATTAATTTAAGCATCAAGCGATAAGATTTATTGCGAATTGTCCGAATTTAGGACATTTTTTAACATTTATTAAACTAGCTAAACTGCTTTTTTTAGAGATAAAAAGATGAAATGATTTCATTTTTTATAATCAAATCTCGAAAAATAATGCAGGATTATACGTCGGTTTGGTAAAAGCTGAAAAAACTCGCAAGGGTCTAATCGCCAAAAGCTAAAACCAATTCAATAACTAAAACAAAAAACACATGAAGAAAAGCTACGCTTTATCATTGCTTTTCCTTTTTGGTTTTCTGCTCAGTGTGCCTACTTACGCACAGCAGAACATAAAAGGAAAAGTCACAGCCAAGGAGGATGGTAATCCACTCCCCGGCGTGAGCATTGTTATTCAAGGCACCACTACAGGTGCTGTGACAGATTTAGATGGAAATTATTCCATCACCGTTCCCGGAGCCCAATCCGTATTGGTCTATTCCTTTATCGGATTCTCCACTAAAACAATAACGGTAGGTAATTCCAGCATGATTGATGTAATTCTTGCTACTGAAACCTCAGAGCTTGACGAGTTCATCGTGACTGCGTTCGGAATCTCTCAAGAGAAAAAATCATTAGGCTATGCTGCGCAAAGCATCGATTCTGAGGCGATTACTAGTTCAAGACAACAGAACGTCGTCAATGCACTGCAGGGACAAGTTGCCGGAGTACAAGTGACTAACTCAGGTGGAGCCCCAGGACAGTCGGCTAGAATCATTATTCGAGGAATCAACTCACTGGATCCGTCAGCAGATAATCAGCCCCTATTTGTAGTCGATGGTGTACCGGTAGATAACTCTACTGTAGAATCAACTGGTACTCCTAGAGGAATGACCAATCGAATTGCAGATATCAATCCCAACGATATCGAAACGATGTCGGTCTTAAAAGGTGCAGCTGCTACGGCGCTTTATGGTGTCCGAGCTGCAAATGGCGCGGTAATCATCACCACCAAAAAAGGAAAAGCTGGAGAGGTACGAGTGAATTTCAATAGCTCGGTCGGTTTTGACAACTTGGTAAAAAAACCACGGCTTCAAGACCAATACGGTCAAGGGTTTAGTGGAGCAAGACAAGAGTCCAGTTTTTGGCCTTCTTGGGGAGCCAACATTGCAGCGGAAAATGATCCAAACTATGCCTATCAAGACAATTGGAGTAGAGCTTTTAACACTGGTACTCAGATTGACAATAGCTTAAGCGTCTCTGGGGGAAGTGACAAAGCGACTTTCTATGGCTCTTTTGGTCGGCTGGATCAGGAAGGAATTATCCCTTTCTCATCTTGGAATAGAACCACAGCCAAACTTTCCGGTACGGTAACAGCAAGCGAAAAATTCAATTTCTCCGGCTCAATCAATTACTCTAACTCAGGTGGTAATCGTGTGCCTCATGACCGATTTCTAGAACGGATGATGTATTGGTCTGAGACTACAGACGTGCGAGACTACATTAACGAGGACGGAACGATGAAAACCTATGGTAATACCAACCCAATCTACGATGCAAGATTTGCAACCTATAAGGACGACGTAAACAGGATGATCGGAAATATTAATTTCAATTATAGCCCAACAAAATGGTTGATGTTCTCCTATCGATTAGGAACTGACTTCTACGCAGACTCAAGAGAGGAAATAACTCCAGGCCCGATGGGAATTGATGGAGAAGTAGCCTTGAGCTCAACAGGTTTTATCGAAGAAACGAGAATCAATAGCCGCGATTTGACCTCCAACTTCTACATCACTTTAAAAAAGCAGTGGAATGAAAATTGGAATACCCAACTGAGACTTGGAAATGACGTTTTTGAACGGAAATTTGATCGAGTGAGCCTTTCAGGTTCCAACTTTGTAATTCCTGGATTTTACAACGTCAACAATACTACTCAAGTCTTTGCAAGTCAAGGGAAGTCCATACGAAGACTAGTTGGTTTCTACGGTGACTTAATGGTGGATTATAAGAACTTCTTATTCCTGAATGTCACAGGTAGAAATGACATCTCTTCTACTCTTCCAACTGATAATAATTCATTCTTCTACCCTTCGGTGAATCTGGGTTATGTCTTTAGTGAAAACTTCGATCTTCCAAGCTGGATCACTTTCGGGAAATTTAGAGCCTCTTGGGCTCAGGTGGGTAAGGATACCAACCCACATATTTTAGGAGCTACGTTTGTTTCTCCTTCTGTATTCCCACTCAATGGCCAAGTAGGTTTTTCCAAAAACTCAGTATTTGGGGATCCCAATTTGAAGCCTGAACGTACAACATCCCTTGAATTTGGAACCCAGTTTGCTTTTTTCAACAACCGAGCAAACCTTGACGTGACTTATTATAAGTCAAACTCAAAAGATCAAATTATCCCAGTTCCGATTTCTGATGCGACTGGCTTCTCTTCCTACATCACCAATGCGGGTGAGATCGAAAACCGAGGATGGGAAATAGTCGTTGGCGGAACACCGATTGAGAGAGGGAGCTTCCGTTGGGATGTCAGTGCAAACATCACTACCAATAAAAATGAGGTCAAAGGCATTCGAGAAGGAATCGACCAGATTGTAGTCGGCTCCCAGTTTGGATATAATGGTGCTAGAGTAACGATGATCCTAAAAGAGGGTCAAGCATATGGAAATATCTATGGTAGCTCCTATGTAAGACCCGGCGCAGCTGATGGCACAGAAACCTTGGATCCTAACCTTCCACAGTTGATTGGTGCAAATGGATTCCCTGTGAGAACCGGAAGTCAATTAATACTAGGAAATGCTATTCCAAAGCTCTTTGGCGGTATTCGAAATCAATTTTCTTACAAAGAATTTGAGTTTTCTTTCCTGATTGATTTCCGATCAGGATTGCAGCAATATGATCAGTTTGGCAACTTCCTTTCTGCTTTTGGAAAGCAAGAGGATTCTAATCGAAGAAATGAGACAGTAGTATTTCCAGGAGTATTGGCAGATGGTTCTCAGAATGCAAAGCCAGTATTTTTAGGTCAAGGCATTGGACCTGACGGAGTGGATTATGGAGCAGGTTATTGGAGGAATTACTACAGAGGTGTATCTGAAAACTTCGTGAATGATGCCAGCTTTATCAAGCTGAGAAATATCACACTCGCATATAATTTGAGTCCCACAGTGCTAGAACGAACTCCTTTCCGGACCGCTCGATTCTCGGTGGCAGCGAATAATATCATCCTTTCCACTCCTTGGGACGGATTTGACCCAGAATCGTTTTCAGCAGGTGCAGGCGGCAACGCCGTAGGATTTACCGGACTTGGATTCCCAGGTGTACAGAGTTACTTCTTCACTTTGAATTTGGGACTATAACCTCTAAAAATCAGAAACATGAAATTAAATACTAAAATAAAAGCAATACTGGGTGCGTCCTTGATCCTTTCGGCTTCGGCCTGTGAAAGCTTCATAGATGTCAACGAAAACCCAAACAATCCGGAAGATGCACCTATCTCTGGTTTGATGGCAAATAGTACCTATGAGACTACACTCAACGTATTCCGATCAGGTAGCGCGGTAAACAACTATGTACAATACCTAGCTTCTCCAAATCCAGATAGCGGTTCGGATACGATGGAACCATCGGATTTCAGCGGAACTTGGTTCAGTCTTTACAATGTGATGACTGACTTGAACGAAATGAATAAAAAGGCAGAAGCTGCAAGCTCACTCCATTATTTGGGTGCAGGTCAGATTTTGATGGCCTTGAATCTTGGTATGACAGTGGATTTATTTGGAAATGTACCTTTCTCGGAGAGTTTCAACTTCACTACAGTAACCCCAGCCTACGATGATGATCAGGCACTTTATGGAAATGTGATCAATTTATTGGATCAGGGAATCGCAAATCTTAAGGGCACGACCTCGATTTCTATTGGGAATGATGATTTCATCTATGGAGGTGATGTGGCTACTTGGATCAAGTTTGGGAATACCCTGAAAGCTAGATACCTGATCCATACCAAAGGAAAAGCAGGTTATGATGCCGGCCAGGTTTTGGCAGCAGCAGCAGCGGGATTCACTACTAATGCAGATAATGCACAATTGGAGTTCTTTGAGCAGCGGTTCAATCCTTGGGCCCAAGTAGCGATCAATAATGCAAACTTATTGCTTGGGGGCTGGATTTCTGAACAGTTTATTCAGGCATTGGATGGTACTAGCTACCCAACAGTTGACCCTAGACTTCAATTGATGATCGGAACTACCACCGATGGCAAGTTTATAGGAACTGTAAATGGCGCAGGTCGTGGTAATGCTCCGGAGCAAGGGGCAAGATCTACCCTTATAGAAGGTCAATATTACACCTCCAGACTTTCTCCCCTCTTGATTGCTAGCTATGCTGAATTGAAATTCATTGAGGCAGAGGCAGCTTTTGCAACAGATAAGGCTAAGGCTTACGATTCCTACTTGAAAGGAATCAATGCACATATGGATATGCTAAAAGTAAGTGCACCTGACAAAGCAGCTTACCTCGCTGCACCAAGTGTGAGCATGGGAGCACCCGCCTTGACACTCGATGCTATTTTCAAAGAAAAATATGTAGCAATGTTCCTTCATCCAGAGACTTGGAATGACGCCAGGAGAATAGATTATGCCTATAAAAGTTTTACTCCTCCTGCGAATTTGAATCCAAATCTTAGCGGTAACCTAATCAGAAGATTGGCCTATCCAGATAGTGAGATCAGCAGAAATGGACAGAACGTTCCAACTGTAACTCTTTTAGATCGAATCTGGTGGAATCAGTAAAATCCCCTTTGTTCGTGAAGTCTCTCAACCACTGAGTACGCGGAAGTTTCACAGCGAACAGAAAGCAAATGACAATTCTGGTTCAAGTCTTCGGACTTGGACCTTTGTCATTTAGTCCCAAAATTGGATTTAATCCGACGAACTCATTTGACCGCGGAGTCCGACGCATTTTTGCGGGGAAAAGTAAAGGAAATAGCTAATTCAAGCATCCCCCCGGTAGGTGGATCTTCACACTTGGACTATTATCCATCTTTCAAGAGATTTAATTAATCATGCTGTCCTATTAACAGAACCTCTTTACACATTCAAACTCATTTTTGAAGGCCTAATTCATGAATGTTTTTTATATTAATCCTATGAAAAAAGTTCTCTTCGGAATAGCGCTAATCATCAGTTCCTGTACGGTTCAAAAAATCAATAAATCATTTACCAAATCAGAAGTCTTTGAGCAAGGGCACTTGGGATTTATGCTTCTGGATCCTGATAAAAACAAAGTACTGGTTGACATCAATTCTGATAAATATTTTATCCCAGCCTCCAACACCAAACTTTTCACATTCTATACGGCCTACACGGTTCTGGGAGACAAATTGGTCAATGGTTTAAATTACCTCGAAAGAGGCGATTCGTTGATTTTCTGGGGCACTGGAGATCCTAGCTTTCTTCATCCCGATCTAAAAAATCAAGTCGCAATGGATTTTTTGAAAAGTCAAACCAAATCGCTTTACCTCCTAGATAACTTTGATCAAGTCAACGCTTTTGGTCCGGGTTGGTCCTGGGATTGGTACAATTACTATTATGCCACGGAGCGGTCGGCTTTTCCGATTTATGGAAATGTCGTGCGATTTGATAAAAAGGAAGAAAATTCAAATTTTGAAACCATCCCAAGCCTTTTCAAAAACGTACTCAAAGCCGAAAAAAACGAAAACTGGAAAAGCTATAATTTTGAGCGAGACCGCTACGAAAACCTTTTCACCTACCAACAACCGGATAAATGGGAAGGCACATTTGAAACTGACATCCCTTTAGTCACCTCGCCTGAGATGACTGCGATTTGGCTTGGCCAAGAACTGGGCAAAAAAGTCACTCGCATCAAAAATGATACTTATCTCAAATCGGATCCCGAAAAAATTCAGACCGCAGCTGCAGATAGTATCTATTCCCAAATGATGAAAATCAGTGACAATTTCCTCGCAGAGCAACTGCTGCTGTTGGTTTCTGATCAATTGAATAATACCCTGAGTACATCCGATGCGATTGCTTACGCAAAAGAAAATCTACTGGCCGATCTTCCTGATGAACCTATTTGGTTCGACGGATCAGGGCTTTCTGCCAAGAATATGTTTACGCCCCGAAGCATCATTGCTTTGTTGGGAAAGATAAGAGCCGAAGTCCCACTCGGAAAAATAAAGTCCTATTTCCCAGCTGGAGGAGAATCCGGTACGATCCGAAATTGGTATAAAGCCGATCCGGGTCAGCCAGCTTACATCTATGCAAAAACGGGAAGTCTTTCCATGAGCAATGCCTTGAGTGGCTATCTGATCACTAAAAGTGGTAAAATTCTTCATTTTTCCTGCATGATGAATAATTACGCCAAGCCTTCCAGCGACCTGAAAAAGGAGCTGGAGAAGATTCTATATCAAATTCACGACACCTATTAAAATGGATAAGTCGCTAGAAAATTTGGAGTATCATTCGCTCAAAGGCCAGATAGCTAAACTGTTGATTCTCGGAAGGGCAAATGCAGGCAGAGCAGTCAACAATATTCTAGTTCAAACTTACTGGCATATTGGAAAACATATCGTAGAATTTCAACAGGGTGGCAAAGAGAAATCCGAGTACGGTAGTTCTGTTTTAGATCGACTTTCCAAGGATCTGACTTTGGAATACGGAAAAGGCTTCAGCAGATCGAATTTAATTTATGTGAGGAAGATTTTCCTCTTTTATCCAAATTGTGAGACACTGTCTCACAATTTGACATGGAGTCATTACTTTGAAATTCTAAAAGCTGACAATGACCTTGAAATCAGCTTTTATACTAAGGAATGCGCAAAAGAAAAGTGGAGCGTCCGAGAGCTAAAAAGGCAAATGAAAAGTATGCTTTTCCATTGCATCGCGCTGAGCAAAGACAAATAAGCTGTTTTGAAACTATCAGAGATAGGAAGTGAAATTCAAAATCCCTTGGACATTAACATGATTAATCACGATTATGGGAGTAGAACAATCTTCTTTGATCATAAGGTTGCACTCAGGAAGTCTGGTCTTCTAGCGTAATGAAGCTCGATCTTCCATTTCTAATGATTATAACTAATTAAAAAACTATTATGTGTATCCGCAGTCCTGCACATCGCTAAATTTAATGCTGATTTACTTCAAAAATCTCCCTAGCCCCCTTTTAGAAAGGGGGATTCCGATCCGATTTTACATCAAGATTTCGCTTTTTACTGGAACGAGCAACAAAGCGAAAACTCTTTACAACTATTAAACACTGAATGAATCCCAAATGAAAAGACACGCTTTATTACTTCTCGCCTTATTATTCCCAGTATTCCTTTTCGCCCAATCCTTTACCATGGAGCAAGTGGCCAAATTCAGCTTTCCTTCTGAGTTGACAGCTTCCCCAACTGGCGAAAAAATCGCTTGGGCCATGAATGAACAGGGAAAACGGAACATCTACTTTGCCGAAGGGCCTGACTTTCAGCCCAAGAAAATGACTCCTTTCGTCAAGGATGATGGCCAAGAGATTAGCAGCTTGCAATTCAGCTCGGATGGGAACTGGTTGGTATTTGTCAGAGGTGGAGATCATGGCGGAGGTAACGCATCCTCCACAGTCAATGCAGAGAATCTACCCAAACTCCCAAAAGTAGAAATCTGGAAAATCAATTTGTCCACAGGACTTTTGACTCAGGTTATGGAGGCAGATTCTCCGGTGGTAGGATTTCCTGCGAAATTGATTTTTTTGAAAGGAGGACAAATTTGGGAAGCTGATTTGACCAGCACTGAAAAGGCAAAGCAATTATTTGAAGTCAAAGGAACTGTCAATGGGATGCAGTTTTCTCCTGACGGAGAGCAATTAGCCTTTACTGTAAGCCGTGGAAGCCATTCGATTCTTGGGATATACCGAGATTCAGCTTCCCCAATCAAATGGATCGAAGCTTCTTTCAATCGGGACTCTAATCCTCAATGGTCACCGGATGGCAAATCGATTGCATTTATCCGGACACAAGGTGGGAAAGGTGCAGCATATCCTCTGCTGGAGCCTCGACATAGTCCTTGGGGAATCTGGGTGGCCGATGTAGCTACCGGAAAAGGCAAAGAACTTTGGAAAGCTCCTGAGACGCTTCGTGGGTCTTATTTCAACCCATTTTTCAGTTTTGCTTCTGCTGACAAAATTATATTTGAGTCCTACCAAGACGGCTGGCAGCACTTGTATTCGCTTGCTATTTCCGACCAAAAAGTGACGGCATTGACACCGGGTGATTACATGGTGGAACAGATGAAATTAAGCTCTGATGGCAAGAAAATTACCTTTTCAGCCAATACTGGAAATTCTCCACAAGACATAGATCGGCGACATATTGGGGCAATAGACTTAACTACTAATTCACTGACATGGCAAACTTCAGGGACTGGAATCGAAGCTTATCCAGTTTGGGTGGGCAATACCGGTAAAATGGCTTACTTCAGCGCAACAGCCCAGCGATCTCATCTGATTGCCGTGAAAGAAGGCTCGACCACCAAGCTTTTACAAGAAGATTTAATCCCAATAGATTTCCCTCAAAAAAGCCTGGTCACTCCGAGACAGGTAAGCTTCAAAGCTCCAGATGGGACAACTGTCTATGGACAGATTTTTGAAAAAGAAGGTGGCGCAGCAAAAAAGCCAGGCGTAATTTTCGCTCATGGCGGACCACAGCGTCAGATGCTTTTAGGTTGGAGCTACATGGATTATTATTCCAACACCTACTCAATCAATCAGTATTTGGCTGAATTGGGATTTGTCGTGCTTTCTGTGAATTATAGACTTGGCATAGGCTACGGTTATGAGTTTCATCGCCCGGCTTATGGCTATTATCAGGGAGCAGTGGAATACCAAGACATCAAAGCCGGAGGGGAATATTTGGCTAATTTGGCTCAGGTGAATGGGGATAAAATTGGGATTTATGGAGGAAGCTATGGTGGTTTTTTGACGGCTTTAGCGCTAGCAAGAGACTCTGATTTGTTCAAAGTTGGGGTAGACATTCATGGAGTGCATGATTTGGATGGGAGATATGATTTACCGGAAACTTATGAGGTCGCTCCAGACTATGAAAAGGCCAAGAAGATCGCCTGGGAATCCTCTCCTATGTCAGATCTGGCAACTTGGACTTCGCCTGTATTATTTATTCATTCAGACGATGATCGCAATGTCAATGTCAGCCAAACGGCAGATTTGATCCGGAGATTTGAAGAACTCAAAAAGCCTTATGAATCCATTTTGATTCCCGGAGATACACATCATTGGATGAGGTGGGAAAACATGGTGCGCGTTGATCAGGCAACGGCAGATTTTCTCAAAAAACATTTGATGGACTGATGCTAAAGCTTCAGGGAGTTCATCATATCGCCATAATTTGTGCAGACTACGAACGATCCAAACGATTCTACACCGATGTTTTGGGTTTGGAAATTCTTCAGGAAATCTATCGAGCAGAACGAGATTCTTTTAAGCTCGATTTGGCTTTAAATGGCAAATACATAATCGAGCTTTTTTCCTTTCCAAATCCTCCCAAGCGAGTTTCGAGGCCCGAGGCTCTTGGTCTTCGACACCTTGCCTTTTCAGTAGGTGATTTGGAAGAAAGTATTGAGTTTTTAACGAATCATAGAATAGCTACAGAACCTATTCGCGTAGATGAGTCCACAGGAAAGAGATTTACTTTTTTTGCAGATCCCGATGGGCTGCCGATTGAGTTTTATGAGGAATGAAATTCTGTGTTACTATGTTTTCTGTCGGGTGAAAAAATTTTCTTCGTGTCCTTTTGCGCAACTCCCGCGCGCTTTGCAGTAAAAAAAATCATCCCCTCTCTGTTTTGGCGAACTCCTATTTCCTCAATTGATATCATATCGGCCAAAACCCGGAAACATGATTTATGATCTAAACCATGGGCTGCACTCCTAGCTTTTATAGGTCGCGCCTTCAGCGCTTTTTCCTCGAGTATCATCATCCGCCGTGGAAAGAACATTATTAGAATTCCCTTGAAACCTCTGCGGTAAAAAAACCAAATCTTTCTGTCCCTTTGTGCAACCTTCGTGTGCTTTGTGGTTAAAAAAAATCGTCCGCTATCCGTTTTAGCAAAACGTTATTTTCTCAATCGGTGTCTTTTAGGTGAAAAAACGGCATGAATTAATGACTCAATTTTCTTCTTGTCCCTTTGCTAAACATCCACGCGCTTTGCGGGAAAAAAATCATCCCCTATTTGTTTTGGCGAACTCCTATTTCCTCAATTGAGATCATATCGGCCAAAACCCGGAAACATGATTTATGATCTAAACCATGGGCTGCACCCATGGCTTTTATAGGTCGCGCCTTCAGCGCTTTTTCCTCGAGTATCATCATCCGCCGTGGAAAGAACATGATTAGAATTCCCTTGAAACTTCTGCGGTAAAAAAACCAAACCTTTCTGTCCCTTTGTGCAACCTTCGTGTGCTTTGTGGTTAAAAAAAATCGTCCGCTTTCCATTTTGGCGAACTCCTATTTCCTCAATTGATATCATATCGGCCAAAACCCAGAAACATGATTTATGATCTAAACCATGGGCTGCACCTATGGCTTTTATAGGTCGCGCCTTCAGCGCTTTTTCCTCGAGTATCATCATCCGCCGTGGAAAGAACATGATTAGAATTCCTTTGAAACCTCTGCGGTAAAAAAACCAAATCTTTCTGTCCCTTTGTGCAACCTTCGTGTGCTTTGTGGTTAAAAAAAATCGTCCGCTATCCGTTTTAGCAAAACGTTATTTTCTCAATCGGTGTCTTTTAGGTGAAAAAACGGCATGAATTAATGACTCAATTTTCTTCTTGTCCTTTTGCGCAACCTCCGCGGCCTTTGCGGGAAAAAAATCATCCCCTATTTGTTTTGGCGAACTCCTATTTCCTCAATTGATATCATATCGGCCAAAACCCGGAAACGTATTGAATATTCAGAGTACAAACCAAAAGCACTGCTGCTACTATTTCAAATCCAATAGAATTGGGTTATAAGGACGGAAAATCTTTCATCACCAGTACGCTGGTTTGAATTCATAAAAAAGCCCGGTGGAAATTCCACCGGGCTTTAGAAAACCAAACTAAATTAATTTTTACGATGGATTTTGAACCATCAGGTCATTTGCGTTCAATTCAGAAATTGGAATTTGCCACTGCCAATTGATAGATCCTGCAGGCTCGCTGATTTTCCCTGAAATCACAGCATCAACATGGTTTGAACCAGCTCTATCTAAAGAAAGATTAAGTCTCTTCAAGTCGTAGAATCTAAATCCTTCGCCCCAAAGCTCGATTCTTCGCTGAGTCATGATCTCTTCGATCAAAGCATCACCCGTATTAGAAGTTAGGGTGTAAGCAGCATCCCTTTGGGAAGCGAGTGCAAACAATACTTGAGCAGCTTGAGTACCATTTCCGCCTCTAGCCAGAGCTTCTGCCTCTATAAGGTACATTTCTGCAGCTCTCATGTAAGGCACATCACCTACTGAAGATGCATTTGCTTGTGCTACAAATTTACGGTTCATGAAATTTCTCTTCGCAAAGTTGCTTAAAGTAACCTGATCAATGAAAGGATCTCTCAAAGCAGCTGTTGCAGCATTAGGATCCCAAAGTCCTTTTCGAGAATCCGTCGCAGTAATTTTATTATAAAGCAATCTACTGATAGCCTTAGGGTTACCGCGAATGTTAGTAGAGCTAAAGTTCAACGACATGTAAGCGAAGTAGGATGCAAAGAAAGTACCCTGATCATCAACTTGCTGACTTCCCCAAATCCACTCCGGATTAGATACGTCATTGAATCCATCATAAAGTTGACTCGCACTCATTAATTCAAATCCAGTACGAGCCTCATTTGCAAGAGATGCAGCAGTAGGCCAGTTCCCTTGAGTCAAAGCAATTCTAGCTTTGATACCTTTGGCCACGTTGATATTGATATGAGATTTTGCATTTCTACCATCATCAAGTAGCGCGATAGCCGCATCGATATCAATATTCACCTGAGTATATACTTCTTCGACTGTGTTTCTAGCTCCACCTTCAGTAATTGGCTCCAATACGATAGGCACACCTAACTGACTGTTACCTCCACCCATTTTATATCGCTCACCGAACAATTGAACCAGGTTGAAATGAGCCCAAGCTCTATAGGCAAGAGCTTGACCCTTGATCTCATCCTTTTGAGCCTGAGGCCCTATGGCATTGTCAATATTTGCGATCAGCAAATTAGCATTTCCAATTACTTTATAGTAAAATCTCCAAACAAAGCGAACATCACCCGCATTTTCATTTCGGTGAGTCAACCATCTTGTAGTTCCTACGAACCAGCTATTGGCAATACCAGTCATGACCACATCCTCCGCCAAGACTTCTCTCATGATCATGACACCACCCTCTCCAGGCTGACCCTGGCTATCGTATCTGATGAAAAGTGATCTGTGTATTCCATTCAATGCGGAAAATGCATTTTGTGTGGTCGTGAACACTGCCAATTCTGATACTGCATCTGTTGGTGCGGTATCTAGGTAATCATCTGCGCAACCAAAGCTCATCACCAGAGCTAGTATTGCTATTTTATTTAATATCTTTTTCATAATTGGTTCAGATTAGAAGTTGACATTTAGACCCAAAGTGAATGTACGCGCAGGAGTAAATGTGTTGGAGGAAGTTCCTTGGAAACTTTCAGAAACAAACATTCCTTTTCTGGAAGATAACCAGCCAAGGTTCTCACCGGCTAGGTAGATTGAAGCTCCACGAAGTTTCATTTTCTGAAGCATTTCTCTTGAGAAGTTATAGCTCAAATTAATTGACCTAAAGTTTAACCAAGATCCATCAGTAAGCCATCGGTCAGAAGCTACGTTTGTTTGATTAGAGGCAACATTGTCCATTTTAGGCACACTAGTTATGTCACCTGGCTTTTGCCATCTATTCAAGATATCTGTATGTAAGGCGCCTCCATCAGGATCAGCAGACATTAAGCCAGCATAAATTCCATCGTAGAAATCACCCCCAATGGAGAAGGAAATTAGCGTACTTAAAGTGAATCCTTTGTATCGGAAGCTATTAGTCCATCCTCCAAAGAAATCCGGGATAGACTGTCCTGCAAAGTGGAATCTTGCATTCTGAAAGTTGGTAGTCAACGTATCTGTTCCTACAATCTTGGTAGAAGCATCATCCGCATCATATTCCTCCGCTCTGTAAAGTCCTTCTCCAGTCTCAGCATCTACACCTATCCAGTCTCTCAACCAGAAGTCATAGATTGATCTCCCTACTACAAATTTCTTCGTTCCGTTAATCTGCTCCTCAAAAGGAAGCTTCTTAAACTCATTGTTGAACGTAGAGATGTTCAGGCTTGAAGTCCATGTAAAATCATTGGTACGGATAACCTCACCTTGGATGCTAAATTCAACCCCTTGGTTTGACATAGTACCAATATTTTGAAATCTACTTTCTAAACCAGTAGTCAAAGAAAGTGGAACATCAAATAGTAGGTTTTGAGATTCTCTGTAGAAGTACTCCAATGAACCTGAGAAACGCTTACCGAAGGCAAAGTCCAATCCAAAATCATACGTGTTATTTGACTCCCACAATAAATCTCTGGCAGCTAAACTTGCTTGAAGAATTCCAGGCTCGGTAGCATTATTAAATCCAAGATCATAAAGCGCTTGATACGGATAATAGCTTTGACCTCCACCAGAATTTTGGATGGCATTGTTACCTACTTCACCGTAAGAAGCTCTAAGCTTTAACATATCGATGAAGTCAGAATTAAAGAAAGTTTCTTTATCAATATTCCAAGCAGCACCTACTGACCAGAATGTTCCCCAACGAACATCTTCAAAGAATCGGGAAGAACCGTCAGTTCGGATAGAAGCAGAAAATGAATACTTATCGTCATACACATAGTTCAATCTTGAGAAATACGATTCAATTTTATCCTTGTCTGTTCTGCCGGATGCCGAGTTGATCGTCACAAAGTTATCCGGCTCAATATTTCCTGCTAGAATCTGGTCTTGCTTTGAAATAAATTGTTCTGTTCTGGTGAAATCATAATTCTCATGACCAACCAAAGCATCTATAAAATGCTTCTCTCTTACCGTATTAGTGTAAGAGACAATCTGATTGAAAGTCAAACTGTTGATTCTGATATTCTGTCTTCTAGATCGGCCAGCTGGTGCACCATCACCTACGATTGTATTATCATAGCCAAGGTTTAACAGCGAAGTCATATCCTGTGCGATGTTTGTTCTTGCTGTGAAATGCTTCAAAAAAGACACTTCAGCATATGCTCTAGCACTGATTACGTCTCGGTCAAAAGAATCAACATTTAGGATCGTTTCCTGAACAACATGACGGCCTGGGAAGGAGCCAGCTCCTCTAAAAGGAAGACCTAAGTTTACCAAGTCACCAGTATCGTAGATTTGATTTCCAAATTCGTCAAGAATGAATCCTCCAGTCTGCATATTTTGAGCAAACACAGGATAAATAGGCCCTACAGATCTTGCCGTAAAGAATGGGTTCACAAAGCTGTTACTTCCACCGTCTCGAGCATTATTTCCTTCTGATAGTGTGGCAGAAAGATTAATTCCAGTTTTCAACCATTTGGTTGGAGAGGAATTCATATTCAATCGACCTGCGAATCTTTCAAAATCTGAATTAAGGATAAATCCTTTTTCATCCAAATAACCAAATGAAGCATAATAGTCTGTAGTTTCATTTGCCCCAGAATAAGTCAGATTATATTCTGATCTATTTCCAGTTCGCTGCAACTCGTCAAACCAATCAGTTCCAACGAAATTGTTAACAGCATTTGGATTCAATAATCCATCTGTACCTACTACCTGATTATTTGGCACATTATATACATTATATCCAAGCGTAGGAATCAAGTTTGTGCTTGCAAACTGATTGGCAACACTTGGTTCAGCTCCTTGAGTCAACCTACCATTTCTTAGTGATTCCCAAGTCAATGGATAATACTGCTCTGCAGTTACCCGATTATACTCAGGAAGTGCTCTTGATGCTGTTCCCTGCTGCACTTTCAAGTTGAAAGTAGGCTTGTTTTTTCTACCTTTTTTTGTGGTGATCATGATCACACCATTAGCAGCTCTTGATCCGTAAAGTGCCGCAGAAGAGGCATCTTTCAAAATCGTGATGTCTTCGATATCATCCGGATTCAAGTTTCCAATCTCTGCATCATAAGGCACTCCATCTACCACATAAAGCGGAGAGCTGGAAGAGTTTACTGAACCAATACCTCTAATCCTTACAGCTGGAGTAGATCCTGGCTGTCCACTTGCAGAGGTGGTGATCACACCTGCAGCCTGTCCTTCAAGGGCATTTGCCACATTGTTGATCGGACGGTTCGCTATTTGATCAGCCTTAATAGCCACTGCTGCTCCGGTAAAATTACCTTTGTCTGCAGTACCATAAGCTGTAATAATAACTTCCTCTAGGTTCTGTGTATCGGGATTCATAGAAACATCGATAACCGATCTATTTCCAATCACTTCCTCTTTGCTTAAGTACCCGATATAGCTAAATACCAAAGTTGTGGCATTTGCAGGCAACTGCAAAGAATAATTCCCATCTAAATCAGTCACTACTCCTACGGTAGTTCCTTTGATCAAGACGTTGACTCCAATGAGTCCTTCTGGTTCGTCTGGAGAAGTGATTCTGCCTGTGACCGTTCGGTTTTGTGCGAACGCTGCGGCAGTCACCATTAATCCGACGAGTAAGCTTAGTAAGGCTTTTCTCATAAATTTGTTGGTTTAATGAAATGAATTGTTCTATTAAATTTTTCAATAAAAAGATTCTAAACATTACTATTTAGAAGTTCTAATATTAGTATGAAAAATCTTACAGACATTTTTTTTACTTAATATTTCTTAAAATCTATATAAAAGGAAAATATCTTGTTTCAACGGAATTGACTCATAATCAATGTTCTAAATCGGACAAATCTTTCATTTGTATTAAATCGATCAAAAAGCAATTTGCCTTCAACAAGAAAAATTAAGCTGTTAAAAGTCAATCTGGAATTAAAAATAAATAATTGTCCTCCCATTTATCACAGTATTTTTTTCATTTAATGGAAAAAATTATTACCAACCTTTATTCTATGTTTATCTCATTTTAATAAACATATAAATCGATTTAATTAAAAAAATAATAGAATTATTCTGTATAAAATCTATTTTACATATATAATATTCTAAATCACAAACTCCCGATGCCAACCCTAAAAACTAATCCAAATAACAATTCTGTTCCAGCGTTTCTAAGCACAGTATCCCCAGCAAACAGGAAGAAGGATAGACAAAAATTAGTGACTTTTTTTAGGGGGAAACCAAAGAAAAGCCAATACTTTGGGCTCCAGGCATCATCGGATTTGGTAGGCATTGTTACTCCAATCCATCTGGAAAAACGATGGAGTGGTGATCCTGTTGGCTTTTCTCCTAGCAAGCAAGCCCTCTCCATTTATTTGATACAAAGTCTTCCATGCATAGCTTCTGATCTCAATCAATCTGAAAAGCATTAAACAGGGTAAAGTTACATTCACATCAATAAACGGATAGCTATAGGTGCGAAAATCCTTCGGGAAATGATTCGGGAAACTTTTCAGCTTTTAATAAAAAATTCGCAAATTAGTACGTAACAGGGTACAGGATCGGCTGTAACGGAACAGGAAAACTAATAATCCCAACATAAAACCCCTATGAAAAACACGCACATTTTAAACGGAGACGCTCTTTTGTCTAAATTCCCAAGCTCAATACCGGGAGAAAAAATAATTTTTAGAGAATGCTTGGTCGATGGCCTTGTTGATTTTGACTCGTTTGAAGCTTTGATCCTAGGCAGAAGTAAGTATCTAGCTGAAACCTACCCTGGATCTCAAGAAGAACCTTATATCCCGCATGTCTCAGCTGAACTTGAAAAAATCATGACCAGCTCCGACTCGAATCGAATTTACTGCTGGTTTGAAGCCGATTTATTCTGCCAAGTAAACCTCTGGTATTCAATTTTTTTACTCAGTGACCATGAAGGAGAAATTGTTTTGGTCTTACCGGAAATGACCCTCCAAAATGGGTTCGCAGATTTAAATGACAAGGAACTTTTGGAAGCCTATCGAAACCCACGAGTATTGAGCAAAAATGAGCGCAGCATTCTTAGCCGACTATGGCTTTTATTCCAAAAAAATAAATCGAAAGAGGCCAAAAGCCTTGCTTGGACCTTGGAGACCAATCTCCCGTTTTTGATGCCTGTGATCAATGCTTGGGATGATTCCATCTCTCATGGAGATTATCCTGGTAAGCCAAAGGCCGAGTTGTTGGCTATTTCTAAGGAAATAAAAACCTTGGAATTCAAATATATCTTTCGTGAATTTCAGCGTCGATTGCCTATTTATGGCTATGGAAATCTGATCACCAATCGACTTTGGGAGGAGATAAAAAAAGAAAATTAAGACCTTTCTGATCTGGAAAAAAGCTTCAAATTCATTAATCAATCCTTATTTTCGGGAATGAAATGGTCTATAGATTTCCCAATACCGTCCTATCCTTTTCCGATTTCTCATCAAAGTAAAATCTTGAGTTTGGGTTCTTGCTTTGCTCAAACGATTGGTCAAAAAATGATCGATGCCAAGTTTGACTGTATGGTCAACCCTTTTGGGACAATTTTCAATCCACACTCCCTGGAGATTTTATTGGAGGCAGCACTCTTCAATGATCAATTTGCAGAAAACCTGATCTGCGAGCGTGATGGTCTTTTCTTTCATTATTATTCACATTCAGATATCACCGCAAGCAGCAAACCAGAATTAATCACGAAGCTTAATGCAAAACGTGAAGAAACAAAAAGGTATTTAGAACAAGGAACTCACCTCATTATAACCTTGGGGACTGCCTGGGTGTATGAATTAGAAGAATTTGGGACGGTCGCCAATTGCCATAAGCAGCATTCAGGTCTATTCTCCAAACGCCTGCTAACGCTGGAAGAAATGGAATCAAAGCTTTGGAATCTCTTTGACAACTTCTCTCGCGTCTATCCTAATCTTAAAATCATACTCACAATCAGCCCTGTTCGGCATATCAAAGATGGAGTTGCAGAAAACCAACTCAGCAAAAGCCAACTGCGGGTGCTTTGTGCCAATCTGGAAAGACGATTTTCATCAGTCAGCTATTTCCCTGCTTACGAGATCATGATGGATGAATTACGTGATTATAGATTCTATAAGTCAGATCTAATTCACCCAACAGCCGAGGCCGAAGAGTACATTTGGCAAAAATGGCAATCCTCACATTTTTCAGCGGAAACACAGCCTAAAGTAGAAGAAATTCGAAAGATCAACCTTGAACTTGCACACCGACCTCTCAACGCCAACAGTCCAGCCCACCTCAAATTCCAAGAAAATCTTCTCCAAAAACTGGAACGATTGAACTCCGAATTTGATTTTTCAAGTGAATTCAAAGAAATTAGGCTTCAACTAGATAAGTTTGACCAGTTAAAGTAATTTTTCAATCTGCCTCGGCGGACAAGTTCTTCAAATCTTCCAATTTTAAAATCCGCCTCTGCGGACAAGTCCTTTAAATTTTAAAAACAATTAATGAAACCTAATCGTCTGCAATCCTCCCAATCCCCTTACCTCCTCCAACACGCCCAAAATCCGGTTGATTGGTATCCTTGGGGACCGGAAGCGCTGAGAAAAGCTGAAGTAGAAAATAAGCCAATGATCGTTTCGATCGGCTACTCTGCCTGCCATTGGTGTCATGTAATGGAGCATGAGAGTTTCGAGGATCAAGTAACGGCAGATTTGATGAATGAACATTTTGTCTGTATCAAAATCGATCGAGAAGAGCGACCAGACCTTGACAATATCTATATGGATGCAGTGCAAGCGATGGGATTGCAGGGTGGCTGGCCACTAAATGTCTTTCTGATGCCAAATCAAAAACCCTTTTATGGCGGCACCTATTTCCCCAATACCCAATGGAAAAATCTGCTCGCCAATATTGCCGACGCATTTGAGAAGCACGAAGATCAGTTGGCGGAAAGCGCCGAAGGCTTTGGCAACTCATTGAATCGCAGCGAGACTGAAAAATATGGAATTGCTGCTGGAGCTCAGGATTTAGATCCCGATGAACTTGCCGAAGTGATCGCAAAGCTCAGCGCACAATTTGATCCGGAATGGGGAGGAATGAATCGAATCCCCAAATTTCCGATGCCTGCCATCTGGGCTTTTGTCCTAGACTATGCACTTTTAGCCAAGAATGAAGAACTTCAAGGGAAAGTTTTTTTTACCCTTCGAAAGATGGGAATGGGTGGAATTTACGATCAGTTAAGAGGTGGCTTTTCGCGTTATTCCGTCGATGGAGAATGGTTTGCTCCCCACTTCGAAAAGATGGGGTATGACAATGGACAACTAGTAGAATTATTTTCAAAAGCGTATCAGATCAGTCAGGACCCATTTTTCTTAGAGAAAGTAAGCGAAACAGTTGCTTGGATCAAGATCGAAATGCTTCAGGAGGAAGGTGGTTTTCACTCCGCCCAAGATGCAGATTCTGAAGGTGTGGAAGGGAAATTTTACACGTGGACCTATGCCGAGCTTGCTGAAATACTTCCAGACGACATGCCTTGGTTTAGTAAACTCTATAACCTCAAGCCTAATGGAAACTGGGAAGATCAGGTCAATATCCTATTCCAAACCAAGTCCTATTCAGCGATTGCTACTGAGTTTGGCATGTCGGAATCAGAATTTATCGCCAAGCTAAACGAAGTAAAAGCTAATCTGATTGAAATCAGAAATCAACGGATCTTCCCCGGAAAGGATGATAAAATTCTCAGCGGTTGGAATGGATTACTCAGTGCAGGATTGATTCAGGCTTATTTTGCAACTGGTGAAAAACGCACGCTAGAGCTCGCTTTGGACAATCTTAATTTTCTTAAAACAAAGCTTTATCTCGATGGAGTCTTGCATCGCGCTTATAAAAATGGAAAAGCCTATACTCCCGGATTTTTGGAAGACTATGCGCAGGTTATCCGAGCTAGTCTGATGGGGTTTGAGGCATCGGGAAATTCAGAATGGCTGAACTTTGCGCAGCAGCTCACTGATTTTTGTCTTGAGGAATTCTACGATAATTCAGATGGCTTCTTCTTTTTCAATAATCCAAAAGCAGAAAAACTCATCGCCAACAAAAAGGAGCTTTTCGACAATGTGATTCCAGCTTCCAACTCTGTAATGGCTCGAAATCTCCACCGGCTTTCGCTATTTACCTATGAAAATAAGTACCAAGAAATCGCCTCCAAAATGCTCGGAGGAATGAAAGAACTGATTCTGAAAGACCCTGGATTCCTTTGCAATTGGGCAAATTTATTTCTAGAATCCCTGATCCCAACTGCCGAAATTGCGATCGTGGGGAAAGGTGCACAAGAAAAAGCATTGGCTTTGCAAAAAGGCTATCTCCCAAATTCCCTGATCGCTTTCTCCGAAGAAGTGACAGAAACTGCCCCGATACTTTCAGGGAAAACCCCAGATTCGTCAGGAAATGCCTTAATTTATGTCTGTTTCGATCATACTTGCCGAAGACCGGTAAGTTCGATCGAAGATGCTATTTCACAACTTCCCTATTTAGCCTAATCCCTTGGAAAGCCTTTTTGGAGATCAAGATTTATTCCCTGAAGAAAGCGGAAATAATTTCGCCGACATCATCTTGCCGGTACCGATTCCGCGGATGTTCACCTATAGAATTCCCAAAAGCCTAAAACCAGAAATCAATCTCGGATCACGAGTCATCGTGCAGTTTGGCAAGCGGAAAGTCCTGACTGGGATCATCGGAAAAGTACATAATAAGGCCCCACAGGCTTACGAGGCCAAACCTATTTTGGAGGTGTTGGACATCCAGCCAAGCGTGAATCCCATTCAAATCCGGTTTTGGGTTTGGATGGCAGACTATTATTGCTGCCATATTGGAGAAGTGATGCATGCAGCTTTGCCAGCAGGATTGAGACTTAGCAGTGAAAGTAAGGTGCAGCTCAACCCGAATTTTGATGCGGAGACGAGTAAATACCCCTTAGATGACCGAGAAATAAAGATTCTGGAAGCACTTGAAAATAGTACAGAACTGAGCTATGAGGACTGCGAAAAAATACTTGGAATAAAAACGATTCATCCGATCTTAAAGAGTTTGGTGACGAAAGAGGCCATTCTGATTTTTGAAAAAGTGCAGGAGAAATATTCGCCAAAAGTGGAAACACGAATCCGGCTGGTCAAAGAAATTGCTGAAAGTAAACCTGCAATTGAAGAGATCTTCCAAGCTTTGGCTTCCAAACCGAAGCAGGAATCCATCCTGATGAAATACTTGCGGGATGTGCCAGTATTCCAAAAACTTTACCTCAATGAAAAAGGGGTAGATAAAACCACGATTTTGGAGGAGGGAGATTCAGAATCTTCCTTGAAAACCCTGATCAAAAACGGGATCTTCGAATCCTTCAAGGTTATTGTCAATCGGATTCCTGAGGAAGAGCCTGAGAAAGAAGCCGCCAAACTTTCCACCTCTCAGGAAGCCGCCTTTCTAGATTTGAAAACTCAGTTTGAAGAGAAGCAGACTGTCCTTCTACATGGGGTCACAGGTTCCGGCAAAACGGAAATCTACATCCAGTTGATTCAAGAAGTGTTGGGCTCTGGCTCACAGGTTCTTTTGCTTTTACCGGAAATCGCTTTGACCACTCAGATCGTCAGCCGACTAAAGAAAGTATTTGGGAGTCAGATGGGAGTGTATCATTCGAAGTATTCGGATAATGAGCGAGTAGAAGTTTGGAATGGGATCTTAACGGGTCGATTTTCATTTGTAGTCGGCGTTCGCTCCTCGATTTTTCTTCCTTTTGACAGCTTGGGACTGATTATCATTGATGAGGAGCATGAGTCCAGTTACAAGCAATTTGATCCGGCTCCCCGATTTCAGGCCCGCGATGCGGCTATTATGCTCGCCTATTTTCATCAGGCAAAAACACTTCTGGGATCAGCGACTCCATCATTTGAATCCTATTATAATGCCCAGCAGGGAAAATACGGCTATGTAGAATTGACTCATCGATTTGGTGACGCGAGCATGCCGATGTATCATTTGTCAGACTTGGGTGTTGACAAGCGGAAAAACCTCCTCAAGCTTGACTCCACTCGAATGATGCGTGAGCGAATTCAAGAAGCATTGGACAAGCAAGAGCAAGTGTTGATTTTCCAAAATCGCCGCGGCTATTCTCCTTATATACAATGTGAGGATTGCGGCTGGACTGGTCAATGCGTTCAATGTGATGTCAGCCTTACGTATCATCAGTATTCAGAGGAGCTACGCTGCCATTATTGTGGCTACAAGGAGAAAGTCCCGAGCTCCTGCCCGGCCTGTGGGTCTACCCAACTCACTACCATGGGAATGGGAACTGAGCGAATTGAAGAGTCATTGAGTTTGCTTTTCCCTGAGGCAAGAATGGGAAGAATGGATCTGGATACTACTCGAAATAAATATGGCTACCAACGACTATTGGATGAATTTGGCGCTGGAAATCTCGATATTTTGGTCGGTACACAGATGATTACCAAAGGCTTGGACTTTGGAAGGGTGACTGTAGTAGGGATTTGGGATGGAGATCGGATTCTGAATTTCCCTGACTTCCGAGCTGGCGAACGAGCTTATCAGCAAATCACTCAAGTTGCAGGCCGAGCAGGTCGAAGAGAGAAGCAAGGTCAGGTCATCATTCAAACTCGGAATCCTGAGACTTACCTTTACGAGCAAGTAATCAAAGGGGATTATAAAGAGTTTTTCCGGCAGGAAATGATCGATCGGAAGAAATTCTATTATCCTCCCTACGTCAAGCTGATCAAGATCACCACTCGGCATGCTGACGCCAAAGTAGCAGAAAAAGCCGCGCTTCACCTCCACCATGGTATGTCTGAAATAGGCGTGAAAAAGATTGTTTTAGGGCCTGAGAAAGGAATTATCGCCCGAATCAAAAATCAATATCAGTTTGAAAGCTTGATCAAATTAGAGAAATCAGGTAATTCCCAAGCGGTATTTAAAGAGCAACTTGCGGCCATATTTGAAGAGCTTACCGCTAGACCAGAGTTTCGCTCGGTCCGATTTATTGTGGATGTGGATCCTTCTTAAATTGAAAAAACTTGTCCGCCGAGGCGGATTGGGAGATTGAGAGATGGGAGATTGAGAGATTGGGAGATTGGAGATTGGGAGATTGGGAGATTGGGAGATTGAGAGATTGAGAGATTGAGAGATTGGAGATTGAGAGATTGAGGGATTGAGAGATTGGGAGATTGAGAGATTGGGAGATTGAGAGATTGGGAGATTGGAGATTGGGGGATTGGGAGATTGGATAAAATCTTCTTGCTAGCGCTGATTTAAATCCCGCTGCCGTGGAAAGGGTTAAGAGACTTTTCCGGAGTATTTCAAAGGAAATTTACAAAGCCATTAAATGGGCACACACAACTGAAAAAGCTGAACTTATTTAAAATCAAGTTCGTAAATCATACGCATAAAGCACTAAACATGCGCATGCTATGAAAAGCGTCTGAATTTGACCATAGAGGAAAAGCTTCTTGAAAAAATCAAAAAGTATGCAGAATCGCAGAATACAAGTCTTTCAAGTCTTGTAGAGGAGCATTTTGAAGCGTTAGTCAAACGAAAACCTAAGCTACCTGGGGGAATGTCACTTGTTGAGTATATGCAATCTCTTCCTAAATCTAAGTTAGAGTTCCCAGAAGATTTCAATTGGAAAGAAGAGTATTACAAAGCAAAAAAATACGGTGTTGAAGATCTTTTTTGATGTCAACGTCCTATTGGATTTTTTCTTAGAAAGAAGCCCAAAGCAAAATCATATAAATGCCATTTTTGACGAGCTAGATAATGACAGAATTTCTGGATTCGTGAGTATTTCAGTTATTCAGGCCTGCATTTTTTACCTAACTCAAGCAAAAGGAACCGTGGTAACTCGGGATATTATTCATGTTATTTTACAGAAATTCGAATTGATAGAAGGAAAGTATGAAGATGTCTTAAGTGCTTTGAATTCTTCTCATTCCGACATAGAAGATTCTATCCACTACCACACGGCATTGAGAAATCAAATGGATGCTATCCTCACTTCTGACAAAGATTTCCTGAAACTTAGCAAGCCATTTATCCCCGTTATCACTCCAGATGAGTTGAAAAAACGAATTGAGTTTTGAATACCAACTCCTTATCGTTTTAAAATCAGCCAATCACCCCATATTTTTCAAGGGATATTCTTTAATCAACCAAGCTGGCGGGATTTTCAATAGTTCGCTAAATTTTCTAATCATAGTCAAAGAAAGCGATTGCTTATAATTGAGGACCTTGCTAATAGTGCCCTTGTCACCATATTCTTTAGCCAAGGTAGTCGCATTAAAACCAAAATCCTGCATCCTGATTTTTATCATTTCGACAGGATCTACTTCAGGCAGATCCCACTGCTTACGCTCATAATCAGCAATGATATGAACCAAAAGCATCTTTTCCTTATGTGCTATTGAGCCTTTTGAAGCATATTTGAGTTCCTCATACCGCTTCACCGCAGCATCATAATCAGCGGAGTTATCAAGTAAAAACCAAGTATTCAACGTTTCGCTATTCATGTCTTGACTGTTTAAATTGTGGCTTCATCTACTTCGTCATACTCACTATGAGTACCAATAAATCTGATTTCTACGATTTGATCCTCAAAATCAACTTCTACAATTAACCTATACTTATTACCTACTATCTTGAATCTAGCCCTATTCCCCTTTATTAACTTAGCGGCAGGAAAGCTATCTAGAACTTCCTGATTCCTATTCCAAATACTGCTTTCAACTATCGCTCTCCATGTCGATAAACTTTTACCCGCATCAGAATGCTTTTTCGAAAATGAAATTAATCTTGTGAGATAAAGGATAGTCATCTAACGCAAAGGAACTAAATTATTTTTTAAAAGTTGGTATTTTACCAACATAAATTGGATTTAAAATCAATTCTTCTCAATAAACCCCAACACATCATCATAGCCTTTGCTCCAAGTCCAGAAAAACTGGGTAATCATTGGGATGTGTTTCTTCTTCTCATAGTATGAATACTCCAGTTCGGTTCCAGTTTCCGCAGCACGCTTCCGAAAACGATCAATTGTCAACCGAATTCCAGGATAGGTCAGCTCCCCTTCCATAATTAAAATTGGAATCTCATTTCCATCTAAAAAATAGATCGGCGAATATTCCTTCCACACGGCGGGATCAGCTGTGAATGCATTGTAATTCTCTTTTCCGTCAGGGGCATCTTTTCGCTCATTGAGAAACCAATACTGGTCTAATCCTGCCGGATCGTTGAGAATCGCTCCCTTTAATGGATTTTTGAAATTCAGCTTTTCATAAGGCTCTTTTTTGATGGCTGCCAAAGCTGCAAGGTGGCCTCCTGCGGAATGTCCTGAAATAAAGATCTTATCCTTATCCCCACCGTAATTTTCGATGTTTTCATAGACCCACTTTACAGCTTTCACTGATGCGAGTTCCATCGAAGGCAGCTGATAATCTGGGGCCAAAGGATAATCTATGATCACCGTGACCACATCTCTTCGAGCCATTCTACTTCCTAGAAAATTATAAATTTCCTTTTTCCCTTTATCCCAACTTCCGCCATGGATAAAAATCATCACTGGAAGATCTTTGTCTCTTTTCTGATGGAAAATATTCAATTGTTTCTCTGGAAGATTCTGCTGGGAATCAGCCTCGAGGTACGTGATGTTTTTGGAGCGTTGAATAGGCTGGAAGGCGCAACTACTAAAGACTATCAAGAATATGATAGGAAGGAAATTGAATTTCATGGGTGATGTTTTCAAAGAGAAAATAAAAAGAGACGAAATTGTTTTGATCAGCTTGATCAAAAGGTCTGAAAGGCTATTTCCCTGCAATATGACAATTGTCATCAAATGTTTTTAAATGAAATGATTAATTTGGTAAAAACTTAACCATGAAAGACTACCTCGATACTCGAATTAATTTCTCGATCTTCTTTGGTGCCCTTCTTCCTTTTTTTCTACTTTTTTCGTGTAGCAGTGAAGATGGAAATTCGATTTTCCCTGAAACTGGAAAAATCTCAGAATCTGTTTATGCTTCTGGGCAAATCCTGGCAGTAGATCAGTACGATGCCTTTACCAATGCCTCAGGACCTATTCAGGAAGTCTTTGTCACCGAAGGGGACAGCGTAGAAGTCGGCACGCCAATCTTGGCCGTTTACTCCGAACGGGAAAAACTGAGCCGGGAAAGTGCGGAGATCGCACGTAATTTTGCAGACCTAAAAACCAACCAAAGTAAACTCAGAGATCTACAGCTCACCATCGATCTGGCCAAAAGCAAAATGCTGAACGACTCTTTGCGCTACGAGCGGCAAAAACATCTTTGGAAGCAAAATATCGGGACTGAGGTAGAATTGGAACAGCGCTCTTTAGCTTATGAGAACTCAACTACTGCTTTTGGTGCTGCGCAATTGCGCTACGCAGACCTGAAAAAAGAGATCGAATTCAACGAAAAAAATGCTTCAAAAAACTTGGCTATTAGTCGGGTCTTGGAAAGTGATTACATTCTAAAAAGTAAAATCAAAGGAACACTATACGCCTTGCTCAAGGAAAAAGGGGAAATGGTCACCCCTCAAATTGCCTTGGCAGTTTTAGGAAGTACTAGCGAATTCCTCTTGGAATTGAAGGTCGATGAATATGATATCTCAAAAGTGAAATTGAGCCAGCTCATTCTCGTATCCATGGATAGCTACAAAGGGGAGACTTTCGAAGCTCAAGTGACCAAAATCTTTCCTATCATGGATTCGAATACCAAAAGTTTTACCATCGAAGCCAAGTTCACCAAGGCTCCGCCCCGACTCTATCCCAACTTGACGCTAGAGGCCAATATTATTTTGGAAGTCAAGGAAAATGCATTAATCATTCCCAGAAGCTACCTGATCGATGATGAATTTGTCCTAAATGAATCAGGAGACAGTATTCCGGTCAAAGTGGGGATACGAAACTATCAATCTGCGGAAATCTTGGAAGGAATCAGTTCCTCCACCAAAATCATCAAGCCAGGCCTATGAAGTGGTCGCTGATTTTAGAACTCGCCAGAGCCTTAATGTTTGCCCGCGGCAAGCAGACCATTGTAGCAGCTATTGGAGTCACCTTTAGCATCACCATGTTTATTTCCCTCTTGGGATTCATGAATGGACTCAATACTCTTCTCGATGGATTGGTAATCAATCGAACTCCTCATGTCCGGTTTTACAATCAGATCAAACCCAATCCGAATCAACCCATCGATCTCTCGCCAGAATTCAGTTCCGGCATCAATGTGATCCGATCCATCAAACCCAGCAATTCCAGGTTAGCAATTTATAATTCTGAACCCATTCTAAAAACGCTATATGAAGACCCGAGAGTCAGGGGCGTGAGTTCAAAAATCGCTTCACAGGTATTTTATAATGTAGGGAGCATCGATTTGACCGGAGTGATAAATGGAATAGATCCAGAAAAGGAAACTGAATTATTCGCTTTTCAAGATTATGTCATTGTAGGAAATCCAGCAGAGCTGCTCCAAACCAACAGTATTATTCTGGGCAAAGGAGCAGCAGATCGAATGCTGGCAGATATAGGCGATGTGATCCAAGTGACTACTGCCCAAGGTAATAAGGCCCAACTTAAGGTAGTTGGCTACTACCAATCCGGATTGGCGGAATTTGACAATACGAATAGTTATGCCTCAATCAATACCGTGCAGAAAATGATGGGCGAACCTTCCTCCTACCTTACAGATATTCAGGTAAAACTCTACGACTTTAATGGAGCTCCCGCTTTTGCCCGAGAATATCGAGATATTTTTGAGATTGAAGCTGATGACATTCAGACGGTCAATGCCCAATTTGAAACTGGCTCCAGCATCCGAACGCTGATCAGCTACGCAGTAGGAATCACCTTGCTTGTCGTCTCTGGCTTTGGGATCTACAATATTCTAAACATGATGATCTATGAAAAGCTAGACACGATTGCGATATTAAAAGCCATCGGATTTAACAGTTCGGATGTGAAGCGGATTTTCATCACCATCGCGCTCTCCATTGGACTAATTGGTGGAGCTGTCGGCCTTTTCATGGGTTACCTCGCCTGTTTAGGAATTGAGCGAATTCCATTTGAAACGGAAGCCTTGCCCACAGTCAAGACTTACCCAGTTGACTTCAATATCAAATACTACATTATCGGAGGCATTTTCAGCTTAGTCACCACCTACCTCGCTGGATTTTTTCCAGCAAGAAAAGCAAGTAGTGTGGATCCAGTGGATATAATCAGAGGGAAATGACGAAAACAAATCAGCCGGTCTTAGAGGCGAAAAACATCGACAAGTTTTTCTACAACCCCATAGAAACGCAGGTATTGAAGCAGGTGAGTTTTACCATCACTCAAGGAGAATTCGTATCCGTAGTTGGAAAGAGCGGCTGTGGCAAATCCACGCTCTTGTATATTCTTTCGACGATGGATACTGATTATAAGGGTGAACTCTTGATCGATGCAGAGGTCATCACCGGCAAATCGTCTAACTACCTTTCTAAGCTTCGGAACGAAAAAATCGGTTTCGTATTTCAGTTTCACTACTTACTCAATGAGTTTTCAGTGCTGGAAAATGTCTTGATTCCAGGGCTGAAGCTTGGTGAATTTTCCAGAGAAGAACTGGAACACCGCGCGATGGAAAAGCTAAAAATCTTCGACATGCATGACCATGCTCTGAAAAAGGCAAACCAGCTTTCTGGAGGTCAAAAGCAACGTGTAGCCATTGCCAGAGCATTAATCAATGACCCTGTTCTGATTATGGGCGATGAACCTACCGGAAATCTCGATAAGAAAAATGCAGATATCGTATTCAACATTTTTAAAGAATTAACTGCGGAATTTCACCAGACGATTCTTATCGTCACCCACGATCCTGAGTTTGCCGAAGGCACAGACCGGATTATTGAGATGGAAGATGGACGAGTGATTCGGCAATAGAAAATGACCTTCTCGATTGCGCTCAGCTCACTTCAATAGGAGTTAGCTGAAACGCGGGGGATTAACCCACGCCTGTGTCGCTCCTAAAAATTAAAACTAAAAGTCCGTGTCAAATAGCTACGCTATTTCCAGCAGCCATAGAATGGCGAAATAGTCTCGCCTACTTTTGAGAATATATCCCTGAGAATTGAACAGTGGGAAATAAAATAGCAACAAATATGGCAATAGAATCATTTTTTTCCTGCTGATTTGAGTATATTCAGTAGAAATGGTTCATCAAATAATGTCAGGACTCTCGAAATTTTACTGATTTTAGATGATCAGGCAGAAAGGGCTATATTTTTGCAATGTCATTGAGGAGATAAGTAGATACTATACGAGTTTCTAACCTAGAAATTGGAGAATATATGTCCAAAAACTATTTAATAAAACAAGTTAATCACCTGATTTTACTGCTGTCAATGTGCGAATGACGAACGTAATAGACTGTTTAAGCAAAATTAAAGTTGATGGCAAAAAAAATATTAACCTAATTTCTTACTCCATATCAAACTATAGAAAGAATAGTATTTATACCCAAAATCTTGGTGCGGTATATTTTATCATCAAGCCAAATTATATAACGAATCTTTCCTAGCTACTTATTTAAGTATTGGCAAAGGAAACATAAAACATACATTATAATTATTTTTCAGACCCATGACTGTATCAAAAAAAAATAAGATTCAACCGCCTGCAAGCGTCCAGAACTTTCCTGTTGTGGGAATTGGAGCATCAGCAGGAGGACTTGATGCATTCAAGCGACTGCTGGCGGCGATACCCGAAAATTCCGGAATGGCTTATGTGTTGGTGCAGCATCTCGACCCAACCCACCAAAGTTTTTTGGCAGATATTCTACAGCGTGTTACCAAAATTCCGGTCCATGAGGTCATCGAAAATATTCATCTTGCTCCTGATAATATCTACATCATCCCTGCAAATAAACTCTTGACCTCAAACGATGGGGTACTTCAACTTTCTCCTCGAGACAAAAAGGCCATCAATTTTACTATTGATAAATTTTTCACGTCAATAGCCACAATTCACAAAGAGTATGCTGTGGGAATTGTGCTTTCAGGAACAGGCAATGACGGCTCCCTCGGATTGAAAGACATTAAGAATCATGGAGGCATTACCATTGCTCAGGATCCAGAAACTGCAGAATATACTGGGATGCCACAAAATGCAGTGAATTCAGGAATGGTCGATTTTATTTTAGCTCCCGAAAAAATCCCTGAGCAGCTGCTACAAATCAAATCGGCATACAAGACAACTCACATTTATCAAGACCATGATCTAGTTCCTAAAAGCGAAGCAGATAAATTCAAACAAATTATTTCAATACTTCAACATCGAACCGGAGTTGATTTTACTTTCTACAAGCAGCCGACTTTCCACAGACGTATTACCCGAAGAATTGCAATTACCAACAAGAGTAATCTTGGCGAATACTTAAAATTTTTGCGTACCAATCATGCAGAACAAGATGCGCTCTTTCAGGATGTGCTCATTCCTGTCACTTCATTTTTCCGAGACGAGAAAACTTTTCAGAATTTAAACGACAAAGTTATTCCCGCCATCTTTAAAAGTAAAGTTGAGGGCGAGTCTACTCGCGTTTGGATAGCGGGATGCTCCACAGGCGAGGAATCATTTTCCATTGCCATATCCCTCCTCGAATTTTTAGGAGATAAAGCAGCGGAAGAGAAAATTCAAATCTTCTCAAGTGATATTTCCGAAAAGGCTATCCGAAAAGCTCGAGCAGCAATATATACTAAAGGAGAGGTGGAAAATGTTCCTGAGAAGCTGCTAAAAAAATATTTTGTAAAAACCAATAACCTTTATGAGCTGAAAAAAAATGTTCGGGATATGTGTGTGTTTGCTCCTCACAATTTTCTGAAAGACCCCCCATTTGCAAAAATGGATTTAATCAGTTGCCGCAATGTGCTTATTTACATGGATGCTTTTTTGCAGAAAAAAGCCTTAACCACTTTTCACTATGCGCTCAAAGAAAAGGGATTTCTCTTGCTGGGGAAATCTGAAACCATTGGCGCCTGCTCCGATTTGTTTTCACATTTTGTGAAGAATGATAAAATTTATTCCCGCAAGCCTGTGCCTGGGAGGTTCATGCATGTAGCCACAGAGCGCAAAGAAGAATCATTTGTCCCCAAAGAGAAAACCTTAATCCGACAGGAAGCTAGTATCACTGATTTTCGAAAAAGTGCAGAACAGGTAATGCTTCTAAATTCGCCTGCAAGTGTGGTGGTGAATGAGCAGATGGACATCGCTCACATTCACGGTGACATCACACCTTTTCTCCAACAGCCGCAAGGAAAGCCTACGCACAATATTATTAAAATGGCCAGGGAAGGCTTAGCATTTGAATTGCGCAATGCAATTTATAAGGCAAAATCAAGCAATGAATCAATCCTCAAAGAAGGTATTCAAATCAAATCAAATGGAGAGAAATCTTTGATTAACATTCAAATCACTCCGCTGACCAATACGGTTGACCTTCACTTCTTAGTCCAATTTGAAAAAATAAAAATTTCTGGTCCGAAATCACGAAAAGCATCTTCTACGGAAAAAGCTGATCCTGTACAAGAACGAAACGATCGATTAGAGAAAGAGCTTTCGCAAGCACGGGAAGATATGCAATCTATTACCGGAGACATGGAAGCCACCAATGAAGAACTGCAAAGTGCCAATGAAGAATTGGAAAGCAGCAATGAAGAGATGCAAAGTCTGAACGAAGAGTTAGAAACTTCAAGAGAAGAACTCCAATCAACCAACGAAGAACTCATCATTGTAAATCAGGAACTTATTGATAAGCAGGAACAACTAAATGCCACCCGCTTCTATGCCGAAAGCATTGTGACGACAATCCGCGAACCACTGGTCATACTTGATGGGAAACTCAGCATCAAAACTGCCAATGCGTCTTTCTACAAAAAATTCGATGTAGAAGAACGAGATACGGAAGGGGAATTATTTTACGAAATTCAAAATCATCAATGGGATGATCATCTGATGCGCTCACTGTTCGAGAAAATTCTTCCAGAAAAAGAACGCCTCACTGACTTTGAAATCACACTCACATTTCCTTCGATTGGCAAACGGACCATGCTAATGAATGCGCGGCAAATTGTGAATGAAAAAACTGCGGAGCAATTAATCCTTCTTGCGATAGAAGATGTCACTGAAAGAAAACTAGCCGACCAAAAAATAAAAACATTTACAGAAGATTTAGAAAAGCTAGTAAAAGAACGAACGGATGAATTGAGAGTATCAATCGAAGAACTAAAACAAACCAATCTTCAATTGGACCAATTTGCGCATGTCGCAAGTCATGATTTACAGGAGCCATTGCGCAAAATCTTAACTTTTTGCATGCGCTTGCAGGATAATCACAAGGATGAGTTGAGCGCTGAAGTAAAGTCCTATCTCAATAAAATTGAGGGAGCTTCCAGCCGCATGACCATACTTATCAAAGATTTACTTAATTACTCGAGGCTGCTCCAACACGAGAAGGCATTTTCAAAAACCGACCTCAACGTTACCCTCAAAAATAATATTATTGATTTTGAATTATTGATAGAAGAAAAGAAAGCCAAAATAGAAGTTGCTAACCTGCCAACTCTAGAGGCCATCCCTTTTCAGATGAATCAGCTTTTTCACAACCTCATCAGCAATTCCCTGAAATTCTCTAAAGAAGGTGTTTCGCCTGTTATTAAAATTGATTCAAGAAAAATTTCTGAAAAAGAAATTGAAAGATATCCTAGCTTGAATCCTACTAATCAATATGTGGAAATAACTTTCCAGGATAATGGCATCGGCTTCGAACAAAAGTATGCGGAACAAATATTTACCATCTTCCAACGTCTTCACAACAAAGAGATCTATAGCGGTACTGGCATTGGATTAGCGTTGTGTAAAAAAATTATTGAAAACCATCAGGGTGAAATTTTCGCAAACTCTAAAGAAAATGAAGGAGCTGTATTTCACATCATCCTCCCACTTACTAAGCCACATTAAATAACTCAGGTTCGGATTATGTACAGAAAAAAAATTATGATCATCGATGATGATTCAGACGACAGATTCTTTTTCAAAGAAGCACTGACGATTACGCTTGATTCGATAGAATGTGTAGAGGCAAATGGCTGTGTGGATGCACTTGAAAAATTGAAAATGACGGAAAATCTGCCAGATTTTATTTTTCTTGATATAAACATGCCCAGAATAGATGGACGCGAGTGTTTGAAGAATCTAAAAAGTAATGAGAAACTCAAGCATATTCCGGTGATTGTATATTCTACTCACTTTTCCGAAGCAAGTGAAAAGGAATTTTACAAACTCGGAGCTTCAAGGTGCCTGACTAAAGCAATGGATTTAAAACTATTACCCGATCAGATTCTTGAGGCAATCGGCGGGTAGTCCTGGAAGCTATCGACAGCAGTGGGCAGTCCCAATTAACTACCGGAGCTGCCAGCTTATTGTCTTTTGCTGACTGTGTAACAATACTGCAACTGCCCACTGTAAGCCTGCCACCTGAAGCCTGCAATACTGCAAACTACCTACTAAACCTCCGGTTCTTGCTGACTTAGGCAATGGAAACTCCCCAAGCCCCAGATGATATCTGTACTATCGATTCCTACAATTCTTCTGTTTGGGAAGCAATCTGCAAGGATATCCAAAGCCTTTTGATCGTGCTTATCTCTGAATGTTGGCACGATCACTGATTCATTGGCGATGTAGAAATTAGCGTAAGAGGCCGGAAGTCGCTGGTCTTCGTAGATCACCGGACTGGGCATCGGAAGCTCCACGATGTTCAGCTGCTTGCCATCTTCCAATCGCATCTTTTTTAGGCGATCGAGATTTTCCTGAAGCAAGTGATGATTCTCATCGGACTTATTCTCTTCGACTACCGTCACCACTGTATCTTCATTGACGAATCGAGTGATGTCATCAATATGTCCATCAGTATCATCTCCGACGATCCCATCTCCTACCCAGAGGATATGATTTACTCCGTAAAAGTCACAGAGGTATTTTTCAATCTGCCCTTGATTCAGATGCGGGTTTCGGTTTTCATTGAGCAGGCAAGCCTCAGAAGTCAAGAGCGTCCCTTTTCCATTGAATTCCACCGAACCGCCTTCCATCACGATTCCGGGACGGAACCAAGGAATGCCAAGTTCTCTCGCAATTTTGATCGGAATCTGATTGTCCAGATCATGCGGTGGGTATTTTTCTCCCCAAGCATTGTACTCCCATTTCACCAAAGCCTTCTTCTGTTCCGCTTTAGGATTGATCAGAAAAGCTGGGCCATGATCCCTGCACCAAGCATCATTGGTTGGGAAAAAGTGAAATCGAATCTGAGCAAGGTTTACCTCCGCTGTCTCCAAGTGCATGAGCGCAAAAGCTTTCATTGCTTCGTTGGCGACATTGATATTGACTTTTTGGCCTTTGGCTACTTCCTTGATAAATAAGCAATAGGGCGCATAAATCGTCTCGATTTTGCCTGGCCAGGACTCTTCCTTATGCGGCCAGCTGAGCCACATGGATTCCTGAGGCGCAAACTCTGCCGGGAAATAATAGCCGAGATCAGCAGGTGTTGCCGCGCCTGTTCTTGCGAGTTCAAAAATATCTTGCATGGCTTATTCTTCGTCGAGGTAGCGCTGAGTGATAGGTTGGTAAGAGTCGATTCTTCTGTCACGAAGGAAAGGCCAATGGGTTCGGTATCGATCCGAACCAGTCAGATCAAGATCCTCCACATGAACTTCCTCTTCCAAATGAGGGGCTTTGTAGGTGACACGACCAAAGGCGTTGGAGACAAAACTTCCGCCCCAAAACTGCATCGGTCCCTCCACTCCTGTTCGGTTCACTGACACCACCGGAATTCCATTAGCCACAGCATGCGAACGCTGAATGGTTTGCCAAGCGCCGTATTGTTCGTCATTAGTCGCTTCGTCCTGAGCATGTGCCCAGCCGATGGCCGTCGGATAGACTAGGAAGTCAGCGCCTTTCAAGGCTGTGATTCTGGCTGCTTCTGGATACCACTGATCCCAGCAGATCAAAACTCCGATCTTGCCAAATTTGGTTGGGAATACTTTATAGCCCAGATCACCTGGCGTGAAGTAAAACTTCTCGTAATAGCCCGGATCATCCGGAATATGCATTTTTCGGTATTTGCCGAGGTAAGTACCATCTGCATCCAAAACAGCCGTGGTATTATGATACAATCCTTCGGCGCGCTTTTCAAAAAGTGAAGCTACGATCACCACACCAAGCTCTTTGGCCAATGCTCCAAACGTATCTGTCGATGGGCCGGGGATCGCTTCTGCCAGTTTGAAATTCTCGTAATCTTCCACGTCGCAGAAATACAGTGAGCGAAAAAGCTCTTGAAGTACGATTACTTGTGCGCCTTTGGCAGCAGCCTCACGGACACCTGCTATGGTCTTCTTTATGTTTTCAGTCACGTCAGCAGAGCAATTCAGCTGCACCAGACCTACCTTAACTTTTTTATCAGTCACGTCTTTTTGGTTTGTTGTGATCAAGGAACAAAGGTACAGGAGTTACGAGGGAATGACAAGTAGAGAATTAAAGAGACACATGGGCCATATTTTAGTTGGATATGATTTGTAACTAAAAATGAAACCCAGAACCAACAAAAAAATTCATGAATTGTGACTTCACAAACGGGGATGAAAGAATAGGCGAAGCCAACGTTTGGAGAATCAGGATAAATTGAACCTTGAGCTAAAAAGATAAATATCCAAGATCGAAGTATGAACTAGTCTTTTGCATTGCGGTCCTCCGCGAAACCTTTGTGGCCTTGGCGGTTAAAAGACTTTCATAAAAAAAACCGATAAGGAATCTCCCTACCGGCTTTTTGAAACTAACCAACTATCTATTATTCTTATAATCTTGGTAGCAATACACGATCAATCACGTGTACAATTCCATTCGTAGTTTGCACATCCGGAATTACCATTTTAGCTACAGCAGCTCCGTTTCCAATTCCTCTCACAGTAAGTGTCCCTTCGGTGAATGCTCCAAGGGTCAATGCATCTCCACCCAATGGTGTTACTGGTCCTGCATTAAGTTCACTTGTGAATTTCTCTCCTACAAACACGTGGTTCAATAATACTTGCGCCACTAGCGTAGCTGGTAGCTGACGGATATCTGCTGGTTTAGCAAACGTAAGTCCCAAAGCAGTACCTAAATCTTTGAAAGCCTGATCAGTGGGTGCAAAAACCGTAAACTTAGTACTTCCAGGGCTTCCTGTCAAGGCTGGTGCTAAACCTGCGTATACTACTGCTTCTACTAGAAATGACAATTCAGGACTAGTGAATACACTTGAGCTTTGTAAGGCTATAGCTGACTGAACAATGTCTGCTCCAGTAGCGATCATTACTTTATCGATCACGTGGATCGTTCCATTCTTTGCTGCTACGTTTGTCGCTATTATTTTTGATCCATTGACATAAAGATCACTTCCTCTTTGGATAAATCTTCGCTGAGGACCTAAAGCAGAAGCTGACATTGCTCCGGCAGTAAAACTGGCCGATAGTAAGTTGCCATTGGAAACATGGTACAACAAGGTATTCGTCAAAAATGGAACTTGTAATACGCCCAATGTCTCTTCGTTCAGACCCAATCTTGCAAATGCGCCATTGGTAGGCGCAAAAACAGTATAGGCTCCTGAGGGATCATTTGGATTAGAATTAGACAAAACGCCTGCTAATCCTCCTCTGGTTGCTGCTGCTTCTAGCGTACTAAAGTCTGCACCTGCCACCGCCACAAAAGCGATTGATGGTTTTTCATCTTCATACGAAGACATTGATTCACAGCTTGAGAATGTTACGACTGCCAATGCGGCAACCACAATATTTTTATAATTAAAGATGTTTTTCATGATTTGGATTGATTAGAAAGAAAATGCTAAGCCTGCGTAATAACCTGTTGATTTACCGATATTTCTACCCGCCACATACGTATTTACTCCGCCTACAATGCCTGCAAATTTGGATACAGGAACGTAACCATTGGCGCCGATTCTAGTGTAGTTTACGCGAGTAGCTGGGAAGAAACCTGTAAATCCTTCTCCAAGAATATCAACACCGTCTTTGCTGGAAAGCTGATTGGACACAAATGCATCGAGGTAAAAAGCCGATCCTGCATACCCAAGTTTGAACTCACTCAATACGGCGTTGGGCACTTCATTACTTCTTAGGCTGTAGCCCAGTTGACCGGTTGCAAATAGACCGAAATCAGTCATAAACTGCGCAATACCCAAGCCTGTAAAACGGGTTGACTGATTACCGATGGCAATAATAGATTGCAATCCTTCGTCAGCTCTGTAGTTTCCAAGTGGTGTCTCAATACCAACTGAACCTATGATGTCCAACTTATTGCTTCCAATTTCTTTGGTTAAGAAGCTATACTTACCATAAATTTTGATATCCTGAATCCCGGATCTTACATTTTCAAAGCCGAGATCGTTCAAAACGACATCAGAAGCATTTCCAGTTGCCTTCACATAAGGCAAATTTACAATGACATTGAATCGGTCAGAAATCCCAAATTCTCCATACAAAGATGTGCTGACAATCGACACGTCATTGAATACCGGAACTCCCTCCACTTCGGCAGGAACAAAAAACACTCTGTCATAGGTTTCTCGAAACTGGTTCAACACCACAGAGCCTTCACCTTTCTTCTTCATAAACCCACTTACGGGGCTTTGGGCCAGGCACAAGCCAGAGACCAACAACATCACACTGGTTAGTAACGGAATTCTCATAAGTTGATAATTAAATAGTAAATGATTGAGGTAAATTTTACTGACTTGTTGCAGTTAGGGGAAATTTGAACACTCGACTTTTTCCCAACTTCATAGACAATTACGAACTAGGGTCAAAAACTGGATTTAGTAAATTCAAAAAAATATTAATTTAGGTTAAAATATTCCCCGTTTCATCCTTAGATTGATTAAGTGAGTGTTTTTTGGATGAATTATACCTCCGTATTTTTTTTCACATCGTTATTTATCAGGCTCTTCACCTTCAAAAAATCCACTCCAACTTTTAGATAAGCCAACCTGACCAGGTGTTAAAAAGCCATTTTTTTTATCCGTATCCTCAAAGGTTCATGTTCTCGTCAAAACGAAATCTTTATTTGAAATTGGATCGAATTTCCCCTTTCTCATAGGAGGCAAGGGGGATTTTGGGAAGCAAATCAGTTTAAAATTATATCTGATTATCCGCAATGATGTCAGTAACCACTTTTACTTTGCTTATCCGGCTGGAAGAACCGCCGCGGCGAGGCAGGCAAAAAACCCTGAGCCTCGGTCTTTTCTTTCATGTGTTTTTCAATTGCCATCCCGAAAAGTCGGGACAGGCTATGGAATCTCGCATGTTTAGTAATCATCACAGCGTGTGACTTTCTCGTCATGCCTGTCTGCCTCAGGCAGGCTCGATTTCCGCTGGAAGCTTTTTTAATTGATTTGAGATGAGGAGACAGCGGGATTTTGTGCTGCCTTGCCCTCCTAAAAATGACTCCCTCCCAAAAGCTGGCCCAAGTCTAAAAATGCCTAAAAGGCATTTTATTTATCACTTGTCCTCTCGTACCTCGGGAGCTAAGTCATTTTCTTAACGGCGTGCAAAGCAGCCCAAAACCGAAAATCCTGCAAGGCTCACCCATCCGGATGCTATCCTCCAGAGATTCTTGCCATTAAATAATTATGTGTCAATTCCATTAAATTCGTGGTAGTAACTTAAAAATAATCTATAACCGCACTCAAGCACCTAGCGACGTGTTGGTTGGGGTTTTATGAGAATCTCTCCGCCTCCCCCTTATCCAAGTTTAGCACCGATCGTGCCTTTGGCACTCTATAAAAATTTCAAATACGTTCCAAACCCAGAATTGAATTCTGGGCTTTTACTGGCCTTGCCTTTGGCAAGGATTCATCAATAATTCGACAGCTCTTTTGCCAAAGGCAAAACCTGTATCAGCCCCGAATGCAGCGCAGCGAAATTCGGGGTAAGGTGACCAAATAGATCACACGAGATTGATTATCACCGATCGTGCCTTTGGCA